>BFBZ01000069.1_pt1 | contig 199476 bp, 208 predicted proteins | sample 1888401 | NCBI WGS metagenome assembly BFBZ01 (sample SAMD00112614, study PRJDB3348) | symbiont metagenome | host: Chara braunii
CCGTCAGCGCATTGACTGTCAGCCCAAGGGCGGCGGCTGCCGCAAGCCTATCCTCGGCCTCCAGGTCAATCCGGCGGATCACTTGCGCATATTCCGTGTTGAGCGAAGGCAAAATCAGGTGAACGCACTCGCACGCCGCGGCCTCGCTCTCATCGCCAATCGGTTCCGGCGAACCCTGTTGCAGCAGAAGGTCGTTCTCATTGCGGCGCCGCAATGCATGGCGGCGCTGGTGATCAACAATAGCAGACGCGACGATGCGGCTGAGCCAGCCTTGGACGGCGCCTTCATCGCGAAGCGCTTCGGCTTTCTCCATCGCGCGAAGAATGACACCATGCAGAACATCCTCGGCGTCGGCCGCATTTCCAAGCCGGCGGACAAGGTAAGCTCTCAGACGATCATAGCCCTGAGATAGCGCGTCCCCGACGACGGCCTGCCGCGGAGAGGAGGTCGTCTGAGGAGCGGGCGACGCGGACGGCTTCTCTGACATTTGGCGCCAAGCTTGAATGTGACGGGGCCGTGCTCAAGGAAAACAATAATCAGCTTTCCGCTTGATACAGCTCAACAAACACGAACGCAAGCCGAGATACATTTCAAGAAACTTGAGAAGAGGAGGAATCGCGCTTTTCCATCGCGTCCCTGATTTGATCGTTTGGTTCTGACGCTGCTCCGCGCGTTCGGCGGTGTACGTAACGGGGCGCCTGACGACTTTGTGTGATGGGCGCTAATGCAGGCTGTGTTTGTTCGATTGCAGCGCAAGACCCGGCACGCCGGCAAGAGCAGCTCGATCACAATCTAAGAAGACTGGAGTTCTGAGGGAGAACCTTTCCGTGAGCATTAAACTGAGCTTTCTCGGCGCCGCTGGCACGGTCACGGGATCCAAATATCTCTTGGAAAACGGATCGCAACGGCTGCTGATCGACTGTGGGTTGTTCCAAGGCGAACGAGAACTCCGCGAGGCAAACTGGTCGCGATTTCCGGTCGATCCGGCAAGCATTTCGGCCGTGATGCTGACTCACGCCCATCTCGATCACTCCGGCTATCTTCCCAAGCTGGTCAAGGGCGGCTTTCGAGGGGATATCCTGTGTAGTGAGGCAACCGCCGACCTCTGCGAGATCCTGTTGCGCGATGCTGGGCACCTCCAGGAGAGCGATGCGCATTTTGCCAATCGCCACAGGTTTTCTCGCCATAAGCCGGCTCTTCCCCTCTACACGGTTGAGGATGCTGAAGCTGCGCTGCGGCAGCTGTGGACTATTCCCTTTCATCAGACTCAAACGTTGCCCGGCGGCGCGCAGCTGCGTCTCTCGCGCGCGGGACACATTTTGGGTGCGGCATCGCTCCAAGTCGAATGGGGCGGGGTGAGTGTCCTGTTCTCCGGCGATCTCGGGCGGTTCAATGATCCGTTGATGGTCGACCCTGAGGCGCGTCCCGATTCGCAATATGTCGTCGTCGAATCAACCTATGGCGATCGCCAGCATCCGCAAGCCGACCCGCAGAGCGAACTCGACGACATTGTCAATCGCACGGTTCGGCGGGGCGGAACGGTCATCGTACCAGCCTTTGCGGTCGGGCGGGTGCAGAGCCTGTTGTTCTACTTCGAACGCCTGAAGGCGGCCGGAAAGCTCGCAAACGTTCCGATTTTTCTCGACAGCCCAATGGCGGTCAATGCAAGTGAGATCTTTTGTCACCATCGAAGGGATCACAAACTGTCAGAAGCCGATTGCCGCAGTTCGTGTGCGGTGGCGACCTACGTCCGCAGCGTGGAAGATTCGAAGCGATTGGGCGCCATGGCGATACCCAAGGTCATCATATCCGCGAGTGGGATGGCGACCGGCGGACGCGTCCTGCACCACCTCAAGCGCTTTGCGCCCGATCCGAAAAGCACGATTCTGTTTGCCGGCTATCAGGCGAAAGGGACGCGCGGGGCGGCGATGATGGCGGGTGCGAGAGCCATTCGGATCCACGGCGAGGACATTCCAATCCGAGCCGAAGTCAGGAATATCAGCGCGCTGTCGGCTCACGCGGATGCCGAAGAAATCTTGGCATGGCTGAGGACCGCCAAGTCCGCCCCTAGCATGACATTCATCACGCACGGCGAGCCCGCTGCGTCGGATGCATTGCGCTCTCGCATTGAGCGCGAGCTTGGCTGGAGCGCGACAGTCCCGGCGCGGATGGAGGTCGCCGTCCTTTCTCCACCCGAGCCTGTTACAACCGCCCGCGCAAAACGTTCCTGATACGGCCGACTCGGCGAGCGCCTGGTCATTTGATACGTCGAACCTCGCTCGCTCTCGTGTGATCGCTGGTTTGCAAAATCGGCAGTGCGGTGATCGAGTCGATCGGCCCTCGTTTGAAACGCATGGACTGTGTGGAATCCGTGGATAGGCGGCCCGCATGCACAGCGGGCGACTGAGCTCGTGTCGTTTCCAACATGTTCATCGTCGCCATCACCCTTTAAGTAGAACCCAGGTGCGGTATTCCCCTTGTAGGTGATATCGAATGGAAGCACTCCCCGGTCAGCGCCTCGCTCGCCTCGGGCGCGGCAAATCGTCTTAGGATGAGTTCTTGCCTTCCTTGCCGAAACCAAGGGCGACCACGTCGCGCAGAGCCGACGTGGTGATGGACGACATCTCCCCGACCCGATCGCAGCCTTAATGGCTTCAACCAACATCGTTGGTCACTGATGCTTCTCCATGCAATACGCATACATGCCACCATAATGGTGGCACGTCGTCATCCGCACGGTTGGGCGAGAGGAACGGCAACCAGGCGCGGACGATCGAGAAGAATCCCACGCAGCTTCGGGTTTCAACCCGATTCCGGGTAGCCGACAAACCTTGATCCACCGCAAGCCCCGACACCCCATTCGGGTGCAATAATCACAACAACTCTGAACAGCAATCGAGGCAAGCAGTGAAGGCGTATTTCATTGGCGGGGGCATCGGATCGCTTGCTGGCGCGGCATTTCTGATCCGCGATGCCGCCGTTGCCGGACGCGGCATCACGATCTACGAGGCGCTGCCGGCGCTCGGCGGCAGCCTGGACGGTGCGCAACTTCCGAACGGCGCCTATACGTTGCGCGGCGGCCGCATGCTCACCACCGATCATTACGAATGCACCTGGGATCTCCTGTCGTCGATCCCCTCGCTCGAACGTCCCGGCTTGAGCGTGCATGACGAGACGGTCGCCTTCAACGAGGAGAACAGGGCCAATTCCCGCGCGCGTCTCGTCGACCGCAATCGCTTCAAGGTCGACGTCTCGCATATGGGCTTTTCCGGCCGCGACCGGCTGGAGCTCTTGCGCCTGGTCGAGACCTCCGAGGAGACGCTCGGCAACAGTCGGATCACCGACTGGCTGTCACCCGGATTCTTCGAGTCCAATTTCTGGTACATGTGGCAGACCACCTTCGCCTTCCAGCCCTGGCATAGCGCGGTCGAGCTGAAGCGCTATCTGCATCGCTTCATGAACGAGTTCCCGCGCATCGAAACGCTCGCCGGCGTCAAGCGCACCGTCTACAATCAATACGACGCGATCGTGCGGCCGCTGACCGACTGGCTGAAGCGACATGGCGTGCAGTTCGTGCAGGACACGCGTGTGGTCGACATGGCGTTAGAACGGGAGGGCGAGAAACTGCGCGTGCGCCAGCTCGTCCTCAACCGCGACGGCCGGACGGCGGAGATCCGCCTCGAGGACGGCGACCTCGTGTTCTTCCAGAACGGCTCGATGACGGATGCCTCGAGCCTCGGTTCGATGACAGAGCCGCCGACACATCTGACCAAGGCCGACAGCCAAGGCTGGGCGCTCTGGGAGAAGATCGCGAAGGGACATCCCGAATTCGGCAACCCGGCCGCGTTCAACAGTTCGATCCCCGAATCCTGGTGGTTGTCCTTCACCATCACCTGCCGTGACACCCGGTTCTTCGACCAGATGGAAGCCTTCTCCGGCAACAAGGCCGGCACCGGCGGCCTCGTGACCTTCAAGGATTCCAACTGGCTGATGTCGGTGGTGCTCTATCATCAGCCGCATTTCGCGAACCAGCCCAAGAACGTGCAGGTGTTCTGGGGCTATGCGCTGCACCCGGATCGCGTCGGCAATTTCGTCGCCAAACCGATGTCGGATTGCGGCGGCGCCGACATCCTGACCGAGCTATGCGGGCACCTGAACTTCGATCGCACGGTGTTCGAGGATGCGATCTGCATCCCGTGCCGCATGCCTTACATCACCAGCATGTTCATGCCGCGCGCGCTCACCGACCGGCCGCTGCCGGTGCCGAAGAACTCGGTCAACCTCGGCTTCGTCAGCCAGTTCGTGGAGATTCCCGACGACGTCGTGTTCACCGTGGAGTACTCGGTGCGCGCGGCGCAGATGGCGGTCTATCAACTCATGAAGATCGATCGCCCGATTCCGCCGGTGACCCGCCACGACAAGTCGCCGGCTGTGCTACTGAGGACCTTTGAGAAAGCGTTTGCTTGACTTAACCGCTGAATGCGAGGTGTCGGATGACAATGCGACTCGCCCATCTATTTGGTGCAATTGCGCTCGCGCTTCCAGTTGCCGGATCGGCGCACGCCGGGCAGTGCGCCCAGGAGATCGCGGCTTACGAAAGCGCGGTTGCGGACCTTGCGGCGCGGGGTTGGTCCGCACACCAGTCAGTGCGTGCGCAGATGCATCGCCAGCCCACGATCAGGTCCGCGACCGAGGCCGACGCGCGGGCAAAGATCGAGGCGGCCCACGATCGGGCTGCGTTGGATCGCGCGCGGAAAGCTGACGAGGTAGGTGACGAGGCCGGCTGTCTCCGCGCCTTGTCGCAGGCGCGTCGCCATCCGCATCGTCAGAATGATTGAAAATGCCAATTTAATTTAGTGCTCAGCTTTATCGTCACGAACCCATAGAATTCAGTACAGGTTTTTGGCGCTAGGACTAGACTTGAAGGTGTTTGAACGGTTCGCGAGCGCGAGTCGCAGCAATACGCCGCTACGGGAGCTGCTTCATTGCTGTGCGAGGAGATCATCCAGGCACGCAATCTGGCCGACGACAGCGCGACGATCAGCGCAGCTCTACTCCGGCGCCGATCGACGCGGCATGGACCATACTGCTCACGGCGCCATGGCTACTCGGGAACATTTGCCAATTTGTTGATGTCGTCGGCATCCTGCGAGCTCTTGAGCAATCTGCCGACCATCTCGTAGGTTCGGGTAATCTCCGCAAGGCGGCTCATTTCGCGCGTACTCTGCACATTGGATTTCTCCAACGCGCCGCTCGTAAGGGTGATAGCCGGCGGAGCGATGTCAGAAGGCGGGTCGTCGGACCTGAACAGAGTCCCGCCGATGGGTTGAAGTAAATGCGGCCGTTCGAAGCGAACCACGCGGAGTTGACCTAGGAAGCCTCGCTTCGTGTTGACAATCCCAGTAGCCGAGATCTCCAATTCCCCTTGGTTGGGCGGGACCTGCAGTGGGCCGTTTTGACCGAGGATAGGTTGTCCTTCCAGCGTAACCAGACGGCCACTGCCATCAATCGCAAACGCGCCGTTTCGCGTGAAGCGCTCGCCCCGCTCGGTCTGTACTACGAAATACCCCTGGCCATTGATGGCAACATCGAGCGGGTTGCCAGTCAATTCAGTGACGCCTTGGGAATTGTCGGTGAATTGAAATCGTGGGTCGGACAGCGACAGCGGCCGCTCTCGCTGCCCCGCTTCATTGAAACCTTTTTCCGGCTTGAGGTATTCACGAAACGACAACTCCCGTGACCGAAATCCAGCCGTATTGAGATTTGCCACGTTCTGCGCCGTGACATCGAGCTTCCGCTGTAGCGAGATCAGTCGCGACAGGTGAATCAGGGTCGTCCCACCCATGACGAGAAAACTTCCGGTGCGAATCAGAGCCACGTCGAGCTGAGTTGAGGTCGGGCGTGGTGTCAATGGCGACTTCGACCAACACGGATGATCGCTACCCGGTGCGCATCGTTTCTGTCCGGGAAAGTCGTGGGGCTCCACCTATTGTGGTCGAGTGCGGACAGGTAGAGAAAGCACCGGGATTTGAGCTGGATCAAGGAACGTCGAAGGGAATATCCTTAATCTCCTAAAAGGAGGAACTTGACAATCTCTTGTCTCTCCCAGTATGGCCACGCGGGTGGTTGAAACGTAATGCGCCTTGTTCGGCCGATATTTGCCCTGATAATCGCCGTCTCGGTGGCGCTGCTACCGACGGTGGGGTTTGCCGTGCCCATCAACGGCCTGGCCGGGCAGCAAACGATGGCGGAGTCTTCGGCGGGCGAGGACGGATGTTGTCAAGATGACATCGACGTCAAGCCTTGCGACCAGCAGAAGGCTCAATGCCCGATGGCCTTCTGCGCGGCGCAAGCAGCTAGCATCGGTTTCGCATCACCCTTCTGGTTCAATCCCCCAGTAGCCAGTGGCGATCGGCTGCCGACCCCGCTGGATCAGGTCGCTTCGCTCCACCGCGGAAGTCCCCCTTTCAAGCCTCCTCGCATCTGACTGTTGGCACTGCAACCGCGGGAGCCCGTTCGCGCCCGCGCGTGACGCACTATCGAGACAGTCAGAGAGGGAAAACCATGCAGTGGAAGATTGCAGCCGTTGCGGCGCTTGCCGCAACAACGGCCATTGCTGAGCACGCCTGGGCCGCGGCCAGCGACTACGTTGTCGAACCTGTAAACGCGGAGGTGAAAAAGGGGGAGGACGTCCCCATTGCGGTCCGCCTGACCAGTAAGGCGACCGGAAACCCAGTCACTGATGCGGTGATCTTCCGTTCGCGGGTCGATATGGCGCCGGACGGAATGGCGGAAATGGAATCCCCCGTGACGGCCTTACCGTCAAAGGAGCCAGGCATCTATCCGTTCACGGCTGATTTGCCGATGCCAGGCCGCTATCAGCTGAGTGTTGCCGCCAAGGTCCAAGGCGAGCAGGAGACGGTGATCGGCAAGGTCGTGATCAAGGCCAACAAATAGGACTTTGCGGGTATTTCGAACGCGAAATTGCCGCCAAGCCGTTGCGCCTCTTGATCCAGCTCAACACGCCTCACAGCCCTCCTACCAAGGTAACGACGATGAAACACCCCATCATGACAAGGCTCGCGCTCGCAATCGTGTTGGGTGCGGCCAGCTACTGGTCGGCCCAACAGCCGCTTTTGCAAGAGCTCTTGCATCCGGTGCCGCCGGCATCCGCCGCCGGGCGCTCGGTGCTTTATTACCGCGATCCCAGCGGAGCACTCTTATGGTCGGCCGCTCCCAAAAAAGACCAGCGAGGGATCGACTATCTTCCAGTCTATGACGATCAGGAGCCGTCACTCGAGCCTCCGGTGCAAAAGGCTCAGGTTCAAAACGCGAACGGGCCGCGCAAGATACTCTACTATCGCAATCCCATGGGCCTACCGGATACTTCGCCGATACCCAAGAAAGATCCCATGGGGATGGACTATGTGCCCGTCTATGAGGGCGATGAGCCGGACGACGGTTCGATCAAGCTCTCACCGGGCAAGATCCAGCGTACGGGAGTAAAATCCGAGCCGGTCGAGCATCGGATCATGCGCACGCCGGTACGGGCACCCGGGACTATCCAACTTGACGAGCGACGTGTCTCGGTCATTGCAATGCGGTCCGAGAGCTTCGTGCAGAAGATCGCTGACGTCACAACCGGCACGCGCGTGAAGGCCGGCCAGCCGCTGATGCAAATCTACAGTTCGGCAATCGCGTCTGCCGCTGCGGAGTACCTCACAACGATCACCTCGAAAACCACCGGAGGTGTGGAGGAGTACGGCCGGGGTTCGCGACAGCGCTTGATGAATTTGGATGTTCCTGAGCGGGTCATCTCGTCGATGGACAAGACGCGCGTTGCGCCGGTAACGATCGAATGGATCGCGCCGCGAGACGGTATTGTCCTTGAACGAAACGCGGTCGAGGGAATGCGCGCGCAACCCGGCGACGTGCTCTTTCGAATCGCCGACATTTCGTCGGTCTGGGCGCTGGTCGATGTGGCCGAACGCGACCTCGGCAGTATCGCGCTCAGCCAGCCTGTCACTGTCCGGGCTCGCAGCTTCCCTGGCCGGACGTTTACCGGAACCATCAGCGTGATCTATCCGCAGGTCAACCGGGATACCCGCACAGCCCGCATCCGAATTGAGCTTGCCAACTCCGATTTTGCACTCCTTCCGGACATGTATGTCGATGCCGAAATCGACACCGCAAGTTCAGCTCCTACGCTGGCGGTCCCCGAGAGTGCGGTATTGGATACCGGCACCCGACAGGCCGTTCTTGTCGACAAGGGGGAGGGGCGCTACGAGCCGCGCGAGGTCAAGCTAGGCCGACGGGGCAGTGGGTACGCCGAGATCAGAGACGGCCTTGCCGAAGGCGAAGCTGTCGTGACAACGGCGAACTTCCTGATTGACGCGGAGAGCAACCTCAAAGCCGCTCTGAAAAGTTTTGCACAGGCGGCGACAAGTTCGGATGCAAGCGACACCTCGGGGCATGCGCAGCACACGGGAGACCACAAATGATTTCTCGTGTGATCGCCTGGTCGGCACGAAATCTGCTGTTGGTGTTGTTCGGCACCGGCTTTGCGGCCGCTGCGGGACTGTATGCCCTGATCCATTTGCCTCTGGACGCAATTCCCGATCTGTCCGACACGCAAGTGATCGTCTACACCGAATATCCCGGTCAGGCGCCGCAGGTGGTGGAGGACCAGGTCACTTACCCCTTGACCACGGCGATGCTGACGGTACCGAAGTCCAAGGTGGTGCGCGGGTTCTCCTTTTTCGGGGTCTCTTTCGTCTATGTGATCTTCGAAGACGGCACCGACATTTACTGGGCGCGCTCGCGCGTGCTCGAGTTTCTCAACAGTGCGGCCTCCCGCCTGCCAGTGGGAGTTGCGCCGACCATCGGGCCAGATGCGACCGGGGTGGGGTGGGTGTACCAGTACGCGGTCATCTCGAAGGAGATGAACCTCGCCGAGACGCGAACACTCCAGGACTGGAATCTGAAATTCGCGCTGGCGAAGGCCGAAGGAGTGGCCGAGGTCGCAAGCGTCGGCGGCTTTGTCAAGCAGTACAACGTCGTCCTCGATCCTCAGCGCATGCGCGATCGCGGCATCAGCATGCAAAAGATTCGAGAGGCCATCCGCGCCAGCAACACAGATGTCGGCGGCCGCACCGTCGAGTTGTCGGAATTTGAATACGTGATCCGGGGCAAGGGCTATCTGAAGAGCATCGACGACCTCGGCAACATCGTGCTTAAGACCAGCAACGGTACCCCGGTTCTGCTGCGTGACGTCGCGCGGGTCGAACTCGGACCTGACGAAAGGCGCGGAATTACCGAACTGAACGGTGAAAACGAGGTCGCGAGCGGGATCGTGCTGCAGCGCTTCGGCGTGAACGCGCTCAACGTCATCGAGAATGTCAAGAAGCGTTTTAGCGAGATCGCAACCAGCCTACCGAAATCGGTGGAGATCGTGCCGGTCTATGACCGCTCCAACCTGATCTATGCCGCGATCGATACGCTCAAGCACACCCTGCTTGAGGAAAGCATTGTGGTTGCCGTCGTCTGCGTGCTGTTCCTGCTGCACGTCCGCAGCGCGCTGGTCGCGATACTGATGCTGCCGGTCGGTGTGCTGATGGCGTTCGGAGCCATGAAGCTGCTTGGGCTGGGCTCGAATATTATGAGCCTAGGGGGCATCGCAATCGCGATCGGCGCCATGGTGGATGCCGCCATCGTCATGATCGAGAACGCGCACAAGCACCTGGAGCGCGCCGAGCCAGACCAGTCGCGCATCAGCATCCTGATCGATGCAGCTTCCGAAGTTGGTCCGGCGTTGTTCTTCAGTCTTCTGATCATCACCGTCTCGTTCATGCCGATCTTCACCCTGGAGTCGCAGGAGGGGCGCCTGTTCAGTCCCCTTGCGTTCACCAAGACGTTCGCGATGGCAGCCGCAGCCCTGTTATCAGTGACCCTCGTGCCCGCTCTGATGGTGATTTTTGTGCGGGGCAAGATCGTTCCCGAGCACAAGAACTTCATCAACCGTTTCCTGATCTGGATTTATCGGCCCATCATCAAAGGTGTGCTGCGCGCCAAGATCTTGGTCATCCTGCTCGCGGTGGCCGTGCTCGCTGCGACGCTATGGCCGGCCCGCCAGCTCGGTACCGAGTTCATGCCTGCGCTCAACGAAGGCACACTCTTGTATATGCCGACGACCCTGCCCGGCATTTCCGTGACCAAGGCGGCCGAATTGATGCAGATGCAGGACCGGATCATTCGATCGTTTCCGGAGGTCGCCTCCGTCTATGGCAAGGCCGGCCGCGCGTCGACCGCCACCGATCCTGCTCCGACCGAGATGTTCGAGACCGTGATCAACCTGAAGCCCAAGGCCGAATGGCGGGCCGGCTTGACCGTCGATGGCCTAGTTGCGGAACTCGACAAGTCGCTCCAGTTTCCCGGCATTTCCAACGCCTGGACCATGCCGATCAAGGCGCGGATCGACATGCTCTCGACCGGAATTCGCACGCCGATCGGTGTGAAGGTGATGGGCACCGACCTCGCCGAGATCGACAGGCTGGCCAAGCAGATCGAGCCGGTGCTGAAGGCGGTGCCCGGCACGTCTTCCGCCTACGCGGAGCGCAGCCTTGGCGGCTATTACCTGGAGATCAATCCGGACCGGGTGGCGCTGTCTCGCTACGGTCTGATGGTTCAGGACGTCCAGGACACGATCGCCAGTGCGCTGGGCGGCCAAGCCGTCACCACCACAGTGGAGGGGCGGCAACGCTTTACGGTGAACCTGCGCTACCCGCGGGATCTCCGGGACAATCCGAAAGCGATCGCAAGCGATATTCTGGTGCCAATGCCGGCCGGTGGCGCGGTGCCGCTCGGAGAGGTCGCAACGGTCGACACAAAGCGCGGTCCGACATCGATCCGGACCGAGAATGGACAGCTCTCGACCTACATCTATGTCGACATCCGCGACCGCGACATCGGCGGATATGTCGCCGATGCCCAGCAGGCGGTTGCGGCGAGCGTCCAGTTTCCGCCTGGCTATTATGTGGTCTGGAGTGGCCAATACGAATATCTGCAGCGCGCCGCCGCGCGACTGAAGATCGTCGTCCCGGTCACGCTCACCATCATTTTTCTCCTGCTCTATCTCAACTTCCGCTCACTCACTGAGACCGCCATCGTGATGCTGTCCCTGCCATTCGCGCTCGTCGGAGGGCTCTGGATGATGTGGTGGCTCAGCTTCAACCTGTCGGTTGCGGTCGTCGTCGGCTTCATTGCACTGGCCGGGGTCGCAGCTGAAACCGGCGTCGTGATGCTGATCTACCTCAATCACGCACTCACCGCGATGAAGATCAAGCGGGAATTCGAAGGTCGCGCATTAACTCGCAACGATCTTTACGCTGCGATCATGGAAGGCGCCGTCGAGCGGGTGCGACCGAAAATGATGACCGTCGTCGCCATCATGGCAGGCTTGCTCCCGATCATGTGGAGCACGGGGACGGGGTCGGAGATCATGCAACGGATTGCGGTGCCGATGATCGGAGGCATGATCTCATCGACCTTGTTGACGCTGATCGTCATCCCGGCCATTTTTGGCCTAGTCCGGGGTGTTGGATTACCTGATGAAGATCGCGACCAGAAGCCGGGACGTCCGTCGGTCAGCAAGCCAACTGCCCGTATTCGCCTTGTTCCCGAGCCAGCCGAATGAGGCCATCCGTAATGTCCGACACTACAAGTTTGCCGCCTGAACTTGAGGGGCTCTCGAAAGACATGGCAGCGACATCATCATCCCCCGAGCCTGCTCGCTCGTGTCTCTCAACCTATCAGCTGCGGTGGTGAATCCGTGCACGATGGCGTTCATGAAGCCGGCGCAAGCCAGTCCGCGCTGAGAGGATGGACGCGGGTGAGGGCGGCTTTCGTCACCAGCCAGCGGGACCTGCGGCTGGACTTATTCCGGGGCTTCGCAAACTGGGCGATCTTCCTCGGGCACATCCCGGATGCCGTCCTTTCCTGGTTTACGACGCGCAACTACGGCTTCAGCGATGGTGCGGATCTGTTTGTGTTCATTTCGGGCTACACCGCCACGCTCGTTTTCGGGCGGATGATGCTGGAGCGTGGATTCCTGATTGGTGCCACGCGCCTGATGCGCCGGGTCTGGCAGCTCTATGTAGCGCACTTGCTCATCTTCCTGGTCTATACCGTTGCGGTGCACTATCTGGCGCACAATTTTGACGTGCCGCACCTGATGGACCAGTTCAATGTCCGCAATTTGATGGACCATCCGGTGGAGACGCTGGGTGAGGGCCTGATCCTGAAGTTCAAGCCCCTCAATCTCGACGTGCTGCCGCTCTACATCGTTTTGATGGCGTCGTTTCCACCCATTCTCTGGCTGATGCTGCGCTTCCGGAACGGCGTGCTGATCGGCTCAGTGTTGCTTTACCTCGCGGCGCGCCACTTCCAGTGGAACTTGCCGTCCTATCCCGCCGGTGTTTGGTACTTCAACCCGTTCACCTGGCAGCTCGTCTTTTTTCTGGGCGGCTGGCTTGCTGTGGGCGGGGCGCAGACCGTGCAGTTTCTGGTGAGGTCGCGCGCTGCGCTGGCGGTCAGCATCAGCTTTTTGATCTTCGGTCTTCTGATGACGCTGGCTCAGCCGATCCCTCTGCTGCGAGAGCTCTTCCCGGACGCACTGTTCGAACTGTTCACGCCGAATGACAAGACGAATCTGGCCCCCTATCGCGTTCTGCATCTGTTGAGCCTTGCGCTCGTCGTCGTCCATTTCCTGCCTTCGCACGCGCGAGTGTTGACATCGCCGGTGCTGCGGCCCTTGATCAAGTGTGGTCAACAATCGCTTGAGGTCTTTTGCGTTGGTGTATTCCTCTCCTTTTTGGCGCATGTCGTCCTTGAGTTGACCTCTGATGGCATGATTGCTCAGCTCATCGTGGGGGTCGCTGGGCTTTGGATACTAACCACTATCGCGTACTATAGGTCCTGGTCGAAGCGCGTCGACAAGTCCGCGCATCACGAAGCGCGCGCCACGAAGGGATAGAATCGCATGAAGTCGCTCAGAGGCACAGAGCTTGGAGCGAAGAAGGCGGTGCTTGCTCTCGCTGATAGCGTTGAAGAATTCAACACGAGGCGACGTTCTCGAATACTGAGGGAGCGATCGTGAGGTTCGCGCCTCTCTATGTCGGGCTGATCGCGGCCGGAGTTTTTGCGGCAGGGCTTATCAGCATCCCACTATATCGAAGCGGTTCGATGGCGACGCCCAATTTTGCGGGCGCTGTTCAGCCGCTGCCACTCTCTGCCAAGCATGAGTTTATCGGCGGAAGATGCGAAGCATGCCATACCCCGTTGCGCGGCATCGAGGCGGCCTCCTGCATCTCATGTCATGCGACCGCAGCCGGCGATTTAGGCAAGCAGTCGACCGCCTTCCACGCTTCTGCACAGCAATGTCGCGACTGCCACCCCGAACATAAGGGTACGGGCCGGCTGATCACGATGGATCATTCCGCGCTGCTAAAAATAGCCGCTCGCTCGCCGGCAGGCCAGCCGCAACATCTCTCCATCTCCCGAGAGATGGTCGACGACCTCAAGGGCGTTTTGGGAATTCCTGCTTCGCAGTCAGAGCAAAGAACCGGCCTCGATTGTGTGAACTGCCACAGCAATCGGGATCCGCACCGCGAATTATTCGGAAAGGACTGCGCGGCGTGCCACGAAACTGCTGCGTGGCAGGTCGCGGGCTACGTCCATCCGTCTGTGACATCGAAGGACTGCGCCCAATGCCATCAGGCTCCGCCCAGCCATTACATGGAGCACTTCGTGATGATGGACCGCATGATCACCGGTCAAGAGCATGCTGAAGTCAACCAGTGTCATCTTTGTCACCGAACCGACTCGTTTAATGACATCAAAGATATCGGATGGCTGAAGCATCACTAGTCCACAAAGATGGCTATCACGGATAGCCATCTTTGCGGTCTTTCTTGCAGAGCGGATGATGCAGAAGCGCAATGTGTCGCATCGCAAGATGCTGGGCCAAGTCTGATTGACTGGCATCCCGAGTGTTGCATGGTTAATGCGAGCGAGATTGCGAAGGCATATCGGCGCTTTTTCCTGAACGGTTGCTTACAGAAGCCGGAGCATCGGCATGCTCCTTGCCGGCGAGACAGAGCAGGCCGGCGAAAGTCCTGACCTCGCCTGGCCCGGCGCTCAAAGGGAGCACTCACGATGAGATTCACGCCAACACGTGAAAGAAGACGCCGAAAAGCGGCGAATCCATATCTTGAGCATTCCCCGAAGGCAACCGTGTTGTAGCTGGAACGGCTATTCTCGCGCTGCATAGGAAGAGGCTCGCCTATGATGAAGCGGCGATCGAGGCGCTGCCCGTGCGCTGTTCCTGGAAGCGCACACGCGACCGCCGGCGCAGGATCATCCTCGATTTCGACGCCACCGACGGCCCGCTGTACGGGCATCAGGAGGGACGCTTCTTCCATGGCTGTTCCGATTGCTGCGTTATCGACCGCTCTGCGTGTTCTGCAGTCGGCATCTGTTGGCAGCCAAGCTGCGCTCCTCGGACATCGACGCCAGTGCGGGCAGCATCGCTTTGCGCGCGAGGCGCTGATGGCGCGGTGCGAGCAGAACCGTGTGGAGTACCTGTTCGGGCTTGCCGCAACAGTACGCGAGAAGGATTGCGCGACGCCGTCTGTCGCGCTCTCGAAGGTCGAGAGCCCATCTGGAGACGGCGAGCCAGTGGAACCGCGCCGATTCCGGCTCGAAAGTGCTGATGGCTGCGGATTCCTGCCAGATTTCCATCCGCAACTTGACAAGCTGAGGCAGAACCTCGGCTGGATGATCCGACATCACTCGGGCGAGATCCTGGACCGCCAGCTTTCGCCAAGGGAACCGGGAGCCGCCGCCTCACCGATGGCAAGCGGGTCCGCGATCAATACGGCCGCGACCGAATCAGGGAGCTGCATCTGCAATCGCACGGGAGTCTTCACAACGGCGAAGTCGCAGCCATCGCGTCATCATCCCGGCGTCTGTTCCAGCTGGTTTCGACCGTTGCCCATGAAGCTTGCGCTCCACACGCATCACCCCGGGTCATGACGATGATCCTGCGGAAAGGAGCACTGTATCTGCGACGGAGCGGCGCGGCAGATTGTCGTGGTCATGATTAGCAGGCCGATACCGCTGTGGGCCGGCGGCATTATGTCGCTGCCATTAACTGCGGGTTCTGTCGTGGAGGCTGCGCGCCAATATCCTTCGCATTCTCCAAGTGGGAAGCGTCTAGCCGACGGCAATGCGCGAGAACAATGGTCAATCGTGGGTTGATCCGGATCAACTATGTCCGGAACGTCACCGGTAAAGTGCGCCACCTTCTAGGGCATCTCGATATGCTGTTTGAGAACCGAACTGATGCTTGGCGGCTGCCCGCGACCGCGCTCCTGAAATACGGTGGGCGGCGTGCCGACTCGCACACTGAAGAAGCCCAGCGCATCAGTTCTGTACGGAGGCCCCCGGTTTTTCTTCGCGCGCCGCTGACGCTTCTCCTGATATCCCTCGGCGTTGTCGCCGCGGTGTGGTGGTGGCTGGGCACACCCGTCAGCTTGGTGCGCGCACCGATCGATCCGAACAACAAGCTACAATGCATATCGTACGCGCCCTTCCGCAGCCGTCAGACGTCATTGTCGCCAGCGACGCAAGTGTCGCGCGAACAGATCGCGGAAGATCTCGTCCAGCTTGCGAAAATATCCGACTGCATCCGCACCTATGCGACCGATCTCGGTCTCGATCAAATTCCTGAACTTGCGGCCAAGGCCGGCCTCAAGGTCATTCAGGGCATTTTTCTTGATAAGGACCGGCAGAAGAATGCGACGCAGATCGCAACGGCGATACGCCTCTCCAAACAGTTTCCGGGAACCATCATCGCGCTCGTGGTCGGCAACGAGACCTTGTTGCGGCATGACATCACCGCGTCCGATCTCGCCGAAACGATCCGCTCGGTCAGGTCGCAGGTTGCCGTTCCCGTCACCTATGCCGACGTCTGGGAGTTCTGGCTGAGCAATCGCGGACTTTACGACGCGGTCGATTTCGTCACCGTTCATATCCTGCCGTACTGGGAAAATGTGCCAATCCAGGCCGAATTTGCCGCCGCGCACGTCGATACCATCCGCCGGCGGATCGCGTCGGCTTTTCCGGGCAAGGAAATCCTGATCGGAGAAATTGGCTGGCCAAGCGAGGGGCGGATGCGCGAGTCAGCGCTGCCCTCGCGCGTCAATCAGGCTCGTGTGGTCTCCGAGGTCCTCGATCTCGCTCGTCGCGAGAATTTCCGCGTCAACCTGTTCGAGGCCTACGATGAATCGTGGAAGCGAGACATCGAGGGCACGGTCGGTGGCTCCTGGGGCCTGTTCGATTCCGTGCAGCGCACGCTGAAATATCCGCCCGGTATTCCGATCAGCAATTTTCCGCTCTGGAAGCTGCAAATGTACAGCGGAATGGCGCTGGCAGTCCTCGTATTCGGCGCGGCCTGGCTGACCTTGCGCCGCAAGCCGGGGGAGCCCCGGCTCATCTCATGGCTTGCGGTCGGACTATCGGCAAGCACAGCCGGAATCCTGTTTGGGGTGGCCGCCCAGAAGATGTTCGATGAAAGTTACGGAGCGGGAGGCTGGCTTCTGTGGGGCTCGCTTCTGGCCGCGGCAACTGCTTCGCCGGTTTTTGGCGCCAACGCCCTTATGTCGGATCGCCCGTCGCCGAGTTTTCTGGACGTGCTGGGTCCGAGGGGCTACCGGACCGAATCGCTGCTGGCGATCATGCACGGATTGGTCTTGATCGTAATCGTCGTGATCGGCACGGCAACCGCACTCGGCCTCGTGTTTGATCCACGATTCGTTGATTTTCCTTTTGCGGCGCTGACGATGGCGGCGGTGCCTTTTGCAGCTATGACGGTGCTCAATCCCCCGAGGAAAGGAAACCGCCCTTTGGCGGAATCGATTTTTGCCGGCGTTTTTCTTGGAGCGGCCATCTACATAGGGTTCAACGAGGGGCCGGCCAATTGGCAGTCGTTGTGGACTTGCGCTGCGTATGTACTGCTGGCTGTTACACTGTGGCGCGCGCGTGCCTGAGAATGGCGAGAGTCCTGTAGCTTCCTGGCACATCATCCGATGGCAGCACTACTTGCGTTCGGTGCTTTGGTGTGGCGAGCACCCACTCGCGGTGTGTTGCGCAAGTATGCTGCTATCGTTTTCAGGTCAGGCCATTCTTGCGAATGGCCTGGAACAATCTCTTAACGCAAGCGCTGGTGACACTGGGCGGTATCTGACTATGACAGGGTCGCGCCCAGCCTCGCGCACCTAAATCAGTCCCGCGGGAGCGCTGCTCCCCGTTTGATGCCGTGCCATTCACTCCCGTAAACGCGCCAAACTCTAAGCCCAGCCGCCACGGGGTAGCGGGACTGCGACTAGGCGCTGAGCGCCTGCAGCTGCTTCGTTTCAGCCTTACTTCGCACCCGTGTGATGCGGGACATCCGAATTTGGCCCCCCAGTGTAATGATGGCTTCCGCCAGCACCTTTCTTCTTACCGGAAGACATGCCCATGTCCTTCTTTCCCATGTGATGGGGGACCTCGGTCTTCGGGCCACCGGAATAATGGTGGCCATTCTTCTCGGTATCGGGAGTCGTTTGCGTGCTCTGGGCAAGAGCAGACCCCGCGGCGAGGGCGGCGACGGCTGCGATGGCGAGCATCTTTGTCAAGTTCATGATTTCCTTCTCCTGGCAACGACAATTGCGATCTTAGATCTAAAGATAAAAGCAAAATCGAACCTCTGCCAGTTGATTCATGTCAAAAGCGCATTCTGTTAGCACCCTCTGTGCTGCCTGAAATTTCAGCAAAATGCGCCGCATGCTTGCGGGGAGCCGGTTGCTAGGCCTCCTACCAAGGTGTGATATGAGAAGAAGCATGGGGTTGATTTGGCGCAAGTCTCGGCAGGCAAAACCGATCGATTGTTGAGTGTTGAACAGCTTTCGAGGCGACCCATGCCAACTGCTCCCGCCGCAAACCCAACAGTCGATCAGGTCGTTCCGACGACGACGGTGCAAGCCGCTCGTCTGCAAGCAATTTCGAAGCCTCAACAACCGGCATATTTGCATAGACCGGATTCTGGCGCCCCGCAGGGCGCAGGCGAGCCTAGCCTATCCACCGCATTCGCGTATGGACGCGATTTTTGGGAGCGAACCATCCTGTTCTGGGACGCGCTGCGGCAACGTGCTGACAACATGATTGCTCATGAGCGAGCCGGCAAACCGCCGTTGCTTAATTTCGACTACGAAATCTTGTTGGACGCGCGTCAGTTTGAACGGCCCGTCAACTACGCGTTGGCAGCGATACGAAAATATGGAGACAAATGCGTCGACGACTGTCTCGATCCAGCAAAGCCACCGGTTGTGATCGTCGACCCACGCGCCGGGCATGGTCCAGGCATCGGGGGCTTCAAACGCGACTCGGAGGTTGGGATCGCCCTGCACGAGGGGCATCCCGTCTACTTCGTGTTGTTCTATCCCGATCCGGCCCCGTGCCAGACCATTGCCGACGTACTGCATGCGCTTCGCCGGTTCGTCGTTGAGGTATCGAGGAGGCACGATGGAACGCCTCCGATCCTCTATGGCAACTGTCAGGCCGGATGGGCAATCGCCATCCTGGCGGCGGATTGCGAGGGGCTCGCCGGACCAGCCGTCTTGAACGGCTCGCCCTTGTCTTATTGGGGTGGTGAACCGGGCATCAACCCGGCTCGCGTGTCCGGCGGATTGTTGGGCGGGGCATGGCTCACGCACCTGACCGCCGATCTCGGCAACGGCCGGTTCGATGGAGCATGGCTCGTGCAGAATTTCGAGAATCTGAAGCCCGAGGCGGTTTGGGACAAGTATGCCAATCTCCTTGCTCACGTCGATGAGGAGCGCGACCGCTTTCTTGAATTCGAGCGGTGGTGGAACGGCTTCTATTTTCTTAGCCGAGAAGAGATGCTCGCCATTGTCCAAAATCTCTTCATCGGCAATAAGTTCGAACAAGGCCTGTTGCGAGTGTGCGAATGCTGCTTTGCCGATCTGCGCCGCATTCGTAATCCGATGGTCATTTTTGCCTCGCAGGGCGACAACATCACCCCACCCCATCAGGCGCTTGGGTGGATCCCGACCGTCTACGGCAGCACCGAAGACTTGAAGCGCGCCGGCCAGCGGATCGTGTATCTCATCAATCCTCATATCGGGCATCTCGGGATTTTTGTCTCTGCCAGCGTTGCGCGTCTCGAACACCGCGCGATTCTCGAGCACCTTGATCGAATCTCCGCGCTTGCGCCCGGTCTCTATGAGATGAGGATCGACAATCCGACCGGCAATCCCGATTGCAAACACGAGGCCTATACCATCCATTTCGAGGAGCGGCGCGTTGAGGAGTTGCAATTTCCGGAGAACCGAACTGCGTTTCGGCGCGTGGCCGAGGTTTCGTCGCGGCTGGATGAACTCTACTCAGCAACCCTCGGAAATTGGGTGAGAGCCACCTCGACGCCCTTGTCTGCCCTGCTGCTCGAATGGTTCCACCCGATGCGAACCAGCCGGTTGATGTTCGCTACCGCTTTCAATCCATTGTCGTCGATCTTGATGCCGCTCGCGTCGTCCATTCGACAGGATCGGCATGTTGCCCCTGATACGAACCCCTACAAGGCTGCAGAGCTCAAGGCTTTCGACACGATAGGCGGCGCCATTACCGAAGCGCGACGGCAGCGCGATACGACTTATGAGCTATGGTTCGAGTTGCTCTACGGCCGGTTAGCGGGGCCAAATGATGTGCTATCGAGGTGATTCCGTAGTCTGAAAATCGAACGCAATGGTATCAACGCCCATAAGGTTCGCCTTCGTCTCCGAATCCGAAGCTCAGCGATTCTTTAAGAGTAGCGTCCGAAAGCTGCCGCCATGGTTAGCCAGCCTACGCGCTTACGCTTCTCGCCTTCGCGGTCGGACTGGGAGCGTCGCCTATGATTTCGAATGAACCATCAACGGCGAGGACAGAGTTGCAAACCCAGCAACTGAACACCCGAAGAGGGGTGACGGCCTATTTCAGTCTCGTGCCTGCGGAACATCAAGGAACTGATCATGAGCGCGGCCGCTGAACAAGGGCTGCGTGGCCACGTGCCTAGGCACCCCGCACGAATACCAGATCCTTGCGGCGCTGTTCAATGCAGCGAAATGCTGTGCGAATTGCGGACGCCGTCGTGAGCGTCGAGTTCTCACGGCCGGGATCGCAGATGGTGGCAGGCAGAAGTTAACGCCGATGCAGGAAGGGGCGGCAGCGTGTGGAGGAGTCTTCGATCTGCCCGTGTTCGACCTCTACAGAGTGAAAAGTTGTGGAGCGCCCTGGCGCGGGCCCCACAACCATCGACCCTAGGTACTAGATCATCTGGGCGAACAGGCACGCCGAACTTGTCAGTTCGCGGATCCACCAACGAGGACCCATCCTTATTGAAACATAGCGCCTCCGGGCAGCTGCAGCTGATGCAGCCATTACGAGTAATCAGCAGGAATCCCGTTGCTTGAAACCAACGCTTCCGATCTCGCGCGTTGCCCGAGCAGGAGTTGAGTACTGTCTTAGCTGGGTCTAATCTACCGGGAGACGTCCAACAAGAGAGTGAATTGCCAGCCGATGAAGGCTAGAACTTTAAGGAGCCGCATCCATCCGTTCGGTGGCCTCGCGACTCACCCGGGAACAATCATGAATCGCATTGGCATTTCCTTGTGTCTGATCGGGATCATATTGGCATTGTTCCCCCTGATGCTGGGAGAGCATTTGCCTGCAGATTATCACAGAGTCTGGATGTATTCTGGGTTTGCGATTTTTGGGATCGGATTTGGAGCAGGTCTTGCCTCTCTGTTGGCTGAGCCAATCCGGAAACGATCGCGTTTCTTCTTTGGTCCGTATCCACTGCTGATGATGTACGTCTGGGTGAGCAGAACAGGGTTGGTAAAGGATCGCGTAAAGACGCTTAATTTCGTCGAAAGGCTACGCGCGGCCGGCGTCAAGCAAGAGCTCGATTTCTATGGGCAGCTCATCACCAAGGACGGCACCAATCCTGAATTAACGAAAATCCCACCTGCGCACCTCGAAAAGTGCGCGATCAGCATCGCGACCTCGCGTGCGCTCACGCAGGGCGGAAACGAGCAGGTCTGTACCTACAATCCCAGGCGCAAGTCGGGCACGGTTTCCGGCCAGCCGGGACATTATTGCAATCTGCATGTCAGCAGGAAGGTTCTCAAGGTGATCAAGGAGCTTTGGTATGAACCGGATGTGTCGACCGGTGACGAGCGAGCGAACACCTGATCATTGCAGTTCACGGRSCCGAATCGGCACAGAGCTTACAGAATTGTATTGAAGCAGAGACCGTATGAGGCGAGGAGGGGCGCTTCAGAGTCGCGGTTTCGGCCGGGCCAGCCATGCAATCTTCGCGAAGCTTGATCAATAGCAATGGACCTACAGAGCTTGGCCGAGAGGTATGCATACAGCGCCGCGACGGGAGGTAGCTGCTGTGCAGCGGACAGACCCCGCGCATCATCCGCAATATATACCTATCAAAAGTCGCAAAGGGAAAGCCGCCCGGAGCGGCGCTCGATGAACGTGGAGGACGAATTAGTGCGCTCGAACGAACGTGCGTCCGGTCCAGCGAAAGCTTTGCGTTTCGCTGCCGAGCGTAGCTCTGATCAATAGGGTTCCCGAATAGTTTTCCATTCGGACATCCTGCGCGAATAGGCCGAAGATCTTTCCGAAGGTGCCGTTGCGTCGCCTGTAGATCTCGTGCAAACAGCCGCCTTTAGTGCAAATCGATTGCCTGTTCCGGCAACTAAGATCTTGGAAGTGAAGGGCCCGGAAACCTTTCTTGCCGATCTCAATCGATGTCGAAAAGTAGTGTTGCGCGGAGATTTCGGACCCGCAGGTTCTCTGCAGCACCAATACGCGACGTTGTAGCTCAGCGGGAAGTTGCGCCAGATGATTGGTCGACCAGTGCCGGTCGCTCACAACGCTCGCAGCTATTACCGGCAACACGCCGAAGAGCAAACCGATCGCGGCCGCACCCAAATTAAACACCATTTTCATAGAGATTGCTCCGGACGTAACCCCAATGGTCAGCGCTACGTTTACGCCGGGGTGTCTTTCAGGAAGCGTGCGCGCGAGGTCGGCCCTGCAGCAGGTAATGCCAGCGCTCTCTAAGAAGGCGATCCGGATACAATCGTCAGCTTTGCTCCGCTCGCGGGAGCTCCACCGGACCGCCTCCCTCACGAGAGGCATTCCATTTCCGCCAATGGGTCGGCTGAATATCAACGTGCCTCCTGTTTGCGGCGTCCACAAAGCCCACTCCGCTTCTGTGGCATGGATAGGGAAGCGCGACGATCAGGCCATCATAATCCATGACTCCGATTTCCAGATCCCCATCCGGCGCGACTATAGAGACCGGTAGCCATTCCTGGACTTGAATTCGAGGTTCCATCATGACTCCGCTCCTTCAAGGCGATGATAAAACAAGCCTATTATATGTTGGTTCTACGTTGTTGATTTGCATCAATATTCATGTGTGCAGTCCGTCCGCAGCGATGGGGCGGGCGCATGATTCGCGGGAGAGGTCCCTGCGATATATTGCAACAGGTACCCCGAACGGGTATATATGCGACACACCTCGGCTACCGTGAGCCGGGCGGAGCGCATGGTCCAGTACGCGGCAATTCGATGTTGTCGGCTTTTCCGCACGCGCGAACGATGGTAGAGACGGTTGTATGTTGTCGTGGTTGACGAACGCGGGTCGGCGAAGAGCGGGTGTCCGCCGTCAGCGCCCTTGAGACAGATTCGGGATTTTCGGGAAGGGAGGATTTCTGGATCATCGCAGCCATTCAGGAGCGCAGATGAGACAGAAATCGGTGCCGGAGAAAGCTCCGGCAGAGCAGGTGGTGAAGGACATCCGGCGCGCGACGCGCCGGCAGTTTTCCGCCGAAGAGAAGATCCGCATCGTGCTGGAAGGCGTGCGCGGCGAGGAGAGCATCGCCGAGTTGTGCCGGCGCGAGGGGATCGCCGCGTCGATGTATTACGGCTGGTCGAAGGAGTTCCTCGACGCCGGCAAGCGCCGGCTGGCCGGTGACACGGCACGGGCAGCGACATCCGACGAGGTCAAGGAACTGCGCCGTGAGGCGAAGGCCCTGAAGGAGGCCGTGGCCGATCTGACCCTGGAAAACCGCCTGCTCAAAAAAAGCATGCTGGCGGATGGGGAGGACGACACATGAGATATCCCGCGTCCGAGAAGGCCGAGATCATCCGCCTGGTCGAGGCCTCGCACCTGCCGGCGCGGCGCACACTGGACAAGCTCGGCATCCCGCGCGCCACGTTTTATCGTTGGTATGATCGCTATCGCACCGGCGGGATCGAGGCGCTCGCCGATCACCGCTCGCGGCCCGATCGCGTCTGGAACCGGATCCCCGAGACGATCCGGGCCGAGATCATCGAACTGGCGCTGCGCGAAACCGAACTCAGTCCGCGCGAGCTGGCGGTGCGCTTCACCGACCAGAAGAGCTACTTCGTCTCGGAAGCTTCGGTGTATCGGCTGCTGAAGGCGCATGACCTGATCACCAGCCCAGCCCACATCGTCATCAAGGCGGCGTCCGAGTTCAAGGACAAGACCACGGCGCCGAACCAGCTCTGGCAGACCGACTTCACCTACCTGAAGATCACCGGCTGGGGTTGGTATTATCTCTCAACCGTCCTCGACGACTTCTCGCGCTATATCGTCGCCTGGAAGCTCTGCGCCACGATGCGCGCCGACGACGTCACCGCCACGCTTGATCTGGCGCTGGCGGCGGCTGGGCTCGACCGGATCACTGTCGCGCACCGGCCGAGGCTGTTGAGCGACAACGGTTCGTCCTACATCTCGGCCGACCTTGCCGCCTGGCTCGATGGCAAGGGCATGCAGCATGTTCGTGGCGCGCCTTACCATCCCCAGACGCAGGGCAAGATCGAGCGCTGGCACCAGACCCTGAAGAACCGCATCCTGCTCGAGAATTACTACCTGCCGGAGGATCTCGAACGGCAGGTCGCAGCCTTCGTCGAGCATTACAACCAGGCCCGCTATCATGAGAGCCTCGGCAACCTGACGCCCGCCGACGTCTACTGTGGCCGCGGGCAAGCCATCCTCACCGAACGCGAAAGGATTAAGCGCCAGACCATCCAGACAAGACGCTTGCAGCACCACCTGCAAGCCGCATAGCCTTAAACCCAGATGAGCCAGAGCCTCCGTTCCTGAGGCCCGAAATCAGTCTCAAATCATCTGACGACGGACACGCCCTGTCGACCGCGACTTCGTGTTTATCATGAGCGCCTACGATATGGATCCCGGAACCTATCTTCCTAAGGTCACCGAGATGACCAATTTCAATATGTGGGCCTGGAATAGCCGAGTGTTTCCAGGGATCGACCCGCTGCCGGTTAGACTCGGCGATCGGGTCAGGGTGCGAATCGGCAATCTCACCATGACCAATCACCCGATTCACCTGCACGGGCATAGCTTCTCCGTAAGCTGTACGGATGGCGGTTGGGTGCCGGAGAGTGCGCAATGGCCGGAGACCACGATCGACGTGCCCGTCGGTGCGGTGCGCGCCTTCGACCTTATCGCCGACAACCCTGGTGACTGGGCCTTCCACTGCCACAAATCGCATCACACTATGAATGCGATGGGTCACGATCTCAGGACGTTGATCGGGGTCCCCAGGCAAGCAATTGCCAAAGCGGTCAAGAAGCTCGCGCCCGATTCCATGGCCATGGGATCGACGGGCATGGCGATGGGGGAGATGGAAATGCCACTGCCGGACAACACCTTGCCAATGATGACCGGCTCCGGACAGTTCGGTCCGATCGAGATGGGGGGCATGTTTACGGTCATGAAGATCCGGGAAGATCTTGCGCAAGACGACTACCGCGATCCCGGTCCTTATCAATTCCCGAAAGGCACCGTTGCCTATGAAGTTGAGACGCCGGCGGCGCAGCCAGTTCGGGAAGAGCAGGGAGCTCCGAAATCACCGGCTAAGAATGGCGGGAATAAAGCGATGAAAGGGATGAAAATGTAACGCAGAGCTATGACTGGGACAAACGAAGACACCTGAAGGAGAATGCGATGAACAAACTGATCCAAACGGCAGGCGCCGTGCTCGTGGCGGCCATGTTGGTGACAGCCGCTGCGGCGGAAGACATCAAGGGCGAAGTCAAGAAAATCGACGAGAGCGCGGGCAAGATCACCCTGAAGCATGGACCTGCCAAGAGCATTGGCATGGATGAGGAGATGACGATGGTCTACCGCGTCAAGGACCCTGCGATGCTCAAGCAGGTGAAGGTGGGTGACAAGGTTACGTTCGAGGCGGAGAAATCAGACAACGGTTTCGCGGTAACCAAAATCCAGAAAGGCAAGTGATCCTGATCCTGGACGTCGCTGCGCAGACGGCGCCGTCCAGTCCAGATCTCACAAGGAAGAGGAAAGAATGTCGAAGGCATTTCAATATGGCGCCGCGGCTGGAGTTGCGGTCCTCCTGTTTACCTCGCTGGCGCAAGCTCACCCGCAGCTTCAGTCTGCGGAGCCGGCTGCTGGCACGACCGCGCCTGCGCCGAAGCAGATCCGAATCATATTTAACGAAGCTGTCATTCCGCAATTCTCAGGCATCGAGCTCAGGGATCCAAGCGGTAAGCTTATTCCAGTCGGGAAGTCAGATACGGATCGCGCAAACAAGAAGATTCTGATCGTCCCAATGAAGCAGGACCTCGCGCCCGGAGACTACAAGGTGGATTGGCACGCGGTCTCCGACGATACCCATCGCGTCAAGGGAAGCTACTCATTCAGCGTGGGACGCTGATGATAGATATTGGACTCGTAGCATCGCGACTGCTGCAGTACATAGCGGCAACAACCCTGTTTGGCATGGCGCTATTTCCCCTCTACGCATACCGAGGCCGAGAGCCAGACCGAATCTTCCGTTGGAGAGGGCGGCTGCTGTTTTCGGCGGCACTTCTGGCGATAGTGAGCGGAATCGCGTGGTTCTTTTTTTCTGTCGCAAGCATGACCGGCGATGTTTCCGGTCTGCTCGATCCGGACACTCTCTTGCTCGCGGAGCACACGAGTTTTGGCACTCTCTGGACCTGGCGCATGCTGCTTGCCTTGCTCATGGTGGTCCTGATGAGCAGTGGGGTGACGTATGTCGCGGGAAGTGTGATGATATCCCTTCTCGCGGCCGTACTTCTCTTCTCGTTAGCAGGTACTGGCCATACCCAAGTCGAGGAAGGATGGGCCGGCATTGTTCATGTCTTGGCTGACGGGGTGCACCTTCTTGCCGCCGGAGCCTGGCTTGGAGGATTGTTGCCACTCGCCTACCTGGTCGCTCATTACTGCAAGACGCCTGATGACGTGTCCCCGCTCGACGACGTCCTCGTCCGCTTTTCCGGTATGGGCTATTTGGCGGTCGCGACTCTCGTCGGAACGGGTCTGATCAACAGTTGGCTGCTGGTCGGTTCGGTTTCCGCCCTATTGACGTCCGGGTACGGGCAGCTTCTGGCGGTGAAGCTTGTGCTTTTTATAGGTATGCTTGGCCTTGCCGTAGCCAACAGGTTCTGGCTTATTCCTGCGCTGGAGAAATCATCCGCCGTTGCATGCCGCTCGGGTACCATCGACTACCTTCGCCAGCTGCGGAACCACATCGTGAGCGAGCAGCTGTTGGGACTCTTGGTCCTGTTCGTTGTAAGTATACTGGGGACCATGCAGCCGGCGATCGTCCCGTGAGCGAGAAGCATTCTCCTCAATCGAACCTGGCCCCGGTGCTGGCTGCACCGGCCCTGCAGCCGCCCGCGGCGACATCTGACGTTTGGGAACGTTGAGCTGAGAAGGTCTTTTTCGACCGGTGCCACTGGTGGGCTCGCGGTCGAGCCACCTGAAGGACGCTCACGAATGTCGGATCTATTGCTCAGCGGCGAAGTTCGGTATGGGCTAGGCCACACCCTTCATTGGATTGCAACAGGGATCGAAATACTTGGTGTCGCCGTCATCCTGTTGGGGGTGCTTGTCTCTACCACATGGATGGCGCGTGATCTTGCGAGCGGAGAGTGGACGAGAGCCTATCGTTCCTACAGAGCCAATTTGGGGCGAGGGATTCTGCTCGGTCTCGAGTTCTTCATCGCGGCCGATATCATCGGAATGGTCGCGATCGTACCGACGTTTGAACGTCTTGGCATACTCGCCGTGATTATTATGATCCGGACGCTTTTGAGCTTCTCGCTTCAGATCGAAGTCGATGGACGACTGCCTTGGCGTAGAAAGGAAGAAAGCAAGATCCAGAGTGAAGGCCTGTGATCATCGAGTGCGCCCCAGCACTTGGCATTCATCCGACCTATTCACCTATTCCGCTGATGCTGCTGCTGGACGAAGCGGCGACAGCGATGGAGGCGGGTTCCGACCAGACATCAGCTATACATTAACCGCCCTTGGTCTCCAGGTTATCTGCATCTGGATTTGTCAGTGAAGCGTCTGTCGCACTCTTTGAGAAGCGCCGGCGAATCCCAGATGACAGACCCGTCTTCGCCGAGAATGAACGGATCAACAAACAATGGATCTCGGGTCAAACGGCATGCCTGTCGAATGGCGGCTTCGTTGGTTGGATAGGATTCGCAGCGCAACACTGAGACTTGATAGGGCTCCTGCGAAGCCTGCAAGAGGGGGCCATCCGTATAAACAAGCAAGACCGGACCAACGCTTGGATGTCGGTTCGCGAGCTGGCTGAGTTCTTCGCAGGCGAGCTCGACTGCCTTGGGTACTGGTCTGATTTCACGCTCCCAGTTTTGTACCGCGCCGCGGTTTACTCCGAGTTTCTCTGCCGCCTCAAACTGGTTATATCCAAATCTTTTTCGCCACTTTTTCAGATCCCACGAGTCCACCGGCGTCATCCAGTTCAGGCGTACCTACAGACCAGGAGGCGCGTGCACTGACGCCGACCTAAAGCCTTCGCATTGCTTCGTCAGCTCGTTGCCGCTCCAGATGGCACTTCCAAGGTCATCTAATATCATCGCGTTGAAGAAGGTCGAATTTTCGCTGAGTTCATTGATCCTTCGGAAGGCCTCAATGTTATTGACGCACCTCTTGCAAGTGAGTGCAGCCGGTTCGCTTGGAAGATTTGACCCATTCGGGAGCGGAATGATCGAGTAGACCAAAGTCACCGGTCCGAACTCGGGRCGACGYTTTTTTCGGCGTAAGAGTTGCCKGCAGGCYAAGGGCACKGTGAGTGGAATGGGAGTAATTWCATACTCCCAATTTTGGATCGTCGCCCTGGTCACGCCGAGTTCGTCTCCGGCCTGCTGCTGTGTGAAGCCCATGGCCCTGCGCCACTCCTTCAACTCAAGCCCGTTCATCCGCAAGTCTCCCGAACCGGAAAGTTGGCCCAGCACGGCTCATGATATCGTCGGAATAGGAGCCTAAGGTGTGATGAAAATGCAACGAACGCGTGAAATCAGCCTGAAATGCCGGAAATCGCCCAACGCTTAGGCACGTGCCTACGTTTGTTGCTTCACGAGTCTGTCAATCTTCAGCGACAATGTGTCCTATCCGTTGCCGCACTCACTCGCTTAGATTCTCCGGCAACTGAAACTTAAAGTTGAGGGGACATCATGAAAACAGGGGCTTTGCTGGCAACGGCGCTGGCAATGATATCAGGTTCGGCTTTCGCCGCGGATATGCCGGTCAAAGCCGTGAAGGCGCCACCCCCGGCTGCGTTCGACCCATGGGATATCGCGTTCGGCAGCGCAATCATGAATGACTATATCTTCCGTGGCGTGACGCAGTCCAACCATAAGCCCTCGGTGGCCGCCTATTTCGAGCCTCGATACAACGTCACGAAAGACCTGCAACTCTACGTCGGTCTGGCCGGAGAGAGCATCTCGTTCACAAACCGTCCTGCCGCGGAAATTGACATCTATGGCGGTATCCGCCCGACGTTCGGAGCCTTTGCCTTTGATTTCGGCGTTTGGGGCTATCTGTATCCTGGCGGCACCTGCGTTTACGGCGCTGCCGCGGATTTCGCGGGAAATCCCCTTGGTGCCGAATGCGCCGCCAACTTCGTRCCTAATGGCAATGTGATGAAGAAGGATGTYAGCTTTTTCGAAGTTTATGGCAAGGTCAACTACACGGTTAACGATAACTGGCAATTCGGTCTGAACGAATATTACAGTCCTAGCTTTTTGAACTCCGGCGCATGGGGCAACTATACCTCGATCATCGGCAAGTACACCGCCCCGAGCACGATCTTCGGCAGCAGTGGCGTCGGCATGTATGTGTCCGGCGAGTTCGGGCGGCAATGGTTCGGAACGACCGATTCATTCTACGGGGTGCCAGCTTCTCCCTTGGGGATCCACTATGCCGACTACAAYACCTGGAACATAGGTGTTGGCTTCACCTACAAGGTCTTTACGMTCGACCTGCGTTACTCCGACACCAACCTGTCCAAAGGCAACTGTAATGCCTTCACTGGGGATTACACGGCCAAGTTTGATGGCAGCTTCACCCCGATCAATCCGACCGGAGTTGGCTCGAATTGGTGCGGCGCCGCAGGCATTGTCAAGCTCTCGGCTGACCTGACGGCAATTACGAATCTGAAGTAAGCATCTGACTCTGACAGGATCGAAGGGCGGGAGAGAGATCTGTCGCCCTTCTTCATCTTGCGATGCGCGAAATTGGGAAAATTGTGCCCTTCGTCGGTCCGCCCCCCTTCACGACCAACAAAGCCTCAGATGAGGCGTGCTCTTTTTGGACCGCCGGACAAACGCGGCGGCTGTCGGCTCCCATAAGCAAATGGTGGGAATCTTTGCCACGCGCCTCTCACATTGCCCTACTCAGGGGCGCTCAGGTTGAGTCGAGGTTCCGCTCAGTCGTTCCGCGCGAGGTTGCTGAAAGGGTCTCTCTAGTCTGCTCTGGCGGGCCCCGCCCGGCAAGAAACTTGGCCGCCATTTGCTGGACAACGACCGGGACCTCACCATGAGACGCCCGACCTCTTTGGCCTTGCACCCGTGGGCGTGACCGCGGGGGGTACGCCGTGGGATGGATTTGGAAAAACTGATTGATCTGCGTCAAAAGCGCATTCGATGATTGATCTAGCTTGTCACCTCGTACTGAATTGAACGAGTTCTGGATCAGAGTATGACATCGGGGCTGCTCCGTCGCTCTGATGCCAGCTGATAAATGCGGGCGCATTGTCGTTCGCTCCTTCTCTGGCCCCACTCGTGAAATGCGCGGAGGACAGAACATGCGCGTGTTACTCGTGGTATCTTTTGTATTGGCTTCGTTGGCCCATGCTCACGCTCAAGAAGCGATCAAGAAATCTGACTCGTGCAGCTACGAACTAAAGGACGGGCATTCGTACGCGGTACCTGTTGGAGAGGCCCTTTGCTGGCGCGTGCCACCTCCGTTTTCCAAGGACGAGTACACCTTGCTTCGTTGTGATCCCCCGTTTCGGGAAATTGTCCGGGTGCGACGAGGCGACCACCGCTGCACCCAATACGAGGAGCGGCAGTAGATTTCGATTCGATAGTGCGCACCAAGCTCAATTGATTGCCGCTGCGGTTTTCGGATCGATTTGGGACGACGGGTGCGAATTCGATGTGCGTTCTAAGCTAAAGCTCCGCTCGCCGCAGCAATTGCGCGTTAATCGCCACGACTACCGTACTTGCCGACATGAGAATCGCGCCGACAGCGGGCGCAAGGAGAATTCCCGCCCAGGCGAGTACACCCGCCGCGAGAGGAATTGCGAAAATATTGTAGCCCGCCGCCCACCAAAGATTTTGCAGCATCTTGCGATAGCTCGCCCGGCTGAGCCTGACAATGCGCGGGATGTCGCGAGGGTCACTCCGAACCAGCACGACGTCGCCTGCCTCAACTGCAACATCGGTTCCCGCCCCGATGGCGATTCCGATGTCGGCAGTCACCAGTGCCGGCGCGTCATTGACGCCATCGCCAACCATGGCCACACGCCTGCCCTGCGCCTGCAGCTCCTTGATCTTCTCTGCCTTGTCCTCGGGCAGCACCTGAGCAAAGACGGTGTCGATCCTCAGTTCCTTGGCCACGGTTCTGGCCACGGCTTCGGAATCGCCGGTGAGCATGGCGACCGCGATGCCCTCCCGGTGCAGCCGCTCAACCGCTTCGTATGATTCCGGGCGAATCGCATCGGCGATAGCAAAGGCAGCGACGACACCGTCACCCTCGATCAGATAGATGGCAGCCTGCCCCTTCTGCCCGAAACGCTCCGCGGCTTCGCGCAGCTCGGGCGCCGGCTGCACGCCGAGGCGTTTCAGCAGTGCAGGGCCGCCCATTTTTAGTTCGCGGCCGTCCACCATAGCCTGGACCCCGTGACCCGCCATGGCCTGAAAGTCCTCCGCCCGGGGCACCTGGAGATGGCGCTCCTTCGCGCTCTTGACGAGTGCTTGCGCGATGGGATGCTCCGAGTCGTGCTCCACCGCTGCGGCTAGTCTCAAAGCCTCGTTTTCCTCAATTCCCGCCACCGTGACGGTTTCCACCACCCGGTGCTCTCCAAGCGTCAGCGTGCCGGTCTTGTCAAATACCACCGCGTTAAGATCGCGCGCCTCCTCCAATCCGCGCCGATCCCGGACAAGTAGGCCGGACTTTGCTCCCATAGTGGTGGAGATCGCGGTTACCAGCGGAACGGCAAGACCGAGCGCGTGTGGACAGGCAATCACCAGCACCGTCACCACTCGGGTGATGGTGAAATCAAGCGATGCCCCCAGTATTTGCCAGACCACTAGGGTGGATCCGCCCGCCGCAATTGCCACAATTGTCAGGAGGAATGCTGCCCGGTCGGCAAGCGCCTGCGCCCGCGACCGCGAGGTCTGCGCCTCTTCGACCAAGCGCATGATTCCCGCAAGAGCGGTCTTCTCTCCGGTCCCTGTCACCTCGACACGCAGCGAACCTTCGCTGTTGACGGTACCGGCAATCACTTTGTCGCCTTCGCCTTTCGACACCAGGCGGGATTCGCCGGTAATCATCGATTCGTTCACAGAACTCTTGCCGGACTTGACAACGCCGTCGGCGGGAATGCTTGCGCCAGGGCGAATCAGAACGAGATCGCCGTCGCGTAATTGGTCGACTGTAACCTCCTCCGTTTGGTCATCGTCGGTGACCCGCAGAGCCTTGTCGGGCAACAGCCTTGCAAGCTCCTTGAGCGCGCCTTGTGCCTGGAAGATCGAGCGCATCTCGATCCAGTGGCCGAGCAGCATGATTGTCACAAGAGTCGCTAGCTCCCACCACAGCGCGTGACCACGGAGACCGAGTGTGACGGCGGCGCTGTAGAGAAAAGCCACGCTGATAGCCAAGCTGATCAGGGTCATCATGCCTGGCAGCCGGGCCATCAATTCGCGGACCCCACCTTCCATGAAGATCCATCCACCATAGAAAAAGACAACTGTTCCGAAAATGGCAGGAACGTAAGCCGAGCCGGGGAACGCCGGAGCCCGAAAGCCAAACCAATCTTGGATCATCGGATCCCAGACCAGTGCCGGGATGGTCAGTGCAAAACAAACCCAAAACCTGTTGCGGAACATCTCGACGCTGTGGCCAGCGTGCTTGTCGTGGCCGCTATGATCGGTCTGCGCGCGACGGTGAGTATTGTCTATTTCCGCGTTCTGGGACGAGCGCTGCGGATCAGCCGAATCAGGCCTTGATCGCGTAAGATGCTCCGCGCCGTGGGGGCCATGCTTGCTTGAATTCACGATGGCATTTCCCGACCATATGGCGGCATGAAGCCTGGCTTCAGGCGCCTATCATCCCAGTCTGCCGCCAGTAGGTTTTCAGAGCGACTGGTTCCTTGTCACCTCAGCCCGGTCTATTGTGAGCATAAATCGAGTTCCCCGCAAGTCGCCGCTGGTAGACGGCCCGGGTCCGCGGCGAAGAGGCCCGGCCTTCATAGCGGTTTTGCACGAGCTATCGCACCAGGCTGACGCGGTGGCGCCTACGCTGGGCCGTGAGTGCGGACGCGGAGGGCCCGGAAGTTATGGTCGAATAGTTCTTCGTCGAGAAGGCGCACAGGTACCATTATGGCGAGCACGCACCCAAGGTCTCGCGCTATCTTGGCGTCGGTCGGTTCCCGCCCTATGAATCACGACCAACCACTTAGCGTCAGGAGGGGCGCGCGATCACTTTGCGCGCCAGCTCCTTGTGCAGGCCAGGACCCGAAATTGATTTTGACGGCCGCACTGTGCTGATCACCGGCGCCGCACGGTGATCGGCCGCGCGACGGCGCTTGCCTTCACAGCGGCGCGCGCTGCGGTCGTGATTGGCGACGTCGATCCGCGGGTAGAAGGCACCGCGCGTGATACCGCGGCAGTCGGCGGCAAGGCGGTCTTCCAAAAGACGGACGTTTCCGACAGCGGTCAGTTCGATCCCCTTCTGCCGATTAGCATCCGGCTCGATCAAGCTCGCGTCGACTGCGAACCTTCACCGCGGACAATCGCGCTTAGCGGACCTTTGCCATCGCCGCGGCTATGCACACTTTGCTTCGTTGTGATCCCCCATTCGGGAAATTGTCCGGGTGCGACGAGGCGATCATCGCTGCACCCAATACGAGGAGCGGCAGAACACGCTGATCAAACTCGCACCTGTCGTCCCGAGTCGAGCCAAACACCGCAGCGGCAATCAGTTGAGCTTGGTGCGCACTATCGAATCGAACTCTTGATGATTCAAGCTGTTCGCCGGGAGGCCGGTGGGCATGGCGAAACCGCTGCGATGGACCTTCGCGAACGTCCTTGCCTGTATTGCAGGGGGCATTTCCGGCCGGCAGGGCTGCCGAGCGATTTGGGGCGAGGCGGCGAGCGTGAGCCGCTGGCGAACGCGCGAGCGGGAACAAGGTAGCCGAGAGCCCAAGGCGGCGATCGCAAGTCTCATCGGATCGATGCCGCCAAGCGGCGATCCTGGCAAACAAGGGCCGTAGCCGCGCTGTCAACTCTGCTTGCCCTAAGGACGGAGGTGAATGCCGGATCTGACTTCAACAACAATGGCAACAGCGGTTGTCCAGGCACGACGACGCGGCGCAAGGGAATCCGTAAATCAAACAGGTCAGCAGGTGGCTCGACGCAATCTCAATCTGCAGCCAACGCTGACGGTCCGTCCCGGCTTATCGTCAATCGCGACTTGATCCTGGAACCTTATCGAGTATGAACAATTTGGCACAACTCAAGCTTGAGGTGATTCTCGATGATAAATCGGTGAAGGTTCCCGTCAAAATAAGAACATCGATCAAACCATTGCGAGACGTGGTTGCCAGATGCGTGCGCCGGCGTTCGACTTCTGAGAGTTCAACATCAGGTATCTCCACGAAACTCCAGCAACGAAGCTCGGATGTTACAGCTGTAGGTGATGTGCAGAACCCGGCGGCGTGCGTAAGGGTTGCAAGCGCATCCAGTTGCTAGAGTATGGAGCGTGCTATGCGCAAGAAGTGCCGGCCGGTCGGTGTCGCTCGCACGCCATCTCTCGATCATTCGAATGTCGCCGCTCCAACTCTGTGTTCAAGCAATTGAATCGAGCGGCTGAGCGTTGACTGCTTGATTGACAGGACTTTAGCTGCCCGTCGTAACCTGCCGCAGTCCGCAGCCGCTATGGCATGGTGAAGCTGATTTGGCGGTAGTTCCGAACGCGGACAAGCGCGGAATTTGGCGCAAAATGCTCGGTGTTCATAACAGCACCTTTTGGAGATTTCAGCCAAATGTTCTTGCGCAGAAACTTGCGACAGTTTTGGTTGCATTCTTGCAACGGCGAAACTGTTGAGGACGTTCACTCCTGCGAAGTAGCCTCTTGAGACATTGATCTGGATCAAAAGACCTCCTTCGGCCGTCAATAGCATCAGCGTCGCGAAGCCAGGAGAAACCGAGTTGGCGGCGGTTCAATGCGAGACTTTTCGGACCATGTTGCTATCGTCGACGATGACGCGTCCACGCGAGCAGCTCTGGCGCGAGCGCTCGCGGCGGACAGTGTCGAGTGCCACACCTATTCCTCAGCTCGGGCCTTCTTAGCGGCGCTGCCCTTTGCAATGCCCGCATGCCTCATACTCGATGTAGATATGCCAGAAATGACAGGTCTCGATTTGCAGCGCGAACTTCTGAGACTGGGAATAAACATTCCGACTATTGTCGTGACCGGAGCCGACGACAAGGCCATCGCGAACAAAGCTGCCTCCCTTGGTGCGGCGGCATTCCTGCCAAAGCCGGTAAGCCGCGAAGTGCTGATTGCGATTATCGCTTCTGTCACGGAGAAACATGCATGACTGCGCGCGAGGAAATCGTTGGCGCGGCCGATATTCCACGAGGAGATCGACCCACAGCGGGGGTCCAAGCAGCGCAGTAGTCTCAGCGCAATCCCAGGATTCCTGTTCGATGTCGGTAGCGGGCGCTTTACCCCCCTCGCCTCGGAGCAGGCGACTCTCCGAACTTTCGAAAGCACGGGAGACCGCGAAGCGGCTGGAAGGTCCGATCGAGGTCGCGCGCGAGAACGCCCTCACGCAGACCGAAGTCCAAGCTTGGCTCCGGGACCTAGGCTTGTCCCTCGGGTACAGGGTCTGGATCGCCGCAGACGATAGAGGGCGGCCCCACGACGGTGCGACGTTGGCCGCCGGGTGCCTTGATCGTCTTCCGCCGTTCGTCGAAGACGCGGCCAGCGCTGAGTCGATTCGATTGAATCGACGCACTCTGGATTGACGGCGCGAGCAGCTGCGTGTCAGCCGCCTTCGAGGTCGAGCATACGACGTTCATCTACTCCGGCATCGTTCGCATGCTCGATCTTGCGCTGAGCAGAGACCTGCATGCGCGGGGAGGACTGTTTCTGGTCGCTCCTGACGGCAGGGAGGAGGAGGTGCGAAACTAGCTTCGCCGGTCTGCCTTCAGTCGTGTGGCAGACCTGCAGGTGCGTTTCTTGCTTCACGGTGAACTGGGAGCGCAACTAGGACGCGATCGCCCGCTTCGGGACGGGAATGAAGGGTATTCAGGGCGTCGCGCGCCTGCTCTAAGCGGCGCGCGCCGGCCTCGTCCGCCTCCATCGCTTTCAGCCCGCATCTGCCGTTGAACGCGCTTAGTGCGCGAAGCAAACTCTTAAGGTGTCCCCCATTCTCACTTAGTGCTTCGTGCTTCGTCCCGCCTCCTCACAGGCGCTCATGCATCGGCGGCACGCTTCTCCGCAGATTCGGCAGTGCTCATGCATCTCGGCGTGCTTTTCGCATTCCTCGGCGCAAAGCCGACACGCAGCAGCACAGGCGTCCAGCATCCTCCGGATCATCTCTTCGTCCGAACCGGTACGTCTGGTAGCGATCCGTCCCGTGATGTTGCAAATGTCGGCACAATCCAGGTTCAGCCGGATGCATTGGGCCAGCGATGTCACCTTCTCCTCGCCCAGGCACGCGTCAGCGCAGGACGTACATGCCTGCGCGCAGGAATAGCACTCCTCGATGCAGCGGATGAGCGCGCCATTCGTCTCTCCGCGAACGCGAGGGTGCGTGCTGATCATCTGATGTACATGCATTGGGAACTCCAAGAGCTGTGGACCAAAGCACACCAATTCCCGAGGAGCGGTAAGGTTCTTATGGGCAAAATGAGGGGCTATAGTTACCGCGTCGTGGTTAACAGGGCGCCGTATCGCCGAATGAGGAACCATGATGGGTTGGCCGCTTTGTGGAAACGGATGTCGTTTTGGGAGGAGATGCGTTGTCAAATGAGCGAGCCGAGTCCACTCTTCACGATTTCGAGATTCCCGTGGACGGTTATGCCGTCCTGGTAACTTGGCCTGAACTACGAGATGGGAAGCACGTGCAGGAGGTCTGGTACGCGCATCAGGGCGATCAACTCGAGGCTGTGAAAGCCGTACAGGAGGCGTGCGGAGCGCTGAATGATGCCAAGGTAGAGCTTCTTGGCAGCCTCTCCGCGTCCAGTTTGTTCGCGCACGGTGTTCCCAAGGGACGCGTGCGGCGGGCCACGCATTCCCCGATCACATCGTCTCCCTGACCAATTCCGACAGCAACCAGCGGGGCCAATTTCGCGATGCCGGCCTTGCGGTCATGCTCCGAATGCGGAACGCAAGCCAAAGCCAACGGCGCGCATGCTCCGACGTCAGATCCGCACCGTTCGCAGCCGCAGCGCGTTGCCAACCACGCTGGCGGTGGAGAGGGCCATCGCAGCCGCAGTAACGATCGACGACAGCAGCAATCCAAGCGTCGGGTAGAGCATGCCGGCCGCGATCGCGATTCCTGCCGCGTTGTAGGCGAACGCAAAGAAGAGGTTCTGTCTTATGTTCCTCATGGTGGCCTGCGATAGCCTCCGCGCCCGCACGATGCCGGTGAGGCTCCCTTGAGCAGGGTGTCTCCGGCGCTCTCCATTGCCACGTCCGTGCCCGACCCATCGCGATACCATCTTCGGCGGCCGCAAATGCCGGCGCATCATTGACGCCGGCGCCCGCCGTTGCGACTTTTCGACCCTCCTTCTGTAGCTTGGAGACAACCGCGCTCTTTTGGTCAGGCAGAACCTCGGCTTCCACATGCGGGATACCAAGCCTCCGCGCCACCGCCTGAGCGGTCGTCCGATTGTCGCCGGTGAGCATGATGACCCTGACCCCTTTGACGGCTAGTTCGCGCAGCGCCTCGGGCGTTGGCTGCTTAACCGGGTCGGCAATGGCCAAGATGCCTGCGAGTCTGCCATCGATGGCCATGTTGATGACGGTTGCGCCTTTCGCCACGCTGGCGTTCGGCTTCCGCTTCCAGCCAGGAGGTGTCGACGCCCCGCGAGTACAGGAACGTCGCGTTTCCGAGAAGCACCTTGTTGCCTTCGACGGTTCCGAGTGGGCCCTTGCCGACTGGCGAGTCTAAATCCTTAACGTCGGTCGTCTGGGATACTGCGATCCCTGGCCGCGCTGACGATCGCATCCGCCAACGGATGCTCGCTCGCGCGCTCGACGCTTGCAGCGCGCCTCAACACGGTTGCCCCCGAGTACCCGTTCGTGGGTACTTCTGCGACAACCTTTGGCCTGCCCTCTGTCAGCGTACCGGCCTTGTCGACCACGAGCGTGTCAATCTTCTCCATGCGGTCCAGCGCCTCGCGTTCTTGATAAGGACGCCCGCATGTGCACCGCGCCCCACGCCCACCATGATCGACATCGGCGCCGCCAGGCCGAGCGCGCACGGATAGGCGATAATGAGAACGCTGCCGCTGCCACCAGGCCGAACGCGAGTGTGGCTCCGGCCCGTAAACGGCCCAAGCGGCGAACGCCACAAACGCGACCATGGCGGACTCTATCTGCGCAGTTCGAAGCCAACAGGCCGACGGAAGACTTAATTGGCTTCCACGTCCAATTTGCCGGCGTCATTTGCTAATGCTGCTGCCGGCGTTTGTCGAATCCCAGCAGGGGCCCGGTCGTCGGGTCCGGCGGCGGTGCCCGCCGATCATAGGCCGGATTTCCTGCCGGCAGAGCGGTCGACCGCAGCGGGCCAAGGCCTGCCAAGGAGGGCATGATCGAATCGTGCAAACGCCGCCGCTCGAGGGACCGGGCTATCGGCGGACCTGTTTGACAGGCGCGCTTCAAGCACAATATCGCCGATCAACCTACGTTAATCGGCCGCTCTTCCCGGGGTGCGGCTTGGACAGAACTAGGAACAAAGCTCCGGCGCGGGGGTTCGAAAGACCGGCAGAGCGTGGCCCGACGGGCCGATCGCTTTTCGTCGGGTTCGAACCGGGAGCAACCAAATGAGCAGGCGTTTCGAGGATCGGCATCATCACTCCGGAGACGACATTACCGTCCAGACCTTCGACGACTACCTCCTCTTCATCGGCGACCGTCATTCGGACCGGTTGACGGGTGCCGACGAACAGATGAACATAGCCTTCGGCCGCGCCGGGAACGACCACCTCGTCGGTGGAGCGATGGACGACGATCTCATCGGCGGTTCCGGCAACGACCGTCTGATCGGCGGCGAAGGAAGCGACCATCTCGTCGGCGGCGCCGGCAACGACCAGCTGGTGGGTGGCGGCCAGGCCGACACGCTGATGGGCGGCAACGGCAACGACGTGCTGGATGAGGGAGGCGGCCACGGCGATCTCGACGGCGGGCGCGGCAACGACGTTCTGACCGGCGGCCCGGGCGCCGACGCGTTCATGATCTCTCCGGACAGCGGCAACGACGTCATCACCGATTTCCGCGCTGGCGTCGGGATGTTCGACCATCTCGCCGTCATGGACATCGAGCCCGAGCAGTTCCGCTTCAAGGATACGCAGGACGGCGTCCTAATCAGTTGGGACACGAACAAGGGCGACGGGTCGGTCTTGCTCGAAGGCGTGTTCAAGGCGGATCTCGCGCAGGACGACTTCATGTTCGTCGACGACCGCCACCTGATTGACCCGGCGAGCGCCCACGCGGACCGCGTCACCGCCGAGCACTTCGTCAAGGACGAGGGCAGCGAGAGCGCGCCGACGACGGCAGGCGAGACCCCCTCGCAATTCCAGCGCTCCGTCGACGGCAATCTCATCAAATACGGCAGCGATGGACAGAACGACGTCTTCCAGGCCACGGCCAAGAACGACTTCTACTTCGGTCTGGGAGGCGACGACCATCTGTACGGCGGAAGAGGCGACGACCACCTTGCGGGAGATGCCGGCAACGATGTTCTGGGCGGCGGAGACGGGCGGGACGATCTCCGCGGCGGCGACGGGAACGACCAGCTCTACGGCGGAGCCATGGCCGACAACCTGATGGGCGGAGCGGGGAACGACTATCTCAGCGCCGGCGCCGGGCACGACATGCTCGAAGGTGGGGCGGGAAACGACGTCTACAACGGCGGCGATGGCGCCGACGCTTTCATGGTCTCGCACGGCAGCGGCAACGACGTCGTGGTGGCGGGTTTCGACCCGGGGCCGGGCGCGTTCGACCACATCGCGTTCATGGACATTCTGCCCAATGAGGTAAGTGTCACCGATTCGCTATCCCCGCACGGCGACGGTCACACCGGCGTCCTGGTAAACTGGAGCGACGGCTCGATCTTTCTGGAAGGCATCCAAAAAAGCCAGTTGGCCCAGGACGACTTCATGTTCAACGCCGTCGAGGGTGGGGCTTTCGTACCCGACCCCTCGATCAGCACCGAAGGCAGCGAAATGATCTTCCGCGGAACCCAGACCGAGTGGCATCTGGTCTAGGAGCGCCGATCCGCGGGCGGTCAAGTAGGCAGCGGATTTCACCGTCTTGCCCTCAGTCGAAGGAGATCAAACGGGTGGATGATCGCGTCCCTCGCAATCCACAGAAGGATCAGTGAATGTCCTACGGTCGCTTCGCCGCGATGATAACCACCTCCACAGTGATCATGTTCGGACTGATGTACCTTAACACGTTCGCTACGGATCACGTCTGGTACAGCCAGACCCGCACCTGGATGGCGCTCCTCATGGGCGCGGTGATGGCCATCATCATGCTGGGCTTCATGTGGGGCATGTACAAGAACCGCGCGGCCAATCTGGGCATCGTGACCGCGAGCGCCCTCGTTTTCGCAGGCGCGCTGTGGCTGGTGCGCAGCCAGCAGACCGTCGCGGACGTCTCCTACATGAAAGCGATGATTCCGCACCATTCGATCGCGATCCTGACCAGCGAGCGGTCGCACATCAGGGATCCGCGCGTCCGAAAGCTGGCGGACGGGATCATCGAAGCGCAGGTCAGGGAGATCGGCGAGATGAAGAACTTGATCGCCGAACTCGAGCAGAAACCGGCCCCGGACGATGCAAAGGATCTGCCGCCGCGCGCGCCGCAGTAGGGGTTTGCTCGGTTCGGGCCATGGACCAAGCGCGGCGCGAGTGTCAGCCAAACTGCAGACTTGCCTAAAGCCTCGTCAAGATTGTCATGCCACCATCATCGAAACGCGCTCGCTTACAGTTGTTCGGGAGCTGCACAACCGCCGTTCCATGACCGATCAATAGGGAAAGCTCAACGTGTGCTGTATACCCAAGACAGCACGGAACGTTTCTGATGAATTCGCGAACCCAACTCCGAAGCTTCCAGACACGACGGTCTGGGGAGTTAATTGATATCGTGCGCCAATTTCGGCCATGTTGGTGACGTCTCCGAGCCGTCGGGCCGTTTCGCGGTACACGTCTGCGACTACGACGAGATCATTGATCACCGGCTGACTGTAGCCCAAGCCTACCCGATACCGATCGCTCCGTTCGCCCATCGTGCCCGGGGCAGAGGGTCATGATTGTGGAACCATGACGCGTTGAATGTATTCGACGTGGCACGTAGCTGAAAGGCGAATAGCCGCCCAAGTCGAAGGTGCCGATGGATTTCGTAGCCAAGAACTTGAGTTCTGTCTCGGTACCGCCCGCATCGCGGCCGTACGGCTTCGTCACTCCGGCGGCGACGGACAGCGCCGGAACCCAAATGCTCTCACTGTTGAAATTGTAGAGCCCCTGGACGCGGACGTCCCCCTGGCGGTTTCGCTGGCATCGCCGAACCGGTAGGGTGCCTCGATCTTGATCTGCGCATTGGGAAAGATTCGGTACTCGACCCGCGGCACCGTCCAGTACCGATTGTCATTCGGCCTGCAATTGGACGCCGATAAGGGGCGCATTGCCTCACCCAGAATGTTACTGGACAACTTCTCGCCGATGATTGGGTCGGTGCCATCGAATTGGTTCGGTGGCGTCTATGGCGGGAAAGATCAGCATGGGCGCGCGGCGCGAGGTGGTGTCGGCGGTAACGGAGCGTTACCGATCGGCCAAACGAGCGGAGAAGGGACGGATCCTCGACGAGCTGTGCGCGACGACTGGCTGGCATCGCAAGCATGCGGTGCGCGCGCTCCGGCGACGCGAGGCGGTTGGACGGGGCGAGGTCGAGGCAACTAGAAAGCAAAGATGCAGATATGGCGCGACGATCAAGGACGCGCTGACTGCGCTGTGGGAGGCGTCGGATCGGGTGTGCGGCAAGCGGCTGAAGGTGATGATCCCCACCTTGCTGCCTGCCCTTGAGCAACATGGCCGATTGCAGCTTGGCCAGTCGGACCGGGATCATGTTTTGGCTATCAGTGCGGCCACCATCGATCGCCTGCTCGTCGATGTGAAGATCGCGGCGAGCGGCGGCAGGCGTCGCCGTGCCGGATTCTATTCGGCAATCCGGCGCGAGGTCCCGATCCGCACGTTCAATGACTGGAACAGCCCGGTGCCTGGCTTCTGCGAGGTTGACATGGTCGCCCACGGCGGCACGTCGGTGGCTGGCTCGTTCATCCAAACCCTCACGATGGTTGATGTCGCCACCGGCTGGACGGAGTGCCTGCCGTTGCTGACGCGGGAAGGTTCGCTCGTCGTCGAGGCGATCAACCGCGCACAGAGCCTATTCCCCTGGCTCTTGCGCGGCGTGGACTTCGACAACGACAGCGCCTTCATGAACGAAGTCGTCGTGCCATGGTGTCGCGAACAGAAGCTCGAAGTCACTCGCTCGCGCGCCTATAAGAAGAACGACCAGGCGTTTGTCGAGCAGAAGAATGGTGCCGTTGTCCGCCGCCTCATGGGCTATGGCCGCTTCGATGGCGTCGAGACGGCGCGTATGATGGGCCGCCTCTATGCGGCGGCACGGCTCTACGTCAACTTCTTCCAGCCGTCGTTTAAGCTGAAGGAGAAGCGTCGCGAAGGGGCTAAAGTGATCAAGCGCTATCATCTCCCATCGACGCCCTATGAGCGTGCCTTGGCGCATCCCAAGGTGACCGCGGCCGTGAAGAAACGGCTACGCGATCATTACCGCTCGCTCGATCCGGTCGCGCTATGGGCGGAGATTCGCGCAACCCAAGAGGAATTAGGCAATCGCGTCGATCGTCGTGCCGGACAGGCGCGCGGCCTGCAACCCGCTCACACTAGCATCCTGCCAGTGACCGCGACGACGTTCGCGAAGACACTCGGCAAGACCGCGGCGGTCGGCGAGCCGCGCGCCACGCACCGGCGAACTCGTCGGCCCTATAAGACCAGAGTTCGCATGCCGTCCAAGCTCGACCCGCATATTGCTGCGATTGAAGCCTGGCTCGCAGAGCAGCCGCAGCTGACGGCGCTCGCAATTGTCGGCCGGCTGCGCGAGAAATATCCCGAGGAGTTCGGAAAGAGACAGCATTCGATTGTGCAACGTCTGCTGAGGGCGCTCAGACGAAGAGCTGCCGAACGGTTGGTCGCCCAGGGCCCGCTCGACGACGCCACGACCGCTGCCCCATTGCCCGGGGTTGTGGACGGCTCGGGCTATGTAGGGCCCGACCCGCCCACAGCCCCTCTCGTCGAGCAAGCCGGGAAAGCCATCTGGCGCGACCCATCAATCGACATCGGATCATCATCGGCAATGGCGCCATCAGGGTAACATTCTCAGATGCGGCAATACGAGGGGTCAAAATTTACAAGCCGATTGACAAGTTTGCAAGGAATCCCGCTTCAAACCGCCGCTTTCCTGCAAATCCAGCTCCGGCAAAATCCCGTTTCCAGTTTCTAAATCAACGGCTTGGGCGTTCTTCACGGGAGACTACGTACATCTTCTGCAAGGCTATCACGTCGCGTCCGTTCCTCGACGGCGTGACATGAGTGCGAGGAGACATAGATCGGTTGGCGTCCCGTGGCGGTAAGTGAGTGCTGGCCGGCCGTAAGCCCTGCAAGCTAAAGCACCCGAGTGGCGCCAGGGATCTTTAGCAACGCAGCCGTCGCACCCCAGCTCAATAGCACCGTGAGTACGAAGACGATCAACGCCTTGGCGATCGCTGGCATATCGACGTCGAACAGCCAGTATTGCAGCCAGAGCACGATCGGGTAGTGCACCAGGAACATGCCGTAGGCCGCCGCCTGCATAGGATCGAGCATGCTCGAGCCCACGCGTTTGAATCGGAGGAAATAGGCAAGAATAGCGAACAGGATGGCGGCGCTGAAGGCGGCGAAGAGCAGGCCGTAGCTGATCTCATACCAGTCCGGTAGCCACGCGGGATTCCCCAAGATCTCGCGCTTGATGTAGATTAGCACCCACAAGAGGCAATACGGGATCATTGCGGCGATGATCCAAGCCCAATTGCTCTTCGCCAGGCGGCCGTCCGCACTCAAGAGGCCGCGATCGAAATTCGCCGCACCCACACCGGCACCGATGAAGAAGTAGACGGGATAAAGAAGCACGCGGCTGGACTGTAGAGAGAGCGGCCCGAACTCGAACCAGCGGCTCGCACCAAAGTAGACCCGGGCCGGTATATAGACGATGGCGGTCACGATGAGCATGAACACGAAGAACACGGCCGGCCGTTCGTAACCGCGCAAGGAAAGGCGATTGATCGGGTCGACCAGCTTCGGTGAGAGCCGATGTAGTGTGCTGGCCGCGAGGTCGAACGCCAACAGGACCGAGATAAACCAGACCGGTCCACTTGGCCACGGCCCGACGGTCACCGTTGTCCACCAGAAATCAGCAAAACTTATATGTGGCGCTCGTCGCAGCGCAATGGCGTAATAGGCGATCGGAATGATGGTAAGGGCGGCGATCGCAAGCGGCAGGCCGAGCCGAAGCAGTCGGTCGCGCAAAAAGATCCATGGTTCTTTGTGGGCGAGGCTTGGCCAGATGAACAGTCCCGACAGAAAAAAGAACGTCGCCATAAAGAAGCTGTCAGTGGCAAGAATGATCGCGTCAAAGCCAATCCAAGATTTGGAATCGGTATGACCGAAATAGGTGTAGGCAATGACGGAATGGTGGAGCAGCACCACCAGCGTCAGGAAGCAGCGCAAGCGATCGAGCGCCGGGTTGCGAGCTCTGACCTTCAGTGCTGTCTGAAGATCGGTGTACCCAGCCGTTTGCGAAATCGTTGTCATATTAGTATGATAAGAAGGCTCTGAGCGTGGCTTGTTGATCGAGGTCAACTGTCGCCGTTGGTTCCCTCTCGTGTCATATGGTAGACGGGATCTATCGGCGGCGTTCTCTGAACTTCATGTCGGCCTCAACGACGCGATGAACACTCTGTTCGTAAAAGAACCTCGGGTGGAGAACGGCAAGGCGGGTGGCGGCTCCGCTATGAATCGGGAAGGCATTCCCGGTCCTTTCGGCCGCATCTGGGGAGACATCACGATTCGGGGGTGTGACTGCTGGGGAATGGCGTCGTCAACAACGAGCTTTGGCTTACGTCCCACCCAATCGAACGCCATGCGGCAGGAGTTCGGGTGGGACCGCTCGGCACACGCCTATGCGGAACTCTATCGCGGACTGGCCGGCGCCCCCGCTGAAACGGAGATGAAGGCGCAGCCGAAACGGGCCAGCGGACGATTTGATAGCCGCAATTGCGGTTATGGAGCGACTGTCCTCGGAACCTGGAAACCTCAAATGATTCCAGTTATTTTGCGCCAAGCTATGGTCTGGTCTAAAAGCGAAAGCGCGCGCCTTATGCACGCAATCAATTCGGAGGCGGTCGGTTCGCTAAGGGAGAAGCCCGTGGCGATCCCGTTTCTGATGTTCTTCTGATCGGCATCGACCACGCTGTCGACCAATCCTCCGCAGCCTCGCACGATTGGCAACGTCCCGTAGCGCATGGCGTAAATCGGCGTGAGCCCAGGGTTCGAATCGTGAGGGATGCGGCAGCATGTCGGCGCCCGCGAAAAGGCGGTGGGCGACGCCTTCCTCGTAGCCGATCCCGACCGAGACTTGGCCGGGATAGCGTGTTGCCAGTTCACGGAAACCGCTCTCGTAGCCAGCGTCTCGTCTGCGATAAGTGCGAATTGAATCCCCTGAGCGAGCAGCGACGGGAGTGCCTCTGGGACGATGTCGGGCATCTTCTGAAGGCGAGGAGGGGTGTATCGGGCGACGGTACAAGGTTCAGCTCCTTCTGGCAGCCTTAGAAGCCCGCTTAAGAGACACTTGACGCGGCGTAAAGGTCATCGTGAGATGGACGTCGTTGGCGGGATCCCAAATTCCATAATCGGCACCGTTCATGATCCCGCGCAAGCGATTACGTTTCTCGCGCAACAGGCGGTCAAAGCCAGAGCCATACTCGGGCGTCAGCACCTCCCGCCTGCAGTTCGGGCTGACGGTAGTGATCGCGTCAGCCCAGCAGATGCCGGCTTTAAGGAACGAAATCCGCCCATAGAACGCCAGCGTAGGGTAGAGATCCGGGTCGTACGGCAAAGCAAGCCGTCCGAGTTCATCGGAGAACGCAATCGTTACGCGCCGGCGCATCGACTTGAGTTCACGCTCAGGGTCCTCGAAGGTACGCTGACAGTCGCGCGGCAAAAATAGTCGGTCCGGCCACAGCGCTCCGGGGTAAAGGCGGTCGCCTTGTCGACCATAATCCCGCAGATGGGTCCTTGGCGAGTTCATGGACGGCCGCAGCCGGAAGCGCTGCTGGATGTACGTGGGTGTGACTCTGCAGGGGCATTGCACGCCTCGTTAGTCTGCAAAGTCGTCAAGTGCAACTTCGCATCACCCGCGGGCTCTCGTGGGTGATCATCTCTTCGCAAAGTCGCAGCCGAGACTTTAATGTCGATCAAGTATTTGCAGAACTAATCTCTCCGCCGCTTAGAGCTTGCTCCAGATCAAAGTTTTGCAGGAGCATTGCTTCGATGCTTGCAGTCTCGGAAGAACAAACGGCCAAGAGCAGGCGTCATGGCACGTTCCACAGTTGAGGTGCAGAGAGACAGGCCGAAACCTCCGGAGGAGGCCGACCGGCACCCGCGAATGCACCGTTTGCTACGAAGACTTCGCTCCGAATTGGATGATGCCTTCGATCGTTTCGCGCGTCATATTGAATTTCCTTCACTGCACTCGTTGCACCGAATCGCTGACCTTGAGCGCCGACTGCACCACGGCATGCCGCTGAGTTCCATTGCTGCAGCCGTCGAGGTGGTGGAGGAGGACGTCGATGTAGGTCAATACGACCAGGCTCCTGACCAGCGTGTCTTTGAGCGCCCGAGCAACTCAGCTCCTGCGAACTTGGCAAGTGGGCCGTAGCAGTTGTCGTTTTCCGCTACGGTCTCTTTCGAGACCTAAGGGGAGAGATAGTCTGGTAGTAGGTGAGCGCTGGCTCGATCCTCCGACGCGGGCGATCCCCTGGCGCCGGAGGATCGATCTCGGCCGGACGGAGTTGAGCGGACGGGCGAATTTCCGAGGAGGTTCGAAATGTACACGTGGCGCGGCCTGGGACTAACGATATCTGCTCTCATTCTGGCATACGGCGCGGTCGATGCGACCGCACAGGAGCGAATGAAGCCGCAGCCAGATCAGCAACAGGCTCAATCCCATTCCATGGATGATGGGGGCGGTACGACGGGGCAGGGAGGTATGATGTGCGGAGATATGATGGGTCGCGGTATGATGGGCCGCGGGATGATGGGTGGCGGGATGATGGGTAGCAGCATGATGGGGGGCCGCGCGATGGGGAGCCCGATGATGTTCCGCATGATGTTCGCTCTGATGGACGACGGCGACGGGCAAATTTCATTGCAGGAGTTTCAGGCCGCCCATGAACGAATTTTCAAGGCAATGGACAGTAACAAGGATGGCCAAGTGACCCAGGAGGAGATGCAAGCTTTCATGCACGGGCGGCCCGGTAAGTCGGTTCCACAGCAGTAGCAGGCCGCTTGCTCCTTCACGGTCTCCGAATTGCCCAGTGACGCGCGGCTCTATGGCCAGGCAAGCAATTCGGCGAGGCGCCAAGCAGGACTGACCACGCCTCGCCGACGGGCAACCCCGCCAATTGGGTTGTAAAATCACAGAAGACCGGCCGGTCGACTGGGCAGTGAAGAAGGCCGAGAGGACGCTAAGAACTCGGCACAAGCCTCTGGTGCGTCAGCCGATCACGCATGGTTGTCATGATGAACATGATGGACGGGATGGGATGGGGGATGGGCCTGGTTGGGATTCTCATCCTCGTCCTGCTGATCCTCGGCATTGCCGCCCTCGTCAAATATCTCTCGAGGTCGTGACGTCATGCGGCTCGGGTGCAGATCTCGGATGGAGCGTCAGCCCGCTACTCGCGATCAATAGGGACGTGGGGCTCACAAACCCGTGAACTGAACTGCCGTGACGCAGTGCATTTTGCGCGTGCTGCCAACGGCCTAGCCTTTGGCTAGGTTGGTTGTTATCTTAGCTCACATGTTGGAGAAGATCGGCCGCATCATGAGACTGGCACTGGCGCTCACGTTCATCGTGGGGCTGGTTCCGCATGGCATACGTGCAGCGGATGCGGACGTGAAGATGGTCATGGCTGCCGCGACCGACATGCCAATGAAGGGCAAGTACAATGGTTGCGGCGACAGTCAGAAGGAAATGACAGCCGCAGCATGCTCCGCCTCTTGCGGAAGTTTCGTGGTCTTGCCCGTCTTTGTTTCGCTGTTTGACCCAGTTCTTGTCGAGATGGCGCAAGATTTCTCCGGCCGAACTCTCGCGGGGCATACGATCCCGCCTGATCCGTATCCTCCCAGACCTGTCGCCCTGAGCTGAGGCACATCGCGGGTCGCGATGTGTCCCCTGGTGCGCGCGATGCCCACCGCATCGACGGCGCATCGCGATGCTGCACGTGGTTCTTGGCCATCGGCAGCGGATCAATATCCAGGATCGGCTTTCATGCACTCCAATTTAGGTCCGGCGGTCAATCGCCGCGCACTGCTCGTAGGCGGCACCGCAGTTGCGGCTTCCGCTCTGTTCCCGCTAACAGCACGAGCCACAGCGGCAGTACCCAAGGCAATTGAGCTCACCGCTGCGCCAGGTCGCGCGTCCCTCGTTGGCTCGCCTTACCCGCGCACAAATGTATGGTGCTACGGGGACCGCATCCCAGGTCCCGAAATCCGGCTCCGTCAGGACGAGCCCGTTCGCTTGGCCGTGCGAAACAACTTACCGGAAGATACGACTGTGCATTGGCACGGCATACGTCTGCCGAATGCCATGGACGGCGTTCCCGGCCTCACGCAGCCGCCAATCAAGCCTGGCGAGAGCTTCACCTACGAATTCACGCCGCCCGACGCCGGCACGTTCTGGTACCACCCGCATGCCGACAGCCTGCAGCAACTGGGGCGTGGCCTGGCTGGCGCTCTGATCATTGAAGAGCCGGAACCCGTTCCGGTCGACCGCGACGTTGTCTGGGTATTGAGCGACTGGCGGCTTAGATCCGATGCGCAAATCGCGCCCGGATTCGGCAGCGGCATGGAAGCTGCCATGTCCGGCCGCGTCGGCAACACGGTCACTCTGAACGGCTCCGTCTCGGAGGAGGAGCTAGTACAGGCAGGAGAGCGCATTCGCCTGCGCCTCGTCAACGCCTCGCTCGCGCGCATCATGGCCCTGCGCTTCGAGGGCCACCATCCGATAATCGTCGCGATCGATGGTCAGCCTTGCGAACCGCATGAGCCGGACAATGGGCGTCTGCTTCTCGCTCCTGCAATGCGCGTCGATCTCATCCTCGATATGCAAGGTGAACCGGGTCGACGATACCGCGTGGTCGACGACTTCTACGACGAGCTGTCCTATTGGCTCACTCAGCTCGCCTACAAAGACGCGCCGCCGCTCCGCGCGCATCCACTCGATGGACCGCTGCGTTTGCCGCGCAATCCGTTGCCGGAGCCGGACTTGACCACCGCCGAACGGCTCGAACTCCGGCTTCAGGGCGGGATGATGAGTGGTGGAGGCATGATGGGGATGGGCGGAATGATGGGCATGGGTAGCGAACCAAGCTGGGCCATCAATGGTCATTCGATGACGGGCGACGGTCACGTCGGCATGCCGCCGCTGTTCACTCTCCGGCGCGGACGAAGCTGCGTGCTGTCGATGCGCAACGAAACGGCCTGGTGGCATCCTATGCATCTCCATGGCCATAGCTTCCGTGTCCTGAGTCGCAACGGCGCGCCGGTACCCCACCAGCAATGGGCGGATACCGTTCTCGTGGGACCGAAACAGACGGTCGAGATCGCTTTTGTCGCCGACAATCCCGGCGACTGGATGCTGCATTGTCACGTCACAGACCATCAAGCGTCCGGAATGATGACCATGCTGCGCGTTGCCTAACCAATTCTAATACTGCGAAGGAGAAGCGACATGAATAGACGGACATTCTGCCTTGGCACTGCGCTAACGACGCTTGTGCTGCCGCTGCCGGTATTTGCCGAGCCGATCAAGGCGACGTTGTACAAGAACCCGCAATGCAGTTGCTGTGAAGGCTACGCCGCATATCTTCGGCAGAACGGGTTCGACGTCGAGGTAAAACCCACCAATGATCTCGCTGAGATCAGCCAGAACGCCGGCGTACCAGCGAAATATCAGGGCTGTCACACCATGTTCGTTGGCGGCTACGTGGTCGATGGGCATGTTCCTGCGGACGTGGTCCGCAAGCTCCTGTCCGAGCGGCCGCAGATCGCGGGGATCACGCTGCCTGGCATGCCCACCGGTTCCCCCGGTCTGACCGGCCCCAAGACGCAGAAATTCGTCATCTACGCCGTGACCAAGGAAGGCAAGGCGCCGACCATCTACGCCAGCGTGTAATCGGTAGGCGCCGGCGAGGTCAACCAGCACCGCCCACAAGCACGTTGGCCCAGTATCTCCGAGTGCTTGTGAAACGATGTCGCCAGCGATCAGAGGGTTTGAGCAGCAATGACGCTTGTCTCCTGCATCCGAGGTATCCAGCTCGCGGTTGTTGTCGCAATCGCAATCGCGACGGCTACTCCATTAGCCGCAGCTCAGGAACCAGTAAGAAGGCTGGTCCTGCATGACAGCCCACGATCTGTCGCTGCTGTCCAGTTCACCGATCAGCAAGGCCGCGCACGAAGTCTGGACGCTCTTAGGGGAAAGGTCGTGGTCCTCAATATCTGGGCCACCTGGTGCGTGCCCTGCCGAAAGGAAATGCCCGCGCTCGACCGGCTGCAAGGGACCCTGGGCGGCGCCGAGCTCAAGGTCGTGCCTCTCTCGGTCGATCGCGGTGGCCTCGAAACCGTCCGCAAATTCTATTCCGAGATCAACATTCGCAATGTTGCCATTTACACCGACCCTTCCGGACAGGCCTTGCGCGCCGTGGGTGCCATCGGCTTGCCGACCACGCTCGTTATCGATCGTGCTGGTCAGGAAGTTGGGCGCGCCATTGGTCCCGCCGAATGGGATTCGCCAGAAATCGCCGCGACGCTGCGCGCCGTCATGACCAATACCGGCGGACGTCTCGGTCAGCGGCAAGATCCCGATCGATCCAACGCAAGCGTCGCCCGGCCCGCTCCGGCGTGCGTTCGACTGGCTCATGGCGCCTGTTACCGAACTGATCCTTGATAGAGAACGCCTGATAATTCCTCAGAGAAAAATAGGAGCAGATTGACGAAGGAGAATGAGCATGCAGTCAACGACTAGAATCCTCCTTTTATTCGCCCTGGTCTAGGCCACCGCGATCGTGATGGCTTCGGCTCCCTATGCCGTCGACGATCACGCGCCGTCCAGCTCGACGGGTCCTTTGCGTCAAATGCGCGGACCGTAGCTCAGAGAGGCAAAATTAGCTTTTTGAGACAACAATAATGACTCCGACGTAAAAACAGAAATAGGGTGGGAAAGAACCAAGGGAGGAGGGGATGGAGACCGTTCGCCGCTTGCGCGCCATGGCGTTACTGTGCCGACAGGCCGCCGCGTATCATCCAGATAGAAGCTGGAAGCTGCTCGCAGAGGCGGAGTACTGGGAGCACTTGGCCAGCGCGGCTTTGCTTGCGCACTTCAGAGAACGCAATACCCTTTTGCATAATATGGCCACCCCGCAGTACGCGAACGAAACCACCCTGAAACATGGGGCCCCGCAATGGATCAAGGGATGACGTTGCTGTCTTTCTTCGAAAGCGTCTCGAAGCTCTGACTTATCAATGGGCCGAACTGGAGGACCTTCGAGCGCGTGTGATCGAAGCCGAACAGAACAAATTCACCTCTCGTTCGCCTGCGTACCGTATGCTTCCGCGCAGTTCAGTCGCGCTCTTCTCGCCAAATCGCAAAATCGGCTTTCGTTCGCTTTCAGGAGAACACTCATGCTATCAAGAAAGCTACAAGCGGGCAGTATTGCGGCAGTGCCTGAGGCGCATTCGCCGGGCGTGGTCAAGTAGCTTGGCCATTCGGCTTTGCCGTGCCGGGCAGGACCGGATTATCGCGCTGTTCCACGGAAGCATAGAACGCATCCATGTCGATATGGATGATCTTGCGATGGGGCGCCGTCGAGACGACTTGCTCCGATCGGATCGGGGCCATAGACGGATTATAGAGTTACCAGTCGAGTCGTCGCAGCCGTTAGACCAGGTGGTCCGACCGACACTCCGGGCGGGTATCGCCGATCGAATCAAAGACCTCTGCGAATGGCGCCCGCGGCCGCCTCGGGAGAGACGCCGACCCGCGCATCCCGACGCGCGACATCGAACGCACGTTCCCGGGCGTGAGGGTAAGCCGCGATCCTGCATCCAGCCGTGCTCCCTACATTCCCTGTGGCTCCGGCGTCGTTGACCATTGGCCTAGCCGCGCAGCGTCCGGACCGCGGGCTCGAGGCGAGTTAAGGCCGGTGGCCACGATATGTTCCACATGTACTTTGAATGAGCTGCAGATTTCCCTTCGCATAGCACAGATTTTGGAATCTATTCCTAGCCGACCAGCTCAGGAGGCGCGACAAACGCCAAAAAGTCCCGAGGATCGGCCTGGGACAAAGGGTAGGGGGTCCAGTTAGTCAGGAACTTTAGGCCGTTTCGTTTATTTCGCTTGTTGCGTTTATTTCGAATATGGCTTATACAAAAGGCCGTACAGGGGAGAAAATACGATGACGATGCCAGCTTACGCTGAAGAGCTGGGAGGTACTCGCCTGCCTTCCGCGAGCGAGAAGGCGGCAGCTAACCAGCTTCGTCAAATACTCGCTTCGCATGCGACGGGAGATGCCAAACTGCGAGTGCTCGACGATGCGCAGCAGGCTGCTGAGATAACCTTGTCGCCGGCCCTGTCGAGTCTCTTGATGGAATTGCTGCGGCATATAGGTCGCGGCGATGCGGTGACGCTCGTGCCCGTGCATGAGATGTTGACTACGCAGCAAGCTGCCGACATCCTGAATGTCTCGCGTCCGTTTCTGGTCTCGCTGCTCGAGAAGAACGAAATTCAGCACGTGACAGTGGGGCGTCATCGCAGGATTAGGGCAGAGGACCTATTCGCATATAAGCGCACGCGTGATGAGAAGCGAGGCAACGCGCTTGCGAATCTCGCCGAGCGGGACGCGGAGCATCTGTAAGCTTGTTTGCAAACCGTTTCACCGCATTCGTCGATGCGTCCTCGCTTGCGAGCGCGCTCAAAAGGAACCTGCTGCTCTCCTTGGCGGAGGCGGAATTTTTTCGTCTCCGCTGGTCGAGCCGCGTACTGGATGAGACCGAAGCAGGTATCGAGGAAATCTTGAGCGGCAAAGGCTTTGCCGATGCCACGGCGCGCGCAGAGCGGGCGCGCGCCAGCATGGAAGCTGCCTTCGAAGACGCCATGGTTACGGATTTTGACAACTTCTTGCCGGTTGCGGCGGGTCTGCCCGATCCTGGCGATCACCACGTTGTTGCTGCGGCGGCCAAGACGCAAGCCGCAGTGATCGTAACGGAAAACCTAAAGGACTTTCCGGCTGCAGTTCTTTCCGACCTGAACATGGAGGCGAAATCGGCCGACGCCTTCATTGCGGATACTATCGCACTCGACGAAGCTCGCGCCGTTGCAGCCATTCGGCGTATGCGCGAACGCTTCAAAAAACCGGAAATGACGCCAGCGGAGCTATTGCTCGTCATGGAGGCTGCGGGGCTGATCGAGACGGTTGACCTGCTAAGACCACATGTCGAATCGCTCTAGCCGATTCGACAGCGATGCTCGCAACCGGACGATTCAGTAATTTAACTGGACAGGGCTTTCGGCAGCTGCGATTCTGACGCAAGCTCCGATTCGGATATTCCATAATGAAGGTTATGCGAATCACAACAACAATTAAAGCCGAACTGTTGGCTCTCTCCGGCATTACCGCCGCTTTCGGTTCCGCTTGTGCCGAACCGGCGCTATCAAAGGCAGTACGGCGCCTCAGAGTCGTCGTTTGCCACGGCGACTCAGCCACTATAAAGGCTACGCGAACAGAAGCGGCCGAGTTGAGCCGGTTTATAGAGCATCCTCAAGGTGAATTGCCGGCGCACCCCGGGCAATTGCGGGGTTACAGCAGTGGCTAAACCAAGTAAGTGCATGAGCCGTGCGAACTTGCTTAGCACTCCCCTCACGGCGCTCTTGACCACAGCGCGGACGATGCTCCTCAAGCCCGCGACTCCAAACCTGCCAATTACGGACGATCAATGCCGGATCGCGACTATTTCGACATTCTCCTCGTTATTCCCCTCGAAGAGGAGCTCCTTGAAGTCCAAAAGTTCTTTCCGAGCAAGCGCAACCTGTCGACCGACACGACCCATCGCTTTGAGGTTGAGACTGGTATTCCTGGTCTGTCGATGCTCATCGTTGCTCAAGAGCAGATGGGCAAGACCTCGGCGAACAACGCCACCTTCGATGCGCTCAAAGCGTACGATGTCTCTCTGGTCGTATGCCTCGGGATCGCTGGTAGCCTGACAGGCGACCTGTCGCTCTGCGACGTGTGCTACAGCGAGGCCATTATCGACGTCTACGACAACAGCAAGGCATCTGACGGCAAGGAAGGTGGCACCGAGGTCGCCCTCTCGCCAACCTACTACAGCACCGAGCGCTTCCTCGTCGCCTCGCTCAACGCGATCAGGACCTTTCCCGAACTTCAGCCGAGCTATGCGGCTTGGCAGGAGGAACGGCACGGACTTGCAAAAAAGATGTTCGCTGATCCGGTAGTCGGCCGTAAAGGCGCGCCCGAGGTCATCTCTGCCCCAAGGTCGATGAACGGAAAGATTGCCTGCGCAGCGGTTAGCAAGAGCGAGCACTACAACACAAAGCTGCGAGGCATTGATCGCAAGGTCCTCGCGATCGAGACCGAGTCTGGCGGCGTCTTCGAGGCAGCCCGCAAGATGGGTGTCGACGCGTTGACGATCCGGGGCATCTCTGACCACGCCGACCATTCGAAGGAACAGTTGGAGAAATCGACCGGCAACCATATCCGTGGCTTTGCCGCCCAGAACGCCGCTTCGTTCCTCCGCCTCCAACTCACTAACCCGCAGTTTCAGGCGGCCATTGCCAGATGCCGGACGGCGCGGAGAGCATCCGCAGGGGCCGCGCCGCCGTCGCCGGCGAAAGCGCGGTCGCTTGCAACCGTGGTCGCCGACTTCTCCGCCGTCTTCGACGAAAAGCTGCGGCAGCTGTCGCCCGAGTTCAAACTGCTCGAGAAGGGCTACCGACTCCCAGTTCCGCGGATGCGCAGCGTGCAGTTCGTCAACGGTGTCGATACCCGCTTCTCGGCCGATCCAGTGGAAGTGCGCCAGGCTCTCGAGCAGCACGATTCTATCCTGCTCGGGCTCTCCAAGAACTATCCGGACTACAGCTTGCCGTGGGTAATCGCGAATGATCTTCTCACCGCCGTGGTCGGCGACAAGCAGTTGCTGCCCATCGTTGTCGACGGCGACGCCATCCGCCCGCCGCGTCTAGGCCTTTCGGAAGCGGCTCTATACGATTTCGCGGACGTTGCGGACTGTGCGGGAACGCAACTCGTTTTCATCATTGATGGACTGCCCTTCGCCTCTCAGTCGAGGATCGACTTCTTGGCCAAGGAAATCCGCAAGCGGCCCGACTGCCGCTTCATCATGCTGACGCGAGACGAAGCGCACATAATCGCCGAGAGCGAATTCGCTGCGGCAACCAAGGCCGAGCTCTACCAGCTCAGCAGCATCTCCTTCCTGGAGATCACTCACTTCGTTGAAAAGAATTTTGGCATGACGGCCTCGGAGTCCGAGGTAATCGCCCTGCGTATGAGAGACACTTTCCGCAATTTCGAGCTTTCGGTTCATCCGACCTATTTCGCCGGCATATCGAAGGAAGTGCTTTCTGCACTTCTACAGGCGAACAGGCGCGCCGAGCTCATCCAACTCGCTGTGGACGGCTTTCTGACGCTCGTAGTTGCGGGAGACAAGGCAAACGTTAGGCTCACACGCACCACGCGCGCTCGCTTTTTACGGTTGCTCGCCCGCGAAATCCGTATCGAGAAGAAGTTCGTGAGCCGCGATGCACTGGTCTTACTCGCCCGCGAATATGCGCAAACCTATGACTACGACGTCGAACCGACCGCGTTCGTGGCCTCATTTGTCGACAGCGGCATTCTGCACTTCATCGGAGATCGAGTCGTTTTTTCGGTTCCATTCGTGGAATCCTATCTGCTCGCCGTAGACCTGGCCGAGACCCCTGCCCAGGCTGTCCGCTACTTCGATATCGAAGCGGAAGACTTCGACATGACGACGTTCGATCTCTACTGTGAGATCAATCCAGCTGCCGAAGTCGTCGTCAAGGTGATCGCAGGCGTCGACAAGGGGCACCAGATGGTGGCACTGCCGAACGGCGAGCTCCACATCCTGCTCTCAAATTCGGTGCGGCCGGCAATGCTGGGTCAGCAGCATCGATTGCAGGCGATCGAGAAAAGCTTCAACAAGTTGGCCGACGACGTGAAAAGCGGCCGCGGCGACGTGAAGCGCAAGCAGAAGTTGCTCGATGTGGCGGACAGGATGAAGGAGGCTGCATCCGACAAGTCCGGACTGCACGACGACGTGGACCGAGGAGAGCAAGGTGAGGAATTTAAGCGCATCACCGGCGCAGTCCGCTATTGGACGATCGGAACGACAATGCTCGGCGCTGCTGCGGAGCATCTGAGGGCCGAGGTCAAACAAGATCTGGGCGCGGCACTCGTCGCGATGGCCGCAAACTTGGCGCACTTTTGGACGAGAGCTTACGCACGCGTCGATTTTGCGGACCTTCGCAAGGAGTTCACCTCCGATGAGGCCGTCAGGTCCATTCAGAACGGCTCCGGCGACAAGCCGGATATGGAGGAAACGCGGCGGCAACTGAGCGGCCTAGTCGACCTCCTCGAGTTTAGCATACTCGCTGCGCCACTGCGGCGATTGCTCAGCCATCTGTGTGAAGCCGCACGACTCCGCGTGCTCGCCGTCAGCGTCGAACGCGCAACTGTACAGGGCGAGGTCGAGCGTCTGGTCCACGCGGCATGGCTCGCCGATATTGACGGCAGGCGAGGTGCCAAGCGCCTGATCGAAGTGATCAAGGACCTCCCGCCCCGCCGTTCTTGCGGATTGTGATCGCGACACATCTCATGACGCGGGTCTATTGGAATCACTGGAATCTCGAAGATCGAATGCGTCTTTTGGACGCCGCCGAAATGGCGGTGAAACCGTTCATGACCATCAAGAAGGGCGAGATCATTCGCTTTATCGAATCCAAGTCGGACAAGGAATCAGAAGCATTGTGACACCACACTGGTAGCCGCGATCCGATCAGCGACGGGTCAGGGTGCTGGCGCCGGCAGGACGTTCAGTATCCGATCGTACCGACGATGTGACTAGTCTTCCGATATCGCGTCGCTCCTTGAGCGTGCCAGAAGTCTACGCCCCCCATTTCCGAAGGCTTGGAGCCATCCGCGCTCAGCGCCAGAACATGGGGAGCCTAGCCACTCGAATTCCCTGCGAGACCAACCCGGATCTATTCCGCGGCCTGATGGTGCGCCGGCTTCTCGAGGTCTGCAAGCGGGGATACTGCCGGTCCATTGAGCGCGGTGCCATCGGGCGCAAACTGCGATCCATGACACGGGCAATCCCAGCATTGCTCCAGTGAGTTCCAGTGCACTACGCAACCGAGATGCGTGCAGCTGGCGGAATGCAAATGCAGCTGTCCTTTCTGGTCTCGGCAGGCCGCGACCTTTTGCAATCCGCTACGCACCAAGCAGCCTTCGCCCGGTCGCAGCCGCTCGACAGACGCGATTTCGCCCGCCGAAAGATACTCCGCGACATTTTTCAACGGCGTGATATTTTCGCTGATGTATTCACCGAGCTTCTTGTGGACCTTTCGTGCCGGCGAATAGACTTCCTCCCATGCATTAGAGCCGACGGTGATCAAGTCGGCGATCAGGATGCCGGCGACGAGGCCGTTGGTGATGCCTTGACCGGAATCGCCGCTGGCAATGAAAACATGCTCATCGTCCGGCGAGCGGCCGATGAAGCCGACGAAATCTATCGGCTCCAGGACTTGTCCTGACCAACGATGGGCTATCGCCCCCATGTCGGGCAATCGTTCGCGCGCCCAGTGCTCCAGAGCCGCGAAACGTTGCTCGCCGTCATCAGTCTCGCCGGACTTGTGGTCTTCACCGCCAATAATCACGAGCACCTCATCGGTAGAGAGCGGCTGCAGGCGGACATAGTGATAGGGATCGAGGGTGTCCCAATAGAGCGCGTCCGCGAGGACGCCGCCTGGCAGCTTCGCCGCGATGACATAAGTGCGATAAGGCGCCTGCTTGGTGTGAACTGCGACTTCAAGATTGACCGGAGAGTTCGTTGCGACCACCACGTCGGTGGTCCGCACTGCGTGTCCGGACGAAACTTTCACCACGACGTCGTCCAGCTTGTGCTCGATGCTCTCGACACAGCTGTCAGCGTAAAGTTTTGCGCCGGCGCGCTGCAGGGCTGTTGCGAGCCCGGCGAGATATTTCGTGGGGTGAAAGCGCGCCTGCCCGGGGAATCGTAACGATCGCACTTTGGCATCGGAGTGGAAGGGTGTCGCCGTCTCGCGGTTCTCGACGGGAAATCCGAGCCGCTGGCAGCACTCCAGTTCCTCGTCCAGTAGAGAACTCGGCGTCTCCGGAGCCAGCACCCAGAGACCGTCGACCCTGCAGAAGTCGCAGTCGATATTTTCGAGATCCTGGATCGCTTCAGCGCGGCTGATTGCGGCCACGACGCTCTGGTAGTAGAGCCGCGCACATTCCTCGCCGCGCACTCTCACGAGCTCCTTGTAGTAGTCGTCCAGCGCCGTGGCGAGATGCGCGGTCGTGCGCGCCGTCATGCCGCTGCCGATGCTGCCGCGATCCAGCACGATCACGGAACGCCCGCGGCTCACAAGCTCATAGGCCACCGACAGCCCCGCAATGCCAGAACCAACCACGACCACGTCCGCCCGCTCGGATCCTGACAGGCTGGGAGCTTCGACCACCGGGACATCCATCCAGAGCGATTTCGTATATTCATCTCGCACGTTCATGACGCACCCTCACAAAGAGGGCCAACGGGACGGCGGAAAAAGGGTTCCATTGCGACGGTCGCCGCGATGCTCAAAATCGCTGGGTTTGATGACGTGGAAGAGAAACTGGGCCTGCCCGCGGACGAGGTGCGGAAGCCGGTGCGCGAATTCGGCAGCAAGAACCAGGACGCCGACGTCGCCGTGATCTACTACGCCGAGCACGGCATCGAGCTCGACGGGATCAACTATCTCATTCCGGTCAAAGCACGAGTTCGGTATGCTCACCGACCTGCGGCGCCAGACCGCGGGGATTGCCAGGCGTCCGAGAAAGCTTGATCGGCAGACCGAACATGCCCACCTCGCCGCCTGGATAAACGAGCCGCGCGATCATGTCGCGCGCCGAGACGTGCGGATCATTGACGACTTCGTCTATGGTTTTGATGCCGCACAACGGCACGCGGTCACCGGCCATCGCTTCCAGCTCGGCTTTGGTGCAGCTCGCGAACCAGCGCTCCAGCAGAACCGGCGTCGCTTCTTCACGGGTCGCACCTTACGGCGGGTCGCCCCTGGCGGGGCATCGAGCAGAACGCAAGGCCATTAGCCGACAAATTTAAACGCGGGGGCGGTATCGCGAGTTCCTAGCGGCCGGGATGCACTTTCGTCGAAGCCTTCCCCACACCTATGCCGAGCTTTGGCCGGCTGAGGCCGACGGACGCGCCCAAGGCCGCAAGACGCAACGAGGTGCCCACGTAATCGGCAGCAGCACGAGGCCACTCAGCTCAACGCGCGATGTCTCTGGAGAGTCCGATGCTCACGCGCATTCCCTTCCCGGGCGCCGTGTCGACGGCGAAATCCGCCTTGGCATTCTCCTTCAACGTGGCGAGCATGAGTGCTGAGAGCTTCCCGGGCACCGGCCACGGTGCGCCTTCAGGAAGTCCGTTTCCGTCGTCCGCCACGACGACCCTGTAGTAGTCGTTCCGTTCCTGCAGGCATCTGACCGTCAATGTGCCGGCGTCCCGCCCGTCAAAGGCGTACTTGAATGCGTTCGTCAGCAGTTCGTTGACGAGCAGCCCGACCGGCATCGCCACATTGATCGAAATCGGAGCCTGGTCGGCTTTGAGGTCCAGCCGGATGCCATCAAGACCGTGAGTACGCGTTACCGCGGACGCGATTTGCGTAAGGTACTGACCAAGGTCTATTGTTTGACCAAGACCGTCGCCGGAAAGTTCTCTGTAAAGAATCGCCAAGGAATCGATGCGTCCAGCCAGCCGATCCAGCGCCACCCGATCAGCGCTACTTTGATTGCGAATATCCAGTCGGATGAGGGCGGCGATCAGTTGCAGGTTGTTCTTTACTCGATGCTGCAATTCCTTGAGTAACAGATCCTTGTCGCGCAATTGCCGTTCGAGCTCTTCACGCTGCCACTTGGCACGCTCCGTAATGTCAATCAGTGCAACAATGCGATAGTCTTCCGTTTCGTCCTCGTTCTGGATCACGCCGGAAAATGCGTCCACCAATAGATGCTTCGGCTGGTCGCGTTGGAACGTCCCTATGAAATCATCGCAGTCGATAAGCGCCTTGGTGAACGTCACATCGGAGCGCCCTTCCAGCGTGAAAGACTCGAGGATGGACCACCCTCTTCCCTTGATTTCTGAAGCGCTCTGCCCGGTCAGAGCCTCATAGGATTTGTTCGCAAACACGATGCGCTGGTCTCCACCGACGATCTTGGAAATGACGATTGCTATCGGTACGTGGTCGAGGAACAGCCTGAATTCGCTGGAGTCGACGGCGTGGTTGAAATCCAACGCATCGAATAGATCATTGACCTGCCGCGAAGCAGACGCGGAGCCCTGTTCTGGGTCGCCCATATTGCCCATCCTGATCTGTCAGCTAGGTTCGCTCCCTGCCGCGGTCATGCGGTGCCTTCGCGAAGAATGATAGGGCTTTTGCACAGGCGTTCCAGTCAAATCGACGGCGACGACGAGCTTGATTTCCAAGGCGACCAGCCGCAGCAGTATCAAGAGGTACAGTTGCGGGCAGCGGCGGACTGCTGTTTGCTGCTGATGAGTGGCAGCGGCCCCGGTTCCAAAATAGGGGTAGACAGCGCCGCCAGTCGGGGCCTTGCAGGGACGTCTAGGCGGAGTTGCGGTGCAGCTTGGCCGTCCGGCTTCTTGGCAGCTGTCCTCGATCGGCATCGGCATCTCCTTCTCGCCGGCGGACACCTTCTTAGGCTTCTTGCTTAGGCTTCTTGGCGGGCTCGGTCGCCTTCGCGGGGGGCAGCCTCCGGACCGACGCTCCGACGCAGTGCTTACTCGAAGTCGGTAGCCGCCCGCGCTGCCAGCGAGCTGCGGCTCGCTTGCGAATTCTCCAGATCCCGTCGTAATCCGCCGATGCAACCGGCGTCCTGGAGTAGCTTCTTTCGCACTTCGGTTGTTCGCCGCACCGTACTTTTGCTGGATCCCGGCCCCGGGGCTTGTAGATTCGTCGACATCAACGCCGCCAGCGACAGCGACTTTCACCGACCGCAACACCGTGATGGAGCGGTCGCTCTTCGCAATGTTTCCAAACAATCGGACGATCCGCTCGCCGCCGGGGTAAGCAATCTCTACGCGGACAGCCTCTGCGAGCGACACTGGCAGCCGATACTCGCCGATCCTCGACTCTTCCTGCTGCTCCATGTCGGGGATGTCACGCATCATTTGGGACGCTGAGCACCCAGCCCGCTCCAATCGCCCAGCAGTTTGCCGGTCGTGCTGTTGACCAAGTGCAGCCACGCGCCAGGCAGGACAGCACACCGATACATGGGTGCCTTCCGGTTCGGAACACTCTGGCCGAGCGTATTCCAACCGGTGCTGGACGTTGATGCCGGTGCGCGGGCACTTGAACACCATCTGACGCTGTATGCCGATATTCATGCTCCCGATCCGGTCCCGGCGAAATTGCGGTTGGCTACTTACGGCCCTGCCCTGTGTTTGCGGTGCGTCAATGTGGATGGTACGCTGAGTTGTAAAGTGCGCTTGGTATCGGGCGCACTTGCTCGGTACCGTGAAGAGCGGAGCCCGGACTCCGCGCGGGGCGCCGCTTCTTGACAGTGGTTGACCGACCACGACCACGGAATCGGCTTTGGAGAGCGGCTCCTCCGGCGGAGGGGTGCTTCGCTGGAACCAACGCCGGCACCACGGATTGGACCGCCACAGCCCCGAATGAGCATGAAGAGAGAATCGGCCTGGGCGCTCCTATCGGAAACTTGGGGCTGATTTGCGCTCGGCTCCGCCGCCTCGACAAGAGAGCCATGATGTCCGGCAACGTTCGTGCCGACGATCTGACGGAAGTCGTGCGCTACGCGCTCGAGACCACCCGCGCCGCGACCATCTGCCTTTCCACGACGAGGTAATCATCCGCGTGGGCGACGATGCCGCCGAGAGCCACGCCTTCGAGCGCGCGAAAAGGATCGTCAAGAGCGATGGCGAGGTCTGGACGTCCGACGCTCTCAGACTGGAATTCAACCGTCAGCTCGGCGCAGCTGCCGACGGCCGGTGCCCGCGATGCGCAACAGGTCCGGAGACCTGCAGTCACCTTCTTGAATCACGTCAGCGACCCCAGCCAGGCCGACCGCGCCATCGCTCTCTCCGCAAGCCGCTGCAGCACTTGGACACGTCCGGCGTCGTCCGAGCGTTCCGCGCCTCGAGATAGCCGTCGACCAAGGCCTCCGCGATCTCCACCGAATCCTTCCGCTCCAGCCCGCCCGGGAAGCTCCGAAGCCGTCAACTTCGTCGGCCATCGTCACCGTCTCGGCGAGACGCTCGCGCGTGCGCGTCGCGGCCGGTTCTTACAGGCGACGCTCGATATCCGCAAGCTGAGCGGCGAGGCGAAGCTCGAGCCTGCGCGCATCAACCTGCGACGCCGCACGATGGGCGTCGCCCCCCTGCTTCCGGTCATGCTCGAGATGATAGGCGCGGCGCCTCTCCTTGCGCAGTGTTGCGACGTGTCCGAGTTCCCCCTTGGCCATCGCTTCGGCGGCCTTCGGAATCTCCGCATCCTCCGAGTATACAGCTAGATATGACCAGAAGGCGAAGGCGCGCTCCTCGTTGCGCACCGCCATTGCCAGTGCGCGGTAGGGCGTCATCAAGCGCGAGGACCTCATCTCGGCCGCCGTCTCCGCATCGAGGGCCTCGGGCGCCTCCCAGCGACCGGCAGAGAGCACATGGCTGCGGAGCGGACAGCTTGAAGCGTCCGAGGTGAGAGTCCTCTGCGAGAGGGTGAGTGGCATTCGACTGCTGGCCCGCATGCAGATGATAGCATCCGGTAATGACAAGTGGCGAAGGCTGTCGCGGCAGGAGCTCGTTGTCGAGACCGTGGCCATGGGCGTCAGTCCGCTCGATCCGGAGCGCTGCTACGTGATCGCACGCGCCGGCGCGGCTGACGAGAAGGAGCGTCGCGCCTTCGAAGTTCGCGACTTCTCAGATAGTATCGAGCGCACCTTGGTCTTTGTGCTCGGTCGCTCGTACGACCAGCCGGCAGGTCACATGCGCCCGGAGGATTGACTTTACCGCCACCGGCGCGGGCCCTTGCTCCCGCGCTACCTGCGGCAGGAACGCTGCGCGTCCGGATTTTGCTACTACTGCCGCGTTGCGAAAATGACCGGAAAGCGAGAGCAGGAACGCATCCTCCCCGGCGCGATTGATTGCGCGGAGGAGTTCGATGGCCAAGATCCCGATGTCGGATGCCCGACGTACGGAGAGCGGCGGATGGAGCTTGGCGGCAGCGCTGGGACTTCTGGCCGTGGCGTTCTTGTGGGATCGCCTAGTTCCGCCCAAGAAGGTAGCGCGCTCCTACGAGGACGACGCTTTCCCCCGTGAGGTGCCGGCCGGTCGCAACGCCTCGCCGGTCGGCTTGGCAGTCGAAAGCGGGGATCGCGGACGGAAGGCAGAATCGCCGTCCGAGATTCCGGCGAAGGGATGGAAGGACATCTTGCTGCGGGTCTACGGCAACATCGGCGCGCACCGGATCCTCGCACTGGCCGCCGGCATGACCTACTACAGCATCCTCGCGATCTTTCCGGCGCTGGCCGCTCTCGTCGCGATCTACGGCCTGTTCGCCGATCCGACGGCCATCGCGAGGCACCTGGACCAGCTCTCCGGGATCCTGCCGGGCGGCGCGGTGGACATCGCCCGGGACCAGCTCACGCGGGTCGCCTTGAAAGGGGGCGGGACCCTGGGAGCGACCTTCGTCATCGGGCTCGGGATTTCGCTCTGGAGCGCCAACGCCGCGATGAAGTCGCTGTTCGACACGCTGAACATCGTCTACGGCGAACGGGAGAAGCGAGGATTCCTGACCCTGAACGCCGTCTCGCTATCCTTCACGGTGGCCGGCATCCTCTTCGTGCTGGCGGCGCTCGGAGCGGTCGTCGTCATTCCGGTCGTCCTCAATTTCATCGGACTGTCGAACTTCGCCGATCTGATGCTGCGCATCGCCCGATGGCCCGCGATGTTCGTCGCGGTCGCGCTGGCGCTGGCGCTCATCTATCGCTACGGAGCAAGCCGCGAGGCGCCGCGCTGGCGCTGGATCACATGGGGAAGCGCGCTGGCGGCCATCCTCTGGCTCGGAGCGTCCGCGCTGTTCTCATGGTACGCGGCGAATTTCGGCAAATTCAACGAAACCTACGGATCGCTCGGCGCCGCCATCGGCTTCATGACCTGGCTATGGATCTCCGCCATCGTGATCCTGCTCGGCGCCGAACTCGACGCCGAAATGGAGCACCAGACCGCGCGCGACACGACGACGGGCTCCGAGAAGCCGATAGGCGCCCGCGGCGCCAAAATGGCCGATACGGTAGGCGCCGCACGCGGTACCTGACAGCTTCCTGCGATCCAGCGCATGGAACCACGGGATCAATGCCCGTCGACGTGCGTTTGAAGGGCTGTTCGCCTCGGAGATCCCACGACCATCAATTTCGAGACCCTCAAGGCCTCGCTGGTGCTGTACGGACTGAACGCCGTCTACGCGGCCGCGTTGCTCGTCATCGGCTGGTACCTGGCCGGCCTCGCACAGCGGTTCGTGAGCGCCTGCTCACCGTCACGCATCGCATCGATGCGCTAGTCACAGTTTTCGCGGCGAGCTTCGCCCGCTACGCCGTGCTCGTCGTCGTCGGGATCGCCGTGCTGCAGCTCTTCGGCATCCAGACGGCAAGCCTCGTCGCGGTGCTCGGCGCCACATCGCTCGCGATCGGCCTGGCGCTGCAGGGAACGCTCTCGAATCTGGCGGCCGGCGTGATGCTTCTGCTGTTCCGCCCGTTCCACATCGGCGACGACGTGGAGGTTGCGGGCAAGGCCGGCAAGGTGAAGGCGCTCTCGTTGTTCATGACCGAGCTCGTCGCGTCCGACAACACGCAGATCCTCCTGCCGAACGGCCAAGTCTGGGGCGCGGCCATCATCAATCACAGCGCCTATCCGGGGACCGGTGAACTCAAGGTCTCGTTTCCAGTTCCGGCTGGCGCAGCGGCGCGCTCCATCGGCGACGAGATCCTCGACGATCTGCGCAGCGATCCGCGCATCGACGGACAGGACAAGCCGGCGGTGCACGTCTCGAAGGTGGTCGACGTCTCCAATCCCGCCGTCCCGATCGTGGAATTGACCGTGAGCGCGCGTGTGAAGCCCTCCGATACCGACGCCGTCAAACAGAAGCTGTTGGATAAGGCCGCCATGCTGGTCGGCTCTGGATCGGATGAGCGCCCCGCCCGGGCTTCTGGTTAGGTCACATCCCCGCAGCGCAGCCGCCGCAGACGCTGCCGCGCGAAGATCGGCAGTTCTCGCGTGTGTTTTTTTTGCTCGACGCGACGGCAAGCCAGGGCGTTCCTTCGAGCCTTGAAGTCAATGGAGGCGCGAGCGAAGCATCTTCAGTATCTGGCGAAGGTCGCGCGCGTACTCCTCAATGATTCGAAGTGCCTCTCCCTGACGCGACGGCTTCGGCGTCGGCGTTTCCTTACCTGAGGCTGGTTCGGCGGTCCGGCTCATGGTGCAATAGTTCGACGATACCAGACAAAGCCATTGAGCTAGATCAATACCGGATCGCCTCTTGCGGCGGGCACGCCAGCTTCAGCCACCTCCGAATTGTCGGCGCGCCGCCGGTTCCGACGGGGACGCGATTCCCCCACCCTCTGGCCAAGGCGCCGCCGTGGTCCCCAATGCGGAACGATCACGTCTCTGGAGAATTAGCGCGCCAGAACCATGGTCGTCAGGAACGCAATGTTGGAGTTGCTCGGAAATTCGGACGAGGCCGCCATCGGCGAGATAGCTGCCCGGCACGCGGCGATTCAGGGCGATGTCGGCAAGGATTCCGATCAACGATTCCGCGACCTTCTTCAGGCATTGCCGGCTGCGATCTACACCACGGACGCCGAGGGTCGTATCACCTTCTTCAATCGCGCATGCATCGATTTCGCCGGACGCATACCGAAGGTCGGCGAGATGTGGTGCGTGACCTGGAAGCTCTATCTGCCCAACGGCACGCCGTTGCCGCACGAAGAATGCCCCATGGCGATCGCGCTGAAGCAGAACGCTCCGGTGCGCGACGTCGAGGCCGTCGCCGAGCGGCCTGATGGCTCCCGGATCTGCTTCATGCCGTATCCGACCCCGCTGCGCGACGAGCGGGGCCGCCTGATCGGGGCCGTGAACATGCTGGTCGACATTACCGCGCGCAAGCAGGCCGAGGAGCGGATGATGCTCCTGACGTCCGAGGTCGACCATCGAGCAAACAACCTGCTCGCGGTGATCCAGGCGATGCTGCGGCTTACAAAGGCGGGTTCCGCAGAGGAGTTCCAGAGCGCGTTTCAAGGCCGGCTGAGGGCCCTCGCCAACGTGCAAAGACTGTTCTCCGCCTCGCGATGGACGGGTGCGAGCCTGAAGACCCTCCTCGATGAGGAGCTTCGGCCGTGCGCAAGCGAAGACGGCGAGCGGATCAGCATTGCAGGAGACGACGTCCGACTGCCGCCCACCCTGACGCAGACCATCGCGGTCGCCGTGCATGAACTTGCGACGAATGCCGCCAAGCACGGCTCGCTATCGACTCCTTCCGGTCGACTCGAGGTACGTTGGGAGAGCAGCGGGATGGAGCCACTGAGGCTGCGCTGGTCGGAGAGTGGTGGTCCCCACGTGAAGGAGCCGACGCGCAAGGGATTTGGCGTCGGCGCCATCGACAGCGTCATCCGCACCTTGCGGGGAAAGATTATCCGTGAATGGAAGCCTGAAGGACTGGTCTGCGAGCTGTCCTTCCCGGACTCCCTTCCTAGCACGGGTTGACCCGCCGAGCTGGCTTCGACTCTTCTGCTTCCATCGCGGAAGACGACTGGGTCGGTGACACCATTCCGTGAGGGCGCAAGCGGCCCCAGACGACTTTACCAATCAGCCCCGTGGCATTTTCTCAAATGAGCAAGCAGCCCACGATGTGCAAAGGGACCGTGCTCTCCTCGTTCAATCGGCACGGGCCAGTTGCTACCCCCGGAACTATGCTGCGCGAGGTACATCAGGAACTCCTTATCTCCGCGGGATGCGCTCCTCACCATCGTCACCATGAGTCTGGCTTTCCTGATCGAGGTCGCCTATTCGCATTGATAGGTGTCTTCTAGAACCAGCACTCCCAGCGGTGTCGACGCCCCCTCCAAGAAAGTCTGCGCATGAAGCCTCCGCTTGAGTAGGACGCGTCGGGGCGCGGCACCAAGCTGCTTTGGAGATTCTCGGGAACATTACGATCTTACCGCCGTTGAACTAGCGACTGTGCAGAATGGGTGGGGGTTTGCAGGGAAACTCTGAAAAATCGGCGGGGTGCGGCGCAGCGCATCTCCTCCGAACTCAGCATGTCCGCGGTCTACGCGGGTTCTCGATGGCGTGGTCCTTGACGCTGAGCGCCTTCGGCAGATTTGCTTCAGGCCGATTCCGGCGACCGGGAAGCTGGAACGTAGTCGCCGTTGCAGGATGGATTGGCGACGAGCCTTGCGCGCACGTCCCGGCCCATCTGAACGACAATCGCCGCGACGATGACTCATGGGAGCCGTTTCCGGAGGGGCGGTGGGCATCCCCTTAGGATCCTGTCGTTTTGTCGGTCCCTCACCTGCACGATTCCAACGTCACGTTCGCAATCGCGCTCTGACAAGAATGGGCTTCGCTAGAAGCGGCCGGTGCCGCACTACCGGAGTCGCACGGGATTGCTCAAAACCGCCAGCATTTGCAACGGCCTGTTAGCGAAAAGATCGCATTTGCCTCAAAGCAACCCTTGGTCGTTAGGGGCTTGGAAGCCAAGGATGACGATCATCATCTGCCGTGCAACGAACAGGTGAGAAGGCCGTGGCCTCACTACATCAGTCGATCCACCGCAAGCCCCACCTGGTGGTTGGCGCATTTCTGGCCGTCATGATGGCGTCGGTTCTGGGCCTGGTCGCTTGGAAGGCGTCGGTTGCCCGCAACGCCACGCTGGTCCGATCGCAGGAGGACCTGAACAATCTGGCCCGTTCGCTCGCCCGGCACGCGACCAACATCTTCAAAGCTCCCGACGTGGCCATGACAGGAATGGCGGATTTGCTGAAGTATCAGAACCCGCTGCCGGAGCGGTTCAACGCCCATCTGGTCGCCACGACCCGCTCAATGCCGCAAATCCGGGAGATCGGGGTGCTCAATGCGGAGGGCAATTGGCGCTATTCGTCGTTCGAGCGCCTGCCAGACCATAACAACTCCGATCGAGCCTACTTCGCTCACCATCGCGACAATCCAGGCTCCACGATGCTCGTCAGCGGACCCGTTGTCTCCCGGACCAGCGGCCAGCATTCCATCATCCTGTCGAAGCGGATCAGCACACCAGCAGGCGGCTTCGCAGGTGTGGTGGTCGCCGCGATCGGCTGCGACTACTTCAGTAAGTTCTACTCGTCCTTCGAGGTCGGCTCCCAAGGGGGCATCAGTCTTCTGTCCACCGAAGGGACGGTGCTTGCTCGCTGGCCAGAGGTCGAGGCCGGCCGTAAGCTCGCGGACACCTCGCTCTTCCAGAAGCGCCTGAGCGATAGCCCGACAGGCTCTTACAAGATCACCTCGCCGTTCGACGGCCTCGCCAAGTACATCGCATACGAACAGGCCCCCGAGTATCCTATCGTCGTGACGGTGGCGCGATCCGAGAACGAAGTCCTCGCCAACTGGCGGGCGGATCTCATTTCGGATGGGCTTATTGCGGCCTTGCTAACAGCGATCATCATCGGGATGGCGGCGCTGCTGAGCAGCCAATTCAGGTTTCGGACGGGGCTCGAGCGGTCGCTGCGGGAGCGCGAGGCGCGATTGCGATTGCTGGCGGACAACATCGCGGACATCGTGATCGTCATGGATAGAAAAGGATGCCTGAGGTACGTCTCGGCGTCCGTGACGACCGTGCTCGGCATGACCGAGAATGATTTCCTTGGCCGTTCATGCCTCGACTTGGTCCATGACGACGACCGCGAGAAGGTCATTGCCGCGAGCCGAGAACTAAAACAGGCAATGGCCTACAGCTCCGTCAGGTTCCGTGTGCGGCGCGGCGGCGGGACCGTGGTGTGGCTCGAGGCCCACTTCAAGACTGCAGAGCAGCCCGTTGGCGGCGAACGGGAGATTGTAGGCGTTCTTCGGGATGTCACCACCCAGAAGAGCCTCGAGGACGAGCTGTCGTCAGCGAACCTCAAGCTCGCGCAGCTTGCGACAACCGACGGCCTGACGCGGCTTGCGAACCGGCGCAGCTTCGATGCCTTCCTTCGCGACGCCTACGCCAAGCATCCAGTCTTGTCGGTGCTCCTCATCGACATCGACCACTTCAAAGGCTTCAACGATGCCCTCGGCCACCAGGCCGGTGATAGCTGCCTAAAGCGCGTCGCGGAGGTGATCGGAAGTGCAACAGCCCACACGGGAGGGCTTTCGGCGCGATACGGCGGCGAGGAGTTCGCGGTGGTTCTCCCTGGCGTAAAGGAAGAGAAGGCAGTCAAGGTAGCCGATGCCATTCGGGCGTTGATCAGCAGGCAGCAAATCTACCATCCGCGAGCGCCGCGAAACTACGTCACGATCAGCATAGGCGTGGCCGAAAAGAGCGAGGCGACGATCGATGAGCTGGCGCTGACTCGCGACGCCGACATCGCCCTGTACCACGCCAAGGAACAGGGAAGAAACTGCACCGTGGCGAGCTCCAGCTTGGTATCCTCGCGTCTTCAGATGCCTTCGTTGGCGCCGTCCTTGTTGGATCTGCAGCAGGCTCCCAACGGCCCCCGAGCGGCGGTCGAGGCCGATCAGAACGAGGTCAGGAAGCCTTCACCCGAGCTCGCTCGCGAGCAGCCTGCCGGCGCTGCCGACGGTTGCGCTTACCCGGTCGCGTCATGACAGGTAGTCCTAGCAGGGAAGCTTCGGGCTTCGGCGTCTCAGGATGGGCTGTCGCAGTTGCGACCTCCGGATTTTGAGGACGAGCTTCCATTATTTCCAATACGGCACGTCCTTTCTCTGTGATCCGCCATCCGCCGCTCAGGCGCTCGACAAGCCTTTGCGAAAAGATATCCAGATCCGGAACGCGTGACGCCAAGCGCTTGGTACGCTCCGCCCAGTCACGGCCGCTGGTTGCAAGGATCGCCATGTCACGCTTCAGGTCGGTCATCACGGCGAACCCATCGGGATAGCTCACCAGGATCTTCAGAACCGTGACCTGCAAGTTCATCCCACCCCTCTCGCGACTACGGCCACATCGTCGGCGGGCGCGAGAGAGCTTCGCGGCCGACCTCTTTGAGCCGGTCTGGCGACGTATCTCCTCGGCTGGCAGCTTCTAGAATCTTTGATGCGACATGTGCGCGGGCGCCCGTCTCCTGTCGGGAAACTTGCTCGCAGACCTCATCAAGGACCGCGCGCAAAAGCGCTGTAGTAGCGGCATCAAACATGGGAAATCCCCCCAGCGGAAATATGAAGTTAGACAATCCTTTCGGCGGGCAGCTTCGACAATACGATCGATCAAATCTGGAAAATTCTAGTGCCGCCGGTTGCGGTTTGCAACGAGTCTCGCTTCGCTGTTGATCGTCGTTCGGATCGTCCCCACGCAAGGGCGCCAGAACGATCTTTGGCTGGGCGAAGTCCTGTTGTGTGCGCCGCCACAATCTGCGCGGCATGCGGCAGTGGGATATGAGCCCGGGCTGGAGACGAAGCCACCCGAGCTCATCATTCCAAGGCCGTTACTGGGACTTGGCCCGGGCGTCAACCTAGCCGGGAATCATTAAGCGATGAGCAAAATTGCGCTTTGTTCTCCTCCGGAGAACTACGGTGTTCTCCAATGGAACGCTTATAGGGAGCCCTTGAGCTGCTGCAGCGCAATTTCGGAAATCCTGGCAGGATCGTGAATGCCGGTGGCCCCAATCTCGATGATCTTCCTCGCGACCAGTTCGGTGAGGGGATCATTGCGATCGACAAGGCTCAAAGAGCGCAGCGCCTGTTCGAAGGCCGTGTTCAGAGCTTTGATTTCGTTCGGCTCCAGCTTGCTGCCTACGAGCAAGCGCTTGATCGGCATCCTCTGCTCCTGCCCCGTCAGAGTGTACCCGGCGAGAATAAGCTACTCCCAAGTTCCCGTCATGGGAAGCATTGTCCGAGCGCTTGGGCCGTTTTCGGAACGCCTGCTCACGGTAGCCGTTCACCCAGTCTGCCGACAAACGGGGTGAGCCATGCGAGGCCTCAGTACCGGTCAGATCGTTCTTCTAGTCTTTCTAGGCGCCGCGTTGATCCTGACGGGCATCTGGGCTGTCTCTGTGTGGAGTGCGAGCGGCGGCGTCGAGATGGGCAAGCACGGCTGGATCGCGCTGGGGCTCGGCACCTTCTTCTCGCTCCTCATCGGGTGCGGACTGATGGCGCTGATGTTCTTCAGTAGCCGCTCCGGCCATGACGATGCCGCCGATCCGTTCCGACAGCGGGAGCCTCGCGACCGGTAGTGGCGATACGGCCGCGCGCGGTGTTCCGGCATAGGAACAAAGCTCCGCAGGCGACGTTGAGCGTCCTCTTGCAGCGCATTGGGGTTCGCGTGTCATTCAGAGACATCGCTGTCGCGGTAGGAATTGGGCTCGCGTTCCAAACATTTCCTCTTTCCGCTCAAGCCCCTTCCCAGCCACCAGAGACCATGGCGGCGCGCGTGGAGGCGTGCACGCCATGTCACGGCAAACAGGGCGAAGGCACCAGCGACGTATACTTCCCCCGCCTCGCGGGCAAACCCGCCGGCTATCTCTACAACCAGCTTCTCGCCTTCAAGAACGGCCGGCGGAAATATCCGCCGATGAACTACCTGCTGGAGTATCTCGGCGATCCGTACCTGCAGGACATGGCCGAGTACTTCGCCGAGCAGCATCCGCCACTGCCCGCGCCGCCGGCAAGCGACGTCAGCCAGCAGGTCATGGAACAGGGGCAGGCGCTCGTCACCCGCGGCGATCCGGCACGGCAGATCCCGGCCTGCGGCAGTTGCCACGGCCCCGGGCTGACCGGCATGGAGCCTGGCATCCCCGGACTTCTCGGGCTTCGCCCGAACTACATCAGCGCGCAGCTCGGCGGATGGCGCTATGGCACACGGACGGCGAAGTCTCCCGACTGCATGCAGCAGGTCGCGGGGCGTCTCACCGAGGCGGACGTCACCGCCGTGGCCGCCTACCTGGCGAGCCGTCCGGCCCCGATCGCCATCGCGCCCGCTCCGAAGGGCGCCTACGTGCTCCCGTTCGCCTGCGGCAGCCAACCGGATTGAGGAGGCGGCGATGCTCTCACGCACACGAATCCTTGGTTTGGTTTTGCTCTCATTCATGGTGGGCTCTGGCGCGCGGGCGCAGCAGCCGACCGGCGCCAGCGGCAGCGACCTCGTCAAGCGTGGGGAATACCTGGCCCGCGCCGGCGACTGCATCGCCTGCCACACCGCCCCGGAGGGCCGCACCTTCGCCGGCGGGCGCGCCATGCCGACGCCGTTCGGCACGCTCTACTCGTCCAACATCACGCCCGACCGCGAGACCGGCATCGGCAAGTGGACCACGGAGGATTTCTACAAGGCCATGCACGCCGGCCGCTTTCCGGACGGAGGCCTGATGTATCCGGCGATGCCCTTCGCCTCCTACACGAAAGTGACGCAAGCCGACAGCGCCGCAATCTTCGCGTACCTGAAGTCCATTCCGCCGGTGAACCAGAGAAATCGGGAGCACGAACTCCGCTTTCCCTACAGCAACCGGCAACTGATCCTCGGCTGGCGCACGCTGTTCTTCAGCGAGGGTGAGTACAAGCCAGATTCCTCGAAGTCCGAGGAGTGGAATCGCGGCGCCTATCTGGTCGAGGGCCTCGGCCATTGCGGGATGTGCCACTCGCCGATCAACGCGCTCGGCGGCACGTCTCAATCCGAAGCCTTCAAGGGCGGACTGATCCCGATGCAGAACTGGTACGCCCCGTCGCTCACCTCGAACCGCGAAGCCGGCCTCGGCGACTGGAGCATCCAGGACATCATCGATCTGCTGAAGACCGGGGTATCCGCACGCGGGGTGGTCTACGGCCCGATGGCGGAGGTCGTTCACAACAGCCTGCAGTACCTGACGGACGAGGATACCAAGGCGATGGCGGTGTATCTAAAAGGCATCGCCGAGCCCTCGTCCCGGCCTGCGGCGAGCTCGACGGCCTTGCCGACCACCGAGAGCAGTCTGCTGATCAGCCTGGGCAAGACCGTCTATGACGCCCGCTGCGCGAGCTGTCATGGCGCGCAAGGAGAGGGCAAGCCGCCGCACTGGCCGCCGCTCGCCAACAATCAGTCGATCGAGATGGAATCGGCCGTCAACGCGATCCGGATGGTGCTGAACGGAGGCTATCCGCCCAGTACAGAAGGGAATCCCCGGCCCTACGGCATGCCGCCGTTCGCGGGGCTTCTTTCCGACAACGAGGTCGCCGCCGTCGTCTCCTACATCCGGACCGCCTGGGGCAACCGCGGCGCTCCGGTCAGCGCCCGCGAAGCCAACGAACTGCGCTCGGCGCCCCTGAACTGAGGCATCCATGATCAACACGGACCTTCCCGAGCCGACCGAGAACACAGCCGACGACCGCGTGAACCGGATCGTGGCCGCCGGCCCCGGCGGCGCGCTGACGGTCGCCGGCATCGCGACGGCGCTCGTCGTGGCGATGTGGTTCGCCTTCTACCTGTTCGTCTTCCTGCCGCGAGGAGCGCTGCAATGACGGCGCAAGACGATCACCACGGCGCTGAGGTCGCCGAGCGGACCGAGAAGCGCTGGGCCACGATCTCGATCGTGATCATTATCGTCCTCGCGCTGCTCGCGGCATTCGCCGGCATCCATCAGGTCACCATGCCGCAGGCCCGCGTCGAGACCACCGATCCCACCAGGCTGCATCTCTCCGGGGAGTTCGTCGAATCCAATCTCGGTAGCGCTCTGGAATCGAACGGCGCCGTCACGGTCCGCGCCATCGGCCAGCAGTATTCCTTCACGCCGGCCTGCATCCTGGTGCCGGCCCAGACGCCGATCACGATGCGCGCCACCAGCGCCGACGTGGTCCACGGCATCCTCGTCCAGGGCACCAACGTCAACACCATGCTGGTTCCGGGCTACGTGTCCGAGCAGTTCATGCGCTTCGAGAAGACCGGCGACTACCTGATGCCGTGTCAGGAATTCTGCAGCTTCGGACACGAAGGGATGTGGGGCAAGGTCAGGGTGATCGACAAGGCGGAGTTCGCGTCGAAGGCAAAGAGCGGCGGGAGGCTGAGCTGTGTTGGAGAATAGGAAGCTCGTCCTTGCGCATTTCTGGCTCGCCTTTGCGGCGTTCGGTCTCGCGCTGTGTCTGGGCGCCTGGCAGATGTTCGTGCGCAGCCCGCTCTATTCCTGGATCGGAAATCCGGAGTGGTACTACCGCTCGCTGACGGCGCACGGCACCGTGATGGGCTACGTGTTTCCGACGCTGGTCGCGATGGGCTTCGGCTATGCGATCACCGAGTCCGCCCTCAAGCAGCGTCTCGTCGGCCTGCGCTGGGCCTGGGCCGGCTTCTGGCTGATCGTCGCCGGAAGCATCATGGCGATGGTCCCGGTCGCGCTCGGCCGCGCCTCGGTGCTCTACACATTCTATCCGCCGCTGATCGGCAACGCCTTCTACTACATCGGTGTCGTGCTCGTCGTGGTCGGCTCCTGGATCTGGGTCGCGCTGATGTCGATCAATCTGCGGGTCTGGCGCCGCGCGCATCCGGGCGAGCCGGTGCCGCTCGCGATGTTCGCGAACGTCGCCGGATCCTATCTCTGGGCGTGGACGGCGGTGGGTGCGGCGCTCGAACTCCTGCTGCAGATCATCCCGGTCGCGCTCGGCTGGCGTACCACGATCGACGCCGGGCTCGCCCGCGTGTTCTTCTCCTGGACGCTGCACGCCATCGTCTATTTCTGGCTGATGCCGACCTACATCGCCTACTACACCATCGTGCCGCGCGCCATCGGTGGCCGGCTCTACAGCGACACGATGGGGCGGATCGCCTTCATCCTGTTCCTGGTGGTGGCGATGCCGATCGGCATGCACCACACGTTTGCGGACCCGCAGGTCGGCGCCGGCTTCAAGTTCATCCATTCGGCCTTCACGGCGCTGGTCGCGCTGCCGACGCTGCTCACCGTCTTCACGATCTGCGCCTCCGTGGAGATCGCCGCGCGGCTTCGCGGCGGCCGCGGCGCCTTCGGCTGGATCCGCGCGCTGCCCTGGCAGAACCCGATCATGCTGACCGTGGCGTTCTCGTTCGTGCTGCTCGGCTTCGGCGGCGCCGGCGGGCTGATCAACATGAGCTATCAGCTCGACACGACCATCCACAACACGCAGTGGATCACGGGCCACTTCCATCTGATCTTCGGCGGCGCCATCGTCATCATGTACTTCGCCATCGCCTACGACCTGTGGCCGCACCTCACCGGCCGCGTCCTGCCGGACCTGAAGCTGGTCCGGGCGCAGCTCTGGCTGTGGTTCGTCGGCATGATCGTGACCACGTTCCCGTGGCATTGGGTCGGTATCCTCGGCATGCCCCGCCGCATGGCCTACTACGACTACGCGGATCCGGCGATCGCCCCTCAAGCCGTCTCGGTCACGCTGTCGGCTATCGGCGCATTCATCCTGCTCGTCTCGGGATTTCTGTTCCTCTACATCCTGGCGAGCGCGCACCGGCAGCCGGCGACCGAGGCCGGCGCATACCGCTTCAGCATCCCGGTACACCCGGTTCGCTCCGTACCCTTGGCCCTGAACACCTTCGCGATCTGGGTGGCGTTGATGATCGGGCTGACGGTCACGAACTACGGTTACCCGATCCTGACGCTGGCCGCCCGTTCCGACAACTCGGTGCCCGCCGTCTACGTGGGAGCGCAATGATGAGCGCCCGCGAGCTCTTCACCTTTAGCAATCGGTACTTCTCGGTCGGCGTCGGGCTCGCGGCCGGCATCTTCGTCCTCACGGCGATCGGCGGCTTCATCGTGCTGCCCTACGCCGAGAAGGAGCTGCAGTTCGCGAGCCTTTGGGACGCGATCTGCAGCGCCGCCGGCGTGCCGCAGCGCGCCGCATCGGTCGCGACCACCAAGGTCGGGCCACGGCTCACCGAAGCGGTCCTGACGCCGACGATGCTGGCGAGGCCTAGCCAGGAGTCGATCGGACGAGGCGCCACGCTCGCGCAGCGCTGCGCGATCTGCCACGGCCCGACCGGCATCAGTCGGGCCGACTCGCCGAACCTCGCCGGCCAGTACGCATCCGTGATCTACAAGGAGCTCGTCGACTTCCGGTCCGGCGCGCGGACCAATGCGGTGATGTCCCCGTTCGCCGCCAACCTGACCGACCAGGAGATCGCCGATTTCGCCGCCTACTACGCGTACCTGCCCCGGTTGCCGGCATTCCATCCCGTCGAGCAGCTTCCGAAACCTCGCGTCGTCATCTACGGCGCGCCCATGCGCGGGATCGCTCCCTGCGGCTCCTGCCACGGCAGTCTCGACAACAAGACCGGAAGCCCGTGGTTGGAAGGTCAATCGGAAGCCTATCTGAAGGCGCAGCTCCAAGCTTTCGCTTCCGGACAGCGCAACAACGACATCAGCCAGCAGATGCGCAACATCGCTCGCGCCATGACGGCGCCGGAGATCGATCAGGCTGCAGCATACTACGCCTCGCAGCCTCCCGATGTCGTGAAGGCGGTGGACTGACGGGAAAAGCCAGGACAAGCCTCTGCGTCGCTTCGTCGGCACCCGGACGCAAAATGGCCGCAAACGCACGGCCTGCAGCCCACCGGCAAAAAATATGAACAGCGATGAAATACGCCAGCCCCGACCGAAAAGGCTGGCGAATCTTTGTGCACCTGGAACCGCAACCGATTCCTTGCAATCGAAGTTCTGCCGCTGAAGGAGACTTGCCAACCGGGAAGCTGCGATGCGGCCCTCCATCGACATCAACGTCAGGCATAGCCTTGCGATAGCCAGGGTAATCGGCGAACGACTCAGGTCGCTGCTGCGCGAGGAAACGGATTTGCCGCCTGTCCTTCGCGAGAAAATGGATCGCTTGCGGCAGGGGCAGCGAGGATAGTTAGCGAAGCGCACGCGTAGCGTACAACTATAGCGATCAACTATAAGGTGGCCATGACTGCGGAAGACGCCAGCGTCATAGAGCGGGCATCGGGATACAATCTTCCGAGCGCAAGCCAGGCCTGCGCGAACTGGATCCAGCGCTGCTGTGCTAGGCCGTCGGAGTTTGCGGCTTTCTTCATCGCGGCTTCCGCCTGCCTCTGAGGATCGAAGTCGCTGTCCATGGCGGCAACATTCTAGCAGAGGAACGTAAACGATAGACGCCAACCCGGCACCGTAGGATACCGGACCCGCGGTGCCGCCTCGGCTGACCTCCGCTGCGGTCTCCACGACGGCTTTTTCGCCGCCGCCTCGTTCGGCGCCGGCGTTCGGCCTCAACGTCTCTTTCTGGCGACGTGATGCCTTGCGGGCTTCTTGCCGGGTTTGACCGCCTTCGCCGGCACGGCCTCCTTGCCGCCCGACCGGCGCACCGCCTCCATCAAGTCGACGACGTTGATCGAGGCCGGCTTGGACTTCGGAGTGACAGGCTTGCCGGCGCGCTTCGGCTTTGCTCGCCATTGCTGCGTTCTCCGAGGAGCTTGCCGGTCGTGCTATTGACGAAGTGAAGTGCCATGCAGGCTGGGCACCGCACCGGGAGGTGGGTGTTTTGCGGCGGTGCCCCTAGCCGGTCGTCGTCGAGCCGATGCTGGACATTCATGCCGGTGCGCGGGCACTTGAACAGGATTTGGCGCTCCATAGGTCAAGCATGCGCCCGCTCGCGAGCGTGAGTAAATTGCGGTTGATTACTTAAGGGCTCGGCTAGAATACACGCATCCGGCCAAGCATCAGCAATCTGCGCGGTTTTTGGCCCGGAATTGCCCGATCCTCCTGCCGAGATTCACTTAGGCTGATGCTGCAGGGGTGGCGAGCTGAGACGATACCGCCGCGCGAAGGCGTCGATACGGAGGTCGGCCTTCAAAAGAACGGCCGAGCGACCAGCGGCCTGGGGCTGGCTTAGGCCGGAGGCGCTCGACCGCCTGGTCGCGGGGCAACCCGCGGCCCACCAAGATATCGCTCTGGTCCGCAGCCTTCGGTACGACACGGTGCACGCGCGACATGAAATTTCGGATAAGACGAACCGCCGTCAGCCGGCGCGAAGACTATTTGGCCAACCTGCAGGATCCTTCCCCGCAAGTGGCAGAGAGGTCCGCTGCGCGGCAGCAGCTTGTCTGTGCAAGCTGCGGCATTCTCGGCTAGATCGCGCCATCGCGTTTGACGAGGTCGAGCAGCCGCAGCGCTCCCCGCGCTCAGATCGCGCGCCGATTGCGGAGGTGCGCCATGCCCGTGAACGTCCATACCGACGACTTGTGTGCTCTCGTGCGCTACGCCCTCGAGACGACGCGCGCGACCATGCGCTGTCAATTCCACGACGAGGTAATCATCCGGGTCCGCGAAAATGTCGAGAAGCGAGCGTCCCTCCCTAACGTTCGGGACGTCTTTCTCTGCCACGCCTGGGACGACCTGAACAGCTCGTTCCGATCGTGCACAATACGACGTATGAAGCTCTCAGCGAAGTCAATCCTCGCCTCGCGAAGCGGCCTGAGTACTATTGAAGAGCCCATTGCCAAAGTCGCGGCCAAGCTCGTCGAGCGGGTCACCCTCTATCTGGTTTCCCTGAAGACCGCGAGCGTATTAAGTCCTCTTGTTCGCTCTATTCTCGAGCTCCAGGCACTTGGTCATCAACTTATCGAATGTTTCGGGCTCATCGAGCATGAGCCCGTCTTCGATCATGCGCTTGTAGTCTTGCTCCAAGACCGTTCGCGATTGTCCCTCGGGGACAAGCTTCAAAGATCCTTTGACGGCTGCATGATAGTCGATAACCGCCCCCCTTGGATCCTTTTCAGAAAAGAACCATGTCTTATGTTCTGCGACGACCTGGGCAAGCTTTCTGTCCTTCAACGCCGCCTCGGCAATCTTCGCATCGTCCAGCCTTACAATGTCATACCAATGGCGGGCGAAGCGCTCGCCTTTCAGTTTGCCTTGGACGCAAAAAACGTGGATCGCCGTGGCCTTTTCCCAGAAAGTGCGCTCCGCCTTCATGGTTTTTGGCTTGGCGGTGGGAAACTCGAGAGTTTTGAGATATTCGGCTGCGTCGCAGACAACATCATGGCGCTCGCTCGGCTCCCCCGTCGATCGTGCTCCGAATTCGAGCATAACGGCAGGACTTACATAGCCATTGCCGGTCTCCAATGGATCGTACCTTACGAAAATCTTGTCGTCCTGGGCCTCAGCGGTTGCCTTGAGTTTGTCTTCGTCCAGCCGCTGCTGGATGACCGGCAATGCTTTCTCCTTCACCCAGACCGGGAGGCGCTCTCGGGCCTGCGCGCTCCACTTCTTGCTCTGACTGCGAGTTTGGGGGACCGGATTATCGTCGGTGGTGTTCACGAGATCCGGAGCGATCGTCCGAATGTCGTAGGTGAGATCGACATCTTCCGAAAAACGGCGGATCGCACCGTAAGCCTTTGATAGCGAAGTTCCGCCTTTGAAGACGAGATGTTCGCCTAAAGGCGAGGAAAAGAGCGCGTTAAGGCACCAGACGACCCAGACATCCTTTTCGAGAAGATGAGCCGGACGACCTGAGTTGGACGCAGCAACGCCGAGCGCCTCTTGGCGCTCGACGTCAGCCAAGTTTAGAAATCTATCCGACACAAAGTTCGCTTACCGGCTTGGCAAGCCAAGTCGGAAAAGAAGAAGCAGCGGACTTAAGCTCCTTCACTTCGGTCGGGGTCAATTTCTGACTGACGGACCTCAATGCTCGTTCTGCCGTCTCTGGGCCCACCCAGGCAAGCGCACGCACGACCTCACCTGCACGTCGGTTCGCCAGGGCAAGCTGCCAACGGGGTGCATGCTTGAGCTCCACGACTTGCTTACCAAGGCGGAGCCTGCGGGAAGGACCAGAGGTCAGATAAACCTGACGGACAGGTACTTGCGTCGTCAAACCAAGATGATTAGCCGCCGCCGCGCCGCTGGAAACGATGGTTTCGCCGCTGCGAACCTTGGTTTCCTCGACGACTTTCTCGACTGATGGAGCTCTAACTCCGAAACGGCTTTCAACTGGACGCAAATATATCCCACGTCTCGCGCGCAGAAGTCTTCCTCGCTCGGCAAGACGCGAAAGAGCCTGATCGACGGCAGCACGCTTTCCAAGATGCAAAAGCGCCTTGGCAGCGATCGGTGCGCCTTCGGGCAATTCTTTGGTTGCTTCCAGAATCCGGGTGCTCAGGTGGGTCATGGCTCACGCTCCAGTGTCAGAAACATAGGAGAACTTCTGACACGCTGCAAGTGCTAGATTTATAAAACGTTCCATAGCAAATTCAGCAACTTAGAAAGATTTAGGGCCGATTTGGTCTATTTTTGAGAGCCGAAACCCTTGAAAAGCGCCGGCCATCCCCTAACGCGCAAGTTTGCGATTTGTCGCAGCTGGCCCAGGGACAACCGGGCCCCCAAGCTTCTCAGTTCAGGCGGACTGCACATCAATCTCCAATTCTCTGATGAACTGCGCATTGCAACGGCGGCGCGTCAGCCTAATGGCAATTGCCTGGCTGTTCTCGCCGAATTACCCGCACGACAGCTGACGTGACTATCTCTGCTGGGACACGGAGCTGGATGCGTGGCGCGCGTCCTTCTTGTGATGCACCTCATAAGAGCGTCAAAACACACATAAGTGCGTCACGTTTTGCGGCCTGATGGGCTCTCCGATCGAGCAGATCATCGTTTTGGTTGTCGCTGCCCCTTTTTCTTGGGCCGATCTATGTAAATCGTTGGTTATGAGAGCGCAGGGCCGTGTGTGGCCGACGCCAATAGCTTTCCTATTCGGCTCGTCGTAGGGGCCCAGCCAGCACTATTGGTCGGGTACCGATACCTGCGGATTCTCGGCCTTGACCGACGTCTGCAGCTGGGCCGGATCGACGCCCTTGCGCTTGGCCCATTCGACCAGATTGGCGGGCCGATAAGCGGTATCGGCACGCCACCGTTTGCATACGCTTACGTCGATCGTTTCATTCCTGCTCCTCAGGGTCGGCGTCGATCGGGATAGAGCGGCGACGTGATCCATCGGTAGATACCGTAACCGAACTTGCCGTAGGAATCGGCGATCGGCGCGGTCATGGAGTCGCCTTCTAATTCCACGTCCGTGCGGAAGGCGAGGCCGTGCAATTCCGCTTTCTTCATCAACCAGCGAAGCGGCGCCTGGTTGAGAAGATCGGTCTCATAACCTCCTCCAACGTTTGCGTGAGCGCCAACGAACCATCGCTGCTCGACTCCCGACATCGGCCGTGGCGGCGCGATCACCGCTTTCGGATCCTTGGGATGGCGGACGGTCCACAGCGTGGGAGCGAAGTCGTTGCGGTGCTCGTCAACGGCGAGCGCATGGTATCCATTGAGGATGTGGATACGCAGGCCGGTCTGCAGGTAGTCGAACTGCGAACGGCTGATGCCGGCGATGTTGCCGGCCGCCAGTCCGACCGAGCCCACGGTGTCCCAGACGCCGATCATCTTCACGTCGGCCGGCTGGGAATATTTGAGGAGCCAATGTTCCTGCTCCGTCAGCTTGCCGGCGTCGCCGGAGGATTGCATGTCCCTCAGCTTCCAGATGGTCTCCTCGTCGCCCTTCCTGTAGCGCTCGAACAACTCGGCGACGCCGATCGGCGAGCCGGCCTTCAGGATGCCATCGATGGCGATCAGTCCGGCGAGTGCCCTCGCCGTGTAGGCGCCGCGGCTGAAGCCGAAGATGAAGATCTCGTCTCCGTCGTTGTTCATCGAGCGATTCGTTCATTGGGTGGTCCTCGTCCTCGGCATCGTGGCGATCGCCTGGATCGTCGCCCTCGTCGGCCGCCCCGCGGAGAAGGGTACGGCGTCGGACCACGCGCAGGAGCGTATCCTTGCTCACCGGCAGCATCAGCCGTTTTGCGAAGCCTGCTGCCGGTCGTCCGCCCAGCGCCAGACCGAGGTGATGGACGATAGAGTCCAGCCTCGCTGTGCGTCGCGCCGAAGGAGCCAGGACCCCTTCGGCGAAGCGCTCAGTGAAGATTTGGCGCCCGCACAGGACGGCGTCGCAGCGGAAGCGGCGGGCGATCACCAGGAGCTGTACGATCCGCCCCGAGAGCGGCAGATCGGTTACGCGTCGCCGATAGCGGCTATCGTCCGGAAACCGTTCCGCAGGATGGACACAGGCCAACGCTTCTGGACGCCCGGACCGCAATGACGGCCTTATCACCATCGTAATACGCACTCTCTACAACAAACCCGCTCGGCACCAGACTGGAGCGCTGGAGTGCCTGCTGCATGGCGCTGATTCTCCTCCAATCAAAGCGCTAGGCAGACCCCAAGCTGCATCAAAAGTGAGTCAGAGCCAGATTTGCAAGCCGATTGACAGCGCCAACCTATCGCGAGTTCCGCGTTTCGCGGTGGCCTGCCCATTTCCCTAAAAATAGGTTCGTGCATTTATAGGTTGCAGGCGCTATACTAATGCCGTTGCATTGCAAAAACATTCGGCTCAGAAATCAGAAAGATGGGCGAAGCTGATTTCCACATTCAGACATGTGGGCGTTTGCTCATGACGTCTGCCGACGGCCGTCTGGTCCTCCCCGCATCCCGCAAAGCACGCGCGGTGCTGGCGGTTCTTGTACTGTCCGCTGATGGCAGCTGCTCCCGTACAAAGCTCGCAACCATTCTCTGGGAGGACGCGAACGAGCCGGCCGCACGCAATTGCCTCCGGCAGACGCTGCATCAGTTGGCACGAGCCTTTGCCACGTTCGACCGATCTCCGCTGACCATGACTCGCGAAATCGTCAGACTTGACCGGCAGCGGTGCAGGATCGATCTTCTTGCGTTCGGCCCTCAATGTTGCGAGCCGGCGCTCAGACCTGAAGATATCTTTCGTATCGATCCCGAGACGCTGCTGGAAGATCTGCAATTTGTAAGCCCTGGCTTCAACGAATGGCTCCTGTGCGAGCGTGCCAAGCTGCGCGCCAGGCTCGAGACCGGGATCGATCGACAGCTCGACGTAGCGCTGAGAACCGAGGCGTTTGCTTCGCAGCGATATGCCCTAGCGCGGCAGATTTCCATTCGGCACCCTGCGATGGAAAAGGCCAGCCGTGCGGCGATCAGCTCGCTGATGGAGATGGGCGAGACCGCGCTGGCCCTGAGGGAATACGAGCGGTGTCGCGATGTGCTGCGGCGTGACTTCGATGTCAAGCCGTCGAGCCAGACACGGGTATTGTATGAACAATTGCGCAGCAGCTCGTCGTGCCAGCTGAAGCCAGTCGTCCCACAGGAGATTTCGGCGCTGACCTCTCCTAGAGGCAGGCCGTCCGTCGCCATATTGCCATTCGCCAATCTCACCGGAAGCCCGGACCGGGATTACCTGGTCAACGGGATTGTCGAAGATGTCGTCATCGGCGTGGCCCGATCACCGTGGCTCCTCGTCATCGCGAGCAGCTCCAGCTTTACGTTTCCGCCCAGGGAGATCGATCCGCTGCACGTCGGCTCGACCCTGGGCGCCCGTTACCTCGTCCAAGGCAGCTTCCGTGAACTTGACGACCAAATTCGCATGAGCGCGGCGCTCGTCGACGCATCGAACAACGTCCAGCTATGGACCGATCATTTCACGTCGCCGCGCCCCGACGTATTCTCGCGCCAGGATGAACTGGTCGGGCGCATCGTCAGCTCGCTCGTTTCGGCGATACAGAACAACGAGATGCAGCGCGCGCTCTGCGCGCCGACCAACAGCCTGACGGCCTACGATTATTTCCTGCGGGGGATGGCGGCGTGGCGTGGCTTCAGCCGGTCAGGCTTCGAAAATGCGCTCGGTCTGTTCAAGAAGTCGATCGATGCCGATCCGAACTTTGCTGCGCCTTATGGACTGGCCGCCTCGTGCCATTTGATGAGCAGGGCGGTTAATGCACGGAAGAATTCACCCATTTTCCGCGAAGAAGTAAAATTGCTGGTCGATCAGGTTCGGGAAAAAGGCTCCGAAGACGCGCTGGCATTGGCCTGGGCTGCGCACGCTGCCGCGCTGGTCTCTGGCGACTTGGACAGCGCGTTGCAGCTTGTCGACCGCGCGCTCAGCCTTAATCCCAACCTCGCAGTTGCTTGGCAACGTAGCGGCTGGTTGAACTCTTATGCCGGCAAGCCTTCAGAGGCGATCGAGCACCTGGAGCATTCGCTGCGTCTCAACCCCGTCGATCCCCTGAACTTCCTGGCGCAGACCGCCGTAGGATTCGCTCATTTCGTTGCAGGCGACAACGAGCAGGCCGTTCGGTGGGCAACGAAGGCCTTGTTGGCGCAACCGGACTGGGTCCCGGCACTGAGGGTCCTAGTGCCGGGCCTGGCCTGCCAAGGGCAGGTAGCCGAAGCCAAGCGAGCGGCTCAGAAGCTGAAGCAATTGTCTCCCGAATTCAGGATAGACGCTCTGGCCAGCCGATATCCATTCCGGCAGCGGGAAGCCTTCGAGCGGCTTGCCGCGGGCTTCAGGATCGCCGGCATCCCTGCCTGACCAGATCTCACTGCCGAAATAACGATCCTATAACGACTGGCTCACGCTCCTGTTTGGTCCATCTGGTACGAACAGGCTCCAGGGGGCGGGTGCAGCGCGAATGAGCAACCTCTCCAGACAGTGAGCGAAATTGAGAGGCGGCAATGCGGCTGGCGATCACGGTGTTGGGCATACTGACGGCTGGGCTGTTCTTCGGCACGATCAATTCTGAGGCGAGGGACGACGGCCGCTACGCAAATTCCAGTCTGAAGCCATGGTTTGAGAGTCTGCGGAGCCAGCGCGGCGAACAATGTTGCTCCGATGCCGACGGCAGAGCCCTTGCAGATGTGGACTGGGAGACCAAGAACGGCCACTATCGCGTTCGTGTCGAAGAGGAATGGATCGACGTGCCAGACGAAACCGTGATCACGGAGCCAAACAGGTTTGGCCGCGCGATGCTTTGGCCGTTCTATCTCGATGGTCATCCGACAGTCCGATGCTTTATGCCCGGCAGTATGACTTAGAATACTGATGCCCGAAGCTACATCCAGCAGGGCTGGCTGCGATCGTCTGCAATGCAATAACTAGCCTTCCAGGCGCGACCGAGTTGATGTGAGATGATGTCTATTGGCCAACATGCAACAAGTTTGGAGGCTTGTGGGCGTGCGCGCAAATAAGAGGCTTATCGCTGATCACACAGCTCGACGGTTGCGCTCGGCTGCTGTTCAACAACCACAATGGTCGTCGATCTTGCCGGGCAGTTGGATATCGGTGACGAGCACGTCGGCGACACGCCTTCCGCACAGGGCGAGCGCTTCATCGCCGTTGGCGGCGTGGATCACGAAGAAGCCCTCTTCCCGCAGCGCCTCGACGACGAATTCACGTATGAGAGGGTCGTCCTCGACCACCAGAATGCGCACCGTAGTTTCGCCTGTCGATCCTGCTGTCGACAGTTCGAACCCCCGGAATTTCGGTCCGTTCCGCCTTTGACCCGAGATATCTCCAGGGACGCCGCTTGTGGGACCCCACATGCGGGCGCCATCCGTGCGAGTATCCGAAAGCCTCTGCGTGCCGGGACACAGTAGGGTCGAGTCAAGGATTCGTATGAGGTGAAGGACCTCCGAACCGACCCGGTCCGATCCCACACCCGGCTCGGTGCCGAAAGCCAAGCACGGCAGATCAGGCCACGTGGGTTCCGGTAACGAAACACCGGGAATGTCCGGACTCCACACCTTCGTTAAAGTAGGCAGAAATACCCATGCCGGAGCTGGCATTTTCATCCCGAACAATCATTGCAACCGGCAGGGGCTACCGTGAGGTGGCCCCTTTCGGTTCGACACCCACGCTGCCGTCGCAGGTCCTGTTCGACTTGGACGGGCCACTCTGCGAGAGTCGCCGCAGCACGCGTGACAAATCCTCGGCCGCATAGGGCTTCCGGATGAGAGCGAACCCATGACTGCCCTCACCGTCGAGGACTTCGCTGTAGCCCGAAGTCAGCACGACGGGAATGTTGGGGCGGCGCCGCCGGATCTCCTGCGCCAGGTCGACTCCGTTCATGCCGGGCATGATCACGTCGGTGAACACGACGTCGTATCCATCAGGCTCGTTCAGGAGCTTCAGCGCCTTGTTCGCGCTCCCTGCAAGGGTCGTCTGGTAGCCGAGCTCCTTCAGTATCTGGGCCGCAAATTGCCCGACCTCGACGTTGTCCTCCACCACGAGAACACGGCGACCGCGTCCGTGCTCCGATACCGCGCCGTCCCGTGCTGCGGCTGTCGCATCGGAGAGACCTTCCCAGTCGGCTCGAGGCAGGTAGAGCGTGAAGGTCGTGCCACGGCCCAGCTCGCTCTCGACCCTCACGTCGCCGCCCGACTGTTTGGCGAAGCCGTAGACCTGGCTGAGCCCCAGGCCCGTGCCCTTGCCCAACCTCCTTGGTGGTGAAGAACGGCTCGAAGACATGCGCCAGCCGGGATGCCCGAGCCCGTGTCGGTGAGCGATACGGCGACGCATGGGCCACCGGGGGCCTGCCCCTCGACGGACGGCATGCTCGCGAGATTCTCGATGCGGATGAGCAGGCAGCCCTCGCGGTTCATCGCGTCGCGCGAGTTCACCGCCATGTTGACGAGGGCCGTCTCGAACTGGGGGGCGTCGGCTTCGATGAGGCACTTTTCGCTGACGGCCTCAATTTCGATCCGGATGCGCGATCCCACGATCGTGCGCAGCATGTCCTTGATGGTCTTCACGCGATCGGCCGCGTCGAACACCTTGGGCTTGAGCGGCTGACGTCGCGCGAACGCCAGCAGCTGGCTCGTCAGCTTGGCGGCCCGGTCCACCGTGTCCGAGATGGCGTCGACGTAGTGACGCCGGCGCTCCTCCTTGAGACCGGGGCGGCGCAGGAGGTCGGTGGAGCTCTTGATGACGGTAAGCAGATTGTTGAAATCGTGGGCCAAGCCTCCGGTGAGCTGGCCGAGCGCCTCCATGTTCTGGGATTGCCGCAAGGCCTCCTCGGCCCGCATTAGCTCGGCCGTTCGCTCGGTGACGCGCTGCTCCAAAGAGGCCGCAAGTTCCCGAATCGCTCACTCCGCACGCCTTCGTTCGACGGCCGTGCGGGTTCGCTCCGCGACCTCCCGGATCAGGTCGAGCTCTCCCGGAGTCGACTCTCGCGCGGTCGCGTGGTTGAGGTAGAGCAGCGCGACCAAACCGCCCTGTTCGGTGACGGGAATGTTGACGATCGATTGCGCGCTGATCGCCTTCAGAGCATCTGCATTCGCGGCGGTCCGGGGATCCTTTTCGGCGTCGGCGAACACGACCGTCTCGCCACGCTTCAAATCCTCGATGTACGAACCGTAGTCGCGAAAGTGCAGCACGCCGGCGAGGCTTTCGATGCCGGGTGCGTTCCAGTCCCGCTCGATCGTGATCGTCTCGGCAGCCTTGTCGATCGTGCCGTACCCTGCACGACTGACTCCGAGCGTGCGGCCGAGGAGCTCGGCTGCCGCATAGGAAAGTTCGGCCGGGTCCTCGATGTCGCGAATGCGGTCGGATACTGCAGAAGCTCGTGCATATGGAGCACGAGCGCGTGCTCGCCGGGCATTGCCGCTTGGTAGCCGTTGAGGCTGTCGATCACGACCGTCTGGGCGCGGTGAATCTCGACGCAGCGCCGCACCCGTGCGGAGAACTCTCCCGGAGCCGATTCGGCGGCATCGACTGCTCGATGACGAGCTGTCCCGCCTCGACCATCGCTTGAAGGTCGATGTTCAGGCCCCTCGCGCGTTCCAGCAGAAGTCCCAGCTCCTCGTCGAAGACGAACATCGCGGCGCGCTCGCCCCGCTTCGCGGCGCCCTGGACGAAGGTGAGCGCAAGAAGCGACTTACCCGTTCCCGCCGGTCCCAGAATGAGAACGCTCGTGCCGCGCTCGACACCGCCGCCGAGCAGGGCGTCGAGTTCGCCGTTCTCCGTCCGGAGAACCTCTCGCGAGTAGCTCGCCTTGTGCTCGGCGGAGACGAGCCGGGGAAACACTGGAGGCCACCCGTCGCTACCGCCGTCCGCGGTACTTGGTGCCACGCAGCCTGCGCCGCTCCGAACCGTATTCGGGAGCGGTTTCTTCCAGGCGGACCACGCCGTGCGCGATCGAGTGGACCGTCTTGTCGTTCGGCTCGGCGGTGAGGTCGTCGAGCAGGAGAACGGTCGCGCCCGTGATGGCGAAATAGTGCTTCAGACTGAGGATCTGTCCCCGGTACCGCAGAGAGCTCTGCGCGAGCAGCCTGACTCCGAAAGGCTGTCGAGCACCACCCGCTGCGGCTTCGCCTTCTCGAACGCCTCAAGGATGCGCTTCGTCGTCTCGCCGAGCTCCAGGTCGGCGGAATACAGCAGGCTCTGCTGCAGGTTCTCATCGAGCCGAATCCTCCCCCGAGCACATCGTCCAGTCCCTCGATGCCCGTCCCTGCCTGGCCCATGCCGCCTGCGCTCCCTGCGTGCTGGTTCCGCAGAATTATCACACTATTAATCACCTCGCGTCAGGAACCGACCGGTCTAAACGCACCACAAGCATGACGGCGAGCGGCATTTTCGAGCGCCGGATGACTTGATGTCGCCGCGCACGCGTGTGTGCAGTTTTGCACCCAAACGAGGCTTTGAAATCGCCCGCCCGGACCCGCACGGCTCGCGCCATCGCGTCGGGGCCTGGGGGCTCCGGTCGGACACCGCTCTATCGGATTGAGAGGACCGGTCCGACGTGGTCGGATGACCGATCCCCCAGGACGGTAGGAGTTGGTAGGTCGTACGCCTCCGGATTCGTACGGCCCTATCGAGGCGTGATCGTTTACTATCGGCGACTATGATCGCGGGATGGACATGCAGCACGATCCCGACCGCCAAGCGGTTGCGGCCATGAAGGCCGCTGCCGAGGCGCGTGGTGCCGAAAGGCTGGAGTGGATCCGCACCGCGTTGGCCTGGAAGGAAGTCGGTCGACTTCGGTCGGCATCTCTTCCGGGCTTGGCCGGCGCGGACGAGCCGACCTAGTCGGTTTCCGGTCGGCACTCCGGACATGTGTCGCCGATGGAATCCAAAACTTCTCGTATCTCGGCGGCGGCGGCGTCCGGAGAGATCCCGGCCGGTGGATCCTGCCAGACGATAGCGAAGGCGCGCTCGCGGGCATGCGGGTCGGCTCGGTCCTTCGCCCAACCGTGTTCCTCGCACTCATGGATGGCGCCCGTCTCCTGCAGCACGCCGATCGCCCAGCCGCGCAGCGTCCGAATGGCGGGCCGCTTTTCCTCGAACATCAGGCATCAAGCTCTCTTCCGCCTGGACGAATCCCTCCGCCGGGTCTCTCGTTCCGGCGGTTAGCACGGAGCAGGGATTCGAAATCGGGGCAGCTCGGGCTTGCCCACATGTTCCGGCGACGAGTCCTTTCGCTCGCCTGCTCCGCCGAGGACAGGATTTACGGACGGAAACCGACGACCCGGCGCTTGGCTACAGGCCGGCCGGAACCGGCCGCAGCACAAGCCTAAGCCGCAGCGCTGCGCCGGGTCGGCTCGGCCCCGCTTCGCGCCAGCAGCCGCCGCAGTCTCGCCAGGTCGTCCTCCGAGGCGGTGTGACACCGCGAACCGCCGGCGAACTTGGCTTGGTAGAGCGCGGCATCGGCGGCCCGCAGCAGGTCGGCAGCTTGCTTCCCGTGTTCGGGTGCGATCGCGACGCCGACGCTCACGCCGATGCGCGCCCAAGCGCCGGAGCCGAGATCATACGGCGCGCCGACCGCCTCGATCAGACGTCGCCCGAATGCCGTCGCTTCTTCGGCGGTGCGTACGGCGGCGAGCACCACGAACTCGTCGCCGCCGAGACGGGCCGCCAGGTCGCCTTCGCGAAGGAGGCCCCGCAGGCGCTCGGCCACGCTCTCCAGCAGCCGATCGCCCGCGGCGTGGCCGTGCGTGTCGTTGACCGCCTTGAAGTCGTCCAGATCGAGATAGAGCAGCGCCAGCGTTTCGCCAGCGCGGCCCGGCCGCGACAGCCGCTCCTCGATGCCGCCGACGAGTCCGGCCCGGTTGGCCAGCCCGGTGAGCTCGTCGTGCCGGGCGCGGCGGCCGTTCTCACGCTCGGCGCGCATCGTGGCGATCAGCATCCGGTTCAAGCGGAAGCAGGCCGTGGTCATGGCCAGCAGATAGACGGGGATCTGGAAGAAGAGGACGAACATGAGGGGCTGCGCTGCGATCAAGGCACCCGGAATCGTCGGGCCGAGACTCAGGACGATCATCGTCCCGCACAGCCGCGGCGCGCTGAAGTTGCGGAAGCAGATGCCGCCGACCATCGCTCCGGCGGACACGCAGGCGAGCGTCGCCGCCACCCAGTCGCCCGTCGCCAGACTGATCAGCGCCCCGTAGCCGACGCTGACGCTCCACGCGATCGAAAGAAGCAGAATCGGGTCGGTCGGCGTCGGCCGATGCGCGAGCGCGCGACTTCGTGCGACGGTCAGTACGACGAGCCGGGCCGTGCAAATCGCGGTCTCGATCGCGAGCCACGCGAGGAACAGGGGCGTGGGCGAGCGCGCCGCGATCGCGGCAGCCACGAGGAGCGTGTTCAGGACACCGCCGACGAAGACCGGCAGCGTGCCGTACAGGTTGCCGATCAGCGCGACCCGGATGTCCTCGGGCACGTCCGGACCGCAGTCGGCGAGCCATCGCGTCACCCTCCAGCGCGGGAGGCTGTAGATTCGTGGGTTCGGCTGCATCGCGGCGCCCGAGGCTCCTGTCGACAATGTCTTCTGGGGCGGTGAACCGCCAAAATGAAAGAACTGAAAAGTCTCGTGCATTCGACAATCGCCGCTTCGGGCTTCCATTTCGCTAAACGAAGCGCCGCGACTTTAGGCAAATTGCTCGTTTGCTTAAGGAAGGATTGGAGGGGACCGTCCGGTGCACCGCTCGTAGGCGCCCGCTTCGGTCTCGCAACCGTAGATTCCCGGAATCCAAAATGCGCGGCCGGCGCGCCAGCTTGCCTGATAGAACCGGGGCTGGCGCATTTCATCACTGCCCATAATTTTTCTGGTGGGCCGCAGGCTATCCGCCTGCGGTCATTTCGCGTCGGCAGCTTCCGGACACGACGGACCAGCCACGACGCCCCAATGGTTGCGGCATTGGTCGACGCTTGAATGACGCCGCGCGACGGACAATTATTCGAGCGGCTGGGAGAGAATACGATGCTCGACTCGATGCGGAACAAGAGGTGTCCGGTCTGCGACGCTCTCATGGCGCGCGTCGCGGACGAGACGGGGAGGCAGCACGAGCGCTATGTCTGCGCCAGGTGCGAGGGGATCGACCCACTTGAGGACCCTGCGGCCCGCGGCTGGGCCGAGAGCCCATTGCGGCCGCCGAGCAATCCTTGATCACGGCTACATGGCATCGCCCGCGGCAATGGCCCATCAGATCTATTCGGAGAGCGACGAAGGCGGCGCTCGCAACGCGGCCGAACTCGCCGAGGCCGCCGGTGAAGTCATCGTCAAAGGATCTGGCCGGCAAGATCATCGGCCTGGTCGTTGCCAAAATAGCAGGTCGCCGGGGGTATCCCGGCGCCTTGCCGCCGTAGGCAACCTGGCGTGCGGCAGGCCCCTTCGCCGCGCGAGCGGCTGCAGACCGGCTAGCAGCCCAGGGCCAGAGAGATCGCTATGCGGATAGGGTCAGGCCCAACTTCCGAAGCAAATCGATCGGCGTGTGAAACCGTTCACATGAACCGACGACATCCCGTGGAAACATGAGACGTTCACATCAAGCCTTCGAACGCTCAACCCAGGGGATCCAGATGACTGACCTTGCCGCCTTTGCCACGCGCACGACCGCCGACCTGAGCGATCTCTTGGAAGTGGCGCTGTTCTCTCTCACCGGCCTGTTGCTGTCGCTGGTGCTGACATATGGCGGGCTCGAGGTCGCTTCCGCGCTCCTCGCCACCTCTTAGTTGCGCGCTAGGCGAGCGCCTCGCTGACTCTCCTCGCCGCCCCGCTGCCGCAGGCGATCCATCTTCTCGCGCAGGACCGGCGGCAAATCCGTCTCCTCGCGCAGCAGCGACCTGAGCCGTTCGCCGACCTCCCTGACTATCGCAAGGCTATGCTTGACGTCGATGTCGATGGACGGCCGCATCGCCTCCTCCCGGTTGGTACACCCGCCTCACGGCACAACCTCCCAGGCAAGAAATCGGTTGCGGTTCCAGATGAATAAAGATTCGCCAGCCCTTCCGTCGACGCTGGGGCGCCAATCCGGAAGCCGGCGACCACGGCATTCCGGTCGATGCGCCAGCGCCGCTCAAGGGGCGGCGGCCTGATAGGAATGGCATCGCCATTGGACAGCCGCAACCATTCGGTCGGAGGCCCGGCGTTCCTTCGTTCTTCGTCCTATCGCGAAATAAAGCGAACCTACATTCAACCAGCTCCGGAACCCTTGAGCTGCACCAAAGTAGCCTCTTGGGGTTCGGAGCCATGGCTGTCGAGCATCCTGGCCGATGACGAGCGTGAGGTACGGCTACCTGAGACCACATGAGCGGACCGTGACCTAGCGTCGGCTGCCGAGTGCTCATCGAAGGATCTATGGTCCTTTGAGGCGGCCGCAACGAGTAGGCGGCGACGGTGTGGAATCATGGATCGAGTCCCGAGAAAGTCGGTCGTGACTGCCGGGTGCTCGTCGTCGAGGACGAGTATTTTCTGGCCAACGACATCGAGAAGGTGCTGAGATCGCGAGGCGCGATCGTCGTGGCCGATCGGCGACCTGCAGGCCGCCGAAGAGGAGCTGACCCATTCGCAGTGCGATGTCGCCGTCGTCGATATCAACCTGCGGGAGGAGTTCGCCTACGCTCTGGCGCAGCGGCTCATCGACCGTCGGATTCCCTTTGTTTTCGTTACTGGATACGCCGAGGACGCGATCCCGCCTCAGTATCGCGCCATCAGGCGATTCGAGAAGCCGATCGACGAGAACCTCGTAGCCGAGCTTGTGCTGAAGCTTTGTGCGAGTGCGGTCGAGGCAGGCGTGCATGATGCAGCTGACTCCGACTTCGCGCCAAAACTTTTTCGCCTTGTGATTTATTTTCCTGTCGAAGGGAATGGAAAGGATTGTAGGGGCGTCAGGAGTGGTGACGATGTTCGATGAAAGCCTTGCCCGCATTCATGCGCACCGCAATAACATTCGCCGCTACCGGCGATTGGTTCGGACAAAGCTGTCCGACCAAGAGCGCGAGTTCATCGAGAGGCGCCTGGGCGAGGAGCGGACCCGGATGGAGGCTCTGGCGCCGAAATCTTCCCGGTCGCATTCACGAAGGGACCGCAGCCTTCCGCAAGGTCGGGAGCCGAGTCATGATCGACGTTCCACGATCTGCGGACACCTGCGATCCGTCCCTCCGCCTCGTAATCGAATCTGACCATCCCGAGCTCGATGATCTCGTCCGTGGCCTGGTCGAGGCCCGTCGTCTCGGTATCGAGCAGAATGCCGGTCCTGACCTCTGGCCGATGGTTGGGACGTATGTCGGCCGGGCGACCAGGCGACGAAGCACGCGGTAGCATCAGTCGTGCGAACGCGTCGATCTTCTCCGCTTAATTGCGCCCGCCGTGCCGCACCGGGCGCGGGCGTGGTCAAGGGCCGCCTTCGCTCGTTCCCGTTGGGATTCTCGGTGCGGCGGTGCGCTCCCGCAGGATATCATCGAGCTCGATGATGCCGCCTTCAATGGAGCGGTAGAGCCGCTTCAGGCGATCTTCGGCGGCCGGCTGCCTCGCTCGTCGGAGCCTGGCGCTCGATCAGTGATTTCACGAGGTCAGCGATGCGGTCAGGCGCCGGCACGCGCTGCTTATCGGTCACCGCTTCGTCCGCGTACGGCGATCCGTATCTGCTGCAGCTCGCCGCCGGATACCGGCGGTTTGAGCGAACATGCCTTCGCCGTTCTCGCCTTAGCTGCAGCAAGGGTCTAGCCGGACACTTGCGCGAGCCCATAATGCCGCCCCGGCGGCCAATCCGTCGACGGAGTGCCGGTTTCCTCCAATCAGCCTTCCGAATCGGACACGCAAAGTGCACGGCACGAGAAGATCAGTCCGTCGTGAACTACCCCATCATGTCGTTGTCCTCATGCTCCAGGATGTGGCAGTGATACATGAAAGATGCCCTGGTAGCGGGTTGTTTGAACTGAACCAGCAATTCGACAGGCTCCTTGACCAAGACGGTATCACGGATACCCTGATAGCAAACAGACGGTTTGGCTCCGCCCCGACTTAGCACTTGGAAGTGGACGCCGTGGATGTGTAGTGGATGGGCCATCATCTCGCCCGACGCTTCCCAAATCTCAAAATCTCCCAGCCGGACATTCTCATCGATACGATCCATGTCAAAGGCGCGGCCATTTATGCCGGCCATCGCCATGCCACTGCCTCTGCCGCCCTCCATCAACCGCCCTCTGCTACCCATCATGGCCATCATGCCGCCCATACCCATGTTCAGCGAAAACCTCCGGCGCCTCACAGCCCTGCTTGAGTCCGGATTCGCGCGTGTGACGAGTCGGTCGGGAACGGTTGTCTTGGTGCGATGGCCCCGCTGTTTCCGTTGGTTCGAACGCGAGCACGCGCTCATGATCGAGGTCGACGAGATCCCGCAGGAAGTTTCGCGGGCCGCCGACCATGCGCATCATCGTGGGCATGTTGCGGTCGGGTGCCGTCTGCAGCGCGACTGATTGTCCATCAGAAAAATCCACAAGGACCTCCGCCCTCTCGCGGGGCGCAAGGTTCAGCGACTGCAGCTTGACAGGAAACTCTAGCAGTCCGCCTTCCGAGGCAATCCAGTGAAACGTCCGGCCATCCGTAAAGGAACGATCAAAGATGCGAGCATTCGATCCGTTCACAAAACGCAATCTAACCAGCTGCCTCGGCACCCTCGCTATTGGATTCACTGTCCCGTTCACGAGCATTGTGTCGCCCCTCCTACCAGCCATCAACGTCATCATTCCGTTGGGAATGACAAGCCGACCATCCTCGAATTGCCTGTCTTGCAGAACGAGCGGCAGATCATCGACACCGTATTCTGATGGGAGCCCGAGCAAATTCTCTTCGTCGTCGGTCACAAGAAGTACACCGGCAAGACCAGTGTAGACCTGTTCGGCCGTCCGATCATGGACTGTGAGTGATAGAAAAGGGTCGCCGCAGGCTGGCGGACGGGCAGCACGGGGCGCCATGTGGTGCCAGGCCGGATGAGTTGATGTGGCCCACCGTCCACTTCCGCCGGGACAAGGAGCCCGTGCCAGTGCACGGTTGTGCCGTCGCCAAGCGCATTCGTGACCGCCATCTCGACGTCGTCTCCACTGTGGACGCGAAGTGTGGGGCCGAGATAGCTGCCGTTGTATCCGAGGGTTCTGCTGTCTCGACCTGGAAAGAACGAGGTGGTGCCTCGCTGCACCTTGAGGGACGCCGATTGCCCATCCCCCGAAGGTCGATCAGATCGGTAATCCGCAGTAGCTGCGGCTGGGGAGCTGCACAATCGTGCCAGAGTGAACCGACCACGACGACGCCGGTGCCAGCCAGAGCAGCACCGGTGAGCAGAGCGCGGCGAGACATGATGACATCGTCCTGCAGCAAATTGGAGGGCTCGAGTGGCCTCCCCTTGACGGAGGCGAACGCCACAGCATTGTCATCTCCGGCAAGCCATCGGGGAGCGTTCGCCCATAGTCCTGCGCTTTCGTGAAACTCTTAGTGCGAGCAACGGCGCTTATGGGACAGAGTTCCAAGCGCTTACCGGTATGTATGCGTTCACGGCCGCTCCCTTCGTCGTCGGAAGTCGACCAGTAGGCCCGCGACAATCATCTCCTCGCGGGCGTACGCGGGGTGGCGACTGTCAGCGGCACAGCCGGCTCGATCGGGCGGCGGTGCCGGACACCGAGCATGACCGAGAAGAAGAACCATCAATTTTCAAAGGAGTGAACGGCTCCATCGCTGGCCTCGCTCATACATCTGCGCCGATTTCATATCTCAGTCCCGGCCTCACGTCGCCTTTGTCAAATATCATAGGCAGCGGCGGCCGCGTCCCTGCTTCGTGATGTGATTGGTCGGCAGTTCAGCGCTGGAAGCGCGAGACCCTGTCGTTCATGAACCTGTCGTCGGCATCGTCGCGACGAACCGTCAGACATAGCTGTCCGCTGCACCTCGCGTGACAGTCGGCCGTCCTCAGCGGGTGCGCAGTAGGAACAAATCAGAACAGCGCGCGTAATCGAGTGAGGACGCCTAGGAGCTGATAGATGACCACGACGCGGAATCGGGTGCCCCTACGTTCGTCTGAGAGCGATAATCGTCGCATCGAGCGCACGATGCGGGCGAACGTCGCCTTTTTCGCCGAACACCGCAACCAGATTGCCGACAGGTTGCGCGAGCTCGACCGGGAGTGGGACATCGAGAGAACCATCGAAGCTAATGCAGCTGTAATCGGATTCACTGGCATCGTTCTGGCGGCCGCTCACAATCAGCGCTGGCTCGCACTCCCGGCGCTGGTGACCGGCTTTCTGTTCCAGCATGCGATCCAGGGGTGGTGCCCCCCGGTGCCTGTCTTGAGAAAGCTGGGCTTTCGCACTTCCTACGAAATCGAGGAAGAACGTCGAGCCCTGATGGCGTTACGAGGCGATTTCAGGCACGTGGCGGAAAACGCGGATAGCGCCCTTCGGGCTGCGAGGGGTGTCCCAAACGCGCCTGCACCAGCGTAGCGCTGAGGCACACCAGTACAGGAGTTTGGAATGTCGTACTATTTCTCGAAGATACTCGACCTTCCGTTCGCGGAGGCCGTCGACAAAGCGATAACCGCACTCAAAGCCCGCGGATTCGGCGTGTTGACCAGGATCGACGTACAATCGACGCTCAAGGAGAAGATCGGCGCCGACTTTCGGCCTTACGTCATACTAGGTGCGTGCAACCCGAGAATGGCGCATGAGGCGCTGATGGCCGAGGACAAGATCGGAACCATGCTTCCGTGCAACGTTGTGGTTCAGGAATTCGACGGGAAGACCGAAGTGGCAGCGGTGGATCCGGTAGCGTCAATGCAGGCCATACAGAATGACTCACTGGCGATGATCGCGGAGAAGGTCCGCGGCGAATTGAAGGCGGCGGTTGAAGCCATCTAAAGGCCTTCTGTTCTTTGTGTTGGTGCATCGCTCCAGCTCGGCGACACGTCGCCTAGCGACGTCTGGACAGGACACTCGGTACCGCGGAGGGAGCGGGATCCCGCCCTTTGGAGCATCCCTGCTTTCGTCGAGGTCGCGGCCGAGCGAAGTTCATCCGCCGGACGCCGCGGCCTCTGCGCTGCCCGCCGGAAGCACCACGACCTTGGCTCCCGACTGCACGCGTCGGTAGAGGTCGATCACGTCCTGGTTCATCATGCGAATGCAGCCGGACGACATTGCCAGGCCGATCGACCATGGCTCGTTGGTGCCGTGAATCCGGTACAGCGTGTCCTTGCCGTTCTTGAAGAGATAGAGAGCGCGGGCGCCGAGGGGGTTCTGCGTGCCACCCTCCATCCCTCGAGCCCACTTGACGTATTTGTCCGGCTCGCGGGCGATCATCTCCTTGGTGGGCGTCCAACGCGGCCATTCGCGTTTCATCGCTACATCGGCGGTCCCCGACCAGGCCATGCCGGCCTTACCGACGCCTACGCCGTAGCGGAGCGCCTTGCCGCCTTCCAGCACCAGATAGAGGAAGCGGTTCGTCGGGTCCACCACGACGGTCCCGGCAGGCTGCCCGGTGGGATCGTCGACGAGTTGACGCATGTAACGGGTCTTTAGCTCGCCCCCAGGAACAGCCGCAACGGTGTGGGTGCCGTCCGAGACCGCGCCATATCGTGGGTCGAACGTGGGCGCGTAGCTCGCGGCCGCGGCCTTGGGCATGATGTCGGTGTCGGAGACGCAGCCCGCCAGCGCCGCCGGCAGAAGCAGTGCCACGGCACACACAGCCCATTGCTTTCGAACTGTCATGTTGAATCCTTCGGTGCGGTTTGCCGGCGCGCATTGGCGACTGCCCGGCGGAAGCCGGCGTAGTCGAGCGTGTTGTAGAGAAGATTTCCGATCAGGTACGATGGCGTCCCGGCGAGACCCAAGGACGTTGCCTGCGCTGCGTTGCGGATGAGCAGCGCATCGATCTCTTCGGCGTGGCGGCGAAGGTCGACCTGCAGCGCCTCCATGTCAATGCCGGATGCGCTGAGCTCTCCAGCATCCGCTGCTGCGCAATCCTGGCCCCAGGGATGGCCATGAGCGCGTGGTGTGCCGTGTCGTACCCGCCTTTGTACCGAGCTCCCAACGCGAGGCGGGCGCCATAGAGGGAGGCGTTCGTCAGGATCCGCCAATCCTTGTGAACGAGGCGGACACCCTCGTCTTCCGCTACCAGCCGATCCAGACTGGGCACGGCCACCTTGCAGAAGAGGCGGTTGTAGTCGGTGAAGGCCGCGACCACGACGTCCCCATTCGGATTGCCTGAGACGGGCACATCCGGATCCCGGAGGATCGAACCGACATCGATATCCTTTGCTAGGGCGCTGCCCGACCCCTCTTGAGAGCAGACGCAGCACCAGCAACGAGCCGGCCGCCAAAGCGAAGGTCCTGCGCTCCATGCGTCCGTCCTCTGAAAAGAAGTGCGGCCCTGACATCAGATGATCCCAACGTGACTTCGCCAATGGCGGTCAGTCTCGATCTGCAGCTTAAGCCAGGCTTAAGAGCGCGAGCCCGCGTTACTCACTTCTTTGCTGCGCGGGCGCGCGCGTCGGCGGCGACGCGCTTGAAGCCTTCATAGTTCAAGGCCTGCGTCACGCGGTACTGGCCGACGATGTAGGCGGGCGTGCCCATCAGGCCTAGCGAGTCGGCCTGGGCAAGGTTGCGTCGCAGGAGTTTGGTGATGTCGTCGCCGTGGGCCTTCAGATCGGCATCGAGACGATCCATGTCGACACCGGACTTCGCGATCGCCTCCCGCATCCGCTCGGCGGGAATCTTCGGCCCGGGAAGTCCCATCATCGCGACGTGCGCGGCGTCGTAGCGGTTCTGATACTTCGCGGCGAGCGCCCATTGCGCGCCCTTGACGGAGTCCGGCGTCAGGATCGGCCATTCCTTGTAGACGAGGCGAATCTTGCCGTCGGTCTTCACCAGCCGCGCGAGCTCGGGCTCCGCCTGTTTGCAGAAGGGGCAGTTGTAGTCGAAGAAGACGACGATGGTCAGGTCGCCCTGCGGGTTGCCCGCGGTCGGAGCGGCCGGATCGTAGAGGATGGCTTCGCGCGATATGTCGGCTTCGCTGGGAGCGTCGTCGGCGCGGGCGGAGCCGACTAGGTAGCCGACGCCCGCGAGGGCGATCATCTGGGCGAACGTTCGTCTGGAGATGTGTTGAAGCATGTTGTCTTCCTTTTTCCGGGAGTTGAGGTCAGTCGAATGAGGTGGACGCCGACAGCTTTCCGAGCAGGGCTTCGGCATCGACCGCGCCGACGATTTTGACCGTCGGATCGACGCTTCCGAGCGTGCCGAACAGCAGAATGGTCGGCGGCCCGACGATGTCGAAGCGCTTCATCAGGGCTCGGCTCGCGTCGTCGACGGCGGTCACGTCGGCACGCACCGTTCTGAAGTCCTGCAGCCGCGCACGGACTTCAGGTTTGCGCAGGACGGCATCCATGGCCCTGCATTCGACGCACCACTCGGCAGAGAAGTCGAGCATGAGGGGTTTTCCATCCGTGCGCGCCGCAGCGAGTTCGTGCTCCAGCGCGGCGACCGATCGGATCGTTCGGACGGGGTCTTCGGATCCGGTCTCGTGGGTCACGAACCGGTCGAGAATGCGCGTCGCGTTGAGACTTTCGTCGCCTGCCGATCCGATCATCAGGACCGAGCCGATCAGAAGCGAAATGCTCGCCAGGCCCATGGACACAAAGCGCCATCGACTGTGCGTCATCAGGAATTGCGTTCCGAGATAGACGGAGACACCTGTCGCGAGCGCGCCCCAAAGTTGCAGCGTGGTCTGCTGCGGCAGAACGCGAGAGAAGATCGAGATCGCGACGGCGAGCAGGATGAACCCGAAGGCCTGCCTGACACGGACGAGCCAGCGACCGGGCTTCGGCAGGAACCGGGGTCCTAACGCGCCGAAGACCAGAAGCGGCACGCCCATGCCGACGCCGAACAGGAAGAGTGCCGCCATGCCACGCACCACATCGCCGGTCCGCGCGACGTAGAGCAGGGCGGTGGCCAGCGGAGGGGTCACGCAGGGGCCGGCGATCAGCGCCGATCCGAATCCGAGAACGGCAGCCGCGGCCAGCGGTCCGCGGCCGCCTCTGGAGGCCGCGCCCGATATCCGCTCGACAAAGGCGGCCGGCAGCTGGATCTCGAACAGGCCGAACATGGACAGCGAGAGGACGACGAGGACGGCACTCATTGCGCCCAGCGCGATGGGCGTCTGCAGCAGGATCTGCAGGTTCTCCCCCGATCCGGACCAGGCCGCGAACGCACCCAGCGTTGCGTAGGCCGATGCGGACGCTCCGACAAACGTCGCCGCGAGAGCCAGCCCCCGGCCGACTGAAAGAGGCTCCTGCGACCGGGCCATCAGACCGAAGAAGATCGGCACCAGCGGGAAGGTGCATGGCGAGAACGACAACAGAATGCCGAATCCGAAGAACGAGGCCAGCATGCCGCCGAGCGTCACCCAGAAGGAGATGTCCCCGTCAGGGGCCGGTGTGGTCTTCGTCGAAACGCCATCGCTCGGTCCGCCCGCTGCATCCGGAGCGTCCACGAACGGCGATGAGGATCCGGACGAGGTCGCGCCGGTGGCGTCGCGGTCCTTGATCGCCAGCGTCTGCAGATCGATCGTCTTGGCGACCGGCGGGTAGCAGATTTGGTACTGCTCCGCGCAACCCTGATAGGTCACTACGATTTCGCGCAACCCTCGTAGATCGATCGATGCGATCTCGGCCTTTGCTGTGTTCCGGTAGATTTCCTGTGGCCCAAAATTCGGATCGTCCTTGGGTTCTCCATGGGTCGTCTGGACCGTGACAGCCGTCCCGGGAGGCGCCGCGTTCTTGGCGGCGATCATTGCGCGGTAGAGGTAACTGCCAGGCCCGATTGCCCAGATGAGCGATAGCCCGGCGTCGTCGCGTGACACCTTCAACTGGAACGCCTGGTCGGCGGACGGCGGCGTTCCCGCCCGGGCCAACGCGACGGAGGACAGGAGAACGAACAATATGACCGATAGTCGATGAAAGCCCGGCATGTCGGTGGCGGCCCTGCGTTTTGTGAGCGGATGCCACGACTTGGATAGGCTACCTTAAGCCAACCTTAAGGCTGGGGACCGAGAGGAACCTCGGAGGTACTTATGCGCATACTCGTCGTCGAAGACGATCCGATCCTGGCCGATGGTCTGCGGGCGGGACTGTCGTTGACCGGCGCCACGGTCGACGCGGTCGGCACCTGCGAGGATGCCGACACCGCGCTCGCGACGTCGCGCTACTCGGCGGTCGTGCTCGACATCATGCTGCCGGATGGTAGCGGCCTGGATCTGCTGCGCAGGCTCCGGGGACGGCGCGACGCCACGCCCGTTCTGCTCCTGACGGCGCGCGACCGCGTCGGCGACAAGGTTTCGGGACTGGATTCCGGAGCTGACGACTACCTGGCGAAACCCTTCGACCTCGATGAACTGGCAGCGCGCCTGCGTGCCATCGTCCGCCGGGAAGGCGGGCGTGCGGCCCCGACCATGACCTACGGCGCCATCGTGCTCTCGCCAGCTGATCTCTCGGCGACCGTCGCCGGCGAGCCGATCAACCTGTCGCGCCGCGAGTTCGCGATTCTGGCGGCGCTGATGGAGCGTCCGGAGCAGGTCCGTTCGCGTGCCGAACTGGAAGAGCGCCTCTACGGATGGCAGGAGGACGTCGAGAGCAACGCGGTCGAGGTTCACATCCACAATCTCCGCAACAAGATCGGCAAGGACACGATCCAGACGCTGCGCGGCGTAGGCTACCGGATGGGGACAGCCCGATGAGGTCCTTGAGACTGAGGCTGTTCGCGATGCTGCTCGCAGCGACCGGGATCGTCTGGTTGGCGGCAGTCGTTTGGATCTACGTCGGAAGCCGCCACGAGGTGGAGCACGTTCTCGACACGCGCCTGCAGGAGGCCGCGCGCATGGTGGCCTCTCTCGCGTCCGGCTTTGACACCCTTCCGGGAAGCTCAACCCCGTCCGCGGTACAGCCGCTCGGCAGCTACGAACGTCAACTGTCGTGCCAGATCTGGTCGCTCGACGGTCGCATGGTCGCGAAATCGAGCGGCGCGCCCGACCAGCAGCTCTCGCCCGCCGCCTCCGGCTTCTCGGACCGGATCATCGACGGCGAACCCTGGCGCGTGTTCTCGGTCGAGGACGCCGATCACAATCTGCGTGTGATGGTGGGAGACCGCGTCGGGCTGCGGGAGCGTCTGGTGACCGACCTCATCAAGGGGCTGATGTGGCCTGCGCTGCTGATCGCACCGCTGCTCGGCGCCGCGATCTGGGCGAGCGTGGGACAGGGCCTGCGCCCACTGCGGCGGATGGCTCAGGATCTCGGCGCGCGCGAGCCGGACGACATGCGGCACGTCGAGACCGAACGTACTCCGACCGAGGTCAGGCCGCTCGCGGTCGCCTTGAACGGGCTTCTCAGCAGGGTCGAAGCCGCGCGCCGGCATGAACGCGAAGTGACAGCCTTCGCTGCACACGAACTGCGCACACCGCTGGCGGGCCTGAAGACGCAAGCCCAGGTGGCTCTGGCAGCCGACGACCCAAAGGTCGTGCGCGCGGCGCTGGAACAGATCGTCACCGCTGTCGACAGGAGCGCGCGCCTGGTGCGCCAGCTCCTGACGATCGCAAGGCTGGATTCCGACACCGCCGATGCACCGTTGGCACCGGTCGCGGTCGGCCCGATCCTGGAGGAGATCGTCGCCGCAACGCCAAGGCACGAACGGACGACGGTGACGATCGACGAGAGCGTCAGGACGATGACGCTCAACACGAATGCCGAATGTCTTCAACTCGCGCTTAGGAACCTGCATGAAAACGCAGTGCAGCACACGCGCGGGGGACGGGTCGCGTGGACGGCCCGGGGCAACGCGCTCGTCATCGAGGACGAGGGGCCGGGGATCCCAGCCGACGAACTCGACCAAATCGGAAAGCGCTTCTTCCGGGGCAGACTGAGAAGTCCTATCGGAAGCGGGCTGGGCCTTGCGATCGTCAAGGTCGCGCTTGCGAAGGTCGGGGCGACACTCACCATATCGAACCGCGAGGGTCGCAGCGGCACCAGATCGGAGCTGACGTTCGACGTATGATTGCCGGCCGGTGCCGCGGCATGACGCGCGATTGTCTCGGGCCTATACGCAGGTCTGCGCCCCGCCCTTCAGCTTCACTGGGATCGTGAGATAGCGCACCCCGTTGGCTTCGGCCGGCGGGAATTTGCCGGCGCGAATGTTGACCTGAATGGAAGGCAGCAGCAGCCTCGGCGTCGACATTTGGTGTCGCGCGCCTCCCGCATGGTGACGAATTCGTCTTCCGAAACGCCTTCCTTGACGTGGACGTTGTTCTCGCGCTGCTCGCGTACCGTGGTCTTCCTGTGCAAGCCTGCGGCTACCTAAAATGATTCGCGATACACCAGCCCGCGACCTTTGGCCGTGGCCTGGTAGTATTCGGCTGTGCAGAGGTCGGCTTCAAGGCGCAGAAGCGCATAGCCGTGATTGTAGACTCCCCCTCGTGTTCCCAACCTGGATTCGTCTAGCAGTGCTGGCGCGTCGTTGAGATCCGGGAGCGGCTTATATATCTCGTCAACGACTGATACAGGCACAGCGCTGTGACCAACGCAGCGACCGCGTTCAAGACCGGCGAACGGCTTGTAGACGCTAAGCGTATGCTCATGTCCCCAGAACCACGCTGCAACCGGCTTGGTTTCTGTCAATTTCTGGAAAGCCTTTAGCAGCAGCGGATTAACGGCAGACCTCTTACCTTGGCTATCGCCATCCCCGATCGAAGAAAAAGCAGAAAACAGCTGGTGGTGAGAGAGCAGGATGGTTCGGCCGTTGAACTCACGGATTCGCTCGCAATGCCAAGCCAGCTCGTCTTCTTCGATATAGGTCAACGCGCCGGAGACAGTCGCAGGGTTATCATCGTGCAGGCCGGTATCCATCGCCAGGAACTGCCATTTCTCATCCGCTGACCGGAGGCAGAAGAAACTGGCTGGCTGTGTCAGGGGCGCGGGATTGAGTTTCGTGATGAGGTCGTAGAAACCGACGCCCCCACAGTACATGTCGTGGTTGCCTGACAACGAGTATACCGGGAGTGCCCGGTCCTTGCGCAAAATCGCATCGATCGGGTTGAGAAAATTTGCCTGGCACTCCGCAGGAGTGCCCGAGTAATAGATATCGCCGAGGTGTATCACGACGTCGGTGTTTTCATCAGCGATGCAACGCAGAACTTCCATTGCGGGCGCCGCACCGGTTCCCCAATCACCAATTAGGCCGACGCGTGCGTTAGCTTTGATTTCGATCGTTTTTGGTCCGACGTCGGCTGCCCGAATGTAGGGAGCGGCCCTTCGCTTCCCGTCCTTAAAGTACCTGCCGTATGCTTCAAATGTAGTGAGCCACGCGGGATCGCAGGTCCCGGCCTTGAATTCATCTTGCAGCTGCTGAACGGCAAGCGAGTCCCCTCGTGCCTGGGCCTTCATATAACGTAGCGCCCATTCGGCACAGACCTTGGCAATGCCTCCCTTGGACAGCTCGCGGGCCGTCGGGTTACCGTCCCGCGTGGGGACGGCATCGCCCACCGACAGGTCGTATTCGCGCTCGGCGATGTCGGCTGCGATGTCTTGTAGCGTGCTCGACATGGATCGCTGCACGCCAAATCGGCTTTTGGTAACGGCCCTGTTCTGGCTGTCGACCTTATTGGCAACCTCGGTAACGGCCGATTGATAAAGAGAAAGCAGAGGGTCACGAAAGGTCTTGAACGCATCCGACATTATTCTTCCAGTCCTGCAAAGTGTTCCAGCCACCGCTTAAGAAGCGGGAAATACTTACGCACTTGCTCGCGATCGCTGTCCTTCTCCTCTTCGGGAAGAGCGTCATAGGGCGCATCAATCTGCCGTTCCCAGCGAGCCACGAGATCCGCCGGCAGCAGAACCGATCCATCAGATTGCCGCTGGCCCTTTTCGTGCAGGTATTTTTGCCAGTGCGCCCAGCGCTCGTGCTCGATCGCCGCCAGCTGCTCCACCAGGGAGTCGAAGGCTTGGTCGTTTGGCGTCTTGGACATCTGCATGCCTCAGATTAGCTTATCCGCGACCAGACGGCGATAATGCTCGCCCAATACAGTCAGCTCGCACGATTTGCTTTCCATCGCGGCGTGCCACATGTGGGGAGCGCCTACGGGACGAACCAAATTCACCCTGACGTAGTTCTGCAGCACCTTAAAGATGACATTCTTTGCAGGATCTGGTGGAGGAATGCTTGGATCGTCGCGCTGCTCCTGAGATCTTTCCGGCTCGTATGAGGGATCGAGCGGAAAATTGAACCCCGGCTTCGGAAAGTGCTTGGCCAGTTGCAGCAACTCTTCAAGCGCAATGGGTGGCGCGGCTTTGCGGAGGGAGACAAATGACTTCACGTTGGTCTTGAATACCGGCCTTTGGCCGCCCCAAGGTCCCAGCGATTGGTCGATGTGCGCATAGACGCTGCCAGGCGTTACGTCGCCAACTAGGTTAGCCGCGGCGCCGTTCAGGGCGTCCACCAGCAGATTGGTGAAGACACCGGGTGCGCCGTTGCCTCCTTCGTAGGAATATTGATCTTCAGTAGAGGCCGTCAGCAACGTCATTCCATCGCCGATCTCGGCGAGGCTGCCTTTGCCTGGCCTGTTCCCGGCGATTCCTCCGTGGCAGCTGTCGAGAATGATGATCTTGTTTTTGGCCTTGGACTCCTTTGCAAACGTCATGACATCGCTGAGCGCCAAGCCATCGTCACCGTCACGGCAGTCACTCGCGCAAAGGAAACCACCGGTCGCATCGACGTAGCCGTGACCGGCAAAGTACAGCAATGCGATTTCGGAATCGTCTCCGAACAGCGCCTCGATGGAGTCCCGAAGAGTCCGCCGGGTCACCAAATCCTGCACGCCAGTTGCTGTCAAAACCTTCGGCGTCTTGAAGTTCGCCGTCTCATCAGCGTTGCGACCAAGCATGTTTGCAACGGCTTCCGCATCTTTGACGCAGCCGCTCAGCGACGTGAGATCCTGATAATAGTCGATGCCGACGATAAGCGCTTTGCGCATGGAGCGCTCAGAGTGAGTCAATGAAATTGCTGATGTTCACATCGCTCCAGGTATAGGTAGTTACGCCCTGGATCTCGGTGCGGTCGTTGCTGTAGGCCCAGATTCCACGAACCTTCTTGCCCTCTTCCTTGGCACAGGCAATTTCCCATTTCTGGCCGGTAGAGTTAGTGGAGTTCTTGCTGACAAGAACGATGACGCCGTCAGATCGGCGAATCCGCGTCCGCACCTTATCTTTCCAGCCGCTGTCGTATGCTTCCTTCACCGACATGTCGATGAACTCGTACGGTGCGCGGGGATGAAGCGACTGGCCCTTCAGCAGGTCGCGCTGCTTTTCATCCTCAATGGCAAAGGCAACAAAAACAACTTTCGGGTTAGCCATAATATCTCTCCAATGCTCAAGCTTGATTAGGGTTGGCCAAGGGAAGCCTTCAGGGACGTGTGGAACGATCGGAAGCCTTGGGCTCGGGCCGTGGCTCCCTGACCCTTCTGAAGCCGGCTCTCGACCAGCAATTCCGCTCGTCTCGATTCAGCGATATATTTATCCAGGTCGGCCTGGGTCCGCAGGTAGGGCCACTTCACCAAAAATTCCGGCACCGTCGCCCCGCCGGATACGAATGAAGCGAGAAATCGCTCCTTCTCGGTTGCTACCCCGATTTCCCAAGGCACCCACCAGGACGCCTGAGTACGCGGGCTTATGACCGCAAGGAGCTGTGTGCATTGATCCAGCTGCCCGCGTATATAATCGGCGAGATCCGGGCCGGTTTTGCCGAGCTGGCTGTCGATGACATCCAGATAAACGAAGAGACCATTGCTCTTGAGATACGCAGCAACGGCGGCCGCCTGCTCGGTGTCTTCCTTCTTATGTGAGATAAAGACCTTTACCGGCATTGTTCCCCCCATCGTCCTGGAAAGAACAATTATAGAACAAAACCCCGACTCGCAACCACTGCGTGCGGAAATCCCCAGTTTTCTGCAATCGACAGCTGTACTTGAGGAATGACGCCGCGGAATTTGCTTATCAAACCGGCAATAAAAGCGGCAAAGCACGGCGCCAAAGATTTATTTAATGCTTGATTCTGCTATAGTATTTAGCGGCAAAGAAAGCGGCAAATATGGACGTCTCAGCAATGGAACCCCTCCTGCCCGAAGATCGGCAGGAACTCGAAGATTTAGCGACCGACCTTGTGGCCAAAGCCAATACGTTGGCAGGGCGACTGCACCCGGTCATGCGGGCTTCGGTGGGCGATCTCGTACGCTCAATGAACTGCTATTACTCGAACCTTATCGAAGGCCACAACACGCTGCCCATCGATATTGATCGGGCACTTAATGACGACCTGGCCAAAGAGCCGGAGCGTCGCAACCTGCAATTGGAAGCGCGGGCCCATATCGAAGTGCAGCGCATGATCGATCGTGGCGAAGCCCCCTCGCCTGCACTATCCGTCGACTTCATTATCTGGACGCACAAGAACTTCTGTGAGCGCTTGCCGGAAGAGCTGTTGGTCGCTGACCACCCCACGACGAAGGAGAAGATCAAAATCGTACCCGGCGAGCTTCGGAAGGACCACGTCAAGGTAGGACTCCATCTACCGCCGCCGCCAGCAGACCTTCCGGCCTTCTTAACGCGATTTGCCGAAGGCTACTCTGCAAAGCACCTTTCGCGGCTACGCAAGATCATCGGGGTTGCCGCCTCCCACCATCGCTTAGCCTGGATTCACCCGTTTCTGGACGGCAACGGCCGCGTGACGCGGCTGTTCTCGCACGCGCTCTTGCGCGAACTCGATGTCGGCTCTGAACTGTGGGCCGTTTCGCGCGGGCTTGCGCGCCGAGTCGCCGATTACAAAGCCAACCTGCAGGCGGCAGACGAACCACGTCGCGGCGACCTCGACGGCCGCGGTAATCTCACGATGGCAGGACTCATTGGGTTCTGCACGTTCTTCCTAACCACGTGTGTCGATCAGGTGGACTTCATGGCTGGGCTCCTGGAGCCCGAGGAACTGCTGAGACGCATGGAGATCTGGGCCGAAGAGGAAACCCGCGCAAAACGGCTGCCGAAGGGCGCATGGCCTTTGCTGCGCGAAGCGGTGATGGCCGGTAACTATGCGCGCGGAAATGCGCCTGCTCTTACCGGATACGAGGAGCGCCAGGCACGAACCGTGCTCAACGCCCTAATTGAAAAGGGCTACCTGGTTTCACCAACCACGCGCTCACCGGTAAAGCTTGGGTTTCCGACGGCTGTAGTCGATCGGTGGTTTCCTAGACTGTACCAGCCGGCCGGCTAAGTTCCTGCGAAACCCAAGCGTGATTGTCGCACAATCGCAAATACGATTGTGCGACTAGCGCCAGCGCGCCTGCTGATCTCGGAAACGCTGCGCCGACGTCCGGCCATCATCCGCTTCTTCGGCCTCTTCAATTTCGAGCCAGAGCATCAGCAGCGCATATCCGTCCTTCTGAGGATACACCTGCTCGAAGAGCTCCGCACGTTGCCCTTGCTTGAGGTCAACCCAATGCTCGGGAATGATCGATGATAATTCGCTGGCCGTGCGCTGGCGCACGTCCTTCGCATAGAAGCTGGACGCCCGCGGGACCGGCTTGCCATAAGCTGCCGAAATCCAGGGGAACGTCGGTCCTTTGTGGGCGCGCCGAACGATACCGTCCTTGATCACCACGATGGCCAGTTGTTCTGGGTGATACCGCGCGTAGGCGCGGGCAGCCGCCTCTTTGCTGACGTCGAAGTGTTTCGCGACCAGAGGGATGTGCGCGAGTGTGGGATCACCCTTCGGGATGAACTTCCGCAGCGCCGGCGGTGGGATCAGGAGGAGGCCGGAGAACTCGTTCGCCTCGGCCTCCATACGAGCATAGCGGTCGCCCTGGTCGGTCGACCACTTCGCCATGTCGGCTCGCGAGCACAGAAATTTGCCGGGCTCGACCGGCTTGTGAGACACAATCAAAAAGTGCCCCAGCTCATGCCCAATGGTGAATCTGCGGCGCCCGGAAGGCGCTGCGCGGTTAACGAGGATGAATCCGGTTGAACGGGCATCGTCGGTCACAAGCCCGCCCTCAAAACCCTCGGTCTCAAGCGGCGCGATCTTCTCGATATCCAGTTGCTTAGCTAGCTCCTCGATCGGCACCGGTATCGGCAGGTCCTTCTCGACGGACAGTATCTTGGTCACAAGGCCCATCGGCGAGCCCGTGTCGGCCAAGTCCATCCGCGAGATCTTCATGGCTACCCCTTAGGCTTACGGCTCTTCAGGTGATCCATCATGGCTTGAATGGCCTGTCGGTCGGCAGGACTCAGCTCATTCAACTCCCGATACATAGCCACGACCTGCGGGTCCGCAGCGTCGCCGGCTGGGTTTTCACCGATGAGGTCGGCGACGCTGACCCCGAAGCATTTCGCCAGCTTCGTCAGAAGTTCGATGGACGGATTGCTGCTCTTGCCGGTCTCAAGATCCCAAATGTGCGCCTTGGATGCGCCGACTTCGTCGGCAACATCCTGAAGCGACTTCTTTTTTTTTAGTCGCAGTTCTTTGATTTTTGAAGCCAGAGCCATTCAGTCCTCTCGTCGAATCGTAACGGCGCGGTTTGGGGCCGCGCCGCTCATCAGACGATTTTGTACCACATAGGTTGACGGCGCGCAAACTGTCCAGATATAATCATACGAAATCGTCGACTCGGTGTCGAGGCTATAGAGGATCAGTTTCGATGACAAAGCACTGCAATAGCGGCCTGGATGATCGCTGCCGCGACCGGGATGGTGAGATTCGTCAGAAGCGTGGCGACACCCTCGTGGGCACTCTGCGCAAGACCTACGGCCCCGACTTCGCGCCCGGCGTCCGCAGCGACATGCGCCTTGACACGCTGCGTGAACGCATGGGAGGCGCATCGCTGTCGCAGATTGTCAAAGGCAAGTAGGAGACGCAGCGTGGCTAGATGCACAGCACCGGTAGAAGGCCATCGCTCAGCGAGCGCTGCGGCGAACTGCCCGGCATGCCGCGGTGGTTGGGGTCGCCGCTACGGTGGCCACAGCTACAGTTCGTACTCGCCCCCATCTTACTACTCGTCCCCGTCGTACTCTTCGCCAGGAAGCAGCACGGGCGGCCGAAGCAGCGGCGGTGGGTCTAGCAGTCGCGTAAGGGCCAGATGGTCGCGACCCGGCTCATCCGTGCTGTACACGCCGACCGAAGTGCGCGAGCTCACTCCAGTCCGCGAGGCCGTTGAGAAGCAAGCGGCCCTTGACCTTCGAGATATGTTTCTTTGCCATGCGTGGGACGACCGGCAGGGCGCAGCCAAACAATTGCACGATCTGCTGAGGCACGAGGCGTCAAAGTATGGTTCAGCGAAAAGGACGTTGGCCTCGGCGTTCCATTGATGCGCGCCATCGACAAGGGCCTGGCGAACTCGCGGATTGGGATCGTGTTAGTCACCCCTGCGTTGCTGCAACGCCTCCCAAAAGAGAGCATCGCCGACAAGGAGCTTTCGGTACTGCTCGCCGGTGCGCGCATCGTTCCCGTTGTCCACCAGACGACGTATGAAGCTCTCCGGAACGTCAGCCCTATGCTTGCCTCTCGAACCGGCCTCGACACTGCAGAAGAGTCGATGGCGGACGTCGCCACCAAGCTCGCCGAGCTAGTTGCCCTCCCCTAGCGCGATTTCCGAGGCGGCCGGCCGGAATTTGAACCTCCTCCGAATTGATGGACACCTGTAGTAGGCTCAAGGAGCCAGGAGGTGTTGGATGGAAGGACGTCAACGTCGGTCGTTTACGGACGACTATAAGCGGCAAGCGGTTGATCTGGTGGCATCGAGTGGTCGCTCGGTCGGATCGGTGGCCAAGGAACTCGGCCTGCGCGATTCGGTATTGCGGCGCTGGGTGGAGCAGCGTGGGGCGGCCCGGCTGGAGCCGACGGCGGCGGCGCGGCGCCCCACAACGCAGGCGACGCTGCCGTCGGCGGACCACGCGGCGGAGATCGCTCGTCTGCAGCGAGAGAACGAGCGGCTGCGCATGGAGCGCGACATTTTAAAAAAGTCGATTGCGATCTTTGCTGGAGCTCCGAAATGAGATTCCGCTTCATCGAAGATCGCCGTGCCGACTATCCGGTGAGGGTCCTGTGCGACGTGCTCGGGGTTTCGCCGGCCGGCTATTATGCCTGGCGCAGGCGCCCGGAGAGCCGGCGAACAGCCGCCAATCGCGATCTCGTCGGCGACATCCAACAGGTCCATCGCGAAGCCCACGGACGCTATGGCAGCCCGCGCATCCACGCCGAGTTGAGGGCTCAGGGCCGTGGAGCGAGCCGCGGCCGCATCGAGCGATTGATGCGCCGTCACGGGATCAGGGCCATCATGGCCCGGCCACGCCGGGTGCGCACCACCGATAGCCGCCACGACTTCCCGATTGCTCCGAACCTGCTCGAGCGGAACTTCACAGCTACTGCGCCGAACCGGATCTGGCTCGCCGACATCACCTATGTCGAGACCGATCAGGGCTGGCTCTATCTGGCCACGGTCCTGGACCTCTACAGCCGAAAGATCGTCGGCTGGGCCATGTGCGATCACTTGCGTGCCGACCTGCCGTTGGCAGCCTTGCGGATGGCCATCTCGGCGCAGCGGCCGGACGCAGGCCTGATCCACCATTCCGATCGCGGTGTCCAATATGCCTCGGCGGAGTATCGCAAAGTAGTCCAGTCCGCCGGATTCCAGGCATCCATGAGCCGCAAGGGCGACTGCTACGACAATGCCCCGATGGAGAGCTTCTTCCACACGCTCAAAACCGAACTCGTCCATCACCGGAAATATGCAACACGGGCAGAAGCCACACGTGACATCTTTGCTTACATCGAAGGCTTCTACAATCGAACTCGGCGCCATTCCGCCATCGGCTATATCAGCCCGATCGCGATGGAGCTAAAAGCAGCTTAACCCTGTCCATTTTTTCGGGGGAAGATCAATTCGCACAAGCAGCGCGCTGACACGGCTGCGGTTAGGCCTTCAGGCCGTGGAGCACTACGAAATCACACGGTAAGGCTGGGCCGCTGGGCCGGTTTACGGAATATTAAGTTTACGTATCATTGTTACGTAAATCGCCTGAAACTTAAACTCGCACTTGGTTTGAAAAACTTGCTATTTTACGTAGTATGGCGACGCAATTGCTAGGAAAGCTAAACCACCTCCGCCGGGATCTCCCGGAGGGGCTGCTCGTTGACGCGGCTTGGCTGAGCAAACACGGCTACTCCACCAGTTTGGTCAGCAAGTATGTCGCGGCCGGCTATCTCGAGCGGCCGGCCGGTCGTGTGTATCGGAAGCCGCGCGGCGCCTTGAGCTGGGAGCAGGCCGTCATATCCCTTCAGACACTTCTTTACCGCACGCCGCTGGCCGTCGGCGGGCGAACGGCGCTGGCGCTTCAAGGCTACGAGCATTACCTGCCTCGCGTCGCGCAGCAGGTGCACCTCTACGGACCATCCGCGCCGCCCGGTTGGCTCTCGAAGCTTCCCCTCTCCGTCCACTTCGTCTTCCACAACAGCACCAGGCTCTTCTCGCCGGAAGCGAGCCTGCCGCCCCAAGGCGATCTCAACCGCGCAAACGTCGCGGCCGAGAAGGAAGCGGCCGAAAAGGGCTTCGTCATCCAGTCATGGGGGCAATGGCGCTGGCCGCTGGTGATCTCTTCGCCGGAGCGGGCGCTCCTCGAAGTGCTCGACGAGCTTCCCGATCACGAGAGCTTCGAGGCCGTGGACAAGCTGGTCGAGAGCCTCTCGACTCTAAGCCCCAGGCGCATGCAGACATTGCTGAAGGCGTGCCAAAGCGTGAAGGCCAAGCGGCTGTTCTTCTTCTTTGCCGATCGCCATTCGCATGCCTGGAAAAACAAGATAAACAAGGATCACGTCGATCTCGGAAGCGGCAAGCGCATGCTGGTCAAAGGTGGCGTGTTCGACCGCACCTATCAAATCACCGTGCCGAAAGGGCTCGATGCCGTTTAGCGACCAGTACCGCAGACAGGTCACCCTGCTAATCCGCGTCGTCCCGCTGGTCGCGCAGGAAGACTGCTTTGCGCTCAAGGGCGGGACCGCGATCAATCTCTTCGTCCGCGACCTCCCCCGCCTGTCCGTCGATATCGACCTCACCTATCTGCCGGTGCAGCCGCGCGACCAATCGCTCAAGGAGATCGAAGCCGCGCTCAGGCGCATCGCCGGCCGCATCAAGGCGCAAATCGCCGGGTGCCAGGTCACGGAAGGCTCGGCCGAAGGCCGCGTCAACAAGCTGTTCGTCCAGTTTGGCGCCGCGACCGTCAAGATCGAGGTGACGCCGGTCCTTCGCGGCTGCGTCTATTCCGCGAAAACGCAATCCGTAACCGCGACCGTCGAGGACGAATTCGGCTTCGCTGAGATCCAAGTCGTCTCGCACGCCGACCTCTATGCCGGAAAGCTGGTCGCGGCGCTCGACCGGCAGCATCCGCGCGACTTTTTCGACGTGCGCGCTTTGCTCGCCAACGAGGGTATCACCGACGATCTGCGAAAGGCCTTCGTCGTGTACATGCTCAGCCATCACCGACCGATGGCGGAAGTCCTCGATCCACCGCGCCGGGACATGAAGGACGACTACGAACACGGCTTCGTCGGGATGACCGAAGAGCCCGTCCCCCTCGCCGAACTGGAAGAGACGCGCGAGGTGATGATCAAGGCTATCGTGGGCGACATGCCGGACGCGCACCGGAAATTCCTGGTCAGCTTCGAACAGGGCGCGCCGAAGTGGGATTTACTAGGGCTGCCCGGTGTGCCGGATCTTCCGGCCGTCAAATGGCGCCAGCTCAATCTCGACAAGCTGTCCAAGGAAAAACGTGAGGCGCTCGTAGCCGCGCTGAAAAAAGCGCTCGGCGTGTAGCGGCTCGCTGCCGCACCTGATTGTTCGAAGCCTTCAGCTCACATCGATCGTGACGTGCGTCACACGTCTTTGCCGAGCGCAATCAGCATGTCCCGCCGCTTGGATGTCGTCCGCCACCAATTCTCGAAAGCCCGCGGCTTTTCGTTGATGCGCGTGATCGACGGATTCTTTCGGCGAAGGCATGCGGGCAAGCGGTCTTCCGCGCTCCGACCTCTTCTCACCACCAAGCTCGCCGCCGAATCCAAGTCCTATGCGGACGCTTGGGATCGCATCGATGGATCGCTGAAGACGCTCGGCATGGATCACATCGACCTGATGCTGATCCACAGCCCACAACCTTGTACCGAATTCCGCGACGGCGGACACTTCGACGGATGCAACCTGGACGTTTTGCCTCCCGCTGCGCATCGGTGGTATTCGAACTTCCCAGCGGCACTTCGCCGGAATCTTCGCTTCGCTAGCTGATGGAGACCACATGATCCTCGGATCCAATTATCTTGTTCGTTCACCGTCTCGTTTGTAATCGCGCCGGTCAACGTGGCCCGCCTGCTCTGCCCCGCGACGCCGGCTGCTGGCAAGCGAAAGCTCATTCTTCAGGGCATGACGGCGGGTTTCGACGGCAGGCATTTCGTTGACGAATTGCTCAATCCGTCTCGCCAGTGCGTGATCTGCGGGGACGTCAGAGCGCTGTAGCTCGGCAGCATAGTCGAGATAGCGACGCCGGATCGCTTCCTGACGTGTCTTAATCCGTTCGTCCCAGGCGTGTTTGGCGGTCTTGCCGCTCGTCACCTCCGAAAGCACTTCCTTGCGGGCGAGCCGGTCGACATCGGGTGTGACCTTTCGCTTGCGCATAGCGAGGACCGCCCCGCGTTCGGCCTTTCGAACCCGTCCGCGGGTTCGCCGCGGCGTCGCCTCGGCCGCGATCCCGCGAAGCCGGAGTTCGCCAGCAAACCGCTCTCGCCAGGCCTGAAGATCCGCCTTGCGAGGGTTGAGGCGCTTGCCGTCGTGGCCGAGTGAGCGAACCGTCAAGTGCACGTGGGGATGCTTGTCATCGAGGTGCTGGACGAAGACGTAGTCGTGATTGTTGCCGAACGTCTCAATAGCAAATGCCCGGGCTGAATCCTTGACGGCCACAGCGTCTGTGCCAGCCGGCATCGACAGAATGATGTTGATCGAAAGCGATGCATCACGGCGGCGCTTGTCATCGAGACCAGCATCATCCTCCCAGCGCTGCTGCAAATCTTTCAATCCGGAACGACCCGCCAGTGTCGCGCCCTGCTCTGTTTCCGCATCAAGGTCGCCGTTTCGCGTGATGTATGCGAGATGCGATTTGAGATGCGCCACGCCCTTGGTGCGACCGGTGATCTTGACCATCACCTCTGGTGCTCGACGCACGATGCGTTCGAGCTTTGCACGCATCGCCGGCGTAAGGCGGCCAGGAGCAGTCGGATCGGGGATATCCCACTCGGCCCGCCGAGGGCGCCGATTGGGTGTTTCCCAGACATACGAAATCGGCGGAAGTTCGGAGGCCAGCGCCCGCGGCGAGCGCCGGCTCATGGCCGTCCATCCCAGTAATCCGCGTTGCCGTGCAGCGCACTACGCAATTGCGCGAGCTCTCTTTCGATGACCAATTTGACCTCTTGAATTGCGGATAGATCCGGCTCAATCGCCCTGCCCTGCAGCACGCTGGTGTTTGCAGCGCGCGCAATCTGGTTGATGTTGCCGCCGATCCGGTTGAGCTCGCGCACGATCGCACGAAGCGCCTCATGCTCGTTCGGGGAATGCTGTACGGGCGACCCCAACCGTGAACGCACCAGCGCGACAATCCAGCCGGTTCGCGTCATGCCGCGCTGATGTGAAACTTCAGCGAGCAGCCGCATCTCGCTCTCGCGAAATCGCACCGTCACCTTCTCCGGCCGCCCGACCGGCAACGCCAAGATGCGCGGCACTGGTGTAGCGAGTGCATCAGCGATGAGACGCCGCAGCAGAGCGGATTTGCCGCCCTGGGTCGCGGCAAGAGCTGAGAACTCCGCCGCGACTTGGTCGGAGATGCGAAGCGAGATCAGAGCCATGCACTCCAATCCCAATCGCGATGTAATACATCGCTGGCGCGAAGCCTATCCTGCACTAGAAAGCAAAAAAATTTGCCCCTTGATGTTGGTTCAAACCAACACTCTCCGCATTCAACGCTCGCCAGGGTAATCGAGGGCCCCTGCTCTCTGTGCCGAATTCTGCTCGCGGCGGTCACTGGCGGATTAGACATCGCAAATACCGATCGGCCGGCAAAGGAAACGAAAGCTCTGACTGACACCGGGACTGTGGACCGCGACTTTCCAGCAGCCTGCGGCCTCTCTACGGCGCTATGGGGAGCGCGTTCGGCCTTCGGCTGCTGCGCTAAGGCGCCATCCTTCGGATGGGAAAGTCGCTCCGCCGGAACACGCCGATAGTCTGCCGCTGCGGCAGTGAAAGTGTCGAACGAGTTCATCTCGACAGGATCTCCTCGATTGTAAGCGCCGATGCTGGAACTTCTTCTTCGTGGTCCGCGCCGTCGACCAACACCACAGCGTGACGGGAGCCTTGCGTCGCGAGCCGATCGACAACAAGCTGACCGAGCCGATTCTGGTACCTAACCCTGATTGCCAGCGATGCTGCCGACCTCGATTGCGAAACGACGCGGGTTTTTGGCGGCTGATCCTCAGTTGCCGCTTCGCGGGCGTTCACACAGTTGCGTGGGAGCACTGCTTCCGGGAGGAGATCGGATTTTTCGGATCGAGGTCGTCCAGCAGGCAGGTCGTTCCGGGGAATGGCGCCGCCGGCTTGCGCGCGCACGTCCCGGGCTAGCTGCCGAGCCTGCGCGTCCGTAAAGCTGTCCTGCCTCGCACATAGCCGTTCGATCTCGTCAGGATGCGTGCGCCAAGCCTGGTAGAGTTCATAAAGAGCACGGATCGAACTGCCCTCAAGTCGCGCCCGAAGGAATTCCGGCATGCTTTGAACCGAGGCGTAACGCGACACCCAGTCTCTTGGCTTGCCTAGCTTGCGCGAGATCTCCGCCTGGGTATCGCCGGCGTCCAATCGGTCTGCGATGAACCTCGCGATCTCGGGCGGCCGCAAATCATCGCGCTGGATATTCTCGATCATCTGAGCGTATCGGTCTGGCAAATCGACGTCTTGAATGAACGCGGGCATTTCACGCAGCCCAGCGCGCTGCGCGGCGCGGTACCGGCGCGCACCCATGGCGATGACATAGCGTCCATCCTCAGTAGAACGGCGAAGCACGATGGGTTGCAGCACGCCATGTTCAGCAATCGATTGGGAGAGCTCCTCCAGTTCCTGTTCGCTGAAGTTGCGGCGCGGTTGATCAGGGTCTTCGTCGATACAGTCAATCGCGACCAGGAGCGGACGCCCGCTTGCTGTGCCCGGGTTTGCCGCGACGTCGACGAGCTCTTTGAAGCTGAGATCAAGCGTCATTCGTCGTCTCCTGATCGAGCCGTTCCACGATCTTGGCGAGAACCGCGCGAATTTCCCGACCCGCTTCCTGCGCCGAGCGACGCTTCAAGCTCCACACCGGCACCCGCTCTGCGACGGCTTCGGCATAACCATCTCGTGCAACAATCTGGCCCGGGAACACGTACTTGCCCGCTTCGCGCAACAACTGCTCTAGGTGCGTTCGTTGACGCGGCGACTTGGTGTTGAAATTCGACGGCAGCAGGCCGAGGAATCGCGTGTCCTGGCGACCGTAGCGTCGTTGCACACCGATCACGGTCTGCATCAGGGCTTTGACGCCTTTGACGGAGTAATCTTCCAGGTAAATCGGCGCCAGAACATGCGAGGCGGCGACCAGGCAGGCGACACTGCGAAGGCCAAGCGATGGCGGAGTGTCGATCACACAGACATCGAACCGGCCGGCGGCCTCGGCGAGATTCTGCTGCAGGGTCATGACAGCTGCAGCATTGCCGCGATCGATATCCGTCAATGAGCTGTCGGCCGGCGCCAGTGTGATGCCGTTGTTTCCCCGAGCGACAAACCGGGTCGCCGGCTTGAAGAGCTCGGCCGCCGAAATCGACCCTGTATGCTGCTTGAGCGTGTCGGTCGCGTTGCCCTGCGCATCAACATCGATCATCAGAACCCGGCGGCCCGCTTCCGCCATGAACCAGGCCAGATGCACGGCAAGCGTCGTCTTGCCGACGCCGCCCTTTTGGTTGTTGATGACGATCGTGTTCACCGGGTCGACCTTGGTGCAACCATCTGCGCCCGTTTCATCCATGTTCCTCCAGACCGTGCTTCGCCTGCTGGGTCGGTCCTGATCAAACCGACCTCTTCATCCTCCGTGTTGGTTTGAACCAACACCCGCTGCGAACCAGCACGCGCAGAATCCTGAAAGGCAGGCACAAAATCCCCTGCCAGAAGAGTCAGGTCGGCCGAGCCACATAGGAAAGAGGCGCGCAGTCGAAATGAGTTCGCATCGATTGGAGAGGCGCACACGGGAGCTGAAGCAAGACAACAAAAACCAAATGCGTGTACCCTAGCTGTGTTGGTTCAAACCAACACGTTCTGAGGCAGCGCCACCTCGCAATCTCCGTATATTGTGGGAAGACGAGACGGAGCCGACGCCCACCAAACCTGGACGACGGTAAGAACCGCGCGGCGCCCTCGGGCGCAGACACGGCATCAACCTGCTGATGCTATACCAGTTGATCGGGCAGATGCGCGAAGCCTCTGGCGAAGTGCTGCGCATGCGAACCGACGAACAGATCATTTTCACGGCCGGCAACCCGCCCTGCGATGCGGCCGCGCCATCTGGTTCCGACGCGCGACATGCAGGCGAGTGTCGGTGAAAACAGGTTCTACCGGAAACAAGGCTCCGGGACTTGAATGAGGATCGAAAGATGTGTCCGAGGCCCGCGAGAGGATCGTCACGCGCATGCGCGGAGACCGCGTGCGGGCTCCGGGAGTGCCGCCGAGGCGGCGCGAGTAGAGCCGTCCCCGAAGGGGCTCGCCCCATGCCCTCGGAGCGGTTATCGCGAGGAAGATGGTTCCGGGAAATTAGCGCGCAGGTACTCGGTCGCCGCCTCCGCCGTCGCGAACGAAGCGAGTTCCAGCATCTCCTCGTCGGGCCGCTGCGGCTGCCGGACCACCGTGACCCGGCCTTCGTCAAGACAGGTACGGGGCTGCTCGCGGAACCGCAGCCATTCGGCCTGCTTGGCTTCGGCCAACGCGCATGCAGCATCGTAGTCATCCGCAATGCCAAGATGGGTCGAGCGGTCCCATGCTCCGCCGTTCAGGCACCGAACCTCGATGCGACCATCCGGACGGGTGAGGCCGTAGGGACGATCCCACCACTGATCGAGCTGTGCCTTGCTCCGCGCCTCGTTCGGCGTCGCGTCAAAGGCCTTGGGCAGTTTCGGGTCGAGTGGAATCCGGCTCGGCATGGCGTCCTCTTATCGGACGGAAAATGCCAGAGAACGGGCCAGAATGGGAGCTGAATCTGGCCGGGCCTACACGCCAAATGGCTGATGCTCGTCGGCGCCGCTACAACAGCCCCCCATCGAGGATCGCGCGTGCACCTGCAATCTATCAGGAAAATGAATCGATCGCCCTTGTTCGATTCAACAATCCAATTGGACACAGATTCCAGATGACAGGAGAATCGCTGCGTGCCTCAGCTTCCGCCGGACCCTGTCCATCATCGTCGTGTCGACGCAGCCCGCAATATGCGGCGGTTCTACCTGCTGTCCTTGCAACCAACCCTGTTCGGTGGCGTAGCGGTAGTCCGCAACTGGAGCCGCGTCGGGACGAGCGGTCAGACGATGATGCAAACCTTCGACGAGAGCGCGAGAGCCGGCGAGGCGTTTGACCGGCTCGAGCGAACAAAGCGACGCCGGGGCTATGCTCCGGCGATGGAAAACCGCTGATCAACGGGCGATGCATCGCCGGACGTGGTTGGCTGGTTACGTTGCCAGATCAGCTCGGTGAGTTGCGCTTCGAGCACCTTGCGCTCCGCGGGACTGAACAGGCAGTTGCGCAGCTCGGCGCGCAGTTCCTCGATGGTGTCGACCGTCATGAGCTTCTCTCCGTTCGAAGGGAAGAAGAAGGCTCCGCCTCGCGGCGGAGCCCTCTTGGGAAGGCTCAGTCCCGGTTCGGCCGGGACCAGATCAGTTGGAGGCCTTCCGCACCCTCGACCTCGGTCAGGGTAGCGTAGATCGGAGCGGGGAAGCTCGGATCGTCCAGCTTGACGGAGAGGTAGTCGCGCTCGGTATCCTTGGCGGTCTTCTGCCAGGCAGCACCCAACTCGACGTTGCCCGAGTAGATGCGGAAGTGCGGTCCCTTCTCGGAAGGATTTTCGACGCGGATCAGCTTGGCCTTGACGTTGAGGTTGAGCGTCTTGATCGCGCCGGAGAAGCCATTGCCCGTGGAGGTGAAGGTACCGATGGTAGCCATTGTCTCATTCCTTTGGTTTTCTCGGGCCGCGCCCATCGCGACCTCGATGGCGGTCGTGAGACCGGAGGCGATCGACCCGCACCTGAAGGGCCGCAACGAAGTGGAGGGCGGCCGGCAGCGACTTTCTTGTCTCGCGAGGAATGGCGCGCAGCCCCAGGGGAAGAAAGTCGAGGACGGCCGTTGCGGGGACAAGATCGAGGGCCCGCGCAGCGGGACCGTCCTTCGGTCAGACCAGCCGTATTCGAGGACGCTGATGGACTGCCCGTCGTGAAAACTGTTGGAATGAAGTCAGGCCCTCGGCAACATCACATTGCGCGGTCACGAGCACGGGCGACAAGATCCGATTGTCCTGACGAGGCCGACTAAAGACCCGCATCTCCCGCGCAAAAGGTCGGCGGGAGCAGCAGATGTGAGTCGGAGCTCGCCGCCGCCGCAAGGGCGACAAACACCATGCGGACGAACCTGGCATGCCCGGACATCCTGCGTCTGCTGCATTGATGCTGCGATCTTCGATGAGGGCAACAGCGTGCACGATTCGGCCGGAGCATCGCGGACGATGGCTCCGGAGGTTTGCGCCGGCGAGGCCGGACGCGCGCGGTTGGCACGTGCGGACGGAGCGCGTGACCCAAACTGGACCAAAGCGGAGTCGAAGCGCCGTGCCACCCGACGTGGTGATCACGCTGCGCCCCGGGTGGCAGACGCCACACTGCTTTCGCACTCGTTCGGCCATAGATCGAGCTGGCCACGGTCAGCATCCGTCGAGCGGATCGGCCTCGTCAGCGGCACGCAAGAGCGATACAGAAAGACTTGGCCACGGACACCGCAGTGCTCGAGCGAAGGCGCACGATCGGCGTCGACGGCCGGAAGCCAATCCAGCTAGGTCCCACCCATCGCTCACGCTCGTCGTTTTTCATGGCGCTGGGAGTTGATTTGCGACATCAGGATCGGCCCAAGAGAAAACTCTCCGACCTCCGCTTTCCGCGTCAGCCCACGCAAGTAGCCGCCAGCTGATCTGATCGTGGTGCCACGCTGCAGGATGCAGGCGACGACGACCGCCGCTTGCATTTCACCCAGGACGGTTTGCGCCTCCTCCCAGGCGCTCGGGCTGATCCCCAGCATTGATCTCACAACGGCCGCGGTGGCGAGGAAATCGCGCCAGTTCGAAATCCCACCCTTCGCATAATCGACGATGTCCGGGCATGCACCGAGGACCATTCCCAACGGATACGAACCCTCGGCGACTCGCGATGGTTGAGCTTTAGGCTCAGCTCCTGCCGCCCTGCCTTCTGGAAGGCTAGGTTCAAGATCAATTAAGGCATTAGTATTTGAATTCTGTATGTGGCGCTCAGAATGGGACTCATTGGCGCTCGGATTTTTGGATTTGATGTGGGCTTCCAGAAGACTGAGCACGTCGTCCGCAAGTTGCGACAACTCGTCGGCGATCGGCTCAAGCTCCTGGCGCGTCGCGGTGCGCCGAATCTGAGCGACCATTGCGCGGAAGGCGGCATGCACCTCCTGCCAATCGGCAGGCCCCTGCCCTGCCCTTCGCGTCGGGACGCCTTCCTCGATGCCGGTTGCAATCATTTTCGCGATGTCGCGCCGGCACAGCGTGATCCGCTCACGCACGAGCTTGAGTGCGCGGGCTTCGGCTTCGATATCGGCCGCCAGGCTCTCGAACTCCTCCGAGCGCACGACGAGCGGCGACAGATCAAAGCCGAAGGCGAGCTCGATTTCACCGGCATCGTCCTTCCGCGCATAGCGCTTGCCATTTGGGCTGTCGCGCCGAACGATCAGTCCCGCGTCGACCAGCACAGCCAGGTGACGCCGCAGCGTCGATGCCGGCATGCCGTGCGCCCGCCGACTGAGCTGATGGTTCGACGGGAAGACGATCAGATCATCCTCTCCTGTCAGCGCCGTCTCAGGATGGAAGGTCAGGAGCGCGTTTAGCACCGACAGCGCGCGCTCCGACACGCCAAGGCGCGGCCGTGCCGTGCAGATGGCGTGGAAGATCTTCCATTTGTGGACGATCTTTTCGGGAGGGCGTTCTGTTGCGACCATTTGGCTTGCCACATGGGCAAGCGTCAACGATCGCCGCCCAAAAGGCGTCGTTGGAGAGTGTGACTGCATGTCTTTGCCTCAGCTGGGCAAAGGAAACCTGCTCGCCGAAACGACGATAAAATCGCGTAGAAACTCTTGACTGCGATTCGCGAAAGTGATTCTCTGTCAGTCGCCAAACTTGAAGAGAAGGGCTTCCGGAACTCCGTTTCGGGGGCCTTTTTCTTTTGCCTTGTCTGCTCCTGGTTCGTGTTTACGGGACGAGGCCGTCAGGCCTCGGTAGTTTCCTGACCGCCGCTCGTTTTGGAAAAGGCGTCGAACAGCGCCGGGAGTTGGTCGACAAGAAATGCCGCGAATGTCGCCGAGACATTCTTGTCGAGGGTAAGCTTCAATTCACGCTCGGCGTGACGCACCTGTGCAATCTTATCGCCGGATACGGAAAAGACCGGCTTCTCTTCGGAAGCCTTCGATGTGCCCGCGGAAGATGGACGGCTCGCCGCCGTGAATGCTGCAAGAAACCGGGCGTCGGCTTCTCGCTCTGCAAATTTCGGTTCAGCGATCGCCGCTCTGACACGTTTGAGCGCCGCGGCATCCTTGATCAATTCAGCGAATGACTGCCAGCGGCCGCGGCCAACTTTCGGAGCCTTCCCAATTGCTTGAATAACATCGGTTGGAACTGACCGGGCCACGGCAAGAAGTTTCGAGGCCTCCGCTCGATCGATCGACAACGCATCTTGCACGATGGACCGGCTATGCCCGGCATCTTCGATATGCATCGCGAAGGTGGCGCGCTCAATGAAACTCAGATCTTCGCGTGGTGCGTTCTCAAGTCCTTGCGCCACGACGAGCGCTTCGTCTGACAGCGCTCGCAGGATCGCTTTGACCGAAATGCCTAGTTCGCGCGTGGCGCGAACGCGGCGATGACCATACGCACTCTGGTAGCGCCCTTTTGCTTGAGGATGCTCCCGAACGAGAATGGGGACCTCTTGACCACGCTGTGCGATTGACTGCTTAAGTGCCTCAAACGAGCTATCATCCTGGTCGCGAAACCGGTCGGCCAGCGGTGACGGATCAATGAGCGAGGGGTCAATTTCAAGGATCATGGCCCCGGATGCGATTCTTTCGCGAAGCTCTTCGTTCTCTTTCTCGACTTCGGAAAAAGAGTCTTTCAACGAGCGGACCGAGCCCGACGAGACCCGCGGCAAGGCAGCGGACATGTTGTCAGCTGACAACGCAGTTGATTGCGGAGCCGTGAAAAGGCTCTTGATGGTGTCAGTACGTTTGCTCATCGACCCCACACCTTCTTAAGAAGTTGCGCGATTTCGGCATTGACCGCGTCGACCGATTCCAATGCCCGATCGTAGGCGCCCCGCCCTACGGCGCCGCGCTCCAGCTCATAAAGTGATTGCTTGGTGAGACCAGCATTGGCGATCGCGGTCGATTTCCAAACAGTGGCCTGGAGCACATCCGATCCAAACAGGTTCCGGAGGAGAGCCACGATTTGAGCTTCGGGCACGTCATTAGGATCGTGACGCGTGATGACATACCGGATGAAATCGTGATCGAGGCGCCCACCCGCTTCCTCGATGACGGACATGAGGTCCGACGTCATGAGGAGAAATTGGCTCATGGATGCGACATCGACCATCTGAGGATGGATGGTCACGAGCATCGCGGTCGCCGCGTTTAGCGCACCCATGGTCAAGTAACCAAGTTGGGGTGGGCAGTCGATGACCACGACGTCATAGTCGTCGGCGACCTGGTCGATAGCGCTTGCGACACGGCGAAAGAATAGGTCGTGTCCGCGTTCACGCCGCTCGACCATTGCTCGAGGCGTTGTGTGCTCGAACTCCATCAGCTCGAGATTGCCTGGAACGAGACCTATCCCGTCAAAATAGGTCGGCCGAATGACCTCGCGCATTGGCCGCCTGTGCTCGTCATATCGTATAGCGCCGTACAGGGTTTCGTTCGCGGCGATGTCGAACTCAGGTTGGTACCCGAACATTGCTGACAGCGAAGCCTGCGGATCGAGGTCAATCGCGAGGACCCTAAAACCGGCAAGCGCGAGATACTGCGATAGATACAATGCCGTCGTCGTCTTGGCGGAGCCGCCCTTGAAGTTCGCGACGGTGATGATTTGGAGCTTGTCGCCTGGGCGCCGGCGCGGGAGAAATTCCAATGCTTCGCGCGGCCGCGCGGTGGCTAGATACCCACGCAACTCATGAATCTGAGCCAAGGTATAGGATCGGCGTCCGCCAAGGCCCGTCGCTGGAGTCGGTCCAAGTCCGTCGAGGGAGAGCTGCCGAAGGTACCCATCGGATACACCCGCAATCCGCGCAACCTCCCCTGAGGTAAACGACCGGAGCGATTTGCTTGCTGAAGGCGGGAACAGCGTCGTCGCGAGCGAGCGAAGCTGGCCGGAAAGAATGSCGGCATGCCGAGAGATCCGCGCAGACGCAGTCTCGCTCATCGTAACCGAATCTTCCGCTAGGATCGCCATTTGCCCTTCTCAAGACGGTTTCTGCGCGTCAGACGCCTAATCTCCGTCTTGAGAGATGGCCACGATTCTATGATTTGAGCAAGAAATAAAGGGTTAACGAGTTCTTAACGCTGGATGGCTTGCGTAACGGCGAGCAGCGGCTTTTTGGGCGCGTCGCCCTGTTGTTGTCAGCTGACAACAAGGGCCCCGGCCAGCGGAACGAGCCTACTATAGCGCGATTCGGCGAGGCTGCGTGTCCCCAAGCGTCATTCGGCACGATGCCAGCCGCTGCTCCGATCAGTGTTGCTATCGTGCGGATGCGCCGGGGCGTCTTCCATGCGCGTCACGCCTCGCTTCTGGGGTCGCGTCAGCGTGCACCGGCGCTCGACGAGCAGTTGATCCATGCAGCGCGCCGGGATCTCTGTATTCCCCGTTTCCCAGCAAGCTGTCGCCCCGGGGGATCGCTTTCCTCGTGAGATACTGTGGTCTCGCACCCGATACCCAGGACCGGCGGCTCCCCGAAAAGCGCCCTCCCCGTCTCGTTGAAGCGCCGGAGCCGTGGCGAGCGAAGGGATTTGTGGTGTTGGTTCGCTAGGTCCAGCAGCGCACCGGGCGTTCGCAGTGTGGACCGACGCGCCCACTGCGGCACTTCGCTGGGCCGCTCGCCAGGGCAACAAGCAAGCCCGCACGGTAGCAGGTCTCCGCCAATCAGCCGAACGAACAAGCATAGAGTAATCGACCGAGTGCATTCCGGGTCGCAGTCCCGGACCACCAGCCGCAAGACCGACAACCACCTGGCGCGGCGGGGGCGCCTCATCTTCGGCTGCACCTACGATCTGTTTCGGCGAGGGAAGCCAATGCGCAGTTAGGTTAACACCTTAACCGGCACGGTCGTGGGCGGTTCGAGCTCGCCCTGGGGTGGGGCCGCATCCAATCTCAACGCCTGGCGCCCAGATAACCATCGCGAGCCTTTGAGTTCGAGGCGAGCGCGCCGCATCGGATCGCTTCCTGGATGAGACGTTTCGATAGCAAGGGGAGGGTAGTCCATCGGGACGCCGCGCAGATTGTTGTCAGCTGACAACAATCTCTTAGTCAGACCTGCGCAACGGATGGCGGCGTCGCGGTCGGGCAGGCGGAACGCCGCCGGACCTTGGGTGGCCACGGCCAACATCGAGGTCGAGCCATGACTGTGGGTCGTCGAGAAGGACCAGCCGAAGAGCAGGCTGAGCTCACGCTTCGATCCCGCCTGTCAGGAAGTTGATCCACAGCATCCAGTGTCCGAACGGCACTCCGTCGGCGCACAGCAAGGCGGCTTTACAATCCAAACTCGCACGTTTGCGTGAACGCCGAATGGGGTCTGAATGGGAGCGGAAAGTCGCCTCGCACCGCCGTCTTAGGTAGCCACCGACCCTAGAGAATTGTTGTCAGCTGACAACAAGAGCCTAGGCCTACCAAGGAAATGGATGTTGTCAGCTGACAACAATCGACGCCTGCGGCCGCCGACGCGCGTCTTTGCAGCCCTCGCGCACTGATGAATTCGGGAGCTGGGACGAGGTCGTCCTCGACCGGACTCCGGCCGCGGTTATGGCGTGTGGTGGCCTTGATGGGAAACAGTGCCCAGAAGGCCGGCGGGTGGCATTCATCAAATGCTAACCATAGAAATCTACGGCCTCCGTGTGTTTTACGACCCTCTTCATCAGATTTGGCGGGAATACCCCGGCCTACACGCGGTGTATCCGGAATGTTATACAAGGATACACGATACGCGCTAGAGGAGCGCCGGATGGCCTTCCATATCAAGAATCCCGAGACCGATGCGCTGGCCCGCAGGGTCGCGGCGCTGAAGAAAATCGGACTGACCGAGGCCGTGCACACGGCACTCGCCCATGAACTCGAGCGCGAGCAGGGCAGGCCGTCATTAGTCGACCTGGGCGTCCAGTTTTGTCGCGATTTGAAGGCAAAGGGCAATCCGCAGAGCGGCAAGCCTGCTGACAAGGCGTTCCGCGACAGCCTGTACGAGGATTCCTGATGTTCATCGACGCTTCGGCGCTCACCGCGATGCTGACCGACGAAGACAAAGCGCGCGAGTTGCTGGCGCGCGTGCAGCAAAGCTCAACCCGGCTGACCTCGCCGCTGGCCGTGTGGGAGGCGACGGTTGCCATCGCCCGCGTGCTCGATCTGCCGATCACCGCGGCAGCCGAAGCGGTCGAGAGCTACCTCGCACTGATGGAAATCAAAATGGTGAACGTTGCGCCCGAAACAGCCCGCATCGCGCTCAAAGCATACGACCGCTACGGCAAGGGTCGACACCCGGCACGGCTCAATTTTGGGGACTGTTTCGCCTACGCCTGCGCTCGCCATCTCGGTGAACCGCTGATGTTCAAGGGCGCCGATTTTCCGCAGACCGACATTGAGGCGGCCTGACAAGCGCTACTATCGAAGCGCGCCTGAGCGTGGCAGAAGTAATGAACGCTGATTCGCGGCGAAGCCACCGAACCCGCGCTGGGAAGCCAGTCCGATCGCCGTGGCGACAGTCGATCTGGCCGACGAGGACATCTGAGCGCGGACGGCGGCCGACGGCGTCCGGAAGAGGGCAGGGGAGCTAACCAGCAGCGTATCTTCTCGGCGGTTTGGCGCCCACCGGCGGCTAGCTCGGCTTGGGGTCGCCAGAGCTCGTTGATTTGCGAGGCGATTCAATCCCGAGACGGTCCGGAACCGACATCGCTATGACGGAAGCGAAAGTCGTGTTAGATTCCGTTTCGCTGGTTCTCATTAAGGTTATCAGGACCTTGCTGCCCACCTACAAAATCCCCAATCCGCTACCCTGGGACCAGCTCATCGGGCCGCTCGCCGCCGCCGAGGATGCCGTGGCCCGCTTCGACGAGCGGCTGGCCAAAAGCCCAATCCGCGACGGCGCAATCAGCCGGACACACTTCACCGATGCCTGCGCCAGTTTGTGGCTGGACGGCGAACTTGTCCACCTCGATGACCTCGTGCTCCACGACGCCGGCATGGACGTTCGCGCTCCCACCCATGAGCTGACTCGCGCCCACGCCGTGCTGCGCGCCCGTCGGCGCATCGCCGAGGCGAAGCCCGAATGGGCGCTGTCGGCTCCGGGGCTCTCCAGCCTCCGCGGGCAGGGCGAGCGAGAGCAGGAGACGAGCAACCGGAAGGAAGGTGAGGGAGGTTTTGAGATCGACGAGGCCCCCGAGCGGGAGGAGGTGGGTCTCGAATTGCCCCTCGGTGTCTTCGAGGCCGATCCCCATCTGGCCGCCGCTTTCGACGCGGTCGACGCAGCGAACGCCAGGGCGGAGCGCAGGCTTGCCGACGAGACTCGGATTCGGCCGGAGCGGGATTCTCTCATCTACGATCCCGACTGGGATGAGGAGGAACGCCTCGATCACTGGCGCGATGTGGTCGACCAGACTCGCGGCTTGCCGCCGACCCTGGCGGGGGCGATTGCCGCCGACGCCTGGGGTGAGATCGAACCGCTCGAGCACACGCCTTGGCTCGGCCGCCTGCTCGCCGCAGCATTGTTGAGGGACCGCGGCAAAACGCGATCGCATCTGCCGTGCCTGCATGCTGGGCTGAAAAGCATTCCGCGTGAGCGCCGGCGGCCACGTGACGCCGCAGCGCGTTTGGTCGTGCAGCTCAAGGCCATGACGGCCGCCGCCGAGTCTGGCCGCAAGGATCACGACCGCTGGCTGATGACCAGAAACCTGCTCGCCCGAAAACTCGCCGGCCGTCGCGCCACTTCAAAACTGCCGGCTCTCCTCGACTACGTGCTGACGAGGCCGATCGTCTCGGCGGGCATGATCGCGGCGGAACTCGGGATCACTCCCCGTGCTGCCCAAAACCTGGTCGCCGAGCTCGGCCTGCGCGAGGCGACCGGGCGGGGACGCTACCGGGCGTGGGGCGTCCTGTAGAGGCGAAAGTCCGTGCTGTGAACGCTCGGCAGAAAGGCCGTCTCGTCCAGATGAAAAAGGCACCAACAAAAATGCCGCGCGGTTGAAATCCAGCGCAGCGGCCGTTTCCAGCGCCCGAGGGTGTGACGAAAACTCCGGTCACGCTCGAGACGCTGACCAAGACCTTTATTCGTCCGGCACGCACGCGAGACGAAGTCTTGAAGATTTAGTTTGATCGTACTTATCGTAGCCAACCTACGATATAAGCAATAAATCGAAACTTGCCCATCCAGCTGGTTGCACGGTACTGTACGGAGCCGCCTCAATCGTCGTTGGTAAGTTCGTCGGGCCACATCTGCGCGCCATGGAGCACGCGCAAGATGCGAACGGTATCGCCGTCGACCAGGTACGCCGCGACATAAGATGTACGCGGAATGACCAACTCGCGCGTCCCAGCGACACGCCCCGGCCGGCCACTGTCAGGAAAGTCGAGCAGGCGCCGCGCGGCATCAGCAATCTGTTCATCAACATGAACCGCGGCGCGGGGATTCTCGGCCTCGATGTAGCTGAAAATGCCGTCGCGATCGGACAACGCGAAGCGCGACCAGACGAGTTTCACCGTTCGTGCTCCGCCGCTTTTCGGAGCGCAGCGGCACGGCGTTCCGCAAAATGCGCTTCGACCTCGGAATCATCGAGATCGGGCCGGGTATCCGCCAGCGCTTGGCGTACCTTCTCACGAAACCAGCTATCGTAAGCTTGGCTGTTGCTCACGAGCTCCAGCGGAAGCATCCCTTCGTTGGCCGTGCGTGTCAGCAGGATCCGCACGGCGTCGGATACCGTGAGACCCATATTTTCCAGAACCGCGGTGGCCTTTTCTTTTACGTCGGCATCGATTCGGGTTTGGACTAGGGCATTCGAAGCCATAGCGCGACCTCCGTTATTCACGGCTAATGTAATGCATTTGAATGACATGCGCCAGTGAGGTCACGGCCCCGTGACCGGGGGTGAGCACAGCAGCCAAGCGGCCCCGCCTTTCGGCGGAGCCGCTGCGTCGGGCCGTCAATCCCGGCTGGGGCGGGACCAGATGAGCTGGAGACCTTCCTGGCCTTCCACCTCGATCAGGGTGGCGTAGATCGGAGCGGGGAAGCTCGGATCGTCCAGCTTGACCGAGAGGTAGTCGCGCTCGGTGTCCCTGGCGGTCTTCTGCCAGGCCGCTCCCAGCTCGACGTTGCCGGCGAAGATGCGGAAGTGCGGTCCCTTGTCGGAGGGGTTCTCGACCCGAACCAGCTTGGCCTTGGCATTGAGCGCGAGGGTGCGAACCGTGCCGGTGAAGCCGTTGCCGGTCGAAGTGAAAGTGCCGATGGTCGCCATTGTCATGTCCTTTCAGTTTCCCGGGCCGCCCATCGCGGCCTCGATGGCTGGCGACAGACCGGAGGCGATCGACCCGCACCCGAAGGGGCCGGCACACAGTAGAGGGCAGCCAGGGTGCGACTTTCTTGTCTTGCGCGAGGAATGGACGCGCAGCGGCCAGGGGAAGAAAGTCGTAACCGGCTGTTGCGGGGATAAGAGCGAGGCGGCGCTTTAGCGACGACGTCCTTCGGTCAGACATGCCAAATCGAGGACGCCGTGGGTGTGCCTGAAGAAACGGCCGAGGGACACGATTTGCGATCATCGAAACGTTGACCGAGGAAAGAACCCGATCACCGCTCATCGCACACATCTGGCAACCCCTCAGGCTAGCGAGTCGAGGTCCAAACCGGAAGGTAAGCGCGCTGCCCGGCCGACAAGAGCCACAGGGCCCGCAAGGTGAACGCACAGGCTGCGGCCGCGATTTACTCGGCACCGCGATGACCTGCGCAACGCCAGAACGTTAGCTTTCCTCGAAGGAAGGCCGGCAAGGCCGCTGTCAGTTCGCGACATCCAGCCCGAGGAAAAGGGCGCGGGCTGGCTGTCGGGCAGCCGACAAGGGGCGGGGGTCTCTATGCTGATCGCCGGACAAGGAAGGGCCGGCAAGCGTCGGCGCGAATCGCGCTGTGCGCTGATCATGCCGCCTCCTCGACGTCTGCTGCTTTCGGCTGCAGGTCGTGCAGATAAGCGACGGCGCGTTGCGCATGCGCGGCCGCCGAGAAGATAAAGCGCTTCTCACTAGACAGAACCTCCAACCACGATGCGAGGTAGCTCGCATGATCCGGCCGCGGCTCGAGTTCGGGAGAGATCCCGAGATCCGCGCAGAGGAAGCAGCTCCCGAGTTCTGCCACATATCCTGACAGTCCAGCCCTTATTTGAAAGTTTACGCCGCTGGAGATGGTGCTGATCATGCTGCCATCTCCTCGGTTTGAGGCTGTTGGGCGTGCATCCAATCGGCCGCCTGCTGAGCCTTGCTGGCGGCCGTGAAGATGGCCCGAGGATCGTCCTTGAGGAGGCGCAACCAGGATGCCACGTATGCGGCGTGATCGGGCCTGGGATGATGGGCGACACCCAAATCTGCCAGGATGAATGACGCCGCCAATTCGGCGGTGGCTTCTTCGATCGGCAGCCAATCGCGCTTGAACCGTTCCTGGAAGTCCCGGTCGAGCCTGTGCTTTGCGCCTGTGGCATGCGCTGCCTCATGTATTAACGTGCCGGCTTGGGCCGCTGGGCTCGTGAACACCGCGTATTCCGGCATGAAGATCGTGTCGAGGTCGATGCGGTAGTGCGCATTGTAATTGCCGGTGACGATCGGGATCTTCAGTGCATCGATGAACGCGTCGACGTGAGTGAGGCGCTCGCTCTCCGGAAGCTTCTCGACGATCTGCGGTTCGTAGCCATCCACTTGGGCGACATTGAACACTGTGAAGGCACGTGCGAAGACGCGGCGACGAACGTCATCGTCACCGTCGTCTGCATCGTCGTTGGTGGCCGCCTTTGCCTGCTTCCAGAGAACAACCGTCGTTCCTCGTTCGCCCTTGCGCACCTGCGCGCCGATGGCGAGCCATTGTCGATAGGTTCCCCAGAGGCCGTCGGCGTAGCCCTGAGCTTGCGCAGCAATCCAGAGCGCGAGCACGTTGACACCCCGGTATCGGTTGCCCGACGAGATGTTCTGAGGGCGGGTAATGGCGGTGCCGTCGTGATGCCAGGGCATGCGCCATTCGCCGGCGCCAGCTTCGATGGCGGCGACGATCTCGGCGGTGATGCGGGTGTAGACATCGGCGCGTTCCGCCGAACTCGACGTATGGGACATGGGAGAATCTCCGCGGCCGGCGGAGCAAGCCTCTCTCACTCCCTCAACCGGCCGCCCGATTCCGGCCTTCCTCGTCCTCTCCCGCCGCCCGACAGGGCGGCCGTCTTTTGTTCTGCGCTGTCTCATCATGATGGGTGCTCCCGTTCGGCCGGGGTCCGTCCCCGGCGGCGGAGCAGCCACCTGCGATGCCCGAAAGCGCGACCGCGCACTCGCAGAGCCGAAGCGACAGCGGAGGACGGCGATCAGCCGTTGCGCGGCCGTGCGGGGCATCGCGCGCTCCGACTATGCCGGGACGGACGCCGACGAGAGCGATTCGGCGCGGTTACAACATCAGGCCTGGAGTTCTGACGTCAGTTGCTGCAGTCGATATCGTGGAGGACAGCCTCGATGCGCGCGAGATCCTGTTGCAGGGCGGAGCGCTGTAGCGAGGACAACCGCTTCTCTTTGAGGACGGCTCTCGCCTCATCTGCGGAACGCACCCATGCTGGCCGGTGTCTGGCGGTGATGCAGGCGTTTGGACAACGTGTTGGTTGGCAAAGCGCCGTCAGCGGCGTCTTGTTGTCGGCGTTGGTTGCCTGCTTCAGGCATAGGGCGATCCCGGGATCGAAGAAGCAATCGGCGAGCACCCCGACGTGCAATGTGCGCGCGAGACTAGCGAGCATCGTGCGAAGCCGCGCGCGATCTGCAATCATGACTGGAAGGGGATCAAGTTCTGCCCCCGCAGCATCAAGCGCCTTCGATATGCGCGGCGCCGCTGGTCCGGACAGTGTCGAGCCAGTCTGTCGCTCATCGAAGTAAACCAGCAGATCATCGAGTTGCCCAAGCGCACGCTGGCTCTCGACCTCGGCGCGAAAGCCGGACTTGCTGGAGCCGGCATAGCCCTCGAAGGCAGCGACGGAGGCGTGCTTATACTGGATCATGCCGGCGATCGCGCCGAAGGGACGGTTGGCGATATGCCATGCGATCGTTCGGCGAAATTGCCGTGTTGTGATGCGCCAAGGCTTGCCTTCGGGGCTGGTGGGAATAACCGGCTCGTTGACCGTGCCGAACAGCTTATTGAGGTGATCGCGGTAAAGATTGAGCTGCCGCACGATCTCGGCAGAGAGGTGATCCTTGCACACGGATTTGGCGGCCAGGACCGGCCAGAGTGTCGTGAGTCCGCGGGCGGTTGCCGCCGGGAACGACAGGCGCTCCAATACCTCGACGGCTTTGGCGACGGGTTCGATCGTGATCCATTCGGCCGCTTGGCCATGGCTCGACTTGCCTTTGTAGGCGACCGATCGGACGCGGTGGCGCATGATCAGACCATCTTCGCTGCGGGTAATGGAGAGACACCCGCGCTGCATTGCTTGAACTTCGCAGTCGCGCATGCCGCTCAGATACGCGCACAGGACATAGGCCGCTGATTGCAGCATCCGCTCCTCTTGGGCGAGCGTCTTGGCGTCGAAACGGGGTCGCCACGGTCGACCGGTCTCCGGCAGAAGAGAGATGCAGGTGTCCATGCCGCCGGTCTCAACGCCGAGTTCGCGTATGGCTGCATCGATCAGGTCCGGCGCTCCGCTCGCAAGCTGAATATGCATCCTGGACTCTGCGCGGGCATCGATCCCGATATGAAGATGAAGCAGGTGCGAGTTGACAGGAGGCAATACGTCACCCGTCTCTGGATGCCGCAAAACGGTGCCATTGTGAGCAGTCCCCCAGATCGGCACACCGCGCTCTTCACGCCGGCGCCGCTCAAAGTAGTCCGTGAGACGCCGGCGCTGTTGGCCACGGCGCTGTTTGCGGTCGAGGACCTGGTCTAATCGAACAAGCTTGGCGCAATGGGCCTCCAATCGATCCAACTCTTCACGGGCGGCGAAGATATCGGGCGCAAACTCGGTGACGTAGCGGATCGACCAGGCCAACAGTGGCGCGATGACTTCTTCCGGCATCCGTGGGGTGCGGTTCTCGCGGACGTGACGATAACCAGCGACACGGGCTGGAGCTTGTCCGCTCCACGGCTGGAACGACAGCCCTCGGGAAGGAAGATGATGACGATAGGCATGCAGGTCGATCGGCACTTCCAGGAGTTGGCCAACAATGACAGGCCGACGGCTGCGATCGGTCTGGAGATGGCGGGCATAGCGGTCGAGCAATTGCTGATCGACCCGCGAGAGATCGACAGCGCCGAGTTCGCCGCGGACGAACTCGAAGAATCGGCGCGCCCTGTTGAATATCTGCCGGACACAGGCAGGTGGGAGCTTCTTGCGATGACCAGGAAGGTCGACGTTGAGCCGGACATAGAGGAACTCCCGGATTGCTTCGCGGGTACCGATGTCTTCGACCGATGCGAAATGTACGGTGACGTGGCAGCGACGGGCGTTCTCGCGGAATACGGCCGGACCGAGATCCCAGCTTGCGTCGCCATAGCGCGAGAGGCAGCTCCGATCGAAGCCCTTCTTCAGCGGCGCGGAAGCAAGAACCGGACGATCGTCTAGTCCCTGTCGGGATGGAGCGAAGGCCACTTGGCTCATGGCCGAACCTCGGGCGGAAGATAGAGAGATTGTTGGGCGGCCTCGCTGCGAGCCTGGGCGATCACACCTTCAGAGAAGACGGGCAGAATCTGCTGGGTGATGCGTGCATGCGCGCGACCGAACTTGATGCTCCACTCGGCCGCAGAAAGCCCGGCCCGTTCGCCCTGGATAAAGTCAAGAAAAGCGAGAATCGCGGGCAGCTTGCGAGCAGTGATGACTGCATTGCGGCATTCCAGACACCCCCAGAACGGCTGCGGACAGGGCGAGCCTGCTTCGGCGAAGGGACTGTTCTGGAAACCTGAGCACGCCGCGAGCCAAACGTCCTGATCTCCATCCAGGAGCGCCGGCACGCTATTGGTCTGCACGGGGACATCAGCACCCTGGCGCCAAAGAGATTCGCTGTCGGGTGACAAAACGATCGGTCCTGCCGCCGCGACAACTTCCGTAAGGGCCTTGGCGACGGTGGCTTCATGCAATGGGCGCAGTGAAGGAATATCGGCATAGTGGCGAGCGGCGATCTCCGGCGTGTGGCCGACGGCAAAGCGCGCCATGTGCCCTTCGGTCTTGAGATACCAGAGTGCCTTATGCGTCTTGCGCAGCCGGGCGAGAGTGAGGTGAAGAGGACGGCGATCGTCGTCAACGATGCCGTGTCCAGCGACCCAGTTGTCCACCAACTGATGCGGGTGGTCGATGCCGGACCGAAACTGTCCGCGCCCTCTATAGTGATAGACCCAGAGAGACTCGACCGAAAGGAAGCGCCTGGTAAAGCCCGTCACTTCGATCAGCTTACGGATCAATCCGCCAGGTGTGCCGAGGCCGCCATCATGAACTCGCAGGCGCTTCTGTTCGGCACCGCGCGCGCGACGCTTTATGTAGCTGATCTCGACCGTACCGGGTCTGGGGTTCTGCAAACAGTCGATCGTCAGGGTCTTGCAGCATTCGATCTCGAGCCCCGTCTCCAATGACAGGAAGGTCAGCAATGGCGGCAGATCGGATGCGAGCAAATGATGGCGGCTATGGAGATCCTCGCAAAGGTTGGAAACCGGCAAGCCACGGCGCAGGCGCATGAAGTACAGGCGTTTGAAGGCGCGGTCCGAGTGATCGATCTTGCCTTCGGCGGCAATCGTGGCTTCAACATCGGCGACCGCACTGCGGAGGCTGGCGTCACCCGCCTCGTCGAGCGGACGGCCGATACGCCTGAACATCTTGCTGATATCGGCACGAGCCGCGTCACGTAGCTGACGAGCGACGAACGGACTATATGCGTCGCGGGGCTGCGATCGCCCGGCGGATTGCGCGCTCGTGTAACTTAGGCGACGGCGGAGCCCCTCATCGAGAAGGCCGGCTTGATCGGCATCTATAGAGCGCAGCGCAAGAACCGCCTTCGCGAGGACCATGTGCCGATGGATCGGCGTCATGCCGGCGGCCTCAAGGGAGGCTTCGTATCCGTCAATATCCTGCGCGCGAAGATCGGCAGGCTTCGTGGCATGAGAGTGGTCTCGCAGATACGCGAAAAACCGATGATACGCCGCGATGTGCTGCTTGATGGTGCTGCGCGCTCCCAACGAGCCGCCGAGTTCGGCCTGTCGGCGAACAGCCCCGGCAAAGGCTATAGCGAGTGCTCGCGGGCGCAGGTCAGTGAGATCGACTTCGACGATCCCACCATAGCGCGCCTCAATGTTGAAGCGCAGACCGAGCACTTGGTGACCGGCATGAGCCGGGACAACACCATCTGCGGGCGCAAAACGAACTGAAGTTCCCTTCCGCGGCCGCCGCCTCATAACGAGTGCTCCGACGGCAGCAGCGCCAGTAACTCCGCGACGGCGGCATCGACGGTATCGGCGCGCGAAGCGATATGATCGAGATAGATGTAGGTCGTTGCGAGGCTGGCGTGGCCAAGGAGGCGCTGGACCTGTTGCAAGGGATCGCCGAGGATCTGCCGATATCCTTCCATCGATCCAGCGGGCAAAGCTGCATCGCGAAGCCGGTGCTGGATCAGCATCGCGAGCATATGCACGGCAAAGGTATGGCGGAGCTGGTGCGGGGTGACGTTGATCGAAAAGCCGAGAGACCTGCACCGCTCGGATGCCCGGGCGAAGATCACTTCCCAGGAGTTCGGTTGAACCGGCAATCCGACTTCCGTGAGCCACAGCACGGCCGGCTCGCTCGGTGTACCGTCGTCATCGCAGACGATGATCCTGTTGCGCTCTTCAGGGCTGAGCAGGTCAAGAGCGAAGTTGCTCCCGTCGAGCAGTCGCAATCGGGAAGCTGACCGCTCCCCATGAACAAAGATCGGACGTTCGAACGAGCGCCAGCCGGAGCGTCGCCGGAACTTCGTGACCGCGTGAGCCCGTTCAACCGCGATGTAGGCCCGCGCCTGTTCAAGCAGTCGACCGGAAAGAAGAATCTGGCGACCACGATCACCCTTGGTCAGCGCGTCCGGCAGATCGAGCCACACCTGTCGAGCTGTTCGCCGATCGACGGCAGCGAGGTCGGACGCAAACAGAAAGGAGGCTTCTTCCAGCCGAAGGCCTGTCGTCACAACGAAGTCGGAAAACAACGCATTGCGAATGCCGTTGCGATCACGGGCTCCGGGGCGTGTTCTGCCATCAGGCATAAGGCCTCTGAGGCCGACGTCCCGAAATACCCGGTAGTCATCGAGCGTGACAAAGCTGACATCCGCTCGACGTGCAGCCGGCTCATAGGCGTCGTTGCGTGCCGTAATCTGTGCTCGCCGGCCGCCGTATCCTCGCCTCCAAACGGAGCGGTGCGTGAACGGCGCTTCGGAGACCAGGCCCTCGTGAACACCCCAGCGATAGAGGCGATCGAGACAGGCGACAGCTCGATTCCAGGACGCCGCAGAGATGCGTTGGCCGGCCTCGGCCCGGCGACGAACTCGATGGTAGGCGAGGACGTCGCGACGATCACCTTGCCATACGGACTTGCCGCAGGCTTCCGAAAGAAAGCGGACCCAGACGAGGACATCATAGCCGTATGCACGAAGGGAGTGCCGTGAGCGAACGCCATTGAGAGGAAGATCGCGGAAGAAACGCTCCAGATCAGGATCGTAGAGCACACCGTCCCGGAGGATCATGGGGACGTGTCCATCAAGACCGTCTGCTGATCGACGCTCCTGAATAGTGATGTTCGAAGCCGGCCTTACCTTGTCCACAAGTTCAATCTTCCCCCGGACCCCCCATACGGCGAGCCAGCATCAACGAAGGCGTTCAACGTGCCCGGCGCTATCGAGGCCGGCCGCCGCCAGCTATGTGGGAGCGCTGCGGCCGACGGTGACCACCGCAAAGCCGTCCGCCCGCTACGGCGCTATTGGATGGCGCGCGTGCGGACGGCTTTGCTCTACCGAGCTACACCACAAGTGGGAACACGACCTACCGCCTCCGTCAGTCCCGTTGCATCGACGTCAGCAAGACACTGAGAGTCGGTGCAGACTGTCAAGATAAGGCAATCAGCTCTTCGCGCGCGCGTTCGCTCCGATCCTTGCTGTAACGGCTGAGATCGCGATTGACGCGGTGAGCGGGAGCAGTCCAATGGACGGTCTCATGCGCTCTGACGGCGACATATGAGGCCGTGTCGCGAAAACTTTCGATCATTGGCATCTGGATGTGATCGGACGAGGGCGAGTAAAACGCCATCGAGCCGCCGTGCCGAACGATCGCGCCGGTGTTGGCAAAGAAAGAATCGGCGTGCGCGTTGCGCTCGATCGTTGATGCGATAGCGGCCGGCCGACCGTAATAATGCTCGGGCAAGCCATCGATTTGATCGACACAAAAGACCGTATAGGCTTTGAGGAAGGGGATATCTTTTTCGACTTCGTCGCCGTGAGCGTCGGTCTCGGTCTTGGTGAAGCGGCTCGCATAGACCACAGTGCTGCCGGTCTCGCCCTTGCGGACATGCGCGCCAAGTTCGCTGGCCTGCTTGAACGTCATCCAGATCGGAGAGCGGAAGCCGCGCGCGACGGCCTCTGACCAAAGCAAAACGACGTTGATGCCCGAATAGGGTTGGCCGTTGTGTCGCAGCGGTCGGGTGATGTGGCCCGCGATATTCGGGGCAGTCCAAGGTTGAACCCAGGGGCGCACGCCGCGTTCGAGCTCGGCGACAATGCGGTCCGTGATGCGGGCGTACAGGTCGCCTTGCGCCTTTTCTCCGTTCCTGTTCATTATTAGTAACCTCCGTTCGGGAGGCCGCGCCCATCGCGGCTCCTCACGGGGTCCGCCACCGCCGGGCCCAAAGTCCGCGCACCCGAAGGGCCGAAGCAGCGCGAAGGACGGCAAAGCCGTTGCGCGGACATTGGGTCCGGCGCAGGACCACGGACCGGGAGGGGCCGATGATGGCGAGCAGCACGGACGGCGGCTGCCTTCGTCGCAGCGGCGACATGAAAAGGGCCAGTCTTGCGGGACCGGTCCGTCGGTGGCCGAAGGAAGAGGCGCGGGGCCGAAGCCCCGCGCTGGTCGGTCAGTCGAACGCCGACATCTGCGCCTTGGCCGCTTTCCGGCCGACGGAATCTGTCGTGTTGTCGACAGGCCGCTCGAAAGGCTTCCAGATCTCGCCAATGACCTTTTCGTAGGCGGCGACGGCGCCCTCAGCGGCCATGCGAAGCGCGTGAGCTTGGGCGCCCATGTCGGCGGCGAATTCACGCTTGCGCTGTGCCTGGCTATCGAAGCCGACTGGACCATCGAGGTCCTCATCGCGGCTGTCGTTGGCGAGCTTGGCGGTCGCATCTCGCGCTTCAGTGACTGCTCGGGTGTAGAACTGGCCGGCCCCGTGCGCGGACCCGACATAAGCACCGACGATCCGTTGAAGGTGGATCTGCATGGCGCGTTCACTTAGGCCGTCTCTGAGCGCGTCGGCGGTCTCGATGATGAACCGCTCATGCAAATCGCGGATGCCGTCGCCGTCGAGGATTGCCAGGCCGAAGCTTTCGGAGATGCGTTGTGCCTGTGCGGAGTCTGGACAGGCGAGCCGGACCATTTCGAGCGTGATGCCCTTGCGGAGCGGGATGACACGGGCGCTGATGCGAGAGGAACGGGCAGTTTTGGTCATGGTGAGATCCTTTCTCGGTTCGCCTTGGGAGCTTCGGCCCCCGGCCGTCGCCCCCTCGGGTGCGGTCGACCAGAACCGGCGCGAGCGGGCCGCTTCAGGGGGCGGCGGTTGCACGGCGAGCATGGGCGGGGTGCGGCCGAGCGGGCCTTCAGGTCTGCGAAGGCCGCGGCCCCTCATGTCGAGACGGCGGCCGCCGATCGCTCGCGACTTGCCCTTGAAGCGGACCGCGGCCGGTTTAGACCGCAGCACAAACCGAGGGAGCGATGGCCGGGGGTCTGCGCTCGACCCCGAACCGGGATTGGCTTGCCATGACCGGCCGTTTTCCTCCAAAGCTCGCCGTTTCGTCCTTCGTCAGGGTCTGGTCGACGTGATGTTCGCCCGGACGCAGCATCATCACGACGCCGCCGTGCTGCTGTGGCGCGATCGCAGCGCGACGATCGCAAGCTCCTGCCACTCGAGCTTGCGCATCAGGGCATCGATTTCGCCACGCCGCGCCAGTGTGAGCTCCGCAACATATTGCTGGAACAGCCGCTCGTCGGCGCGGGTCCAGGTTAACGCGCCGCGCCGAGACTGTCGCCGCTTCACGCAATCGGTGACCGTCATGCGCTCCGCGCGGCAGACGATCTGACGTTCGATGATGCGAAGGTGGCGACGCGTGTCACCCTCGGACGCCTCGATCCTCGCCTGCAGCATGCGTTGTGGCATCGCCTCGTTCATAGAATCGTCCTCCGTAGCCTTTCCCGGAGCGAAGACGCGCTGAACTCCGGAGCGTGGACGGAAAGCCGCACGGCGCGCTTCCACGCGTCATCTCCGCTGAAATGCCGTTCGAGCCGCGGATGCCTGACAACGAGGACGGGCGTGATGCCGTCCTCGTCGGTGACCGCGCGCCAGCCAAAGGCTTTGGCGATGAGGTGCCAGGGCATTGGTCAGCTCCATCCGACGAAGTTCGAGGGACCGTCGTAGAGACGGTGCCGCGCCTCATCGATGACGAAGCCGAAACGGCCCGGGCGGTATTCGTCCGAGGGGACGAGATAGCGGCGCTGTTCGGCAGCGCGGCGATCGCCGCCAAGTGTGGCGACGCATTCCGTCATGCCGGCATGCTGGTCAGAGCGGATGGCTGAGATCACGACCCAGCGGACGGCATGATCGCGTTCGAAGTCGCGCCGATCCTTCTCGTGGGATTCGCCCGGTCGAAGGGGCCGGCCGTGAATCGCCCCCCAAGCGTCGGGATACAATCCCGGATCGTCCGCTCAGCGCAGCGCCGTTCGTAGTCGGTGAACAGCTCCGGGAAGGCCTGCGCGACGGCCGCCCAGGCGCAGTCTTCCTCGTACCAGCCGTCAGGCGCGCGAAGGGTAGGGTGGACCTTCGCGTTGTGGGCGGCGTCGAGATGGAAACCGCCGTGCCCCGCGGTCGAATGTCCGACGACGCCGTCCGAATAGAGGGTCGCGCCGTGCGATACGCCCCAGGGCGTATTTGCGCGGGAGCGAATCTCTCGCCGGCCGAGCGCGGCCCGCTGGCGCTGATGTTCGGCATTCTCATGCACACGCGCCCGGAAGGCGGTTTCATCCTCCAACTCGCCGCCATGACCGTAAAAGTCGGCGCGTGTCCACCGTGCCATCGGCCCGTGCAGCCGCCAGGCCGATGCGAGATAATAGCGCCCGTTGGCACCCGGCATCATGACGAAGGCGTTGTCACCAACCCTGGCCACCAGAAGACCGTCATGGGTGCGGGCAAACACAACCTCCACCGAGGCACGCGTGGGATCGTCGATGTGGGCGGCGGTTTGAGGCGTGTTCATGCTGCCCTCCCTTCAGCCGTATCCGACGTGCTCTCATTGGCGGTGACCTCATCAAGCACGGCGTCAGAATAACGATGCGATGCGAGCCACGCTTCGGCGGCGGCGCGCGTGTCGGCGAGGTGCAGAAGCTCGGCATCGGCGCCGGCGCGATTGAGAACGCGCACCTGTCCGGGCTTCGGACGTTCGATCACGGTGAACGTCAGCGGTGGATTCACCGAGAAGGTCTTGAAGACCTTCAGGACGATGACGCCGGCGCTGCCGAAGTCGCCCTGGTGCAGCGTGACGCTTGCCGGCGTCGTATGCGCTCCCACGGTGTGCGGCGCGCTCTTGCGGACGAGGCGACCGCCATTGTTGGTATTCTCCCAGGCCGCGACCTTCTTTTTGAATCGTTCGGGCGGCCGCGGTGTGCCGTCCGAATAGCGAATGAAAGAGCCGAGCGGCATACGGTCGTAGATCTCTTGTGCGGACATATCGTCCTCCTTTCAGCGCGTTGAAAACGGAACCGCCGCCGGACCAGGCCGGCGGCGGCGATTACTCGGAAGAAGAGAGAGGGTCTACTCGGCCGCGACGGCGAAGGAGTCGGCCGGCTCGGCGACCGCATCCTCACCGGCGACGTCCTCGTCCAAGGCGTCTTCAACTTCTCCACCGGTGTCAGACTCGTCGGGCGCATCGTCGAATTCCTCCGCGTCGGTCGCGGAGAAGCGCTCGATCCAGGCCGCGATCTTGTCTGGCGCGGGGGCGAACAGCGCCGCGGGATACACGAGGCGCCCGTCGGCGAAGTGCTTGACGAGCTCGGCGCGCGTGTCCTTCGCCCGCGGGCGCGGCAGCACGGGCGTGCTGCTGCAAGCCGCTTCAAGAGCCGTGCGGGACAGGCAGGATAGGAACTCCTCCGTACCCATATTTGGCAGGAAATTATTGGCACCGATCGCTTCGCCTGCGATGCGCGCGACGACGCCGCTGTCGGAGCGGTTCTCGCGGCACGACAACACGTCGATCAGCACCGCACGGGCCACCTGCTGGAGAGTCTCGCGGTCGAAGGCGAGCTTTCCGTCCTTGTCGATCAGGCGCGCGCCGTGCCGCTCGATGCGCGCGTAGCCGTCGGCGTTGCCGGAGGTCGTGCTGACATTCTGGCCGGCGAAGGCGAGCACGAGCAGCGCGAGCAGCGTGTCGTCCTCGATCGGTGCCCGGCCGAGCGCTTCGTGCAAGGCGTCGGTGCGGAGGTCGCCGATCATCTCCATGCCCCGCCGTGTCACGTCTGGGCGCGCCTTCGGCGCCTCCGCGGCGCCGTCGTCGGATGTGGCCACGTCGGTTTTCTTCGGCGTCGGCATGCGATAGCAGACGGACTGCACCTTGCCATCGCGATCAAGATACATCGCAGTGTGGTCGGATTTGCCGGGCTTGCCATAGACACGGTCGGCCTTCGGCGGCAGCTTCGGCTGGCCATACTCATTGACCTCGACGATGGCCCCGCGCTTGGGCAGATGGCTCGCCATCCATTCGTGCTGTGCGCCGAGATAGGCCTCGACATCGGTCGTGTAGCGACTGTCCTCGTCGGCCGGCGCGAACAGATCCTCCTGCCAAAGGATGCCATAGGCCTGGGCGAGGTCCTCGCCGAAGCTTGCATCGCGCGCGTACATCCGCGTCTTGGTCAGCGCCTGCGCGACGCTCCACCATGAGACCTGGGGATTGGCCTTGCTCGGCTTGTGTTTCTTCCAGACCTCCTTCTGATCCTCGAGCGAGGCCGAGGCGATGGTTCGAAGCTGGCGTTCGTCGGGCATGTCGCCTTTCGCCATCTGGTCCAGCATTGCCGGCAGCACGTTGGCGAGCAGGCGCAGCTTCTTGATCTGCCGCACCGGCTGCGCGAGCGCGACGCCGATCGCCTCCTCGGTCCAGCCGAGCGCGACGAGCCGTTCGATGGCACGCCACTGGTCGACCGGATTGAGCGGCTCATGCGCCAACGTCTCGGCGAGAGACCGCATGGCGCCGCCATCTTCAGCACGGTCAACGACGAGGACCGCGATCTCCTCAAGGCCGGCGCCAATAGCCTGCTTCACGCGCCGGTGCCCGGCATCGATGACGTAACCGTTGCCGCCGTCGCTCTCGGGAGCCACCACGGGCGGCTGGACGATGCCAACCGCCTTGATCGTGGCGAGCAACAAGGCGTCGGCCTGAGGATTGGATTTGGAGTGGCGCGCCTTGTCGGGGTTCTCCTTCAGCGCGCGCGGATCGACGAATCTCAGTTCCATGGCAATGCTCCATCGAGGGGTTTGGCCCGCCGCCTCGGCCGGCCTTCTTCGTCTTCTTCCCGAAGACCCCCTCCGGCCCGCAGGGCGGTCGGAGCGGCGCAACTGCCGGCGAGCATCCCTGCCCAGCAGGCGTGAGCGGGGCGCCGTAGCGCGCCTTGCGAGCGCGCCGCGGCTGGGATCGCGAGACGGTCGGTTGAGCGCCAGCGGCGCCGCGCCGACCGCTCTGCGAGAAGTTTTTCTCTTTTCTCCCGATCACGCCGCGACGCGGCGTGCTTCTCCTGCTCCTTTTCCTTCTCCCTCGCTCGTCGCGGCGAGTTCGGCTTCGATAGCCGCGAGCTCCGCTCGCTTCTGATCGAGTTCGGCGTCGAACGCGAATGACTCACCGACCCGCGCGCCGTAAGTGGCGAGTCGTTTGCGCGCCTCAGTGAGGCGATGCCGATACGCCTCCCGCTCGCCGTCAAAGTTGGACAGGGCATGTTCAAGCCGAGCGACGGCACCGAGCGGCGTCACCGTCACGGGAAGATCGATCTCGAACTCCGCGCCGGTGCGATGAAGGACGGTTGTGTAGTGGTATCCGTCACGTCCCAGGCGCTGGCCTTCAAAGGTGAGGTCGAAGCTGCCGATCGAGGCGATGGCCGTCTCCTCCTCCTGCTGAACTTGGACGAGGGTCAGGATCTCCTGCATGAGCGCACGGCCAGCGAGCTTGCGCTCCGTAAAGGCCCTGCCCGTTACGATCATCGCGAAGGCGTCTCCAGCGGTCGGCACGAAACGCTCTATATCCTGCCCGATCTCGCTGACGCGGCGGGTGGCACGCTCGACCTCGCGCTCGGCATCGCGAATCTGGCGGCGAATGGCATGCTGGTCATCGATGTGGGCGGCGCGGAGCCGTTCGAGGCGAGCGATCTCGGCCTCAAGCCCCGCCTTCTGCATCAGGCGCGGGTCGCCAGACGCGATCGCCTTGGCCATCGCGAACTGGTTCGCCTGGCCCTCGCCAAGATCCTCAAGTCGGCGCACGCTGGTATCGCCAGAGAGCGCGGCGGCGATGAAGCGGGCCTTGCGCTCGTTGTTCTGCCACATGGTGGCGTCGAGCGAGCCGAGCGTCGCGTAAGCAAAAATGTCGACTTCGTCATGCTGGTTGCCTTGCCTGACAATCCTGCCCTCGCGCTGCTCGATTTGCGACGGCAACCAGGGGACGTCGAGGTGATGCAAGGCCTTGAGACGAAGCTGGACATTGACGCCGGTACCCATCGTGTCGGACGAGCCGATGATGAAGCGCACCTTGCCGGCATTGAAATCGTTGAACAGGCGCTGCTTCGCCTCGGATTTCCTAAAATCCTGCATGTAGGCGATCTCGGAGGATGGCACGCCGAGGCGAACGAGCTCGTTCCGGATCCAGCGATAGGCCGAGAAGCCGCGCGAGGCTTCGACGGAAATCGTGCCGAGGTCGGAGAAGATGAGCTGCCCGGCACCGGGCGTTTCGAACGGCTGGCCGTCTTTGCGACGATAGGTGTTATCGCGCGTTTCCATCCAGATGCGAAAGGCATTGGCGATGAGGGCGTTGAGCTTGTTGCCCGCCTCATTGTGCTGGCCTGGGTCGACCAAGCGCAGGTCTATTGCGGCGTGCCGGCCATCGGTAATAACCGAGAGGAGGATGTCATCGCCCGGCTCCGGCGCATGGTCGCGCTCCTCGATGGCGGTGATGCGCTCGTCCAGCAGGCGCTGGTACGCCTTGAAGGCCGCGGTCGGCTCCGCAGTGATAATCTGGCGCTTGCCGCCGGAGATCATTGGGACCTTCACATAGTCGCGCAGGTCCTCCGGCAGCACCACGTCGGCGAAGGAGCGGAACATGGCGATAAGTTCGGGGACGTTGACGAACTGGGCAAAGCGCGTAACCGGACGGTATTTGCCCGAAGGCTGAAGCTCGAGTTCGGTCGAGGTGTCGCCAAAGGTGGACGCCCAGGCGTCAAACTCGTGCAGGCCACGCTCGCGCAGCGCCGCGTGGTCCATCAACCTCTGCACAGTAAACATTTCGCCGAGCGTATTGGTGATCGGCGTGCCGGAGGCGAGCACGAGCGCGCGGCCGGGGTTCTTCATGTCGACAAAACGAGATTTCACATAGAGGTCCCAGGCGCGCTGCGAGCCGTTCGGGTCGACGCCGCGCAGGGACGTCATGTTGGTGGCGAAGGAAAGCTTCCGAAACTCCTGCGCCTCGTCGACGATGATCTGGTCGACGCCGATCTCCGAGAGCGTGAGCAGGTCATCCTTACGCGACGCCAGCGCCTCCAGCCGCTCTTTGTGGCCTTCCTTCATGCGCTCGACACGCTTGCGCGAAAGCCGGTCCTGCGTGTCGATGCGGGTGAGCAGCTCTTCATAAGCCTCAAGCTCGTCCTGCAGCATCTGCTGCTCGAAGGCGGACGGGACGGGAATGAACTTGAAGGCGGAATGGGTGATGATAATCGCATCCCAGTTCGCGGTCGCGGCCCGCGACAAGAAGCGGTGGCGCTTCTCCTTCACGAAATTCGTCTCGTCGGCGACGAGGATCCGGGCGTTCGGGTAGAGCGCCAGGAACTCACGCGCGGCCTGCGCCAGGCAATGGCCCGGTACCACGAGCATGGCCTTGTTGATCAGGCCGAGCCGGCGCTGCTCCATGATCGCGGCCGCGATCGAGAGCGTCTTGCCGGCGCCGACGGCGTGGGCGACGTAGGTGCTTCCCGACGAGATGATGCGCCAGATGGCACGCTTCTGGTGCCCATAAAGAGAAAAGGCGCCTGAGGCGCCCGGAAGTTGGAGATGCGACCCGTTGAAGTGGCGGGGTACGATGTTGTTGAAGGTGTCGTTGTAGAGCCGCGCGAGGCGATCCGTGCGGTCCGGATCGGACCAGATCCAGGTCTGGAATGCGGTTTTGATTTTTGCGAGCTTCTCCTTGGCCGCTTCGGTTTCGACGGTGTTGAGGATGCGCCGTTCGCTGTCGCCCTCCTTCACCGTGTCAAAGATCTGCGGGATCGACGAGTTCAGCGCGTCCGAGAGGAGCTCTCCGGCGTGACGGCGGTGCGTGCCCCATTCGGTCGTGCCCGCCGCCGTCCACGATAGTTGCCGCGCGTTCACGGTCCAGCAGGCAAGCTCGGCCGTGTGGTGGATGGTGATGTCGGCATCCATCGTCTCCTTGACGAAGGCGATGATGTCGGCCGCTGGGATCCAGGGCGCGCCGAGGCGGGCGGTGATGTCGGAGGGGCGAAGATCTGCCGGCTGCACCCGCTCGAGTGCCGCGACGTTGCGGGCGAACAACGGGTCGAGCTCGGCGGCGGCACGTGCGGCGGCGAGCTTGGAGCGCACGGCGCCCGAGAGATAGGCATCCGCTGTCAGCCACGCGCCGCTTTCCGAATCGCGGAAGATTGCCTCGCCGAGTTCATCGATCACGGTATCGACATCGCCATGCAGGAGCTCGGCGACGTGCTCCGGGTCGACGGCGCCACGCTCGTTGAGCACCACTGCGAGGGCGTCGACGGCCGAGGTGATGACAGGCGCCGGCGGCGGCGCGATCACACGCTCGGTGAAGATCGGCCCGGGCTTGGCGGTATTGCTCTCGAGGTCGTAGTCCTCGATCGAGGCGACGAGCCAGCAGTCGGGGTCGTCCGCGAACGGGGCAAGGTTCGGCCGGCGGTGCGTTTCCCGAACCTCACCGGTCTCTTCATCCTCGACCGACGACACCACGGTGGTGTTGATGGGTCCGAAGTCCCGCAAAAAGCTCGACCAGGCGATGCGAAGCCGGACCTGCGGCTGCTTCCAGGACTGGTCCGTCTCCTGGAATTTCAGGATTTCGCGCACGGCGTTGCGGATTGGGATCAGCTTGCGGATGATGCGCGCGTGCTTTTCGAAGATACCGTCGGCAGAGCGCTTCTTCCTGACTTTGATGGTCACGGCTGCACCGCCGACCATCTGCATCAAGGCGCCGTTCGTCCCGATGAAATAACTGCCCTCGCGGACGAATGGATCAAGCCCCTCCCGGCCCTCATGGACGGCATGCTCCGCGTTACCGGGCCCGATCGTCTCCGGCTCGCCGTCATAGATGGCTTCCGGGAGATGGAGGATGGCGGCGGAGAGCGCCTCGTCCAGGTCCCCACTGGCGCGCGGCAGGCAGGTGTAGGCTTCGCCGTATGGACCTGAAGCGAGCGCATGTTCACCAAGCACCATTTCGGGATGTTCGGCAAAATACCTGTTGATTCGGATCGCTCCGCTATCCTCCGTCGCCGCGCGGACCTCGGCGAGGTCGAGCCACGCGCCGCCATCGGCAGGTTCGCCATGACGGCGCTTCCTGAAGAAGAGGACATCGACCACGACGTCAGTGCCGGCATCGGCCCGGAAGCTTCCTTCTGGCAGACGGATTGCTCCGGCAAGGTCCGCCATCGTGGCGATGTGCCGGCGCGCAGAGGCATCCGCCTTGTCCATGGTTCCGGAGGAGGTGACGAACGCGACGAGACCGCCGGGCTTGAGGCGATCGATCGACTTCGCGATAAAGTAATCATGCAGGCGCAAGCCGAGCGCCCGGAACACGCGATCGCTGCGCACGGTGCGGTCGGAAAACGGTGGGTTGCCGATTGCAAGGTCGAAGTGGGGCTTCAACTCCGCCCGCACAAAGTCCTCGTTGAGGATCGCGGCGCGAGGCTGCAGCAGCTTCGCGATCCGCGCGGTCACGGGATCGAGCTCGACTCCGGTGACGTGGCAGAGGTCGCGCAAGGGGGCCGGCATCAAGGCCGGGAAGAGCCCGCTGCCAATGCCCGGCTCAAGGATCCGGCCGCCTCGGAAGCCGAGCCGCTGAATACCGGCCCAGACGGCGCGAACAATGAATTCCGGCGTGAAGTGGGCGTATTGGGTACAGCGCGCGAGTGAGGCGTAGGAGCGTGCGTCGACGAGGTCCTCAAGCTGTTCACCGATGTCCTCCCAACCCTTGCGGAACTCATCCTCACCCAAGCCCCGAAAAACGCCATTGGCGAGCTCCGACGCGCCGAAGCCGATGAAACGAATGAGCTGGGCCTGCTCGTCTCTCGTCGCTGGACGATGGTCGGCCTCGATCTTGGCCGCGAGGCGGATGGCGGCGAGATTGTCCCGCGCGCGATCGCGCCAGTTCTTGGCAAGCCCGCGGTTGCCAACGACATGGAAATTCTCACCCAAGGACACTGCGGGCTTCGAAGCGGTAGACGCAGCCGGAAGGGGAGCGGCATTGGTTGCTGGAGAGACAACATGATCAAGCTCTGCCGCAAGAGGAAAAGCCGTTACGCCGAGGCCGAGACCCGAGGAGAGTGAGCTATTGCTGAACAGATCGAGCGTGAAGGGATCGTTGAGCGCCATTGAAAGTTCTCCTTGTGACGAAGGCGCGTGTCGCCGGTCCGCCAGCAGGCGGGTGACGGCGTTCACAGTGGGTTGGAGGAGGGCCCGGACGGTCTGCCGGCGCCGAAAAAGCGAAGCCCGGCGCTTGGCCGGGCTGGTCGCAGGTCGTCAGGGGCTTGGACTATCGGTTGTCCGTCGAGGAAGGGACTTGACGAGCAGCCGCCGCCTTGGCCGCCTCGATCCGGAATTCCTCAAGGATGTCGGTCGTGGACCGGTAGCGGATGGCATCCGCCGTGATCAGCATCACGCTGCCGCCGAAGCCATCCGGACGCATCTTCGTGCAGGTAAACGCCGTTGTGACCACGATTTCGTCGATCGCCGCCGAGCGACGTACGATGTCTTGAAACATCCGGTCCCAGCCGGCGTCGGGGTCGGTGAGATCGACGTCGATATCATCAGGCGGTTCGTCGCTGGCGTCCGCGTCGTATCGCGAGAGCAGGCCGGTGACGTGGTCACCTATGCTGCTCTGGCCGTGATCGCGGGACGCCGCCCAAGCGGTCCGCAGATCGTCGACGGACAAGGTGACGACGTCGCTCGGTCCGCACCATGAATGATAGTAGATGCCGTCTTCGCTATTCTCGGTGTCGAAGACGAGATCAAGGATCAGGCGTTCCAACGGTGTCATTTCGGCAGCCGGGATGTCCGGTTGGACAACAGTCGGGGAGTGATAGTCTGCCATGCTGTCCTCCTCAGGCCGCAAGCGGAGGAAGATGGCGCAGCTGCACGGGCAGCTTGGCGGCGACCTCGTCGTCGGTGAGATCGTCGAGAAGCTTCAGCACCGTGCCCGACCTTCCGCAATACACCAGCACGGTGCGCTTGCCCTGCAGCGCGGCGGGCCAGCGCTCACCGGCATAGCCGCGATAATCGTCATGCGTGCTCGACCAGATGTGCTCGAGGCGTTCGTCGCGAGTCATGGCGCGGACCGGCCGCGACTCGCGCTCGATAATGGCCCGCTTCATGCTCTCCGGGGCGCTGCGATCGGAGAGGTCGCAGCATCCGTGGAAGAAGCGCTTGCGGCCGTCGATGCGGAGCGAGAAGAAGACGCTCGTCACGCTACCGGTCACGAATTCGCGCATCGCGAACATGTCGCCGCGCATCCATAGCGGCGGCAGGATGTCGAGCATGTAATCGTGCTCGGACTCCGCGATCTCGAACCATTCGCCGGCGAAGAGGTGCCGTGCCTCCCCCGCGGCCATGGCCGGATTGCCGCGATGACGGTTGAACATATGGTACATCTCCTGGCGCGTCGCGACGCCTTCGAAGACCTTGCGGATATTGGGTGAGGTGTGCATCGGCGGCTCCTTTTGGCCTGGCCGGACTGAAGCGCGAGCGATCCGTCTGATCTCTTCGTCACTTCAGCCCTTCATCAGACCTCCTCGCCGGCCGCCTCACCGGTCCGGCGGGTCAAGGGCCGCGGAACGCGGGCGAAGCTTCACCCTTGACGCGCTGGCCGGGCATGCGGCAGCGCCTCATGTCCTTTTCATTTTCCTTCCATATTTGTTCGGTCCTCTTCTCCCGTCTCTCAAGCGGCAAGGCATGAGGCCACACTGATGCGGCGACCATGGCGCTGCGCCGCTTACCGGCCTGCCCATCGCGTTCGCGAGTTGTATCAAGAGGTACCCGTCAGAGCCCTTAGATCCTCGTTCCAATCGCCGGCGCGGGGTCGCGATCGCGCATACCGCGCGCTCGCTTCTGCGGCGATGGTACGAACACGAGCGGCATAGACGTCGCCTTGCCGGTTGTTGTCGGTTGCAGCCACAAGATAGACGTTGGCGCGCTTGGCCAGGCCACGGATGGTTTCATCCGTTGCCAACGACCAGCCGCCGCCAGTGCTGACATAAAGAGTGTCGGACCGCACCCGCTCGATCGCGGCAAGGCTCATGGCGTCGATGGCCGCTTCAGTGATGCAGATCCGCTCGAACTCGGCCGGTCCCAAGCGGAACAGCTCCTTGGCGCCATCAGTGGCGAAGCCGCGCCATTCAGGCCCACGCTCCTCCCAGCCCGTGACCGCCCCGGCGGAATCGCTGTGCGCCGCCCACATGCTGCCTTTGGGGCCCTCTCGCAACCGATCGCAGGCGACGGCCTGCTTCAGGATGTCGGCCGGTAGCCCGCGCTCGCCCGTGAGATAGCGCCAAGCTTGCGAGCCGGGGCGCGGCCTGAAACGACGTCTCCACCGCTCTACAATGGACGCCACGGCCTTGGGCCTGGCGGGGTGTTGCCATATTGGTGCAGCGGGGACGAAGCCAACCACATCAGCAACACGCTCAGATGCTTGGACGAACCCATCGGCACCGAGGTGTACGGCGAGCGAAAACACGTCCCCTTTCGCCGGCGACAACGGGTCAAACCAGCCGCGGCCTTGGTGAATGACGATGATGATTTTACTGTCGCGTCGATATTTGATCGCACGGCGGGTGCTTTCCTTGACATCGACCTTCCAGCCGTCTTTTTCCAGCAGGGCCGCGCAGCCGACCTTTTCGCGCAGCTCTTCGATTTCTTTCTTATCCATTTTTCTGCTCCGGATCTCGCGCAAGCGACGTCCGACCCTTTCCTCTGTTGGTCTCACCTGTTCCAAGTTTCCGCGGAACATCACCGACCGGCCGCGAAGCCTGCCGGACGCAAGGGCGCGCGGACAAGCTGTCGAATTTGTCAGATACCTGGGCGCGGCGACGCTTCCCTTGCAGCCGGCATGGCGCCAGCGGCAGCCGGCAACCCGGCTCAATGAGCCGGGCACCAGGGGTCATACTCATGAACGATGGCGTCCTGATCGCCGTCGTACTCGCTGGAGACCATCACGCCGAATTCGCTATCGGTCTGAAAAAGGATGACCGGCACCATTAGCGTGCGGGCGAGATCGAAGGCGTGGTTCTGAGCGAGTGTGAGATTGTGCGACATTGATAGGCTCCCGTCTTGCAGCGGGGACCATCCCCGCTCGACAGGCGCCCGACGTGTTCGGGGACGGCTGCGGTCACCTCGAAGGCGAAGCCGAAGAGGTCGCACGCGCGCGTAGCGAACCCCTTGCGGGTTGATCGTGGAAGGCCGTACCTGAACCAAGGAAAGCCCATTCGAGAGCGGGGCTGGTCCTTCCCCGGAAGCATGGTGTGCCGAACCGCACATCTTCCGCCCGCGGACGCATGCCGCCGTGATCCGAGCACAAGAAGACGTGTGATCCTTTGGTGAGGCGGCGGTGGCGCGGTCGATGCCCGCGAGCGAGCTATGTCAGCTCGGCCAGCGTGTGGTCGGCCCTGACACGGTGCTTGCAGGGGCTAGCCTGATCGGCGTGGCACATGATCCTCTTCGGCGAGGTCGAAGAAGCGGGTGAATTCGCCTTGAAATGTCATGGGCACAGTACCTGTCGGACCGTGCCGCTGCTTGGCGATAATGACCTCCGCTTTGCCACGAGCAGCGCTCATCTCAGATTCCCAAGCGAGATGTTCGTCTGTATCGGGCTTGGGCTCCCTGTTCTTGAGATAGTATTCTTCACGAAACACAAACAATACGACATCGGCGTCTTGCTCAATCGATCCGGACTCGCGAAGATCTGAAAGTTGCGGACGTTTTTCGTCGCGGTTTTCGACCAAACGTGAGAGCTGGGACAGTGCAATGATTGGGACATTGAGCTCTTTGGCCAGCGCCTTTAAGCCGGTCGTGATTTCAGTGATCTCCTGCACCCGATTCTGCGCCGCACGCGGCGACTTGCCCTGCATGAGCTGAATATAGTCGACGATAACGAGGTGCAGTCCCCGTTGTCGTTTCAAGCGGCGCGCACGAGCCGCGAGTTGAGCGATGGAGAGGGCGCCTGTTTGGTCGATAAAGAGCGGCAGCCGGCGCATTTTCTGGCGGCATTCGCGCAGCTTGCCGAACGCTGTCTCGTCTATGTCGCCACGCCTGATGTCGGAGGAAGGGATCTCCGTCTGCTCGGAGATGACGCGAGTGGCAAGTTGCTCCGACGACATCTCCAGAGAGAAGAAAGCAACGATGCCACCAGCTATCGGTTTAGCCGGGCTATCGACTTGCTGTGTTAAGTCGTAGGCGCTTGCCACGTTGAACGCTATGTTGGTGGCTAGAGATGTCTTTCCCATGCCGGGCCTGGCGGCGATGATGATGAGGTCTGTTGGCTGCAGACCTCCCATTTTGGCATCGAGGTCTTTGAGACTTCCGCGGCCAGGCGCGCGAGATACTGCGTAACCGATAGTCCGGCGACGACGAGAGTAGCGGGAAAGAAGGTCTTAAGGGTGATCGGATTGGCCACTTTGTTCGAGCGGATCAGCTCGCTGATCACTTCAAAGGTTTCACCGTGTAGCGGCTCGAAGAAATGATTGACCTTCAGGAAATCAGCAACGCGATGAAAGGCTTCGTTGTTGATCAGGATAGCGCCGAGCAGCCCTTGCTCAGCTTCGATGTTGTGCGGCAGCTCACGATAGGGCGCAGCCTCCGGCGATTTCAGCTTGAACGCTGCTTCTGCCATGTTGGTCCGTCCGCCGATCCCGATGTTGAAGTGCAGGACCTACGAAGAACAATGGATCATGCAGGGGATAGGCGACGAATCGCCTTCCAGTCGCGAAGTGTAACGCCAATAGGGGCAAAACCAATCGATTCGTGCCCACCAGATCGGTAGCCTTTGTGGACGGCGCCGAGCCGCCCGTTTGCGTCAGGGATGGCGGCCCGCAAGGGGGAAGACCCGCTTGCGGGGCTTCAGCGCAGCCAACAGCCCGGCCCGCAGGGCGACGCTCATTTTCTTCGCCATCAGAATCGCACAACAGCAAGATCGATCGTTGAGCGCCGCCATAGCTTTAATCAGGTATTAAATCTCTGAATCGATAGGCCTGATTGATTCGATAACTTAATTGGACGTCAGTTCCGACAATTGCGATTCTTGCGCATGTCCGAACTCACTGTGCCATACCTCGTGCTCCAACGGTGCGATCCGGCCCGCAATATGGCGAGGTTCTATGTACTCACGATCGAACCGACTCTATTCGGTGATACGGCGCTGGTGCGCGAATGGGGGCGTCTCGGCCAACGCGGCCGCCGGCGCGTGGATCTGTTCGCCGGGAGAGTCCAGGCCGTCGAAGCGCTCGAGGCTTGGCTGGCCCGCAAAACACGCCGTGGTTATGTACCAAGAAAGCCCGCGCCCTGAGTGTAACCGCCCTGCGGGGCGAGATGACCGGCCAGACCTCGGAACATTCGATAATTTTCCGAACAGCGATCAGATCAAAAACAACGTGGATTGGATCGCCGGTCGTCGTTGGCAACCTATCCTGACTGCATCGACCGGAAGGCTGTCTTGCGCATTACGGGATCAATCCCTGCCGAAAGGCGAGAGCCACAGCGTGCGGGAGGGTCAATGCGGCAAGATTTCGCCTGGCATTGTCCAGGTGAAACTTCACGCCTCGCGGCGTGACGTCAAGAAGCTCCGCGATATCCTGCATGGTCTTGCCATCGGAAATCCATGCGAGACACTGCCGCTCACGTTGAGTTAGCGGGCTGATGCTCCCGTCACCTACCGAGGCGCGTCTGATCTTGGCACTCACATGGGCATGGTAGGTGAGACCCACCGTTTGCAGCATATCTTGCGAGGTCTCGATGAAACGATCGAGGCCCAGACTGCGCTCGTCCACCGCCAGCGTAAACGCCGCGAACTGGTTTTGACTCGCGGGAATGCGAATCGTCAGTCCGGTCCTGATCTTGAAGCTAAGCGCATCGTCAAACAGACGGCGCTCCTTTGCCGACCTTGCGCTTCGCGCCTCGCGTCCATCCCACAGGAACATTCGACTCGTGTTTCGCGGTTCCTGAAGAACGGGATCGATGTTGTGATATCCTTCGCGAAAATAGTGGCTGGTCCAAGTCTTCGGATAGGATGAGATCAGATTGGGGCCATTCACGCGCCGACCGAAATAAGCAAACCACCGAAATCCCAATGCATGCGCAGCTCGTTCCGCGACGCGCCGAAAGTCGTCTTCCGTATGGGCAGAGTGAAGACAATCGACAAATTCATCGCACGCTCTTTTGACATCTTTCATTGCGCCACTTCAGTCACTTCTTAGTTCCCACGAGGCGAACATTCTGGCGATTCGCGTTCCACGTGCAGGCGTTTATTGCGACGTTGCGGCAGCTTTGCGGCACGAACGCTTCGATATCGCCCTGTCAGAACTACAGCAGCAACGCGAACATACGACGGAGAAGAAACAACCTCTGACTGCGATCACTCAAAGCAACTATTTCTCCATTTGCAGAGGTGAAGGAATTCCATTCCCTGCGCTGTCGGATCCGCGCGTCACGAACTTATAGAGTTTCCAAAGTGCGCGCGGATGACCACGCCTTGCGAATGCGGTTCGCGTCATAACGCCCTGTCAGAACTGACAGCGCAACGCCGTGACCGCGACTGCTTTCTTGATCTCGAAGCTGTGATTCGTAAGTTTGAGGTTAAGAATGAAAGTCATCGTGCGCACGCGTACGGCGCTCCTAAACGACTCCGAACTGACGCTGGGAATGCACCGCCTGCGAGGGCGCGTGTTCAAGGAACGGCTCGACTGGGACGTCTCCGTCTCTGACGGATTGGAAATCGATCAGTACGATACATTTAATCCGACTTATCTCCTGGCGCTGGAGCAGGGTGACGTTGTTGGTTGTGTTCGCCTGCTCCCTACTACAGGGCGCAACATGCTCGCGGATACGTTCCCAGTGTTGCTAGATGGCAACACGGCGCCAAAGACTGCCACGATCTGGGAGAGCTCGCGCTTTTGCGTTGACACCGAGAGTGTGGCGGCAACGGCCGAGAATGGTCTGCGCAAAGCGACGTTCCTGCTCTTTGCAGCAATGATCGAATGGGGCCAGCAGCACCATCTCCAGGCCATCGCAACCGTCACTGATCTGCGCATGGAACGCATCCTGCGTCGGGCCGGATGGCATCTCGACCGCCTGGGCGCGCCTCGTCAGATCGGGGTAACTAAAGCGGTGGCTGGATTGTTGCCGATCACCGAGGAGGCTCTCGGTGCGATCCGCGCAGCCGGGAAGATCTCAGAGCGCGCGATTGATGCGCCGTCAAGCCTGCCACTCGCGGCTTAGGAATCAAACGTCACAGCTGCGGACAAGAAGGCTCAACCATGGATCCAGCTGCATTCGCCGCTTTGGTCGAGCGATGCGCTCCGACCGCAATGGTCCGGCCGCTGACAGCCATCGTGCGGCAGGCGAGCTCGTTCGAGCCGCTGCTCATCACGATTGAAGGGCGCAAACCGATTCCGATTCAGGCCACCGATCGTGACGAAGCCATCCAGCTTGCGACCGAGGCCATCGCCGCCGGCCAGCAGGTCCGAACCGGCCTCGCTCAACTTGATGGCGAGGAAACAAAGAAAGCCGGGCTGACGGCGACCACGACCTTCGATGCATGCCAGCACGTTGCTGGCCTTGGCAGATTGTTCGACGCGCGACTTCAAGCGTTGAGCATAAAAGGCGCAGACCGCGATCAGGCAATCGCGCACGTCGTCGCAAGTTTCGCGGCCAGGGCTCCAAACCACGCGCCCGAACCTCGCACCCAGCCGCTGGCATCTGCCGATAGCGATCGCCCCGCTCGTGACACGACAATCAATCTACCCGCACGATCTGCCAGCGAGCACCCGCGCTGGGACGTTTATCGCTCCGGACTAGGTACGTCAGCCTTCGTCTATGAACGATGAGGTACGTCGTTTTCACTCTCAACTCATTCCCGCAGTCCGGGCTACCGCCGGCTGCATTGTCAATCGGAGCCGTCTTATGACTTCACCTCTCAAACACTCCGCTGCCATGCTTTGCATGGGGGCCGTCCTCAGCATCGCGTTGATCGAGCCGGCACTGGCGCAGACCGCGAATATTGAAGGCGTGCTGCAGAACATTGTGAACATGTTGACCGGCAACGTCGCTCGGCTGCTGGCAACGCTGGCGGTCATCATCGTCGGCATCGCCTGGATGTTCGGCTATCTCGATCTGCGCAAGGCGGCCTATGTCGTGCTCGGTGTCGCCATCACGTTTGGCGCCTCCGAGGTCGTCTCAACGTTGACCGGAGGTCGCTGATGGTTGAGGTCGCGCGTCTCACGGAGGACACCTTGTTCCTCGCCTGTACGCGTCCCGCCATGGTCGCCGGCGTCACCATGGAGGCTATGGCGCTCAACGTGATGTTTTCCTGCATCCTGTTTCTGGTCGCTGGTAGCATCGTCTACGGCCTGGTCGCGGTTCCGATCCATGGTCTCTGCCGCATCATCTGCCGGCACGACCCGAACATGTTCCGGATTCTGCTCGCCTGGATCGAAACCCGAGGGCGCGCGCGCAACACCGCATTCTGGGGCGGCTCGTCCTGCACGCCACTCAAGCTCGTCCGGAGATATCGAACAAGGGAGCTCGGTTATGCGCAATAGGGCGCTTAAGACCCGGGAGATCGAGCCTGATGTCTATCTGCCGTTCGGCCGGCATGTCACTGACACGGTGATCAGTCTCACAACACGAGCCCTGCTCACGGTGATCAGGATCGACGGCGCTTCGTTCGAGACTGCCGAGGCCTCGGATCTAAACGATCTTCACGGCAAGCTGAATCTCACCCTGCGCAATGTTGCAGATCCGCAGCTGGCGCTCTGGAGCCACCTGGTACGCCGCCGGACGTCGGTCTATCCCGACGGTACCTTCCGGTCGACCTTTGCAGCGGCACTTGACGCAGAATATCGAGAGCGACTTTGCAAGGAAGCGCTGTTTCGCAACGATCTCTATCTGACCCTCGTCTGGCATCCCGGTCGTACGGCCACGGATACGGCCGCTGCGTTCTTTAAGAGGCTCGGCCGAAGTGCCGGGCAGTCCGCCGAGGTGGACAGCGGCGCCTTGAAGCGGCTTGACGATGCCACGCGAGACATCGTCGCGGCGCTCGAGCGTTACGGCGCCCGTCCGCTCGGGCTGGTAGAGCGCGACCGCATCACCTTCTCCGAACCTATGGAGTTGCTCCACGCGCTCGCCTCCGGGGAATGGATGGCGATGCCATTGCCGCAAGGGCCGATTGGCCCGGCACTCTATTCAAATCGTCTCATCTTTGGCCGCGAAGCTCTCGAAATCCGCAGGCCGGACGGGTCGCGCTTCGCTGGTATGTTCGGCCTCAAGGAATATCCCGCGTCCACGCGGCCGGGCCTGTTGAACGCCCTGCTTTCCGCGCCGTTTGAGCTCATCGTCTCGCAATCATTCGCGTTTTTGGCGAAAGCCGACGCCAAGACGGTCCTGACGCGCAAGCAGAACCAGTTGGTCTCAGCGCAGGATCCTGCCGCCTCGCAGATCGACGAGCTCTCTGAGGCGCTCGACGACCTCGAATCCAACCGGTTCGTGCTTGGAGACCATCACCTCTCGCTCCTGGTCTACGCCGATACGCCTTCGCAGCTCCAAGATCATATGAGCGTGGCACGGCGCTCACTGGCTGACGCAGGTGCCGTAGTCGCCCGGGAAGACCTTGGACTTGAAGCAGCCTATTGGGCCCAGCTTCCCGGGCTATTCAAATACCGGGCACGCACTGGCGCGATCAACTCGCGGAATTTTGCGGCGTTCTCTCCGTTCCACACCCATCCCACCGGACAGCCTGCGGGTAACCATTGGGGGCCGGCGGTGGCGATGCTCAAGACCGCGTCCGGCTCGCCTTTCTATTTTTCCTTTCATCATGGCGATCTCGGCAACACCTTCATCTGTGGTCCCTCTGGGTCCGGCAAAACCGTCGTGCAGAACTTCCTGCTGTCGCAGGCCGAGCGGCTCGGTGCGTCCTATGTCTTCTTCGACAAGGACCGGGGCGCCGAGATTTTCGTGCGCGCCGCCGGTGGCACCTATCTGACGCTTCACAACGGCGTCCCGACAGGGTGCGCGCCGCTCAAGGCGCTGGAGCTGACGCCGGCGAACCTTTCCTTCCTGGGCGAACTTGTCCGGAAACTCGTCACGCCGGAGGACCGCCCGCTGACCGTAATCGAGGAGGAACGCATCGATTCCGGACTGCGAGCGCTCGGTCAACTGCGGCAGTCGGAGCGATCGTTCGGCACGCTCCGGGCTTTTCTCGGCCAGCAGGACCGCGAGGGCATTGGCGCGCGGCTCGAGCGATGGTGCCGGGGCGCTCCGTTCGGCTGGGTGCTCGATGGCGATCAAGACGCCATCGGCCTCGATGCTCGGTTCATTGGTTTCGACATGACCGATCTCCTGGATCATCCCACCGTGCGCACGCCGCTGATGATGTACCTGTTCCATCGCGTGGAGCGGCTGATCGACGGTCGGCGCCTGATCATCGACATCGACGAGTTCTGGAAGGCGCTAGGAGACGAGGCCTTTCGTGATCTCGCCAACAACAAGCTGAAGACCATCCGCAAGCAGAACGGCGTCATGGTGTTCGGGACGCAGTCGCCACGCGACGCGCTGGCCTCGCCGATCGCGCACACCATTGTCGAACAATGCCCGACGCAAATCTTTTTGCCGAACGCACGCGGGACGCGCTCGGACTATGTCAACGGCTTCCATCTGACCGACACGGAATTTAGCCTGATCAAGGAGGAGCTCGCTCCCGAAAGCCGGCGATTCCTGGTCAAGCAAGGCCATAACTCGGTGGTGGCTGAACTCGACCTCGGCGGTTTCGACGACGCGCTTGCCGTCTTGTCGGGACGCACCGAAACGGTCGAGCTGCTCGACCGCATTCGCAAGCAGGTCGGCGACCACCCCGCGCAATGGCTTCCGGTCTTTCACGCGGAGCGGAGGAAAGTCCAATGATGCTTCAACGTATGCCGACAGTTCTCACCTGCCTGTCTGTCGTCTCCCTGCTGATGACCCGACCTGCCGGTGCGGAGATCGTATTCGATCCAAGCGTGTATGCGCGGCAGTTTGAGCAACTGACGGAACTGAAGAAGCAGGTCGACACCCTGACGTCGCAGCTCAAGGTCGCTCAGGATCAATTGAGCCAGGCCAAGCAGCTCTATGACAGCTTCAACAAGCGGACCAACGCCAACGACATCGGCGCGCTCTTGAACACGCCACAGTTCCGGAAAGTGCTGCCCCAACAGTTCTCGGACATCGAACGTCTCGTCGCGGGGCAGGGTGGCGGCAACTTCGCCGACGCCATCAACCATTATCTTTCGCAGAACCGCGCGTATGCCGGCAACAGCGGCAACTCGTACTACCAGAGCGAGCTCGACCGGATCGCCCGGCAGACGGGCGCGAAGCACTCCATGGGCCAGGCGGTGTACGATACGGCCTCGCAGCGCATCGATGCGCTTGAGGAGCTCAGAGCACGGATAAGCTCGGCGACCGATGCCAAAGAGATTCTCGATCTCTCCGCGCGGCTGCAGGCTGAACAGGCGCTGCTGCAGAACGACGTGCTCAGAATGCAGGGACTGGCGATGATCCAGCAGGCCCGCACGGACATGGATGGTCAGCGCGAGCGGGAAAAACAGCGACAACTGGTCGATGAAATAAAGGCGGCCCTGCAATGAAGACGAGCCTTGCCATTGTTCTCCTCGCCATCGGCGCGGCTCTTGCGGGCTGCAACGACGGCAATAAGGGTCAAGAAGCCAAGACCGTCGGCTGGTTTTTGGATCATCGGGCTGAGCTTGCGACAGCTCTCAAGGAATGTCGCGACAATCCCGGAAAATTTGGGACGACGCCCAATTGCGTCAACGCAAATGAGGCCCGCAACAAGATCACCATCCAAGAGATGAAAGACGCGCTCAAGTAAGGATTCACCGCGTGGCCATAAACGTCTTCGACAGTTTCTTGAAGGAATTCGAACAGCCGATCACGGCGTTCGTGTCGACCTCCGTGTCGAATCTCGCTTCCTACGTTGATGGGCCTCTCCGGACGGCCGTGATGCTCTATGTCATTCTGTACGGTTTTGCCGTGATGCGCGGCGCGATCTCTGAGCCGATCATGGAATTTGCCTGGCGGGCGATGCGGATCGTTGTCGTCGTGCTCCTGGCGACTAATTCCAGCGCATTTCAGCAATACGTCACGAGTCTGTTCTTCGATTCCTTGCCAAAGGAGATCGGCAATGCGCTGGCGGGCTCCGGACTGAACACCAGTTCCGGAGCTCCGTTCGACCAGCTCCTGTCTAAAGGAATTGACGTCGCAAACAAGATCTATGAGCAGGCTGGGTTGACCAACGTCGCACCCGCTCTCATAGCGGCCATTCTGCTAGTCTTTGTGGCTGTCGGGTCGTTTCTGCAATTCGCCATTCTGCTCTACGCCAAGGTAGGTCTTGGCGTCGTCATAGCGCTCGGCCCGCTCTTCATCGCACTGGGACTATTTGAGGCAACGCGCCCGTTTACAGAAGCCTGGCTGCGGCAGCTCGCGAACTTCGTGATCCTTCTGGTCCTGGTGGTCGCTCTGGTCGGGTTGATGCTGACCACTCTCAGCGGCTTCATCGACAGATTCGCGGCAAATGCAGGGACGGCGGGCGAGATGATGGTCGCCGCGGTCGCCATCAGCGCGGTGCTAGGCCTGTCCGGGTACATCGCGCTTCAACTGCCGGTCATCGCAGGCGGTCTCGCCGGGGGAGGGGCGTCGCTGGCAAGCCGACTGGTCACAAGCCCAATGATTGCTAATGCCACGGCCGCCGCCGGCGGCGCCTATGCCGGCGCTCGCTGGTCGGCCGGCCGCGGCCTCGCTGCACTCAGAGCCGGCCGTCAGGGCGGCAGCATCCGGCGCGCTCAATCGCGGGGCACGACGGCGACCTAAGCAATGGTCGCCGGAATGAGGCGACAAATAAAACAGGGGCATCAGAACGATGTGGCGTCGACTATTCATCATTTGCGTCATCGCATGGCAGCTTGGCGGCTGCGCGAACTGGTCAAAGGGGCCGCCGTCATGTGATGGCCTGACTCGGCGGCCGCTTAATCGCTCGCTCTGGGATTGGGAGTCCGGCGCGCCGTCGGCGACACCCGAGCCGCAAGCTTCGCCGTCCGCCCCCATCATCCGGAAGGGCGAAGGCGACTCGTCCGCAACGTCGATCCATCTCGCCGCCTTCGGCCAGTGGGGCAACATTGCAGCCTCGTATCGCGCCTGTGGCAAGGAGGCGTGAGATGGTCCGGCAGGATGATCTGAAAAGCTATTTCGAGAATGCGCGGCGATGGGAACAGGACCTATTGCTCTCGGCTCATCGCTCGCGGCGAACGGCGTGGGTGGTTGCCGCTGGCGCCAGCGCATTAGCGGTTGCGTCGGTCGGTGCGGTCGCAGCGCTGGCGCCGCTGAAGACCGTCGAACCGTTCGTCATTCGGGTCGACAATGCCACCGGCATTGTTGACACCGTCTCGGCCCTCAATTCGACGCCGGCACGCTACGACGAGGCCGTCACCAAATATTTCCTTGGACGCTACGTCCGCGCGCGTGAGGGTTACAGCTACCCGGAAGCCGAAATCAATTTTCGGACGATTTCCCTGCTTTCGGGGCAGGGCGAGCAGGCCCGCTTCGCAGCCTGGTACCGCGGCTCCAATCCCGAAAGCCCGCAAGTCGTTCAGGGCCGCTTCGGGGTCGCCACGGTGCGTATCAAAGCGATCTCGCTGCTGGCCGACAATGTCGCGTCTGTGCGGTTCATGAAAGAGAGCCGCAAGGGCGAGGAAACCCATGTGACCCATTGGGTCTCGACCCTGACCTTCTCTTACGCCAACGGACCGATGTCGTCCGCCGACCGTCTGATCAATCCGCTCGGCTTTCTGGTTTCGGAATATCGCGCCGATCCGGAGGTCGTGCCATGAAACGTTTCGCGCTTCTAATCACCTTAGCCCTGGGATTTGCCGGCCCCGTGCTGGCGCTGCAACAGCCGACGCCCGGTCAGCACGATGCGCGTGTGCGTACTGTGACCTATGATCCGGCCAATGTGGTCCGCCTCAACGGCGTCATTCGCGCCTCGACCCAGGTCGTGTTTGCCGATGACGAGGAGATCGCACATGTCGCGATTGGTGACGCCATCGCCTGGGAGGTTGCACCCGCGGGGTCGATCCTGTTCCTCAAGCCGCGCGAAAAGCACCCACCGACCAATCTGCAGGTCGTCACCACCCGCCCCGACGGGCGCAAGCGCTCCTATCAGTTCGAGTTGTCAATCGCCGAGACCACGCTGGCCGACAGCTACTTCGTCGTCCGCTTCGCCTATCCCGGCGACGAGATCGAGCGCCGGCGCATTGAGGCGGCCGCCCGGGGCGCCGAGCGGGAAGGCGCGCTGATCGATCAGACGTTTGACCTGCATCATGCTTACGGCGCCCGCAACTGGCGCTTTTCTGCCCAGGGCTCGATCGACCTCGAACCCGAAGCCGTCTTCGACGACGGCAAAGAAACCACCTTTCGCTTCGCTGGCAATCGCGAGATCCCGGCGATCTATCTGATCAACTCGGACGGGTCTGAAAGTCTCGTCCCTAAGGATGTCCGCGGCGAGCTCGTCGTAGTCCACGCCACTGCCCGTGAGTTTCGACTGCGCAAGGGCGACATCGTGCTCTGCGTCTTCAACGAAGCGTTCGATGCTGTCGGCGTCAATCCCGGCACCAACACCACGAGCCCCTCGGTCGAGCGGCGGGCGAAGAGGTCATCTCCAACCCTTAAGTCACGATAGGGGGCGCAACATGACCGAGCATGAGAACGAGACGCTTGCCGGCGAACGTGGCATTACGCCGGTCGGAGGAGGGGACAATGGCCGAACGGCGATGCTCAAGCGCGGATTCGGCGCGCTCGCGCTGACCGCGTTCGCCTTTCTGATCATCTGGGGGACCTGGAAAAGCGATAAGCCGGTCGGCGAGTCCGCCCGCAAGCTCATGATCCGCCAAGCAGCCGCCTTCGAGCCCGCCGCGGAGCCACCTGCCGCACCCATCACCACGGCGTCCATTCCGGTCGCACCCATTGCTACCGTGCCTGCGGCCGCCGTGCCGGTGGCGGACCAGATGCTCGAAAGCGCGCGGCGCGCGCCGGTGCTGGCCTATAACCGGCCGGTCGCATCGGGGCGTCCGCCACGTGACGGCCTGACCGCAAGCGGTCCCGTCGATCCCTATGATTTTGGGCGGGCCGAGCCACGCAACGAGCTGGCGGACAAGCTGAAACCCACGCCAATCGAAGGCGTGCGCGCGGCCCGGCTTCCCAATCGCAATCTTCTCGTCACCCAGGGTACGTCGATCCCTTGCGTGCTCGAGACCGCGATGTCCTCGGATGTGGCGGGCTTCGTCTCCTGCGTCGTGTTGCGCGATGTGATGTCGGATTCCGGAAACGTGGTGCTCATGGAAAAGGGCACCCAAGTGGTCGGCGAATATCGTGGTAATGTCCGGCGCGGCTCCAAACGGATGTTTGTGCTATGGGCTCGCGCCAAGACGCCGACGGGTGTGATCGTGGCGCTGGCCTCGCCTGCCACCGATGCGCTCGGCCGCGCAGGGTTCGACGGCGACATCGACACGCATTTCTGGGAGCGCTTCGGTTCGGCGCTGTTGCTGTCGATCGTTGGGGATGCCTCCTCCATCGGGCGCCAGCAATTGCAAGATGGCTCGATCCAGATCAACAACACCGCTGGTGCGACAAACACCGCCGCCGGCATCGCGGTCGAGCAGTCAATCAACATCCCGCCGACGTTGAACAAGAACCAGGGTGAGCTCGTGAATATCTTCGTCGCGCGCGACCTCGATTTCTCGTCAGTCTACCAACTCACGCGGATCGAAAGCCGCACCCAGATTCTCGACCGCACCCTCCCCGGAGGCACCGTGGGTCCGGCTGTGGTGACGAAATGAGCGCAGTCGCATCCATCGAACGCGATGGCGGGCGGCTGGTGCTGGCGCGCTACCTTGAGCCGCTGGCGCCGTACCTGGCGGACAACACCCTCACCGAAATCGTCGTCAACCGTCCGGGCGAGGTTTTCGTGGAGGGGCCCGGCGGTTGGACCAGGCATGAAGCCGCTGCCCTCACGCAAACGTACCTCTCACATCTTGCAACCGCGGCCGCCAGTCACACCCGACAGGATATAGGGCCGGAATACCCGGTGGTCTCGACCACCCTGATCGGCGACGAGCGCTGTCAGATCGTCGTGCCGCCTGCCGTGCCCGTAGGCATGATCAGTCTCACGATCCGCAAGCCCTCATCGTTGACCATGAACCTGAACGCGCTTGAGCGGGCAGCGCTGTTTGATGACGTGCGCTCCGCCAGTGACGAGCTCGATGCCAACGAGCATCGACTGCTTGCCCTGAAGGAAGCAGGCCAGTGGCGCGAATTTCTCGAGCTTGCGGTGCGCACCCGCCGCAATATCCTGATTTCGGGGGCGACGGGTTCGGGCAAGACAACTCTGTCCAAGGCGTTGATTGCGGCGATCCCGGAGCACGAGCGGCTCATCACCATCGAAGACACCGCCGAGCTGGTCATCCCACATCAGAACTGCGTCCGGCTGCTCTATTCCAAGGACGGGCAGGGCATGGCCAAGATCGGCCCTCGCGAGCTCCTTGAATCATCCCTGCGCATGCGACCCGACCGCATCCTGCTGCAGGAGCTGCGTGACGGCACCGCCTTCTTTTATCTCAGGAATGTGAATTCAGGGCACCCTGGATCGATCACGACCGTTCACGCGGACAGCGCTCGCCTTGCCTTCGAACAGATGACGTTGCTGGTCAAGGAGAGTGCGGAGGGACGTGACCTCCACCGCGACGATATCCGTTCGCTATTGCTGCATCTCGTCGACGTCGTCGTCCAGATGCAGAAGCGCAACGGCCGCTATCGCATTTCGGAAATCTACTATGACCCCGTTCGCAAACGCGACCACGCCCGTTAAGGCCAGCGTCGGCACGGCGCTGGCGCTCGGGGCCGGCGCCGTCTTCCTGCTGGTCGCCTCGAACGTTCTGCTGCTCGGACTCAGGCTCCACGATGGCGGCTTTCACTGGTCGGAGATCGCTACAGGCTGGCCGCGTTATGGCGCGGATCCGCGCTTCGACCGTTGGCTGACGCTGTCGACCCTCGCTGGCTTGATTGTAGTCTTTGGCCTGCTCGGCGCCATCCTCCGGCACCGTCCGGTTCCCCTTCACGGCAAAGCCCGTTTCGCATCCGAGCGCGAGATCAAGGCCGCCGGCCTACGATCCAAGGAAGGTCTACTGCTCGGCCGCAAGGATGGAAAAATGCTCTGCTTCGGCGGATCGGAGCACGTCCTCCTTTATGCCCCAACCCGCGCCGGGAAGGGGGTCGGCTATGTCATTCCGAACTTACTCAATTGGCCGGATTCGGTTGTTGCGCTCGACGTCAAGAAAGAGAACTGGGATCGCTCGGCCGGCTTTCGTGCAGGCCACGGACAGGAGGTTCATCTTTTCGATCCGCTCGACGAGAACGGTCGCACCGCCCGCTACAATCCGTTGGGTTACGTGCGCAGCGATCCCGTTGATCTCTACGACGATCTGCAGCGCATTGCGGTGATGCTGTTTCCGGCCGAGAGCCGCGGTGATCCTTTTTGGTTCGAGGCAGCTCGTTCATCCTTTGTGGCGATCGGCGGCTATGTCGCGGAAACGCCGGGCTTGCCATTGACGATCGGCGAGATCCTGCGCCAGCTGTCAGCGACCCAGGATCTCAAAGCCCACTTCGATAAGATCATCTCCGACCGCAAGGCGGGGCCTTCCCCGCTGTCGCGGCACTGCATCACGGCGCTGAACGATTTCCTCGCGGCCTCCGAGAACACCTTGAACTCGGTGCGCAAGACCGTAACGGCGCGGCTCGGTCTCTGGCTCAATCCCCGCATCGATGCTGCGACCTCCGCCAATGATTTTGACCTGCGGCAGCTCCGCCAAACTCCCATGTCAATCTATCTTGGTGTCACGCCTGACAATCTCGACCGCATGGCGCCGCTCCTGAATCTCTTCTTTCAGCAGGTGGTTGATCTCAACACCCGCGAACTTCCGGAGCAAAATTCCAAGCTCACCCGCAAGGTGCTGCTCTTGCTCGACGAATTCCCGGCGCTCGGCAATGTCAATGTGCTGGCAAAATCGGTCGCCTTCATCGCTGGATACGGTATCCGCCTTCTCACGGTTGTCCAGAGCCCGGCGCAGCTGCGCGCGATCTACGGGATCGATGCCGCGCGCAATTTTATGACCAATCACGCTGTCGAGGTCGTGTTTGCTCCGAAGGAGCAGGACGTGGCCAACGAGCTCTCGGAGCGCATCGGCTACGAGACCGTGAACGCGCGCAGCCGCAGCGGGCCAAAAGGGCTGGCGATGCGCGCGATCAGCGAGACGATTTCGGAGCATCGTCGCGCCCTGATGCTCCCGCAAGAGCTCAAGCTTCTTCCGAAATCCAAGGCTTTCATCCTCGGCACCGGCATTCCGCCCATCGTCGCCGATAAGATCATCTATTACGAGGACAAGTCTTTTCTGGAGCGATTGCTGCCACCGCCTGTCCCCCAGATGCCCAAAGGGCGTTCAAATGCGCTACTCGACGCCGAAATTAAGGAGTTGCGCTCCGAGATGGCCGAGTTGCGCGCGGTATTCCGGGCCCGGCCCATGACCGACGAGGAGGTGGCGGATCCCTCCACCATCCCCGCCGGTGCGAGTTTCGATTTCGGGGACGTCGATGTCGATCTCGAAGGTCTTTCCGAAGACGACATGAAGGCCTGGGTTCTCAATTATATCGACGCCCAGGCCATCCCGCCGGCGCGACGGCCCGGCCGCACGCGGAACGAGCAGCAGCATGAACGACACACGTGATGACAGCAACGAGTTCAGCCTCGAACGGCAACGTCGCGCTGCGGACGCTTCCAACAGAGACAAGAGGGGCGACGACTCCGGAAGCAAGGCAGTCACTGACAAGTCTTCCTTCACGGAGCCTCAGGACAATGCTCTCCCGGATCGCATCCGCCGCAAATATTACGTGGTGGCCAGCGAATCCGAAAAGGGTGGATCTGACCGCGAAGCGCGGCTCTATGCCGATGCGCGGAAAGAGTACCTCGCATTCAAGGCCACTGACGATCGCCTGGTCACCCGCATGGCCGCCGCCGAGGTGATCCGGGACATGGTCAGCGTGGCACAACATCGCCAGTGGGAGGCACTTCACGTCCGTGGTTCCGTCGAGTTTCGCCGCGAGGCTTGGCTGGAGGCTGCCGCACGCGGGATCGACGTGAAGGGCTATCAGCCAAACGAGCTTGACAGCCAGGCGCTCGCTGACCGACGAGTCGCATGGGATCGAGCCCACCCCCGGACCAACGACGTAGGGGCCCGCTCGACCTCCGACAGGTCAACCCAGGCGGATAGGCTCGATTACGACAAGGGCGTTTCCGGACGTCTGATGGAGGTCGGTATTGGCCCCTACCGCAACCGACCCGACGCGGAGCCGTCAACCTATGTAGCCATCGAACTGGGCGATGGCCGGCGACATCAGGTGTGGGGCGTCGGCGTTGTAACTGATGTCGCAGATAGTGGCGCCAGGCCTGGCGACCGCATCTCTCTGCGCAGGGATGGCGTCGAACCCATCATCAGGACGATCAACTCCATAGACACCGCCACAGGAAACGCTGGCATTGAACGGCGCCAGATGTGGCGCAACAGGTGGAGTGTAACGGTGGAGGCGCGCCGTGCAGACCGACCGGCTGCCTCGCATGATTCCGACCTGCTCGCGGCCCGATCCCAGATTGTCGTCATCAACAAGCTTGTCGAACGCGCTCTGCCGAACGATGAGAATGCTCGCCAGAGCATTCTGGCTTTCGCCAAGGAGCGCATCGCCCAACGCCTCGAGCAGGGGCACTCGTTTGCGCGAGCAACCGTCATGGAGCCCGTTGGAGAGCGGCAGCAATCGGGGCGCAACAAAGAAGAGGTCCGGCAAAGCCGGGGCGGCGAACGAGTGAGGCTGCAAGAGCGAGAGCGCTGAATGCGCGAGCTCATGCAATCAATCTTTCGACTTTGTATCACGTCACGTCGTCGCGCGGATTCACAATCTGACATTTCGAAGATAATTCATCGGACGCAATGATTCCGCGCACCGCAGACTCCGACTGACCCTCGGGAATTGCCGAACCGTCGAGAACCCGCACTGATCAGGGAGGCCCAGGCAATTGGGCTCGCCGATAGGCCTGGCCAAGCCAGACGAGATTTTGCTCAGCCGCACACGAGCCTCGCCGAGAGTCACCTGTGGCGTGGGCGTCGTCATTACGGCAAGATGCTCATCGGCCTTTGGACAAATCACGCGAAAGCAGGTCGCGGATGACATTCAGATCTGTAAGATACAAACTGACCGACGTGGGGGGGCGACCACCAGAAAGCCGTTTTTGCAAGCAGGCCCTTTGCCTTTGTGCCTTTCCTACACAGCTTTTGTCGGTCGAACGGATAACCGAGACCGCGAGATACCACCAGCTTGATGAAGCGCATGTGACAGCGGCTCCCGCAACCGCTTTCGTTATATCAACTCACCATCTCGGTCTAACCGCCCGGGGCGGACTTTTTTTAAGGATAGGGGGTTGACGACGGTCAGCTCGGCCAAGTTTGGCATTGCCAAGTCCAATCGGCACATGAGATCGTCGAGTCCAAGTCGGTCCATTTTTGCATCGCGAACGCTGATAGTGCGAGTTTCATTGAGCATCTCATATCGCAGTCAACCATCCCGCATCATTGGATCGTTGGGTTCGTCTCAGGTGAGCGCAGCCCTTAGTTCAGCAATCAGTTTCCCGCACGCGGGTAGGTGGCGTTCCTCCACATCCAAAATACAGAGAAATCCTCGCTTCTTGGTTGCCGCTATGGCAGCTGGAGTTTGAGAGTCCGGACCGGCCGCCTCGGAAACAATATCGATCAGACGGTCCATGGCATGCAGGCGGCCGAGTAGGTAATCGTTCTCACGGTAAGCCCGCGACAGGAACGCTGCAGATTGACTAAAGCCAGTTCCCTTTAGCCGGAATGTACCAAGTCTGTTGATGCCGACAGCGTCCTGTGCGGCGATGCGATCAATCCGGATCTCATTGAACTCCCCAACTTCGCGCCACGGCATGACCGGAAACGTCACAATATCCCAGAAGGGAAACCCGAGGTAATTCACCAGGACCTCATGCGCTGCACGCGGTGGCCACCGCTCGGTTTCGGCAAGGAGAACGTCGAGGTCCGAGGTAGTGGATTTGAGGTCCACGTCCGAGCCCAAGTGCTCGATGAGGAGATCAATCCGATCCTTATGTCGCGTCACAAACGACTGCGCAAATTTGGATATCTCTTTGACTTCAGCCGGAGATGGACCTGCCCGAAAGATGTCTTCGACCAGATTGCGCGTGGTCGCGCTGACGCTGGCTTCCGTCTCTCTCCGCTCCAGCGCCTCGGCACACTCGTAATACTTACGTTTCAAGCGGTCGACGCTGGCGGCGTCTAGCCCATCGAACTCTTGTGAACCGAGCATTTGGGAAAGGCGATTTTGACCTTCAATCAAAAACCGTAGCCTGCGCTTTCGATAACTTATGTCAAATGTAAGCAAAAACGCGATCCACTTCGGGATGATCTCACCGCCTGTAACTCCACGCACAGACGAACTGTCTGCGGGCTCGTATATTACACCAGCGCGGATCGCCCAGGCGTCTATGATCTCCGTGATCGACCGTGCAAACGGCGATTCCATACGAACGCCGCGTATCTCCATTATCATTCGGCTGATGAAATCTCGCACCGAGGCGAGCTTCAGACGCACATAGGCATCGTATGCGAAGCCCGCGTCGCGAGCGGCCCTCACGTTTGCCTGCTCGCGCCAACCGCGAATCTGAGCCGCGCTGTCCGACCCCTCGCAGTCGAAGGCCTCGACTTCCTCCACAACTCGCCGGATATGAGGACGAGCGCTATCCACGATCGATCTGAGCCGCCGCACTTGTTCGTTGAAGTCGGCTATCCAGCCAAGCTCGTCGGTTACAGGTTGCGACAACGGAATCTCGGACATCGCGCCTTTCAATGTCGAGAAAAACCCCGGCAGGCCGTGATGGGCAGCTAAGCCCGTTGGTGTGGGATTGGGATCAACGTAAACGACCCGTCGATCTACCTCACGATAAGCGGCGCGGCCTCGGATGGCGCTGACCGCCTGGCGAAACGGATGGCTGCTCAAGACGCTGCCATCGATGAAGGGCACGGACGCAGCGTCAACATTCATCTGCGCATAATTTTCGAAGTTTCTGACCATAAAATCCGCGCGGTGCGGCCAAATAATAGAGCGGTCTCTGAGTAGCTGATCGACCTCCAGAATGCGCGCCGGCGGGAAGGCTCCTGGAATTGATGATGTTGCGCGCGCGGCGAAAGCTAGTGCGGGCGCATTCGTCATGTCAAAATCGCTTTTGATAGCTCCGCTTGCGCTCCGCCGATATTTGAAATGAAGCTGGTGACGGTGATCGCGCTCATGGATGATCGGCGGACTGTGAATCGGCATGCTTCGTTGATGACCGTTGAAATCAGTCAAGGTCACGAATAAGTCGAGACCCTGACCTGGAGGAAGCAGAGACGACGTCTCCTCCCGTGGCCTTCCCATCGCCGCCACCGCGTCGTACATCAGAGCCGTCATCTTCGGACCATCAAACGGCGGTTCGAACCAGCGAGACCGCATGAACAGCGACAGCTTGGAACGCACCTCCGGGTCTCTAACGAGCCCCTTTCCAATTAGACCCGCTGCCCAGAAAAGCGGCCGAAGAACCCATTTGCTGAATCTACTTGCCTTTGCTTCGGATGCCAGGAGTTCAGTTATATCGGCATTCTCAAGCCAGAGGTCGCGCAATCTCCCCAGCGGCAGGTCATGGCTCAGTGCACGTGCCAGCATGACCCCGTTGATTCCCCCCGCAGAGGCACCAGCAACTATGTCAACCACGACTCGCAGGTCGACCGTTCGACCGACGTCGCGCAGAAGGTCGAAATAGATCCTTTCGGTATCAAATTCGGGGTCGGAAGCATCGCGGACATCTGCGAATGCGACGCTCGAGCGCTTCTTCCGGTTGGCAACGGAATGAAGAGCGCTCGAAGCCCTGGCGAGCTTCAGAACCTCCTTGGTGATCCCATGCATATAGATAGCGAGCGAGGCACCGCCAAAGCAAACAAGCGCTATGCGGAGTTCTTTTTCGCGCAAACTCTTTTCCGATCTTGAAAGTATCGATACCCTTCACAATAGCTGCCTAGCGACACAGAGGTAAGGTTTTTTCCACAACTGGAGCACACTTAAGCCTTGCGTCGGGAAATCCGGGGCAGCTCTTAACCGACTTTCGTCGGCAACATCCTCCCGGGCAGGTACGAATGCGGCTCGCAATCCTACACTGGCCGTCGCGCCATGAAACTTGCCCCCTCAGGAGTCATGAGGAATTGCCCCTCATTGGACAGCCGACGAGCGAATTGACGATGAAACGAATCACGGAAGGCTCGTCGGGCGCCGAATGAGGTGACAGAGATGTTACGGCGGAGAGCGAGCTGGGGTCTGAAGCGGATTGCGCGATAGCTGGCAGAGGAGCTCATTTGGGCGAGATTCAGCCGGCCCTTAACAAGGTCCATCTCTCGAACAGGCTGGCGCTCGTCAACCGGATAGTGATCGCTTGAGTGGTTTAGCCCGGGACGTCCGGGAGCCGATCGGATCGCGATTGGGGCCGGTGCCGGTCAAAGTATGCGCGAAATCGCCTGAATGCCTTTCATTCCGCTCCCGAACCGCGCGATTGCCTCCCTGTGCCTTTCCAACTCGCCGTAAGGCAAGAAGCGTACCTGCAAATCCGCTACGCGACTGAAAGCGGGGCGGCGAAGTTGTGCCCGAACCTCCTCTTCACGCGCATCGGGGGCAACCAGAAAGAGACCGCCCGTCGCGTGCAGGTCGCTGCTTAAGGCGAGATCCAGCATGCGAACGATCCCCGAGTAGATAGAGGTCGTGTGTTCGACCTCGAAAGCGGCCGTCACGCGCGTGCCATCCGAGTTGATCCAAAGGACGTCGATGAGTCGGATCGAGTCCGCCCCCGGCAAGCTTTCGATCGACGGCGAAAGGCACTCCAGGCAGCCAGCGGCCAGCATGCCACCATTGTGGGTGCGCCCACGATCGTTTGAGGCAACCCAGACCTTGTAGCCGAGCGCTAGCCCCAAATCCCTGAGCCACGCCTGAATTTCCGTGTGCGTGCGATCGCCTTCTCGGGCGGCGGCGATCGATCCCTGTAGTCTCTTGGCTGTATCCCGTGCCTTCGACAATTCTGCGAACCACGCATCGCGCGCCGCATCTCCTTCGGCCACCGGCGGCGCGGAGTAACGTCCCATACCGATATCGAAGAGGAAGCCCGCGATTGCCCCGAGATCGTTCGACAGGAGATCGCGGTGGGTCTGGTTCAGCCGCAACATGCCGGCTCGCATCGCCAGATACTGATCCCAGCGTCCGAGCTTGACCTTCGAACCGGTGACAGCATTGAAGCCATTGACGATGGCGGTGTTGAACGGCGACATCAGGGTAGGGTGCAGGAAGTAAAGCAGATTTGCGACCGCCGGACCGAGCCCTTTGATGGCCAACCGATCGATTGTCTCGATTCCCTCGATCAACTCCTGTTCGGTGCTGCAACACGAGCAGTGATGGAGCAGTCGACCGAAGGCCCGCTGGTTCTGCGCATCCTCATAGATATTCGGAATGCGCAGCTTAGGCTTCCAAAGGAAGGCATGATCGGCGCCTTTGAATATTTGCCGCTGCTCCGCAATGGAGCCTACGATCGTTTCCAGCGAGGAGCCCCTGTAGACGTTGCCGAAAGTTCCGGCCTCGATCTCCTCGACCACCTGCGCAATGCCCCGCCGGATCGATCGAAAATTCTTGAGTCGCTCGTCCCAGAGAAACCAACTTCGATAGGTTGATTCCGGATCATCACGCCAACGTTCAATCAATACGCGCAGGAGATCAGCCACCCCACTCTCCCTTGGACATTTCTTGCCTGTCTAAAGTCGATCACCAATCAATTCGCGAATAGACAAGATCATCGGTGGGCTTAGGCCTTGTCAAGTCGCCTCCGCTGTCTGGCTCTTTGATTGCCCGGTGCTCACGAACTCTAAGAGGACAACGCCGTCTGGAACGGGGTTGATGTCAATCAGCGCTTCGGAGCCGCCGTGATTGCCCTACCGTACGATTGTTTTCTGATTGTCTGGTTCGTGCTCGCGCTGGCATCTACGGCCTATGTGCCTACGACCAGTTCGCGGGGAATCCCGACCCGACAGTTATGAAGTGGGGCTTCATCCTGGTCACGCTCTACATGGGCCGCTCGGGTTCTTGCTGTACGTCCTCGCCGACAAAGAGCCTCGGCCAGGAGAACACGAAAAGTTCACATCACCGCTGTGGAAGCAGGGCGTCGGCAGCACGATCCATGCGTCACAGGCGATGCGACCGGAATCAGCTTGGCGGCTGTCGTCACGGCATTGCTGGGACTGCCGATGTGGATCGATCTGATCGTCGAATATGTTGCGGGATTTTCCTTCGGGCTTTTTATTTTCCAGTCGCTGTCTGAAGCGCATGATGGACGGCTCCTACTGGGACAACGTGAAGATGAGCTTCATGCCAGAGTTCATCAGCATGAACGCGATGACGGCCGCCATGGCGCCGACCATGAGCATATTGATGATGCGTCGCGATATGCGGGCGATGGATCCTTTGGAGTTCGCTTTTTGTGGCGTCATGTCCCTCGGGGTCATGGTCGGGTTCGCGGCGGCCTATCCCTTTAACCTATGCATGGTCAAGAAGGGCATCAAGCGCGGCCTGATGACCCAGCGACCGGAGACACAGCCAAGGAAGGCCGTGCCGAAGCCCAATGGCGTGCCGCTTTCCGGCCACGGTGCCCCGTCAGGCCGCGGCGGACATAACATGAGGAGCGAAGCGACCGTGCCGCAGCTGTTGGCGCTCAGTAGCGTCACCTCATTCCTGCTTGTTGCGGCTTGCATCGCCGTGCCGGGCATTTTCGTGAATTTGCGAGTTAGTGCTTATGACGTTCGCGGAGCGATTATGCCGCCGGGGATGATCAGCACCTTTGATCTTCCGGCAGAAGCATGAAGGAAATGGCCGACACGGCCAACAACAACGTCGAGCAGAATGGCGGTGGCGGACTGATGTTGATTCTGAACGTCACATGATTTCATCTCCCGGTGACCAACGTGTGCTCACCTTCCTAAAATCCACGAAACGAGACTTTCTTCGAGCAAACTTGCAGGGCTGGCTAGTTTCAGATTCGGACAGTTCGTAGTCGCAGCGCATTGCCCACCACGCTGACCGAGGAGAGCGCCATCGCGGCCGCGGCGACGATCGGTGACAGCAGAAGACCGAACGTCGGGTAGAGCACCCCGGCTGCGATCGGAATTCCCGCCGCGTTGTAGACGAAGGCGAAGAACAGGTTCTGGCGGATGTTGCGCATCGTGGCGCGCGAGAGTCGCCGTGCACGCACAATCCCGTTCAGATCGCCCTTCAGGAGCGTCACTCCTGCGCTCTCCATCGCCACGTCCGTCCCTGTGCCCATCGCCACTCCGACTTCGGCGGCGGCCAGCGCCGGCGCGTCGTTCACCCCGTCTCCGGCCATGGCGACCTTCCGGCCTTCCTTCTGTAGCCTGGCGACGACTGCGCTCTTCTGATCCGGCAGGACTTCAGCTTCGACGTCGCCGATGCCCAGCCTGCGTGCGACCGCCTGAGCCGTGGTGCGGTTATCGCCGGTGAGCATGATAACCCTGACGCCTTCGGCCCCAAGGTCCCGCAGCGCCTCCGGCGTGGACTGCTTAACCGGGTCGGCGATGGCGAGGATGCCGGCGAGCTTGCCGTCCACGGCCATGTTGATGACGGTGGCGCCTTCGCCGCGCTGACGCTCGGCTTCGGCTTCTATGGCGGAAGTATCCACTCCCTGCGAGCGCATGAAGCTGGCGTTACCGAGCAGAACTTTCTTGCCATTGACAGCTCCCAGCGCGCCCTTTCCGACGGGCGAGTCGAAGTCCTGGACGTCAGTTATCTGGATGCCTCGCTCCTTCGCTTCGTTCACGATCGCGTCCGCAAGTGGGTGCTCGCTCGCGCGTTCCACGCTGGCCGCGAGCTGCAGCACTTCGGCCTCCGAGTAGTTGCCAGCGGGCACGATAGCCACGACCTTCGGCTTGCCCTCCGTGAGGGTGCCTGTCTTGTCCACCACGATGGTGTCGATGCGCTCCATGCGCTCCAGCGCTTCGGCGTTCTTGATCAGGACGCCGACTTCGGCGCCTCGTCCCACGCCGACCATGATCGACATCGGAGTGGCCAAACCGAGAGCACAGGGGCAGGCGATGATCAGGACGCTGACTGCGGCGACGAGGCCGAAGGCGAAGCGGGGCTCCGGACCGTAGACCGCCCAGGCGGCAAAGGCCGCGATAGCAACGACGATGACGGCCGGGACGAACCAGCCTGCAACCTGGTCGGCCAAGCGCTGGATGGGAGCGCGGGAGCGCTGGGCCTGCGCAACCATCTGAACGATCTGAGACAGCATGGTGTCGCTGCCGACCTTTTCGGCGCGCATAACGAAGCCGCCGGAACGATTCAGCGTGCCGGCGATCACCTTGCCGCCGACCTCCTTGGTGACGGGCATCGATTCGCCGGTAACCATCGACTCGTCGAGCGAGGATCTGCCTTCGACGATCTCACCGTCGACCGGCACCTTCTCGCCCGGCCGCACGCGAAGGCGATCACCTGGCTGCAACACCGCAATCTGGACCTCCTCCTCGTCCATGCCGTCAGAGCGAATACGACGGGCTGTCCTCGGTGCGAGGTCGAGAAGAGCCTTGATCGCGCCTGAAGTCGCTTCGCGGGCCCGCAGTTCGAGCACCTGGCCAAGCAGGACCAGCACGGTAATGACCGCAGCCGCCTCGAAGTAGACGGCTACCGCTCCATCCTGCCCTCTGAACGTGGCCGGAAAGACACCCGGGACAACGGTGGCGGCGACGCTGTAGACCCACGCGACCCCGGTGCCCATCGCGATCAGCGTGAACATGTTCAGATTGCGTGTCAGGACCGATTGCCAGCCGCGCACGAAGAACGGCCAGCCCGCCCAAAGCACCGCCGGCGTTGCAAGGACCAACTGGATCCAGTTGGAAAGCGTCTGATCGATCCAGCCATGGCCGCCGATGAGGTGACCGCCCATCTCAAGGATTACAACAGGGACCGAGAGGGCGAGGCCCACCCAAAAGCGCCGGGTCATGTCGATCAGCTCGGGGTTCGGACCGGTTTCCGCGTTTGCCAGCTCGGGTTCGAGCGCCATGCCGCAGATAGGGCAGTTGCCCGGCCCGAACTGGCGTATCTGCGGATGCATCGGGCATGTGTAGATTGTGCCTTCCGGCGCGTCGGGAGGGGTCGCTTGCTGCGTCTCGCGGTGAACGTACGTCGCCGGATCTTCCGCGAATTTCGCCCGGCAGCGCTCCGAACAGAAGTAGAAGGTCTGTCCGTCGTGCTCGATCTTGTGACGAGCCGTGGCGGGATCGACCAACATCCCGCAGACAGGATCCACGGTCGTGCCTTGCGCTGGATCGTGACGATGGTGATCTGCGGCCTCCTGGGAGGTGGAGTGAGACTGTCCGCAGCAGCTTCCGCGCGCTTTTTCCAAACCTGAGGCGTCCTGCTCAAACATCATCATCTACTCCATCTCTTGCGGAATGTACCCGTGGGGGGGGGGTACGTACGGCTCATGATGAACGACATCAAGGCTTCTTGTCAGAAACGCCTGAACCGCATCGAAGGCCAAGTTCACGGGCTCGCGAAGATGGTCGACGAGGACAGATACTGCATCGATATCGTTACCCAGATCTCAGCCGTGCGTTCCTCGCTTCGTCGTGTAGAAGAAGAAATCCTGAAGGATCACGTCGCCCACTGCGTGGAACACGCCATCCGCAGCGGCGACAAGCCGATCAGCGCCGAAGATCGCGGAACTGATGGAAGTCGTCGGCCGGGCGGATAGGTAAACGAGCGACGGTCACGAATGCTTGATCCCGGATCAAAGACGCCCATCGGACCTGGACTATGTTATTTAATGAAATACCTGCCGCCGCAGTGGGATCCGCAGGCGGAAGCGAATGCCGCTAGACAAGCAACTCGGTTGGTTCCTGCCATTTTGGCATTCGTGGATCGCCTCCTTGGGCGAAAAGCCGCCGGCCGGCGCGTTGAGTTGGAGCCGGGTTATGTTCAAGCACACAGTCAGAACTCTGTTGCTGGCACTGCCATTGGCAACAGCAACGGCAAGTGCTTACGCAGGTGTCACCATTTCGGACAGGCGGTATTGGCCAAACGAGGCGAGGCAGAGCGCGCATGAGCTGTTGGTTCCGCAGGACGGCGGGAGTTCTGCGTTCGCTTCAATTCCTGTGGCGCCGCCAGGTTACTCCTTCGCGCCATCTCCGAGCAGGCGCGTCTGGAGATATCAAAGGGTCAGAAATTCCCGATGATGTAGCCGCATGTTCGACGCGAGGCGGGCGACCGGGAACTCTCTTTCCGGGACAACGGAAGCCCGTAGGTGGGCGGATCGTTCCTCTCGGTTCGGCCCCTTTGATATCGATCAAGACTTCCGCTGCAGCAAACTGTTTACTGTTTAAGTAGCAGGAGTTTACGATGTCGCTGCAGGAGCGTTCCGATCACCAAGCACAGGCGCCGAAGGGTTTGTCACTTCAATCGCGCGCCGGACTGGTTGTGATCGGATTTTTGATCGTCGCGGGTGTCCTGCTGTTCACCGAACACCGCGCACACGTGCTCGGGCTTCTGATTTGGCTCCCCTTGCTGGCTTGTCCGCTCATGCACGTTTTCATGCACGGTGGGCACGGCCATGACGGCACTGACAGTCAGCAGGACAATCGGAGCGCGTCATGAACGAGGCCACGCCTGCCTACGGCCTATGGAGCCTTGTGATCGTCAATTCGGCGATCTTCATCTTCTTTGCTTACACGTTCTTCAAACCACGGACACCTCGGGATTGGAGCTCATTCAGCGCGTTCAGCGCGTTTCTGGTGGCACTGTTCGCGGAAATGTATGGATTCCCGCTGACCATCTACTTCCTGTCCGGCTGGCTGCAGTCGCGGTTTCCCGACGTGGATTGGTTTTCGCACGATGCGGGTCACCTCCTGGAAATGATGTTTGGCTGGAAGGCCAATCCACACGCCGGTCCATTTCACATCTTAAGCTTCGTCTTCATCGGCGGCGGCTTCATCCTGATTTCTGCAGCGTGGAAGGTCCTTTATGATGCGCAGCAATCGCGGTCGCTCGCAACGACGGGACCCTACAGCTATGTCCGGCACCCGCAGTATGTCGGCTTCATCATGGTCATGTGCGGCTTCCTGTTGCAGTGGCCGACGATCCTCACGCTCGCTATGTTTCCGGTCTTGACAATGATGTATGTCAAGCTTGCGTGGGCCGAAGAGCAGGATGCCAGAGCGGCATTTGGCGAGGCATACGCAAGATATGCGGCCAAGGTGCCCGGATTCATTCCGAAGCTCAGCCGCATCCTGGGCCAATCGGCTGGCGGTTTTCCGCCACGGCTGATAAAATAATCCGAGAGAGCCAGATCAAGTCATGAAGCAAGTCCGGTATGGCAATATCAAATTTGCCCTCGGCGCGGCAATGCTCGTCGCAGCAGTGGCTGTGTTGTGGATGATGTCCTCCGCCGGACCGCCGCGATCCGTTAAGGTGGAGGTCACCGAGCCCGAGCTGTCCGCATTGGCCACAAAGGGCAAACCCTTATTCGAGGCCAATTGTGCAACTTGTCATGGAATGAGGGCCTCGGGGACGGAGAAGGGTCCACCCCTTGTTCATGACATCTACAATCCCGGGCACCATGCGGATCCCGCATTTTTTTCGGCAGCCAAGTTCGGCGTGAGGCAGCATCACTGGCCCTATGGAAACATGCCGCCGCAACCCCAGGTCCGTGAGGATCAGGTGGCGGCCATCGTGCGATACGTTCGAGAGCTCCAGATCGCAAACGGCATCAAATATCGGTCGCATAACATGTAAGGCAGCAGCTGCAGGTTCGATTTCAAGTGACCAAGTCGAAGAGAGCCGGTTGAAGCTTCGGGATTTCTACAAGCTGTCCTGGTTCGATCTTGCTTTACCACAATACGCGAACGCCGCCCGCAACAAACAGGCTGCCGACAGCCTCTCCGTTGGCCCTCGCGATACCGGCTGTTTCTCCGAGCTTGCGGTCCCATACGACGCCGATATAGGGGGCGACATTGCGAGTAACTTCATAGCGTAGCCGAGCACCCAGCTCGACATCGGTGAATCCACTGCCGAGATTGAGATCGGAGACGCGCTGCGCCTGCAGCTTGAGGTCGATGCGAGGCTGCAGAATAAGCCTGTTGGTAATCAGAACATCGTGAAAGGCGGTGAGCGCGGCTGAGACCTCGCCCTTCTGGCTGATGTAGAGGTCGGCGTCGATCTCGATGAAGAATGGGGCCAATCCTTCGACGCCTATGGTGGCATAGGTACGGTTGGACTTGGCCGAAAAGTCCTGGCGAATGCCGAATTGTGCGTCGAAATAATAGCTGATGAGGCGCGAATAGAGTAGCTGCACCTGCCCTTCTTCGAGCTTTCTCGTCTTGCCGTCATAGAAGCCTTCCGACTTCAGGAAGAACTTGTCGTAGTCTCCCCCGACGAAGGCTTCCATGTCCCATCGGGCGTTCGACCCTGGCCCGTTCCACTCCAGCTTGTCGAACCGCATGCTGCCGAATGGCTGCTGATCTGGGAACATTGGCTGATAGTAGGGGACGGGTGGGACGCTCAGGTCAGAATAGTTCGGCTTTAGCGAGTTGGTTGATGACTGCGCTGAGGCGATCGACAGCATCGCAAGAATAAGACCTCCGCTTGCGACCAAGGTGGAAAGCAATTTTTGCATTCCGTCCTCCTATTTTGCGGCCGAGGCCGTCTCGCGCACGACCTCGATCTTGCGCATCATGCCGGTTTCCATGTGGTAGAGCTGATGACAGTGGAAGGCCCAAGGCCCTTCGGCATCGGCCGGAACATCGACGTCGACAGTCGCGCCTGGCTTGATGTTGACCGTGTGCTTTTTTGGGCTTCGCGCGCCATTGCCGACGTCAGGCAGAAACCAGGTGCCGTGGATATGCATTGGGTGGTTCATCATGGTTTCGTTGATGAACCGGAATCGGACACGCTCGCCGTAGCGCAGCACGATGGGCTGTGCCTCGCTGAACTTGCGGCCGTTAATCGACCAGAAGTAGCGCTGCATGTTTCCGGTGAGACGGATTTCGATGATACGGTCGTAGCGCTTGTATGGGTAGGGATCGATCGCCTTGAGATCGCGATAGGAAAGAACTCTGGTGCCTGGAGGCGCGCCGGTATCGTTGGTCAGTGGATCGGGGTCCATGTTGACCGAGGTGACTGGGACGCTGGCCATGTCCTCGCCGCCGCGCAAGGCATCGGCCTGCGGCCCAGTCTGAAGCCCAGTAGATGGCATCGACGCTGGCGACATCCGAGATCTTCGGCTTGCGCCCTGCGAACCGCCTTTCATCGCTCCATGATCCATTCCCGACATTTGTGCCAGCGCCTCGCTGGTACTTTGCGTAGGCGCTGAACTCATTCCGGGCATCCTGCCGTGGTCCATGCCCGGCATGGATGGCGATTTCGCTGGCTTGCTGGGCTTGGATCGCGGGGCGCTCGCCGCGTGGCCAGTGTGCTGGGCGCTACCGGAGCTCGTCGGGGCGCCCTTCGGCATTCCTTTCATTCCTTGCATGCCGCTCATCCCGCCACCGGAGGACATGCCCCCCATGCCAATTTCCATGGCGACAGGGTCTTCCGGTGCGACATGGCCTGGCAAATCCTGCTCGGGCTGCCGCGTGCCGCGATCCTGTCCTTTGGGTCCCAAATTCATGCCCATCTCGGCCATGGACACCAGGGGCCTAAGCCGGTGCGGCGGCAGGCCGCCGATCATGCCGGGGCGCGGCGCCAGGGTGGCGCGGGCGAACCCGGTGCGGTCCATCGGTTCGCCCACGATGGTGTAAGCACGGTCTTCCGTCGGCTGGACGATCACGTCGTAAGTTTCGGCATTGCCGAAGCGAAACTCATCGACGCGCACGGCTTCGACGTTGTTTCCGTCGGCGGCGACCACTGTCATCTTCAGGCCGGGAATGCGGACGTCGAAGTAGGTCATCGCGGAGGCATTGATGAAGCGCAAACGGATGCGTTCGCCGGGGCGGAACAGAGCCGTGAAATTCTGCTCGGGCGTTCGGCCGTTGACCAGGAACGTATAGGCCGACACGTCCGAGATGTCGGTCGGATCCATTCGCATCATGGACCAGGCGATGCGGTCGTTGATGATAGCTTTGCTTGCCTGCTCGTCCGGCGCCTGCGAAAGTTCCTGGAACAGACTGACCAGAGTGCGCCGGTTGAAATTGTACCAGCTGCTATCGATCTTCAAGTTATGGATCACGCGACTGGCCTCGTCGGTCCAATCCGACATCATGATGATGTAGTCACGGTCGTACCGGTAAGGGTCCGGCTGCCGAGGCTCGATAATGATCGGCGCGTAAATCCCGAGTTGCTCCTGCTCGCCGGAGGAGTGGCTATGGTACCAGTACGTTCCCGATTGTTTCACCTTGAAGCGATAGGTGAATGTCGTCCCCGGCTGGATGCCATTGCCGTAACCGGGCGAGATGCCGGGCACGCCATCCATCTCCGGCGGAACGATTAAGCCATGCCAATGAATGGATGCGGGTTCGTCGAGCTGGTTCGTTACATTGATCGTGACATTCTCGCCCTCCTTGAAACGCAGCAGCGGTCCTGGCAGCTGACCATTGATCAACATCGCCGCGGCCGGACGGCCGGTAATGTTTACCGCGCGACGCTCAAGGACCAGATTGTAGGTCCCAGCCCTCGCCTGCACGCCCGATATCGTGAGAATGACGCCTAGCAGGAATAGGCGCAGCGGCAAGCGATGAAGCAACGACTGCATGGGGATCTCCCGGAAACTCGGAGCGGTTCGTATCCTTCTCCAGACTTGCACACCCGGTTCGTTGTACAAGCTGCGCGGATTAATATTCCGACACTGTGACCAGCGCGCCATACTTCAGGCTGAGGTCATGGCTAATTCATAGATGTGTGCCGAAGCGTTGCAAGCACATCTGCGTCGACCCGCATGGGCATCGGCCGAAGATCACTTTCCGCCAGCATCTGCGGCGCAAGCTTTTTTGGCCACTTCCTAGACGGCATCCAGCCTACGACACGAGCGGAGAGCAGAACTTTAGCCCGTCCTCAAGTTCGATTTCCGGCGGCCTCTCGGATTGCGGTCGCGAGACGACGTAGGCGGGCTTCTGGGTCGGATTTTCGACGCAGAGGACCTCGACCGAACGCCCTTTCTGGTACACCTGCCAGTTGGCCTTGTACGTGGTCTCTGGCGCGATCAGGACGCAGATCGCTTGTCCAAGCGCGCAAAGCTGCGGCAATGCGGGCCCCATTTTCCCTCCCATGTTTCCGCCGACGAGACGGCGGTTCGCTTGAACGTTGATGATAGTAATGGAACTCGCGGCGATTCTTATTTTTTCTCCAGACTTGCACACTCTTATGGTTTGGCCCGCGTACCGACTTCATGCCGCGGTCAGGGTTGAATCATAGATGCTTGCATAATCCGCTGCGGCATCATTCCAGCCGGTGGGGCGCGCCATCGCGGCCCTGCGCATCGTGCGCAGACGCGAAGGTGAATGATAAACGTCGAGAGAGCGGTAGATCGCTCCGAGGAGGCCGCCGAGCGAGAACTCACGGAACAACAGACCGGTGACACCGTCTTGAATGGTATCGGCAAGCCCGCCGGTTCGATGTGCAACAGGCAATGAGCCGAAACGTTGCGCGTACATCTGGGTCAATCCGCATGGTTCAAAGCGCGAGGGCATCAGCAGAAAATCGCTTCCCGCCAGCATCTGACGCGCGGTCGTTTCCTCGTATCCGATCTTGATGCCGACCTTGCCGGGATGTTGCTTGGCCATTTGGCAAAGTGACTGTTCGAGTTCGCTTTCGCCTCTGCCGGTGACGACAATCTGACCGCCCTGTCGCACGATCGTTTCAATGGCTTCGATTGCAATGTCCAGGCCTTTCTGATGGACCAATCGCGAGACGATCGCAAACAGCGGGCCCCGCGACACCGCCAAGCCGAACGTTCTCCTTAGCGCTTGCGCGTTGGCGGCCTTTCCCTTCCAGTCATCCGGACTGAACGGTCGCGCCAGGTGCGGATCCGTCAGAGGGTCCCAGCTTTCGTCGATGCCGTTGATGATACCGGTCAAGCGCCCCTGATCGAGCTTTCCTCTGAGCAGCCCGTGCAAGCCGCAGCCATGCTCGGGTGTCACGATTTCCCGCGCATAGGTGGAACTCACGGTCGTAATGTGCGATGCGTAAAAAATCCCCGCTTTGAGGAAGGAAATGTCACCACAGAACTCGACCCCATTGATGTCGAATGCTGCGTGGGGAATGCCGAGCCGATCTAAGCGATGCCGCGCAAACAAGCCGCGATGCGCAAGATTGTGGATGGTCAGCACGCTCGGTATCGATCGGCCGCTCCAGGCCAGGTAGGCGGGCGCCAGCGCCGAGGTCCAGTCATTGAGATGCAGCAGGTCCGGTATCCAATTTGGATCACCTGTGCCGGACGCGATCTGTGCAGCGGCAAGACCGAGCCTGGCAAAACGAAGATCATTGTCCGTCCAGTCAATGCCCGTTGCGTCTCCATAGGGACCGCCGTCGCGCTCGAAAAGCTGCGGACAGAGCAGCACATAGACGGCAAGATGGTCGTCCGTGGTGCTGCGCGCAAGATCGCAGGCCGGGACGCCGCCGCGGGAAGGCAAATGACCGACGATTTCGACTGCCTGAAGTTGGCTCACGACATCGCGATACCCTGGGAGCAAGACGCGCACATCGCACTTATTTCGGAGCGTGCGGGGCAGCGCGGCGGATACTTCGCCAAGGCCGCCCACTTTTACGTAGTCGGCAAATTCGGAGGTGACGAACAGAATTTTCGGGCAGCTGCGTGGAACCTGGTCGGCGCCGAGCGCAGCCCCACTTCCGGGTTTGATCGGCCGCTTATGCCGAGCCGAATCATGCGCCTTCCGCCGGTCTCCCATTCCGCTTCCCCCTTTGATGCCAAGGACCAACCATTCGATAGACGCTCGAACAGCGAAATCATTACAAGTCCCGGCGGCCATTTGTCGTTGAAGTGCCGTCACCTGTTTTGGAGGTTGTCACGCATTTGACCTCAGACTTTGTTTTAGATCAAACGTCTTTCACCAAGAGACAGCAACATGACGTGAGCATCAGGAGGACCAGACATGAGCCTTAGCCGTCGAAACAAGCTGCTATCTGTCCCGACAATGACGTACCGGGTCGCCGCAGTCGCCCTCATGGGCGTGCTGTCGTCGCAGCTGGTCGTAACCTCTGTGCTCGCGGCATCACCGTCCGTTCGCATGGCGATGATGGACGACAAGGAAATGGGCTCGATGGGAGGCCAATCCAACAATTCGATGTCCGGCATGGGCGGAATGTCGGGAAGCCCGTCAGGGGGTATGGGGGGAATGTCCGGCGCTTCGTCCAGCGGCATGGGCGGCGGTTGCTGCATGGGATCGATGGGACAGGCGCCCGGATCTGGCTCGTCCAGTGCATCGGGCATGTCAATGCAAACCAGCCTGCCGGGATTTCCCGGCTTATCGCATATCTATCACGTGGGCGCGACGGGATTTTACCTCGAATATGCCGACAAGCTCGGCCTTTCTACCCAGCAGAGGACCAGCCTCAACGAAATCAAGCAGCGCGCCCTCGTCGACCAGTCAAATCAGCAGCGGAAGATCGACGAAGCAGAGCAGGCCCTCTGGTTGCAAACGGCAGCAGACCAGCCAGATGCCACGTCGGTCGAGGCCAAAATCCGCGAGATCGAAAAGTTGAGGGCGGATCAAAGACTGAACTTCATTCGCAACGTGGGCGATGCCGCCAAAGTCCTGACCGACGATCAGCGCAAAATGGTGCTGGGAATGGCGCCGATGCCAGGCTCAGCGGCCGCACCTGCATCGGCGCCGAAGTCGATGAATATGGGTAAATAGACGTTCGACAGCAATGGTAGGCGCTCAATGAAATCCAAGGAGGCTGAGCCGCTGTTTAGATGTGGTCTTTCAGGAGGATGTTTATCTGGTCTCTCCTCGGAACACCGAAGCGCCGTAACCTCAGCTTCCTGCAGAAGCATTGCCATACTCGCCTAGCCGGCAACAAGTGGCAGGAGCCGCGTGATGGCGTACCGTTGGTCAGAGACAAACCGGCACAACCGGCGGAACGTTGACACACCAATTGCCGCGAGAAGTTCCCTTCGAGTTGGAGGAGGCATTCGATGTATCGTCGCGCGACTCTCCCCACGCGGATATAGCTCGTTCGAACGGTTCATTGACATGCCAGTCGGCATCGACCTCGACAAGGTCGAGGCGCAGTTCGCGAACGGCGTGCTGACCGTTGAGCTAGTGACGTGACGTCCGAGAATGTGACAACACACAAAGAGATCCCGATCGAGGACAGATACGCAGAACGAGGCCATCGGGCCAGACACTGGCGCCTCGAACGACACGAGAGTCAAAACATGACCACTGACAGTCTGGCCGAGCCAACACGCCGCGACTTCCTTTATGTTGCGACCGGGGCGGCTGCAGCTGTAGGCGCGGCGGCCGCTATGTGGCCTCTGATCAGCCAAATGAACCCCGATGCGTCAACGATTGCGGCGGCTGTTCCCATTGAAATCGATCTCGCGCCCATTGCCGAAGGCCAGATCATCAAAGTCTTCTGGCGCGGCAAGCCAATATTCGTGCGGCACCGCACCGCTAAGGAGATCGAGGAGGCGCGCGCCATCGATCCGCGAACGCTGCCCGATCCGCAAAGTGATGCCGATCGCGTGAAAAGCGGCCACGAACAATGGCTTGTTGTGGTCGGCATTTGCACGCATCTTGGTTGCATTCCGCTCGGCCACCAAGGCCAATATGACGGCTGGTTCTGCCCGTGCCACGGCTCCGTCTACGACACCTCTGGCCGCGTACGACGCGGTCCCGCGCCTGCCAATCTGTATTTGCCGCCCTACGAGTTCCTCTCCGAGGCGCGGATCCGCATTGGCTAACGCAATCCAATGGTTCCTGGCCGGCCAAGCAGGGCAGCCGCGCGACAGCCCGCAAGTGGCGTGCTCGGCGAAGTCGCCGAACTTGATTCACGTCGGCTCAATGCGGATCACGGTTTCGGTGCCGCGCTAAGATGCATGCGTGGAGGACATCGATCTGCGCACCCGCGTCAACTCGTTGGCACTCGCGATTTCATCGCGTTAGTTGCCCAGCAGAATGATACTGCGGATCCCGACCAGAAACGATGTCGCAAGAGTTCGTGCGACGGCGCCGATACCCGTGGTACGCTACTCTTCACGGAATCCCTGGTGTGCACCGTGCTTGTTGCAGATAACGACCAACGCTTCAGTGCTGCGCCAAGCGGATCTCCGCCCGTGCGGAGCCGTAGACAAGGGCAAAAGAGCGGCAGCGCGAAACAACTCCCTTCATGATGTCCAAAGCCTCGTTTGTAGCGCCTCGGTGGATACCATAGTCGGCGACATAAAACTGAGCCTCGCAAAGCCGCCGCTCGGAGTCATGCTCAGCACCTTCTTGGGCCTTTGCGAGCATCTCCGTCGGCATCAGTGCTCCCAGATACAGGTCGAGCACCGCGCCAGGCCACACGTCACGTTTCACTCTTGCGGCGTTGGTGGCGAACTCATCGTCGTCAACGGATTTTGCATGAAGCCGTGCGATGTGCAGCCAGATCGCAGCGTTGCCATCGGTCGGCCGCAGCCGCACCGCCACCTGGAGATCGTTGATTGCGTCCGCGGTATTTTCCAGAAACAGGCGGGCGCGGCCACGTCCAAAATACAGCGCGGGATTGCCGGGATCGATCTGCAAGGCCTCCTCGAACTCGGCAAGCGCGTCGCTGTAGCGGGCCTCAACCAGATAGGCATTGGCACGGGCGTCATGATATCGCGCGTTGCGCGGCGCGAGCTTGAGGGCGGCGTTGAGGTCGGAAAGAGCTCTTTCGAACTTCCCATTCGCCAGATACAGCGCCCCGCGACTGGCGAAAGCATCCGCGAACGAGGGACGAAGCTCGATCGCCTTGTCAAAATCCGCCATTGCGCGTGCGAAATCGTGCTTAACCGTGTAAGCGCCCGCCCGATCAAAGTAGGCCTTGTCGAAATCCGGACGCAGCGCGATCGCTTGGCCGTAGTTCTCAATTGCGAGCTCGAGCCTGCCCGTTTGAGCGTAGAGGTTGCCGAGATTCAGAAGCACGCTCGCATCGTTCGGGGCAAGCTGATGGGCTAGCTGCAAATCCGTGAAGGCCTCTCCGTATCGCCGCTCCGCGGCCCAGATCACGGCGCGATAGACGTAGCCGCCAGGAAAATCAGGTAGCAGCGCGACCACCCCGTCCAGATCGGTGAGGGCGGCCTCTGTCATCCCGAGTTGCTGATAGGCGGCGCCACGGCCGAACAACAGCAGGCCGCGTTGCTTTTTCGAAAGTTGCTCGTCCTTCATGGCCTGATTGAACAGGCCGATCGCCATCAGGAACTGACCGCGATCTTTGGCCTCAAAGGCGGCTCGCGCGACCTCCGAAGTGTCGGGCGCAGAAGCAGCTGCTGTCATTGCGAAGGCAAGCGCGGCGCAAACAACAGAAAGTGTTCGAATACAGCGATACATGATGATCTCCAGCCGAAGGAGATGGGAAGGAATTCTTCTACCATGGCTGTCCCACCCGCTATCGGGAGTTTGGCATGGCTGAACGCCCTCACATATTCTCGCGAGCAGATACCACCTCGATGCGATGGTCGATCCGTTCCCAACCACCCTCCTGCCAACGGATGGTGAAATCGATACTTTCACCCTTGTTCATCCGGCCAGTGTCGAGTTCCGCCACCCAGAAGCCGAGACTGCTATCGAGTGCTTCGAGGTCCGAGACCTCACGCCAGCCATTGACGCCCCAGTGCACCATACCCGCCCGAGGCAGCGCAATGACCAGACGGCAGCCAGCGATGATCGACCGGATTTGCGCGTGGGGCCACCAGAAGGCGTAAGCGGATGTCTTCTTCCTTCCCCCGTAGCGATTCCAGACGGCCTCCGGTCGGTCGAATGGCCGGCCGTGGTTGCGGGAGACGGCAAGCTTGACAAATTCGGCATGCGCCCATGCGAGCGGCATGGCCGATCCGGTGGGGCGGCCGGGATGCAATCGCCGCTCCTGGATTGGTGACGCATCCCAGACCTGTTCAGGGATCATACCGCCGGGGCTGGCTGATGCGGCCATCGTCTCAAGCATCGGCAAGGGATCTTCGTCGGCGCTTAAGGCATAATGGCCCCGCTCCCCTGCGAGAAGCGGCCAGGGCCGGCCTCTGCCGGCCCCATCATACGGCCGGCCATCATCGTGCTCGCCGTAGCCATCGCCATTATAGCGGTGCCAGAACGAACCGGAGGGGGTTTCGACTTTTAGGAGCCGGTCCATCACCTTGATCGTATCCAGGACCAGTGGATCAGATGCGTCCCTGAGGCCATAGCGGACCAGGCGCAAGAAATCCGTGCTGACTTGTTCGCTCGCCCGCATTCGCATCCCATCGCTTCGGTTGCGAATGGGCACGTGCTCATCGAGCGCGGTCTGGCCTTCGGAAAGTACTGATGGCGGCGACGTGCGAACATAATAGCCGGCAATGGCGAACTGTTTTGCCAGATCGGTGCCGCACGCGGTGAGCCAGTCTTCCAGATGGGCGTTCCAGAAGTCTGCGAGCGCCGTGGCCCAGTGGCGCGCCATAGGCTCGAGCAGCGAGCCGCCTGCGACAAGCGCCGCGATGCAGGTGGCAAGGGTGAACGCGTTCAGTCCGCTATTTTCTTCCCAACGGTCCTGATCGGTCGAGGGGCCAACCCGGGCGATATAGCCGAGCGCGCGACGGATCATGTCGTGGGGCTCTGTTCCCCCCAAGGCATCCCGGTCGGCGAGCAGAGCGGCCAAAACAACCGGATAGGCCGCTTCGTCGAGTTGGACCCCGCGCCAATAGGGTTCGCCACCCAACCATTGGTTTTGCTGCCAGTGTCCTTCCACATTTTGTGTTGCGATCAGGTAGCGTAGGGTGTTGCGCGCTTCCGCCTCCCCTCCGAAGGCAAGCAGCGCCGTGGCGCACTCGACGAGGTCGCGAGGCCAAACCAAATGATAACCGCTCCGCTCGTTACCCGTGTCGCCCCAGGGCACGCTCAGGCTTGCCACCATCGCGCCCGGATAGGTCTTATCGAGGTGTGTGCGCAAAACCATCACGGATGTAACAAACTGATCCTGCAAATGAGCCGGAGCGCCCGCCGGTCGGGCGCAACATTCAGCGCAGCTGCGGTGCCAGGCGCTCCAATCGGCGATTTGCGCGTCCAAAACGCTATCGAACGGCTGCATCAGTGATGACACGGCCAGTGTCGCGGCCGCACCTTGGCTGCTTGCGAAGGCCAAAGCGAGCACGCTGAATGGCTGCAGCTCCGCCAACAGCGCGACGTTGCCGGGACCGGCAGCCGGGTACTCCCATGCCATCCTGCCGTTGCCGGCGAAGTCCTGCCAGCCGTCGCTGGCGCCGACATAACCCGCGCTCGCCCTCGTGACGGCGTCCTGCTGGTGCTCGTCGACGGCGGCAAGGGCCATCGCAAACGGCGCCCGTTCCGCCGACAGAAAACGCCGTCCGCGATGCTCGGCGATGACAGCGCGATTGCTGTAGCCGGTGGCGCCGAGATGGGGGGCAACCAGCACATAGATTCGCAACGCCGGATCGTCACTCTCAAGGCGACATTCGATCAAAAGCACATCGCGCAGCGGGTCGGGCGTGATTCGAAGCCGCAAGCTGAACCGCGAATGGGAATGGGTGATTTCATAGGCGGGAACGCCTGGTGCGACCGATCGCAGCTGATATTGACCCATCCGCTTGACCTCGATCCAAAATCCCCGGTCGTCGGCTACGATGAAGCCGAGGTCCCGAATCTGCGGAATGTCGATCCTCGGCCAATAGACTTCGTTGATGATGCCGTAACCTGCCGTGAACCAAAGCCGGGCGGGCCCGAGCGAGCAGCCGACCACGTCTTTTGAGCTGCTCGTCCAGGTCGGAAGTATCCCCGGCGCGCCCGGCGCATCGAAATACGGGGCCGGTTCCCAGTGGTTGGTCCGGCGCCGCGGAGCTGTTGAAATCGCCGCTTCCTTCGCAAGCGCGTCCAGGTGATCTCGAGCAGTTATCACGGCTGGATGCTTGGATTGACACTCTGGCAAAGGAGGACAAACGTTCCGTTCACAATGTTGCATTGCATGAGCTCGATGATCGGATGAACTTATAACAGTTTGTCGAACATCCGGCTTGTCAAGTATGATGCAGGTCAATCAGGGCGATCCAATCCGGTTCATTATGACCATGACGCATTGCAGCTGTAGGAGCCGGGGCTTTGCCAATTCCTGAAACCTCTGCAGGAAAGGGGGCGATTCGTGGCCCGCAACATCCTGGACGCAGCCGGCGGCTTGTGCAGGAGGATAGGGTGCGCGGGGTGACTTCAAATCCCGCCATCTTCCAAAGGGAAATCGCTGAGTCCCGGGACTATGATGTCGCGCTGTGTGCCCTCTCTGGCGATGGGACGTGTCTGGAGACTCCGGGAAAAGCAACCGGGTTGTGTTCTCTGCCAGATGATGCTCTCTCATAATAGAAGTTCGGGAGTCTCTTTCGTGCCGTTCGCATCTCAACGTCGCCGTTCATGGTTGGCCCGGATTGCGGCAGCCACGTTCGTGAGCCTTTCTGTCTTCCACGCCGATGCGCAGACGGAAGGGGGGCACGAATCCCATCATCCGAATGCATCTGTGCCAGCGAATCCAGCGGCGCCGGGCAGCATGGGATTTCCGCCTGTCCCGTCGAGGCCGCCAATGGGCCCGCCGAGCGCAGGGATGGGAGAAATGGGTGGCGCATCCCCGGGCGGCGCAGGCCACGGCGGCGGCATGGGCGGGATGGGCGAAATGATGGGGGGGCGTCCGCGCAAGGAGTTTTATCCGTCGCTGATGGAGATGCCGAGCCTCTCAGCCGAGCAGCGCCAGCGCATCGAGTCGCAAACGCGCGCGGCGCTCAATACCGCCACAGAAGAGATCGCCAGCGCTGAAGCGGCGCTTCGCCAGGCGAATGCGAGGGCTGATTCCAAGGGCGCGGAGGAGGCTACCTCGCGGCTTCGGGATGCGCTTAACCAGGCGAAGAGCGCGGCTACCACGCTTCGGGCGCTTTCAGAAGGAAAGCCCCCACAGCAGATCGCGCTGGACTGGTTCAGGACACAACTGAATCTTCCTGCCCTGACGGCTTCGAACGATGCGGGGCTTGGATTGTCGTGGTTTCATGTCGTCACAATGGCGGTGCTGGCGACATTCACCGTGGCCATGATCCTCGTGTATGTTCTGCGTCTGCGCCGTGCCAACCTGTTGGTGCAAAGATTGACGAGCGCTCCCGCTCTCGCCACTGCATCTGGCAGAGTAGCTACTCCGGGGCCGCCAAGTGCGCCGCCGCCCACCACACCACCTCCTGCCGCATCTCCGGGTACGCCTCCATCGACCCGGGCGGGTGAAGCTGCCCCGCCAAGCTCGGCGCCAGCCGTAGCAAGTCCTGCCGCCGCGACCGGCCCATGGAAAGGAAAACTACAGGTCGCCGCCATTTTTCGCGAAACGAACGACGTCAAAACCTTTCGACTCAAGAGCCCCGACGGCGGTCCCATTCCCTTTACCTTCCTGCCGGGGCAGTTTCTCACCTATACCGCTGAAATTGATGGCAAGCTCGTGCGGCGCTCCTACACCATCGCCTCGTCGGCCGCACAGACCGCCTATGTGGAGACGACCATCAAGCGGGAGGAGCCAGGCATCTTCTCCGATTACATGCATGACAAGGTCAAACAAGGCGATCTGATCGAAGTCACTGCGCCCTTTGGCGCGTTCACCTTCAGAGGCAAGGAGGCCGACAGCGTCGTCCTGATCGGTGGCGGGGTGGGAATCACCCCTTTGATGGCTGCCATACGCTATCTGTTCGATACCGCCTGGCGGGGCGACATTTTTCTCGTCTACGGCGTCCAGACCACCGCGCACTTCATCTTTCGCGACGAGCTTGAATATCTGCAACGCCGCATGCCGAACCTGCACGTGATCGCCACCATGGCGCGCGCAGAGGGCACCTCCTGGATGGGACCGCAGGGTCACGTGACCAAGGAGCTCCTGAGCCAATCGGTTCCAGATATCCAAAAGCGGCGCGTCCACCTCTGCGGCCCGCCCGGCATGATGGAGGCCATGAAGAAGATCCTTGCGACAGTCGGGGTGCCGTCTGACCAGGTGAAGACCGAGGCGTTCGGACCAGCGCGCGGCGCCGTGCCGCCACCGGGGGTGACACAGGTGCTCTCAGCCGAGCCGGCTGCTCCCGCGGCGGCGGGTGCGCCGCCTGCCGCACCTGCTCTAGGGCCGGCGACGGCAACCATTCGGTTTGCCAAGGCCAACAAGATCGCAGCCCTGCCGCCCGACAAGACCGTGCTTGAGGTCGCCGAGTCCAATGGAGTGTCGATCGACTACGCCTGCCGCGTCGGGGTTTGCGGTACCTGCAAGACGAAACTCCTCGAAGGTCAGGTGACGATGGAGGTCGAGGACGCCCTGACACCCGAGGACAAGACCCAGAACATCATCCTCGCCTGCCAAGCCAAATCCGTCGGCAATCTGGTTGTCGAGGCCTGAGATGAATCAGACCGAACGGCAGATCACCGAGGCCGTGCTCTCTGTCATCCTCTTCCTGGTGCCAGCATTCCTGTTTCACACCGCGCCGCGCTTTGCCGGAAGCCTGACAGGCTTTGTGCTCGGGGTGGCCGCTGCCACCTTGATGGTCTTGCTTCTGATCTATCCGCTCGTCAAATATACGGCTTGGCTCAAGCGATGGGTGACTCGCGTCGTGTCGCTGCGCGCGCTGCTGGCGTTTCACGTCTATGCCGGTGTCTTCGGCGCGTTTCTGGCCATTCTTCACACCGGCCACAAATACCAGAGCCAACTCGGAATCGCGCTTCTCGTCACGATGTTGATCGTGGTGGCGACGGGGTTCATCGGCCGATATTACCTGCCGCAGACGTCTCTTGAGCTGAAGGAGGCGGAGTCGCACCTGGGGACACTTCGCGCGACCTACAATCAGGCAGCGGAAGCCCTTGCCGAGCGCCAGGCCCTCGAGGACGCCGCTGCCGCTAATATCAGCGCGCCAGCCCTGCAGAACGTTTCGATGCTGCAGGTCGTTGAAGGCATCGCCGATCTCGAATATGCCATCGGCTCGCGCGAGATCCTGAAGAAGGTGTCGATGCGCTGGATCGTGGCGCATGTCGTGGCCGCAATCCTCATGTACACTTTGCTCGCCCTGCACATCGCAGGAGAAATTTACTACGGGCTGCGGTGGCTGTCGTGAAGCCGCTCAATGCCTTTTACCTTCTGCTGGTCGTCGCCGGGCTGCTTGCCAGCGGAACCGCCATCGCGATGCTCTATCGCACCGGATCGGCCTCTATTCCGGGATGGCAAGAAACCTTCCAGCCTGGTCCCCTCTCCAAGGAGCACGCGTTCTTGAGCGGCAAGTGCGAAGCGTGTCATACACCTGCGCGCGGTGTTGAAGCTCAGACCTGCATCAAATGCCACGCCAACGCCGCCGCGGATCTGGCCAAGCAGCCGACTGCCTTCCACGCCACGGTCGAGGATTGCCGCGGCTGCCATAGCGAACATCAAGCGGCAGGCCGGCCGACCCGAATGGATCACGCGGCGCTCGCGCGAATTGGCTCACACCTCGCCATCGGAGCGGCAGGCCATCCGGGAGTAACCCGGCAGATGGTCAAGGATATGGCGGATTTTCTCGGAATTTCCGTCTCACCTGGGGTGGAGAGGAGTGCGCTGGATTGTGCGAGTTGCCACAGTAACCAGGACCCACATCAGGAGCTCCTGGGACGCAATTGCGCAAGCTGCCATGACACCGAGACATGGCGGATCACTTGGTTTCTGCATCCCTCTCCTGTGTCAAAGATCTGTGCGCAATGCCATCAGGCCCCGCCCAGCCATTTTACCGAACATTTTTCGGCTGGTTCGATGGGTGGGCACGGAAGCACGCAGATCAATCAATGCCACCAATGTCATAAAACGAACTCGTTCAAGGATCGCAAAGAAGCAGCCGGCGGCGGCATGCACTGACGCCGTGCTGCCGCCGGAATGCGTTACGCTGTGACGGAAAGAACGATGTCCGCGACCAAGAGCACAGACTGGAAGCGCGAGAGTGAGACGGCCAATCGCCTGACCTGGGCAATCACGGCGATCAATGCCCATCTGGAGGAGCTTCGGCAGATTTGGGCCCGAGCGCTCGGCATCAGCGGGCCGCAATGGATGATCCTAATGGCCATTTCCGATCTGGACACCGGCGACGGCGTTCAGGTCAATGCCGTTGCGAGGATGTTGCATGTTAATGGATCCTTTGTCACAACCCAATCCAAGCTGCTTGAAAAGGCCGGGCTGGTGGGGCGCAAGCCTTGCCCGTTGGACCGGCGGGTCGTTCGGCTTTCATTGTCACGCAAGGCGCTCAAGCAGCTAAGCCGCGATAGCGAGCAGCAGCAAGCCGCCGCCGATATCGTTTTCGCGGGCTTTGAAGGTGAGGAGCTCAATCAATTCATCACCCGCCTGGCAGCGGTAAGTCGGCGGCTCGAGAAGGCCCGGTTAAGAGTGGCGCTCGAGTTATGAGCCCCTCGTCTCCGCCGTCATCAATTGTGAACGCCTTCATCCGCAAGCTTCGCGGGGCTGCTGCAAGTGCAAGCGCGCTCATGAGTGGCTGCGATTGATCATTCTGTCGTCGGTCCGGATGCGCCGGACCCGGGAACGGCGATACCACGCGCGCGCGGCCAGACCAGGTGATCGACCTGCCACCTCAAACCCTTCAATCTCATCTCGAATTCGATATTCGGATATTGCGGCTCGTTCATCCTCAGTGTGACTAGGAAGCGCGTCGGGGTCCGGAAGAACGCGTAGCTCGTTGCCTCCCATAACGTGCTCGATCGGCCCGATCTTCGTGCGTCCGAATACCAGGCGATGAGTCCGGACGGCGAGATAACGCGCTCGGCTACGGGGTCGAACACATATGGACTTAAGGCCAGCGCAAAAGCCGCGCCAATCGCTTCCGGCCCGCTTGCGCCATAGGCCTGCGTTGCGAGCGACGTCGTAACGTCCGTCTTCAGCTGCGTCCGAATGCTCGGCCAGTCGATCAGTTCTGCAACCACGCGGGTATCGCTGGCTTCCAAGGCCCGATCAAGCCGATACAGGGTCACATAGGGATAGGATAAATAACTGGCGAGCAAAGTGCCGAGAAGCACATATGCCACCGTGCGGCGGCGAATGTGGCGGTGCGCCGCTATCACCTCGGTCTCCAGGTATGCCATGTCGATCTCCCGTCGCGGCTTCGCCACCGGTCCCTAGCAGGGTCCGTGAGATTGCCGTGCAAGCCGTGACGTGTGTTGATCTGCCTCAAGYCTGGAAGAATGCGATCGCCATCCTGATTGATCGCGCGGGAGTGGTGGAGAATTCGAGTTCTTGGTCTTCGTTGCCCGGACAGCGGAATTTGTCTTTCCTCCATCGCATCAATAGGACGAAATAGCCGTGAGCTCTTGGTTCAGATGACGCCCGTCGTTTTCTGTGCGGACCGATTGATAGGCCGTTCGATTTGTACGATCATCGCGTTTCAGATCGTCACATGCCGTCGAGGAATAAATGGCATTCAAGTTCAAGGAGGTGTTCTCGAGCACGCATGCTGCGCTGAGCACTGACCCTGTCCAAGCGTTAGCGACCTTCCGAGCGCAATCCCGTCTCGGAGACGGCGTTGACAGCGCCGTCACGATTCGCCAGTTCGGCGTCCAGGTCGACGAGCCGGCGGGCCTCGGCGGGCAAGACACAGGGCCGAACCCAGTGGAGTACATTTTGGCCGCCCTGGGCTCTTGTCAGGAAATCACCTACCGCCTCTATGCCGACGCGCTTGGCATTCCCCTCAATGGCGTTTCGGTTCGGCTTTCCGGCAGGATTGACTTGCGCGGCTTGTTCGACGTCGAAGCGGACGTTCGGCCGGGTTATCAAGTCATTGAAGCCGAGGTAATTTTGGACAGTCCGGCTCCCGAAGGCGAGTTGGCGCGCCTCAAAGAAATCGTTGACCGTCATTGCCCCGTGCTGGACATCTTACAGAATCCGCTTTCACTTCGTGTGGACCCATTGCGGAGCGCGGGTGAGTGAGCCGCCTGCCGTTCGTGTCATCCCCCGGAAAGCCGCGTTCGAACGATCTAAATGGCTGATCAGGTCGGAAGGATAATGGTCCCGTGAGCCGGCTCTTTTGGCGGAGGCGGATCAAGAGTTTTCTAGCCCTGAGCATCTTCGTTGAGGGTACGTCCACTGCACAGCAGCACTTGAGCTTCCGGTTGGCTTACCCCTGTGGTCACCGCCAAGTTCGCGAGAATTCCGCGCCCCCTCCGAATTTGTCAGCTGAAGCGGCGAGCATCGCACGGAGACGACGGGGCGCGTTTGCGCGTCGTACCAGAAAGCGCGTCATCTTTGAGCGAATTGCGTCAACAGACCAATGCCCGCTAGATGATCATGGATGCTCAAGGGATGATCACTTCTATAGTCGGTGAGGCGTCACTGCATCCAACCAGCACGCGCAGGCTTGTTTATCGATTGTGCAGCTGTTTAAGGTCTCCAGTTGAACGAGACCGCAAGATGTCAGATAGTGTTTCCAACCGCGGCTTGCCGCTCACAACCAGGGGGGCATTGGTACTCGCCGCCTTTGCGACCGCCCTGGCGTTCAGCATCATTCTGCCAAACCTGCCGTCGCGGATTGCGGCCGTGTCCGGCTTCGATGATCCCGCGACGATATCGCGGCATACAGGTCTCATGACGGCGGCCTACACGGCTGCCATTTTCGTTTCCGCTCCCTTCCTTGGGAGGATCTCGGACGGCTGGGGCCGTCGACCGGTGCTCATCCTGGGTCTTGCAGGATTTTCCACCAGCCTGATGCTGTTCGAACTTGCAGGCGACTTGTTGCTTCTTTACACGGCGCGAGCGCTGGCCGGGGTTTCGGCAGCGGCAATCACACCCGTGGCGCTCGCGACCGTTGGTGACTGGTCGCCCGACGATGGGTGGCGTGCGCGGCGGTTCGCCTGGATTGGAGCGGCAACCATGATCGGCTTTATGGTTGGTCCGCTGCTCGGCGGCACCTTGTCCATCCTGAGTTCGAAGCAAGCTCAACTTGAGGCCGGAGCCCCGCTGTTTTGGCCAATCGTGCTTGCGCTGGTTAGCGCTTGCGTGATCGCGCGCACAGTTCCCGTCTCGAAGAGACCCTCCAGTTCACATGCCAATGCATACGCCCTCCGCGGAGCCGATGACCAACGAACCTCCAAGAGCTTGCTTGTGCTGGCCGCGATCGTTGCGGGCGCTGTTGCTGCTTTTGACGTTCACCTGGCCTTGCGCGGCAATCTTGGCTCAAGCGC
>BFBZ01000003.1_pt5 | contig 198604 bp, 157 predicted proteins | sample 1888401 | NCBI WGS metagenome assembly BFBZ01 (sample SAMD00112614, study PRJDB3348) | symbiont metagenome | host: Chara braunii
ATCGAGTCGGTGATGAAGGACGCCAAGCGGATGTTCCCGAACCTGGATTGGTTCTCGGCCGTCTCCTATCACCTGATGGGGATTCCCACGGCCATGTTCACCCCCTTGTTCGTGATTGCCCGCACCACCGGATGGGCCGCGCACGTCATGGAACAGCGCGCCGACGGGAAGATCATTCGCCCCACCGCCCACTACACGGGGCCGGACAATCTGCAATTTGTACCCATTGACGAGAGAACTTGAAACAATGTCTTCCCACGATATCAAGTCCGCCGAACGCCCTGCTCCGGATGCCGCGCTGGTCGCCATCGCCGACTACGCGCAGAGCTTCGAGGTAACGAGCTCGCAGGCGTACGAGACCGCCCGCTATTGTTTGATGGATACGCTCGCCTGCGGTTTTCAGGCATTGAAGTATCCCGCCTGCACGAAGCTCATGGGCCCTGTCGTCCCGGGCGCGGTGATGCCCGGCGGCGCTCGCGTACCTGGAACCTCCTATGAGCTGGATCCGGTTCAGGCTGCCTTCAACATAGGCGCGATGATCCGCTGGTTGGACTTCAACGACACTTGGCTTGCGGCTGAGTGGGGTCACCCGTCCGACAACCTCGGCGGAATCCTCGCTGTCGCCGATTATCTGGCTCGCAAGGCCGTGATGGAAGGTAAGGCACCGCCTACCGTCCGAGACGTGCTCACAGGCATGATCAAGGCACATGAGATTCAGGGGGTACTTGCCCTCGAGAACAGCTTCAACCGCGTGGGGTTGGATCATGTCATTCTCGTGCGCGTGGCATCGACTGCCGTTATCACGGCAATGTTGGGCGGTACACGCGATCAGGTTATAAACGCCGTCTCCAATGCGTGGATTGACGGTGGCGCACTGCGTACTTATCGGCACGCGCCGAACACTGGTTCGCGCAAGAGTTGGGCTGCAGGTGATGCCACTAGCCGCGCGGTGCGACATGCATTCATCTCGCTGACTGGCGAGATGGGATATCCGTCTGCATTGAGCGCGAAGACTTGGGGCTTCTACGACGTACTCTTCAAGGGCAAGCAATTCTCGTTGCCACAGCCGTTTGGCAGCTACGTAATGGAGAACGTGCTCTTCAAGATCTCCTTCCCCGCAGAATTCCACGCCCAAACCGCCGTGGAAGCCGCAATGACATTGCATCCACACGTGAAGGATCGCATCGAACAGATCGACCAGATCGTGATTGAAACCCAGGAGCCGGGCGTTCGCATCATCGACAAGACCGGTCCGCTTGCGAATCCCGCCGACCGCGACCACTGCATCCAGTACATGGTTGCCGTGCCACTGATTTTCGGCCGCCTGACCGCGGCAGACTACGAAGACGCGGTTGCCAAGGACCCGCGGATCGACGCCCTGCGTGGGAAAATGCAGGTCCGTGAGAACACAACGTTCACACAAGAATACTATGCGGCGGACAAGCGCTACATCGGCAACGCAGTCCAAGTGTTCTTCAAGGATGGCTCCTCGACTGACCGCGTCGCTGTCGACTTCCCGATCGGTCACCGCAAGCGCCGTTCGGAAGGGATGCCGGTGTTGGTCAAGAAGTTCGAATCGTCTGTCGAGGCCTGGTTCTCCCCAAAGCAGGCGGAGCGCGTGAAGGCCGTGTTTGCCGATCCGAAGCTGGAGCAGATGCCGGTCAACGAGTTGGTCGCCGCAATGGTGACCAACGGCTGAGTTGATGGTCACCGGCCGCCACTCGAAGCGCGCATCGCGGGAGATGATGCGCGATCACGGGCCGAAGCGCTCGCCACCGCGTTCGCACTGGGAACCGGGCAGCCCGGCTCCCAGTGCGTGCAATCGGCGCCGGTAGTGTTCCAGCTCCTCCCACCTCGGGTTGTGCGGCTCCTCGCGCAACTGGTCCTCCCGGATCCGCGCGGTCACCGCATCAACCAACCCAGCCAATGCCGATGGCTCGAAAGCGCCGGCCGCGAGCTCGATGGGATTGCCGGCCAGTGAACGCCGCAGGCTCAGTTTTCTCACCAGATTGATGGCAAACGGCGCGCACGCCAGCGCATCGAAGCTGACAGCCGCGAACGCCCGGCGGGTCAATCCCAACTGCCGCCGTCGGGCATACACCACCCCGAGAGCAACGACAATCACGAGGTAGAAAACGGCCATCAAAGCCAGCAGTCCGACGCCGGTGCCATACAGAAGCAACTCGACGGGCAGGACCAGTAGAATCACCAACAGAGCGTTGACCAGATATTGCACCGGTCGCAGCGCCCTGAAGAAGGTGGCCAGCGCCGCGGCATCCTCGCGCTCCTCCCGCCGATCCGACTCCGACCACCGCACCTTGAATTGCGGTGAACCCGGAGTCAAAGGATTGGGAAGGTACACGCGGCGCCCGGATAGCAGGAAAGCCGGTATCCGAGCGCAACGCCAATTCCCGCCTCCATGCAGGAATATCAACTCATTCGCGTACAGCCATTGCGTCGAGTCGAACAGGTACAGCGCCAGTGCCCCGAGTGGCAGCCATACCTCGAATGAGGTCATCCGTTGCGCTTGCGGGCGAACAAATTGCGTACCCACGTCGCGGCCGCGACCACGCCGATCATGATGAACTTCCAGGACGCAGCCAGGAAGGCCGCGATCACCGAGAACAGCCCCTTCTTTGCCGCGACCGCCGCGACACCGCCCACGATGAGCGCGGCCAGACCGTACTCGGCCACCTTGTCGCCACTGCGCCAGTCGGCGTAGGTCTCGCCGGCGTTGAATGAATAACCCGTGAGAATGGTGTCCAGACTGGTTTCAGCCGCGCGCAGGTTTTGCGGATCGGTCACCATGATCACCGTGGTGACGCCCCTGCGCCCCAGAATCTTGGTGGAGAAGTTGACCGCCCGGCCATCCCTCGAATCCAGGATGGTGGCCCATTCCAGGCGCTTGGTGGTGGTATTGTACACCGGCGGGGTCGCCCAATCGACCAGGCGCAACTCGGTCCAACCGCGCCGGCGCCGTTCCTCGTTGCCCGCCTCGGTGTTGGACTGCAGGGTCTTCAGCAGCGCGGGCGCGTCGATCTTCTCGTTGTCCTTGACATAGCCTTCATCGGAAAACTCCAGGTAGGCCGTCCACTCCATGTTCTGGGGCCCTACCATCACCTCGCGGCCGTCGCTCAAGTTGTGCTGCAGCTCGAGGAATTTCTTCGTGTTGGCCGGATCCAGGTATACGTAGTGCTCCGGGATGGTGAGCTTCGAGTTGCCCTGCACATCGACCGTAGTGGGCCCCTTGACCCAGTGGAGCGCGCGCATCTGCTCAATGAAGGCTTTTTGCTCGGCGGTCGGCTCCTGCGCCCACGCGCTCGACACGAGGAACAGCGCAAGACCCAACCGGACCGACTCATGCCAGCGCATACAGAAACTCCACGAATGAGGCGATGGCTCCATCGAGCCCCTGCACCTTGGGATGGGTGGACTCGATCAGATAATACTCATCCGGCGCATGCGCCCCCGTACCGTGCCCGAGGCCGTAGTGCGCGGCCGGCAGGCTCAACGGCGGCTCCGTGAACACGCAACCGGGCCAGGACCCCGCGGAGCGCGGCCACAGCTGCGGGTCGACCCCCAGCTTGCGATAGGTCGCCATCTGGGTCTTGATCAGCTTGCTGCCCGCGTCGGTCTCATTGGGGTTGTAACCCCCCGTCATGTTGACTTCAATGTCCCCAAAACCCTGCGCGGCCAGGTGCGCCTGCAACTTGGCCAGCGTGTCCGTGGCCGTCATGTCGGGTACCAGGCGCATGTCGATCTTGGCGACCGCCCGGTGCGGCAGCACCGTCTTGCCACCCGGCCCCGTGTATCCGGCCACGAGCCCCTCGATGTTGATGGTGGGCCTGGAAACCAACAGCTCGAGGGAGTCCTGCCAGTTGGCATCGTGGACCCAGTGCTGCACGCCGTAAGTCTGTTTGACCGTGTTCTCCGAGGTACGGGCCGCGTGCTCCCGGATCAACTGCTTCTGAAACGCGCTCAGCGGCCTGGCTCGAGCGAAGAAACCCGCGACGGCCGGTGTGTGACCGTCCTTCTGAACCAGGGTGTTGAGGGCCTGCACCAGGTGCCAGGTGGGCGAGTCGACCTGCGCCTCCAGGCTCGAATGCACGTCTTTCGCAGGTCCTCGACCCCACTTCTCGCCGCTCGAGACCAACTCCAGCTCCACGACGCCCTTGGCGCCGAGCTGCACTTCGACTCCGCCATCGCGGTCCTGGCCCGCCTCGGGAATGAAGATGCCGACGCACTTCTTCAGCTCGGGCAACACCTTCGGGTGCTGCACCACTTCCCGGAAATGCGGCGAGGCAATCTCCTCCTCGCCCTCACACACCAACACGAGATTGACCGGCAGGCGCCTGCCCGCGGCCTGGAACGCCATCAGCGCGCTCAAGAACGAATTTTCCGGCCCCTTCTGGTTGACCGCGCCACGACCCATGCACACCGTGCCCAACCCCGGCATTTCCACCAGGCGCGCCTCGAGCGGCGGGGAGCTCCACTCCTGCGGCACGAACTGCTTCACGTCGTACATGAAGTACACGCCCACGGTCGTCCTGGCCCCGACGTCGATCTTGCCGAACACCCCGGGCTTGCCGGAGGTCGGAATGACCGTCACGCCGGTGAAGCCGGCGGCCTCGGCCAGCTTCGCCATGTACTGCGGACCTTGCGGATAATTGCGATTTTCAGCCGCGATGGACGGCAGCGCGATCCAGTCCTGAAGGCGCTGGATGTTCTGCGCATGCATTTTCGGAATTTGGGCCAGCACGGCGGCCGCGTCACGCGAGGTAGCCAGCACCGCGCCCGGAGCCGCGGCCAGGGCCACTCCTGCTACGGCACCCTGAACGAACTCGCGTCTTCCGAAATCGGGATCCCCTGCCATGCGCGTCCTCTCTCCGTCCAATCCCCGCGTGAGCCCCGATACTAGCATCGGGGAAGGGGCAGGTCGCCAACCCGCCCCCCCAGCGCCCGGTAGATGGCCACCAGGTCTGTCGAAAGGGCCGTGGTGCTGGTTGCCAGCGCCAACTCATTAACATGTTGGAGCTCGCCCTGTGCGGCATCCAGGCCGTTGCACGCGAAGCCCGCTGAGCGGTGCATGCACCCCCCACCTGCCGGCCCTAGAGAATGCGCACTCCCGCGGGTGGCGCGGTCACGGTCAGCAGCGGATTGCGCAGCGGCAACTGGAAAGGTTGCGCTTCGATCTCGAACACATCGCCGTCGCGTGCCTGGATGCCATCCGCGAACGACAGGGTCGCCGTCCCGAGGAAGTGCACGTGCAGGTCGCCCGGCCGGCGAAACAACTCGTACTTGAAATGATGGTGCTCGAGGTTGCTCACGTAATGTGACATGTTGGCCTCGCCCGTGAGGAAGGGCTTTTCCCAGATGGGTCGCCCGTCCCGGATGACGCGCACGGTGCCCCGGATGTCGGCCGGCAACTCGCCCACCAGCAATTCCGGCCCGAGTGCCGCGCAACGCAGCTTGGAGTGAGCCAGGTACAGGTAGTTGGTTCGTTCGGTGATGTGATCGGAGAACTCGTTGGCCAGGGCGAAGCCGAGTCGGAACGGCGTGCCGTCCGCCGCGATCACATAGATGCCGGCGAGCTCGGGCTCCTCGCCCGCATCGGCGGCAAAATCGGGGGAGCGCAGCGGGCTTTCCGGACCCACGATGCTGCGGCCGTCGCCTTTATAGAACCACTCCGGCTGCACCCCCACCCGCCCGTGCGCCGGCTTGCCCCCTTCCAGGCCCATCCGGAACATCTTCATCGAGTCGGACGCGTCGGCTGCATGAGCCTTCGCATGCATTCGATCGCGCGCGTCGGCCGATCCCAGGTGGGTCAATCCCGTACCCGTCAGCAGAACCCGAGCGCAATCCGTGTGATCCACCGGCGCCAAAATCCGCTTGTGCCGCAAGGCGGCCGCGAGATCGATCTCTTCACCATAGCCCTTGGTATCCAACAGGCCGCCCAGGGTTGTTTTGGCCGCGATTGCCTCGTTCGCGAGCGCATACACGGACGTCGCACCCTCGACCCGGCGCGCGGTGGTGCCGGACATGGAGGCGGCGACGATGCGCTCACCGTCCGTGCTCAGAAGCTGAATCAGTCGCAATGACATGCGAGCGATCCTAGAATAACTCAGACAATAAAACCACTACGCCCGCTGTTTACGCGCGCTGGGCGTGTCCATCCGGGCAAGCTCGATCAGCTCGCTCATGGCTTTCTGCGCCTTCGGTGCGTCCTTGGCGGCGATCGCCGTGAGCACTTTCAGGTGATCCGGCAGGGGATCACGGGGCAGCGGTCGCCGACGCTGCTTGAAGATAGTGGTGGTGCTGATCGCCGCGATCACCCCGCTGGTGAGCGAGATGATGAAGGGATTGTTGGTTGCATTCAGCAGGGTGGTGTGAAAGTCGAGATCGGCCTGGCGCCCTTGCGGTGTCGCCAGCGTATGCGCGGCCATTGCCTCCAACGCCGTCTGCATGGATTCCAGGTGGGCCGCGGTGCGGCGGCTGGCCGCCAGCCCCGCGGCCGCCGATTCGACGACATTTCTCAATTCAAACAGGCTGTTGAGCAGGATCAGATCCGGCTCGGACTCGAACGTCCACTCCAGCACGTCGGGGTCCAGGAGCGCCCATTTCGATTGCGGATTGACCCGCGTGCCGACCTTGGGGCGGGCATCGACCAGCCCCTTGGCGGCCAGGATCCGCACCGCCTCGCGATAGGCGGTCCGGGATACGGCGAGCCGCTCGCTCGCTTCGATCTCGCTGTCCAGCAGGTCACCGGGGGCATACTCGCCGGAGACGATGGCGATACCGAGCTTGCGTGCGATCGTGCCGTGCAGACGCAGGGCGCGGGTGGGCGTTTCAACGGGCGGCGGTGACCCGGACATGCTGCTGCTCTCGAAAGGCTCAACCGGCGCGCGTTCGGCTACTTCACCACTCGCAGAGACAAAAGAGTCCGCTGCGAGTAGACCTCACCGGGCCGCAGAATGGTGGATGGAAAGGCGGCCTGGTTCGGGGAGTCCGGGAAGTGTTGTGTTTCAAAGCACATCCCGGTCCGGTAAGCATACACAGTGCCGGCTCCCGAAGGTTTGCCGTCCATGAAATTGCCCGTGTAGAACTGCACACCGGGCTGCGTGGTACGAACCTCGAGCGAGCGGCCGCTCCGGGGCTCGGTGGCGATCGCCGCCAGGCTCATTCCGGCGCCCGTCTTGTTGAGCACCCAGTTGTGATCGTAGCCCCGGCCCAGCCGCAATTGCTCGTGGTCCGCGCCGATCCGCGCGCCGACCGCATGCGCGGTGCGGAAGTCGAAGGGAGTTCCCGCCACCGGGCGCAGCTCCCCCGTGGGAATGAGAGTCGAATCCACCGGAGTGAATCGATCGGCGTTGATCGTGACCTGATGATCCAACACGGTATTGGCCGGATCGCCGGTCAGGTTGAAATAGGCGTGATTGGCGAGATTGATCGGCGTAGGTGCCGTCGTCGTCGCGTGATAGGCGATTTCCAGGTTGTCGTGATCGTCGAGCTTGTAGAGCACCTGGGCCGTGATCTCTCCGGGATATCCCCCGTCGCCGGCGGCGCTGACCAAGGTCATCCGCACTCCTCCGCCTTTTGCCGCCGGAATCTCCTCGGCCTTCCAGATCCGCTTGTCAAAGCCGCGCCTGCCACCGTGCAAGCTGTTAGGGCCGTCGTTGGCTTCCAGTTGATAGGTCTTGCCATCGAGCGTGAAGCGCGCCTGCGCAATGCGATTGGCGTAGCGGCCAACCGTGGCGCCGTAGTACGGCACGCCCGCGGCGACGTATTTGTCCAGAGTGTCAAAACCCAACACAATATTCGCGAGCTTTCCGGACCGGTCCGGTGCCTTCAATGACACCAGTGTGGCGCCGTACGTGATGAAGCTGGCCTCGACTCCGTGAGCATTGGTCAGTTTGTATATTTCCACTGTCCCCTCGTCGGTATGTCCCCACGGGGCACTGCTCACCTGCACCCCCGCCCATGCGCCGAATGGCACCATCGCGGCCAGCGCCGCTCCCGTCAAAATCCTGGCGTACATTGATTGGTCACCCCTTGATCAGCCGTATTCTATCCTAGTTGCCGTTCAACAGCCCGGCGGAAACATTGATCGCAAACCCCAGTATCGCGAGATTGAAGACGAATGAAATCACACTGTGAAAGGCAACCATCCGCCGCATGTCAGTCTGCCGGGTCGACACATCGGACGTCTGGCAGGCGACGCCGATGGTGAACGAGAAGTACACGAAGTCCCAGAACAAGGGATCGGCGGTGCCGGGAAATGCAAGTGGCGGTGCATCGCCCTCCAACACACTGTAGAACATGTCGGCATAGCGGATAGTGAACATGGTGTGCACCAGCGCCCATGAGTTGACAATCGTGAGGCACGCCAGCACGAAATGACCGGCCCGCTCGCCGGCAGGCACCTGCTTCGCCGTGGAAAGCAAAGCGATGATGCCCAACACGCTCAACAGCGCGCCCAGGACTGTAACCAGGAGAATCACCGGCCCTGTCGGGTCCTCCTCCATGTACTTGGCGCGCAGTGCCTTGGCATCCAGCTTGCGCATCCAATAGTAGGTCAAGGGGACCAGCACGCACATCGCACCGTTCCAACCGAGCAGCACTCTGCATATCCAGCCCCAGTGGGACGGCAGCAGGAACATAACGATGATGCCGGCGAGGGCGGCAGCCCATAGCTTGACGTGGTTGTGGATGAGCATGTCCCAGGTCGAACGCCGGCGTGCCCCGGGGGCGGTAACGACATTGGACCGGGAGACCCGGCGGTTGCGGCGACCTCTCATCCTCGTATTGTGAGGGGGGACGGGGCGGGTTAGCCAGTCGGCACTCTATGGCTATCGACGGAGCGTCGCGGCCGCGCGCCCGCCGCGTGTCGGACGAGTCCCACAGAAGCTTGCGGGGAGCCGGTGTTGTCCCGATTGCCATCGAGCGTACACTGGGGATCGTCGACTCGGACCTCGTTGCAAGACAAGCCACCCGAGTCCACAAAGGGCCAGCCGCTGGGCATCGAACGATTGCATCGCCTCACCCCTCGCAGCGCGCCGCATCACTTCCAACGTGGCATCGAGCCGATCGCCGGTCATCAGATCACGCACATTGAGCTTCAGAGCCTCCGTCTGTGTGTAACCGTAGAGCCGCTGCGCACCCCGATTCCATGCAACGATCCGCCCTCCAAAATCCATCACGACGATCGCATCGGCCGAATCGCGCAGCATCGCCGCGAACCGCCGCAGTTGCGCGTCCGATTCGACCTGGCGGGTGATGTCGACAAAGGTGACCTCGGTCGGTGGCGATTCGCTCGGCGTTCAACGACGAGAAATTCTGGCGGACCGCCAACAGGTGCTCGCGCGCTGAACGCAGGTCCTCCGCAGGGAGTGGAACGCGCAGGCGGCTCTGGCGAACTCGATGCACCCCCGCACCGCCGGACTGATGCGGAAGCGGTCGGTGCCATGGGGCTCGAAGAAATACCGCAGCCGCGTGGCGGGCAGCCGCTGAATGTCGGACTCGGAAAAGACACCGGCCCGGGCAACCTGGATCGCATCGACCTCGCGGTCGGTTGCAAAGATGCTGACGTTGGGTTGACGACCCTGGTTGCGGAAGTGCTCGGCGAACCAGATCGCGATGGAATGAGCGCGCTCGCCGGTGCCACAGCCCGCAATCCAGATGCGCACCGGCCGTTCGCCCCACGCCCGCTCCAGCAGCTCCTGTAGAACCCAGGACTCGAGCGCGGCGAATACCTTCGCCGGACGGAAAATGGCAGTGCCACCGGGCGGCATCCCATTGTGCGACGCAGTAGCCACCTCGAGTTCCCTCAAGTTGCGCACTGCGACCGGTTACGAACCGGCGCAGCAGGGCATGATGAGCCGCGAGTGACGAATGTGTCAGGTGACATACGCACGGCGGGCGCGGCAACGTTTGGGATACTGGCGCGACGCAGCTAGTGAAAATCACCAGGACGCATTGGCAGCCGGCGCGATTCCCACCAGCGGAATGCCGGCAGGACGATAAGACTTGCGGATCTTTCGCCCCACCATCAACCCGCTTGCAAGCGCTTTAAGAAGACCGACATGAGCGAAGCGTACCAGTATGACGATGGCTGCCGGCTGCTGATATTCCGCCGCGGGGACGAGGAATGTCGGGCCCTGACCGCCCATTACAGCGGCATCCGCTTCAACCGGGTGCGCCTGATCTTTCTACCGCAAAGCGCTCTACAGGACACACCGGACCGCGAAGAGATCGAGATGACATTCAACATCTCGGGGATGCCGTTCGACTTGACCCGGCACGGCTTCGCGCACCCGAGCTGGTGGCGCATGATGCCGCCCTCGGGCATAACACACCGCTGCGGCACGGAAGGCTTCGGGCGCGCCTGGCGCGCTATCCGCACGCGGGCCGGGTACCGCCTCCAGGGGGCGCAGTACATTGATGGGCTGACAAAGCTCACAGTGGCCCTGAAGCCAGTGTTCCACGCCCGCCGGATTGTGCGCGGCGTCACACCGTTGCCGGCCCGCTGGTAAATTGGCGCGGCACTGACCTGCGGCGGCCGGGTCCTTTCCCCGCCGCCAAAATGCGTGGTTTTGGGCGGCTACGCCGGCTGTCGCTAGAACTTGACTCCACCTTGTAATTTCAAGGTGCGGGGCACGCCCAGAATGTTGCCGACCTGGTTGAATGTGACCGGATTCGCGGGCACGTTGCCGTTGGTGCCGTAGCTCACGTTGTAGTCCGAGTAGTTGGTATTGTTGAATACGTTCAACAGATCGAACCGGACATAGACCGCCACGGCATCGTGCACCGGGAAATCCTTGCTCACCTGCACATCCAAATCCTTGTAGCCGAATGTATCGGGCGGCCGGGAGGCAATCGGCGTGCACTTGCTGCCGGTGGAAAACACCTCGCCGTCCGGCAGGTAGCAGGCCAGGTCATTGTGCGGAATCGGCGTCGCGAGGGTCCACTTTGCCGAGAGCGTCGTCTGCCACGGACCGCGCACGGTGCCGGTGGTCACCCAGCGATGTTTGGCGGCGGCATTCGAGGCGATGAACGGATACTGGCCGATTGTCGCCTCATCGAGCGAATAATGCTCGGCGATGTCGCGATTGTGCTTGGCGTCCGTGAAGGTGTAGGCAAAGGTCATCCCCCACCGCGATTCAACAGTGAACGGCTTCTCGACCGAGACCAGCAATTGGGTGGTCCGGGTTTCGATCCCGTTGACGCCCAGAATCAGATTCCCGAAGCCCGGGAGTGGATTGCCGTAGGGCGGCCCGTTGCCGTTGCTCCAGAACGCGCCGGTGGGCAGACGGTTGCCCAAGGTATAGGCAAACCCGTCGTGACTGAGAATCCGCGCGGCCGTTACGCTGGTGTTCCAATCGCCGATCCGGTTGCGCATGCCGATGCTGAATTGATCGGCATACGGTGTCTTCAGGTCATTCCTGAGCAGATCCACTTCCTGGCCGGCGTTGGTGGCCGCGACCAGCGAGTGCAGGTTCGCGAGTCCGTTCAGGTACACCGGACTCCAGGGGATGCAGGTGGGAGACGGGACACACGGCCGCTCCGGCACATTGAAGAAGATGTTGTATTGCGGCAGCGAGGCCTTGGTCTGCTCCAGTTGCAGGTAGCTGAACAGGTCGCGATCGTATGAGCGCCCCGCTCCACCGAAAATAACGTGCTTCTGATCTCCCGCCAGGTCATAGGACACTCCGAAACGCGGCGCGATCTCGTTGGTGGGCGCCGAACGGTTGTGGCCGTTGCTGATGTAATCGTCGATGTTGACCCCACCCAGGGCGAGCGTCTGCGCATAGGTCTGTCCCGGCGGCGCGAACGGATCTTGAGAATTGATACCGGCAACGACGTTGGCGGGGGTGACGCGATCGAGGTACGCCGGGGTCTTCTCATAATCCCAACGTACACCGAGGTTCAGCGTGAGCTGCCGCGTGGGCGACCAGTCATCCTGCAAGTAAACACCGAACTGCGTGTTGTCCGAACGCGAGATTGGACTCTGTCCAGGCACTTCCTTGGTGAAAAACACCTTGTAGGGAGTAGCCGCCGTGCCTGTAGGATTTACGTCATAGAAGAATTGCGGGTTCACGTCGGCGGCATCCTGCGCCGTGAGGACGATGCGCTTGAGCTTGAAGCCGGTCTTGACGGTGTGCTCACCGAGCCAATGCAGTCCGTTCAGGGTGAAATCGTCCTGAATACCCGGGCCGCGCTGACCGTCGAACTGGTTGGAGCGCGGGTCCGCGGGGCCGACCGCGAGTATCAACGGATCATTCCCCAGCGGCTGGTAGGTGTACTGCGAGCCGTTGCCGAACGAGGCAGCGCTCGGCTGATAGTAGGCATCCTCGTATGTCAACAACAACTCGTTGAAGAACCAGTCCTCGGTCCGCTGCCAGCGCAGATCGAGACGGGTATCGTTGTTCAACACGTTGACTTTCGCCGACGCGGCCAGCCCGACGCCGATCTGGGTCGCCTGGGTTTCGCGCCGCACCTTGGCGCCCAACACGAACCGGTCCTGGCCGCTCGGCTCCCAATCGAGCTTGCCGTAATACAGATCCTCCTTGAACGGCAGCGAGGACGGCCCGAGTTGCGCGGCCACCTCCGGCGGCAGAAACGCAGCGCCGGCGCTGTTGCCGGGTGAGACGGCAATGGGGGTCAGCAGGCGCTTGCCTTCGTAGGTGACAAAGAAATGCAACACGTCCTGGATGACGGGGCCGCCGAAGGCGGCGCCGAACTCCTTGTCGCTGTTAGCCACTTGACTGTCGGCGGCGCGCTCGGCCGGCGTGTCGGCCCTGAGGTTGTGGCCGGTGAAGGTGCCGAAAGCCTCGCCATGAAACACGTTGGTGCCGGACCGGGTATCGGCCGTCACCGCCGCGCTGGTGATCTGGTCGAACTCGGCTTTGTAGTTGGAGGTGATCACCTTGTACTCGCCGATGGCGAGCTGCGGGAAGGGATTGCCCTGCGAGGCGAAATTGCCGGTGACACCGCCTTGCGTCACATAGTTCTTCTGACCGACACCGTCAATAAAAACATTCACGCCGCTTTGATTCTGGGCCCCGCCGACCAGCGAAGTATTGCCTTTGTTGTCGACGGTGAAGGCGAGACCGGGCACCGTATCCGCGAACTCGAGAAAGTTGCGGGTGACCTGCGGGAGGTTCTCGATGGTCGCAGGGGCCACGACGGTGCTGATCTCGGACGTCTTCACTTCGGTCGGCCGGTCGCTCTTCACCGTCACGGTGGCAACGACTTCTTCCGGCGCCTGAGCTGTCTGCAAATCCAGTGTAATGGTGGAAGCCACGGCCAGCGTGACATCCGCCTCTCCACCACCCTCCGAGGTCACGTGATAAGGACCCGGTGGCAATCCCACAATGCTGTACGAGCCGTCAGCCCGGGCCTGCGTGCGTCGGGTCAGTCCGGTCGCGGTATTGCGCGCGGTGACTCCTGCACTCGGTGCAGCCTGCCCCCGCAAAGCCGCTTCCACTCCCTGAGACAAACCCGCACGCGGCAGCAGGAGGAGAAGGAATATGGGCCAGCCAAAGGCGGCCCTCGCCAGTCGAGATTCTGCGCTGACCAACACCAGTCCCCTGGGTCTGCTCTTAGGTATACACGCGACCAACGCAAGAACTATTCCCATCGGCCCGGCCGTGTCATCTGTTCAAATCACGCCACACCGTGCGATAAAGCCGAGCTTGTACACAGGGCTGAAACGAGACAATGCGGGAGTGCTTCCAGAATATGAGGGTGTCAACCACAGTGGCAGCACTGTGCCTGGTGCTGTCTGCCTGCCATGGGAGCTCCCAATCCGGCGAGGTGCTGGATGAGGCACGGGCTGCGGGACGCACGGCCGCCTCGTTCCCGCATGCGGATACAGACTATTTCCACGACATGGACGGCGGGATCCAGTTGAGCCACGAGGAGGTCGCGGGGCGCGACATGTGGCTGGTCTGGACCGGGGGCAACGATCGCTTCTGGAATCAGATGACGCAGTACACCCTCGGCGCGTTCGACCTGCTGAAGACCATCAGCTCGCATCCAAGCCTGGGCTACTCCCGCGCCAACCGCTGGGCCGAGCTCGGGTTGGTCAACGAGCCCTGCTTCCGGAATCCGACAGGCCCCGACCCGGCGCGCCACGGCCTGTGGCTGGACGTGCGCGGCAAGGACTGTGCTCCAGACCCGTTTGAAGACGAAAAGAAGTACCCGGGCGTGGCCATCGGGTCTCGCGGCAGCACCGAACCTGTGGGTTCGTACTATGGCTATGCCACCGGCATCATGGGCCTGCGACTGTTCCCCAATCCGGATTTCGATGCGCGGGCCGCCAAGGAGTGGGACCCCGAGCGGTACTACACAGACCCGTCTTACTACAACCGCAAGGACCTCGTCCGGCCCTACCGTGTCGGCATGGCATGCGGGTTCTGCCACGTGGGCCCGAGCCCGGTGCGACCGCCGGCGAACCCCGAGGCACCCACCTTCGCGAATCTCAGCTCGGCGGTGGGCGCGCAGTACATGCGGGTCGACCGCTTGTTCTTTTTCGACTCGAAACGTCCCGAACGTCAGCACAGCTACCTGTATCAGTTGGTGAGGACCTATCGGCCCGGGTCCATGGACACCTCGCTGATCTCGACCGACAATATCAACAATCCCCGCACGATGAACGGGATGTATGAATTTGCCTCTCGCACGAGGCTCGCCAAGAGCCTATGGCATGAAAGGCTCGCCGGCGGCGAGCTGAACAACCCACAGTTGGAGGGCTATTTCGATCCGGCCAACGGCATGGTCATGACCCCGCATGGGCTGAAGGACGGTTCGGATTCGGTCGGGCTGCTCGGCGCGCTCAATCGTATCTATCTCAATATCGGCGTGTTCAGCGAGGAGTGGCTCACGCACTTCAATCCAATGGTGGGCGGCAGGCCCATGACGCCCGTTGAGATTACAATCGCCCGGAAGAACTCGAGCTACTGGCAGGCCACCGAGTCAGGAACCCGGAACACCGCCCTGTTTTTTCTGAGGGCGGCCCGGCCGGACCCCCTGCAGGCCGCACCGGAGGGCCAGCAGTATCTGAATGCCGACCAGAAAGTCGTGGCGCACGGCAAAGAGGTGTTTGCCGACGCCTGCGCCCGCTGCCACTCGAGCAAGGGGCCGCCACCCCCGCCCGACCTGAATCTGGATGCGGACCGCTGCTCCGGCTCGCTGTACCTGGATTGCTTCAAGCGCTATTGGACCTGGACCCAGTCCGATCAGTACAAGACGCTGATGCGGGCGATTGTGGCGGCTCCGGATTTTCTCGATGGGAACTATCTGTCGACGGATGCTCGGATACCGGTGACGCTGTTGCGTACGAACGTGTGCAGCCCGCTGGCGGCGAACGCGACTGCGGGGAATATCTGGGACAACTTCTCGTCCCACTCCTACAAACAATTACCCACTGTCGGTACGGTCACCCTCTACGATCCATTCACAGGCGATCGGGTTCCCTTTGAGATGCCGGCCGGCGGACGCGGCTATACGCGCGTGCCGTCCCTCATCAGCTTGTGGTCCACGGCCCCCTACCTCCTGAACAATAGTGTCGGGCCATTCGACCCGGATCCGTCCGTCGCCGCGCGCTTGAAGGTTTTCGACGCCTCGATCGAGCAGCTGTTGTGGCCGGAGAAGCGTGACCACGACGCCGTGCTGGGCAACAAGATCCCAGGCATCATCGACCGGACGACGCAGGTCAGCAGTTTGACCATTCCGGTGGGACTTGCGCCGGAGATGCTGCGCCCGCTGCAGAAGAACACGCATGGGTGGCTGCCCCGCTTCATCAGTGAAGGCGGCGACATTGAGATCGGGCCGATCCCCCAAGGGATGCCCGTCGGCCTGTTCGCCAACGTCGGTCTGCTGCCCGAGAGTGATGACGTCGCGGTACGCGCCGCCTACGTCCGCGAGGTCACCCGACTATTGCTTAAGCTACGAGGCGATCTTCTCGCCTCGGTCGGTCAATCCGACGAGCCACTCGAAAGCAAGCTGCCCAACCTCGCCCGCCCCTTGTTGAATCTCAGCAAGTGCCCGGACCTCGTGGTCAACCGCGGCCACTACTTCGGAACCCGGCAGTTCAATGAACAGGATGGGCTGAGCAAGGACGAGCAATCCTTCGGCAAGGAACCGGAGTTGAGCGACGACGACAAGCATGCTCTCATCGCCTTCATGAAGACCTTCTGATTTGTCCGGTAACGCTGTTGCCGGACGCCGCACACCCACGTGATCCACGCGTCGGGTCCCAGCGTGTTGACACCCCGCAAACACCGCGCATACCAACCGACGGTTAGCGCGTTTTATCTTTCTTTCATTTGCCCGCATATTCAGTTGTTTTCAACACAAATGCAGAATTGATTTCCCCTCTTCCGCGCGTTGAGATGATTGCCCCAGTTGCACTCCTATCTCACTCGTGCCCGACTCGGACTCGCTGTATCATCGTCTCTTTTCCATTCCATGCATGGTGGAGATGCTCGTGCGCGAGTTCGTTCCACAAACACGGGCTGCCGGCCTGGATTTCACCCGACTACAGCGAGTCAACGCCAAGTTTCACATCAAGCGGGGCTCGAATAGCCGGCGTGAGGGCGACATCATCTGGAGACTGCCGACGCTTGAAAGCGCACAACCTTTGTACCTGCTATTCGAGTTTCAAAGCGGAATCGACTGGTGGATGGGGGTTCGCGCGCAGGTGTACATGGGTCTGCTGTGGCAACAGGTGATCGACGAGCTCCAGCTGGGTACCGGTGCGCGGTTGCCGCCGCTCCTGACGCTGGTGATCTACAATGGCTTGAAGCGCTGGGAGGCGCCCACTCAGATCGGGGACCTCCTTGCGCTATCGGAGGATTCGCCCCTGCGATCCTGGCAGCCCCACGTCCTCTATCATCTGTTAGACATGCGCGCCTACCCGGGAGATGAGCTGGCGCGACGCCGCGGCCTCGCGTCATTGTTATTCCGGCTCGAACGGCCCCTCACTCCCGGGGAGCTCGAGGAAGTGCGCGGCGAAGTGAGCGACTGGTTCCGTCAACATCCGGACCACGGGCGGCTGCGGGACCTGTTCGGCGAGTTGGTTCTCCAGGCCTTCAGGGGCCTCGGAGTGAAAGTACCGCCATCCATCAACCTGCTGGAGATGAAAATGAGATCTAACCTGGCGACAATCGGTGAACGCTGGAAGCAAGAAGCCATGGCTCTAGGCAAGGCGGAGGGGAAGGAACTGGGGATGGCGGAGGGTAGGATCGAAGGGAGGGCTGAAGGCAGGGCTGAAGGCAGGGCTGAAGGCAGGGCCGCAGGCAGGATCGAGGGTGAAGTCAAAGGCAAGGCCGAAGCACTGGTTTGCCTGCTCGTCCAGAGATTCGGCGCAGTGGCACCGTCGCTGCGCAGGCGAATTCAAAGAGCCCGGCTCGAGACCCTGGACCTCTGGTTCAAGCGAGCCATTGCCGCACCCAACTTGCGGTCGGTATTCAGCTCGTCGCGCTGAGGCAGTGTCAGCGGCGCACGGCGAGCACGCCGTCGCCTGCCATCTCGGTCGAGAAACCGGCCTGGCGCAGGCGGATGGCGACCTCCCCGGGGACATCGCGGCCTGTCGTGAGTTTGTTTGGGGTTCCGGTGTAATGAAACAGCACGGCGCGAGGGCGTAGGACCCGGGCCAGGTGATCGTAGAAGACCTGGGAGTAAAGCTCACCGGCGATGCCGAAGCGCGGTGGGTCATGAAGCGCGGCATCGAAGCTCCGATCCGGCATTGTGCCGATCGCAGCGGCGATGTCGCCGTTGACCAGTGTGAGTCCCTTGCGCGCGGGTGATGGTCCGCCCCGCCGCACCGCATCGGCAGTCAGTACAGCGCCGGAACGTATCTCAGCGCCAGCCATTGGGGCAGTTGCCGCGCCGCTCGCCGCGGATTCCAACTCCACCGCCAGCGGCGGGGACCAGGGATTCAGGCTCCGCAGCCAAATGACATCCGGATTCTTCTCATACGACAGCACGCTCGCCGCCTGACCTTCCAGGCACCACGACGCGAAATAGCCGAGCCCGCCGCACGTATCGAGGATCGCCTTGCCGGCTGGCCGAATCAGCCCCACCTTGCGCTGCGCATCCTCGAACGGTGAAACCTTCGCCGTCGGTAACATCTTGATGCCGTCGATTTCGAAGGTCGGCGCGCCCCACTGGGTCGGCACCAACTTGATGAGCGAGTTGGTATAGCGCGCCACCGGCGCGAACTCCCGCCCCGCCCAGTAATAGATCGTTCGCTCCTTGCAGACCGGCGGAAAAGGATAGCTCACGCCCCGCCAGCGCCAGTGATCGGCGCTCACCTCGACCGAAGTCGTCGAACGATCCAGGTCGAGCGAGCATTCGAGGCTGTCCGCGCCCGCGCGCGCGGCCTTGCATAGGGCCTCATGTACTTTAAATGTCAAAAGCGGTCCCATGACGCAAAATGATAGCAGCTATACTGGCGCCCCGATTTCCCCAGGCGGGAGCTGAAATTGATCGATCTCCTCGTTGCGCTGGCCGCCACGGTCATCCATGCGGGCACCCTGATTGACGGCATCGCCCCGGTTCCCCGTCACAACGTCTCAATCACCATCCAGGACGGTCGAATTACCGCCGTGGAAAACGGTTTTACGACACCACCGGGGACCCAGGTCATCGACCTTTCGGCCGCCACGGTGTTGCCTGGATTCATCGACTGCCATGTGCACGTTGCCGCGATGCTTCCCAGCCACGTGAATGCCACCGAATATTGGCTGACCCACTCCGACATCGACCGGGCGTTTGACGGTGCAGTATTCGCCCGCCAGATGCTCCAACAGGGTTTCACCAGCGCGCGTGATGTTGGCGGCGGTGATGATACTGTCGCACTTCGCAGAGCCATCGATTCAGGCAAGGTTCCCGGGCCGCGCCTGATGGTCTCCCTCGAGCCATTGGGACCCACAGCGGGTCACGGCGACCCGTACAACGGGCTCGACCCCGGCCTCTCGCACCCCGGTTGGAGCAACGGCATCGTCGACTCCCCCGAGCAGGCCCGATTTCGCGTACGTGAGCACAAGCAGCGCGGCGCTGACGTAATCAAGCTCATGCCGTCCGGGGGAATCGCCTCGACGGGTGATGACCCGCGCCAACAGCTCATGACCAACGAGGAAATGCAGGCAGCCGTACAAACGGCGCATTCGCTGGGAATGAAAGTCGCAGCCCACATCTACCCCGCCCCGGCGATAGAGAATGCTGTGCGCGCCGGTGTCGACTCGGTCGAGCATGGATCGTTCGCAACCGCTCAGACGTTCGCGCTGATGAAGGCACACGGAACCTATCTGGTTCCGACTCTGACTGTTTACGACGTGTTCTACACGGTGGCCCATGATCATCCCGAGCTGCTGGCGCCCGGCACTGCTGCGAAGGAGCTTGCCAACGATCTGCTGCCCAAGAAGAACCTGCCGCTCGCCGTGAAGTCCGGCGTGAAGATCGCCTATGGCACGGATCTCGGGGAGGGCGATCACACAATGGAGTTCGCGCTGCTGCTGGCCAACGGGATGCAGCCCATGGAGGCCATCTTCGCGGCCACCCGCAATGCCGCCGAGCTGTTGGGGCGCTCGGGCGAGGTGGGCTCCATTCAGCCGGGCAGGTGGGCCGATATCGTGGCGATACCGGCCGACCCGACCATTCAACCCGAAGCCCTGCGGCACGTCGGGTTTGTCATGAAAGGGGGTGTCGTCTATCGCCGCGACGGACACCCCACGGCTGAGGAATGAACCTCAGTGTGAACCCACCTTCTGCACGGCCGGCAGGCTGGCACTGATGCTCGAAACACCGTCCACGCCGCCGATCTTGCAGATCGGATGCGAGAAGTCATTCGGTACGCTGGGTTTCGGCACCAGGCCCTCGTAGTTGATGTTGTCATCATTTTTTGGGCTGACTCCGGCCGGGACGAAGTCGAGGTTCAGGTGATGGCGGGTACGCCAGGCGATGTTGTGGTCGGCACAGGATGTGTCGCCACTGACGCCGATCGCCCCGATGAGCTGCCCCTTTGAGTTATAAAGAGCGAGGCCGCCGCCGAACACGTTCACGCCGCCTATACGGTGGCCGATCATCGGATCATCGTCCTGACCGAAGTTCGAGGAGGGGCCCTGGTAAGCCACCGACGTATCGACCGGGTTGCTGTGCTGCAGCCCGTACAGGCTACCGCCCGGTTGCACGGCTGCATATAGATTCGCGGTCGACAAGGCGAGACCCGGCAGACTGAAGGCGTTCGCCGTATTGGCTTTCTGCGCGGAGATGACGCGGCTGCCGGGCCATTGCGCGCCGCGGTTGTTGCCGGTGAAAGCAACCTGACATACCAACCCGTCACGATTCACCACGGTTGCCCACATATCGAGGTTGAAGCCACCGTTGCTTTGCGCACGCGCGCTTTCCAACGCGCTCTTCAACAAGTGGTGGTCTGGTAGTCCGGAGCAGGCCCCCCAGTAAACACCCTGCGCCTGATTGTCCGGCGCCGCCCGATTGTCTGCCATGACATCGGTCGCGCCCGTGACGGACGCCAGGGCCAGACCGATCCCCAGAATGATTTTCCGCGTTCGCATCGACATGGAGGTATCCCTCAATTGTTGTTAGAGCTCTGGAGTCTAGACGCCAAATGCGTCGGAAAGCGGACAGCAGATGACTTCGAACGGACACCCAGGCGTATCCGCAACAACATGGGAATCGGTGCGAGCGCGACTACTGTTGCGTCGCGGCCTGCGAGGGCATCGCGGCCTGCGAAGGCGTCGCGGCCTGCGCGGGCGTCGCGGCCTGCGAAGGCGTCGCGGCCTGCGAAGGCGTCGCGGCCTGCGAAGGCGTCGCGGCCTGCGAAGGCGTCGCGGCCTGCGAAGGCGTNGGCGTCGCGGCCTGCGAAGGCGTCGCGGCCTGCGAAGGCGTCGCGGCCTGCGAAGGCGTCGCGGCCTGCGAAGGCGTCGCGGCCTGCGAAGGCGTCGCGGCCTGCGGGGGCATCAAGGCCTGCGGGGGCATCAAGGCCTGCGGGGGCGTCGCGGCAGCCTGCCGTTCCGCCGCCTGGGCCACTTCCTGGGGCGATGGCGGCAGTTGTTGCGCGGCCAATGTTGCACGGCTGACGACTGTTGGATCGTCACGCAATTTCACATACAACACATCGTTGACCGGATGTGGAACAGGCAACGAGTACCCCGGGAAGCCATCCGGCACTTCCACGGCGTGCTTGAAGTCGGCATCGCTCGAGACAGCTTGCACGAGGAAGAGGTTCGTGCCGGAGAGCTTGCAGGCCAGTTCCGCGGAGGCCGGGCATTTGAGCTCGCGCAGCACGGGCAGGCGCACCAGCGTGGCCAGCGGCTGCCAATCGCCCGCCACACCATTGACGAGGGGCCGGAAGATCAGCGGCCCGAAGGCGGACGATCCCAGCGCTTTGGTCGGGTCCAGCGTGGCCACGGCCACCTTGGAGTTCTCGAGGGTCACATCGCCGTTGGCAATGCTGAGCAGTGTGGAAGCCGATTCATCGGCCATCGCCACCTCGATCTGCTCGTCTCGAACAAAAGTAGCGGGCGTTTGCGCCCGCACCGAGAAAGTGAGCTTCGCGTCCTGCGGCAGCTCATCCCCGTTCGCGAGCTCAATGTTGCTCACGGCGGACGAGCTGGCCATCTGCATCCCCTTCCCGATCAGAGCGACGCGCGGCCGCGGCGCGGCGACTGCCACGCTGAGCCGCAGGGTACGGCCATCGGTGAGCAGAACTTTCGCGGTCGCCGTGTCTCCCTGTTTGAGCGTGGTGACCGGTTGCGTATCCCGCGTCACCATCGAAAGCTCGTCGCTGCCCTGCTTCGTATCCAACTTGGCGGGCACGAACTCAACACCCTGAATGGTCAGGGCGGACACCTGGTCGAGGCGATTGCCCTTGAGCAGGCCCTGACTGTCACCGGCGCGGAAAGCGAATCCATCGAGATGCGCCCCTTCGGAAAACGCGCGCAGAGCAACCTGTTGGGCCTGAGTGGTGCCGTACTGCGACACCAGCAGCGTCAGCGCGCCCGGCTTGGCGGTCTGCAGGGGCAGTGTCACCTCCACCTCGTTTGGCTTCACCAGCTTCCACTCCGCTACGTGTTCGGTCCCGTCCTCGCTCTTCAGCATGACATTGTCCAGACACGTGACATTGCCTGCCTGCAGCCGGACGGTTTTGTCGCGGCCGACGACCACCGAGCCCTCATCGGGAGTCGCCAGTGCCCAGGACTGGTTGCGCACATTCACCAGCTCGAAGCTGGGCGCGTTGTACTTCTCGAATCCCCAATAGCCCTGGAGCGAGGCGCGCACGCGATCGCCGACCGCGGTCGGTCCCAGATCCCGGGTATCGATCAGGAAGCCACCGAGCTGCGGATCCGCCGTCGCGGGCAACTCAATGGACTTGCCGTCATCCCGTGTCAGCTTCAGAGTCAGATCGTGCGCATAGGAGGTGGAAAACACCAACGGCGCGCCCTCGACCGGCAGCGCCAATGTCGACTTGCGCAGGCAGAAGGTCGCTTTCGGGTCCACAGCGTGCAGAGGTGGCAGTTGCGCCTGCTCCACGGCCGGCAGCGCCACCACGATCACGGACTTGGGATTGTGAAAGGACGGCGGCGCGTTCAAGGTCAGCGCGAGCTGCTCGCCCCGCTGCATGGCCAGCGCCGGTATGTATTGATACTGGGCGGTGCGGAATGAATCGAAAATCCGCGCGATGTCCAACACCGAAGCGATGTAGGGGCTGTAATAACCATAACTCAACTGCGGCGTGAAGCTGGCCTCCATGGCGAGGTCGCTGGCCGGCCCCGTCGTGAGCGCTTCGACGATCGAGGAGCTGTGACCGTCGTTCAGAATCAGCGAGTTCTGTCCCTGCGTCAGGCAGGGAGCCTGCACGAGCGCGCTGCGGTCCAGACATTTGTCATCCAACTTGATCGCGAGGCTGCGCGCCAACAGGGGCGCGGCTTCTTTGAGCTTGGACGGATCCTGTTCGTTGATGGAGCGGATGGCCGCCAGGTACTTCTCCAGCCGGGCACGATCCAGCGAGGCCTGGTTGAGATCCTGGGAGCTGCGCACAAAGGCGCCCGGCCGGCCGCGCACGGCGCTCACCAGGGTACGGAAGTCCCCGCCGGTCTCCGGCGCGAGAAATACGAGCACCTGCTGCGCTTCGGCCGGGACCGTGAGGCTCAACCCCTTCTGGATGCACTTGGATTTCCAGGTTTCGCAGGGATAAAACCAGCTCTCGGGGGGCGGGTTGGTGGCGCCTCGCAGGAAGGCCGCGACCATCAGGTAGTGAGCGGACTGGTCCGCGGGAAAATCGGCCTGGATCCACAGGCGGTCGCCCGGCGCCAGGTTCGGCACCTGCGTGATCGGGAGGGTTTTAGCGCCGCGGGTCACCGTGACCGAAAGATTCGGGCCGGCGAGGTCGAAGGGAGCGGGCTCAGCGTGCGCCGTGATCGCGGCCAGCAACGCGATGACGGCAAGCAGGGGACGCAACATCACTCAGTCGACGGCAACCATCTGACGCCTGACGCGGGCATTGATTTTCATGGACGCTCCTTATGACAAGTGCAAATTCTGGCATGCTGCCCACCGATCTCCAAACGGTGAACGGCGGCCGGAGTCACATTTTCGCGCGGGGCGCGCAGTCGATTCGCATATGACTATTGCGTGTCCCGAAAGTTGCTGAGACTGGGCCATATAATCGCCGCCGTGCAGATTCATCCAGCGTTCATTATTTATTCATGCGACGGCGGCGGATCCTTCTTTCGACCCTGGGCTCCCTGGGCGATCTGCATCCCATCATGGGACTGGCGCTGGCCCTGCAAGCTCGGGGCCACGACGTTGCGCTCGCCACGAGCGAGTTCTACCGGGAGCGAATCACTGGCGCCGGGCTGCAATTCAGCCCTCTACGTCCCCTGGGGACACCGGACGACCCCGAGACCTTGCGGCGGGTTTTTGATCCGCGCAACGGGCCGGAGTATCTGCTGCGAACCCTGCTCCTGCCCCACATCGAGCAGATGTACTGCGACCTGTACCGAGCCGCGCAAGGCGCGGACTTCCTGATCTGCGGCGAGGTCGTGCTCGCGGCCTCGCTCGTGGCTGAGAAGCGGCGGCTACCCTGGGCCGGCGCCATCCTGGCGCCGTTTTCGTTCTTTTCCGTCTACGACCCACCGCCGTTTCCACTCCTTCCGGGAGCGGCCCTCCTCACGCGCGCTCCGCCGTTCATACAGCGCCGGCTCCTCGACATCGGGCGGCTCGTGACCCGCCGTTGGAATGAGCCGCTCAACGCGTTGCGGCGGTCGCTGGGATTGCGTGTCAGCCGGGATGCGATCCTGACAGATCGCTTCTCGCCGACGCTCAACCTGGCGTTGTTCTCGAAACAGCTGGGGCGTCAACAGGACGATTGGCCGAGGAATGTCGTGCAGACGGGCTTCGTGTTGTATGACCCGGCCGGCGCCACGCCCCCGGCCGGGTTGGAGGAATTTCTCTCCCGTGGACCGCCGCCGATCACATTCACTCTCGGCTCGGCGGCCGTGATGGACCCGGGGCGCTTTTTCGAGGAAAGCGCCGAAGCGGTCCGCCGCCTCGGTACGCGGGGCCTGTTGCTCATGGGAAAAAACGCGCCACCGTCCCGGCTGCCACCCGAGCTGTTTGCCGCCGAGTACGCGCCCTACTCCAGCGTGTTTCCCCGCTCATCCTGTGTTGTGCATCAAGGGGGAGTCGGCACCACAGCACAGGCGATGAGAGCCGGAATACCGCAACTGGTCATGCCCTACGCTTACGACCAGCCGGACAACGCGGCACGCATGGTCCGGCTGGGCGTCGCACTCACCATCAGCCGCAGCCGCTATCGCGCCGATACCATCATGAAACCCCTGACGGCGCTGACCGCCCCTGCATTTCATGAGCGGGCCCGGGACCTCGGGAACCGAATCAGCGCCGAACGAGGCTCGTCCACTGCCTGTGAAGCGATTGAACGAGCTCTCGAATCGGTCTGACGGCACAACACGCCGCCTCATTTTAGATGGCGACCGTGCACGGCGTCGTCGGGTACAGCGGACATGGACTCGCTGACGTGCCGGCTTCCCCATGGCGAGAAGCATCCGATGTGATGCGGATCAGCTATTTACACGCCGCAGCACTCCGCCCTCCAGCTTCGCGACCACATCCAGAACGTCGCAGCGGGCGCAATGCTCCACCTCGTCCATGAATCCCTTATCCCGCATCATCAGTCCAACGCGGGACCCACTCAGCACGGTCCACGGATCATAGGCGCGACGCAGCAGTCGAGCGCCGCGCGCTCCGTCGTTCAACTGGTAGCTGCCCTGCCCCGCCAACAATTCGACAAAATGCCCGGCACCGTAGAAGTCCTCGAGGTTGAACATGCCGATGGAGCCCGAGCACAGAATCAACACCGATGACTCCGGGTGGAACTTCCTGACATGCGACACCAGCGCCGCGCCGTTCAACAAACTGCCCACGTAGACGTCCCGCGCGCCGGCCGAGGCTTTCAGGGCAACCGTGCCGTTCGTCGTGCAATAAACCAACTTGCGGTCGCGCAGCGGCTGCGCCCGGGTCAATGACAATGGAAAGGCCGGCGCGAATCCCGGCAGGTGCTCGGCCAGATACTCGCCGGACTTGATGCAGTCGCCGACGCCGGCAGCAACGACATCGGCATCGTCCGTGTTGAGCGCCGGCCAGATTCCGGCAACGCCCTGCGCGAATGCGTGGACCATGGTCGAAGTGGCGAACAGAATATCCAACACAATGACGACGCGGTCCGCGAGATGAGCCGGCAACAGATCTTCCTTCTTCAAGAGAACTTGCAACTGGGTCATGAATGCGGCGACTTTTGAGCAATGGATGGCAGTCCAGTATATAATGCTGAATCAAACAGGAACGAGCCCAGCTTCCATGGCGAACTCCCAATTCCCTGCCGGCTCCGCCAACGCGGTGGCCGTCATCAAGCTCGACAATCCTCCGGTCAATGCGCTCTCGCACGCGGTGCGCACGCATCTCGTCGCGCAGCTGAAGAAGGCCGAGCAGGATCCGGCCATCGCGGCCGTCGTGCTGATCGGCAGCGACGATTTCTTCTCCGGCGGCGCCGATGTAAAGGAATTCAACACGCCGCAGGCTGCCGCCGAACCCTCGCTGGATACCTTGATCCGGCACTTCGAGCGCAGCAGCAAACCGACGGTGGCCGCCATCTCCGGCACCTGTCTCGGCGGCGGATTCGAGCTCGCGCTCGGGTGCCAATTTCGCGTGGCCACCGCAGGGGCGCGCGTGGGTCTGCCGGAAGTGAAGATTGGCTTGATACCCGGGGCGGGCGGCACGCAGCGGCTGCCACGGGCCGTTGGGCTCGAAGTCGCGGTCAACATGATCGTGAGCGGAGAACCGGTCAAAGCCGCGGATCTCGCGCCGACGGCGCTGTTCGATCGCATCGTGCCCGACAACCTGCTGGCCGCCGCGCAGGCCTTCGCGGCCGAGGTCGTGGCGCAGCAGTTGCCCGCCAGGCGCCTCAGCGAAATGCCGATTCACTATCCCAACCACGAAGCCTTCATGGGCTTCGCGCGCAACATGGTGAAGGCCAAGGCCGGTCCCTTCCCGGCTCCCATCGCCTGCCTGAATGCCATCGAGGCGGCCGTGACCGGGCCGGATTACGAGACGGGCCAACGCAAGGAGCGGGAGATCTTCATCGGACTGCTCGAGGCGCCCGAGTCGAAGGCGCTGCGCCACATTTTCTTCGCCGAGCGCGCCGCCGCCAAGGTGGCGGGTGTTCCAGCCAACACGCCGACCCGCAACATCGCGACGGTGGGTGTGATCGGCGCAGGAACCATGGGCGGCGGTATCGCCATGAGCTTTCTCAATGCCGGCATTGCGGTTACGCTGTTGGAGGTCAACGCCGCCGCGCTGGAGAAGGGAATTGCGACCATTCGGCGCAACTACGCAAGCTCGGTCCAGAAAGGCAAGCTCTCGGGCGAAGAGCTCGACAAACGCATGGGCCTGTTGAAACCGACCACCGCCTACGGCGACTTGAAGGATGCGGATCTCATCATCGAGGCCGTCTTCGAGGACATGAGTGTCAAGGAAAAGGTCTTTCGCGAATTGGATGCGATCGCCAGGCCCGGCGCGATCCTCGCAACCAACACCTCGACCCTGGATGTGAACCGGATTGCGCGGTTCACCCGCCGCCCGGCCGACGTCGTCGGCCTGCACTTCTTCAGCCCGGCGAACGTCATGCGCCTGTTGGAAGTCGTTCGCGGCGATGCCACGGCGGGCGATGTATTGGCCACCGTCATGGGGCTCGCCAGGAAGATCCGCAAGCTTGCGGTCGTGGCGGGCGTCTGCGACGGGTTTATCGGCAATCGGATGATTCATCAGTATTTCGAGCAGGCGATGGCCCTGATTGAAGAAGGCTGCCTGCCGGCGCAGGTGGACGCGGCCATTGAGAAGTTCGGCTTCGCGATGGGGCCGTTCCGCATGAGCGATCTGGCCGGCAATGACATCAGTTGGGCCATCCGCAAGCGCCAGTACGTCGAAAAGGGTCCGCCGCGGCGTCCCAACATCGCGGACCGGCTGTGTGAAACCGGCCGCTTCGGCCAGAAGACCGGTGCCGGTTGGTACGACTACCGCCCGGGCGATCGGACCGCCCACCCCAATGCCGAGGTCGACGACCTGATCGTCGAGCACTCCCGGGAGTTGGGCATTACGCGCCGCAAAGTGTCGGCCACCGAGATCGTCGAGCGCCTGCTGTATTCGCTCGTCAACGAGGGAGCCCGGATCCTCGACGAGCGCATAGCGCAACGCGCCTCCGACGTCGACCTCGTGTACCTGAACGGCTATGGGTTCCCCATCTGGCGCGGCGGCCCCCTGTTCTACGCCGACTCCGTTGGATTGGATGAAGTGGTCAGTGCCATTACCCGCTACGGGACATTCGCGCCGGCTCCCCTGCTGGTGCGGCTGGCCGAAGCCGGTGCAAGCTTCTCTTCCTTTGATCGTTCGAACTCGGGGTCCGCCTCATGACCGACGCCGTCATTGTCTCCACAGCCCGCACTGCCTTCGCCAAGTCCTGGCGGGGCGCTCTCAACATGACCTATGGCGCGACTCTTGGAGGTCACGCCGTGCAGCATGCGGTTGAGCGCGCGAAGATCGATCCCGCGGAAGTTGAAGATGTCATGATGGGCGTTGCCCTCGGCGAGGGCACCACGGGCGGCAATGTCGCTCGCCAGGTTGCTCTGCGCGCGGGTCTGCCGGTCACCACCGCGGGTGTCACGGTCAATCGATTCTGCTCTTCCGGCTTGCAGACCATTGCCATGGCCGCCCAACGTGTCATGACGGAGAAGGTGCCGATCATTGTCGCGGGGGGACTCGAATCCATCTCCTGCGTTCAGAACGAGCTGAACACGCACATGCGCAGCGATCCCTGGCTCGTGGAGCACAAGCCGCAGATCTACTGGTCGATGTTGCAAACCGCCGAACAGGTCGCGAAGCGTTACAACATCTCGCGTGAGCGGCAGGATGAGTACGGTGTTCGCAGCCAGGTCCGGGCTGCCAAGGCGCAGGCGGACGGGCGCTTCGAAGCTGAAATCGCCCCCATGAAGGTCACCATGGGCGTGGTCGATGAGAAGAACATGCGCATCGGCACGCGCGAGGTGCTTCTCAGCCGCGATGAAGGCATCCGCCCGGATACCACGATCGAGGGCGTCTCCAAGATCCGCCCTGCCATGCCGGGTGGCGTGGTCAACGCCGGAAATGCCAGTCAGTTCTCGGATGGCGCCGGGGCTTGCGTGGTCATGGACGCAAAATTGGCCGAGCGGCGCAACATCGAGCCGCTGGGAATCTTCCGCGGCTTCGCGGTGGCCGGCTGCGAGCCGGATGAGATGGGTATCGGGCCCGTGTTCGCGATTCCCCGGCTGTTGGAACGCGCCGGCGTCAGGCTCGAGGACGTGGGGCTGTGGGAGTTGAATGAGGCTTTTGCCGTTCAAGTGATCTACTGCCGCGACCAGCTAGGGATCCCCGATGAGCGGTTGAACGTGGACGGCGGCGCGATCGCCGTCGGTCATCCCTATGGAGCGACGGGCGCGCGACTGTTGGGGCACGCCCTCATCGAGGGTCGGCGACGCGGCGTCCAGTATGTTGTGGTGACCATGTGTATCGGTGGAGGTCAGGGAGCTGCCGGGCTTTTCGAAGTCTGCAAATGAGCTTCCAGTCGAGCAATCGGTAGCTGACCCGGGCCCTGGCCCGAAGGCTGCCGCGCGCGCATGACGAGCCGGCGTCTTACTCGACCGCCGATTGGACGGCGGCTACAAACATGTCGAGCGCGATGTTGCGACCGCAGATCACGACGGCCACCTTCCGACCCCGGAACGCGTCGGCCTGTTTGGCCAACCCCGCCAATGCAACGCCCGCCGAGCCTTCGACGATCCAGTGCTCGGCGTCGGCAATCATCCGCATGGCACCGGCAATCTGCGCTTCGGTGACTGTGATGGTGGTGTCGATGACTTCGCGACAAATCGGGAAGGTCACCGACCCCGGCTCAACGGCCCCGGCAGTGCCGTCGGACAGCGTTTCCTGCTCCTCGACGTCGATGATTTCACCGGCCTGCAGCGCACGGAGCATGCAAGGCGAATTCTCCGGCCACACGCCCACCACCCTGGTTCGGGGGCTCAGATGTTTGAGGGCCGTGCCCACTCCGCCGATCAAGCCTCCACCGCCCACTGCAATGAACACGGCATCCAGGTCGGGGGCCTGTTCGATCAGCTCCATTGCGAGGGTTCCCTGCCCTGCGACCACATCGAGGTCGTTATAGGGCGAGATGTAAACCTTGCCTGCTTGTTCGGCATGCCGGCGAGCGAGCAGCTCGGCCTCGATCGGTGGACCGTCGACGATTTTCAACTCAGCGCCCAACGCGCGGATGGCTGCCATCTTCGTCGGAGACGCGGTTGCAGCCACATAGACGGTGACAGGGATACCAGCATTGGAGCCCGCGAGAGCGACCGCTTGTCCGTGGTTTCCCGAGGAAGCGGTGTTGACTCCCGTGCGGCGAGCTTCTTCGCCGAGGGTGCGAATCTTATTCGACGCACCTCGGATCTTGAATGAGCCGGTGGGCTGCAAATGCTCGTTCTTGAGCAGGACGGTGCATCCGAACCTGCGGGACAGCGTGCCGCTGAGCTGCAAGGGAGACACGGGCAATCGCGGCCTGAGCGCGGCGTGAGCCTCGGCTATCGCATCGATGAGTGTGGTCATGATTGAGCAAAAACCTCCGCTAAGCTTGCATCCGGGGCGGCATCTGTATAAACATACAGTATGGACCTGGAGGCTAAATTGGCCGTACTCGCTGATGCAGCGAAGTACGACGCTTCATGCGCCAGCAGTGGCGCACCGAAGCGCTCTTCCGCGCCCGGGCGTGGGATGGGATCGACTACGGGCATGGGTATCTGCCACAGCTATACACCCGACGGTCGCTGTGTATCATTGCTCAAGATTCTACTGACCAATTTCTGCCTGTACGACTGCCTATACTGCATCAACCGCCGCTCGAGCGACGTACCGCGCGCCAGGTTTTCCATCGAGGAGGTGGTCGAGCTCACTCTCTCCTTCTACAGACGCAATTACATCGAGGGACTATTCCTCAGCTCGGGCATCATCCGTTCCGCCGACTACACCCTCGAGCAATTGGTCGAGGTGGCGCGGCGGCTGCGGCAGGATCATGCCTTCGGTGGGTACATTCACCTGAAGACCATTCCCGAGGCCAGCCCGGAATTGATCCAAGCCGCCGGCCGCTATGCCGATCGCTTGAGCGTCAACATTGAGTTGCCGACCCGTGAGGCGCTCGGGGCCCTGGCACCGGAGAAGAACGAAACCTCGATCAAGCGCGCCATGGGAACCATTTGCGTCGGGTTGGATGAGGCTCGAGAGGCGGGAGCGCGTGCGCCGAAGTTTGCGCCCGCCGGGCAGAGCACGCAGGTGATCGTGGGGGCGGATGCCTCCTCGGATGCGCACATCATTCAGTCGGCGGATACATTGTATCGCTCGTATCGGCTGCGGCGGATTTATTACTCGGCGTTCAGTCCGATCACTCACGCCTCCTCGCGTCTGCCCAACAGGGCCCCGCCGCTGATGCGCGAGCATCGGCTCTACCAGTCCGACTGGCTGATGCGCTTCTACGGGTTTTCCACCCTGGAAATCGTGTCCTCGATGCCCGCGGGGAACCTGGACCTGGAAATGGACCCCAAGACGAGTTGGGCGTTGTTGAATCGCGAGCAGTTTCCAGTGGATGTCAACACTGCCGAGCGCCACCGGTTGCTGCGAGTGCCCGGGTTCGGCGTCAAGGTCGTGGATCGCATCGTGCGCTCGCGTACGTTCGGTCGGTTGCGATATGCGGACTTGAAGCGGTTGGGGGCGGTACTGCGCAAAGCTCGACATTTCATCGCCACCGTGGACTACCACCCACTCCAGGATGTGTCGAGTCAACGTTTGCGGGCGGCTGTTGGGGCCTCGGTTAGTCCCCAGCAGTCGCTCTTTTGAGGGTCTATGTACCGGCACGAAGTCGAGGACTTTGCCGGGTGGCGGGCGGCAGCGCGGCCTTTGTTGGCGGGAGCGGTTCGGCCCGAGGAAGTGTCCTGGTCGGACTGGCGTGCGCCCAGCCTGCCCGATGCGGCACCCACTGAGTCGCGCAATGAAGCGGTCCCGGTTACCCGAGCTCGCGCAGCCGCTGGTGATCCGCCGGACGCCAACGGGCGCTGCGGCGAAGTGGCCCAATCGCCCGGTGGAGCACAGGCTTTGCCAGATGGGGCGGTGGGTCGGCCGCCGGCCATTTCGCGCCGGTTGCTGCAATTGCTCGAGGACCTCGCCTGCTATCGCGACCCGCAGCGCTGGGCGCTCATGTACCGCCTGACCTGGCGCGTGCTCCATCAGAACCGCGACTTGTTGGACAACGACGCCGACCCCGACGTGCAGACCGCCCGCAAGTGGGAAAAAGCCGTCCGCCGCGACATCCACAAAATGCACGCGTTCGTCCGGTTCCACGAAACCGACGCCGGCGACGGTGGCCAGCGCTACGTCGCCTGGTTTGAGCCGGCGCACGAGATCCTCCGCGCCTCGATCCCCTTTTTCGAAAAGCGCTTCCCCAACATGCGCTGGATGATCGCCACGCCCGACGGTGCTGTTCACTGGAACGGTGAGCAGGTTGAATTCATCGACTCCCCCAGGTCGAGCGTACCGCGCGAAGACGCAACGCATTCCCTGTGGCGCACCTATTACCGTAACGTCTGCAACCTGGCGCGCATCAACCCATCAGTGATGCAACGTGATATGCCAAAGCGCTACTGGCAACATCTGCCTGAAGCCAGTGAAATCAAATCGCTCATCGACGATGGCGGTGTCAGAATCCATCGGGCGCTGACTGCACCGCCCAGACCCGACGACTTGCGTATCCCGGAAGCGATCGCTCGCAGCTTGGACCGCATCGTATTACCAGCGGACTCCGCCATGAGCTGCAAGCTCTGCGACCTGTGGCGTCACGCCACCCAGGCGGTCACTGGTGAAGGCCCGGAGGACGCATCGATCATGCTCGTGGGCGAGCAGCCCGGCGATGAGGAGGACTTGAAAGGCCGCCCATTCGTGGGCCCGGCGGGCCGGCTCCTGGACTCGCTTCTGTTGCAGGCCGGCCTGAACCGCGCGGAGCTGTTTGTGACGAACTCAGTGAAGCATTTCAAATGGGAACCGCGCGGCAAGCGCCGGCTCCACAAGCGACCGGAACCGGAGGAAGTTCGGGCATGCGGCACCTGGTTGGATCGCGAAATAGCGTCTGTATCACCTCGGGTGATCGTCGCCCTCGGAGCCACGGCCATCCGCGCTGTAACCGATTCCACCGAGAAAATCGAAGACGCCCGCCAGCACGTAAGCAAGCATCCGCGTGGCGCACTGGTGGTCTGCACATACCACCCTGCCGCGATCTTGCGCACTGAGGGCGACCGAAAAAGCGCCCTTCTCCAGGCACTTGAAGAAGATTTGAGAAGCGCCAAGCGCCTGCTCACGCAGTAGCGGCGCGAACTCATCCCGAGCACGTGCTATCGTCGGCTCGCATGAGCGACCCGATTCTGCTCGCCATCGATCAAGGCACCAGTTCCAGCCGGTCCATTGCGTTCTCGGCGCGGGGCACCCCGGTCGCGGTCGATCAACATCCGTTCGAGCAGATATACCCTGCCTCGGGTTGGGTGGAGCACGACCCGGAGGTCATCTGGGCGACCACGATCTCGACGACTCGGGAAGTCCTGAAGCAGCTTCACGCCAAGCAGCTTCACGTGAGCGCCATTGGCATTACCAACCAGCGGGAAACCACAATCCTGTGGGACCGCCGCACCGGCATCCCGGTCTACAACGCCATCGTCTGGCAGGATCGGCGAACTGCCGACGAATGCCGCAAGCTGCAGGAGGCGGGTCGCGAGGGCGAAGTCATCGAGAAGACCGGACTGCGCCTCGATCCTTATTTCTCCGCGACCAAGCTCACATGGATTCTCGACAACGTACCGGGCGCTCGCGCCGCCGCCAATGCCGGCCACCTCGCCTTCGGCACCGTCGATACCTATCTGATCTGGCGCCTCACCGGCGGCCGCGTGCACGCCACGGATGTCAGTAACGCCAGCCGCACCGCCCTGTTTGACATCCGCAAATGCTGTTGGGATGACGCCCTTTGCGAGTTGTTCAGAGTTCCAACCAGCTGCCTTCCTGAAGTGCGCGACAGCGCGGCCGACTTCGGCGTCACTGATGCCGACCTGTTCGGCGCACCCATGCCCATTCGCGGCGTTGCCGGCGACCAACAGGCAGCCCTGGTCGGCCAGGCCTGCTTTGCCGAAGGCGACGTCAAAAGCACCTACGGTACAGGTGCCTTCCTCGTGCTCAACACGGGCCGCCAACTCGTCCGGTCACGCAATCGGCTGCTCAGCACTATCGCCTACCGCCTCGGGGGCCGGACGACCTACGCCCTGGAGGGTTCGATCCTGTCGGCAGGGTCGGCCATCCAATGGTTGCGCGACGGCCTCGGAATCATTGCGCGTGCGGCCGAAATCGAGCTGCTGGCGCAGTCGGTTGCCGACACCGGCGGCGTTTACCTGCTGCCTGCTTTCACGGGCTTGGGAGCTCCCCACTGGGACCCCGACGCGCGCGGCGCGATTGTGGGACTGACACGTGCCACCGGCCGTGGAGAGATTGCACGAGCCGGTTTGGACAGCGTGGTTTACCAGACACGCGACCTGCTGGATGCGATGGCTGCCGACGGCATCGGCCCCTCGCAGTTGAAAGTGGATGGCGGCATGGCGCAAAACGGGTTCTTCCTCCAGCGCCTGGCTGACATCCTCGGCGTGCCCATTCTCCGGCCAAAAATGGCCGAGTCGAGCGCTTTCGGCGCCGCCTGCCTGGCGGGCCTGGGCCATGGCGTGTACCACTCCTTGGACGACATCGCCCGCCTCTGGCAAAGCGATGTGCGTTGCGAGCCCGGATTGGAAGCCGTCGGGCGCGAGCGCGAAATAGCCGGCTGGCGAGCGGCGTTACAGCGAGTCAGATCGAGTTAGCATTCGGCGTCAGCGGATTGCCGCAAACCAGGCGGCCACGCGCTGCTGCTGTGCGCTATCCAGCCGTAAACCGAGCTTTGAGCGACGCCAGAGGGCATCCTGGCCGGTCCGGGCCCACTCCTCGTCCCGCATGTACTGCAACTCGGCTTCGTAGACTTGCGGGCCGAGCTCCGCGCCGAGATCCGTCAGTCTGCGCGCATGACCCAACACCCTTTCAATGCGCGTGCCGTAGGCCCGGCAAAGGCGGCGAATCAACTGCGGCGGTGCGTAGGAATTCCGTGCCACCTGGTCGCGCACCAACGCCTCGAAATCACCTCGCGGAAAATCCCCACCCGGCAGTGTGGAGCCCCTGGTCCATTCTCGCGCGTCGAAGCGCAAAGGCCCACGCAGCTCGGACATCGCATGTTCGGCGAGCTTGCGGTACGTCGTCAGCTTGCCACCGTAGACGGACAACAACGGCAAACGACCTGCCGCCGTATCCAGATCAAACACATAATCGCGTGTCACCGTCGATGCGCTCACACCACCGTCGTCATACAGCGGCCTGACACCGGAGTAGCGCCAAACCGCCTGCGATCCGGCAACCGGCGTCTTCAAATACTCCGACGCGAGGTCGCACAGATAGTGAACCTCTTCGTTGCTTGCGCTGACCGTGGAGGGATCACCTGTGAATGGGATATCCGTTGTGCCGATGAGCGTGAAATCATCCTGGTACGGGATGATGAAAATGATGCGCTTGTCATCAGTCTGAAGCGTAAACGCCTGCGAGCCCTCGTAGAGTCGCGGAACGACAACATGACTCCCCTTCACCAGCCTGAGCGAGCTGCGCCGCGTGCTTCCGGTCGCCAAAAGAACTTCCTGCACCCACGGACCCGCCGCATTCACCAGGCCGGTTGCGCGAGCCGTGCGCTGCTTGCCGTTGTCCGAAATCAGATCCACGTGCCAGAAATCGCCTTCACGGCGTGCTCCCGTGACACCCCAACCGACTTCGATACAGGCACCCCGATCCGCCGCATCCATGGCGTTGATGACGACCAGGCGCGCATCGTCGGCCCAACAATCGGAGTACTCGAACCCCTGGACGTATTTCTCGGCGAGCGGTGAGAGTGCGTCATCTCTGCCCCGTCGTACGGTTCGGGTAGGCGGTAACACCTTACGGCCGCCGATGTGATCGTAGAGAAAAAGCCCCGTACGCAGGATCCACGGCGGGCGCAAACCGCTGTGGACGGGCAACACGAACCGCAGGGGCCAGATGATATGCGGCGCCGCCGCGAGAAGCACTTCGCGCTCGGCCAGACTCTCGCGAACGAGCCGAAATTCATACTGCTCGAGGTATCGCAGGCCACCGTGAACGAGCTTTGAAGAGGCCGACGAGGTCGCGGACCCGAGGTCGCCCCGCTCGACGAGCAGTACCGACAGCCCGCGGCCCGCCGCGTCGCGGGCAATCCCAACACCGTTTATTCCGCCGCCGACGACCACCAGGTCATAGGGCGGCTCGTCGAATGTCACCAAGGAGTCTCGCTAGGGCCGCGTGCGAGAGGCACAATGCAGCCTGCGGCCGGCAGCGTCAAGACACGCCCCTACGTCCAGGCCTCAGTCGGCGGCGCCGCATCGCTCTCGCGAGCGCGCCAGCATTCACGGTACCTGAGCTCGTGTCGCCCGGTCTGTTGCGAATGGGCGGTCAGGCCGGCCTCCACCCCGAAATGGGCGCCGGTGCGCCCCGCGCTTGCGTCCGACCCAGGAACGGCGCGGCACGGGGCACGTGCTCGGAGGGCAGTCTGAGCTTCAGGCCCTGGAGGGCAACGAATTCAGCCTGCCTCTGCGGTCAAAGCTGCGGGTTGAACAAGGGGTTGGTTGTTCCCGGCACGTCAACCCGCAATGAGTAGACCTGGCCGCCAGCCCCGACTCCAGGCGGCGGGTTCTTGTCGCGTGCCGTCGTAACAAACAGTGTCTTGAGATCCGCACCGCCGAATGCAGGCATGGTGCAGCACCGTACCGGCAAGGCATGAGTCGACATGAGTTTCCCCGAAGGATCGAAGCGCGCCACCCGACTGCCTTCATACAGAGATGACCAATAACAACCGTCCGCATCCACGGCAGCCCCATCGGGACGGCCACGATCCGTCGCTGTCGGCTCCAGCCGGACAAACTCGCGCCGGTTCGATGCTTCACCGGTCGCGGGGTCGTAGTCAAAGCGATAGATCACGAAGCGCGGCGTATCCGAGAAATACAACGTCCGCCCGTCCGGTGAAAATGCGAGGCCGTTCGAGGTCATGAAGCCATCGTCCAGCTTGACGAGTCCCCGCGAGTCGCAGCGATACAGTCCGGCGTTGCCGACCTTCTTCGACTCATCCAGCGTCCCGCACAGATAACGGCCCGCTGGATCCACCCGTCCATCGTTGAAGCGGCTGCTGGCCTGATCTTCCGGATTGGAGACCAGCTTACGGCGCTTCGCGCCGGACTCATTCAGAAGCCACACCCCGGAGCGCATGCCCGCGACATAGCCGCCGCCGCGTGCCACGGCCACGCATCCGATATCCTCATCAACACCGACCGATTCAACGTGCCGCGAGCCGGGATCGTACCGGTACAGCCTGCGCCCGCTGATATCGACGAAAATGAGTTGGCCGCGCTCCGGCACCCACACCGGCGACTCGCCGAGCGTGCAGTCCACATCCAGTTCCAAGGTGAAGGCGGTGCCACTAGGGCCGGTCGTGCTCATGTCAATGTTCCTCGTGCCGCAGGCCGGCACTCGTCTTTACTCGGTCACCCCACGGAATTTCGCATCTTTCGAGGCGCAAACGCCACTCCCCTCGAGGCGGATAGGCTGATCCCCTTCAATCAACACCGTGACGCGTGCCCGAGCCGCCGCCAGCGGAGCGTTCCCGCGATCCGCAAGCCAGGCGACACGTCTTGAACCCAAGTCCGTTCCTGCGCCACCTACGCGAGAGGTAGACACGGTTTGCCCAAGGGCGCAATGCCGTCCGAGCCGCATCAGTCGATCAGGAGTGCCCCGGGACAATGCTTTCCATTCTGGTTTGCCACTCCTATTTTTTGCGCTTCGATCCCAAGCAAGTGGAGCGGGCGAAACCGTACCCGCCACTGGCGACCCTGCAGGTCGCCGGAATGCTGCGCCAAGCGGGGCATCGGGTCGCCCTGTTCGATGCCATGCTCGCCACGGGCATCGAGGAATACGACCGCGAGCTGGCCGAGGTCAAACCCCAGGTGGTCCTCTTCTACGAGGACACATTCAATTTTCTGAGCAAGATGTGTCTCGGCAAAATGCGGGACGCGGCCTGCAAGATGATCGGCACGGCACGCCGGGCCGGCGCCCGGGTCATTGCTTGCGGACCTGACGTCAGCGATGCACCAGAGCCGTACCTTCGCGCGGGTGCCGATGTGGCGTTGGCCGGCGAAGGTCTCGCCACGCTGCTGGAGCTCATTCCCAGGCTCGATGGCCACACCCGCGGCGCGGCCAGCGAGCTGATCCAGGGACTGTCCGGGACTCTCACCCTCGTGAACGACACGGTCGTGAAAATCAACGGCGCCCGAGTCCTGTCCAATGACGCCCAGATCGGCGAAAACGCCGCTTGGGATCTGCTGGACATCGAGCGCTACCGCGCGGCATGGATGGCCGCCCACGGCTATTTCAGTCTCAACATGGCGGCCTCGCGCGGCTGCTCGTTCCGGTGCAACTGGTGCGCCAAGCCGATCTGGGGCAATCAGTACCTGCAGCGCAGCGCCGCCGCGGTCGCCCGCGAGATGTTGTACCTGAAGGCGGCCTTCAAACCGGACCACATCTGGATGGCCGATGACATTTTCGGCTTGCGCATCGACTGGGTGCACGAGCTCGCCGCCGCGCTGCGGGCCGGTGGCGGTGGCATCGAGTTCACGATCCAGACCCGGGCGGACCTGCTGAGCGAGCGCATGGCGCAGGCGCTGGCCGCCGCGGGCTGCCGCGAAGCCTGGCTGGGCGCGGAGAGCGGCAGCCAGCGGGTGTTGGATGCCATGAACAAGGGTACCACCGTCACCGAAATCGTGACCGCCCGCGAGCGGCTCGCGGCCGCGGGTATCCGGGTTGGATTCTTCATTCAGTTGGGCTATCTCGACGAACAGCTCGCGGACATCCTCGCGACCCGGGCACTGTTGGAGCAGGCACGCCCGGATGATGTGGGAGTGAGCGTTGCCTATCCACTGCCCGGGACCCGTTTCTACGAGCGGGTCAAGGAGCAGCTCGTCGGCCAGACACGCTGGCAGGACAGCGCCGATCTGTCCATGATGTTCCAGGGCACGTACACTTCCGAGTTCTATCGCGCTGTCCGCAACCTGATCCACGATCAGGTAACTTTGCAGACCGTGGAGCCCGCCGGACTGAACTCACCGGCCAAGCGATCCTTGGAGCGCCGCTGGCACGAGCTCGTCAGCCGCGAGCGCCTGTATCGATCGTCCGCCGTGTTGAGCGAGATGCCGCGAGTAGGCGCGTCCTCGTCATGAGCAAGGAGGAATTCGCCCTGCCGCCGCCTCGGGCGCTGCGCACCCTGCTACGCAGCATCACGGAGCGATTGGCAGTGGAGTTGGCACGGCCGGGCAACAATGCCCCCGACTGGTCCGAGCTCGAATGGAGGCTGGCTCGCGCCGTCGCCGCGATTCACGGCGTGTCCGCGCTGCTGGCCACCACGCTCAAATGGGACGGGCCGCCGGGGTGGCAACCCTTTCTCGCCTCTCAGCGAGCCCACGTGGCGGTCCGCCACCACAGGATCGAAGAGCTGTTGAGTCGCTTGGACAGGCGCGCTCGTGACGAGTCGGTTGCATTCGTGGCCCTGAAAGGTGCGGCCCTGCACAGCCTGGGTCTGTATCAACCGGGAGATCGCCCCATGGCGGATGTGGATCTTCTCGTTCAGCCAGGCGAAGCGCGACACGCGCAGCTGCTGCTCGAGTCACTCGGATTCAGCGAGGAATTTTCAAACTGGAAACACCGCGTGTTCGTACCTGCCCTGCGCACCGTACACGCCGGCCTGGGCGAGCACGCGCAAAACTATATCAAGATCGAATTGCATCAGCGGATTGCAGAAATACTCCCGGTGCGGATCACCGAGGTTACGCAAACTGTTCTGGGGACTCGACCCCATCCGGGATTGAACGCATACCCGTCCAACGCAGCACTGATCGCTCACCTGTTGATTCATGCCGCAGGTGCCATGGCGTATCGGGCACTGCGACTCCTGCATCTGCATGACATCGCCTTGGTGTCCTCACGCATGTCGACTTCAGACTGGGACGAGCTATTGGCCCTCGGCGGGGAACCGCACGGCCTCTGGTGGGCACTGCCACCGCTGCGGCTCACGGCGCGCTACTACACCACGGCCGTACCGAAACAGGTACTGGCTGCACTGACAGAGCATTGTCAGTGGACGGTACGGCGGCTCACTCACCGGCAATCACTTTCCGACGTCTCCCTCTCGGACCCCTGGATCGAAGCCTTTCCCGGTATCGGCTGGTGCCGATCGCTTGCCGAGGCGATGGAGCTCATTTACAGCCGCGTCCGGCCCGGCGAGGACGTGCTGAGACTGCGTAAACTCGACGTGCAGAATCAAATACCCGCCGCGAATTCGGCGTGGAGCCGCCTGTCACAGGGGCAACGAATGCTCCGCTGGCTACTCTCCAAACAAACTCGCCCGCACACCTTGCATGCGGTCCGTACCGCTCTCATGGCACCCCATGCCTGAGAAACTCCTGCAGCGCCTCAACCGCCTCGCGGGGATGCCGGCCCCGGCGCAGCTCAAATGCACCCTGCCGACACACCTTGCGGCAAAACTCGCTCCATCCAGGTTGACCTGCCGCATAGGGCTGCTCGGCAACGAGCCGCCTCAGCGTCTGCTCCCGGGATATCGGTCGCAACAGCGCACCGCCGTCAGCGCTCGCGGTGGACAGAAAGATCACGGCGGCGAGCCGCACGGGGGCCGGCGCCAGTCGGTAACGATCCCGGCGCAGATCCACTTCGAACTTCCTCACTCCACTGCGCCGGCTGATGACGGGAGAATTCCGGATCACGGCCGCATCGCGCTCGTCCATCCATCGCAACGAGCTCGGGCGGACATGCACAAAGTTGGGAACCCCCGTACACAGCATCCCTTCGGGCAAGACGAAGGTGCTGTCTTCGGAAACGAAGTCGAGTCCATTCAACAGCCATTGCAACGACACCGTCGATTTGCCCGAGCCACTGGACCCCATCAGTATCAGGCCTTTACGACCGCTGCCGAGACACGCACCGTGCAAAGGAATCAGTCCACGCACACGGGATGCGAGCGTGAATACCGCGAATTCGATGAGCTCGTAGCGGGTGTGATAGGGAAAGTCGAGCATGCGCGGCGGCACGGCAACCAGGGCCGAACGCGCATTGGCATCCATAACGACGAATGTGGATGCCGCGCCCGCGCCGACAACATATCCGGCACCCGACAGCAACTGCAGCGGCGGCGGCTCGGTTCGTCTCTTGCGAGACTTCGATGAGATCACCTGCAACGCGATCTTCATGCGCGGTGCAAGACCCGGCAACACGTGCGCCGGCAGGCTTCCATACGCAGCATCGACCAGGTCCAACAGCGTCTGACAGTTGCTCTGGAACTGGAACCGGCTTCCCAACAACCGCAGGGGTGCGCGCTCCAGTCGGGGCACCTGCTCCAGAAAGGGGTCCGCGAAAATATCCGATGTCGCTTTACTCATGAACACGTTGCCCGAAACACCCGCCGCGCTCGCGGACTCCACGCTGGCAAGACTACTCGAAACCCGGACCGCATTCGACACTGTGGCGGCCGATTATGACGGGCCGCGAGGCAACAACGACCTCATTCAGGACATGCGCTCGGAAATGTGGCGCTGGCTCGACACGACGTTTGCGGCGGGCAGCCGTCTGATCGACCTGGGTTGTGGCACGGGGCTGGATGCTGCTCGCATGGCCGATCGCGGCCACCATGTGACGGCAACGGATTGGTCGTCACTCATGGTACAGCGCACTCGGGATCGCGCTGAACGCGAGGGGTTGAGCCGGCGGATGGAAGCACTCGAGGTGGGTGGCCACGAGTTGCATCGCTTGGATTGCGCAGGCAGCTACGATGGCGTGTATTCCAATCTGGGGCCACTCAACTGCGTTCCCGACCTCTCGTCCGTCTCCCGCGAGTGCGCACGCCTGCTCAAACCCGAGGGCAAGCTCGTTTTCACAGTGATCGGGCGCTTCTGCCCCTGGGAAATGGCTCACTTCTTCAAGCGAGGCCGCTGGCGACGGGCTGCCGTGCGCTTCGCGCGCAATACGGTGCCGGTCGGAATGAACCAACATACGATTTGGACCCGGTACTACACCCCGTGCGAGTTCTATCGAAGCTTCGAGGATCAGTTTACGCTGGAGCACTATCGCGGGCTGTGCGTGTTTGCCCCACCGCCCTACCTGACATCGGTTCGCGAAAGACATCCACGACTATACGAGCGCCTGTGGCGACTGGACAGACTGGCAGCAGGATGGCCGATGATCCGCTCGGCCGGCGATCACTTTCTCATTATCCTGAAGAAACGCGCGAGTATTTCGCGCGCGCTCTAGAGCGCAAGCGCTCGTAAGGAGTTGCGACATGCAGCAGGAAGTTCCACAAGCCGCGCTCGCCGTTCACGAGAATCCGCGGCAACCGCATACGGTCATCCGACGCGCGCGCCACTCCCGGCTGCATCGTCATCGCCGAGGAGTAGCCCGCGTGGCGAACAAACTCGACCACGTCGGCTGCAAAGCGGCCATAGGGGTAGGCAAAGTGGTCGATCGGTACGCCGAGCAGGTTGCGCAGCGCAGTCCGACTCTCCGCGATTTCGTACCGCGCCACCTCTTGCGGCAATTCATTCAGCCGGCGATGAGACAGCGAGTGCGAGCCCACCTCCATTCCCGCAGCCAACCACTGGTCGAGCTGATCGCGACTCATCAGAGGCTTGGTTTCCATCAAATGTGCCGCATCCCAACTGTTGTACGTGCCGACGGCGTCGCTGACAATGTAACAGGTGGCTCCGAAGCCATACTGTTTCAAGAGCGGCGCTGCCATCGTGAGCGTGTCGGTGTATCCGTCGTCGAAAGTGAAAACCACACAGCCGCGCGTCGATCCCTTGCTCAGCCGAGCGATGCCTTCGCTCGTGGAGACACCGCGCAGTCCGAGACGGCGCAACGTCCACAGTTGCCGCTCGAATCGGTCAGGGCTCACGTACAGCAGCTTGTAGCGAATGTCGTTGGGTGCTACGGCTACGTTGTGATAACTGAGGATAGGAAGCGACGCCATGATGCATAGAATATTACTGGTTGACTCAATAAGCACGGTGCGAGGGCCGTGAGCATCCAAAATAGCGGCCGGTACGCGTTCCTGCGGCACCCGGCTCGCTGGCTGAATGTGCTGGCGGACCGGCGGCGACACGACGATGGCTTATTGCAGTCCGCGCAGACGTGGGAGTCGCAATATGCCGCAGGCAGGTGGGACTACCTTGCGAACCTTTCCGAGCTGGCGCGCTTCAGTGTATTGACCGGTTATATTTGCCATCTGAGGCCCGGTGGGGCGGTGCTGGATACAGGATGTGGTCAGGGCGTTCTGTTGCGCAGACTCCCGAGATCATCCTATTCGAGGTATGTCGGGATCGACCTGTCGGACAGCGCGATCGGCGTGGCAAGAGGACACGCGAATGAGCACAGTACGTTTGTCGTGGCGGACTGCGAGGAATATGAGCCCGGCGATCGATTCGACGTCATCGTCTTCAACGAAGTACTGTGCTGCCTGCGCGATCCATTGGGCACAGTGGAGCGCTATTCGCAGGCACTGAACCCCGGTGGCCTCCTGTTGGTGTCGTTGTGCACGGCCGCTCGCGGCAGTAGCACAATACTGCGCCAGCTCGGGCAAACCTATGCGACCCTCGATGAAGTCCACGTAGCTCACAGCGGCAGGAAGGTTTCCTGGACGTGTACTGCCTTACGCGCTGAGGCGAGTAGTGAGCGGATTTGATGGGCGCCGCAGCTGTCGTGTCCGTGGTACTACCCACCTTCAATCGGCTCAGGTTCCTCCGGCCGGCCATAGAGTCCGTATATGCCCAGACGTTCGCCGACTGGGAGTTGATGATCGCCGACGATGGCTCGGATCTCGAAACCAGGCACTATCTTCAGTCCCTCGCGGGTGACGCGCGGATCACGGTGGTTTGGTTGCCTCACACCGGCAGGCCCTCGGTAGTCCGCAACGCAGCCTTGGCGAAGGCGGCCGGCGAGTACGTCGCGTTCCTGGACTCCGATGATCTGTGGGCGCCCCGGAAGCTGGAGCGGCAGATTGAAACACTGCGGGCCCGGATCAATTGTCGGTGGAGCTACACGGCGTTCTGTCAGGTTGATGGATCCGGAGAGCCCCTTCCCGAGGAGGCGCAACGGCCTTGGATACCGCATGAGGGCGACATTTTCGAGCAACTGGCGACCGGGCGTGCGCAGATCAGAACCCCCAGCGTGCTGGCGACGCGTCAGTTGATCGCTCAGGCCGGCAAGTTTGATGAAGATCTGCTGTCCGGAGAGGATTTTGACTTGTGGCTGCGGATGTCACTCCATAGCGAAGTCGCACTCGTCGACGAGCCGCTCCTGTACGTGCGGCGCCACCCGGATAGTCACAGCAGCGACTGGCAAAGCGCGTTCGTCGGTCGGGATAGCTCGCTCAGCAGGCGCCAGCATCTCGTCGCCGGCGGGCGGCGCTCGCTGCTGCGTGAGGAGCGCGTGAGAAACGCACTGAAACTCGCCGCAACGCATGCAGCACTGGGTGCCCGAAGCAGCATGCTCCGCGCGTTGTGGGAAAGCCTGCCCTACTCTTGGACCTATCCGCGCTGGTGGCTGAGTGGCCTGAAGACGATGTTGCGCCCGTACTTGCCGGGCCGGCTGCTCGAGCTCTACCGGAAAAGCCGACGCGGCGCTTGCGAGAACGGGCGGCGATGCGCATAGCATTGGTGGTGCCCGGAGGTGTCGACCGATCCATGGAGTATCGGGTGATTCCCGCGCTCCTGGCCCTGATCGGCCGGCTTGCGATCGACAATGACGTGCGGGTATTCGCATTACGTCAGGAGATTGAGCCCGGCGAATGGCGAGCTGCCGGAGCGCATGTAAGCAATATAGGCTCGAAGCATACGGTCGTGCGGGCTGTGGGTGCGATATGCGCCGCGCATCGCGCGGCCCCTTTCGATGTCGTGCAGGCAATCTGGTCCGGCTCGTGCGGTTTGATCGCGGTCACGAGCGGACGGTTGCTAGGTATACCCAGCTTCATACACCTCGCCGGCGGCGAGCTCGTCTCGATTGCGGACATCGGATACGGCGGCGGACTTTCATGGCGCGGACGATTGCGAGAAGCATGGACCCTGCGGGCTGCATCGGCAGTTTCGGCAGCGAGCGCCCCCATCCTCGAGATGCTGTCGGCGCTCGGCGTGACAGCGCATCGCATACCGCTTGGCGTCGACTTAACCGCGTGGCCGCCGCGCGATCCTGTGCAGCGCGATCCGGCCCGACCCGCGAGACTCATTCACGTAGCAAGCTTGAACCGCGTCAAGGACCAGCCGACACTGCTGCGAGCACTGGCCTTCGTGATGCGGTCAGAGCGACATTTCCAGATGAATATCGTCGGCGAAGACACCCTGAGCGGCGAGATTCATTCGCTGGCCACGCAGTTGGGGCTCGCGCAGAGAGTGCGATTTCTCGGATTTCTGCCGCAGAGACAGCTGCGGCCAGTTCTCGAAGCGGCTGATCTCATGATCCTGTCCTCGCGTCATGAGGCCGGCCCCCTCGCGATGTTAGAGGCAGCCGTCGCGGGCATCCCGACGGTGGGCACAGCCGTCGGGCACATCCGCGAATGGTCGCCTGTTGCAGCGGCTTGTGCGCCCGTTGGAGATTGGACGGCCCTCGGCAAGATCATCTGTCAGTTGCTGGACGACGATGAATTGCGACTGCGGATCGCGCGAGAAGCCCAGCGGAGGGCCGTACAGGAAGATGCCGACCACACGGCCGAATGCTTTCAGGGCCTGTACGCTCACTTTACTCGTACGAGCCATTGCCCATGAGCTCCCATCCTGCCGTGCGCCGGTACGCCTGCACTCCGCTCCCCTTTATCCCGTTCTCCAACGTCGGCGGTGAAGCCTTGAATAACAATGGCGTTGTCGCCGGCGGAATTGCCAACTCGGACGGGTCAGTTTCACTCGCGCAATGGTCCAACGGAGAGCTCACCCCCTTGGGCGTGCCGCCCGGCCTTCCGAGCCGCAACTTCAATATACCCCGCGTATTTGGCATGAACGACTACGGGGCGGTCGTCGGCACCTTGCGCAGCGCGGCCGGCGACGTGCCATCACGATGGTTCATACACGATCGGGGTCGTTTCACGGTCTTACCCCTGGCGGACCCGACCGACCGTGGCGGTGCCGCCGTCGGCATCAACAACCAGGGGGAGATTGTGGGATATCAACATGCCGCGAACAACCGCTTGACAGCGTGGCGTTGGTTCAATGGCGTCTATTCCAGGTTATCCATATCCGGAACCAGCATGGCAGCGTTGGGCATCAACGCCGCCGGCATCATCGTCGGGAACCGTCGTTTGCGCTTCGTCCGGCGTCTCCTTACGGGCCAATTACGTTCCAGGGGCGAGCTGGGTTACATTCTGAGCCACGGCAAAGTTCAGTACCTGAGCGGGTTTGTCTATGCCATCAACCAACAGGGCGAGGCGGCCGGGGGTTGCGTCGCGAATGGCCGGACAAGGGCCACGGTGTTCACCAATGGCATCGCCAGCGTGATCCTGAATTTGCCGAGCCATGCGGTCGGAATCAATTCCGCCGCGAGCGTCGTCGGATCCTTCCAACCCACCGGTTGCCGCCGCAAGCACCTCTTCCAATGGAGTGCGAATGCGGGCGCTTTCGACCTGACACCCGAGGGCTACGTGTCCGCCGAGGCGGCCGCCATCAACAATCGCGGTGACATCCTGGGTTTCGGAGAGACGGCGAGCGGGAAATCCGAGTATTTTCTGCTCACACCGGATCCCGCGGGAGAGCTGACTTCCAGGGCAGTGATCACCGCACCCACCGCAATACCCTCCTACAGCAGATTCGCGTGAGTGCCAGCAATGGATTCCATCCCGCGCTGCGAAAGCGCCGTTCGTATCCGAAATGGCTCAGCTGCGTTCCGATGAGCGCCTCCGCAACGAAGATTTCCCGAGAGGTCATCTCCCGCTTCCAACGGCTGACGTCGGACGGATCCAGGTCTTTACCCAAGCTCGAATGATACCGCTTCTCCCGCGCCGGCACCGCGGTGGCCACCTTTGCTTGCCAGCGCAGCATCCCGTCCTCGAACCTTTCATCGATAAAGGCGCAAATCCTGCGCAGGGTCGGCTCGGGGTGCAGCACCAGATCTTCGTACCGGACACGCAGGATTCGTTCATCGAGAGGCGACTGGCCGAGTTGCCCGTCCAGCTCGATCGCTCGCGACCACTCCCGGGTATATCCATGCATCCAAGGTCCGTGCCAACCCTGCTTGCGAAAGGACTTCGCCACATCGCGCCCGTCGCGGATCAGATGAATGAACCGTGCATTCCCAAACAGGGCGGCGAGAGCCGGTACGATCTCGATATAGCCCGGGGTCTTGTCGCCCCAACGGGTCTTGCCTTCTCTCTCCATATGCCAGCGATAGACAATCTCCACGAGATCGCGCAAATGTAACGGGCCGATTTCGGCTGCTCGGCGGCGCAATTCAGGCGCGTCGAGCCCCATGTCCGGCCAGCGGTAATGACCGGTCATCACCGCGATAGCCTTGGCCACCTCATCCTTGCGCAGCAGTCGGTCGCAGGGGAGCTCCTCGACCAAGGCGGTGAGAAACCAGGTTTCCGAGGGGATAGCGATCCGCGAGTGCGAGGCCAACATCAGGCGCAGGAGTGTGGAGCCCGAGCGGCTCGAGCCGACAATGAAAAATGGAGCCACGCCCGGCTGCGTGTACGACGAGCCCTCACCAACACTATGACCCTCAGGCATGTCCTTCACGAAATCTAGTTGAGCTCGCGCATGACAGCGGCTTGCGCCGCTTGCGGTGACGGCCACAGCCGGCGGCCGAGCAACTGCTCCAGTTCCGCGATATCGCTCGAGAAATAATCCTCGAGTTGCGCGCGAAATGAGGCTCGCAGCGGCGGCCTCGGGCTCGTGATCCTGTTCAGGCGCTGCAGTACGCGCATCGGGTGGAAACCAAACGCATGTGCCGCGTGCCGCAGCGCCAGGAGTGCCGGCGCCGGCTGACGCAACAGTTGCGCCAGGCGCAGGGATCTCACTCCGACCGTCTGATTCACCACGGGGAAAGCCGTCCTGGCGGGGTCGGGAGGCAATCCCAGAAACTCGAGCACCCGCGCGAACTGTCGCGCCGGATCGGCGAAGAACTCCTCGAAGAGCAGGATCAGACACTGCTTGCGCGGCACGTGCGCCAACAGCCGACGCACCTGCGGGGCATAGGAATTTTGGGCACCGTACTGCAACAGCAGAGGGTACGGCCAACGCGGCGGCAAGTTTCGTCCCTGCAGACGCGACTGCTGCAACCCCCACGCCCGCTCAAAATCAGCGACGTCTTCCAAATGGTTGTTGCAGCGGAAGGCGTGCATGGAGCGCGCCGCCTCGACCGGGTTACGCAACATGACGATGAACTTGGCATTGGCGTTGTGCGCCATGATCCGACTGATCGCGACGCTGGAATACAGGTAAAATACCGATGCCTCCCCCGTCAGCGCGTGCGGCGGAGCCGTCGAGAAAAGCTCCTCGTACTGCGCGGCGGTGCAGATACGCAGATCGGCAGGCAGGTCGTCGCCAAAGTAGTTGGGCTCCTTGTTTGCAGGCATGAACACCGCTGGATGCGTCCTGAGGTAGTTCCACAGCGAGGTGGTGCCGCACTTCGGGGCACCGGCGATGAAGAAATCGGGTCCGGGTCTCATGCAAAATCTCCAGTCATCTCGCGGCGTCGCGTTGTTGAATGGTCAGCCGACCCCGGTCATTCGCCGGAACACCGCGGAGCGCTCGAGAAGTCCGTCATAGGTACCGCTGGCGGTGATTTTTCCATTCTCCAGCTCGAAGATGAGGTCGCATGAGCGCACCGTTGTCATGCGGTGCGCGATGAGAATGGTTGTATAGCGGCCGCGCAGGCAGCCCAGCGTCGACATCAGCTCCTGCTCCGTCAGTCCGTCCAAAGCATTCGTGGCCTCATCGAGCACGAGAACGGTCGCTGCCCGATATAACGCGCGCGCGATGCCGATTCTCTGCCGTTGGCCGCCGCTCAGTCGGATGCCTCGCTCCCCCACCCGATGCTCGCAACCGGCCGGCAGGGTCTCGACGAGCTCATCGAGTTGCGCCAGGCGAACGGCTTCCGACAGCCGGTGTTGATCGATGTCCGCGGCAGGAACTCCCAACGCAATGTTCTGCGCGATGCTCGCGTCCAGTAGGAATACATTCTGCGGAACATAGGCAATCCGGGACTGCCAGGCCGCGCGATTGGCCTCATCGAGCGCCCTCCCGTCCACTTCGACCCGTCCCTCGGAAGGCACCAGCAGCCCCACTATCACATCCACCAGGGTCGTCTTACCCGAGCCGTTGACGCCGACGATGCCTACCGCACCACGGGCGGGAATTCGCAGGGTGACACCCCTCAGGGTCCAGGGTTGGTCAGGGGTATAACAAAACGACACGTCCTCGAGCCGGATTTCCCGCTGCGGACACGCCAGCCATGCTTGCTCGGTACTCGCTGTATGTGCTTCAGCGGTGGTGTGCCTCGCGGCTCGGGCCCGCCGCAGATCCTGCGCGATCAGGGCTAGCCCCGCGCGGTCGGCACGAATGTTCACGGACGCGGCAAACACCTGCTGCAGGATCGGCAACAGCCTGTAGGCGGCAAATGCGAGGAACGTCAACTCCCCCAGCCAGGAGCCGACACCCTTCTCGCGAGCGCCGAGCACAAGCGCGAGCCCGACGAGACCGACTGCGGCAACGCATTCCATGAATTGCCTGAAATTCTGGGCGACGGCCTGGCTGTGGAAGGCGGCCCGAGCGCTGGCCCTGCTGGCGCGCTCGAATCGCCCGCGAAAGTAACTCTGCGCCTGCAGCAGGATGATCTCCTTGATGGCACCGAAGCTCTCTTGCAGGACCTGCGCCTGTTCGACGGCAAAGCGCGAGTGGGCCTCCCCGAGTTGCAGCAGCCGGTTGCGCAGCACGAAATAGATCAGAGCATACCCACCGGCGAGGCCGGCAAGCATCGCGAGCGCGATCACCGGCTTCAGCAGCAGTATCGACAGGAGGATGAACGATGCAGTGACCAGATTGGTCACCAATAAAAACCCATTGCGCACGATGCCGTGCGCAACTTTCGCGGCCTCGTAGAGAATGTTATTGAGGAGCAGCGTGCCGTTCGTGCGCGTGTGAAACGTGTACGGGCGCGAGAGGTATTCCCCGAACAGCGTGGATTGCAACTCAGTGCCGATCCGCACCGCCAGCCGGCTCACCGCCAGCGAGCCCAATACGTTGATCAGATTGGCAATCAACATCGCCGCGATAAACGCAACACCGAGAGCCACCCCGAACGCGCGTCGATCGGAAAATCCTCCGTGCACGTAGGCCCAGTGCAGCAGCAGGTTACGATCGATGAGCGGTGGCTGGGCGAGAACCGCGAAGAAGGGCGCGATCGCGGCGATTCCGGTGATGGTCGAGACGGCAACCGCGATCGAGACCATCTGCATTGTCAGGATGTCGCGTCGTTGCCTCGGCGTCAGAATATCCCAGAGATCGGCCAGCAGCTTCATGGGTCTACCTGAACCGGTGACTGTCGAGTCCGGCGACGGCGCGCCAGCACGTCTGCATACATTGCGCCGAGCCTCGCGCTCAACGCATTCGATGACAGTTCGCGTTCAAAGTGCGTGCGTACCGCGGCTCGCTGCTCGGGGCCGCAACGAGCGGCAATAGATAACATCGCTCGGCACAGCGCGCGCGCGTCGCCGCACGGCCACAGCTCTCCTACGGATCCCGCCTTGGTGAGCGAGCGAAACGATGGAATATCGGTCACCGCCGGCGGCAAGCCGCAGGCCAACGCTTCAATCAGCGAATATCCGCTGCCTTCCCGGTGGCTTCCAAGCACGAATATATCCGCCGCCCGCATCAGCAGCTCGATGCGCTCGTGGGGCACTCGACCCAGCAGATGCACCCTGTCGCGCAAGCGGGTGTCCGATGCAATTCGACGCTGGACGGCGGACAACACGGGCGCATCGCCGAAACAGCAATAGAGCCGCAATCGCGGCAACTGGCGGATCGCAGCGCTGATTCCCTCCAGCACCGTGAGCGGATCCTTGTTGGCATTCAGGTGTCCGACCCACAGAACGGCGGGATCTCCCTCCACGCCGGTAGCGCGGCGCGCAGCGTTGCGGTCGCCGGGCGTGAAGCGACTCGTGGACTCTGGAATCTCATACACTTGCGTTGCTTCGCCCATGAGACCGGCCGCGACGAATGGTCCTGCCTGGGCCACGGAACAGAAGGCGACGCCCGCGGCAACTGACATTCCGCGGCGAACCGCAGCCCGCCGCCAGATTCGCGGCGGCCGGCTTGCATGGTCCTGCAGGATGATCGGCGCACCTGAGATCACTTCAGCCAGCGACAACACTTGCTGGGGAAAGTCGAGACCGTGAACGTGAAACACGTCCGGGGAGAGGCTGCGAAGCAACGCACGGAATCCCGCGCTGTACGCGCTAGCGGCAGAGTCAACATTGAAGGGCAGGAAATGGTAGTGCACGCCGTTGCGCTCCAAATGATCGGAGTGCGCACTCGCCTGGATAACCGACACTTCACCGCACGACTTTGAGGCTGCTTCGGCGACATCGACGAGCGTCGGCCACTCCTCGAGGAGCTGCGCCGCCGAGCGTTCCTGAGGGTCGCTGAAAAAGCTGATCTGGACGACGTGAGGCATCTCCGGCGACCCACTCTTCACAGACTCATGAGGCGCGGGTCCCACTGGCGAATGAGCTTCCGAGAAACTCTCAGCTCCCACGGGTCATCATACAGTTGAAATCGGTAGCGCCACGAGGCGAGCGCGCGCAGTGCCGATTTCCCCCAGCGTGAGGCACGAATATCCATGACGGTAGGATACCTACAGCCCAAAACAGTCGTGAAATCGACGATTCGCCGCCGCAAGCGCTCGGTGAGCCACGGCGCGCTTTGATGGCACCAATAGGCAACCCACTTCGGTTCCGCCCATTCGTCCGCGGTCCGCGGAAACACAACCGGCCTGCCTTCGCAATCGCGGAGCGCACTCTCCGCGCGCATCGCAATTGGATTGCGGTCATCCGGCCGCCGCGGGAGCGGCGTATAAATGTAGATCATTACTTCTGTCGCAGGGTGCAGTCGCTTGATCAAACGGATGAATTCAAATGTCTTCTCGGTTTCTCCCTCCGGATCCTGCGGCGGCGCCAACATGAAGGAAAGCTCGGGTATGACACCGTGGCTGCGGCACTTCTCGACCGCTTCGAGCGTTTGGTCGCGGCTCGTGCCCTTACGGATATCGTGCAGCAGCCAATCGCTGGGCGATTCCGCACCGATATAGGCCATGCGCAACTGACTCTTCTTGACGAGCGCCCAAGTCCGCTCTGACAGATTGACGAGCGCATCCGCGCGCGCATAACACCACCAGGGCATGCGATGCCTGGCGAGCACTTCCAACAGCGGCACCATATCCACTTCGCGATCGAAGAAGTTGTGGTCGTAGAACTGGACCGCGTCAACGCCGAACCGATCCTTCATGAATTGCAGATCCTGGTCCAGGCGCGCGGCCGGCGCCAGGGCGGTCCTGCCGCGAAACATGTTGGCTACACCGCAGAACGTGCAGCGGAACCGGCAGCCCAAAGCCGCCTGATAGCCGATCGTGCGCCGTCCAAGGTACGTATCGGTCAGGTATTGACGTGGATTGTCCAACTTGTCGTAGGGCAGCATTCTGTCCAGACTGACCGCGGAGAAGGGTCGATCCGCATTGTGCACAGTCTCGCCTGTGCGCCTCCAGGACAGGCCGGGAATCGACTCCAACCCCACATTGCCCCGCTGCGCGTGCGCATCCAGAAGCTCCACGAGCGTTTCCTCTCCCTGCGCCCGTACCACATAATCGACGTACGGCGAATTTAGCGCGGCATCCGGGCAGATAGTCGGGAAAGCACCTCCCCAGACTATCGGCACGGTGGGCGATTGTTCGCGGAGTGCCTTGGATACCTCGATGGCCGAACGTAGCTGAGGTCCTCCCATTACGGAAATGCCCACAGCCGATACACCGCCGTCTCCTACGGCTCGCAACGCAGCGGAGACATAGTCGCGATCGACATTGCCGTCGATCATCGTTGTGGCGTACTTGCCATCGAGTGCCGCCGACAAGCTCAACATCGCGAGGGGAAACCGCGCATGACGATGCGACGTGATCGTAGGATTGATGAGCAGAACACGTGGCTCGGCCGCCATCATCACCTCTGCTCCGGGAGGGCCCGGGATGGCTGGGATTGCGGCGGTACGACCCTGAATACGGTCAACCGCTCATTGACAAACCGGCGCTCGGCGAACACGGCAACGTCCAGGCCCTGTTCGCGAAAGGCGTGCAGGAAGTGTCCGCCATCACCGAATGTCGACAGCAGCACCCAGGCCGAACCGTGCGGCTTCAAATGTTCGCGCAGGCCTGCCACAAAGCGTTCCGCCACGTCGCTCGATCGCCAGGCCCGGTCGCGGTCGTCTGTCGGTGTACCGCGCAGAAACGGCGGGTTAAACAGGATGAGATCGAATTTTTCGCCCTGCACCGGTGCGAACAAATCGCCTTGACGTACATCGATCTTGTGCTCCAGATGATTCAGCCGGGCGTTGATTTCGGCGCAGCGCACGGCCGCTGCGTTGATATCCACCGCCACGACACTGCGTGCATGCCGGGCGGCGAATACCGCGCACACTCCGGATCCCGTGCCCATATCCAGGACTGTCCAGTCGTGCTGCACGAGCCGCGCATCGATCTGCGATGCAAGGAACTCACCGGTACGCGGCACTTTCGGATTGAACACGCTGGGGGTGACGACGAAGGGCATCCCATGCACCCGCTCCACGCGGAAATCGTCATATCGATCTTTTCCCACCAGTCGGTAGCAGAAAGCCAGCGCCTTGCCGAGCAGCCGCATGACCAGCGGCAGCCGGGCAACCTTGTGCAGGTTGCGGGCAAATGCGGCGGATTGCTGAGTGAGATCGAACATCGGCGCTCCAGCCCGGCTCATGAGAGCTTCTGCGTCGGGACCAGCCAGCGCGAGAACAACATCTCGACCGGCCAGCGATAATTGTCCTGGCCACAGCGATAGCGTGCGAGTTGCTGCAACAGGCGCCTGCCGGGGCCGATGCGCTTCCATGCGAGCTCATGGAAGAACTTGAATCGCTCGATGAGCTCGAACTTCCGCGGCGAAACCCACGGACCGGGCTCCCCGGCGACGTAATCGAACTGCGCCCACGCCTCCAACGTCTCCGGCAGCCGGAAGCCACGCTCGACGGCTTCGATGACCAGGGCACTGCCCGGATAAGGCTTGAAGTAGTAGATGGGCGTCAGAAAGTCCGGGCTCATGGACCGAAGGCGCTTTGCACAGTCGAGCGTGGCCTGAATATCCGCATCGCTCTCGTCCGGGAAGCCGACGATGAAGGGAAAGTGCCCGGCGATACCGTGGTGGCGCATCCTGGCGGCCACCTCGTATACCTGCTCGATCTTGATATCCTTGCGGATGCGCTCGAGCACCTCGTTGGATCCTGACTCCACGCCGACCAACAGGCGGCGCAGTCCCGACTTCTTACAGAGCACCCAGACATCGTCCGGAAGGCGCATGCCCTGGTCGGCCCGCATGGTCGCCGCCCAGGTAGTCTTCATTCCCGACTCGATGATCTGTTCGGCCAGCGCACGCACCCGCTCGCGGCGGGTGAAGAACGTCTCGTCCTGAAAATTGACATCATCGAAGCGATAACGATCCCACAGCTCTTTCAGGCGCATGGCCATGCGCACGGGCTCCAGCCCCACCCACTGGCGTCCATACACGAACGGGTCGGAACAGAACGCGCAGCGGAAGTTGCACCCCTGCGATGAGATGTAATCGAGTTGGCGTTTGCCTTTCAGCTGGAAGTACCGCTCGACCGGAATCAACTCGTATTGGTGTGCCCGGAACGCATCCACCTGCGCCAGAGCTCGTGCCGGATTCTCGTGTAGGGTTCCGTCGCCGAGCCGCACGGTGCAGCCCGCGCAGCCTTCCAATGAGCGGCCTTCAGCCAGGCGGCCCACGATCTCCGCGAATGTCTCCTCGCCCTGCCCGCGTACCGTCACGTCAACTGAAGGCTCGACCAGGCATTCGCGTGAGAACATCGACGGGTGCCAGCCGCCCCACACCACCGGTAGCTGCGGGCGGGCCCGCTTTGCAGCGCGCGATATCTGCAGAGCATCCGAGATCGGTGCCCCGGTGAGGACGGTGATTCCCAGGCAGACGGCGCCCTCGAGGTTGGCTAGCACCGCACCGACCGCGTCGGTCTCCAAACGACCGTCGATGATCACAACCTCGAATTTTTGGGGGTCGAGCGCGGAGCCGATGGCGAGCAGTGCCAACGGCATGGTGTAGAACACCGCCCGCGGGTTATAGAGGACGACTTTGATCCGGCCGCTCATGTCATATCCAGGCGGGGGCAGCTGGCACCGGAATCAGCGTTCGCCGCAACCCATCGGGCGGGAGCTCAAACATCGGCGGGCTCACGCCACAGCGAGCACACACACCGCTCGCATTCGGGACGATGGCCCGCACGGATGTCTTCCCGCAGATCGAGCATCGAGTCCGCATTGAGTGCGGCGCCGAGATCGGCCCGCCAGCGGACATCCGCCGGACCTGGGATGAAGAAGCAGGGACTGACACGTCCCTTCACATCGATCACCGCCGAAACCTCCGGCGCATTACAGCGAACGGGCGGATAGGGTGCACTCGAGCAGACCGCGGCGAAGTACTGGTGGATCCTGCGCAGCTTGCGCGGGCTCTCCGCTATGAAGCCCGAGTGAAAATCGTCCGCATGATCCCGCTCCAGCGCATTCAATATCCGCTCGAGCTCGCCCAGGTCAGCGGGGCTCAGTGCCAGATTGTTGGTGAAGCCATCAGTTCGGCCGAATGCGTGCGGATTGGCCACGTCGACCGCGAGAAATGAAACCTGCCGCGCGCGCAGCCGCCGGGCCAACTCGACGAAGCCCGGCAATTGCCGATAGTTGGCGCGCTGCAGGGTCACTCGCACGCTCGCCGGCACACCCACTTGCGCGCAGGCCTCGATACCGGCACACACATTGTCAAAGGCGTCGAGCCCACGGATCGCGGCGTACGTGGCACCGTCGGTTCCGTCGAGCGAAACGGTTATTGCATCAAACATATCCGCGATGCGGCGCGCATGTTTGACGAGCGACAGTCCTGATGTCAGCAGCCACAGGCGCATGCCATTGTCGGTCAACAATCGGGCGATCGCGGGCCACTCCGGATTGATCAACGGCTCCCCGCCCGAGATGAGCACGACCCGCGTCCGCAGCCGCAGCAGGCTCGGCAGCAGCCGTGCAACGGAATCGAGCGTCATGTCGAGTCGGCCGGTCCGCCAGTAGTCGCAGGTCACGCAGCGGGAATTGCAGCGTTCGGTCAGATACAGGATGGCCAGTGGCAAGCGTTCGAGCCGCTTGCCCGCCTGCAGATTTGGGATCGCCAGACTCATTACGGGAACGAACCACCGCGCTCAAAGTACTGTCGGGAGTGAGTCGCCCCCATGGCCTGAAAGGTTCAAACACGAAAAAACTCTTCCGCCAGGAAACCCTGTCCGTTCCCTACTGCACCTACGGGCTGGAGCACTTCTCATGAGCGAGTCGCAATGTCGTCTGCGAGATACAAGACAATCGTGGTTTCCCTGGCCGCCGTTGGCGCACTCACGGGGTGTGCCGGTAATGGCAATGGGCTCGATCCGAACGGCAATCCCGTGGCGCCCGGTGGCAGCGGCGGCGGCGGCTTGACGGCCGATTTCCAGTCCATCCAGGACAACGTATTCACGCCGATCTGCACCAAGTGCCATCAGGGGGCCAGCGCGCCGGAGGGCCTGCAGCTCGATGCCACGCACAGCTATGCAGCCCTCGTGGGCGTGTCCAGCACCGAGCAGCCCGGTATCCTGCGCGTCGCGGCGGGCGACCCCGACTCCAGCTACATCATTCGCAAGCTGCAAGGCACGGCCGGCATCAGCGGCCAACAGATGCCCTTCGGCGGTCCCTACCTGCCGCAGTCGACGATCGACGTGATCCGGCAATGGATCACCAACGGCGCGCAGCAGCCCGCCACCGCGCAAAGCATCGAGTCCGCCGTCAAGAGTGTGCAGCGGTTTGTTGTCGATTCGACTTCGCCCGATGACGGCTCGATTGCCAGCGCACCCGTGCCACGGATCGTCGTCGCGTTCAACGGCAACATTGATTCGAGCCTGATCAACAACACAACGATCAGCCTGGACTCAGGACCGGACCGGCCCGTGTCGTTCACGGCGGCGGTACCTGCGGGCAACCCGTCTGCGCTGATAGTCGAACCTCGAGCGCCGCTCGGTAACGGCACCTACCGGCTGACGCTGCGCGGGCCGCTGGCCAACACGAACGCACAGGCGCTCGGCTCGGATGTCTCCTTCACATTTACGGTGGATGCGCTTCAATGATCACTCGTGCCCTGCGATACCTGCTTGTGCCTCTTATGCTGCTGGCAGCGTTGCCAGCACATGCCGAGCCCTACCTGGCGGTCCAGACCGGCTTCAAGTGTGGCCAATGTCACGTCAATCCCACCGGCGGCGGTGAGCGAACCGTGTTCGGAAATATCTTCGCGCAAACCCAGCTCGCGGCGCACCCTATTGATACAGGCTCGGAGATCTGGACGGGCGAGCTCGGCCGGTTCTTTTCAGTCGGAGGTGACCTGCGCGCCCAGGCTCAGGTCACCAAGCAACCCGGCACCTCGTCGACGGACGACTTTAATGTCGAGCAGGGACGGATTTACGCCAGCGCCAACGTCATTCCCGGACGGCTGTACGTGTATATCGATGAGCAAGTGGCTCCCGCCAGCATCAATCGGGAAGCCTATGGAGTGTACTGGTCGAAGAACCACGACTGGTACCTGAAGGCCGGCCAAATGTATCTGCCGTTCGGATTTCGGCTGCAGGACCAGACGGCCCTGGTGCAACAGATTACGGGGATCAACATGACCACGCCGGACCAAGGCGTCGAATTCGGCGTCGAGCGCGGACACTGGGATGCCCAGCTTGCCATCTCCAATGGAACCGCGGGCGGGCCCGAGAAGGATCACGGGAAGCAGTATAGCGGGCAGCTCAGCTACGTCGAGAGCTTCTGGCGTGTCGGCCTCGCGGCCAACATCAACAATGCGGCAGCGGGCAATAAGACAGCGGCCGGATTATTCGGAGGCCTAAGGACAGGGCCCCTTTCCTGGCTGGGACAGATCGATGTGACCGATGACAAGAGTCTGCCGGCGCGGTCCGGGCGCCAGCTCGCGACTCTGCTCGAGGCCAATTGGCGCATTACTCGGGGCCACAACCTCAAATTGACGCACGAGTACCTGGACCCCAATCGGAGCGTCTCCAATGACGCCCAGACGCGCTACAGCCTCGTCTATGAGCTGACCCCCATCCAATATGTCCAAATCCGTAGCGGATTTCGCTATTCCGACGGCATTCCACAGAGCCCCGCGCAGCACTTGAAGATCGGATTTGTCGAGCTGCATGGCTTTTTCTGACCCATTCGGATCTAACAATGCAACTTGACGACATTTGTCCGTGGGGTGTTGGAATGTACTCATTCATGATCGCTCCCCATGCGACGGCAGAAAGTTGCAGTAGCGTTCGGAAGAGTGTTGCGGGAAGCGCGCAAGGCGAAAGGCTTGTCTCAAGAAGAGCTGGCCGGTGAAGCCGAGTTCGACCGCACCTACCCTTCCCTGCTCGAGCGGGGGCTGCGGACGCCCACGCTCACCGTGGTCATCCAACTCGCCAAGGTGTTGGGGGTGACGGCTGCGTGGCTGGTCAATAAAACCCTGGAGGAAATGGCAAGGCGCTAACGGCCCAATATTTCATCGCGAACATCGGCAATCTCCCGGGCTCTCGACGGCCGCGCGCCTTCACACCGGTCGGATCGCGGACAGCGTGCGCTGCGTGGACATATGATCCGCGCGGGCTGGGACAGTGCGTCCTCGATCCAGGCAATATTCAGCACATTCGCCACCGCCTTCAGTACCTGGGCAGCGGCCTTGGGAATCTTCCCCTCCCCGCGACGGTGCAGGCACTCTTTGAAAATAGAGTCCACGAGCTGCGCTGTATCGGCCCCATTGGAATCGAGCGCGGGCGCCAGGTCCACGCCGACCGACAAAACGTGGGGATTGCCAGCCATATCCCGGACCCGCTGCGAGTTGCAGCAGTACAGCAGCGACCTCTCGCCGTCCCGCAACACTGATATTTGTGATCCGGATGTCTCGCCCCGCGTGCCGTCGATCATGCGAAACACGGCCCAGTTCGGACAGGGATCACTTACCTGCGCGAGATTGCCCCAGGGCAAGGGGATGCCGTTACCGCGGTAGACCGCCCGCAGGTATCCGGGCGGATAGGCATCGAAGAAATGCCAGTATGGATACGGTGACACCTTGGTCATCCGGCGCATGATGACCGCCGGCGTAAGCTCGAGTTTGACGCCCGCTTCGACGCGATAGCGCTCACTCGTCAGAAACTTGCGGAACGGCACGCGCGGCGCCAGCAGCGAACCGGCGAAAAAGCTGCATTCGAAATCGCGCCACGCGTGCAACACGTCCTGGGCATCCATGCCGGCCGCGCTCGAGCCCCCCTCGGGACTACCACCCATTTCGCCGCCGGTGGCGTGGGCGGACTTCAGGCCGTCTCCGCCGTGCAAGACCTTGTGCGCGATGTGAGCCGCGAGGTCGAATTTCAACCGCGCCGGATCGGTTTGCAGCGCCTTGTTGGCGTATACGATGCCCGGAGACTCGAAGAACGAGCGCACCATGCTGCGGACATCGCGGTCCTTGTCCCGCACGAGCACGGGCTTACGCTCAAACCAGCGAATTTCCAACCCATGGCGCTTGCAGAGCTGTAGCAGGTCGTCAACCGACAATGGAAAACGGCGCTCGCCGACGCTGTCGGCCGCGCGTTCGAGGTCGGGGAAGTCATTGCGCGACATCTCCTGGTGGGACCGGATCAACAGGTGCGCGAACTGCCGCCCCGTCGTCCCCGTCTGCGCCAGCAACTCGGGGATCGCCGCCTGCAACACGTTCTTGGAAAACAGAAAAGCCGGTTCCAGTGGAATCCGCGCAGCGCCGCCCGGGGGCGCCTCCGGCAGCGACAGCTCGATGTCCGGACTCTCATCCAGAAACCAGGCCGAATCGCGCTGAAAAACCGCGGCCAGCAGCTCCAGCAGCTCGGGTGACGGCGCCCGCTTACCGCTCTCGATCATGCTCAGGTACGACACGGACGGCGCATTGCTCACATCCCGTTGGATGCAGCGGGTGGAGAGCTCCTCCAGCGTCAACTTATTGCGCTTGCGGATGGATCGCAGCTTGGCGCCGAGGAAATGACCTTTGCGAAGAAGCGTAGCCATGACAGTAGGCCTTGCAGGCTGCGAGAGCCTGCCCGTATTGAGACAAATTTCAGCAGTCAAATTTCACTGTGAAATTAACAGTGTGAAGTTTCTGCCGTCAAATTATTTCGGCGCCTGCGTTTATGCTCCTTCTCATGAACGCCCAATCCGAAATGGCCAGTTATTCACGGGAGCAGGCAGGACCTCGGATCGAGATCTCCGGCCCCTGGGTGGAGCGCTCGGAAGAGGTCCTGACACCGCTGTCAATGCAGCTGTTGGCCAGCCTGCACAGGCGGTTCAATCCGAGAAGGCTGGAGCTGTTGGCGGCGCGCACGCAGCGCCAGGCTGAAATCGACGCAGGTGCCCTGCCCGATTTCGTACAGGCCTACCCGCCGCTGGCAGCCGCGGAAGCGGCTCCTGGTGACTGGACCGTGGCACCCATCCCTGCCGACCTGCGCGACCGGCGTGTTGAAATCACCGGCCCTGTCGATCGCAAAATGATCATCAACGCCCTGAATGCGCCCGTGAAGGCGTTCATGGCGGACTTCGAAGATTCCTGCTCGCCCACCTGGGGCAACCTGATCCGCGGACAGGTGAATCTGCGTGATGCCGTCCGCGGCACCATCAGCTTCCCCGACCGCGAGAACGGCCGCGTTTACCGCCTGGCCGAAAAGACAGCCACGCTCATCGTGCGTCCCCGCGGCTGGCACATGCCGGAAAAGCACGTGCGCATCGGCGGCGAAGTCGTTTCGGGCGCGCTGTTTGATTTCGCGCTGTACATGGCCAACAACCACGAAGCACTGGCGCGCAAAGGCACCGGCCCGTACTTCTATCTGCCGAAAATCGAGAGCCACCTCGAGGCGCGGCTGTGGAACGACGTGTTCGTTGCAACGCAGGACGCGCTGGGCATGAAGCGCGGCACGATCCGCGCGACGGTGTTGATCGAGACTATCCTGGCGGCGTTCGAGATGGACGCCATCCTGTTCGAGCTGCGCGAGCATTGCAGCGGACTCAACTGTGGGCGTTGGGATTACATATTCAGTTACATCAAGAAATTCCGGAACCGGCCGGAGTTTGTGCTGCCCGACCGCTCCGCCGTCACCATGGACCGGCACTTCCTGAAATCCTATGTCGATCTCCTCATACAAACCTGCCACCGCCGAGGCGCTCACGCTATGGGCGGCATGGCAGCGCAGATTCCCAGCCGCCATGATCACAGCGCAAACGAGCTCGCCCTGGCGCGCGTGCGCGCTGACAAGCTTCGCGAGGTCAATGCCGGACACGACGGTACCTGGATCGCGCATCCGGGACTGGCTGCGACGGCGCTCGCCGCGTTCGACTCGGTGATGAGCGGGCCGAACCAGATTGATGTCAAACGAGCGGAGGTCAACGTATCCGCCGCCGATCTGTTACAGGCCCCGGCTGGCGAAATAACCGAGGCCGGACTCAGAGGCAACATCAGGGTCGGCGTGCAGTATGTCGAATCCTGGCTGCGCGGCAACGGTTGCGTGCCGTTGTACGGGCTGATGGAGGATGCCGCGACCGCCGAGATCTGCCGCGCACAGCTGTGGCAGTGGATCCGGCACGGCGCCCGCACCCAGGACGGTCGATTGATTACCGAGGGCCGCTTCGACCGCCTGTTGACCGAAGAGCTGGACCGGATTCATCAGGAAGTGGGCTCCGCGCGCCTCGCCGGCGGCGTATTCCCCACCGCCGCCCGGCTGTTCGCCGAAATGATTCGGCAGGACTCTTTCGATGAGTTCCTGACCCTGCCTGCCTACGAGCACTTGACCTGACGGAGATCGACCACAATGAGTTTGCAGAGATCGCAACTACCCAGCGCAGATGAGTTACGCAACACCTGGCGCGACAGCCCCCGCTGGCGCGGAATTCAGCGCTCCTACAGCGCGGAGGATGTCGTGCGGCTGCGGGGCACGATTGCGGTGGAGCATTCGATCGCTCGGCTCACCTCCGAGAAGCTCTGGCGCTATGTGAATGAGAAGCCGTTCGTCAATTCGCTCGGCGCATTGACGGGCAACCAGGCCATGCAACAGGTCAAGGCGGGCTTGGACGCCATCTATCTCTCGGGCTGGCAAGTCGCCGGGGATGCCAACCTCGCCGGTGAGATGTATCCGGATCAATCGCTGTACCCGGCGGACTCGGTTCCCGCGGTGGTGCGCCGGATCAATGCGACGCTGCGGCGCGCCGACGAGCTGCATCACGCTGAAGGCGATGACTCCATCGACTGGTTCAAGCCCATCGTGGCGGATGCCGAGGCGGGATTCGGCGGTGTGCTGAACGCCTTCGAGCTGATGAAGCAGATGATCGACGCAGGCGCCGCCGGTGTGCATTTCGAGGACCAGCTCTCCTCCGCGAAGAAATGCGGTCACATGGGTGGCAAGGTGCTCGTTCCCACGCAGGATGCCATCAACAAGCTCGCTGCCGCGCGCTTGGCCGCGGACGTTTCCAACGTTCCGACGGTGCTGCTGGCCCGCACCGACGCTGAATCAGCCAACCTGCTGACCTCGGACGTTGACGAGCGTGACCGCACCTTCATCGACGCTTCGAAGGGTCGCACGTCCGAAGGCTTCTTCCACGTCAAAGCGGGCCTGGATCAGGCAATTGCCCGTGGGCTCGCCTACGCACCCTACGCCGATCTGTTGTGGTGTGAGACCGGCAAGCCGGATCTCGAGGAGGCGAAGCACTTCGCCGAGGCGATTCACAAACAATTCCCCGGCAAGCTGCTGGCCTACAACTGCTCGCCGTCCTTCAATTGGAAGCGCAAGCTCGATGACTCGACCATTGCGAAGTTCCAGCGCGAGCTCGGGGCGATGGGTTACAAATTCCAGTTCATCACCCTGGCCGGATTCCACGCGCTCAACTACTCGATGTTTGAGTTGGCGCGCGGATACAAGTCACAGCAGATGACTGCCTACGTGGCACTCCAACAGGCTGAGTTCGCCGCGGAACCCAACGGCTACACCGCCACCAAGCACCAGCGCGAAGTCGGTGCCGGCTACTTCGACGATGTGACCCAAACGGTCACGGGCGGCAACTCCTCGGTTACCGCGCTCACCGGCAGCACCGAAGAGGAGCAGTTCAAACGGGGCGCGTAGCCGGCCACGGCTAACTTTCCGCCAAATGAATCATTGGCGGCTAGTGAGCTCCACTAGCCGCCTCCTTGGAGGCCGCGCCGCCGCCCTTCTCGGGCTTCGCGAGCCAAATGACCGCGATCAAAGCCAGGAAGAGGATGCCGGAGACATAGAAGATGTCGTCGGCGGAAAGCATGAACGCTTGTTGGTCAACCAGGCGGTTCAGAACGCCGTAGCTTTGCTGCTGCCCCAGGCCGCCGGCCTGAAGCGTCGCCAGCGCCTGCGATGAGGCGGGGTCAGCTCCCGTCAAATGCTCGACCAATTGCGAGTGATGCAGCGTCGCGCGACGGTCCCACAGCGTAGTGGTGATTGACGTTCCGAACGAACCAGCCGTGATGCGCGCAAAGTTGAACAAGCCGGACGCGGCGGGGATCCTCTCGGGCGCCAGGCCCGAGAGGCTCAGCGAGATCAAAGGGATGAAGAAGAACGGCATGGCGATGCCTTGAATGAGCGTGGGCACCAGCAATGTGCCAATAGTTGCGTCCGTATTGAAGTGCTGACGCATGAACAGCACCAGAGCGAATATGCCAAACGCGACGGTAACAAACACACGTGGGTCGGCCTTCCCCATGAACCGCGCTACCACAGGGCTGAGGAAGATCGCGAATATTCCCACAGGTGCCAGCACCAGGCCGGCCAGCGTCGCTGTGTAGCCCATGTACTGCTGGAGCCACAATGGCAAAAGCACGACGTTACCGAAGAACAGTCCATACGCCATCAACATGGCAATGGTACTCACTGCGAAGTTGCGCCGGCTGAACAGAGAAAGGTCCACCACAGGGTGTTCCTCGGTCAGCTCCCAAATCAGGAAGATGACGAAACCCACGACTGCGACAATCGCCAGCGTGATGATCTGGCCGGATCCGAACCAGTCGAGGTCTTTGCCTTTGTCGAGCATGACCTGCAGTGCACCGACCCACAACATGAGCAGGAACAAGCCAATCTTGTCGATCGGCAGGTGCACGGTGGGCGTCTCACGCGACCGGTAGATGATCCACGTGGCCGCAATGGCGATGACGCCTACCGGCACGTTGATATAGAAAATCCACGGCCAGGAGATGTTGTCGGTGATCCAACCGCCCAACACGGGCCCCACCACCGGAGCCACGAGCGTTGTGATTGACCACAAGCCCAATGCGGCGCCAGCCTTCGCTTTGGGGTAACTCGATAGGAGGAGCGCCTGCGAGAGTGGCATCATGGGACCCGCAACGGCGCCCTGCAGAACGCGAAAGAGAATGAGTAAGGTCAGTGACGGAGCGAGGGCGCAGAGGAATGATGCAATAGTGAACAGCGTTATCGACCAGACGAACAGCTTCACCTGGCCGAAGGTTCTCGTGAGCCAGCCCGTCAGGGGCAGAGAGATCGCGTTGGCGACGCCGAATGACGTGATGACCCAGGTTCCCTGATCGGGTGACACCCCGAGGTCGCCCGAGATGGCGGGAATCGACACGTTCGCGATGGACGTGTCGAGCACGTTCATGAACGTGGCGAGCGACAACGCGATAGTGCCGATAGTCAACGCCGTACCATGCAACGGCTGCAGTTGCGGCGGCTCGGCCACCGGCGCGGCCGACGCGTTCGTTCCGCCAGCGGTCACTCCGGACGGCACCGATTTATTCTCAGCAGCCATGTTGATCTCTCGCCCGGCCGGACTCAATTCAGGCTGGCCACTGTCCCGACCGCCGACCTTGTGGAACCCACCCTGGGCGGGGTGCCCGCAAAGTCATTGGCCGCGATGATCTCCTGCACCCGCGTGTCGGCAGCTTCATCGACCGAATGAAACACATCCGTCGAGTAAGCCGGTGCATTGCGCGCAAGCTGCGGCAGCCGCTCGCCACTGCCATCCCGCACCGACACTTCCACCTTCATCGACAAACCCACCTGCAGAGGATGCTCAGCGAGCTCCTTCTGATCCAACGCCACGCGTACCGGCACACGCTGCACGATCTTGATCCAGTTGCCGGTGGCGTTCTGCGCCGGTAGCAACGCGAACGCCGAGCCTGTTCCAGCTCCAAAACCGACCACCTTGCCGTGATAACGGAACCCATTTCCGTAGAGATCGGCGGTCAGTGTGACTGGCTGCCCGACCCGCATGTGGGCCAACTGCGGCTCTTTGAAGTTCGCATCCACCCAAACCTGATCCAGCGGCACAACCGACATCAATGGCGCCCCGGGACCGACGCGCTGACCGAGCTGGACAGAGCGGCGTGCAACAAACCCAGACACGGGCGCAGGCAAAGTCGTCCGGCTATAGTTCAAGTATGCATTACGCACGACAGCCGATGCATTGCGAACGTCCGGATGGTTCTCCAATGTCGTGCCATCCACGCGTGCCTGATTGGCCTTCAACTGCTGCTTGGCGGACATCAATCCTGCTTCCGCGCCGCGCTCCGCATCGCGAGCATGCTGCAGCTCTTCCGTCGAGATCGCACCCGAATTCGCGAGGCGCTCGCGGCGGGCCAGGTCCTTCTGCGCAATCGCAAGATCGCTTTCCCGGATCGCAACCGCAGCCCGCAGCTGCGCGGAAGTGGCAAACAGAGTGCGCACCTCGCGAACGGTCTTGGCCAACTGGGCCTCGGCCTGATCGAGCGCCACTTTCGCGTCAGCCTGGTCGAGCCGCACCAGCGGCTGTCCGGCCTTCACGAACTCAGTGTCATCGGCGCCGATCGACACAACCGTCCCCGATATCTGTGGGGTTATCTGCACAACGTTGCCATTCACGTAAGCGTCATCCGTCGACTGACGATATCGCAAGACGGTAGCCCAATAGGCTGCATAGGCCGCCCCGATCAACAGGAATGCGCCGCCGACTATCGACAGCCATAAAACCCGCTTGCCGCGGCGAGTGGACTCTTTAGTCTCTGTGCTCATGATCAACGCTCCGAAGGCAGTCCCTGCACGAGTGCGGGACTGTCAAAACCCCCGCCAAGGGCGCGGGCCAAATTGATAGATGTATCCAAGGCGCGCGTTCGCAAATCCGCGTCGAGGCTACGCTGGGAAAGAAGCTGCGTTTCGGTCGTCAGCACCTGCAGGTAGTTGCCGACACCTTCTCGATACCGAAGTGTCGCGAGGTCGTAGGCATCCTGAGCGGTGGAAAGACCTTCGCGCTGTTGAAGCTGTTGCTCCGTCACGCTGCGAAACGATGTCAGCTGATCTACAACCTCACGCAAGCCATCAGCCACCGCCTGGTTGTACTGCTCGACCGCCACGTCGTACTCGGAATCGCGCGCAGCGAGATTGCCTCGACGCCGGCCTGCATCAAAAATCGGCAGCGTCACGGCGGGACCCGCGCCGATCTCGCGATTGCCCGCGGTCAGCAGACTCCCGGGACCCAGGATTTGAAAGCCGACAAAAGCCGACAGATTCACGTCGGGATAAAACTGCGCCTTCGCGCTGTCGATACCGTGACGCGCGGCTTCCACTCTCCACCGTTGCGCCAGAATGTCAGGACGGCGTCCGAGCAGCTCCGAAGGCACTCGGCTGGGAATCGAAACCGCCGCCAGTGCGGTCGCAGCCGGGCGCTGTATGCTCTGACCCCGGTCGGGGCCCTTGCCCAGGAGCGCGGAGAGTTGGTTGCGGTTGAGCTCGATGGCTTCCTGCCACTGTGCAATTTGCTCGCGAGCCGCGGGCAGGGCCGACTGAGCCTGACGCAGCTCGAGCTTCGAATCCACGCCGGCGTCGTTGCGATCCTGTGTCAGCCTGAAGATCTGCTCACGTTGCGCAAGAGTCGCTTGCGCAACATCCAATTGCAGGTAGGCGCGCTCGAGCTGAACATAGGTGTGCGCGATGTTGGCCGACAGCGCCAGTCGCGCTGCCCGGGCATCCAACGCGCCAGCCCGAGCCTGACCCACTGCCTCCTCATAGGCAGCGCGATTCTTACCCCACAGATCGATTTCCCAATTCAACGTCGCCGACAGCTCGCTCAGGTTGTCCCAAGTCCCCGCATAGGGAGGTGGGATCACAGATTGCTCGGGAAAGCGCTCACGAGTGATGTCGGCCTTCGCATCGAGCTGCGGCAACCGCGCCGACTGCGCTACTTGCGCCTGCGCAAGCGCGGCGCGAGTCCGCGCCTCGGCCACTTTCAGCGTCGGGCTGCCGGCGAGCCCCTCGACGATCAAGTCATTCAACTGCGGATCGTGGAATTGAGTCCACCAGTGAGACTCCGGCCACGCAGCCGGATCCACCGCCGCGGCCGACAACGTCGTCGTGGCGGCCAGCGAGTCTGCTTTCTGCACCGTGGCTTCAGGTTTGAGCCCGTGCGTGCTGGCACAGGCGGACAGCAACAGCGCCACCACGACTCCAACGACGCTTCGAGATCTCATGAATGCATCTCCATACGCTTGTGGCGGCGATACAAGTACATCGCGGCGGCGATCAGGGAACCGCCGGGCACCAGCAACTCGATGGCCGCGTACGGCCCGATCTGCCGCACTCCCTCGAGACCCTTTTTGATCAGCTTGCTCATCGTGCTCTTCCTGCCAAGGCGGTCAATGCCTAGGCAATTAATACCGTAAAAAAACTCAGCCCTGATTCTGTCGGGGCGCGTTCTCCAGCATCCGGGTCAAAAAGCCCTCCAATTGCCGGGCCTCCGCCTTGGTGAACCCCTCTAAGAATCGGTTCAAAACCTGGCGGGCGGTATTGCGCATTCGAGGCAGAGCGACCTGCCCTTTCTCGGTGAGCTCCAGATTGACCAGGCGGCGATCGTCGGGGCAGCGGCTCCGCTTCAGGAGCCCCTTCTCCTCCAGGCGATCGATCATCCGGGTCATCGCGCCGGCGTCGTACGTCATTCCCTTGCAAAGGTCGGATGCCGACTTCACCTCCTCCGTGCTCAGAGTGGCGAGGACGACGAATTGTGCTGAGGTCGCCTGCAAAGCACGGAGCTCCTCATCGGCGCTGAATTCGCGGTCCATGGCGGCCAGCAGCTCGGCCCGCACGCGATGCAGCAGATAGCCCACTCCTTTTTTGGGCGCGTAGGTCTCTTCGTCGTAGATATCAGCCATGGGCTCGAGTATTACTTGCCTAGGCTGTATTTGTCAAGGCATGCGCCGCTGGGCGGCTGTGCCGCCGCTGGCATCACCTAGGCATCGCTGAGTATAGGCTCTCCGGCATGCGGGTCACCCTTCGCCACCGCCTTGGCCCTGTCCTTGGCGTGGTCGGCACCCAGCAATATGTAAACGGCCGGGACAATGAACAGCGTGAACATCGTCCCGATCGATAACCCGGTGAACAAGACGAGCCCCATCGCCCGACGGCCGGCCGCACCTGCCCCCGAGGCGATCACCAGCGGCAGTACGCCCAGCACCATCGCCGCCGTGGTCATGAGAATCGGACGCAAGCGAACCGACGCAGCCTCCTCGATAGCCTCCAGCTTGCTGCGCCCTTCCCGCTGCAGCTCATTGGCGAACTGCACGATCAGAATACCGTGTTTGCTGATCAGCCCCAGCAGCGTCACCAGTCCCACCTGGGTATAGATGTTCAACTTCGAAAGTCCGAGGTTGATAAACAGCAACGCGCCGAACAGCGCCATGGGCACCGACACCAGGATGACAACCGGATCGCGGAAGCTCTCGAACTGTGCCGCCAACGCGAGATAAACGATGACGAGCGCGAACAGCATCGTCGACACGAAGCCGCTCGAGCCACGAACGAACTGCCGCGACTGACCGGAGTAATCCACGTTGTAACCGGTCGGCGCGACCTCGTGGAGCGCTTCCCGCAACATCTGCAATGCAACGCCGTCCGAAACACCGGGCGCGCCCGCAATAGTGGCGGAATTCAGCTGTTGAAAGTGGTTGATCGACTCGGGAACCGTGCTGGTTTCGATGCTGGCCACGGTGCTGGCCGGGATCAGTGAGCCATCGCCCGACTTGATGTAGTAGTCCAGCACCTGCTCGGGATTGAGGCGGTCCTTCTGCAAAACCTGGGGAATGACCTTGTAGGAGCGGCCCGACAGCGAGAAGTAATTGACGTAGCCGCCACCCAAGGCCGCACCCAGCGAATTGCCGACATCCGACTGAGTCAGGCCGAGATCGGCGACCAGGTCCCGATCGATCTTGAGAGTCGCCTGGGGCTTATCGAGCTTGAGGTCGGAATCCACGAACCAGAACAGGCCGCTGGCCTTGGCCTTCTCCAGCACCTTGTTGGCGACTTCGTTGAGCTGCGCCACCGGCTCGGTGGTGGTGATCACGAACTGCAGCGGCAAGCCCTGCGCGCCCGGCAGGGACGGGAACTGGAACGCCGCGACCCGCACCCCGGCAATGCGATTCCACTTTTCCTGCAGGACCTGCTGCAGCTGGTCCGCGGAGCGTTTGCGCTTGTCCCAGGGCGCCATGAGAAACCCGCCAAAACCTTGGTTGACCGCCGGTGTGCCGGTGATCTGGAACGAGTAATTGAACTCCGGGAGCTCTTTGGCCGCTTTGAAAATGAGGTCGGAGTATTTCTGCATCTGCTCAAACGTCGCGTTCGGCGGTCCGATGACCTGCGACAGCACGATGCCCTGGTCCTCCTGCGGAGCGAGCTCGGAGTCGGACGTCATGAACAGATAAACCACGCCCCCCAACAGGAGCAGGCCCAGCACCACCAGCACCTGCCAGGTCTGCAACCAACTGGCCAGGATGCGTTGATATCGTGCCCGCACTCGTCCGAACACATTGTCGATGAGATGAACGAAGCGCCCCTCCTCCTGCTCGGCACGGAACACGTTCGCGCACATCATTGGCGACAGCGACAATGCAACTATCGCCGACACGGTCACCGCGCCGGCGAGAGTAAACGCGAACTGCGTGAACAGCGCGCCGGTGAGGCCGCCCTGGAAACCGATCGGCAGATAAGCAGCCACCAGCACCGCGGTCATGGCGATGATTGGGCCCCCGAGCTCACGGGCACCCTGCAGCGCCGCATTGAACGGCGACAATCCGGCCTTCAAATGCCGATCCACGTTCTCTACGACGATGATGGCGTCGTCGACGACCAGCCCGATGGCAAGCACCAATGCCAACAACGTCAGCAGGTTGATGGAATAACCCAGCGCCAACATGAGGAAGAACGCGCCCACCAGCGACAGCGGCATGGCCACGACCGGGATCACCACCGCCCGTAACGTACCGAGGAACAGGTAGATGACGACAGTCACAATCACCAAAGCCTCGACCAGGGTCTTGATGACTTCCTTGATCGAGGTGTCGATGAACTCGGTTGCATCGTAGGCCAGCTTCTGTTTCATGCCCACGGGAAGCTGCGCCTCGATGCCGGGCAAGGCCGCCTTCACGCGGTCGGCGACCTGCAGGACGTTCGCCGAGGGAGCCACCTGGATGCCGATGAACACCGAGCGTTGCCCGGTAAAGGCCACACTGAAGTCGTAGTTCTCGGCACCGAGCACGACGTTGGCCACATCCTCCAGCCGGATGATGGCACCGTCCTGCTGCCGCACTACCAGTTTCCTGAATTCCTCCAGTGAATGCAGATCGGTGGACGCCGTGAGATCCACGGTGATCGCCTGCCCCTTGGTAGTACCGACAGCGGTCAGGTAGTTGTTGGCGGCCAAGGCGTTGTAGACGTCGCTGGCCGCGACTCCGTGGGCCGCCATGCGATCCGGATCGAGCCAAGCACGCAGCGCGTACAGTCGGGTCCCGATGACTTCGGCGGTCTGGACGCCCTCGACGGCATCGAGCTTGGGCTTGACGACGCGCACGAGGTAGTCGCTCAGACCGTTCACCGGCAGCGTATCGCTGAAGTAACCGATGTACATCGCGTCCACGGTCTGGCCCACCTGGACTGTCAGGACCGGCTGCTGTGCCTGGGTCGGCAACTGGTTGCGTACCGAGGCGACCTTGGTGTTGATTTCGGTGAGCGCCCGGTTGGAATCGTAGTTGAGCCGCAGGGTCGCCTGGATCACCGACACGCCCGTGCTGCTGTTCGAGGACAGGTAGTCGATGCCCTGGGCCTGCGAAATGGCCGCCTCGAGCGGCTGCGTGATGAATCCCGCGACCGTGGCGGCATCAGCACCGTAGTAGGTGGTGGAGATCGTGACGACCGCGTTCTCGGTCTGCGGATACTGGCTCACGGGCAGCATGAAGATGGCCCGCATGCCCAACACCAGGATCAGCAGGCTGAGCACCAGTGAAAGCACCGGCCGCTGGACGAAGATATCCGTGAATTTCATGGCGCAGCCTCATTGCTCTTGCGGGCTGGGATGCGGGTCGTTGGCCGGCAGCACCGAGTTGTCGATGATGAGCGGCGCCCCGTTGACCAGCTTCATCTGGCCGCTGGTCACCACCTGATCGCCTTCCCTGACCCCCTTCAACACGGCAACCTGGTCGCCCCGGGTGGGACCCAGTGTCACGAAGCTCTGCTGTGCAATCAGATCCTTGTCGGAGCCGCCGGGCTTCTTCTGTGCCAGAAACACGGTGGCGCCGTAGGGATTGTAGGTGATGGCGGTCTGCGGCAGGGTCAGGTAGCGCTTGGCTTCACCCGCAACGACGGCGACGCGGGCAAACATGCCCGGCAGCAGCTTGCGATCCGGGTTGGGAACCGTCGCCTCGGCCTGGAAGTTACGCGTGCTCACATCGACCCGTGGATCGATTGCGTTGATCCTGCCCGCAAACCTGACTCCAGGGTAGGAATCGGTGGTCAGATTGACGGACTGGCCGCCGGCAATGAGCGCCAACTGCTGTTGGGGCAGCTTGAAGTCCACATAGATCGGGTCCACCGCCTGCAGGGTCACGATCTTGTCCCCGGTATTGAGGTATTGGCCCGGGTTCACGGTGGTGATGCCGAGCCGCCCGTCAAACGGCGCGCGAATGACTTTCTTGGCCACCAACGCGGCCTGCGCGGCCGCCTGCGCCCGCTTGTTTTTCAGGTCCGCGGCATCCGCATCCAGCTGCGCCTGGCTGATGGCCTGAGCCTCGAACTGCTCCTGGTCGCGATTCAACACCGTCTGAGCCAGATCGGCCGCGGCCTCCAGCGCATGTTGCTGCGCAATCTCCGGATCCGCGTTCAGCTCGAGGAGTATCTGGCCCGCCTTGACCTCGTCACCCGATTTGAAATGCAACGAGCGCACCAGCCCGGTCACCTCGGTCGTGACATCGACACCGCGCACGGCGCGCAGGCTGCCCACCGCGCTCAGCTCCGGCTGCCAATCGGTGAACTGCGCGCTGGCGGCACTGACAGTCTGAGGCGGCGCCGCGTTCTTCTTGCGGATACCTTCCAACAAGTTGGCCTTCCACATATTGAACGCGACGATGGCGGCCAGAAGCGCACTCACGGCGACCACCACAACGATCAAACGCAGCCGCAGCGAACGGTTCAGGCTGCGCGGATCATCCGAGACGATGCTGCTCACTTGCTGGCTACCTCTTGATCCTTTTGATTCCACCAGCCGCCGCCGAGCGCCTGGAACAATGCCGCGGAGTCCGAATAGCGGGCCGCCTGCGCCTGCACGCGGCTCTGGCGGGCCTCGAGAAACAAACGTTGGGCATTCAACACGGTCACGTAGCTCACGCCCCCGACCCGAAACTGCTTCTTGGAAATCTCAAACGCATCCGCGGCAGCCCTCTCCGCATCGACCTGCGCACGCAGCGCGCGCGCATCGCTTTCCACGGCACGCAGGGCATCGGCAACCTCCTGCATCGCTGCCAACACCGTCTGCCTGTAGTTGGCATCGGCCTGCTCCAGGGTCGCCACGGCCGCGCGTCGCTGGTAGCGCAGCTCACCGCCATGGAAAAGCGGCTGCAGCAGCTGAGCGCCGATGCTCCAGGTTCCCGTCCCGGCCCCGAACAACCCGCCGGCGGTGATGGATTGGGAGCCGAGCGCGCCGCTCAAAGTGACCTGCGGAAAAAGGTTGGCGGTCGCGACCCCGACGGCGGCGGTTGCCTGGTGCAACTGAGCCTCCGCGGCCTGCACGTCCGGGCGCTGACGGACCAGTTTCGCGGGCACACTGACCGGCAACTCGGTCGGCAGCTGAAAGCGGTCCAAGGCGAAATCGGGGATCGTCGCATCATCCGGCGTATGGCCCGCCAACACCGCGAGCCGGTGTTGCGCCTGTGCGAGCGCCTTCTCGAGACCCGGAACCACGGCCGTAGCCTGAGCAAGCTGGGCCTGTTGGGACAGGACATCGGACTTGGAGGCCGCGCCCACTTCAAACTGCCTTTGTACCACCTTGTACTGCTCGGTTTCGGCGGCAACCACATCCTTCACCGCTACGAGTTGATCGGTCAGCGAGGCTACATCGAAGGCGGTGGTCACGACATTGCCGGTGAGCGTCAGTCTGGCCGCTTCGAGCTCCCATCGCTGGAAGTCCGTCTGGGCGCCCAGTTGCTCGAGTTGGCGCCGCGAACCTCCGAAGACATCCAACCGGTAGGAAACGTTGAGGGAGGCGCTGTAGAGAGTGTACTGGCTCGACCCCGCGGCGGGATTACCGAACGCGGTACCGGGCGTCTTCTGGCGGGTCACACCCAACGAACCATCCGCCTGGGGTAGAAACAGCGCTCCGCGCTCGGCGATATAGGAGTACTCGGCCGAGCGCAACGCGGCCTTCGCCGCCGCGACGGTCGGGCTGTCGTGCAACGACCGGCGGACCAGGTCATCCAGTGCTTCGGACTGAAAGAGACTGTACCAGTCGCCCGGAATGTCCCTGTCAGTTTGGAATGTCTGGACCGCTCCCCCTGGGACGGGCGCGTCCACGGTGCTCCCCGGTTGTTGGCCACGGGTGTACTGGGTCGTCGCGGGTGGGCCTGGCGCGTGGAAATCCGGGCCGACGGCACAGCCAGCCAACGAGCCCACGGCGATCACGCCGGCAATGGTGGAGCGCCATGACATGTTGAGCACTCTATAGTTTGAAAAAGACAGCCGCAAATGGGGTGCGGTCACCCGATCGACGAATGCGATGCACCGAATATTGTACGAAGCGGCGGGTTCGCCTCGCCCGCGCGCAGCTTAGGGCGGGCGGCCGGCCCTATTCCCTCTCTCGAAAGAGGTAGGCCGGCCGTTAGTCGTGGATATCTTGACGCTGCCTATGAGCTGTGGGCAACGAAATATTCCTGTAATGACGCAACGCCCAGCCGTTGCGCCTCAAACAGACTCTCCAGGTGCTCCCGGGAGTTGACGAGGCCGCGCGCCCGCAGAACGCCCTTGTCATCGACGAGGGCCGCGAACGGCAGGCGGCTGACTTGGTAGGTCATTCCCAGGGGGGCCGAAACAACATACGGAAAGTCACCCAGGCCCTTGTCACGGACAAACTCCCGCTGAGTAGCGAGGTCCCCGTCGCTGGCCAGCACGATCTGCAGCCAGCTTTTCTCCTGCTTGCGGCTCGCGCGCAGCACCGGCAGCAACGACTCGCAAACCGGACACGTGGGCGATACGAACAGCAGCAGCGTGCTCAGCCCGTCGAGGCGCGCGGCCCCGACCTTCATCACCTGCCCCGCCAGGTCGGCCACATCGACGACGGGAACCGGCTCGCCCACGGTGAGTCCCTTGTTGATCATGAGCGCCCCTGCCGGGGCGATTCGCTCATGCAACACGCCGATCTGGCGTGTCAGTGCCAACACGAGAGCCAACAGGGCCAGCACCACGATCCACAGCACGATGTTTGAAATTGCGAGTGCGCTCATCAGGATATCCATCAATACGTAATTTCAGCGAATGGGACTCAACAGTCGGTCGAGGCAGAGGTAGACCAAGGCGCAGCAGGCGGTGCCGAAGCCGACGGTGACAGCGTCGGTCAACACGAGCGAGCGCGCGCTCCAGGGTAGTGAGGCGGCGGCGAGAAGTGTGGCGATGCCGATGTTGCGCCAGACCATCCAGGCAGCGATCGGACGACGATCGCTCGGTCCGCCGCAGCCGCAGTCGAGATCGCGGCGGCCGCGCGCGAGGTTGATGGCAATCGCGACCGCATAGACGAGCAACAGAGCCACCCCCGTCCAGAGCGCCGGCAGCCGCAGATTCTCAAACAACAGTCCCACGGCAACAGCGAGCTCGAGTGCGGGCACCGCGGGTGCCAGGCGCCTGCCGGCCGCCACAGGCAGCAGTCGATAAGCGGCAAAGACCTCCCGAAAGCGCCGCAAGTCGCGCAGCTTGTGAACGGCCGCCGCCAGAAACATCAGCGCCATGGAGGCAATGAGCAGATACGCCACGGCCGGATCCATAGTCATCTCAACAGCTCCCCCGAATATCGCGCCCGCCGGCGTGGGCAAACCAGCGGCTCCTGACCCGCGCCAAAGCGTCCATGGCGCGCAAGCCCTGGATAGCCACTCGCGCCCCGAGCTGATTGAACCGGTGCATGGGAATCGGCGCCAGCGGCGTCACCGGGAAGGCCAACTCCGGCGCCGGCACGCCCAAGGCCCAACTCGCCAGAATGCGCCCCATCACCGTCGCCATGGCGACGCCGCGCCCGTTATACCCCAACCCGGTCATCAACCCCGGCGCCACCTCATGCAAGTGTGGCAGGTGATCGCGCGTCATGCCCACGAGCCCACCCCAGTGATACTCGTACCGAATCCCCTCGAGCTGCGGAAATATCTCACGGACCGCCCGATAGTGATGCCGCGCAGCCACTGCGACTGGCACATCCGCAAAAGTCCCGCGCGATCCCATCACCAGCCGCCCTGTGGCGTCCAGCCGGAAATATCTGAGCAGATGCCAGGTATCCGACGCCGACTGCCCCTCCGGCAGTATCGTCTGCCGCAGCTTGTCGGGGATCGGCTCCGTGGCAACCTGGAACGACGGCACGGGAATCAACGTGCGGCGCAGCGGATCGACCAGCCGATCCGTATAGGCATCGGTGGCGAGAATCACCAGGCTGCTGACAACCGAGCCGCCCGGCGTCTGTATCCGCCACTGCTGCTGCGTCCTCTCGAGATCCAGCGCCGGCGAATGGGTGAAGATTGCAGCGCCGGCCACCCCCGCGGCGCGCGCCAGGCCGCGCACATATGACAGCGGCTGAACAGTCCCGCCGCGCCGGTCGATCCATCCCCCAAGGTAGCGTTGCGAGCCGGTCAGGCGGGCCGTCTGCGCGGCGGACAGCATTTCAACATCAGCCCCGCGCCGCCGCCACTGACCCACGCGTGTGGCGATCATTTGCATCGCCGCAGCGGAGGTCGCCGGTTGAATCCAACCGGTCCGGGTTGCCGCGCAGGCAATCTCATGTCTTCGGATGAGATCGAACACAACATCCGGCCCCCGGGCCACGGTGTCCACGAGACGCGCGCCCACAACGGGACCGAACATCTCCTCCAACGTGTCAGGATCGTGTTTGACTCCGGGAATGACCTGGCCGCCGTTGAGACCCGAAGCCCGCTCGCCGATCTGCGCGGCATCCAGCACGACGACGTCGCGGCCCGACTCGGCCAGATGCAGGGCGGCCGAGAGTCCGGTGTATCCCGCTCCGATGATGGCCACCTGCGCACGCACACTCTCGCAGAGCGGGCCCAGCACGGGGCCGGGAGCGGCAGTCGCGGACCAGAGCGAGCCTGCCACGCCTATGCCTTCAACAACTCGTTCACCGCGCGATCCGCCTGCGCGATCGCGGAATCCGTGTAGGCCGCGCCACCCGCATCCGAGTTCGCAATGGCGATCCTGCCGAATGGGGCGCGGCCGATCACGTTCGGCCGCTGACTCTCCGGTCCGTCCGGATCCCACAGCGGGTTATATTCCGGAGCATACCCATGCGGCCAGCGATTGACCGTGATTGCCTCGATGTCGCGCTCGGGATCGAATCCGCCCCCGGCCAGCGTGCGGCCCAGTTGGTCGCGAATGTTGTGCTCGAACGTGGCGAATGGGGTCGCGAGCAGCTCGGCACGCCCCGCCTTGTTCTGCTCGTGCTCCGACAAACCGACATTCGGCTTGCACGGTGTGCGCGTCAGGTGCACCAGGATCGGCTCCGCCGGCGACCGCGGGCTGCGATACCGGCCGATGGTCACATGCTTGTTCAAGGAGACATTGGAAAAATAGCCGGCCGGGGCATACACCCGGCTCACTTTCAACTTGTGGAAAGCCTCCCAATTGCGCAAGGCCACACTGGTGTACACGAGAGGCGTCTTGACGAGCTTGTGCAACGCCGCCTTCTGCGCCTCTGGCAACTCAGGGCACAGGTACGGGATCATCATGTTCCAGCAGGCCAGCACGCAGCCGCGGGCGCGCACCTTGTAGGTATCGCGACCGTTGACATAACTTACCTCCACCGCATGGCCGCTGTTGACTGCGCGCACCACCGTGCTGTTGAGTCGAATGCGTACCGGCGCCCCGCTGCGGTCCAGGCGGTCGTAACGCGCCCGCGCGGTGATGACATCGGCGACACCGGCGCCCGGCAGCGCATCGGGAATCAAATTCCGCACCAACAGCCGGGCAATCGTGGCGTTGCCGTCCGGAAAGTGCAGCGTGTCGGAGCCACCGGTCTCGGCATACCCTGCCGGCGTGTAGCCCATTCGCGGGATGATGCCCTTCGGGAGCGCGAGTCCCTTGAATCCCGCCATGCCGATTCCCCACGCATCCAGCGCCGAGATGGCATCGGTTCCGACACCCCATTCGCCATGCGACATCGACTGATAGAACGCGACGGCGGCCGGGTCGGCCTTCACGTAGTCACGCAAGTAGCTGGAGTAGCTGATCTTCGACAGTTGCAGCTTCTTGGCCTCAGCCGACAGCCCCGGCATGAAATCAATGGAGCTCTCCTCGATCCTCCAGATGTCCTCGCGCGCTCGCGGCGACATCGGCGAGTCCGCCAACAAGGTGCGCACCGGCACCGACCTATAACCGGACACCAGCTTGTCGGCCCCGAAGGTCTCCCGGTCGAAAAACACGCCGAGCTGCATCCCCAGCGATGGGTAGAACTTCGGGTGCTCGACTGTGCGGCTCAATTGCCGCACATCGATGCCGAGCTCGGTCAGCAGTCCCTGCGGCACCGGTGCATAGGGTCGCGGGCTGTCGATCTCCAGGGTGCCGCCGTTCATCAGGTGCAGCCGTCCGCCGAGTTGAAACTCGTTGCGCTTGGCATGGCCGCCGAAGTCATCGTGATTATCCAGGATCAGAATTCGGGCGGCGGCGCTAGTCCGTTTGCGAAAAAAATGCGCGGCGGACAGTCCACTGATACCCCCACCCACGACAACGAGGTCGTACGCCTCCCCGGTATCTGTTGCGGCGCCGGGCTGGCGGCCATCCCGCAGCGAGTGCGCCTGTTCGAACGAGCCCGGGTGGCTACCGCGCATTCCCGTGAGCGCGGGAGGATAGTAATCAGCGGCGTTTTGCGGCTCGAGAGCATCGGCGGCGTGAGCCTTCAACAAAGGGCCCGTCAGCGTTGTTGCCGCGGCGACGAGCGCCCCCTGCAAGAAGTCACGCCGCGGAATCTGCCTGTGTTCGCCTGGTTTTTTCATGGGTGCAGCGTAGCGCGATTCCACCAGACTTTCGACTCGCTGTACGATATGCGAGACTGCCGCGCGCTCGTACGGTCTCGGGGGTTTAGATGACAAAAAATTGGCCTGGCGTGACGCTGCTGATATTGGCAGCGGGCATTGCACCTGCTTGGGCCGCCGCGCCCGCCACATCGCCGGCGCCGCCCTTACCTGCCGAGCATCTGACGATTGCCACGGTCGGTCCGAAATCGCCACACTTCATCTACGTAGTCGACTACGCGTATGCCAACGAGATCGACACACGTGTCTGGCTGTTCGACGGTGACACGTATCGGCGCATCGGGCAGATCGATACGGGGTTTTTGCCGGCAACAAGCATTTCACCCGACGGCAAGACAACGGCCGTTGCGGCGACTTATTTCGCCCGGGGCGGGCACGGTACTCGCACCGACGTAGTCGAGTTCAACGACAACAACACCCTGGCAAAGACGGGCGAGATCGTGATTCCGCCCAAGCATGCCCAGTCCCTGGCCATGTTGTTCACACTCGGTTATAGCTCGGACGGAAAATTCGTCTACGTTCCCTACCTGACTCCGGCCGCTTCCTTTGGTGTGCTGGATCCCGCGAAGAAATCGGTGTTGAGCGAAATCGACACGGCCGGTTGTACACTGGTCTATCCCTGGGGACCCAACCGTGTGTCCTCCATTTGCGAAAGCGGCCGCCTGCTCACGGTCAGCCTCGATGCGCGCGGTAAGGAGATCGCCCGCACGACAACGGATCCGTTCTTCAGCGCCGATGAGGATCCGGTCTTCGTGCAGGCAGTGCCGCTCGCGGACGGTTACGCCTATCTTTCCTTCCTCGGCCAGGTCCACGAGATCGACTTTACTCAGCCCAAGCCGGCGATACGCACGCCCTGGTCCCTGGTCAGCGCGGCCGAAAAAGGCACCTGGAGGCCCGGAGGCGTGCAGATCGGCGCGGTTCACCGCGCCAGGAAGGAACTTTTCGTCCTCATGCATCAGGGAGGAGACGGCTCGCACAAGCAGGGGGGCAGCGAAGTCTGGGTATTCGACCTGAAAACACACCAGCGCAAGGCCCGGTGGCCGATCAACATCCGCCAGACCGGCGCGCTCGCCGCCGTCCAGGTATCGCAAGATCCGGCGCCCCTGCTGTTCCTGGCAACGGAAGGGGCACATCTGCTGATACTCGATGCCCAAACGGGGAAGCTGAAGCACGATGAAAACCACCTCGGCCAGACGCCGCAGTTGCTGTTGAACCCATGAAGACACTGGATCGCCTGTTTGAGAACAGCGCTCGCTCCCTCGCGAAGCGCACATCGCGGCGCAGCCTCCTCGCTTCCCTCGGTCAGGTGCTGACCGGAGTCGCGCTCATGCCCCTGCTGCCGATTGACCGCACGGCGCGGGCACAGGAGCCGGCACGGCCGACGGCGCAGGAGCAGCAGTGCGAGTACTGGAAGTACTGCGCCATCGACGGTTTTCTCTGTGCCTGTTGTGGAGGCACGTCCACTTCCTGTCCGCCGGGAACCCAGTCCTCGCCGATTACGTGGATCGGCACCTGTCACAACCCCGGCGACGGCCGCGACTACATCATTTCCTATAATGACTGTTGCGGCAAAGTGAGCTGTGGCGATTGCTTCTGCGAACGCAATGAAGGCGAGAAACCGATGTACCGTTTGTCACGTAACAACGACGTCAACTGGTGCATGGCGAACTCCGAGTCCAACTATCACTGTTCAGTGTCCGTCATCCTGGGCGTCGCTGAAAAATGACCTGGCGCGCCGCGTTCGCCGCCGCGTTCCTGGCTTGCGGCGCCCTCGCGGCTTGGCGCCCTGCGAGGGCCTTGGCGCCTGCAGAGGCCGCGCCGCACCGCGCACAGGCCTCGCTGCCTGCACAGGCCTCGCTGCCTGCACAGGCCTCGCTGCCTGCACAGGCCTCGCAGCCTGCAGTGGCTTCGCAGGCTTTAGGGGGGGTGCCGGCCCAGGACTATGTCCTCAATTGCATGGGTTGTCATGGTACCGAGGCTCAGGGGATCCCCGGCAAGGTGCCGCCCCTGGCCAACGCCCTGAATCGTTTCATGCGCACGGCCGAGGGTCGTAACTACGTTTTGCGGGTTCCCGGTGCCGCCAACTCCGCCTTGTCGGACGAGCGTCTGGCTGCCGTGTTGAATTGGGTCGCGTTGCGGTACGGCTCCAGTGCGTCCGCCGCCCCGCCCGTGCCATTTACCAGCACGGAAGTGGCGGCTGTGCGGCATCAACCGTTGCTTGCGGTACTCGCGACCCGCACCGCGGTAGTCCACAATCTCGCCAGGACAGGGCCCAGCCCACCTTCTCGGTACTGATTCGGAAGCGCTCATGCTCTTCGCGTTCGTTGCGGCGGCGGCACTCAGTCAGGCCCCCACACCGGCCGATCTCGTCCTGACGGGCGGTCGCATCTACACGGTCGATGCCGCTCATTCACTCGCCAGTGCCCTGGCTGTCCAGGGCGGAAAGATCGTGTATGTGGGTTCGACGGCCGAAGCGCGAGCTTGGATCGGTCCCAAAACGAAAGTACAACCGCTGGATGGACGGCTGGTACTGCCGGGTCTCATTGACAGTCACATCCATCCGCTCGACACCGTCGATCTCGATGTCTGCGATCTCGACAGCAAGCCGGTGTCTCTGGCCGCCCTGACGGTATTCGTCCGCAAGTGCATTCAGCGCTATGGCACTCAGCCCGGACAGCGGCTCGTCGTACATCAATGGAGTTACACGGCGGGCAACCAGCCGGATCCCCAGCATCCCTCCTTGCGCGCGGCCCTGGATGCCGCCTCCACCAAGGTTCAGATTCAACTCCTGGGCAATGATGCGCACCACGGAGCGTTCAACAGCCTCGCGCTCGCGCAGGCAAAGGATTCAAAGGGACGCGTGATTGGACTGTCCAAGGCAACCCTGGCAGGCGAATTCGCGTCGTACAGACCCTTTGTGGGCGTCGACGGCAACGGCGAACCGAACGGTGCCGTCAACGACGATGCGCGCTATCTCATCAACATCCACAGCATGCTGTATGTTGATCTGGACGCCGTAGCCAAGGTGCCGGAGAAGGTTCCCCAGGGTCTCAACCGCGCGGGCATTACCGGGATAATGGACGCGATGGCGACTGCCGATGGGCTCCACATCTACGATGGACTCGATTCGAGCGGCAAGCTGACGGTTCGTGTGACGGTCGCTCAGTTTTATGACCCCTCGCACACCCGCAAGGCGGACGGTACCGTGGACTATGAGTCCATGGTGTCCAGGGCCAAGGCGCTGCGTGCCCGGTACGCCAACAATCCGCTCATCCACGCCGATTTCATCAAGTTGTTCGCGGATGGCGTGCTGGAGGGAAATCCTCTGGCGGTGCCGCCCACCCTGCCCAACGCCGCGGTCCTGAAGCCGTTTCTGCAACCGATCTTCACAGTCGATGCGAACGGCCATGCCACAGTCACCGGGTACGTCGATACGGCATCGGAAACCTGTGTAGATGTCAGGGCCCACCCCGCGAAATATGCCGCGGCCGCCGACATAGACGAGTTCATCAAGGAACACGGTCATCATCCGGCGCAATGCGCGATCTCCGACGGCGAGCTGCAACACTCCCGTGAGATCATCCTAGAGTATGTGAAGCGCATGCACCTCGCCGGGTTCAACTTGCACATTCATGCCATCAGCGATCGGTCCGTGCGCACAGCCGTCGATGCCATCGAGGCGGCGCGCCAGGCTGATGGAGTCACAACCACGCGCGATGGATTGGCACATTTGCAACTGGTCAACCCCGCCGATGTCGCCCGGATCGGACGCGATCATCTCTATCTTGCGTTTACCTACGCGTGGTTGAACACCGATCCCGATTACGATCTGACCGTCATCCCGTTCATTCAGAAAGTCAGCGGCAACAGCTACGCAGCGCTGCATCAGCCCGGCAGCTATTACGAGTCCAACAGTTATCCGGTGCAATCACTCAAAGCAGCCGGTGGGATTCTCGTTGCCGGTTCGGACGCGCCGGTCGAGACTCGCGACCCACGGCCGTTTGTCAACATGGCACACGCGATCACCCGCAAGTGGCCCAACCGGCCGCCGCTGAACCCGAAGCAGAGCATTCTGCTGCGCGATGTCATCGATGCCTACACCATCAATGGCGCGAGGATGTTGAACATCCAACAGGACGCGGGCTCGCTGGAAGTGGGCAAATCGGCCGACTTTATTCTTCTGGACCGAGACATCGTGTCGCTGGCCGACAGCGGTCACCCCGAAAGCATCGCCGACACGACGGTGCTGGCCACGTGGTTCAAGGGACAAAAAGTGTATGCCGTTCCGGAGACCCATCCGCAGGGGCCCAGGTCCGCTGGACATCGGATCGGAAGCAGTCGCACAGAGCCTGGCGCGTGAACTGAGAGGCCACGGCCCAAAGTGGCCGTGGCGTTTCACCGCAAACCTACGGGCGGACAGCGACCTATCGGTATCAGTACCGGAAGGTCGCTGTTAGACCGTACGTCCGGGGACGGAAGGTGTACTGACGCTGCAGGCGGCTGTCTCCCGTGCCCGGATTGATCGTGAAGTCATAGTTCGTCACGGTGTGCGTGTCGAACAGATTGTCGATGAACGGCTCGATCGACCAGGAGTTGACCTGCATCCCCGCGCGAACGGAAGCGAAGTTCGTCGCCGACAATGTGTAATTCGACTCATCGAATTGGGCCGTGCCCGGATCCTGGCGCGGCGAAGTCCAATGATTGCGCCCGGTATATTCATAGTCGAAGCGCACGAAAGACTCGTGTTCGATCAGTGAGAATTTGTACTCGGCTCCGACCGACAGGGTGACCGGAGCACCCGGCTGCCCGCTTTCGCCCACGATCGCATTGCCGCGCCGGACGATCGGCTGAGTGCTCTGGTTGCTACCCGAGCCGAAGGAGGAGTCCTTGGTAAATCGAGCATCCGTGTAGCCGACGGTCAACTCGGTCGACAAGGCATCGGTTGCTTGCCACTCCACCTGCAGATCGGCGCCCTTGGCGATGGCGCGGCCCAGGTTGGTGATGAAGGAGATCTGGCAGACCGGCGGGACGACCGTCTGCTGAATGTTGTTCCAGCGGATGTAGTATAGGCTCGTTGCAAGCCGCACGCGGCCGCCGAGATTGTTCTTGGATCCCACCTCGAAACTGTGCACGGTATCCGAGCTGTACGAGTCCGGCGACTTAGAGATCCCGAATGCCGCAAAGTCTTGCTCGCAGGCGGCCTGAGGCAATGGATTGTTGCCGCCGCCGGGGCGGAATCCCTTCGCGTAGGTGGTATACACCATGTTGCTCGGGTCGATCTGGTAGGACACATTCAACTTCGGCGTGAACGAGTTTTCCTTGCTCCCGGAGCTCAATGTCTGATCAGGCGCATACAACTGCGGGCCGCCCGTCTCGCTGTCGAACGAGAACTCGGTTCGCGAGAAGCGCACGCCGCCGGTCACCTTCAGGCTGTCCGTGATTGCGTACGTAGCTTCCCCGAACACCGCGTACTGCTTGTCGCGGGCATGCGTGTGCAGGAAGTAGGAGTCGTTCGGATAACGGGGATCGTAGGGGACCGGGACGGTGTTGCCGTTGGCATCCGTGAACGTGAACTCATCGAGGTATCCCACGCCGTATAACGAATTGGTGAAGGCATCGAGCTGCGGATCGTGGATCTGCTCCAGGTACTGCTGGCGATTACTGCTGAAAAACAGCCCGCCGGTCCACAGCAACTTCGCGGCCGGGTCGTTCGACTGGAGGCGGATCTCCTGCGTAAAATTCTGCTGGTCGTTGCCGACGGTGGCGGGCGAGCGATAGCTGGCGATGTCGCTCGGGAGGTGAATGCCATTACCGTCCAACAAAGGAAACGCGACTCCGGGAAGCAATCCGGTGAAGGTCTTCTGGTAGAAGCCGAGGTTATACAACGTTCCGTCGTAACCGGACTGCTCGCTCCTGTGGTAGTAGGAGGTGTTGGAAATCAACTGAAATGCGCCGAGGTCACCCTGAATCTTCAGGGCCGGCAGATAGAACTTGTCCGGCGTCGGACGCTGCGTCGGATTGCCGCTGATGTATCGGTCGCTCGATGGATCCGAATAGATCGGCCAGTAATTGCCGACATCGTGCTGGTTGCGGTTCTGGTAGAAGATGCTTGGAGTGACCGTCCAGTTATCCGACACGGCCCACAGCCCGGCCAGCCGGATCATCACGTTGTCCGCATGATTTGCGTTGCGGTCGACAACCGCGTTCTGCGGATCGGGCGCCGTGGGATCGACGCGGTCGATCCAACCGCCATCCCGCCTATACCATACTGTCGCTCGCACTCCGAGCTTGCCATCAATGAGCGGTGCACCGGCCGCGATGCCCGTCTCGAAACTCGGATCGCCGTGCGTGGTGTAGGACACCTCATTGCGGCTGTAGACCGAGGTCTTCGTCAGGCTGGGCTGCGTAGTGATGTAGCGGACTGTGCCACCTTCCGAGCCTGCGCCGAACAAAGTGCCTTGCGGTCCACGCAGTACCTCCACGCGCTCAATATCGAATGCCTTAGGCAGCGCTTCGTCGGGGTTGAACGCGAGGCCGCGCATCTGAATCGGGGTATCGTCGATGTAGATGCCGGTAGTACCGGAACCCCCGGATGAGGCGATCCCGCGGATCGCGATGTTGGCGGTGCCGGTGGTGTCGACGGAAATTCCGGGGGTAAACCGCGCGACGTCCGTGATGTCCTTGATGCCTTTGTTATCGATGTCCTGCTGGGTGATCGCCGTGATACTGATCGGAACCTTGCTCAAGCTTTCCTCACGCCGCTGGGACGTCACGATGACTTCGGCGATTCCTTCGTTCGAGGCCGACGTGTCGTCCGCAGGCACTGCATCCGCTGCATAGACCCCTGTTGCGGTTGACACACAGATGGCCATCGTGATGGCCACGCGCACTGCTACATCGATGCGATCCGACATGAAATTCACCCCGTCCGGCATTTTTTTGCTCGATTGCACAATACCGTCGCCATGGCGGCAGAGCAATGCCATGCCCTGCGGTACAGCAGCCGGTGTTCCGTCCGCACAACGCGAGTGCGAGTTGATACCCGCAAGGCGTTGCGTCCTTCCCCAGTGCGGGAGAGTATAGGCGCCGAGCCTGGGCGGGGGCCTCGGGGCACGTAAGTTGCGAGCCCCCGGTCCGGTGAGTTCGTGTCACACGGGAGTATCCACAGATGTCATCTTCAAAGAATGGGGGGCCGGAACAGTCCCGGCGCAATTTCCTGGCATTGGCGGGAGTTACGGGAGCTGCCGTCCTCGCGGGCGTCCGTCCAGCGCTGGCCGCTGATACGCCGCACCTGGCCGAGTCGGACCCGACTGCCAAGGCCCTCGGCTACGTCGAGGACGCCAGCAAGGTCGATAAAACCAAGTTTCCCGCATTCAAGCCCGGCGCTCATTGCGCGACCTGCAACTTCTTCCAGGGGAAAGCCTCCGACGCGTATGCCCCCTGCCAGATTTTCCCGGGTAAAGCGGTTGCAGCAAAAGGCTGGTGTGCTTCTCATAGCCCGAAGGCCTAAGAGGCCTGCGGGGCCGGCACTGGCCGCGCGGAGCGCGGGTCCTCTTCCGCCGGCAAAAAGCGTGGTTTTTGCCGGCTGCGTTTGGGGTTAGCACAGACGCATCACGGCAGCCGCCGTGATTGCGTCCACTGCGAGCTACAGGTCCGTATCGGCCGGGAGCTCGCCACGTTCAATAAAGCGGACGGCCCGCGTGGCCTTCCAATGCCCTGCAGCCAAATGCCGCACCTGGAGAACGGGCGGGAGCAAAGACCCCGGTTCCGGGTGCCCACCGCCACGTCAGTACACTAGGCCTTGCCTTTGTTGAGGAACGCCTGGGCTGCACGCTTGAATTCAGCCGTGCCGAGCCGCTCCTGGAACACCCGCAGCTCTTCCTCTATCCGGGCCGTTATGCCGGTCTCGCTGCGGAGCAACTGTTTGGCGGCATGCAGGGCCCCTGCCGGCTGTTCGGCAACCGCTTGCGCCAATGCCCGCGCCTCTTCGTGCAACCCGTCTTCTTCGACTACTCGATTCACCAGCCCGATGTTGAGCGCGGTCGCTGAATCGAACGGCGTACCCAGTAACAACAGCTCCGCGGCACGTTGATGTCCAACGAGGCGTGGCAGGAGCAATGAGCTCCCCGCCTCCGGAACCAGCCCTAACTTCACAAACGGCATTGACAGGCGCGTGCTGCGTGCGGCCACCACAAGGTCACAGTGCAGCAGCATCGTGACTCCAATTCCCACGGTCGAGCCGTGAACTGCGGCCATGAGGACCTTGCGGACCTTGGGCAGTAGGCGGATGAAGCGCGCGGCGCTGTGCTCCTCGCCCATCGGGGGTCCACTCAAAAAGTCAGCGAGGTCGTTTCCGGCCGTGAAACTGGGTCCCGTACCGCTCAACAGGATAACGCGAACACTTTCATCAGCTTCTGCACGCACGACTGCGTCCCACAATGCGTCGTACATCGCCAGCGTGAGGGCGTTACGCTTTTCGGGTCGGTTGAGGCGCAACTCGCAAACGCCCGAAGTCTGAGACACCAGGATATGGTCTGTCATCGCGGGATCTTCCATGGAGCCAACGCAGACCATAATATTACCCATGCCCCGCAATGTCCCACGACTGAGCCGGCTCGCCGTTGAACGAGCGATGTCCAGCCACGATCAGATTGCCGCGGTCCTCGGCACGGAAATCCTCAAGGGAGTCCATCGTCCGGGCGCGAACATGCCACCCGAGCCCGAGCTCATTGAACGATTCCAGGTCTCCCGGACCGTCCTGCGCGAGGTGATGAAGACGCTGACCGCAAAGGGCTTCGTCAATTCGAAGACGCGTATCGGCACTCGCGTCCTCGATCCCGGAAACTGGAACTACTTCGATGCGGACGTGCTGGCCTGGCGCGTCAGAATGGGTCTGGATGACGAATTCCGGCTCAGGCTGACGGAGGTCCGGCGTGCGATCGAACCCGTCGCGGCCGGACTCGCGGCGCGGAGGCGCACCGACGCCGACATCGTCAGGTTGCGCGACTCCGTTGCATTGATGGGGCGTTCGGACCATACCCGCCAGAGCTTCGCGGAAGCAGACCTGGACTTTCACCTGACGATTGGCGCTGCTTCCGGGAATCCATTGATGCGCTCCATGGCCGGGGTCATCGAGGCAGCGCTGGTCGCCTCTTTCTCGCAGAGCTCGCCCGTGGATGACTGGAGCGACCACGAGAAAACCGTGAACACGCACGCAGCCATTGTGGATGCCATCGAGGCGCGCGATGAGCAGGCAGCCGCCACGGCGATGCTCCAGGCCATCGACATCGGCTACCGCCGGATCAACGACTCCACACGGAAACGAAGCCAGAACCGCTGAAGCTACCCCCGCCGCCCGGATCGCTGTCGTGTTGGTTTGGACAGGGTGCGCTACACGCGCAATTCGCTCGACCTCAGACCGGGCGCGGGCGACTCGAAGCGGAACAAGTCACCTGCCAGCGGCTGCTCGGCCCGTTGGGCCGCCGACAGTCCGATGCAGGCCGTGGTGACGAAAACGTCGGAATAATCAGGGCCGCCGAATGCAACCTTGGTGACATGGGCACACGGAAGGTGGATTTGCGACAACAACTCGCCCGCGGGCGAGTATCGCCTCACGCTCCAGCCGCCCCACATCGCAATCCACAGGCAACCTTCAGCGTCTACCGCTGTGCCATCCGGACTACCGCCTTCCTTATCGATGGCCACGAACAAACGGCGGTTAGTCAACGTGCCGGACGCATCGCGGTCGAAGGCATACACGCGGCCCTGCACCGTGTCCGTGTGATAGAAAGTTCGCGCGTCGGGTGAAAACGCCGGGCCATTGCTGACCACGTATCCGCTGTCGAGCGGCACGCACCGGCCCCCCACGCTCAGCCGGTACAACGAACCGGTGGGACGCTCACACGAGTCATCCATCGAGCCAAAATACAAGGTACCGTCAGGGCTGACAGCGCCGTCGTTGAGACGATTGTCCGGCAAATGCGGCTCGACCGTGGCAAACAGGGTGAATTCGCCCCTGAGGGGATCGAACTCGTGCAAACCCGTTTTCAACCCCGCCAGAAACCGCAGAGGTGATCGCCTGATGGGCAGGACAAATCCACACTGAGCCGGCGCCTGCCAGGACCGGCGCTCGCCCGAGGTCGGATCGAAGCGATGCACCCGCGGGCCCTTGATATCGACAAACCACAGCGCGGCGTCCTGCTCGACCCAGACGGGCCCCTCGCCGAGCTCCGCGCCCACTTTGCAAGCCAGCGAGACCTCGTTCATCCCCATACGTAGGCAGTCTTCACCTGTGTGTAGAACTCAACAGCCGCAAACCCCTGTTCACGGGCGCCATAGCTCGAGCGCCGGGTGCCGCCGAACGGCACGTGATAGTCAACGCCGGCGGTGGGAAGATTGACCATCACCATGCCCGCACGAATGTTGTGCTGAAAGTGCCGTGCATATTTCAGCGACGTCGTCACGATTCCCGCTGACAACCCGAACTCGCCGCTGTTGGCAACCTGCAGCGCCTCTTCATAGTCCTTCACGCGCACCGTGCTGGCCACCGGTCCGAAGATTTCCTCGCGATTCACCCGCATCGTCTGCGAAGTGTCGGCTATCACCGCGGGGCTCACGTACCAACCCGGCTTACCGAGCTCGAGCTGCTGGCCGCCCGTCACGATCCGCCCGCCCTCCTTGGAGGCAATGTCGAGATAGGAAAGTGTCTTCTCCATCTGCGCCCGGTTGACGATCGGTCCCATCTGCGAGCCCGCGTCGAGCGCGTCGCCGACCCGCAGCGCGGCCGCCTTCGCCGCCAGCGCTTCGACAAACCTGTCATGAATCCCGTTGCTCACGATCAGCCGGCTGGAAGCCGTGCAACGTTGGCCCGTCGCGAAAAACGAGCCGTCCAATGCGACCATGACAGCGCGGTCGAGGTCGGCGTCATCGAGAACGACCAGCGGATTCTTGCCGCCCATTTCCAGCTGCACGCGAGCCTGGCGCGCCATCGCGCCCATGCCGACCTTGGCGCCCGTCGCCTGTGAACCGGTGAAGGAGATGCCGTCCACACCTGGATGATTGACGAGTGCGCCACCCGTCGCGCCTCCGCCGAACACCATGTTGAATACGCCTGCTGGCACACCCACCTCGTAAATAATGTCGGCCAGCGCGGCCGCCATCGCCGGAGTGGGTTCCGCGGGCTTCAACACGACCGTGTTGCCGAACGCCAATGCCGGTGCCGTTTTCCAAGCCGGTATCGCAATGGGAAAGTTCCACGGCGTGATCAGTCCGAAGACCCCGACCGCTTCGCGCGTGGTGGTGACGTCAATATCCGGTCGAGTCGATGACAGATTCTGACCATGACGCCGCAAGGCTTCGCCAGCGAAATATTTGAAGATGCGCGCGGCCCGCGCCACTTCGCCGATGCCTTCGGGAAGCGTCTTGCCCTCCTCGCGCGACAACAACCGCCCGAGTTGCTCGCGGCGCTCCATGATGAGCGTGCCGATGCGATCCAGAAAGTCCGCACGCACCTCGGGAGAGCTGCTCGCCCAGGCTGGAAACGCCTTGCGGGCCGCCGCCACGGCAGCCTCGATGTCGGCACTCGAGCCGTCGGGGAAACGCGCGACGATGTCGCGCGTATCCGATGGGTTTTCGCTCGCATGTTCGGCTTTCGCCGCCACACGCTCGCCATTGATGTAATGCGAAAGACTGGGAACGCTCATGTACGAGATTGACTCGCGACGGTGGCCGCCGTCGACTCAGGTTTGCTCCACAATTCCTGGATGGCCTCCAGGCTGCGGCCCTTGGTCTCCGGCACGTACCGGATCACAAACAGCGCCGCGAGGACGCTCATGCCGCCATAAATCCAATAGGCGAAGCCGTGGTTGAACAGCGCGTTCAAGGCGGAATTGCCGTCGATGACCTTGAACGAGGTGGACACCAGCCAGTTGGCGATCCATTGCGCCGCCACCGCAAGTCCCAGGGCCTTGCCCTTGATGGAGTTGGGGAACATCTCGGCCAGCATGACCCAGGCCACGGGACCCCAGGAAAGCGCGAACCCGGCGATGTACACGACCACCGCGACCAACGCCGCCAGTCCCACGGCGTGGGCGTTGAACAGGCAACCGAGGGCCACCATCGCGACCGCCATGATCAGCGCGCCGCTGATCAGCAGCGGCTTGCGGCCCCACCTGTCCACGGTCACGATGGCAACGACCGTAAAGATCACATTGGCGCCGCCCACGATGAGCGTCTGCAACAGGGCGGTGTTCGATGAAGCGCCCATGTTGGAGAACATCAAAGGGGCGTAATACAGCACCGCATTGATGCCCACGAACTGCTGGAACACGGAAATGAGCACGCCGATGAGGATGACCGGCCAGCCGAACGACAGCAGCGCGCCGGACTTTTCCGCCAGCGACTTCTGGATATCGGCCAGGATCTCGCGCGCATCGCGCTCGCCCATGATGCGGCGCAGGCCGGTGAACGCCTCCTCACTGCGTCCGCGCAGCACGAGCCAGCGCGGCGTGTCGGGCACAAACATCAACAGTATCAGCAGCAGGGCGGAAGGGATGGCCTCCGAGGCCAGCATGTAGCGCCAGCCGGTGGCCTTCACCCAGGCATCATCGCCCTGATTGCCCACATACCAGTTGACGCAGTACACGAGCAGGATGCCGCCGACGATCGCGAGCTGATTGAACGACACCAGCCGGCCGCGGATGGCGCTCGGTGAAATCTCGGCAATATAGAGGGGTGACAACATCGAGGCGACGCCCACCCCCACTCCGCCCAGAATGCGATAGAAGACAAACTGGTTCAGAGCCTTGGGCCCCATCTGGCCGATGGCGCCAAAGCCGAGCTCGGGCCAGGCGGATCCCAATGAGCCGAGCAGGAACAGCAGTCCGGACAGAATCAGGCCGCCCTTGCGGCCCATGACCGTCGAGATCCAGCCGGCGATCAGGGCGCCGAGCATGCAACCGATCAGCGCACTGCCGATGGTCCAGCCCGACAGGCTGTTGCGCGCCGTTTCCTCCAATCCCAGCGGATTGATGAAATACGCATCGATCGAGGACACGGCGCCGGAGATGACGGCCGTGTCGTAGCCGAACAGCAGCCCGCCGAGCGTGGCCACGAACGTCAGCCCGATGATGAGCGACGTATTGGTCCCAGATTCACTTCCCACGTTCATCGACTCGCACCCCCTCACTTGTGAGGCCGCTCCACGGCCGGGCGGCAGACTATCATTCCAGCCGGCCCCTGCCCGCGAAAACGGCGATTTTGGTAGCGCTACCTTTCCCCGCGGAGGCCTTCCCTGTCAAGTCGCCGCCTGGAGGGCGGCCGGGCGCTCTCAGGATGCGCCTTTTGTATCCGCCCGACGGCGCGAGCCTGGATTGAGCCCGGTGCCCCAGCCCCCGGTCCTGCTCGCGGTCAGCGGCGGACCGATTCGAGCCGCGGAGCCGCTTCCGGTGCGGGCGCGCGAGCTGTTTCCCGAGTCAGGAAATCGACCACGGCCAGCAGCGCCTCGCGCTCGCTGGCTCCCGCTTCGCGCGCGGCGTTGTACGTTCGGATCTGCCGGTGGGCGCTGGTACCGCGTTCGAGTATGGTGCGGGTGTATTCAACCTCGCGCAGACAGCCCAGCGCCTCGGCGTCCTCGCGCACCAGTGCAATCAACTCTTCGACCATCTGCGCAAACGGCACGAGCTCGCCGCGAGCCAGGTCCAGCAGATTCTCATCGAAGCTGTAGCGCATGGCGCGCCAGCGGTTCTCCGCAATCAACACATTCTTGTACCAGCGCCAGCTCTGATTGGCGCGCCGCAGCCGATACAGCATGCGGGTCAGGCACACGACGAGCGCAGCCAGGCACATCGAATCATCGATGCTCGTGCAGCAGTCCATCACGCGCACTTCGACAGTCGGAAACCGGGGGTTTGGCCGGACGTCCCACCACAGCTTGGTGGCGTTTTCGATGACGCCGTTGCGGATCAACATGTCCAGATGCCGCCGCAACTCGCTGTAGCTCGCGAACCGCTCCGGCAGACCGGTGCGCGGCAGTGAGCTGAACGCGTTCAGGCGAAACGACATGAGCCCGGTGAGCTCCCCCTCCCAGAACGGGGATGAGCACGACAGCGCGACCAGGTGGGGCACGAAGTAGGACAGCTGGTTCATGAGATCGACGCGCAGGTCATCCTCATCGATCCCGACATGAACGTGCATGCCGCACACCATCATGCGCCGCGCGGCAGCCTGCATCTCGCGCGCCAATGCGAAGAACTCCTTCTTCTCCGTCGGCATCTGGCGCGTCGAGCGCGCGAACGGATGGGTCGAGGCTGCCACCGGTGCCAGCCCATAGCCGCTCGCCACATCGACGATGATCTTGCGCAGCCGGGTCAGCTCATCACGCACGTCCGCGATGGAATGACAGACCCGGGTGCTGACCTCGAGCTGCGATCGCAGGAACTCGGGGTTGATGCGGCCCGCGCTGCGCTCGGTACAAACCTGCAACAAGGTCGAGGGCGGATTTTCATCCACGTCGCGACTTTCCAGGTCGACGAGCAGATATTCTTCTTCGACGCCGACCGTGAACGGTGGCTCAGAGCTGCTCACGACAAACGCCCCCTCCTCAAGCGGTTCAAGCCGTCAATTGCGCAATCGGTAACGGTGCGGCAACCAGGAATCCCTGGGCGAAATCCACGCCGATCCGTCGCAACTCAGCGAGCACGGCGTCCGATTCGACGCACTCGGCCACCGTCGAGATACCCAGCGCCCGTCCCACCTTGCTGATGGCTTCGACCATGCTGCGGTCAACGGGGTCTTCCGCGATGTGGCGGATGAATTGTCCATCGATCTTCAGAAAGTCCACCGGCAGGGTCTTCAGGTACATGAACGAGGACAGGCCCGTGCCGAAATCATCCAGCGAGAACTTGCAGCCGCGGCCCTTGAGCTCGCGCATGAAGTAGATCGCGCTGGACAGGCTCGTCACGGCCGCCGTCTCGGTGATCTCGAAGCACAGCGCCTTCGCGACCGGGGACTCTTCCACGGTCCGCAACACAAATTCAGCGAACGACTGCTCGTTCAGCGAAGTCCCCGACAGGTTCACGGCGAGCAGTGGCAGCGGTACCCCGCGGGCGTGGCGCTCCTTCAGCAGCTGCACCGCCCGGTTCACCACCCACCGGTCGATGATCGACATGACGTTATAGCGTTCAGCCGCCGGTATGAACTCACTCGGCGGAACCAACTGACCGTCATCATCGCGCAAGCGCACCGTCAGCTCATGAAAGTGCGTCCGCTGCGGCGCGTTCCGGTCCGTCGGGACAGTCGGCACGATCGGCTGGAAATAGAGCTCGAGCCGATTTTCCTCCACCGCGCAGGTTACCCGCGAAACCCAATGCATCTCCCGATGCCGGTGCGAAACGCCTTCCTGCTCGTAAACGTGAATGCGATTGCGGCCTTCGTCCTTGGCGGCATAACAGGCGATGTCGGCGGCGCTCATGATGCTGGCCACGTTCTGCGTGTCCGGCTTGATCTGCACGACGCCCACGCTCGCGCCGACCGACAGCGTGCTGGCGTCCCACAGGAACCGGTAGTCGCGAATGGCCTGGCGGACACCTTCGGCGATCCGCGTTGCCTGCTCGAGCGTGCAGTCTTCCAACAACACGCCGAATTCGTCGCCACCCAGGCGCGCGATCGTGTCGGAAGCCCGAACGCGCGTCTGCAAAAGTCCGGTCACATCGCGCAGCAGGCGGTCGCCGGCCTGGTGTCCGCAGGTGTCGTTGACGACCTTGAAGTTGTCGAGGTCGATGTACAGCAGCGCGTACGAGCCCTCCCCGCGCTGCGCCGACTGCACCGCCGAGTGGAGGCGATTGTCGAATTCGCGCCGATTGATCAAACCGGTCAGCGCATCGTGGCTGGCCTGGTAGGACAGCGCGCGCTTGAGGCGGCGCTCCTTGGTCACATCGTGAAATACGATGACGGCACCGATGACCCGCCCCTGCCGATCGCAGATGGGTGCCGCCGATTCCTGAATGGCCACTTCCTGGCCGGATCGCGTGATGAGCACCGAGTGGTCGGCAGGCACCCCGGCCGCGCCGCGCCCGAGCGCGCACATGAGCGGATTTTCGATGGGCTCGCGGGTGATCTCGTTGACGAGATTCAGCACATCGCCAATCGGGCGGCCGCGCGCCTCATCGAGGCTCCAGGCCGTGAGCGTCTCGGCTACCGGGTTGATGTACTCGATGCGACCGTCCGCATCCGTACTGATCACCGCGTCACCGATCGACTGCAGCGTCACTTGGGCACGCTCCTTCTCGGCGAAGACGGCTTGCTCGGCTCGCTTGCGCTCGGTGATGTCGGCAATCGTTCCCTCATACCCAATGATCTTGTTCCCGGCGTCGCGGACTGCGCGTGCGTTCTCGAGGATCACGACCTGTTGGCCGTCCCGTCTGCGCATCCTGAACTCAGCGTTGCGAATTTCACCTTCGGACTCCACTTGGCGGGCGAATTCCGCGCGATCCGCCGGATTCCAATAAAGCAGGGCAACGCTCGGCAGGGCGTAGAGTTCCGCGGCGCTGCCATAACCCATTATCGAGACGAACGCGGAGTTGACCGACAGCAGTCGCCCGTCCGAGGCGCTTTGGTATACGCCTTCCGCGATGCTTTCAAACAGTCCCCGGAACTTGGCCTCACTGTCACGCAATGCCTTCTCCGCCAGGCGGCGTTGGATGGCGATTCCTGCAAGTTGCGCGGCGTGCGCGATGATTTCGGACTCACGGTAGGTCGGAAGCCCCGGCTCACGACGATACACACCGAGAGATCCCAGCAGCTTGCCGCTCGAGGATTTGACGGGCGTCGACCACGCGGCCCGCAGTCTCCATTCGAGGGCAGCCTCGCGCCGCTGTTCCCAGAAGGGATCCGTGCCAACATCCGCGACGAGGACCTGGCGTCCGAGATAGACGGCGGCGGCGCAGGAGCCATTGCGGATGTCGACCGCGGAACGCTCCAGCACGGCCCGCAACTTCTCGGGCAGGCGAGGCGCGACCATGGCGGAAAATGCCGAGCCGTCATCCGCCAGCATGCTGACGGAGCAAACGGTGCCGATGCCGACGGTTTCAATCAGCCGGGTGATCGAGGCGAGCACTTCCTCCAACGAGGCATTGCTCGTGAGCTGCTCGAACACCTGGCGCTCGGCGGCCGCCACCCGTTCCATGCGCTTTCGGTCGGAGATGTCGGCGATGCTGCCGCGGACCAACCTGTGGCTGCCGCTCGGCATCCGTACCAGTCGCACTTCGCAGATCAGATCCTTACCGAAGGAATCCCGGTGCATCCATTCAAACACCTGCGGCTCGCCGTCCAACGCGCGTTGCACATATTCGCGCACCCGTTTATCCGATGGCGTGCCATCGGGTTGCAGCGGCGGGCTGAGGTCGGCCGCTCCCACCTGCAACAGACGCGCGCGGTCCAGCCCGAAAAACCGCTCGGCATTTTCGTTGACGTCGACATATCGTTCGGCATCGACGTCGTAAACAACAATTGCCTCGGGCGCGTGATTCACCAGAAGGCGGTAGCGCGCCTCGCTCTCTCTCATCGCCTGCTCAGACTCGCGGCGGTCGGTGACATCACGCAGGCACAATACAAACACTTCCCGCCGTGACAGCCTCGCCTTGCTGACAGCGATCTCCGCGGGAAAAAACTCCCCGTCCTTGCGCTGCCCCCAGGACTCGCGCGAAGCAAGATCGATCGCGGTGTCGCCGGTGCTGGCGGCGAGCCGGTACAACGCCTGCGTGATCGTTTCGTGGGTGGCGATCTTCGGGATCAGCAGATCGATGCGCTGCCCGACCACCTCGGCCTGCGCGTGCCCGAAAACACGCTCCCCCGTCGGGTTGAACGTCTGGATGACACCGTCTTCATCGACCGTGAGGACGACATCCTTGATGTGATCGAGAATGACCTGCAGGTGCTCGGAGCTCTGCTCACGAGCCTCGTGGGCCATGGCCCGCGCCTCGTCCGCCATGAGCCGCATGGACTGAGCGATCCCACGGCGTTCTTCATCGATGGCTTCGTAATGGGCGCTCACCATCCGCAGCAACATCGCGAGGTCCGGGGTGGCGGCCAGCGGATTGCGCAGGCGCAGCTCCTTCAACTGCGCGCGCAGTTGATGGTGCAACTCGGGACTGTCCTCCGCGCAGAACGCCGGGTCCGCGCGAACAACGGTCGTCGCTGCGCTCTCGGCGCTCACGGTGAGCTTCGAGTCTCCAGAGAGCCGGTCCGGCGTCACGTTCCTTTCGCTACTTGATCAGGCAATCCCTGGCCCGCAATGACTGGAATGGAAAACGTGCGATTGGTTTCCTGGTTCGCGACGCTGAAGGACACCACCGCGGTGACGGCAAAGATGCCGTCGCGCTTGGGAAGAACCTTCACGACGTGGCGCAGAGGGGTCCCCACGGCGGGTTTGTCGATCCGCTCCATCTGCGAACCTTCGACGATCTCGAGGCCATCCACAACCTGAAACGAAATCGAGACACTCTCGGGAGCGGGCTGGCTCGTCAGCAGCGCGACATCGATGTCGGTGACTTGCCCTACTTCGGGCCGCACCGGCAACGCGAATTTGAGCTCCACGGGCGGCCCCTTGGAGGCGGTGACCGCGGCGACCATGTCCCCGATGGCCTCCTGGCCTCGCGTGGAGGATCCCTCGGACTTCCTGGCCTTGTGCGAATGGCCGCTCGCGGAGCTGCCGGACTGGGCCTGCTGGCCGCCGGAATCGCACCCGGCCGCGCCCCAGCAGCCGGCAATCACGGCTGCAAGCCAAAAAGCCCCCACTTTTCGGGAATGTCCGAGCATTATCTAGAGCAGCTCCTTCGCCGCAAATTGGGGCAAATGTACCTCGTCCGAGGTGCCCCACGCACGCGGGAATCCCCCTTTTGTGATGGACGCGGCAAAGGACAGGGGGCGGATATCCCGGTCGCGATCGTAGTTCAATCGCCTCCCAATGGGGGGTCATCCAGTGCTGCCAACTGCTCGCGCAGGTCCCCGACATAACCTTCCCAGTAGCGATGCTCGCCGAACCAGGGAAATGCGCGGGGAAAAGCCGGGTCCCGCCAGCGATGCGACACCCAGGCGGCATGATGAAGCATGCGTAACGTGCGCAACGGCTCGATCAGCGCCACCTCGCGAAAATCGAAATCAGCGAACTGGGTATACCCCTCCAACAGCTCGGCCCATTGCCGCCGCTGATCCGACCGGGAGCCGGCCAGAAGCATCCACAGGTCCTGGATTCGCGGCCCGGTGGCGCAATCGTCGAGGTCGACAAAGGCCGGTCCCTGTTCGTTCCACAACAGGTTGCCCAGATGACAGTCCCCATGGAGGCGGATTTCCCGCAGCGGCGCCGCGCGCTCGAAGGCCGCTTCGATCCGGCCCAAGAGTGCCTCGCTCGTATCGACATAACGATCACGCAGCACGTCCGGCAGTAACGTACCCGCCAACACCTGGTTGCAGGCATCGATCCCCAGGCGTTGCAAGCCGATTCGCGGCCGGGTCCGGAACGGTCGCAGCGCCCCGATCTGGTGGACGCGCGCGAGGCTGCGCCCGAGCAGCTGCCGGGCATCCGTGGCATCCAGCTCCGGCGGCCGCCCGCGCATCCAGGGAAACGCCGCGAAGCGGAACTCGTTGAACTCGAAAAGCGTTTTTCCCCCGATGCACACCGGAGCGGCCACGGGCAGCTCGGCTGCCGCCAGTTCCGCTGTAAACTGATGTTCTTCGGCGATCTGGTCATTCGTCCAGCGCTGCGGGCGATAGAATTTCAGCACGAGGCTGCCGCCCGTCCCGCCCAGTTGATACACCCGGTTCTCGTAGCTGTTGAGCGCGAACAGGCGTCCGTCGACATCCAGGCCGACCGATGAGGCGGCATCCAGCACGACTTCGGGTGACAGCCCGGTGAAGGGCTTCACATCCGATAATTCGCTTTTGTTTATCATGGGTTCACTCGAGTCACACAAAGGAGCCGCTCGCACATGAGTCGCTCGTCGATCCTCGTCACCGGCGGCGCCGGTTATATCGGAAGTCACACCGTTCTTCAGCTCCGGGCCAAGGGTGAGCAGGTCGTGGTGTTGGACGATCTGTCCACAGGCTTCCGGCAGGCTGTGCTGGATACCCCGCTCGTCGTAGGCAAGGTGGGCGATCGCGATTTCGTAATGGAAGTCCTGCGCACGCACCGCGTGGACACCGTCCTGCATTTCGCGGCTCATACGATCGTTCCCGAGTCGGTCTCCAATCCGTTGAAGTACTACGGCAACAATACCTGCTCGACGCGTAATCTCCTGCAATGCTGCATCGAGAGCGGCGTGAAGAACTTCGTGTTCTCCTCGACTGCCGCCGTCTACGGCATTCCGAGTGGAGGAATCGCCGCCGAAACCTCCGCCACCGCGCCGATCAACGCCTACGGAACGTCCAAGCTCATGTCCGAGTGGATGCTTCGGGACGTCGCTGCCTCCTCCGCCCTGCGATATGTTGCGCTGCGATATTTCAACGTGGCCGGTTCCGATACGAGCGGCCGCATCGGCCAGGCCACGGCGAAAGCCACCCTGCTCGTAAAGGTCGCCTGCGAAGCCATGGTCGGGAAGCGGCCTCACGTTTCCATCTACGGTACCGACTTCCCCACCGAAGACGGCACCGGTGTGCGCGACTACATCCACGTCGAGGACCTTGCCACGGCCCACCTGGATGCCCTCGCCTATCTACGGCAGGGAGGCGCCTCTCAGGTATTGAACGTCGGCTATGGCCGCGGATATAGCGTCAGAGAGGTGCTTCAGAGCGTGGAACGGGTGGCCGGCCGGCCCCTGACGATCCGGGAGGAGGCGCGCCGGCCGGGCGATCCGCCCATCCTGATTGCCAGCGCCGACCAGATCCGCTCCGTGCTGGGCTGGCGTCCGCGGCTCGACAACCTCGACACCATTGTGAAGACGGCCCTGCAATGGGAGCAGCGGCTCGCCCGCGAGCCGTGGTGAGAACACATCGACCCGCGCCTTACGGCTAGAATGTGCCATGCAATGGGCACGACCCAAGTCATTGAGCGGATTGATGCTACTCGGCCTGGCGCTGATCGCCGTGCCGTTGCTCGTCGCCGTGCTGACCGCAGCGCTGCAGATCCGCCAGCTGGCCGACACCGGCCAGAAGATCGTCGTCGAAGGTGTCACCGCGGCGCGCGCCAGTCAGGAGCTGTTCAGCGAGATCTCCTCGTTGGAGCGGACCGCGCGCCTGTATGACGTGCTCAACGACTCCAATCTGCTAGAGCTGTATCGCCGCCAGGACGCCCGGCTCACGGCCACGCGCATCCAGCTCGAGCATCGCAGCCAGTCGGCCAACTCGCGCAAGACGCTGGGTGAGCTCGGGGAGCTGCAGCGGAACATCGGCCAGTCCGTGCTGTCCATGCAGGCGGGGAAAGCAACCGCCAACGCCTCGGGCATGTCGCGCCGCTTCACGGAGCTGGGCGCGCTGGCCGACAAGGTGGCGGAACAGAGTAATGCTCAGATCGATACCGAGGTCGCGGCGCTCGAAGCCCAGACCCAACAGGCACGCCGCCGCCTCGTATGGCAGGCGGGGCTGCTGGTGCCGCTCACGATCATCGCGATCATCGTGTTGACCGTGGCGGTCGGGCGGCCGCTGCGCCAGATCGACCGCGCGATCAACGAGCTCGGCGAGGGCACTTTCTCCAACCAGATCGTGGTCGCGGGACCGCACGATCTGGAGAAACTCGGCGGGCAGTTGGAATGGCTGCGCCAGCGACTGCTGGACCTGGCACACGAGCGCAACCGCTTCCTGCGCCACATGTCGCACGAGTTGAAAACACCGCTTGCCAACATCCGCGAGGGCACCGAGCTTCTCATGGATGGCGCCGTCGGCGAGCTGGACTCCAATCAGCGGGAAGTGGCGGGAATCCTGCGCGAGAACGGAATCAAGCTGCAACGCATGATCGAAAATCTGTTGTCCTTCAGCGCCTGGCAGACCACGAGCGTGGGTCTGGAGGCCACCCAGTTCAGGCTGCGGCCGGTGGTGAAGCAAGTACTGGAAAACCAGCAACTGACACTGCTCTCCCAGCGCGTGCGTCTGGATGTGCGCATCGAAGATGTGACGCTCATCGCGGATCGGAGCAAGGTTCGGCTGATCCTCGAGAACCTGGTCTCCAACGCAGTGAAGTACTCGCCCAAGGGCGGTACTATCCATCTGCGCGCGCGGACCGCGGGCGAGATGCTCGAGCTGGATGTCGCCGACAGCGGCCCGGGAATTCCGCCGGAGGATCGCGCTCACGTGTTTGAAGCGTTCTACACCGGCCGGGCGGCCAAGAGCTCGGCGGTCAAGGGCACCGGCATCGGGCTGTCCGTGGTGCTCGAATTCGTCTCCGCGCACGGCGGCACCGTGCAGATCGTCGATGGCGAATTTCCAGGCGCCCACTTCCGCATCCGCATGCCGAGCCGTCCCGTCAACAACATCGAAGCCAAAGAACGCGCGCATGCCGCATAACATCGCGAGAATCCTGGCGGGCGCCGTGGTGAGCGCCCTGCTGAGTGCCTGTGCAACCGACTTCGGCGCGCGCGAACAGCCGCGGCCGCCGCCGCCCGTGGTGGATAAGAATGCGGCCTCCGTCGCAGTTTTGACGGAAGACCTGCAGTTGTTGCAGAAGCTCGTGCAGGCGCCGCCGGCCGAACAGGCCGAAATTACCGCCGCGGCGCAGCGCGATTACGACACTGCGCCCACTCCGAGCCGCCAATTGCGCCTGGCGCTGGTGTTGGCGAACCCCGGACACCCCGCAACCGACCTGCCCCGGGCCCAACGTCTGTTGCGCGAGCTGCTGGCCAACCCGGAAATGTTGCTTTCCGCGGAACGCGCCCTTGCTTTTTTGGAACTGCAGCAAATTGACGACCATTTGACGTTGGAAGCGGAAAATCGCAGGCTGCAGGGGGACGCCGTTCGCGCGGATCGCGAGCGCCTGAGCACCGTCAATCGCCGTCTGCAATTGGAGACAGATGAGAATGCCCGGTTGCGCAAGGAGCTCGAGGAAGCACGCGCCAAGCTGGATGCCATTGCCAACATCGAGCGCTCGCTGAACGAGCGCAAACCGAGTAACGAAGGACGCCAACCGTGACCATTCCCGCGACGCTGTTGCAACCCGAACAGTTGAGGACGAGGCATTTGAATCAAACAGGCAAGCGCAAGGCCCGCATCCTCGTGGTGGATGACGACCCGGGGCTGCTGCGCCTGTTGACCATCCGCCTGCGCGCCGAAAGTTATGATGTTGAAGCCGTGGAAAGCGGTGTCCAGGCCCTGGCCGCGGCCAGCCGCTTCCGGCCGGACCTGGTGATCACGGACCTGCGCATGGACCACATGGACGGTATCGGGCTCCTCAAGGAGCTGCAGAACCGGTGGCCGGGCCTGAAGGTCATCATCCTCACCGCGCACGGAACGATTCCGGATGCGGTGCAGGCCACCCAGATGGGCGCTTTCGGCTTCCTCACCAAGCCCGTGGACAAGCAGGAGCTGCTGGACCAGGTCCAGAAGGCGCTGCGTATTTCCGGTTTCGGCGCCTCGGACGAAGACTGGCGCGCCGAGATCGTGACACGCAGCTCGGTCATGGAGGAAAAGCTCGCCCAGGCCCACATGGTGGCCGGCACCGATGCCCGTGTGCTGATTACCGGTGAGAGCGGCACCGGCAAGGAGCTGCTCGCACGCGCCATTCACCACGCGAGCCCGCGCAAGAACAAGCCGTTCGTCGCCATCAACTGCAGCGCGATGGCGGAGAACCTGTTGGAATCCGAGTTGTTCGGTCACGAGAAAGGCTCCTTCACCGGCGCCACCCGCGCGCACCGCGGGCTGTTCATGGCCGCCGACGGCGGCACTCTCATGTTGGATGAGATCGGCGACATGCCGATGCGGCTGCAGGTCAAGCTGCTGCGCGTGCTGCAGGAGAATGTGATCCGGCCGGTGGGCAGCACCGATGCGATTCCCGTCAACGTGCGCGTGATCTCGGCGACTCACCGCGATCTGCAGAACCTCATGAGCGCCGGCCAGTTCCGCGAGGACCTGTACTACCGCCTGAACGTGGTGCACATCGAAATGCCGGCCCTGAACCGCCGGCGCGAGGACATCCCGCTGCTCGTGGCGCATTTCCTGGCGCAGATTGCCAAGGAAAGCGGCGTGCGCAAAATCTACGCGCCGGAAGCGGTCGAGCTGCTGGCCACGGCCGACTGGCCGGGAAACATCCGCCAGTTGCAGAACGTCGTCCGCCAGAACGTCGCCCTCTCGCAGACCCCGATCATCCCGGTTGAGTTGGTGCAACAGTCCCTCGGCGGTGGCCCGGGCCGCCTGCCCTCGTTCGATGAGGCCCGGGACGAGTTCACCCGCAGCTACCTGTCGCAGATACTGCAGATCACCGGTGGCAATGTGAGCCAGGCGGCGCGGCTCGCCAAGCGCAATCGCACCGACTTCTACAAGCTGCTGGCGCGCCATCAGCTCACTCCCGAAGAATTCAAACAGCGCTGAGAGTCGGCCCCCGGTTGGCCCACGGCAGGGCGGGAAGCACGAGTTGTCTCGTTCCCGCCTGAATGGCCGATCTCGCTCGACGCACTGGCCTTCCGACTGAACCAACATCGCCGACCGCGGACCGCAACCGTCTGCGGTTGGCGACATGGTCCGCTGTTGGTAACACCCCTTCGCGGCCTGTGGCTTGACGAGGCACCTCGAATGCTACGGTGCAGTATTGCATCGGCGGATAGCTGCCCCGAAGGAGTGCCGCGTGACCCGACCCAATTTTCTCAGACGCTGGGGCCCCTGGATCATTCTGGCCGCCGTCCTTGCGCTCACGGTGCCGTTTCTCGATTTGCGGGCGACGCTTGCGACATTCAACAATCTGAGTGTCGTCGCGATCGCGCTGACGTTCGGGCTGTATCTTCTGAATCGACTCAGCATGTCGCACAAGTGGAACGTGCTGCTGCGCGCCCGCGATTGCTGGCTTTCCCAGTGGGCCGCTTTCCGCATCTACCTCGCCTCGGGCTTCGTTGCCTACGTGATTCCCCTCTCCGTGGGCAGCGATGTATTCCGGGCAGCGCGCCTGTCGCTTGCCGGGCGCTCCACGAGCCAGGTTTCGGCGACGATCGTGCTCGAGAGGGTGCTCGGCCTGCTTGCCGTCCTCACCGTGTCCTGCGTCGGTCTGGTGTTCGTGGTCCTCGGAGGATGGCGTGAGCTGGGCCCGCTTCTGGGTTTGGTCGCCGTTGCGTTGTTTATGGGCACCGCACTGACAGTGCTTTCCATGAGCACGCGGCTCTATCACGTACTCAGGCGTACGCTCAGCCGCTTTGCGGGCCACCGCATTGTGAAGATGCTCGACGCCCTACACGTTGAATATGTGTCGCTCGGCACACGCTCGCGCCCGTTGATCGTCTTTTTCTTGCTGTCGATGCTGAATCAGGTCATTCAGGCATCCATGTTTGTTCCAGTGCTCGTGTCCCTGGGCGTGGCCGTGGACCCGATTGCGCTGTTCGCGTTGCTCCCGCTGAGCAAGGTTGTCGTTCAACTCGTACCCGTTCCGGCCGGCATCGGCATCGCAGAGGGGACGCAGGTCGCCGCGCTCTCCCTCGCCCATGTGCCTGCCGCTCAGGGATTGGCTGTCGCGCTGGTGCTGCGCGCTATCGACGTCACAATGCTTCTGCCCGGGGGCGTTGCCTACGCCGCTGACGCATGGCAGTTGCGCAAAGCTTGACCGCGCCCCGCCGCCGCCCAACTGTCTCAACAGCCGGAGTCACTCGGCATTGACAGTCACGCGAGAGGATCCAAGCGCGAACTCACGGTAGGCCTCGATGTGCTGATCGATGACGCCATCCCAGCTGAACCGAGCGATCACGCGTTGCCGCGCGGCCTGCCCCAGGCGCACGACCAGATCTGGATCGGCGACTAACCGGTCCAGTGCCCGGCGAATCGCTTCGTGATCGCGCACCGGCACCAGCAGGGCCGTATCGCCGACGACTTCGGCGCAGCCGGTACCGCTCGAAGTAATGATCGCCGCGCCGGCGATCATGGCCTCGAGGAGCACGATGGGAAAATTCTCCGCCTCCGAGGTAAAGACGAAGATCGAGGCGGTCTCGTACAGCTCCTTCAATTGCGCCGAATCATTGTCCACATGCCCCCAGAAGCGCGCCTCGATCTGCAACTCCTTCGCCAGGGTCTTGAGCGTCGGCAGGTAAGGACCATCCCCCACGATGTTGATGTTGAATTCGGAGCCGCGTCCCGCCAGTGCGCGCAGCAGGAATTGCACGCCCTTGCGCTCGAACATGCGCGTGACGACCAGCAGGTTGCGCGGATTCTTCTGGCGCGGTTTGAATTTTTCCGTATCGATGGCATTCGGGATGATGCGGGTATTGACACTCCCGCCATTCAACCGGATGAGATCCTCGATCGACTTGCTGGGACAGATGATCAGGTCGGCGCTCGCGACCACTTTGCGCCAGAACGGCCGCAACAGCCGATGCAGCAGGCGGAACCGGTCGGGATTGTAGTGAGGAACATCCGAGCCGTGCGCCGTGATGATGTAGGGCAGGCCCGTTCGCTTCTTTACCAGGTACGCAACGATGCCGCCTGGAAAAATAAAATGCGTGTGATTCAACGAGTACTGCCGCAGACGCGCATGTCTCACAGCCGTGTACGACGCAAAAATCACGTAGGGAATCATTTCGGGGAAATAGCAGGTTGACATGCTGAGCCGGACCCCGGGCACCCGCCACACGTTGACACCCGCGACCTTTTCCTCACGAGGCAAGCCACGGTAATGCATCGTAAACAGGTCTACCGAATGTCCACGTGCAGCCAAACGGGTCGCAACGCCGTACACGACCTTTGCCCCACCACCCCCCAACGGAGGGAATTCGTAGGAGGTCTTGAGAAGCGCCAGTGCCCCAGGTGCCTGGGATTGCGCGCCGCCGAGGGAGATTTTCCTGCCGGCGATGGCACTCTCATACACGCGGCTGAATTGCTCAACGGTGCGGTCCCAATCGAAGCGCGCCAGCGCCCGCGTCCTGCCCGCCTGACCCATCTTGGATCGCAAAGCCGGATCGGCCAGGAGCCGGTCGATCGCGGCGGTCAGGGCATCGGTGTCCCCCTTCGGTACGACGAACCCGGTCACTCCGTTCTCAACCACCTCCGGTAAGCCTCCGGCATCGGAAGCCACGACCGGTGCGTCACAGCCCATCGCCTCCGCCGCGGGGATGCCAAAACCTTCCTCCAAGGAAGGAATCACCGACACAGCGCAGGCTCTGTAGTATTGGGGCAGATTCTTGTTGGCGACCCAGCCCAGAAATTGGATGCGGTCGGCCAGGCCCCGGTCCTGCGCCAGCTTCTCGAGCACCGGCCGCTCGAACCCGTCGCCGGCAATCATCAGGCTGATATCCGGATATTTCGGCCGCAGTTTTGCCACGGCCTCGATCAGAAAGCGGATGCCCTTGCGCGGAAAAAGCTGCCGGCAGGCGAAGATCATGCGCGGACCGAATTTGCGAGTCTCGTCCGTATCGGGCGGTGCCGGACTGAATCTCCTCAGGTCCGCTCCGTTCATGACGACACTGATCGACGATGCGTATGCGCCGGCGTTCAACGCGTGTTGCTTGCAATCTTCGCTGATCGCGGTCAGCGCCGACGCGCTGCGCAGCGTCCAAGCCAACACCGGCCTGACATACCACCGAGTCGGAAAATCGTAACCTTCCGCCGCGTTGACATACACGTCGCCACCATGCAGCGTGATGACCGACGGAACCTTCAGAGTCTTGGCGGCCGCGATCAGCGCCGGTCCCGTCGGAATGGCCCAGTGGCCATGCACGATGTGCGGGCGGAAACGCCGGCCTTCCTTCACGGAATGACGATACTGTGCAATCAGGTACTGAGCCATGATGACCAGGCGGTTCAATTTCGCAGCCTGGGTCACCTTGCTTTGCGCGACTCGACCGTAGGTCAGATCCTCCGGTAGCTCGAATGGGAACCGAACCACCTCCACGCCGTCGAAAGTCTCCCTTGCCGGTACGCCCGGGCGGCCGGGCGTGACAACGCACACTTCGTGTCCCTGGCGCACGAGATGCCGGTTGATGTCATGGACGTAGATAGCCTGTGTGTCATCCGCATAGGATGGATACCAGTAGGTAGGACACAAAATTCTCAAGCGTTCAGTCATCGCACACCATTAAACTGCTGTGAGGCAGGACTCGCGAACGGATAGCTCAACCTGACTCGGCGAATTTCCGCGAGCCGCCGCTCCGCGCTCCAACCGAGCTCCTCGCCGGCGATGTGCGCGCACCGTTCGAGAACGGCATCGTCCGCATTCCTGCCGGTTCCCAGATCCAAACGCCGCAGCACGATATCCGCGAGGGTCACCACCGATTCGCAGCGGGCCGCGTAACGAACTTCGCACGCCAAGGTAGTCCCGTCCGGGAGCAGTTCCCGATCGGTGTCCAGATCGAGCACATCGCTCCAAAGGGTACCGAAGGTATCGGCAAGATGCGTGACGGCAGGTCGCGCAATCGCGGCGCCCAAACGCGTTTGAATTGCATTGATCAACGCCTGGCGATCCACAAAGTTGCCGCCGGCGAGTGGCGTGTGCGCAGTGCGGCACGTTTGCGCGGGCAAATTCAATTTTTTCAGTATCAGATCGACGGCGCGCTCGCCCAACAGCCTGCCCATGGTCCAACGCACGCTCATTCCCGACACCAATCCATCGGGACCACCGGATTCGCCGTGGTCTACCAGCACCGAGCGCTTACCGAAACTCAGATCCTTGCTGCCCGGAGCATTTTCACCAAAGGGCAGCAGTCCCGCGTTCACGACGGCGATATCCGCGCGCGTCACCCCCAAGGCGGGGCAGGCCTCGGCGATCTCCTCGACGAAGCCTTGAATTTCCTCCTCGGTCACCGTCAACTCGAACGGATTGCCTTCATACACCCGGCTGTGAACACCGATCAGCGTGTAGTCGCGCCAGGGTGCCATGAACAAATGGCGGTTGCCGCGGCTGAGCCACGCATCGGGATCCTTGTACCGGGTTTGAATCCCCACCCCCATCGCGGGCAGCAGGCTGCGATTGACGACAATGGCCATGTCGCGCGACAACGGAACATTCAACACGGACTGCGGGGCGGCGCGGGCATTGAATGCAGGTGCATAGGGACCGGACAGGTTGGCCACGATTCTGGCGCGGATCTCGAATTGCTCGCCTGTCAGAGTATCGCGGGCGAGCACCCCTTGCGTGCGCCCATCCCTGACCAGCAGCTGCTCCGCCGCGCAATAGTTGACAGCCACCGCCGAGGCGGCTTGCGCGGATCGGATGGCCGAGTAGACGATCCGGGGGGGATTGAGCATCTGCCCGTCGTAGAAGACGCCGGCCCCGGTCAATCCAGGTGCATCGAACGCCGGGAACCGGTCCACAAACTCCCGCCGCGAGAGGATGAACGGCGCCGGAATATGTTGACCGCGGTCGCCGATCCCCGCGTTGCGGTCAGCCGTGAAAAGGTTCAATAGCTGAAACGCGGCTCTGAGCGGCAGCTTGCCGCGCATGCCGAGGCCGTAAGTCGGCAAAGCAAACGGTAACGGACGCGTCAGATGAGGCGCAATCCGCAGGAAAGCCGAACGCTCCCCGCAGGACTCGCGCAGTCGGGAAATGTCGAGATGTTGCAGATAGCGGATCCCGCCATGCAACACCTTCAACGACTGGGACGAGGTGCCGGCACCGAAGTCCGATTGTTCAATGAGCGCGACGCGCAACCCCCTGAGCGCTGCATCCCAGGCCGTGCAGGCGCCGCCGATGCCGCCACCGACGACCACGACATCGAACTTCTCACGATGCAGAATTGCGAGGGTCTTGCTGCGCTCAGCGGCCCCGGATGCGGGGTCGTTATTCTCACGCGTGGCCGCAGACATCGGGCGCAGGATAGGGATTTCCAGTGTGCCGTGCAAGAAAACACTGCGCGAACTGTCGGCGGGTTCCGGGCCGGCTTGCAGGGTTCACCGTTTTCCTCGAGACTGCACCCGCCAGCACAGCCGCACAGCGTGCGCCGATCACGAAAACGCGCCCGCCGCAACGACGGCCAACAAGCTTTGCTATAGTTGTATCCATGGAGCCAACAACAGGAAAACTCTTCTCCTTCCGCTGGGACATCGACCATCGCGCCTGTATAACCGACGGTTTGCCGCGGATCATGCGCGTGTGCGACGAGTTTGCCGTCAAGAACACGTTCTTCGTGAACATGGGGCGCTCGACCAATTTGCGGGAGTGGCTGAGCAGGGACGGCATGAAGGGGTCCAGGGCCAAGCTGCAGGACATGGAGGCCATCCATCTGATCAAGAAGATCGGCTGGCCGCGCTTCATTCTGGAAACGCTGTTATCGCGTCCCGTCGGCCGATCGCTCATCGGCCGCCTGCAGAAGCTCGTGGCCGCGGGACACGAATTGGGACAACACGGCGGCTCCGATCACGTGGTCTGGAGTCGGCGGTTTTCCCAGCTTCCGGAAGCCGTCATCGCCCAGGATGTGCTTGAGGCCAATGAAGAGATGACCCGGTTGTTCGGCCGGCCCGCCGGCTTTACCTCGCCCGGCTTCAAGTCGGATGAGAGAATCACGCGCATCGTGGAGAACCTCGGTTTTCTCTATGATGGCGATGCCATCGGCGGCGAGCCGCACCGGCCGAGCGCCGCGGGCACGAGCATCCATCACTGGCGTATTCCGGTCACGCTCTGCGGCCCCAGGACCGTTCCCCTGTTGGAATGGCATGGCGCGCGCAACACGCCTCCAAACAAGGTGATAGAAGACCTGAACAGCCGTCTCGACGGCCACGACTGGGTCGTGCTCTATGGCCACCCCTGCTACGAGGGTGTCAACGACGACATGTTACGCAAGGTGTTTCGCGCGGTCACCGACCGCGGTTACAGATTTGTTACACATCAGCAGATGGCCGAGCGACTCGCCATGACCGCCTCGGGCGAGCCCAGACTCTTGCGGACGCCCCACGCCACTGTCACCAATCCGATCAACATGACCGCCGACAGCAACTGAAGCGGCAGTATGGTGCGGTGAAGCAGGAAAAACAGGTACGAAAAGAACGAGGCGAAGCCGATCGCCACGGGCACGAAGTAGCGCCTCGGGAAGTAAAAACCGTAGGCAATCGCAACGACGTCCGCCGGATAGAAAAAGCGATCATGCATCTTCGGCAGGAAAAACGGGGCCATGATCAGCGACAGCAGGCACAACTGCAGAATGAGCTCCCGGCTCGAGGCGACGCGACTTCTCCAGACCGACCACAGGTAGACGCACCCCACCGCCAATGTCGCCACGAGACCTGCGACCACGGCTATCGAGTAGGCACTCTCGGGCACCCACGCGTACAGGTTGGGAGCCGACTTTGTCAGACTGTGATAAGTCGCGCTCTGTGTCAGATAGACCGTTGCGAGCTCCACGGCCGGCCGGCCGGCCAGCCAGGCGGGCACCATCGCCAGCACATACATCGCGGGCACCAGCAAGAACGTCCATAGCGGGATCACCCGGCGGCTCCACAAGGCCACCAGGGCGGGTGCCAGGAACATGGACTGAAACTTGATCGAGAACGCGAGGCCGAAGGCAACCATTGCCCAGCTCGCGCGGCCCGCCATGAGGAAATAGATGCAGGCCAGCAGCATCGAGGTGTAGATGCTGTCGGCCTGGCCCCAGATGCTGCTGTTGGCAATCACCGAGGGTGCCAGAAGAACGGCGAGGGACGCGAACAGAGGGGCCCTCCCGCCCGGGTATTTCAAGGCCACGATCCGGTACACAAAGAACGCGCACAGACAATCGAAGGCGATCGATGGAATCTTGATCGCCATGATGGGCGCCACCTTCGGCGCCACCAGCGAAGTCAGGTACAACAGGTAAAGGTAGGGGGGCGTGTAGTTCGCGATGGCCGTGCCGGTGACCGCGAACCCCTGTGTCTGCACACCCGCATACCAGATGCCGGTGAATTCCTTGAAATCGCTCGTGGGAAAGTCACGAAAGGCATAACGGACGAAGCAGGCGAACACGATCGCAAGCACGAACACGAGTGCGTCCGCGTGCCGGTCCGTCATGGAAAAAGGGTTCTCAGCGGCCATAAAAGAGGCTTAGGTGAGAACCGCCCGTTTCGACAGGCCGGCTCACGCTCCATAGGCCCAACACCAACACAGCCGTAATCGCGGCACCGGCGAGGATACCCGCGGTCCGGGCCCGCCTGCGCAGCAGAACGAACACGACGAGCCCCGGCAGGCAGCAGGTGACCAGCCCGATGGCTTTCGCAGTCCGCGAGGAGATGCCGCCCATGCGCACGGCATCCAGATACAGTCGCTGCCACGGGGTCTGGTCGATAAAGTTGGCCGTTGCGACGTCCGCCTTGCCGTCGCCGTTCAGATCGCGCACCAGCAACGAAAATGGATTCCCGCCGGCATCGAAGTCCTGTCGCGGCAGGAACGAACCGTCGCCGCGGTTGATGTATACACTGATCGTGCTGCCGGCCACGGTGCAACACGTTGGGTAGGACGTGTTGGTGAGAACGATATCGTTGTGTCCATCGCCATTGACATCGGCAACCGCCACTGACTTCGGCTCGGCATTGGCCGGCAAGTCGATTCTGCGGCCAAACGTGCCATCGCCGGTGCCGAACCAAACCGTCACCGAATTGCCTACGTCATTCGCGGTCACCAGATCGAGAATGCCATCGCCGTCGAGATCTCCCGCGCGCACCCCATGCGGTGAAACCCCAGTGGGATAGGCCACAGGCGCATTGAAGGTGCCATCGCCCTTGCTGAGGAGCACCGCGACCGAGTTGCCTTTATGGTTCGCGAATGCCAGATCCGGAATTCCGTCGCGGTTGAAATCGCCCACGACCACCGCGGCCGGCTCCTCTCCCGGTGTCACATCGACGCGAGGCCGGAACGTGCCATCGCCCTTGCCGAAAAATACACTCGCGAAGTAGGGTTTGCCATGACACGCAACGACGACATCGTCGTTGCCGTCACGGTCGAAGTCGGCTACCGCTACCTCGTGATCGCCGTTGCACGCGGGGTACGACACTTTCGGCTGAAACGTGCCATCGCCTTTGCCAAGCAGCACGCTGATGGTCTTGTCGTCCTGGTCGGCAGTGACGATGTCCCTATGACCATCGTGATTGAAGTCCGCCGTCACGGCGAACTTGGGCAAGGCACCGGTGGGCCAATACTTCGGCGGATCGAACGTTCCATTGCCGTGTCCTATGAACACGGCAACACTGTTGGCCCCAGCGGCGGCCACAATGAGGTCCAACTTGCCGTCCTCATTGACGTCGTCCGCGATGACTGAATGCGCATGGTTCGCGATGTCGAGTGCAACCCGAGGAGCAAATCCGTGAAATTCCGGCCCGGCGGCGCCGGCAACTGCTGCTGAAAACGCGGCAGTCACGGCGAGCACCAGCGACTGCAACTCACAGCCAGATCGACCTACCCGCATGCTTTCTCCACAAACGCGATCACCACGCCGATACAGCCTGACCGGGCGGTGTATGATATTACGTACAGCTAATGTACCCGAGCGGCGCGTGCCGGACAGCATGTCGACGTGATCTGGCGCACACAATGGCGTGCCAGCAGGTGAAGAATCCCGGCTACCGCGTCAAATCCGCCTGTCCGCGGTTGCAGCAGGATTGTGACCGAAGCGGTTCAGGCCCGCGGACCCCGTGACTTAAAATGCTGTATAGAATGCGCCCCCTGCGGCGTGCAACATAATTACGAGCTGGATTCAATGTCGATCAAGGTGCTGAGCGTCTTCGGAACGCGTCCTGAAGCCATCAAGATGGCGCCGATCGTCCGGCAGATGCGCCAGCGACCTGGGCAGTTCGAGTCGATTGTGTGCGTGACGGCCCAGCATCGGGAAATGCTGGACCAGATCCTGACGTCCTTCAGCGTGACAGCCGACTATGACCTCAACCTCATGCAGCACGCCCAGTCGCCTGCTCAGGTTGCCTCGAGAGTGCTGGCGGAAATGCCGGCCATCCTGGATGCGGTGCGGCCGGACATGGTCCTGGTCCAAGGTGATACGACGACCACCCTCGCCACCGCCCTCGCCGCCTTCCTGGGACGTTATCCGGTCGGTCATGTCGAGGCTGGGCTGAGGACTGGAGACCTGGAGGCGCCGTTTCCTGAAGAGATGAATCGTCGCGTGAGCACCATCGTCAGCGGGCTGCACTTCACTCCGACGCAGCAGGCCAGCAACGCCCTGCTGCGCGAAGGCGTGCCCAGCGAAAGAATCGTACTCACGGGCAACACCGTGATCGATGCGCTCCTGCAGAGCATCCGGGAGGACTACCGCTTTGATGAGCCCGCCCTGCGCGAGCTGCCCCGAGACAAGCGGATTCTGCTGGTAACCACCCATCGCCGGGAGAGCATCGGCGAGCCGATGAGACAGGTGTGCCGTGCCATACTGCAGTTGAAACAGGCGCACGCGGATCTAACGGTGGTCATCCCTACACATCGCAATCCGGCAGTGCGGGAGATCGTCGTGGGTACCCTCGGCCAGCAACCGGGAATCATCCTGACGGATCCATTGCACTATCTGGATTTCGTACATCTGATGGCTCGCAGCTACATCATCCTCACGGACAGCGGGGGCGTGCAGGAAGAGGCTCCATCGCTCGGGAAGCCGGTGCTCGTGGTACGAGACGTTACCGAGCGGCCGGAAGGGGTCGCCGCTGGAGTGGCCAAACTGCTGGGTACCCGACAAGAGACCATCTTCGAGGCCGTTAACACGTTGTTGACCGACTCGCGCGCGCACGCAGCCATGACAGGCATCGCCAACCCGTACGGCGATGGACACGCGGCGAAATACACCGTGGACGCCATTCTGCGCTGGCACCAGACCCGCCAGTCAGCGAAATGAAAGTCCTCGTCACCGGTGCCAGCGGCTTTATCGGTTGCCGGCTGGCGCAGATTCTCACCGAATTGAAGCATGAGGTCGTTGCCACCGGCCGGACCGCGAACGCGGTGGAGACCGAGCGTCGCGATCGGCTGGCGAAGCTCGGGATCCGGGTCACGGAGGGCTCGTTGCTCGAGAGTGGCTTCGCCGGCCGCCTGGTACAGGGAGTGGAGGCCGTCATTCACCTGGCCGCCGCCCAGCACGAGGGCAATGTGCCGGATAGTTACTTTCGCGAGGTGAACGTCGAGGGCACGCGCGCCCTGATCGAGGCCTCGGCCGGTGCCGGAGTGCGTCGATTCGTCTACGGCAGCACCATCGGCATCTACGGCTCAGCCCGCGATGGGGAATTGGACGAGGACAGCCCTCCCCGCCCGGAAAACATCTACGGCCAGACCAAGCTCGAGGCCGAGCAGGTGGTGCTGGGATATGCCCCACGCCTCGAGGTATGCATCGCGCGCATCTCGGAAACCTTCGGCCCCGGAGATTTCCGGCTCCTGAAGCTGTTCCGCGCCATCGACCGCGGCACCTTCCCTGTGCTGGGCTCCGGTAAGAACCTGCGCCAGGTGATCTACGTCGATGATCTGGCACAGGGACTGTTGTCGGCCGCGGAGCATCCGGTCGCCGTGGGACAGACGTTCGTGTTCGCCGGCAATGAGGTCATGGATACCAATCGGATGGTGGCGCAAGTGGCCGCGGCCCTCGGCAAGGCGCCCCCTCGGCTGCGCTTGCCGGTCTGGCCGTTCCGGACCGCCGCGGCCCTATGTGAAGCGGTGTTCCGGCCGCTGGGGATCCAGCCGCCGCTGACCCAGCGCCGGCTCGATTTCTTCACCAAGTCCTTTGTGTTCTCCACGCGCAAGTACAGCTCGTTGCTGGGATTCTCACCCCGGGTCTCTTTCAGCGAGGGCGCGGCTGTCACGGCCAGGTGGTACCGCGAGAACGGATTGCTATGAAGGTTGAGTCATGTGTGGCATCGCCGGGGCCGTAGGCTCACTGCGCGGCAGGCCTGATCCGCTCGATCGGCTGTTGCCGGCGCTCGCGCATCGTGGGCCGGATGACGAGGGCCGCTACGCCGACGAGCACGCGGCGTTGGGTCAACGCCGCCTCTCCATCATCGACCTGGCGACCGGCCATCAACCGCTGCGCAATGCCGCAGGGACCCTCTGGCTGATCGCCAACGGCGAGATCTACAACTACCGTGAGTTGCGCGAGCAACTTTCGGCCCGCGGTCATCAGTTCCTGACCAACAGCGACTGCGAGGTCATCGTGCACCTGTATCGCGAGTACGGGACGAGCTGCCTCGCGCACCTGCGCGGCATGTTCGCCTTCGCGTTGTGGGACACCGAGCGGCAGCAACTGTTTGCAGCCCGCGATCACCTCGGTCAAAAGCCGTTCTTTTACTCGCTGAGCGGCGGCCTGTTTGCTTTCGCATCGGAGATCAAGGCACTGCTGGCCCTCGATCCCGGCCTGCAGAAGTTGAATCTGCAGGGGTTGGATCAGTATCTCGCCCTGCGCATCATCGCCTCCCCGCGCACCATGTTCGAAGGTGTGCACAAACTGCCGCCCGGTCACGCGTTGACAGTCGAGCCCCATGGCGAGCCGCAACTATGGCGTTTCTGGGATATCGACTATGGACCGAAACTCACGGGCTCCGAGGACGAGCTGACCGACGCATTGGAGGCCGAAACGCTCGTGGCCCTGCGGCAGCATCTGGCGAGCGATGTGCCGGTCGGTGCATTCCTCAGCGGCGGCCTGGACTCGAGCCTGCTCGTGGCGATGCTGGCCCGGCATTGCGTCGGCAAGGGATTTCCAACATTCACATTGAGCGTGCCGCACGCGAGCTACGACGAGGCGCCCTACGCACGCCAGGTCGCTGAGCAGTTTGGGACCGACCATCACGAAGGCACTCTCCAGCTCAATCTCGCCGAGTCACTCCCCAATCTCGTCTGGCACCTGGATGAGCCGTCGGACGCGCTGGCGCTGTGCACATGGGAGCTCGCGCAATTCACGCGCCAGCATGTGAAGGTAGTCATCGGTGGCGACGGCGGAGATGAGCTATTCGGCGGCTACGACCGTTATTACGGCTACGCTTATGCTGAGAAATACGCGCGTATTCCCGCCGCTGTGCGCCGCCACCTGATCGGTCCGGCGCTGCGTCTGTTGCCGTCTGGCGGCTGGTACAAGAGCCGCAGCCATCAATTGCGCTGGCTGCACCAGATGTCGCTGTTGGACGGCGGTGCCCGATATTCGGGCAGCCTGTCCTATTTCTATTTCGACACAGCATCCCGTCTGGATGTGCTTTCGGAGCGTTCGCGGCAAGCCCTGGGAGACTTCGACCCCGAGGCCTGCATCAAGGACCCATTCAATCGCATTTCCGCGGCAACGCTCGACCGGATGCTCTACGCCGACGCCCAAGTCAGGATGCCCGATCACCCGGTGATGATCACCGACCGGATGACCATGGCGCACGGTCTCGAAGCGCGCAGCCCGTTCATGGACCACAGGCTGGCCGAGTTCGCCGCACGCCTGCCGTGTGAGATGAAAGTTCGCGGCAAGAGCCTCCGCTATCTGCAACGACGCCTGGCCGCGCGATATCTACCTGAATCGCTGCTCAGCAGGCCCAAGCAGGGGTTCGCTTCCGCGATGCCCTATCTGCTGCGGAATGAATATCACCGCCTCTATTCGACCGTGTTGCCGCGGTCACAACTCGTCGCTGACGGGATTCTGCGGGCCGAGCCCATGCGCCGGCTCGTGGGTGAGCACCTTTCGGGTGCCGCCGATCACGGCAACCGCCTGTGGCTGCTGCTGAACGCCGAAGTCTGGTATCAGATGCGGATTCAGGGTGTCGGCATCGATCAGATGCGCGCCAACCTGCGCAAATAGGCCGAAGGGAAAGACGGTTTCCATGTCCTCCCCCGCATCCTCATCGTTGTCCGGCAAATTCAATTCCGGACTGTACATCGCCCTGGTGGCGTTCGCCGCGCTGGCGGCGTATGGGTATTCGCTGCGTCAGGAGGGTATCTTTTCCTGTCCGGGAACCGGCTATGGGCCTGACAGTTACCTTGCGTACTGCGAGGGCTCTCAATACGGGGACTATGACCACGGCGCCTTTTGGTTCGACTCCCTCGAGCCTCAGGTGCACTCATCGTTGCGCGCAGCTCAGGTGCTCTTCCTGGGCAACAGTCGCATGCAATTCGGCTTTTCCAGTGACGCGACCCGCAGTTGGTTCGCTGCCGCGGGGGCGCCCTACTATCTGATGGGTTTCGCCTACTGGGAGAACTATCAATTCGAGTGGCCGCTGCTGCGGCGGGTCGAGCCCCATCCCAAGGTCTACATTGTCAACTTGGATCTGTTCTTTGGAACGGTCGAGTCGGGACCCGCGAAGCTGGTCACGGGGGGTGGCGCAGAGGTGCTCTCCCATTACCGCAGTAAACGTTTGTGGCAGCTCCCGCACCGTCTCCTGTGCTCGCTGAGCGTGCGACTGTGCGGCGACCACGAAACATTTTTTCGCTCAATCAGCACGGGTGAATATACCCGCTTGGGCGGCACGCGGGCCCACGCCCCGGTGTCCTTCGACTGGCACGCCGACCCGGCGCTCACCGCCGACTACGTGAAACGGGGCCGGGAGTTTTTCAACTCCCTGCCGGTCGAGCGCGACTGCATTTTACTGACCATCGTGCCCAGCAAGGACACCCAGGTTGGAACGGCCCAAGCGGTCGCCGCTGAGCTCGGTCTCACTCTGGTCGCCCCTCAAACAGCGGATCTGACTATGTTCGACCATGCACACCTCGACCGCCCCAGCGCTGAGCGCTGGTCGCGCGCATTCTTCGATGCCGCGGGTCCGCGAATCCGCGAATGCCTCAATCACGACGCCCACGCCGGCGCGGGCCCAGGCTGATCTCATGTTGTGGCTCCCCCCAGCGGAAAACTTCCGCACCGAACTGCAAGCCGCCCGATCGGTGGCGAACGGCCTGGAGCGACTCAACAGGCTCGCCACGCTCGCACAGCACCGCCTGAGTTATCTCGACACCCTTGCACTCAACAAGGCGTTAGGCAACCCGGGCGATGAGGACCGCTCCGCCATGCCGTCGATGCGGTTGGCTCTCCTCGCCTCCACGACAGTGGACCACCTGGTTCCGGGGATCCGCGTCGGAGCTCTGCGTCGGGGTCTGCTCGTCGATTGTCACACCGGCGCGTACGGTCAATATCGCCAGGAACTGCTGCAGCCCGCCTCGGACCTGTACCCATTCAATCCGCACACGGTGCTGTTGTCGATCTCCGCTCGCGAAGCCATCGCCTCGATTCCGCTCGGCGCGACCCGCGCCGAGGCGGATGAGGCGTTGAATCGGACGATTCGCGAGATTCGCGAATTATGGAGCGCAGCCCGCCAGCGGCTGAATGCCGCGGTCATCCAACAGACCTTCTTGAATGTGTCGGAAAGCCTGTTCGGCAGTCACGACCGGAAGGTTTGGGGAGCGCCGTCACGCTTGATCGATCGCCTGAATGAGCTCCTCGTGGAGGCGGCGCAGAGCGACTCAGTGGCACTTCTCGATGTCGCGCGCGCGGCCGAGCGGGACGGAATCGACACCTGGTTCGACGAGTCACGCTGGCTGCAGGCGAAAATGGAAATCGCGCCGGCCGCGGTGCCGGCGTATGGGGAGCTCGTGGCCCGGGTCATCGGTGCACAACGCGGCTCGTCGAAAAAGTGTCTCGTGCTGGACCTGGACAACACGTTGTGGGGCGGTGTCATCGGCGATGTGGGTATCGACGGCATCGTACTCGGTCAGGGCGGCGGGGAAGGAGAAGCCTATGCAGCGCTCCAACGATATGCCGCACAGCTCGCGCAGCGTGGCATCATTCTCGCGGTCTGCTCGAAGAACGACCCCCAGATCGCGCAGGAAGCGTTCGACAAGCACCCGGAAATGATCCTGAAGCGAGCGCAGATCGCCGCTTTCGTCGCGAACTGGGAGCCGAAGCCCGGCAACCTGCAGCGGATCGCCAAGCAACTCAACATCGGACTGGATTCGCTGGTATTCGTGGACGACAACCCCGTTGAGCGCGCCGCCGTCCGCCAGGCGTTGCCCATGGTTTCCGTGCCAGAGCTGCCTCCCGACCCGGCGCAATACGTGCGCTGCATCGCGGCGGCAGGCTATTTCGAAGCAGTGGACTTTACCGCCGATGACCGGCAGCGGAGCGAGCAATACGCTGCCAACGCGGCACGCGACGCGCTGCTGAGCTCCGGCGGCGACTTGCAGGAATTTCTCTCCGGCCTGCAAATGACTGTGGTGTACGGACCCGCCCGCGACGTTGATTTGACGCGAGTCACCCAACTGCTCAACAAGACAAATCAATTCAACACCACGACCCGGCGCTACAGCGGCGAAGAGGTCACCCGGGCCAGCCGCGATCCCGGCAGCCTCGTTCTGCAGCTGCGGCTCATCGACCGATTCGGTGACAACGGCCTGGTGAGTGTGATGATCCTGAGCCCTCACCCCCGGGACGCCGGCGTGTTGCAGATCGAAAACTGGGTGATGAGCTGCCGGGTGTTCGGACGCGAGCTGGAATTCGAGGCGATGAACATCGCCGTGGAATGGGCGCGCGAGCACGGCGCCCGCGCCCTGCGTGGCGATTTCATTCCTACCGCCAAGAACGGCGTCATCGCAAACCTGTATCCGGAGCTGGGATTCGCCCGCATCGACTCGTCTGCCGCGACGGACGCGCAGTCATGGGAAGTGCAGACGGCTCAATACCAGCCCCGCCGTACCCATATCACCAGGAACCCCCAGACATCATGAATGAACAGGCACTTCTGGAGCTGTTTTCCCGCACTCTGGCCGACATTCTCGGCGTCGATACGCTCAACCTCACGCCGACCACCCGGCGCACGGACGTTCCCGACTGGGATTCGTTCAGCTACGTCAACTTCATCGCCGCCGTCGAAATGCAACTCGGCATCCGCTTCAGCATCGCCGACGTGGAGTCGTTCGAGAACGTGGGCGCGATCGTGGCACGCGCCCAGGCGCTGACCGCCGCCAAAAAGTAGCTCGTGCTCTTCAACTCCTACGAATTCATTTTCCTGTTTCTGCCGATCACGGCGGCTGTCTTCTATGCGCTCGGACGGTATCGCCGGGTGCTGGCCATCCGCTGGCTGATAGTCGCATCTCTCTTCTTTTATTCCTGGTGGCGCCCGGTCAACGTCCTGTTGATCGCGCCCTCCATCCTCATCAACTTCGGGCTCGCCCGCCTGCTGCAGCGACTGTCGGCGGATGCGGATGCGCTAAAGGCCCGGGCCGTGCTGGTGGCCGGGATCATTTTCAACGTGGCGTTTCTCGGCTACTTCAAGTACGCCAACTTCTTCGTCATGGCGACCGACGATATCTTCGGGACCCACTTTGTCCTGCAGAAGATCATCCTGCCGCTGGGCATTTCCTTCATCACCTTTCAGAAGATTGCGTTCCTCGTCGACGTAGCCTCGAAGCGCGTCGAAAGGTTCACGCTGCAGAACTACTGTCTGTTCGTGCTGTTCTTTCCGCAACTGATCGCGGGACCCATCGTGCACTACCGCGAGGTAATGCCGCAGCTCGAACGGATGTCGTGCCGCTATGACGGCAGCAACCTGACGGTCGGATTGACGCTCTTTTTCGCGGGTCTGTTCAAGAAGGCAGTGCTCGCGGACGGCATTGCGCCTTTCGTCACGTCCATATATGAACGAGCCTCCTCCGGCTATCCGATCACCGCGGCCTACGCGTGGATGGCGGCCATCGGCTTTACCCTGCAGATCTATTTCGATTTCTCGGGATATTCCGACATGGCCATCGGCATCGCGCGCCTGTTCGGCGTACGCCTGCCTCCCAACTTCAACTCGCCGCTGCGCGCCACCAGTATCATCGATTTCTGGCTTCGCTGGCACATGACACTGACGCGCTTCCTGACCGCCTATTTGTACAATCCGCTCACACTGTGGATCACGCGCCGGCGCATGGCCAAAGGCTTGAAGGGGCTGAGTGGCCGAAAGACCTCGCTCGGCTCGTTTGTCACGGTTTTGCTGCTGCCCACCCTGCTGACGATGTGCATCTCGGGGCTCTGGCACGGGGCCGGTTATACGTTCATTTTCTGGGGCTTGCTGAATGGCGTGTATCTGTCGGTCAATCACTTTTGGCACCTGCTGGTGCGCAGCCGATTGCGACCCGATCATCCGCTCGCGCGCCTGATAGGTCTGTCCGGAGGATTGCTGACCTTCGTCTGTGTCGTCGCGGGAATGGTCTTCTTCAGGTCGCCGACCATGGCCTCGGCCTGGAACATCATTCAGGGCATGATCGGCTCGCACGGCATCGCCCTGCCACCCACGGCGATCGCCCGCCTGGGCGCTCTGGCCGGAAGCCTCGAGAACCTCGGGCTGAACGTGCGACCGGCGGACCCGAATTTCTTCCCGATGTTGGAATGGATCCTCGGCCTGCTGGCGTTGGCCTGGTTCGCGCCCAACACGCAGCGGGTTCTCGCAGCATATGAGCCCGTCTGGGAGTTCAACGCGGAAGTCGCTCGCAAGGACAGTCCGCGCTGGAGCTTCGACTGGAACCCGTCTTTCGGCTGGGCCCTGGCGACAGCAGCGATGGCCGCGGCGGGCGTCATTCATGTAGCCGGCGTGAGCGAGTTTCTCTATTGGCAGTTCTGACGTGAGATTCACAGCCGCACACATTGACGCATTCTTCGCGGCCAGCGGCGATGCCAACCCGTTGCATCGCGATGCCGCGTATTCGCGACGCACGCAGTTTGGCCAGCCGGTCGTTTATGGGATGGCCGTCGTTCTGGGCGCCTTGGGTCATTGGTCGCGCGGGCAGCCGTTCCAGCTTCGATCGTTGAGCGTCAAGTTCCGCAAGCCCCTCTTTGCCGATGAGCCGTATGAGTTGGAAGTGAAGTCGACGGCTCGCGGCGAGCGCCTGCGAATCGGCAAGGGGCCGATCGACTATGTAGTCATCTCACTCACGGCGGACACGTGGAGTCCGGATCCTGCGTCGAGCGCTGTGCTGACTGCTTCCCCGCCCGCCCCGCGCGCGCTGGCAGCGGCGCAAGAGCCGCGGCTGCAGGCGCGTCGCGTCGACTATTCTGTCGCGCCGGATACGTTGGCCGCGCTCCAAGCCGCATTCGGTGTCGGACCGGCGAACATGCCCGTGCGGCAACTGGCCGCGCTCCTGTGGGCCAGCTATCACGTGGGCATGGAAATGCCGGGCCGCCAGGCACTGTTTGCCGAGTTGAGCATGGAGTTCGCCGCCGCCGGGCAGGATGGGAATGCGCTCACCATCGAGCTGGAAAACGCATCCCATGACGAGCGGTTCAATCGTTATACAGTCGCCGGCACCGCCACGGGCATCGGGCGACTCGCCCTCACCGCTTACAAACGGCCGCTGCCGGTGGACCTCGTATTGCAGGACCTTGCCCGGTTCGACGACCCGCCGCTGCGGGGCAAGACGGTGTTCATCTCGGGCGCCGCCCGCGGCTTCGGCGCCGCCCTCGCCCGTTCGTGTTCGCTGGCCGGCGCGCGGCTCGCTCTCAACTACCGCGGCGATCCCGGCCCGGTGCTCGCCCTGCGCGCCGAGATCGAGCAGGCGGGCGGGGCTGCGTTCATCTTCGAGGGGAGCGTCGATGATCACGACGCGATGCGCGCGATGGCTCGCGAAATCGGCACCGCCCTGGGCGGGCTCGACCTGATCGTCAACAACGCCGCGCCGCCGATTCGCGAGTTGCAGTTCCTCGAGCAGGGTAACGCCGACGTCCTGGCTTTCTGCGCGCGCAATCTGGCCATCACCCTGGAAGCGGCCCGCAATCTGCTGCCGCTGGTGCGCGAGGGCGGTCAATTCGTCCAGGTTTCAACCCGCTACCTGGCCGCCCCGACGCGCGGCTTCGCGCACTACCTCGCTGCAAAAGGCGCGCAGGAAGGGCTGGTTCGCGGACTCGCCGAGGAATTTCGGAATGTGCGGTTCGTTGTCGCCCGCCTGCCGCGTATCCTGACGGATCAAACCAACCTGCCGTTCGCTCTCGAGCCGCCCGCGAATGCGGGAACCGTCGCGCATGACCTGATTCTGGCCCTATGCCAACACCACGGCCCGGCAAACTTCCGCCTGCTGGAGATGTATTGAGTGGCACCGGACCTGGCGATGTCAAAACCTCTGTCGGCCCGGTTGCTGCGACTCGTGCTGCGCTCCAAGGCTCTGCTGGCAACCGCGGCGCTCGGCGCAAGCGGCCTGGCCCTCGCCATCGGCAATCTGATCCTGGCGCGCCTGCTGACCGAAGCGGAGTTCGCCCGGTTTGCGTTGTACTTTTCGATCACCATGGTCGGCATCGCCATCGCGCCGATCGGTGCCGAAGTGGTGCTCGCGCGCCACAAGTTCATACCGGATGCAAGGCTCCATCGGCAAGTACTCATCACTTCCACGCTGACCGCCGCGGTGATCGCTGTTATCTCCAGCCTGGCCTACCCGATGGGGCCCGCCTTGCTCATCTGTGCGTTTCTTGCGATTGTCGCGGGCGGTGTCAGGACCGTTGCGGTGGCGCACTTTCGCAGCCGCGAGCGCTTCACCTTCGCGCTCATGCTGACGGTAAGCATCAACGGCTCCGTCCTCATTGGCGCGCTTCTGATGCTTCTCCTGCACGGAACATCCGCGATTTGGCCGGCCGTGGCCATGCTGGTGAGTTTGCTCCTGACGGGGATGATCGCGTGGCGCGCGCTCGACCCGCCGCCATCGACCACCGCCAGAGCAGACTATCCCTGGAATGAAGGGATCTCCTCGGTCACCTATTCGAGCGCCGGTTCGATTCTCATGGCATTGGATCGCCTGGTCACGCCGCAATTGCTGGGACTGGAACAAGTCGCGACTTACAGCGTGCTCGCGACGACCGCCGGATCGCCATTCCAAATGCTGCAAATGGGGGTGGGCTATACCTGTCTCTTATACACATCTAGATGTGTATAAGAGACAGGGGCTATACCCTGCTACCGGCGCTGCGTAACGCTCCGAGCGCCGAGCGCCGGCGTCATCTGTTCCTGCACGAGACGATGGTCGTCGGGGGAACTTGCGCGGCGGCATCGATCGCCGCCTGCGTAGCGACGCCGTTCATACTGGAATGGGTTCTACCCGGACGCTATCACATAGGACGGGCGCTCATTTTCGCCGCCGTCGGCGTAGGCACGCTGAAGGTGCTGGCCTCCCTCGTAGCCTCGGCAGTCAATGCACTGGGAACCTCCGCTCAACTTGCCTGGCTCAGCGCAATCGCCTGGATTTCCATCGCAGTAGCTCTTCTCGGTGCGTTCGTCGGTGCGCGCTGGGGACTCACCGGCGTCGTCTACGGCGTCGGCCTTGGTTGGGCTTTTCGGGCCGTTGCCATCAGTTTGCTCGCCCTACCGCATCTTCGCAGTGTCGCAATCAACCGGGAAGTGAAATGAAGACGCAGTCTCTGTCAGCTCTGGATACACCAGACGGGTTCGATGTCTGCATCGTCGGCTCGGGTCCCGCGGGAACATTCCTGGGTACGACACTCGCGCGCCGCGGCATTCGTACGGTCATTCTCGAATCCGGCGAGGGACTGACGAGCTGGCTGACCAACAGCCGATTGCAATCGCTCGCGCAGTACGAATACACGGGAGACACCAACTACCCCTTGAAACGGACGACGTCGCGACTGCTCGGCGGCAACTCCAACTTCTGGACGGGGCGCTGCGAACGCCTTCACCCGTCCGATTTCAAACCGCACCCCTATACGCCGCCGGAGAATCCCTGGCCGATCGATTATACGGATCTCGATTCTTACTACGACACGGCGGAAAAGATGTTGCGGGTTCGTGGTGGACCGCGCACACGCTATTCACCGCCCCGCCGCCACGCGCTGCCGCTACCCGGCTCACCCGACGTGAGCTTCCTGAAGGATCTGTGCGCGAAATTCGGCGTTGAAGTCGAGGACTCCGCGACCGCGACCCCCACCAAGACGTTGCGTCTGTTCAACGTACAGAAGGAAATCCTGCCGGAATTCATCAACGGCCCGCTCGGTACGGTGATCACGGGAGCCACGGTACAGCGCCTGATCGCGGGGCCGGATCGAAGAATCGCCCATGCGGAGGTCAAGACCCTGAACGGCCAGACAGGAACCGTGCGCGCGCGCATTTTTGTCGTGTCGTGCGGCGGTTTCGAGTCCCCCCGCATGCTGTTGCTGTCCGCCTCCGAAGCCTTTCCCAACGGAATCGGCAACGCCTATGATCAGGTGGGCCGCGGTTTCAACGAGCATCCCAACGTGGGCTTCTATGCCAACATCGCGCACAGTTGGCAGACCCTGGTGCCGACCAACAAGATCGTCCGCACGCACCAGTTCTACGAGACCTACCGGTCCGAGGGCCTCGGCGCGCTGATTCCTGCGTTCCGGCAGGCCTGGGTGCTGCCGAATCACATACTGCCCTTCAGGCTGTCCAACATCCCGCACAACGTGCTGTCGGTGCTGAGCCGCGTGGCCCGCGCCGCATTCTACGTGGGCGCGGCGGCGGAAATGAAAATCTCGCCCGCCAACCGCATCACGCTGTCGAAATCGCGGGTTGACGTGTTTGGCCGGCCGATCGCGCACCTGATCTTCAACTACAGCGACGACGACCTGGCCCTCCTGGAACGGGCCCGCGTATTGATACGCGGCTGGTTGGCGACAATCGGCGCCACGGGCATACGCGAGGCCGAGGTCGCCTGGTCGCGCCATCATCAGGGGGCCTGCCGGATGGGGGACAACCCTCGCACCAGCGTCGTGGACAAACACCTGCGGGTGCATGAAACGCCGAACTTGTATGTCTGCGGCTCTGAAACGTTCTCCACGGGCGGTGCCATGCAGCCTTCCCTGACCATTGCGGCGCTGGCGCTGCGGCTCGCGGATCAGCTCACCGAGCGCTTGCAGAGTGGAGGAAGTTGAACCGCAGCCCTTGACCGCAGCGGTAGGCTCCGTCAGATAATAGCTGTCATCCTCACCTGCGCCGGTCCTCGAGTTGAGTCAAAACAGGGGCCCGTGCGATTTGACAATAACAACTCCAGGTCAGGTCACGAATCCGGCAACACAAGGGGCAATCGTGCAACAAAACATCGAGTTTCTGCGCGCGGAGCTCGGGGCCCTGCTCGGCCACATCGGATATTATGTCCGCTCGGACAACCGAAAACCGTTGCCGCAGCAATGGCGGGAGGTGCGCCAACTGTGGGCGAGATACCACTGCGTCCCGTATCATTACCTGAAGCACCGGCTGTATGAGCGCGCGGCGGGGCCGGACTTCATCGATTTCATGCCGGCGATCCTAATCCGGCGGTTCCGGTTGCATCGCAATCCGCGCTCCCATGTGCACATGGTGAACGACAAGCGGGAGGCCGTTCGAATCCTGGCCGGTACCGGCGTACGTTGCGTCGAGACGCTGTTCAGCATCAGCGCTGACGGGACCGTACTGCGAGCCGACGGAGCGATCGTCAGCGCCGACGCGGCGGTACAGACGCTACGCGAGCGCGGCGGGGTGTTGTTCGTCAAACCCATCGATTCCCAGTCCGGGCAGGGCACTTCACGCATCAACGCAGCCGAAATCGATGCAGAGTCGCTGGGCTCAATGCGCAATGTCGTCATTCAGCCGGCTCTGCGCAATCACCCAACCATTGATGCCATCAACGCCACCGCGCTCAATACCGTGCGTGTGACCACGTTCGTCGAGCAGGGCCGCTGCACGATTGTGGCCGCCTTTCTCAAAGTCGCTCGGGGCGAGTCGGCCGTCGATAATCTCAGTCAGGGAGGGATCGCCATCGGTATCGATTTGGCCAGCGGCGCGCTGAAGCAAACCGGAATCACCCAGGCCAAACATGGGGGACATAAGTTCACGCAGCATCCCGACAGCGGCGTGCGGTTCGACTCCATCACCCTGCCGTGGTGGCGCCAAACACTCGAGCTCGCCGAGCGCGCCGCGCTCACTTTTCAGCCGCACACCACACTGGGTCTCGACATCGCCGTGACTGCGGATGGGCCGGTATTCATCGAGGCCAACGAGAACGGTACTTGCTTCAGCCTGCAGGAGGCCTGGGGTCCCCTCGGCCAAACTCATCTAGGTCAGTCTGCTCTCGCGCATTGGCTGAGCACTCGCACTAAGCGATCGAAGCCTGACGGCGCGCCGGGCGCAAGCTCCTCTTCATAGCGAAGTCGGCCGCAGCCGCCGAGCGACTGCGCCGCGGAGCGCCGGCGACAGGCGCGCCATGGTCATCAGTTTGCTCGTCCTGACGCATCTTCGCACTTCTTAACTCAACCCCGATGTTTGATGTGACGCGCAGCCGCGCGGCGGTTGCGCGGCTCGGCTGATGTGAACTTTCCAACAAATCCGTGTGTCCAACTCGACGTCCCGGGCTCATTGAATTTCGGGGTTGCGGCCTGCCGCGGGATGCCGGAGGTATCAAGGAATGAACGAGCTTGTCGAGTTTCTCTACACTGAGATCGGGCCGTATTTCGGCTCGCGCCAACGAAAGCCGCTGCGGCAACAGTGGCGGGACATGCGCGATCTTTGGCTGAGATACCGATGCATTCCCTATCATTATTTCAAGCATCGACTGTACGAGCGGGCAGCGCGTCCGGACTTCATCGACTATATGCCCTCCAGGATCATCAAAAGCTTTCGTCTAGCTTTCAATCCGCGCTCCCATGTGCGCATGTTGAATGATAAGCGGGAAGCCGTTGGAGTCCTGGCCGGAAGCGGCATCCGCTGCGTCGAGACCCTGTTCAGCGTCAGTGCTGAAGGGACTGTTCTGCGCAGTGATGGAGTGACGGTCGATACCAACACCGCGGTCGAAGCGTTGCGTGCGCGTGGCGGAACCTTGTTCGTGAAGCCAATAGATTCTCACGCCGGTCACGGCGCATTTAGCATTCGTGCCGCCAGTGTCGATACGGCGTTCATCGCGTCACAGCGCAATGTTGTTATTCAGCCAGTGTTGCGAAATCATCCCATCATTGAAGCGATGAGTCCCAACGCCCTCAATACCGTCCGCATAGCCACGTTGGTCACTGATGGCCGCTGCACATTGCTTGGGGCGTGCCTGCGAGTCGCGCAGGGGAAATCCGTGGTCGACAATTGGGCCCACGGAGGTATCGCAATCGGTGTCGATTTGAGGAACGGGGCACTGAATCCAACCGGAGTGACCAAGGCAAAGTATGGGCGGCGAGTCTACGCAGCGCATCCCGACACGGGTGTGCGATTCGACTCCATCACGCTGCCATGGTGGCGGGAGACACGCCAACTGGCCGAGCGAGCGGCGCTCGGTCTGCTGCCGCATGCCACGCTGGGTCTCGACATCGCGATCACACCAGACGGACCCGTGTTCATTGAAGCCAACGAGTCCGGCGACTTCTTTTTACTGCAGGAAGCCTGTGGTCCTCTGGCGGGAAGCGACCTCGGCCGCGCTGCGCTCGCGAATTGGCTGCACCCTCGAACGCCGGCGCCGGCAGCTCAGCCTCGCTGAGTTACTCGCGTCCGTCGCGTCATCTCGAGGCCTCGTAGATTCCAGTAGGCTGATCGATGGATTTGCGCCGCACGATGTACGGGAACTTTCCGGACGCGGTGAGTGGAATATCCTCGAGGAAATTGAATTGGATCGGGCAGTCGGACCCCATGACCCGCAGGACCGCCTCCCGTAGCGATTCCACCAGCGGCTGAGCCTGGGGCACCGGCACCCCGAGCACCAGATTGACGGTCATCGCACCGTCCTCTTCCTGCACGATCTGCGCTTTCTTCAGGACATTGTTATTGGCCCGGTCAGCCAACATGACCATGAAGTAGATAGGATCGATCTGCTCACCCCGGGAGTTGTACAGCACTTCGACGGCGCGACCGGTCAATGCATCGAGCATGGGGAAAGCTCGGCCACAAGCGCAGCGGCGCTGTGTCAGACGACCGCGATCGCCGATCCGGTAGCGTATGAACGGCATGGCGTAGTTCATCAGCGGCGTGATGGCCAGCTCACCGTCAACCTCCATGATGGGACGCTCGTCCTTTCCGATGGCTTCGACCCGATGTGACTGAGTTGCCATATGCAGCCCGCCGCGCTCCAAACACTGGCAGGCGACGGCGCCGACTTCGCGGGAGCCATAGGCACTGATTGCAGGGGACTTGAATGCCTGCTCGATGGCTTTGGCCATGAACGGGTACACAGTCGCGCCCCCCAGCACGACGGACGCCGGTGAATGCACCTGAAGGCCGTGTTCGTTGATATAACGCGCCACGCCATCGATGCCATCCCGGTAACACCACAACATTTGCGGCTGCCACTCGTTTATGTGGCGAATGATGGCCTGAATGCGCTGTTCGGGCAGATGCCAGCACTGCTCGAACTTGCGGTTGTAAACCAGGTTCTCGAGCTTGGCTTTCCAGCCAATGGTGCCCCGCAGAAAATCGGACTGGTTGCCCCAGATCTTCATCTCCCGCTCCCCCAACTCCTTACCGACCGTGGAGAAGTGATGGGTGCGCGTGGCGATGGTCACGGCCCAGTAGATGTTGTCCTGACGGAAGCGCACAGGCTCACCGGTCGAGCCACCGGAGCTGTTTTCGTGAGCCGTGCGTCCAGCGGGCAGCGTCTTCGCTATGATTCGCGGACCCTGCGCGCGGATGATGTCCTTGGTGAGAAAAGGGATATCCTCGAAACGGTCCAGGTTGACCTTTCCCCCGCGCACGGCGCCACAGGCTTCGAGCACCTCGTGGTAGTAATCCGTCTGGCTCCACGCATGATGCAGGAGCCGCTCCAGACGGCTCTCATGCGTCGCCTTCAGCCGCTCCGGCGAGCGCTCAACCGAGCTGATGACATCGAGCTCGCGCAAAACTTCGGGGTTCTGCAGACGAAAGGCGGCGCGTATGAGCCTGCCTCGCCAGTTGCGTCTCGGGGGGCTGGGCGTCGCGGGGGTAGTAGTCAGGGAATCGCGTACCCGGGGCAAATCAGAGCTCATTACCCACGACGACAGTTGCTGGACTTCATCTAACCATTATGCCGTCGGCCGCTTCCGAAGGCACGCCCGTGAAAGACCCAAGGTCCCGCCCTAGCCTAGGCAACAAGGGACGCCGCATTGAGCGTCTTGCGTTGAACAATATACGGGAACTTGCCGGAGGGGCTCAGCGGAATATCGGGTACGAACACGAATCGGATCGGGCAATCGGCGCCCATCACGAAGGAAATAGCGTCCCGCATGGCCTCCACGTGCGGCTGAGCCTGCTGCTGGGTCGCGCCCGGCTCGAGCACCAGATTCACGGTCACCGCCCCGTCCTCCTCCTGCACGACCTGGCCCTTCTTCAAGATGTTGTTGTTGGCCTTCTCGGCCATGGTCCACATGAAGTACACCGGGTCGATCTGCTCGCCGCGGGAGTTGCGCAGCACCTCTATGACCCGACCCGTCAGGGCATCCAACAGTGGGAAAGCACGCCCGCAGGCGCATGGACGCTGCGTCATGCGCCCGCGATCTCCAATCCGATACCGGATGAAGGGCATGGCGTAATTCATCAGCGGCGTAATGGCCAACTCTCCGTCCACTTCCATGACCGGGCGTCCGTCCGGACCGATCGACTCGACCCGGTGCGCTTGAGTTGCGATATGCAGCCCGCCACGCTGCAGGCACTGGCAGGCCACCGCCCCCACTTCGCGTGAGCCGTAGGCGCTGATCGCGGGCGCCTTGAATGCCTTCTCGATAGCCTGGGCCATGTACGGATACACCGTGGCACCTCCCAGAACGACCGAAGCTGGCGAATGGACGTGCAGGCCACGATCGTTGATGTATCGCGCCACGGCATCGATGCCGTCGCGAAAACACCACAGCAGCTGCGGCTGCCATTCATTCAGGTGGTCGATGATGCTGCGAATGCGCTGCTCCGGAAGATGCCAGCACTGCTCGAACTTGCGGTTATAGATGAGGTTCTCGAGCTTGGCCTGCCAGCCGAGGGTGCCCTTGCGCAAATCCGCTTCATTGCCCCAGATCTTCATCTCCCGCTCGCCCAGCTCCTTGCCGACGGTGGAGAAATGATGGGTGCGGGTCGCGATGGTCACGTCCCAGTAGACATTGTCCTGCCAGAAGCGGACCGGCTGGCCGGTGGAGCCGCCCGAGCAGTTATCATGGACGGTACGTCCCGCCGGGAGGGACTTGGCCCTCAGCCGCTCGCCCTGAGAGCGGATGATGTCCTTGGTCAAAAACGGGATATCCTCGAACCGATCGAGATTCACCTTGCCGGAGCGCACCGCGCCACACGCTTCGAGGACTTCGCGATAGTAATCGGTCTGGCTCCAGGCGTGGTACAGCAACTGCTCGAGCCGCTTCTCGTGCGTGGCCTGCAATTTCGCCGGCGCACGCTCGACGGAATCGATGACTTCGAGCTCCCGCAACACCTCGGGATTGCGCAGCCGGAAGGCGGCGCGGATGACGGCGCCGCGCCAGTTGCTCCGGCGGGGCCGGGAAGCAAAGACCGGCGTAGCGAGGGGCGCGTGCAACAGCGGAGGATTCGAGCTCATATCTGCCAGGTGTTATAAGAATTCTGGTCGGATATTGATCTCACCCGCGGGGTGCAAGTGTGACGGCGATCAAATAATGCTCAGATCAGCGCGCGCAGGGGTCTGGCGCGCGGCACGGTGTTTGACAGAATCATCTCACCCTGCGCGCGGCGGCGCCCGATCGATCCGCTTGCATCCACCTGCGGCAGGCAGCATCTAACATAAAGAGCTCCCGTGCGGTTATTATTGATGCTCGTGAGCCGTTCGTCCGGGCAGTTTTGCACCCCGATGAGCTAACCTCGATTATCGACAGGAGATATCCTTTTGACCGCTCGTCGCGAACTGACCGCCAAAATCGAACCCTTCGACTCGTTCTGGGAAGCGCCCGACGATATCGAAAAGGGCTACAACAGCTTTTATCTGTACTACAAGGACAACTACTCGCGGCTGCTGCCCGCCGACAAGAACGCCAACATCCTGTGCGTTTCATGCGGTCCGGGCTATGGCGTGAACTACCTTACCGACATCGGGTATCGCAACGTCCTGGGCATCGACTCCTTTGCCGAGAAGATCGACTTCGCGCTCCGGCGCAAGCTCAACTGCCGCGTGGCCCATGCCTTCGATTTCCTCGAGGACGCCGCGGACGAATCCTACGATCTGATCCTCGCCGAGCAGGAGCTGAACCATCTCACCAAGGATGAGATCCTGGAATTCCTGCGGTTGTGTTTGCGCAAATTGAAACCGGGCGCGCGCTTGATCTGTTTCGCCCTGAACGGCGCCAATCCGCTGACCGGCGCCGAGGCGCTGGCGCAGAATTTCGACCACCAGAATACCTTCACGGAGTACACCTTCCGGCAGGTTCTCCAACATGTCAGCTTCCAGCAGGTGGAGATTTTCGACCTGAATCTCTACGTGTTCCGCAGCAATCCGTTCAACTATGTGGCCATGGCCGCCGCCGCCGGCCTGAAGCTGCTGTTCCGCGCCTGTTACATCCTGTACGGCAAGAACAACAAGTTGTTCGCCAAGAAGATTGCCGGCACCGGCGTGCGCCCGGCGCGGTGAGAGCGGCAACGCCGCGGCGGCGCGCCTCGATCCGTTGAGAAGCATGCTCGCGCGCCTGTTCCGCTCCGAAGCCTTGAAGTCCGCACTCGGTTTCGCCGGCGGCGGAGTGGGCTTCGCCCTGGGAAACATCCTGCTGGCGAAGATTCTGTCGCCGGCCGCGTTCGGCGTGGTCGCCCTCGCCATGGCGTTGAATCAATTCGGGCTGACCTTCGGTCCGTTTGGGCTCGAGGTGGTGGCCAACCGCCATCGGCCGCGAGTGGACCGGCGGCTCGCCCTCCTCGCACTCACCGCCGCGAGCATCACGGCCGTGGGGATCGCCGCCATCGCCGGCGCGTACTATCACCTTTCGGCCGCGATCGTGGCCCTGATGTTGCTCATGGTCGTTGGCAGCGCGACCAATCGTGTCTGTATCGCGTTGTTTCAGGGCGAGAATCAGTTTCGCCTGGCGATGTTCCTGTCGCAGGTACACAACTACGTGCTGCTGCTGGTCGCGGTGGTCGCGGCGGGTCTTGCGATTCAAAGCGATGTCTTCGTCGTCACGATCGTTACGGCGGCCTATGTGCTTTCCTCCGCCGCGGGTTGGTGGTGGGCGCATCGCACGATCAATTCGGGGCGCGACCGGATCAACACTCGCCTCGCGCTCCACGAGGGGATGGCGGCGTTGGGAATCGGCGTGGCGGTACAACTGTTGTCGCAGTTTGAGCGGCTGGCAATCCCGAAAGTGGGATCGCTGCCGATGCTGGCCACGTATGCCGTGCTCGCGGCCGTGGTGGGCTCGCCGTTCCGGATGCTGCAGGCCGGCACCAGTTTCAGCCTTCTTCCCCGCCTGCGTTCAGTCAGCGACGCCGCAGCAGCGCGCCGCGTGTTGTGGCGTGAGGGCGCGGCGGCCATGGCGGTCTCAGCCGCTTCCATCGTCGTCATCCTCGTGGCGGCGCCCTGGATATTCAGCTCTCTCCTCTCCGGCAAATATGTCATCGGCTGGGACCTGATCTGGGTGTCGATTGCCGTCGGCATGCTGAAGGTGTGGGAGGGCTTCTCGACGACGATCGTCGCAGCTTGTGGGTCGGCCAGAGCCCTGGTCGCGATCAGCGTGCTAGCCTGGGTATGTCTAGCCGTCGCCGCCGTGAGCATGGTGTATGGAGGCCGCTACGGACTGGTTGGAATTCTGTACGGCGTGGGCCTCGCCTGGGTCATTCTCGCCTTCGGCGGGACTGCCCTCGCCGTCCGCAGCTTCAAGAGTCGATTCGCCGCAATGTGACACTCCGCGGCAACTTACCGGAATTTCAATTACCCGCACTCACTTGTCGCATATTGGCTACACCTGGGACGAGCAGGCCAGGCACCCGGTGGGTGCCGAATGGGAGGACCGCCACCGCGGCGGCGAGCGCCGAAGATGGATCACATATTGGGTCTCCCGCCCCTCTGAGTCGGGGGTCCGGCTGTTACTATGGCAAGGATGAGTACGAGCATCATGGGGGCACCCGAGCTGGCTTCTGACAGCCGGAGCCGGGGGGCTGAGCGGCCGTCTGTCGGGTTTTTGCTCGCGTGGCATGGGTTGGCACTCGCCCTGCTGCTGCTACTACCCTATTTCCGCTTCCACGTTCCCTTCTGGCACCTCACGGACGACCAACGCGTGCCGCTGTCCCTATTGGCCGGGGGCTTCGCCGTCAGTGCGTTGCTGTCCGTGTGCATTCGGCCTCGGGGCCGGCGCATCGGATTCTTCAATCTGACCGCCACGACGCTCGCGGTTTTCGCAGTCGTGTTCCTGTGGCTCTTGATTCGCGGCGGCGACTCATCACGTCAGGTGATGCTGCTGTCCCTCGCCATGGCCCTCATCTTGATCCCGCCGGGCCTGTACCTGCGCAGGATGCGATTTCTGGCCGTCGCGGTGCTGGCATTCGCTGCGGTGGGCGCACTCGCAACGAACTTGAGACCGAATGCAATCCTGCCGTCAACCGACAAACCCAAGACCACTTCGACCATCATCCCGACCGGCTTCTACAACGTGCGGGCCGTTTCTTACGAGAACTACCTGCCGGCACCCGCCGTGCGCGGGGGCGGCATCGCGCACATTGGCGAACAATTTCTCCTGGCGACCGGTGACGGCTATCTGTACGTCTTCGGGTGGCACAACGCGTCCGATGCAATCGATGTACGACGCCTCCCCTATCGGGTCCCGGCGAATGGCGACGAATTTGCGGCGGACAATGGCGGCAGGCCTTGGCATACGCCTCTGGGGACAGACGAATTGAAGCTCTCCGGCGAGGACGCCGGCTCGACGGTCATCACCTGGTGGTTCCGGGTAACAGGGATTCTCACGCAGGAAGATGGCGAGCATGTGCGAGTATTTGTCGCGCACGATTATTGGAAGCGCGCCGAGAAGTGCTGGGTTGAGAGAGTGTCCCTGCTCGAGGGCACCCGCGAGGAGGTTCTGCACGGCACCGCGAAGAATTGGCGGACGGTCTTCGAAACCTCGCCTTGCCTGCCGATCTCAGGCCCGGGCGCCCGCAGCGGTACGCCATTTTGCGGACACTTCGGCGGCGGCCGCATGGTCATGCTCGATGCCGACACCTTGCTCCTGTCCGTGGGCGACTTCGGCTTCAACGGCGTAGCATCCAGGCAGATGCTCTCGCAGGACCCGAGCGCCACCTACGGAAAAACCGTAGCCATCCACGTTTCCTCCGGAGCATCGGAAATCTACAGCCTGGGAAACCGTAATCCCCAAGGGCTCTATCGGGATCCGAATGGGGTCATCTGGGATACCGAGCACGGGCCACGCGGCGGCGATGAGCTCAACATCATCAAACGCGGAGCAAACTACGGATGGCCGATTGTCACCTACGGAACTGACTACGGTACCTCCACCTGGCCTCTCAACCCAAAGCAGGGTGAGCACGAAGGCTTCGAGGCACCGTTCTATGCGTGGCTGCCCTCGATTGGCGTGTCAGATCTGATCGGCGTTGAGAAGGACCTGTTTCCGGTGTGGCGGGGCGACCTTCTGGTGAGCTCCCTGGTCGGGAAGTCCCTATACCGGCTGCGTATCCGGGATAACCGGGTCGCCTACGCCGAGCCGATCCTCATCAACAATCGGATTCGCGATATTTCCGAAGGACACGACGGCCGGATCGTTCTGTGGGCGGACGACGACAACACCCTGATTTCCCTGCAGCCCGCGGTCGGCTCCAGTGGTGAAACCTTGTTCGCCTCCAACTGCGGCGGATGTCACAAGCTCGGAGACGGGACATCGCACCGGATCGGTCCGGATCTGTGGGGCATCGTCAACCGCAAGGTGGCCTCGGCCGATGGTTATCGTGACTATTCGGCCGCTCTGCGCGCGCGCGGCGGCTCATGGACGGAGCAAGGGATCAGCGACTTCATCAAGGATCCGCAAGCGGCGGTGCCCGGCACCGGGATGGAATTCATGGGTCTGGCGGATCCGGACGCGCGCGCAAAGATCATCGACTACATCAAGCACGCGCCGAAGATCGAGTCCCGCTAGGAACGGCGCGGGGCTGCGCTGACCGTGCGGCGCTCGACTTTCTCGATCAGGAAGCGTGGCCGCGCCTTCGTCTCGGAATAGATTTTCGCGACGTACTCGCCAAGGATCCCGATACACAACAATTGCACGCCCCCGAGCAGGTAGATGGGTACCGTGGTCGATGCCCAGCCCGGCAGGGCCCGGTCGGTGAAGAGCCGGATCGCGATGACCCACAGAACCATCGCCAGGCTGAAGACGCAAACAACGACACCCAACCCAGCGATCATTCGCAGGGGCACGGGACTGAACGAAGTGATGCCGTCCAGCGCCAGCCGGATCATCTTGCGCAAAGGGTACTTCGACTCGCCCGCAACGCGCTCGGCTCGGTCGTAGTAGACGCTCGTCGCGCGGTAGCCTAACTGAGGAATGATGCCGCGCAGGAACAGGTTCACTTCTGTGTGAAGCCCGAGCGCGTTGAGTGCATTTCTCCCCAGCAGCCGAAAATCCGCGTGATTGGGAACGATATCCACGCCGAGCGCACTCAACAGACCGTAGTAGCGCAGCGCCGTCCAGCGCTTGAACCAGGTGTCCGTGTCCCTCCCTTTTCGAACCCCGTACACAACTTCATAGCCCGCTGCGTATGCATCGACCATCTTCTCGATGACGCCAAGGTCATCCTGTAGATCGGCGTCGATGGAAATCACGGCCTCGCCGTCCGCGCTCAGCAGCCCGGCCAGAAGTGCGTTCTGATGGCCACGATTGCGCGACAATTTCAGTCCGACAAACAGGTCGGATCGTTGAGCCAGGGATTCGATCGTCGCCCACGTGGCGTCCTTACTACCGTCATCCACCAACCAGACGTTGCTGTCCGCGGCAATCTTGCCGCGCGCGATCAAATCGCCCAGCAGCGTTTCGAGCCGGGCCGCCGTGATCGGCAGTGCCTCCTGCTCGTTGTAACAGGGAATGACCAGGCTGAGTCTCACTTACCTGCTCCGTTGACCGCATCGCCGATGGGCTCGCGACGCCGCGCGAAGGTCCAGAGGCTGTGGCCGATGAAATTGAAGCCCAACACCAACGCGGTTGTCAGCAACTGCGCGAAAATATATTTCAACCCGGGGACACGACCCAACAGCATCATGAGCAGCGCATTCAGCCCGAGCCCACATAGCGCGACGAAGGCGAACCGCCCGGCGGCGCCCAGGTGGGAATGGCTGCTGCGGAAGGTAACATGGTAGTTCAACCAATAGTTCACACACGCGCTCACCACAAACCCGAGGGTCGAGCCCGACACCGGCGTCAAGGCCAGTTGTTCCACCGACACGACCAGGATGACGTATTGCACCGCGGTCGCGATCAGGCCGACCAAAACGAAACTCGCGAACTTGCTTGGCAGCGTCCGGCTCATGGCTGCGTCTCAGCTGGCAGGTACTGCGAATACACACTCTCAACCGCGCGGGCCATCGATTGCGCCGAATAGTGCGCGCGCACCTTTTCCAGCGCCGCCTGCACGTAACGAGCCGCGAGCGACGGCTGCTCGATCAATTGACAAACGCGGGCCGTAAACGCGGCCGTGTCGCCCGAAGGAACCAGGGCGCTGTCCACCCCGTCCACCATGACCTCCTCCACTCCATCGAGCCGTGAGGAGACGATAACGGTGCCCGAAGCCATGGCTTCCAGAATGGTGATCGGCAGTCCTTCATACAGGGAGGTCAACAGGAGCATATCGACGGCCGGGTAAACTTGCGGCATCGCTGCCACATAGCCGAGGAATCGCAGCCGGGATTCAATTCCGAGGCGCCGCGCCTTCTCCCGCAACTGGGCCTCCTCGTGGCCGGTGCCCGCGATCACGAAGAAAGCGCGCGGGTGACGTGCCAGAACCGCAGCCGCCACATCCAGGAACAACGAGAAGTTCTTCTGCGGTACCAACCTGCCGATCCCCGCGACGACAAACGCCTCAGGCGGCAGATCGAGGGCGGCCCGGGCCGCGGCTCGCTTCTCGGGCCGCGGCTGATAAATGTCGAGATCGATACCATTGTAGATGGTCGAAACGCGACTCGCGGGCACCTTCTCTTCGTTAACCGCGTAATCGCGAGTCGACCGGGACACCGCGATGACGTGCGACGAGAGTCGGTTGGTCAGCTTATCGGCCGCGGGCACCCAACGCCGTGTATCCGTGAGCTTGTCGTTGCAGTGGTCGTGGTTGATCCTGACGTGCACGCCACAAAGGGCCGCCAGGGGCTTGGCGATGACGTTCGCGCCGATCAGATGGGCGTGCACGATGTCATAGCGCCGAGTGAGGCACAGCCACGCGAGCTTCGGCACATACAACGGTACGTATGCCGCGAATGACAGCGAGTGGACAGGAACTCCCAATTCGCGGAGCTTTTCCCAATAGACACCCTGGCCATGCAGGGTCGCCGCTTCGAACTCGAACCGGGATGGGTCGCCGTGACGGATCAAATTGACGAGCACAGCCTGGGCGCCACCCAGATCCAGCGAGTCAATCACGTGTAGAACCCGGATCCTGCGAGCATTGCGATTGAGCGGCGGCATGATTTTAGCGTTCCGTCCCCGCGGTAGGATTGGCCACGTGTCCATCGATGTGCGGGGGCGAAGCGATCATGAAGATGTCGTCCAGATAGCGCACGTTGTTCAACACATACAGCGGATTCAAGTGAGAGCGATCCCGGTAGATCGGAGTGCCGTCGGCGGCCACCACAGGACAGCGCTCCGAGTTACACAGGGAGGCGAGCGGATCGACCAGTTGCGCCCCCGTGTGAGCGGCAATGCGCTCCAGCCGGCCGACGATCGGGCTGATCGCGGCAATATAGTCCGGGGCGGAAACAAAGGGCTCATGAATGCGGAAACTGAAATCCGTCACGCCGCGCTCGATCCAGCGGCGCGGCGAAAACACGAGCCCCGTCGGACTGGGAAGGACGATGTAGACAACCTTCCCGGACGCGACAAAGTGGGCCACCATCGCCTCGAAACCACTCAGCGCCGCGTCCGCCGCCGGCGAGCCCAACCGGCCCCGCAGCTCGCCGCGAATTCCGTCACGCTGGTAGTAGTAGGTCCACATTTCGGCCGGTCCCAGCGCCATGAAGTATCCGGTCCAATCCGCCGCGATCACCACGGTACCGATTTTAGGGTCGCTCGCCAGCTTGATGTCCTTGTCCACCAGCCCGTTGCACCACGGCAGGTGATTTTCCCGAACGAACGGAATCGGCGGGCAGCCGCCCCGCGTTGAATAGATGATCCGGCGGGTCTCCCCGGGATGTTGGGTCAGCAGCCAGTCGATGCGCGGATAGTACTGTTCCATCTCGCTGTCGCCGATGAGCAGCACCGCCGGATCGTTCTTGCCCTGCACGCGGGTGGGGACTTCTTCATCGGTCACCGAAACGAGGTTCGGGCCAGGGAATGCCATGGCGTTGGACGCCGTAATGAGCGTTTCCAGGCCGAACGACGCGGATCGCGGAGCGATCACCTTGGCGACACCCAGAAGGCCGATGATGCCGACACTGCAAACCCCTGCAACCAGCGCCAACGATGGGCGCAAGCGCCGCCGGCTCGTGCGAATCGGCCGCTCCACGAACCGATAAGTCAGCCACGCCAGGAGCACGGCCAGTGCCAGGGCCGCCAGGCTTGCGCCGTTACTTTGCGTATCGAGGCTGAGAATCCGCTGAAAGGACAGCAACGGCCAATGCCATAAATACAACGGATAGCTGATCAGGCCGAACCAGACCATGACCGGATTGCCGAGCAGGGCCGAGTTGATCCACGACTGACTGCCCGCCGCGATCAGCAATACGGTGCCCACCGTGGGCAAAGTCGCGAGCCAGCCGGGAAACAGGTTGTCCTTCGACAGCAGAACCAACGAAGCCGCCAGCAAGGCCAATCCCCCGGCGGCCCACAGGTTGCGGCTGCTCGCGCTTGCCCCGCCCGACACCTGTTTGGAGAACATCCCCACCGGGCCGGTTCGCTTGACGCCGAGCACCTGGGCATAGGCCAACACGGCGCCGGTGGATAATTCCCAAAATCGGGCGACCGGGAGGTAAAAGGACCTTACTTCGTGATAACGCACCCAGTACACGTTCAGCGCGAACGAGGCCACGGTAATGAAGCCGATCGCCGCCAGGGGACTGCGCCGCGCTTTGGCCAGCAGGACGAAAATCAACGGCCAGATCAGGTAGAACTGCTCCTCGATACCCAGTGACCACAAATGCAGCAACGGCTTATGGGACCCCACCGGGTCGAAGTACCCCGCTTCGTGCCAGAGGATGAAGTTGGATACGAACGCCGCGCCCGCCGCCACGTGTTTGCCGAGGCGCTCATATTCGTCGGAGAACAGCGAAAACCAGCCGAAAGCGCTCACCGCCACCAACACCAGCAGCAAGGCCGGGAAAATCCGCTTCACCCGGCGCGCGTAGAAGTCGCCGAAACTGAACGTGCCGCGGTCGATCCCGCCGAGAATGATGCTCGAGATCAGGTAACCCGAAATGACGAAGAAGATGTCGACGCCGACGAAACCGCCCGGCAGCCAGTCGGGATTCGCGTGATACAGCAGCACCGACAGGACCGCGACCGCGCGCAGTCCATCGATGTCATTGCGATGCGTGGGATGTCCCCCGGTCAACACCGGGCCGTCGTTACCCACGCCGGATCCCTCAGGTCGAGGCGGCGGGAGGCACTGCCAGCGCCGGTACGCTCACCGCAGCGTCGGCGCCTTGCAACCGCTTAAACACGGCAAGTGCCAATACATACAAGCCCAAGGCGAAGGTGATGGTCGCGTTGAATCCGAACGCCATGCTCATCAGCATGCTCAGGAAACCGCCCAACACGGTGAACAACCCGTTCATGCCCCAGGCCCAGGCCACTAGTGGCCGCGGCTTGTGGGCAATCGCCAGAATGCCCAGTGGGAACGGCATCCCGAGGAAGAATCCGATCGGGAACATCATGGCCGCCGAGGCCAGCACGCGGCCGAATATCGGTAACTCCAGCGCCGCGTTCGAAAGCACCGGGTAGGTCAGGTTGAGAGCAGCGCCGAGCACCACGATCAAGATGAACGGCCACATCCAACGGCGTTGCGGGTTCATGCCGAATTTCTCGGATGCCGCGCTGCCGATGCCCGCCGACATGAGCATGGTAAACAGCACGGTCGAGTAGGTGTACAACGGGCTGCCGATCAGATGCGTGAACTTCTGAATGAACACGATCTCGATGGCGATGAATCCCGCGCCCAGGCAGGAGAAGTACGTGATCAACGAGCCGATACCGAGGTTCTTCTGCTTGGCGACGCTCGAGGTGCGCAGCGGCACAAGAATGAACACGACGACGTAGAACAACGAGGCGACGCCCGTCAGGAACAGATGGATCACGTCCATCGGAATTCCCTTGGTTGCATCGATCGTAGCATTCTCGATATAGGCCGTGCCCGCATCGAGATAACGAGACTTGTCCTCAACCTTGTCGCCCAGCGACTTACGCATGAACGAGAAGTACGGCCTGTTATCGGTGCGCGGTGTGACCGCGACGACCGATCTGGCGGCCATGGCGTCCGGAAAATCACCGGAATAGAACTCAGGCGGCAGAAAGCTCTTGCTGGGATCCAGGGGATCCTCGGCCATGACGAACCGATCCTTCGGGGCCGCACCGGGGATATCCAGGAATGAATTCAATTCCGCGATTTCCGCGGCCGTCCACGGCTGCATTTTGATCAACATCGTGGGCAACGTCGGCTGCGAAGGAACCGTGTAAATGACCACGTGGCGGGCGAAATCCGTCCGTCCCATCCGCTTCCACGCAAGCGCCGCGGTCGTGACCATGCGCGGGTAGGCAAAGTTGTTGATGTGCAGAATCCCGTTGGATGTCAGGTGCGAGAAGTAGTCCTGATACGCCTCCGCGGTTTGCAGATACACGGGATTCATGGCCCCCGTGCCCTGCTCGATGCTCGAATTGGTGTGATTGCTGTAGATCTGGATGATGTCGTACAGCTTGTGACTGCGGCGTACGAAGCTGCGGCCCTCGCCCGGTTCGACGTGAACGGCGGGATTGTGAAAAATGTCGCCGATGTAATGCGAATAAGGACCGGTCGCGAGCTCCACCACTGTGGGCACCAGCTCGACGGCATCGACATGGGCCGCGCCGTACATCAGCGCCGCCTTGGTCTCCTGGCCGCCGGCACTGCCGATGATCATGACGTTCTGGCCCGAATCGCGCTTCAGGTAATGGGATGCCAGCACGCCCAATTGCCAGAAATGCTCGTTGACGTGCGCTTTGTCGTGCTCGACCCGCGCCCGTAACGCCGGCAGATTGCCGTCGAACTTGTAGAAGTAGCTGGTCTGATTGCCGCCGTCGTACTGAACCGCCTTGCGGTCACCCGACAGATGCCAGGGCACGGAGATTTCCGGAGACCAGGTCTCATCGATGACATTGATCTTCGAGATGGGATCCCAACGCTGAAATTCGTTGCGCTTCGTGTCGAGGATGTCCCGGACGCCGCGCTTCGCCACCTGTGGCGGGAACTCGATATACCGGGGCAGCATCAGCAGGGGTAACAGCGCAACGACGATCCCACCGACCCAAAGTGCATTGCGCGTGCGTGCCGTTCCCGAAAACATGCCCGCCGCCAGCAGACCGCAGGCGGCCGCGAGGATCATGACCCCGCTCGGAGTGAGCTTGGCAACGATCGGAATCACGACAACGCTGCCCAGGCCGGCGCCGACCAGATCCCAGAAGTACAGCTTCTGAATGCTCGAGGCGTACTTCGAGAACATCGCAATCAGCACGCTGCCCGCCAGGAAGAATGGCAGCACCAATCCCACGTACAGTGTCAGGAAGCCCAGGATGATCTTGACCGGGTGATGGCCGAGGTCCACGTAATCCAGGGGCAGATAGATGATCAGGGGAATCAGCAACAAGGTGGCCAGAGCAAACCCGAGGCTGCGGGTAACCAGAATTCCCGTGATGTCGCTTTCAACCGGAATCGGGCGCAAGGTCGCATAGACCCCGGCCAGGCCGAAGGCGAATACGGCTGCCGTGACCACGAAATAGCCCAGGTTCGGAACCAGGACCACATCGAAAATGCGGGTGAGAATGAGCTCCAGAATTAACGTGGCCAGCGCGATCAACAGCACGCCGAAAGATAATCTGCGCATCGAGGACGGAACTCCGGTTTGATTGCTCTAGTAGTGGCAGGAGTATCTGCGCACTTTACAGGGGGGTGAGGCAACGCCGCGTGACCTCAATCACGAATATTCGGCATCAAGGGGCGAGGCTAGCAGAAACACCTTTCCAGCAACTTTCCTGCGTTTTTTCGCGGTCGAGAGACGCTTGTGTCTCCGCCACGCGAACGTCCTTTCTGGTTGATCTGCTGCACAGCAATATGATTTTTCATGGCCCTATCCTTGCTGCAGGGTCGACGCTCCCGGCGCGGCAATTTAGCATAATACGGTCGAGCCATCCGCCCCGCGCCGGCGAGTAACGAAGGTGACGCGTGTTGCCATCGGTACGTCTGCAGCGAGGACTCGATCTCGCAATCGGTCAAACCGTATGTCTAGAATGCCCAGATGCCTACCGCACAAACCTCACTGAGTACCTGACCGCATGCGCCTGCTCCTGACGGTGCTCATCATGGTGTTCGTCATCTCCAACATTTTTTCGTTGGAGTTGAGCCTGGGCCCAGGCTTGAGCGCGAAGAATGCGCTGCTGTACATGGCGGCCTCGCTCATCGCCTTTCGGATCGTATTGACCGGCAAGTTCAAGCTCGAGATGGGGTCGCTCATCGGGGTGTACATCGCCTTCATCGGCTATGCGATCGCGACCTGGCTGGTGGCCGGGCTGTTCATTGAATACAAGAGCTACTCGCTGCTGAAAAGCGGCATCCTCTTGAAGAACAACATGATCGATCCCCTGATCTACTTCCTGACTTTCCTGTATGGCACCCGGGACTCGAAGGACGCATTGAAGCTGCTCAAGGTCCTGCTCGTGGGCGGCCTCGCACTCCATGTAGCAACACTGCTCGATGCGTTCAATATCTACCATCTGGGCGATTACGTCGAACCCGGTTCGAATGGCCGCATGGCAGGGCCGCTCGGAGAAGCTAACACCTACGGCGACTTCATCGCCATGTTTCTGCCTCCCTTGTGCGCAACTATGGTGCTGTCTCGCGGCCTCGGCCGCTTGTTCTGGCTCGGCGGGATTGCACTGTCCCTCGCGGCCCTGTTGACGACGGCATCGCGTGCCGCATTCGTGGCAGTGATTTTCTCTACCCTGATTGGCGCCTATACGCTGCGTCGCTATCTGCCGCCGCCGGAGAAGATATTCCCGTGGCTCATCAAGGCGGTGGCCATGGGAGCCGTCGTCCTCGTGGTCGTGAGTGTCGAATTCGGACAGCTCCTTTACGATCGCCTCGTGGGCGAATCGCAGGCAGCCGGTGTCGCGAACCTGTCCTCGGGGCGCACCGAATTCTGGTCGGAGATGTTTGGTCACATGATGAGCCAGCCCATCTCCATCCTGACGGGATTCGGTTGGGACAGCTACGGCATCATGGGATTCCTCTATCAATCCCATAATTATTACCTGTCACTGTGGTTCAATCTGGGACTGCCGGGCTTGATCCTGGGCACCACGGTGTTTGTCATCCTGTTGCGTACCGCGCGCCGGACCATCGACAAGGCTGAGCCACCCTACCAGACGTATCTGATTGCATTTGCATTCACCATCATTGCCACCTTGATCGCGGTGTTCTTCGGGGAGCTCTTTACTCCATGGCCCTATTTCTGGTCGTACGCGGGCCTCGTCATGCGAATGGCCATGGACGCTGAAAATGCGCCCCCGCAGGCTGCCTCAGCGGCGAAGCCCGTTGGCAAGACCCTGACAGCATGACCCAACCGTCGGATGGCATCCCGAAGGCCGCCGCCAAAGGGCACTTCGCTGCGCTCGATTCGTTGCGCGGCGTCAGTGCCCTGGTGGTCGTCTTCTATCACATGAACTTCAATTCATTCCTCTACGATCTGCAGCTCGTGCGGCACGGCTATCTGTTCGTGGATTTCTTCTTCGTCCTGTCCGGTTTCATCATGTTCTACAACTACGACAAGATCGTAGGGTCCGATGGATTCAGACGCTTCATGGGCATGCGTTTTTTCCGGTTGTATCCGCTGCATTTCACCATGCTGATGGTGTTTGTCGCCTGGAACCTTTTCTATGCGCTGGTCAGAGGCATGCAGACCGACGCCGCCGCACCCACGAACAATGATGGGTGGCTCGATTTCGCGCTGAATGTGTTTTTGTTGAACGGCCTGGGCATCCGTGAGCCGGGATTCAATACTCCCTCGTGGAGCATCTCAACCGAATTCTGGACCTACCTGATGTTTGCATTCGTCCTGCTGGTGGCCGGAAAAGATGCGCGCAAAGGGGTCCTGGCTGGCGTGTTCGCGACCATTGCCTTCGGTTGCCTGGCCGTCATGTTGAAGTACGTCAAGCCATTGCATCTCGGCCTGGTGGATGCCTATTCGCTGCCGCGCTGCTTTTACGGCTTTTTCCTCGGATCGGCCCTGTGCGCCTTGCTGAAGCAGGCCGCGCTCCTCGGCGAGCGCGCGGGACCGTTGATTGGAGCTGCGGCGCAGATAGTCGCGATCGGGGTTGCGGTCTCCATACTGACGCTGCAGGGAGGAACCGCGTTCGACTTTCTGCTTCCCGTGCTGTTCGCCGCGGTCATCGCGACTTTTGTCATCTGGCCACGAACGCGGTTGACCAGCCTGGCAACGAGCCGGCCCCTGCTCTGGCTCGGCACCCACTCCTACTCCATTTACATGGTGCACTTCTTCGTAATCGAAATCTTTCGGACGGTGGTGCGCGTCGCTCTGCACACTCCGTTTGAGAACCACCGTTACGTGACGAGCCCCGCCCTGGGACTGGCACTCGACATCGGATCCGTGGTTCTGGTCCTGTTGCTGGCGTCACTGACCTACCGGTTGGTCGAACAACCCGGCCGCAACTTCGGACGCCGACTGTTCAAAGGCGGCCGCAACCCGCGGGTTGCGGCGACCACCGCAGAGCCAGCGCCCATTCACAAGTAGCGAACGGCGCGGACCCTCAAGGGTAAGCGCTCGTAAACGTCCTCATGCAGGTCCAGGTGCCAGGGGTATTGTTCGATCCCGTAATACTGGAAAATTCCCCCTCATGTGGGTCGAATGCAGGATTTCTTCCACTCGATTCCACCGTATCACCGTTCACGGTACTCGTGATTGTCAGGGCGAAGTAAGCTTCGGCTGAGCCGGGTTCATAAACAGGTACAGTGAACTTCCAACTCACGATGACGCCATTGCGGGTAGTGAACGAAAATGTCGGCTGGTTCCAAGGTACAGCGCCTGCGTCAGTGGAATTGAGTACGGTAAGTTGGCTCGAGAAGTCCCAACTAGCGACACCCGCTAGTACGCTGGGGTAGTCCAGTGTTGGGGTGAAAGTAGTCGTGCCGTTTGGAGGCAAAGGATTGACCAAAGTGACGGTGCCCGCCACGGGACTGGTCACCGAACCGGAGTTCGGTCCCGTGGTGGTTACCAACGTTCTATTGCGAGCAACTTCAGCATGGATGTTCCTTTTCAGCCGAGTGTCGACATTCGGGTCAACGTGCGGAGTTTTGGCAGCGGTAGTCGCTGTCTTCTTCTCCCGGGAGTTATATGCGAACCGCGAACGGAACGGAAGTCCATGGGCGCTGATACGCGCCCAAAGAAAGGTCAAGTGAGTCAGTTACGCTCGCAACGCAATGTCGACGCGGACGAAAATCCGTGAAGCCCCCGAGCACGATCGGCGGGGGGCTCCATCCGTCAAAACTGCCGTCCTTTAGTAGTAAGGACTGTCGTTGGCCTCGCCTGACTGATTGAGGACCACACCAATCAGATTGTGGTCGCCGATCAGTTGCTTGGCGCTGTCCAGACCGTTGCGAGGCGAGATTCCTTCCGCCAGAACCAGCAGAAGCCCGTCGACTTGCGGTGCAAAGGCCAACGTATCGTCCGACGCCAGGAGCGGCGGCATGTCGAAGATCACGACGCGCCGCGGCGATTCCGCTGCCAGCGCGTGTCCCAATTCCTGCATCCGCGGCGACACCAGCAGCTCCGACGAGTTGCTGAATTCGCGGGAATTGGGGATGACCGCCAGGCGATCGATGCCGACCGGCTCGTAGAAAATATCATCGAGCGTCGCATCCCCGACCAGGAAATCGCCGAGTCCCAGATCGAACTGCAAGCCCATGTAGTTCGCGACCTGCGGGCGTTGTAAATCCAGATCCACGAGGGTGACCCAGGTATTCACGTCCTGGGCCATGGCAATCGCCATGTTGATCGCCGTCAATGTCTTGCCTTCTCCGGTGGTCGATCCGGTTACGGCGACGCTGTACCAACTTTTCGCGACCATCCGCTGCAAGACCCGAGTACGCAGCACCTTGTAGGCGCGCAGCGCCGCCTGGTCCTCGAGCTGAGGCAGGACGTGGTTACGCGCCATGGCCTGCGCGTTCACGTTGGCTTGCTTGAACTTTCGAGCATTCAGCGCGGGGTCCGCCGCCGGAACCTCGGCCCGCCGGATGGTGTCCTTGGCGACGCCGCGAGGTCGGGACTGTGGCGCGCTCGCGCCCTGTCGCTGGACCTTGCTCAGGGCATTTTCAATGATACTCATGTTTGATTTCCAATTCCCTCAGCGCACGACCAATCGAATCAACAGATACAACAACGGTATCCCGGCCACCAAGGACGTCACGGCGGCCATTGCCTGACGTGACTGCTTGCGCTTCGAGACGGTATTTTTAATTTTCGGAATGACACTCAGGGGTGACTCGTTCAAGGCCGCGCGGATATCGCGCGCGCCCCGGACCGTAGGATCCATGGCCTCGGCCATCAGTGTGCCCATAACCGCCACGACCAACGCACCGATCAGCCCCAGCATCGCGATCGCAATCCGCGATGGCTTCGCCGGCTTATCCGGCAGGACCGGCGGCTGCACGAGCGAGAATTTGTCGGACTCACCGGAAATGATCGAGGCGCTCTTCACGTCCGCTTCCTGACGGTGGGTGATGAGCTGATCGTATTGAGCGTGGGCCGTTCCAAGATCGCGAGAAATCGCCTGGTAGTTGCGCTCGACTTCGGGCGTCGATGCCATATGCGATTCCAGCCGGGTGCGCTGCGCGCGCAATTCACCATCCCGCGCCTGAAGCGCGCTGATCTGCGTATCCAACGAATGGATTTGAACCCGCAACTGAGAAACCATGGGAGAGGAATCCGCATCGCTGGTATCGGCCTTCTCGCCCGCCGCAATCCGCGCCTTCAGTTGGGCAATGCTCTTGATCAGCAGTTTGACATCGGGGTGATCTTCACTGTAGCGCTGCCGTGTTTCCGCCAGGACGGCCTCCTGTGACTGCAACTGGGACTTCAGCGAGTTGTCGGTCCCCACCGGGCCGCCGTGCTTCAGCGCAGCGATCTGGTGGCGCAAGGCAATCATGTCCGGATGGTCGGGAGAGTAGGTCAATGCCTTGGTATCGTATTCCGCCTGCAACGTCGCGAGACTCGCACCGGTGTTGGTCATCTGCGCCTGCGACAACTGCTGCTCGGCGAATATTCGGTTCTGCTGCAGTGTGGTGATCTCGCGTGCATTGGATGTCAGCTCTTGCTCGACCTGGTTGCGAACATTCAGGTTGGCCTGCGCCGTCTCGGGGAGCTGATCGAAATTCTGCTTCTTGAAATCCGCGAGCTTGGCCTCGAGGTCCGCAATCTTGGCGCGCACCCGGTCCGCTTCGGCCGCGTAGAAGGCGGACTGGCTCTTGGACTCGGTCAACGCATATTCGCGGCTGGCCCGTATGAAGGCATCGGCGGCCCATTTGGCCCCGCGAAACGCGAAGTCGGGATCCCGGTTTTCCACGGATACCGAAAATCCGCTATTGATCACCCGCTCGCGACCGTTTTCCGGATCGAGAATCTTCTCAGTCACCATCTCGGCGCGGATTTTGTCGGCCAGCTGCTTCATCGCCTCGCCCTGGGTCATGCCCGCGGGCAACGGCACCGTGTCGAACACGGTCTTCAAGCTGTCATGGCGAAGAACGAGCTGGGTCAAACCGGTTACGTAACGATCGGCGTAGGCGTCGTAGGAATCCGGACCGCGCCCCTGGAAGCCCTGATTCCCGGAAGCATCCTTCAGCTTGAAGACGGCGACGGAGCGATAAACGCTCGGCAGCGCAATGGCGAGAATCGCTGCCACGGCAAAGATCGGCACGCCCAGACCCAGCGCCAGGCGCCGGCGGCGCCGAAACGCCGAAAAGTAGTCCGCAAGACCGACATCTTTGGATTCCATCAGTCACTCATCCCCGGGGTAATTCATTTACCGCCCATAGTAAAGATCTTTGTCGCCGGCCGCCGTAACGCACGTCCACAATTCCAGTAGTCATTTGGATGCATTCTATGTAAAGCCTCCGAGTGCGCAGCTCCACTCAGTAGCCGATCCGCATCAGCGTGTCGTTTGCCGGCCTGTTGGGCTCGTAAACCAAGGAAAACATTACAGAATTCGATCCTGCGGCAGTGGCCCGCCCCTGCTTCAGGTTCGTGTAGGCATACTCCGGGAGCACCGAGAAGCTCTGCAGGATCCGCCATTCGAATCCGGCCGCGGCGCGACCGTATCTTTGGTTGACGAAGCTGGCCGAATTGCCGAGCGCGTCCTCCTTGATGCCCCGCAGTCCGACATAGCCGGACATCCTCACACTGAAGTGGTGCTCGAGGCGCAAGCGAAGCTCATTACGGGCAACCACCGCACCGGCTGAATTGGGGTTCACGCTGCGGGCCAGATCGACGAACAATTGGTCCGACACGAATTTGCGCGATACTCCCACGCCGCCGGCAAAACTGGTCGCGGAAGACCGGGTATTCGCCACGACGAGCTGGTTCGCGGACGGTGAATCGAATGTCGTGTGATCGACCCCAACCCTCGCGTAGGCCTCCAGCAGCTCCGATGGGCGCGTTCTCCATTCACCTTCCGCTCCATATGTTTCAGCCCCGGAACCTGATTCCGGCGACAGCTTCGCCGCGGTACCTCTGACTGTCACGGTTGACAGCGGCGTGGTGACGTACTGAAAGCCCAGGCTACCGGCGTAGTCCTTGAAGTTTTGGTTGTTGTTGACGATCTGCCGCGAGTACGAGATGTCCATGAATTGCGCGCGGACTTCGATCCGTTCCCGCGGCGCCAGGTCAAACAGCATGCTGGGCGTCAGGAACAGCAAATCCTGTCTGATTTTCTGATTGATCGTCGCGAGGTCCGCGCCACCTGTGTTCTGTCCAAGCGGCGTACCGACCTCGGTTCCCGGGAGGAAACTGCGCAGCACATCCTGGCGCCAATAAAAGCCATCGGCCGTGAAATGCGCGGTCAGCCAATCGTGTTCGAGCCGGGACGTGAGGAACTGGTCGTTGGACTGGTCCTGCGCATGTCCGGGATACAGCGTCGAGCGGATGCGCGGTGTAATCTCAAACCGGGTGCGCGGATCGGCAAAGCGGATTCTCACCCCCGCGTCGAGGATCCCTCCGGTAACACTGACACCCTGCGCGCCGCCCGAATCCAGGCCGTAGTTGTCATCATAGTTGGCGCCCAAAATGACACGGGGGTCGTAGTTCCACTGCCCCGCATGGGCGAGCTGACCTACACCGAGCGTTGCCGCGGGACCTGAGATCAACAGGCCGCGGACCAGTAGCGAACGAATTTGATTCATGGAGTTATGGAACGACTACGATGTCGCCGCTTTGCAATAGAACGTTCTCCTCGAGCTTGCGACCATTGGCGACATCCTTGTAGTCAAAGTGCAGAGCCGTTTGCGACGTTCCGGTGCGACGCAAAATCATGATGTTGCTCAGAGAAGCAAACGGGGTGGTACCCCCTGCCATACTGAGCGCCTGCATGACATCGACACGTGGGTTGACGATGAACTCACCGGGCTTCGCGACCTGCCCGATCACATACACTTTGTTACCGTGGATTTCGGCGACCGAAACGGACACCACCGGGTCTGAAATGTACTTCGACAGCCGCTGGGTCATGAGAGTCTGTAGATCGGCCACCGACTTGCCGCGCCCGTCCACTTCCCCGACCAGCGGGAAGGAGAATCCACCATCCGGGCGGATCAGCACCTGACCTTCCAACTGGGGCTCCTTCCATACGGACACCTTCAGAATATCGCCAGGTTTCACCGCATAGGTGGCGTCCTGGGCCGAAGCCACGGCGACACCTAGAAGGCACAACATTCCGATGCAAACTCGCGTCCACAACGCCATTACTCGCCCCTTACAATCCAAGCCTCTGGAGGGGTTAATTGTGGCACGCTTTTAGGTGTAGGATCGAGTCGGGGACGTTATTCTGACTTGGATCGCAGTTCGTCCGAGCCGGTTGACGTATTATCGCCACTTAACCATATCAGGATGAGCCGTGCTCCCCCGTCCAGAACTGTCGATTATCGTGCCTTTTTACAATGAAGAAGAAAGCATTCGTAAAATGTACAAGGCCATCATCGACGGCGTCGCACCGCTTGGCGTGACGTTTGAGATGGTTTTCGTTGACGACGGCAGCCGCGACAGGACCCTCGAAATAGCCACTGAGTTGGCGCGAGGCGACCCGCGGGTCCGGGTGGTGAAGTTCAGGCGCAATTACGGCCAGACGCCGGCCATGGCGGCAGGGATCGAACACGCCCGTGGCGACGTCCTCGTCACCATGGACGGCGACTTGCAAAACGACCCCAGCGATATCGGCCTGTTCCTTGCGAAGATGAACGAGGGCTATGACATCGTGGTTGGGTGGCGACACAACCGCCAGGACAAGCTGGTTTCCCGCAAGATTCCGTCCAAAATCGCCAACTGGCTGATCGGCAAAGTGACCGGGGTGCCGATCCGGGACAACGGCTGCTCGCTGAAGGCCTACCGGGGCTCCCTGATCAAGGAGGTGCCCCTGTACTCGGAAATGCATCGGTTCATCCCGGCCATGGCGTCCATCGCCGGGCCCAAGATTGCCGAGATCAAGGTGCGACACCACGCGCGCCAGTTCGGCCAGTCGAAGTATGGGCTGTCACGGATCTACAAGGTCCTCCTGGACCTGATGGTGATCAAGACCATCGCGGCCTTCACGTCGCGGCCGCTGCGTTGGTTCAGCTTGCTGTCCGTACCCATGTTGTCGATAGGAACGCTGGCCATCGGCTACAGCCTGTACTACGCAATGTTGAATGGCGGCTCGCTGCCCCTGCCCATCGCGGGTGCCGGCGTCATTTTCTTCAGCGCGTCCCTCGTCATGATGGCCAATGGCGCTCTCGGAGAGTTTGTTTATCACTTGGGCGACACGCGCGACAGTCACTTCGCGCGTCTGACCCAACGCGTTTTGAAGGGGCCGACGGCCGGCCAATGAGGTGTTGCGAATGTCTTCGGTAAAAGCGGGTGTTCAGTTGTCGGCCATTGTCCCGGTAGGCATCCGGCATACGGACATCCTTGCGCTCTATTCAGAGTACAAAGCCGCCGTCGCCAGCACGGGCCTGAGGTTCGAATTCATTTTCGTCCTCGATGGCAACTACCCCGTCATCGCCAGGGGCTTGGAGGATTTGATCGCCGCGGGCGAGAACATCACCGTCGTCGGCCTGACGCGCCTGTTCGGCGAGGCCACGGCTCTGATGGCCGGGTTCGAACACGCGGCCGGCGAACGCATCCTGACCCTACCCGCCTATCACCAGATCGTCAGCACGGAAATCGTCAAGCTCGTCGCCGCGCTCGATTCAACGGATGTCGCCATCGGCGTGCGCGAGCCGCGCTCGGAGGCCTGGCACGAGCGGATTCGGCGCAGGGCTTTTCACGGTCTGGTGGGCTCGGTCACTGGAATGAAGCTGCGCGACCTGGGATGCAGCGCTCGCGCGCTACGCCGGCGTGTGCTCGAGGAAATCTCACTGTACGGCGACCAACATCGGTTCCTGCCGATACTGGCCAATCGCCAGGGCTTTCGGGTCGCGGAAATTGAGGTCGCGCAATCGCCCCAGGATCGTTTCGAGGGGGTCTACCAGCCGCGCGAGTACCTGCATCGGATCCTGGATATCGTTACGGTCTTCTTTCTGGTGCGATTCACCAAGAAGCCGCTGCGATTCTTCGGCATGGTGGGCGTCATCATTTTCAGCATCGGCTCGCTCCTGACTTTGTGGCTGGTTGCCGATCGCGCGATCTTCGGACATGCGCTCGCGGACCGGCCGGCGCTGTTGCTCACCTCGCTCATGGTCGTGCTGGGCTTGCAGTTGTTTGCGCTGGGCCTGCTGGGGGAATTGATCATCTTCACGCACGCGCGCGCCATCAAGGACTATCAGGTCGAGAAGGTGATCGAGTTCAGCGCTGAATCGAGCGCCGCGAGCATCCAGCCCCTCGCTCGTCGGCTGGCCGGAGACTGATGCTCCAGCCGCCGTTCGACGATGCTTGAATTTCGACCTCCGCGCAGCGAAACGCCCGCCCCGCGGGCGGTTGCCGACCCATGGTCGAGCCGTCAATGAGAGCACCAGCAGCGATCTCATCGCGCACCCCATCCCACATTGGGTTGATTGCGGCGCTTCCTGTCATCGCCGCTATCTATTACAGCTACGCGCCCTCATCGGTGCCGCTGGTGATGGGCGACACCGCCAGCTACATCAACTTCTTCCCCGATCGCCCGATCGGTTATCCGTTGTTCTTGTATTTGATCAAGCTGACCTTCGGCCAGTACGACGCGGTTCCCTACATTCAGGTATCCGCATATTGCACAGCCGCGGGGCTGCTCGGCTATGGCATTTCGCGGTCGTTGCGCTCGTCCGCCCCGGCCTTGGTGGTCGAGGCCGGGATCCTGTTGTACCCGGGCCCGATCAGCCTCGCTCAATCGCTGCTGTCGGATTCTCTTTCGGCCACGACCATCATCCTATTCGCGGTTGGTTTGATTCGATTTGCCGACCAACCCTCGGTGCGGCGCTTTGCCGCGGCCTGCGTCGTGGTGGCGTTGGCTGTCACCTTGCGGCCCGTCAATATCGCGCTGTTGCCGGTGCTCGGCATCGCCGGCTGCCTCTACAGGCGGGAATTCTCCAAGCCAGGCTGGAAAGTCGCTCTGACCGCAGGGGCCATCGTGTTCGCCGGCATGGCGGTAACCCCTCTGGCCAATTATTTCATCCACGGCGCCCTGGGGGCGGGCTCTCCGTTCGCCCGCGGGCTGGTGCAGAAAGTCATGTTCATTCAGCCGCAGGCAAATCGGTCGCGTCGCCCGGAATGCGGCTCCGACTTCATCGATTCCGTGATCGATCCGGTGAATGCCTATTTGCGCACCGTGCCGAGCGACTTTCGGGATCTGCTGCGATTCGATTACAGCCAGGTGCTCAGATTCGAGGTGATATTGCCGGGTCTGGCGGCATCTGTAAGGCATCCGTCGGCGGAAACGGACCGGTTGCTCATGTGCTATACGATCCAGCGTTTGAGTGAGAATCCGACGGTGCTGGCGACACAGAGCGCCCGCGAATATTGGAATCTCGTTTCAAATTACACCTTCATCGATCAGGCCCACCGCGAACCCATGCTCGCGTTCCTGCGCGAACATCCGCCCGTCTTGCCCCCGGGCTTCGAGCTGTCGCCGGCTACGGGACCGGTGGCCGCCCATCACGGTGCGACCAAGCGGATCAGCGAGGTGTATTTCGAGCCACCGAAACCGCGAAACCGGCTGCTCCTCCGGGGTCTACAGGCGGTTCAAATCCTCGGCGCCACGATCGCAGCGTTTTTCACGATCGAGCTCGGCTTTTGCTTCCGCAGCCGACCCGCGCCGGAACGAGCAATGACCGGTCTCATCGCGCTCAGCGCGCAGGCGCTGCTGTTGGCGACATCGGTCGCCGAAATGGCCCAACCCCGCTATCTGTTTCCGGTCTGGCCGCTGCTGTGGACCGTGCTTGCGCTGGGGGCGTTTCGCTTCAGCGTGAATCGAAAGGCGGTCTGACACTAAATCCAGCGGCGAATCAAACGCAACGACGGCTGCTCCACCCAGCGGTAGCTCAAAACGCCGGCAATACTGCTCGCGACCAACATCGTGGCGATGAAGCCGCCCGCCCATGAGGCCCCCACCAGCCTCATCCAGACATAAATCCCGGGACCGACCAGGAACCCGTGCACCAAATAGATGCTGTATGAAGCGTCGCCGAGCAAATAGATAGTGGGTCGGCTACGGCGCTCGTCCGCGGTCACGCCCGACGCCAAGGCGCAAAAGGCGACGGCCGCAAAGCACACGCACGCCATTCCCATCAACCCCGGATCGGAATGCGGGCGTACGGCGGCGAACCCCAGATAACCACCGACCCCTATCACCGCCATGACGAGACCCGAACGGGCTCCCCAACGAACCGCTCGTTGCGCATCCAGGAGTCGGATTCTCAGCACCCCCAGGACAATCCCCCCGGCGAAAAACAGCACAATGGAATTTCCCCAATAGCCGATGATATTTCCGAGCGGCCCGTGCAGATGACCTCCGAAACCCATACCGACCACACTGACGAGCACGAGGAGTGAACCGACCACTACGGTTAGCCCTCGGTATGCGCCGAACACCAGCGAAGCGGCAAACAAAGCGTAGAAAAACATTTCGTAGTTCAACGTCCATCCCAGACCGTAGACCGGCTGGAGGACGCCGCGCGCGTCTGGCCAGGGAATAAAGCAGAACGACAGCACGACGAACAGCGCTGCCGGCGCCCGACCTTGAAGCATCAAATGAAGCGTGAAAATCACGGTGGTCAGCCAATACAGGGGCACGATTCTGGACAGTCGCTTGCGCAGAAAAATGGCCGGTGCGCCGCCCGTCCCGAACTTGTCAAAGGTCGTGACGGTCATGATGAATCCGCTGATGAGAAAGAAGATCTTCACGCCCGAGCCGCCGCACAGGTTGGCAAGAACCCGTTCACTGCTGGCGAGGATGCCCTTGTCGATCAGAATCGACAGCGAATGATCCACGACGACGAGCAGTGCCGCGACGGCGCGCAATCCCTGAATTGCATCCACCTTCAGGGTCCGGGAAGGCGACACCGATGGATCGCCGGCACGCGGGTTTGAAATGGAAATCTCTCCGTCCACTCGATTTGTCGAATACCCGCAAAGACGGGCTGCTTGGGCAGCGCAGCGGCGCCTCACCGGCCGCCGCGCCGGTCGCCGTTGAGCCCGCGATTCTACCGTCAAACGTGCATTTTTGTGGTGCAACTGCCGCACAGCCACGGTGCCAGCGCGAGCTGGCTCCGGCCGTTGCGCCGCGGGGTTGTTCTGATAATCTCGAGACCCTTGGCATGATCTTTGCGGCAGTCGCTGAAGCACCAGAGGGCGTGGTGCACGAGGCACCCACCGGAGCAACCATGTTCAGAAAACGGCGACTGTTGTTCAACGCGTTGACATACATCCCCGGTGCCGAGCAAATCCCGGTCGTGAAGCGAATACTCAATCGGCGCGTCACGGGAACGGGCGGCAGTACGTCTGCGCGCTATTGCTATTCGGTCTGGCTGCGACACCTGGTGCTGGCGGGAGAAAGCGGCCAAAACACCCATCCTCTGGCGGTCGCGGAGCTCGGACCAGGCGATTCGCTCGGCGTGGGGATCGCAGCGCTCCTGACGGGTGCGCGGCGCTATTTCGCGTTCGACGTCGTCGCTCACGCCAACGCCGAGAGGAACATTGCCGTTCTGGATGCATTGGTGGAGCTATTCGAGGCAAGAGCTGCGATCCCCGATAACCATGAATTCCCGCAAGTCAGCCCGCAACTGCGGCAATATGATTTTCCACATTCAATTTTGAGTGATGCGCGTTTGAGTCTCACGCTCGCTCCCGAGCGCATAGAAGCGATCCGCCAGTCGTTGCGTTGCTGCACCTCGCCGACATCCATGGTGCAGTATCGGACATCCTGGGACACGGAAGACGGCGTGGAAGCCGGGTCGATTGACATGATTTTTTCCCAGGCAGTGCTCGAGCATGTCGATCGGTTGGAAGAGGCGTACCGGGCGATGCACCGCTGGCTGGCACCGCAGGGCTTCATGTCGCATGAAATCGACTTGAAATGCCACGGCTGGGCGCCTGAATGGAATGGCCATTGGCGCTATTCGGACGCCATGTGGAAATTGATTCGCGGCAAGGATTCGTGGTTCATCAATCGCGAACCCCCGGCAACGCACTTGCGACTGCTAGAGAGTCAAGGGTATCGGATCGTCCGCTGCGATCGAGAAAAAAAGCCGACCGAGCTCACACCGCACCGGCTGGCCAAACGCTACCGCTCTATGTCCCAAACCGATCTGGAAACCAGTGAATTGTTCGTGCAGGCCGTAAAAAGCTGAAGGGCCCATCGCGTGCGGAGCTGCGCGTCCACCCGCCTCTTCGCCTCGGGACCGGCCTTGATAGGAGTTTGACTGTTGAATATGGAAACCTCGGTCTCTCGAGTGCTGCCGAGAGAGCGTCTCGACCGCAATCCCCGGATTGCGGTTCTCATTCCCTGTCTCAACGAGGCAGTTGCGATCCGGGCTGTCATCGATGGCTTCCGGCGGTCACTGCCGGAAGCCACGATATTTGTTTACGACAACGCATCGACCGACAACACGGCTGAGGTTGCCCGCACTTCGGGCGCCGTAGTCCGAGTGGAACCGTTGCGAGGCAAGGGAAATGTCATTCGCCGGATGTTCGCGGACGTCGAAGCGGATGTTTACGTCCTGGTGGACGGCGATGACACCTACGATGCAGCGAGCGCTCCGGAGTTGGTCGAGCTGCTGGTCAGCGGCTCCATGGACATGGTAAACGCGGCGCGCGTTTCGCAGATCAGCGAGGCCTACCGCCCGGGACACCGATTCGGCAATGCTCTGTTGACCCGACTCGTGGCACTGGCTTTTGGAAATCGGCTTTCGGACCTGCTGTCCGGGTATCGCGTATTCTCGCGACGCTTTGTGAAGAGCTTCCCCGCGCTGTCCACCGGTTTTGAGACCGAGACGGAATTATCGATTCATGCGTTGCAACTGAGGATGCCGATCGCGGAAGTCGCCGTGGCGTATAAGGATCGGCCCAAGGGCTCACTCAGCAAATTGAACACGTATCGGGACGGCCTGCGGATTCTGCGCACCATCGTTTATCTGGTCAAGGAAGAGAAGCCGCTGGCCTTTTTTTCCGTGGTCGCCGCCGCGTTGGCGCTCCTTTCATTGGGACTGGGTGTTCCCGTCATCCTGGAATTCGGCCGGACGGGCCTGGTTCCACGATTTCCGACGGCATTGTTGGCGGCCGCCCTCATGATATTGAGCTTCCTGTCATTCAGTTGCGGGCTGATCCTGGATACGGTCACCCGGGGTCGCATCGAGACCAAGCGTCTCGGTTATCTGTCGATCCCGGTTCGGTACAATCCGATTCGTCGGCCGGGCGATCTGCCGTAGCATCTTCCGTGTTCAAGATCGATGCGCTGCGACGCACCCCGAAACTGTTTCAATTTGCCGTCGTCGGGTGCATCGGCTTTTGCGTCGACGCCGGCGTCCTCTACACGGTCTTCTACGCGTTCGACAGCGGATATTATTTTGGTCGGTTGATTTCGTATCTGTGCGCAGCGTCCGTAACCTGGATGCTGAATCGGTACATTACTTTCTTTGAATCACGCAGCCGCAATCGACTCAGCGAATGGGGGCGATTTTTGTTTTTCAACACGGGGGGCGGCGCTGTCAACTACGGTGTTTACGCACTCGTCGTTCACTCCAGCAAACACTCGCCGTCGACACCCGCATTGGCTATCGCAGCGGGCTCGCTGGCGGGTTTGATGGTCAACTATTCCTTGTCCAAATGGATCGTCTTCCGCAGTCACCACAGACAACCGCAGCAGAACCCTCTATGAGTCCTGCCGCGGGGTGATGATTTTCGTTATTGCACAGTCAGCGAGCTCGGCGGCAGCGGACGCTTCGATGGAGCGCTCACCGGCGAGGTTCGCAACAGGATGATTCCATCGCGATCCTTCAAAGTGACGGTGGTCACAGTCTGACCATTGTTCGTCGCGGGATCCTGTTGACCCGATACTTTCACGAACTGGGACTCGAGCGTGACGGTTTGCGCCCCGTTGCCCCTGGGGTTGACCAGGGCAATGCCATTCTCGAAGTCGCGCCGATAAACTCCGTTTTGCCATGCCGTCGTCGACGGGTTGGTCACCGCCTTGCCGAGCTTCACATTGAACTCGTCAAACCAGAATGTCCCGGAGTAGGCGTTGGACGCGAGGGAGAACGTGTAATAACCATTATCCATCAGGCAGGAGGTGAAACCGTAGCGAAACGCCTGATAGTCGTTCGCCACCCCGACCTGCCCGAACATCACCAGCTTGGGGGCAATGGTCGCGGACAATATGGCCCGATACTCGCGCATCATCTCGCTCCAGGAACCCCAGGTCTCCGGCGAGTAAGAGAAGCCGATCAGGGCCTCGATCAAGCCGCCATTCAACACGCCCGACAGGTAGGACAGGTTGGACGTCGACTGCCCCCAATCGGTGACATTGCCCACCTGGTATTTGCCCGGCATTTGTTGATTCAGGACCTGAAAATGCCGGTTGTACCCCTGTCGATACCACTGCTGGACCGTCGGATCGCTGGATGAGTCGGAAACGCCGTCCAGATTCCAGTCGCCATTGACGCGGGGCTTCCAGAATACGTTGTCGGTGAAAAAGCCGTCGATCGCCGGACTCGGCACGTAGTACTGCTGCACAGCCCACTTGGCGTACCATTCGACCCAACGATCCCCGTTCGAATCCGGCTTCGCGAACAGCGTGTTGTTCACTTCAGTCGTGCCGGCAAACGCCGAAGCGACCTTCGTACCCGACTGCGACGCGGGGTACAGCCACCATTTCTGCGCATTGACCTTGTTGATCAACGGGGCCACCGCGCTCTGGTTGTTGTAGATCTCGTTGTTGCTGATGTACAGGAACACGAGCTCGTTCGGGTTGATGTTCTTGATGGCCTGCACCGACTGCTGCATGGTCTTGGTGCCGTCGCCGGACCAGCCCGGATACACGCTAAACATGGCAATGTTGTACCTGGCGAGCCGCGCTTCAAAATCGGCGTTGTCGTAATTCTGCGGCTGGGAGAAATTCACAGTTGCAATGCGGGGAAAGGGTGGCTCGGTAAACGCCAGCACCGAACTGGAAAATACGGTCGCCAGGCACATCAAAAAAGCGCGACTCAAACGCATCTCGATCATCCTCGTGTAATCAACTGAGGGCGGGACACCGCAACATCATTCGCAGTCCCCTCCGGGCGGGAATTTATACAGCACAAGATTGACAATAGCATCGTGTCTCAACTTGGGGACACTCGGCATCAGGCTGGATTCCCGCTGGAATGTGCGCTGGTCGACAGAATTGTCATCAATTCGTCACAGAGCCATAAACTTGCGAGTACCGGCGGGCCAACCCACTCCAGATGTAGTTGGCTCGAACGCGCTGCACAGCGGCGTATCCCATTCGCCGCCTGAGGTCCGCATCATTCAGCAAATGTTCCATCGCCGCTGCCAACAGCTCCACATGTTGTAACGGATGGGTGCCCAGGACCTTCAATCCCGTGACACCGTCGGCAATCAGATCGCGCGGCCCGCCCCAATCGGCTGCGATCACGGGTTTCCACGCGGCCATGGCTTCCAGGTTGACGTGACCGAAAGCTTCACGGAGCGCGGGAAATACGCAGAACAGCGCTCGACTCATCAAGGATCGGTTCTGCTCTCTTGAAACATTTCCCATGAGCCGCACGCGCTTGCTCAGCGCCAACTTCTCAATCAACACTGTCAGTTCCGCCCGTTTCGGACCCTCGCCGGTGATTACGAGTTGCACGTCTGTTTCGCGCAGCAGCGCGAACGCCTTGATCAATAGATCCGTCGCCTTGTACTCGATGAGCCGCCCGCTGCAGAAAATGTAAGGCTCCTCGGTCGGGGCGGCCGGCAGAATGGCTCCTTCCGGGATGCCTTCGGGGATGACGAGGACCTTGTCGCGATATCTGTCCGGTATGAGCTCGGCGGTCATCGTCGTCGTGACCACGATCCGATCCGCACTGCGCAGAGTGAACAGCATCGTGGGGTCCAGTCTCAGCCTGGGCCGGTCCAACAGCCGCAGTGCATTCACGAGATTGTTCGGCCGCCCGTAGGACTCGAACCCGGGCGGATACGGCACGCTCCCGCCGATCGGCCCCCAGATGAAGGGTCGCCGCAGTGCTCCGAAAAAACTGGGAACACGGATCACTATCGGCGACACGTGGTGCAACAACGCGAAGCGCCGCCGCAATCTACCCATGGTCGCGAGCGAGCGAACGGAATATTCCAGATAGTTGGCGGGCGAGAAATACGCGACCTCGGTATTCGTCGAGCAGCGTACTCCCAGTACCCCATATCCATACGTCAGCCGCTTCAGAGCCGCGGTAAGAACGGTGATCCGGTGGCCGAGCCCCCGCATCCCGGCCACGAGCTGCGCGGCCGTATAGCCCTCTGAAACTCCATCAGGCTGGTAAGTATGGGCCGATACCAACACCCGCCCGACACTCGAAGCCTCGTGGTCCCCATGTGTCATGCTGCGCGCTCACGTCCACACAGTGCAGCAATATATGGCGCCAGTATTCGATCTTCGTCAAAGTGTCGCCGCATATAGGCGATACAGCGTTCACTCGCGGCCTGCCAGCTCTCACGGCTCGAAGTCAGCTCCAGAACCTTGGAACGCAGCTCCTCCATGCTGTGCACCGCGGCACCGAGGCCCTCCCGCTCTATGACGCCGTCGGGATCGAAGAACGCCACGACCGGCGTACCGCGCGACCAGGCTTGCAGGTATGAATTCGGAAATCCTTCGATGTCCGACGTGTTCATGAAGACGCGGGCGTTGGCAAAGAAGTCGTTCACATCGTGGTATGGGACCTGACCGTGGAACGTCACATTCGGCAAGGAGGTAGCGCGTTGGCGAACGGTGTCGAAGAGCTCCGACGAATCACTGATCCGGCCGCCGACCATATGGACGGAAAGATCCGGCGTGCGCTCGGCGAGATCCAAGGCGAGATCGGGCCGTTTCAATTGCCGCAGGTTGCTCACCCAGAGAACCGGCATCGTGCGCGCTTCAAACTCCGTGATGGCCGCCGGCATGTCAACCAGCATCGGCGCCAGGGTGCTGGACAGCCCGTAATTGCGCTGCATGGTTTCCTGCTGATGCACGCTTTGAACGAGAATCGAGGCGGAATTGCGCAGCCCAACCTCGTACAGATATCGGTCCCGCCGATAATTGCGGTCGATCAAGAGCTTCTCCGGCTCACAATCCATGTCGCTGGCGACCCGAAACACCAGCCTGCGTCGATGGCGGCGCGCGAACATAGCAGCGAGCCCGACCCGAAAACTGGCACAGCTCAGATAGTAGGCGTCTGCATCCGCGCGCTCCAACGCGGACCACATCCCGGTCCAGCGCGGATGAAAGAAGCGCAGCAGCGGCAGGCCGTCTTCGGATCGATATGCCTTGAAAACCTTGACACCGTCCCAAACAGCGCCATCTTGCTGTCCGTAGTCGAGGACCACCATTGAAACGTCGTACCCGCGCGCGCTCAGTGCGCGTGCCAACAACGTATGCTGCACCTCTTCGCCGCCGATTCCGTACTGGTTGTATTCACGGGCCAGAACGGCAAGGTTCTGCAATCCCACAAAACAGATCCGTTTACTCATGTTGATCGCCAAAGATCATGTTTTGAGGGCGGGGGAACCACCCACCAGGCGTTCGCGTACCCGCTCGAAGATAACGTGTGCTTCCCGTACCCGTAAAAGCCACAGCAACAATGCGTAGACCGGCAGATAGACAGCGGAAGCAAGCACCACACCAAGCAGTTTGAATCGATCGGTCAGGAAGTCGCCATAGGTCAGAATCAGCGGAATCGCGGCGGCGATCGCCACTTTGGACAGCTCGCGCCATGGGATGAAGTGCCGTGCCGATGTCTCGTAGAGATGCGTGGTGCACCACCCGAGATAAGCGCCCTGCAGCCAGCTGGAAATCACATAGGCACCGGTCACTCCGATCAGCCCCCATCGCGGCACCAGAACGATCAGTAGAGCGAGGTTGACGACGATGGCCGCGACATCGCCATACAAAAAGTATCGTGTCTTATTGATGGCCCTGAGAGCCATCGGAAAATCGAAACACTCGCGGATCAATACGATGAGGAAGATCCGCATCACAGGGACAGCCGATTCATAGCTGCTGGAAAACACGGTCACGATGAGCGTGTGGGCGAAGCGCTCGATGAGGACGCCGATGGGCAGCAACAATATCGCCGCCATCACCGTACCCCGCTGCCAAAGCAAGACCGCCTCGTCCCGCGAGGAAACACCGCGATTGACCATCGCGGGAAGCAGAGCATCGGACAGCGAGTTCCGCAACGTGATGATGATGGGCTCGACGTACGTGCCGATCGTGTAGTGCGCGAGCGCCGCGGGCCCCATCGCCTTGGCTACGAAAATGTTGGCGGCGTAGCGGTTCAACATGCCGAGCAGATTGGAGCCCCCTGCCGGCAGGCAAAAGTGCAGCATGCGGCTCCAATCGCCGGGCTGGGTCGGCGTGGTATGCTTGCCGGCGATGACCCAGGCGATCGCGGAGGCGCCCAGGCGAACCCCCTCCAGCACCACCAGCCCCCAGATGACGGCATCGATACTGTGGAAGAAATACGCCATGGCAATGACCACCGACATGCGCGCGATCAGGCGCCCGCTCGTATAGGCGAACACCCCGATGGGCTGCCGTGTCGCAAGCCACAGGTACTCCCAGAAATCGAGGTTCGCGTACAGCAGAACGTAAATGGAGAGTGGCAACAAGTGCTGGCCGATCACCCGGCCGCCGCTCACCCAGTCGGCGGCCACGGTGCAAGTCACTACCACCGCGCTCGCAATCGCGACCAACTGAACGGCTTGCCGGACGTATTGCCAGGTGCGCTTCGGGTCTCCCGGTACGAAGTACAACAGGCTATTGGGGATATTGAACGCCGCGAACGAGAGCAACAGAGTGGAATAGACCAGAAACTCGCGATAGCGCCCGAAATCGCCGACCGACAACAGGCGTACGAGCACGACCGGGCTGAGCAGCAGCAAACCATAGTTCGCAAACCGCGAGAGCGAGACGACCAGCGCTTGTTTGGCAATTCCAGCCATGAGTCGCCGGGCCTTCAGCGCGCGGCGTCGGTGCCGGGCGGATCGGCTTTCAACACCTCGGTCAGCCCGTCGCGGCCGAGATGAATACGCTTGAAGGCCGCCGACCTCAGAACTTCGTAAATGCCGTTGCTGCGAATGAAACGCCGATCGTCAGCCTGGTCCTCGCCGGTGCCGATGACATAGACGGCGCCGCGCCCGGGTCGGTTCAGGATCTCTTGGAGCCCCGCACCGGTGTCGATAACCGGCGTGTGCGTATAAATGTCGAGCACCCGGCCATTCACGTCCTGCTCGTAGTCGATGGCGGTGTTGCGACCGTAGAGCCAATAGTCCACGTGGCCCAGGTAGTAGGTTTGCTCGATGACATCCTCGGCGATGACGATGTCACGAGGGCCGATCGACAATGACTTCATGAAGGCGGCAGCGCCTTGGTGGTCCGGATGGATCGTGTACCCCGCGTTGACCACACGGGCGACGCCCGCCGGGTTAACGACGACGACGCAAGCCAAGGCCGCGAGGGCCACCGACCAGCCCGAGCCGCGCGATGTCGGGGGCACCGCCGACTGTCCCGCTCCTGCAGGCGCTGCCTGGTTGCGCGCACCGGGCCATGCGGAAAATGCACAGAGCAACAGCGGCAGTAACGCGAACTCTGTGTACCGCGGCTCCGGATACCAGGTGAACAGACCCAATCCCAGAAGTGGCAGCCACGTGCTCAACAGGAAAAACAGCCAGACATCGCCGATCTTTCTTCCCGTGAACAGGTGCGAGAGCACGCTGATGAGGCCCACCGCGATAATCAAACCGGCGCCCGGCGAATACGCCGCCAGGTTGAGATAGGTCCAGACGCTGGGCAATCCCATCATCGCGCCGATGATCTTGCGCAGCGAGGGCACACCGGCCGCGTGCAGCGCATAGATCTGCACCGCCGCGATCGCCACGACCACGGCGGCGAGAATCGCGAGCCGCTGAAACGAAACACCGCCATTACGTTGTGCCAGCAGGATGCCGGCAATCAACAGGATGATTCCGACGTGGTAGCAGAACATGACGAGGCCCGTGAGCCCGGCGAATACGAGCAACGCCGCGACCAGAGTGACGCGGTTGAACCTACCGCGCCGGGCGATGAAAACGGCCAGGGCGGCGGCCACCGCTTCCGCGAGGATGACCCAGAGCGCGGCCCCGTGAAAGTTGTGCCAGCCCCAGGTTCGATCCGCCACGACCTTCTCGATTCCGTGCGACTCAGGGTGGGGAGGATAGAAACTGGAGACCCAGTGACTCACCCCTTCAAAGCCGCCGACAATCACGGCAAAGGCAATCGCGCCCCAGATCAACCGCCGCCGGTCCGCGTGCAACAGCCCTGGAAAAAACACGATGAAGGCGCCGAACACCGCGAGCACGTGGAACTGGATTCCAACCAACATGACGATCAGGGCGCCCCACAGAAACACCAGCTCATTGGTGCGTTCCCAGGCGAAGACCAGCGCCGTATAGCCGGCGAGGCAGGCAATCAGGAAGATGTACATCCGCGCTTCCTGCGAGTCCGCGATCAGTCCGGGCAGGAAGGCGACCGCGGCGACGAACGCGATATTCCAGGCCGGCTTCAGAAACCGGCGGCCATAGGGATACGCCAGGATGACGAGCAGAATGCCGCAGATCACCGAGGGGATGCGCATGGCCCACGCGGACTCCCCGAAGACCCACATCGAGCCCGCCATCATGTAGAGCTGGGCGATTCCGCGAGCGTAGAACATGCCGCTCGGAAAATAGGACGTGCCAAACTTCAGGATATGGGTGGCCGGCAACGCCATCGTGTCTTCGTCGCCCTCGAGCCCCCAACCGTCCAATCCCCATAGTCGAACGGCCGTCGCGGCACCGACGATGAGGAGGATCGCGAGCCACTCCCAAGGCCGAGTACCGGCGGATCGCGGAGTCACGGCGAACAGGGAAGAGAAACCGCTCAGGGCTCGATCGGCGCGTGCAATGAGGCTATTTGGCATAGGGAACGATTGATGTGAAACACGCCATTATGGGCCAAGCAGGCGGCGCGCAGCGTGAGGTGGGTTCACAAGGCACCGCGACCCGCTTAGATTCGGTTATTATGTAGTTCTTTCAACGGGTTGCAATTTAAATCCAGATCGCTTCTGCTTCCATCGGCCCCTTCCACCTGCAGCTCGGCAACCCCCTCAGATCCATGAGCTCCGCACGAATCAACATCCTGCTCATCGTAAGCTCGTTATGCGTTGGCGGCGCTGAAAAGCATACTGTCACGCTCGCCAATCGCCTGAGCTCGGACGAGCTCGAAACCCACTTATGTTACCTGAAACCCCCCGAAGCCTTGCTTCCTCAGGTCGATCACCCGTTACGCGAGCGTGTACTGAGCCTCGGGGTGAGTCGCCGGATAGACCGATCCGCCATCAAGCGACTTCGCAACTACATTCGCGATCACGCAATCGACGTTGTCATCGCCACCAACGAATACCCCGTCCTGTATGCACAACTTGCCCTGCTCGGGAACCATCGACCTACGCAAGTCATCGAGGTGTTCCACACGACCGACTACGACCGGCTCAAGAGCAAGCTCCAGATGCTGCTCTACCGACCGCTGTTCCGGCGCTGTGATCTTCTGGTCTATGTGAGCGACAAACAAAGAGTGCAGTGGCAAGCAAAGGGTCTGCATGGCAGGCGTGACATCGTTATCCACAACGGAGTGGACCTTCAACGGTTCCAGGGATTCGACGATGAGGCGCAGAGCGCCGCCTTGCGCCGAGCGTATGGATTCTCGGCGGAAACTTACATAGTGGGTATTTGCGCGGCCCTGCGCCCCGAAAAGGCACACATGGATCTTCTGGAAGCCCTGCGGCGCCTGCATGATCGAGGCATCGCCGCGAAGGCGCTCTTCATCGGCGATGGGCCGGAGCGCGCCAACATCGAGCGTGGGATCGCGAGTTTGAATCTGTCCGGGTCCGTGGTGATCACGGGGTTCAAGGACGATGTGCGCCCCTTCCTGGCGATTTGCGATGTAGTGGCTTTGACCTCCCACGCGGTGGAGACATTCTCAATCGCGGCGCTCGAGGCGATGGCCATGGCCAAACCACTCGTCTTGACGCGTATTGGGGGCGCCGAGGAGCAGGTCTGCGAGGGTCAGAACGGCTTCGTCTATCCACCGGGCGACATTGAATCGCTGACGCAGAAGCTAGCAGCTCTGCAAGACTCAAAATTGCGGCGGGAAATGGGCACGGCGTCCAGGCAGAGAGTCACCGCACTGTTCTCGGAACAGCGCATGCTCGACCGATTCAGCTCGGAAATCCGGGAACTGGCGCGACAGCGGGCCGCCCGCTGATCCCCTATCGGGAGCGCTCCCGAATCAATTGGCCCAGCGCCTTCACAACGAAGATGGAATTGGTCTGCAGGTAGCGCTTGGTGAGCCTTCGGGGCTCCGAGACCATCCGGTGCAGCCATTCCAGTCCATGCGTCTGCATCCAGGAAGGGGCCCGCTTCAAAGTGCCCGCGTGGTAGTCGAAAGCCGCGCCCACCCCAATCATCACGGCCTGGATCCGGTCGCGATGCTCGGCCATCCACTTTTCCTGTTTGGGACAACCGAGGCTGACCCAAACGGTGCCCGCTCCGGAGGCATTGATCGCCGCCACCGCTTCGGCATCCTCTTGCTCGCTCATGGGACGAAACGGCGGCGAAATCGCTCCCGCAATTCGCAAGGAGGGAAAGCGCACGCGCAGCCGATCTTGCAGAATCGCCAAGGTTTCGTTGGTGTTACCGAAGAGGAAGACGCTCTCATTGCGCGCGGCCGCGATCTCGAAGTATTTCAGCATGAGATCCGGACCATTGATGCGGCGCTGCCCCTTGAAACCGAGGACTCGCAACATCCAGGCGATCGGCGCCCCGTCCGGGGTCGCGAGATCCGCCTGATTGATGATCCGCTCAAAACCGCGATCCTGGGTCGCCGTCACGACCGAGTGCACATTGCAAATGCAGACGTACCGGCTCTCACGCCGGCCGGCCCAGCTCGATATGCGGTCCAGGGCCTCGGACCAGGAAATACCGTCAATGCGGGCGCTCAATACCCGCCGGACGTGGCGTTCGAAACGAATGCCCTCCTCCGGACCGATACCGGCCACCGCCGCCCTATTCAAAATCTCATCTCCAGATAGCTCCTGGATATGCTAGCGCGAGATGTAAACGATTCGCTGATATGCTGCTCCCAATATCGGAATCATGCCCTCAGCAGGGACTTCCTGCCTGAAAACGATGATTTCTATAGATATTCTCGAGAACAATTTGGGGACGATAGTCCTTTACTGCCGATTCGCACGGCACTCCTCGAAGGTCTTCGACCGCGTTCAACGCGGCCAAGATCGCCTCGGCGAAGGCCGCAGCCGACCGATCAGGACTGATTCGGCCATTGATTCCCTCCTTGACGACCAGGCGTACTTCACCGACGTCCGTAGTGACAACCGGCAATCCGGTCGCCAGCGCCTCGAGCATCGCAATGGGCATGCCCTCATAGGCTGATGTCAGCACGTACAGATCCGCGGCGCGCAGGATCGCGGCGATTTGGGGCGGCGGACGCACTCCCATGAACTGGATCCGCTGAGACATATTTCGCACCCGTGCCGCCTCCTCGACCCGGGACCGCAATACCCCGTCACCCACGATCAGCAGAAAAATCCTCGGATTGCGCGCCACGCACGATTCCAGCGCCTCGATCAGGAGCAACGGATCCTTTTGCTGATCGAGCCTGCCGACGAATACCAGCAGGCGGGCATCGGCGGGCAGACGATTCCGGGACCTGAAATCCGCGCGCTCCCGCATCCGTTCTGCTTCCGAGGACGGGGGGGCGAAGACCGTTGAATCGACCCAGGTGGGAATGAACGAAAACCGCTCGGCCAGATCGGGATACAGGCGCCGATAGCGCTGCACCGCCGATTGCCGCACCGCGAAGATGTGCCGCATTCCAGCAAATGCCCGCTTCTCCATCAGCTCGTACATCCAGGGCGCACGACGCCACAAGATGTCGCTGTTCGGGTCCCTGATGACGGACATGTCCTGATGCAGCAGGACATTCTTCGGGCGAGGGTCGCCGCCGAACAGCAGACTGGGCTCGATCCGTTGGAAATCCAGGATCGCACAATTATTCAGCAAGCCCCGATGGCGCACCCGATTCAAGGCAAACAGGTAACGGACGGTCAGCGGAACCAACCCGCGACCGGCGCGCGGGTCCACGGAGACCACCGGCAGATAGCTGTTCTCGCCATTGATGGACTCCACCGCCGCCGGCACTCCCAGCGGGCGCGCCACGGAATCGCTCGTCGCACCGAACAACGAGTAGTGGATATCGGGCGGCGCGAATTTCAGAACACCGCGAATGAAGGCGTCAATACCGCTGGGAACGTGTCCGACCGGGTCGATCGGATGGAGAATGGCGACATTGATTGCGGACATGAGCAATCCGACGCTAACGACGTGCCGTATCCATGTTGGAGACGTACCAGTCATAAGTGGCTCGAATGCCTTCCGCGAGCGGCGTCCGCGCCCGCCAACCGAGCCGTGTCAGCCGGCTGACATCCAACAGCTTGCGCGGCGTGCCGTCCGGCTTGCTGGTATCGAACACCAGGCTTCCCTTGAAGCCCACGATGTCGCGAACGAGGTGCGCCAACTCCTCGATTGTCAAGTCGCTGCCGACGCCCACATTGATGATCTGCTCGTCGCTGTAGCTCTCGAGCAGAAACAACAGCGCATCGGCGCAATCCTCGACAAACAGGAACTCGCGCCTGGGAGCCTGTCTCTTATACACATCGTCGCGTGTATAAGAGACAGGAAACAACAGCGCATCGGCGCAATCCTCGACAAACAGGAACTCGCGCCTGGGAGCCCCGGTGCCCCAGATCACCACCGCCGCCTCGTTGGCGCGCCGTGCTTCGTGGAATTTGCGGATCAGCGCCGGCAGCACGTGCGCATTCTCCAGGTTGAAATTATCTCCCGGTCCGTAGAGGTTGGTCGGCATGGCGGAAATGGCGTCCCACCCGTATTGCCGCCGCAGCGCCTGACAGGTCTTGAGGCCGGCGATCTTGGCCACGGCATACCATTCGTTCGTGGGCTCGAGCGGGCCGGTCAGCAGGCTGGCCTCGGGGATCGGCTGCGGCGCAAGCTTCGGATAGATGCAACTCTGTCTCTTATACACATCTAGATGTGTATAAGAGACAGCTTGGCCACGGCATACCATTCGTTCGTGGGCTCGAGCGGGCCGGTCAGCAGGCTGGCCTCGGGGATCGGCTGCGGCGCAAGCTTCGGATAGATGCAACTGGATCCCAGGAACAACAGTTTCCGCGCTCCGTGCCGATGGGCGGAGCCGATGACATTGGCCTGCATCAGCAGGTTGTCCTGAATGAAGTCGGCGGGCGAGCTGGCGTTGGCATGGATGCCGCCCACCTTGGCTGCCGCCATCACGACATATTCCGGCCGCTCGGCGGCGAAGAACCGATCGACGGCGGCCTGGTCCGTCAGATCCAATTGAGCGCGATCTTTGAGCAGCAGCTCGGTGTAGCCGCCGGCGCGCAGGCGCCTGACCAACGCCTCGCCGACCAGTCCTCGGTGACCGGCGACGAAGATGCGCGACTGTTTATTCATGGTGGCGGAAGGTTTGGAAACCTTCGCGCGCCATGAGCGCATCCCGCTTGGCGAGCTCGACATCCGAGCTCACCATCTCCTCGACCAAGCCCGCGAACGACACTTGGGGCGTCCAGCCCAGCTTGGCTTTTGCCTTGGACGGATCGCCCAACAGGGTTTCGACTTCAGTCGGACGGAAGTAGCGGGGGTCGACCCTGATCACCGTCCTGCCCGTCTTGGAATCGATGCCCTCCTCCTCTATTCCAGAGCCTCTCCATTCGATCCGCATATTCAGACGCTCGCCGGCCGCGACGATGAACTCGCGTACGGAGTGCTGCTCGCCGGTGGCGACGACGAAATCTTCAGGTTGTGCCTGCTGGAGCATGAGCCACTGTGCCTGGACATAATCTCGGGCGTGGCCCCAATCGCGCAATGAGTCGAGATTGCCCAGATACAAAGTCGACTCCAGGCCCAGCGAGATCCTGGCCAGTCCGCGGGTGATTTTCCGGGTCACGAAGGTCTCGCCGCGGATGGGCGATTCATGATTGAACAATATGCCGTTACAGGCGTACAGGCCGTACGCCTCACGATAGTTCACGGTGATCCAGTAAGCGTAAACCTTGGCGGCACCATAGGGAGAGCGTGGATAAAACGGCGTGGTTTCCCGCTGGGGTATCTCCTGGACCTTGCCATACATCTCGGAGGTGGAAGCCTGGTAGAAGCGGGTGGTCTTCTCGAGCCCGAGGATCCGGATCGCCTCCAGGATTCGCAGGGTTCCCAGGGCATCGGCATTGGCCGTGTATTCAGGAGTCTCGAAGGAGACCCCGACGTGACTCTGCGCCGCTAGGTTGTAGATCTCATCCGGCTGCACCTGCTGCACGATGCGGATCAGATTGGTGGCATCTGTAAGATCGCCGTAATGTAGCTGCAGCCGCACCTCTTGCTCGTGCGGATCCTGGTAGAGATGGTCGATGCGGTGCGTATTGAAGAGGGAGCTGCGCCGCTTGATCCCATGCACCTCATAGCCCTTGGCGAGCAGAAACTCGGCCAGATACGCCCCGTCCTGACCCGTCACCCCTGTAATCAGCGCCTTTTTCAAAATACCGCTCCGCATTCACCCGTCTGCACGCCCAGCCGGCGATCATAGCTCAGTGAACCGCCATTGCGCCGTAGTATCCATGGGGGCTCGAGGCGGTCACGCAGTGGTCCAACAGGCCGTTCAGCTCGCGTTTACAAACACCAACACCGCCGCCTCCGCCATAACCGCTGACGTATCCGTATCCATTATTGAAAGCTATTGAAAGGACCGGCGTCTGCGATACGCCCCCAGGTACGCCGGGGGCCGGCGGCGGGTATGGATTGATCGTGCAGGACGTCCCGGGAGTGAGAACGCATGTGGCCGGAGGCGTCGGGACTGTCACGGCGCCATTGGTCGCAATCGGGAAAAGCAGGATCGCGGCGTGGGTGCCGACATATAAATTGCCCCCGTACACCGTCGCGCTGCGCGGCGCCGCGACCGGAGTATTGCCGCCGAGCGGCGTGGTGTCATTCAGTGATTGTTGAGTACAGCCGGAGAGAGTTCCGTCCGTGGCGTTCACCGCGCAGGTCGTCAGGTGGTTGCCGTTGATGTCCACGATGTAAGCCGTCGTTGCGGTGACGGAGATTCCGTCCATTGTGTTGATCGTACCGACGGCGTTGTTGTGGCAGTTACTCAGACTGCCGTCAGTGTTGTTGATGTCGCAGCTGTGGACGTATCCCGGGCCATTGGCATCAGAAACGTAGAGACGGCCACCGCTGACCGACAGCGCATTCGGCGAACCGAACGTATGCACAGAGGAGCAAGCGCCCAGAGTTCCGTCGGCCGCGACCGGGCATACAGCGACGTCGGTGGAAGCCGCACCGGGCGCTACATATGCCCAGTTTCCGCTGAAGGCGAGGCCCGACGGCGCATTGAATCCGCTGGCCACGGCGCTGCACGCCGACAGGCTGCCATCGGCAGGACCGATCGCACAACGCAGGACGTTGGCGGTCAGGTCGGTCAGGTACAGGAATCCGGGGATGCTGGCGTAATTGATGTTCGCCGTGCCGGTCTTCGGCGTTCCGGAATTGTCACGGTAGCTGTAACCGAGCGAGATCGTGCCTGCGCCATTGACTGTCGGCGCATAGCTCAGCGCCAATTGACAGCCGGTGCCGGTGCTGGCGGTCGCGCAGGTGAACGAGGTCCGCCCCGTCCAGCCGGCCGGCAGAGTGGTCAATCCGCTCGTGATCGTGATCGCCGTCGCTGTATTGCCGTCGTCGGTGGTGAAGGTCAAGGTCACCGGATTCGCACCGCCATTGACCACAGCGCCGATCGAACCACTTGGAGAGGCCGTCGCGACCAGATTGTTGTGGGTCGTGGAGGCGTACGGAATCGTAACTGACCCCGCCTTCGCGGCTCCGGAGTTCGCATTGTAGCTGTACTGAATCTGCACAGCGCCACTGCCGGCCGTCGTCGGGTTGTAATTGAGCACCAACTGACAGCCGTTGCCCGTGTTGACCGAGACGCAACTGAACGAGGCCGGGCCGGTCCAGCCGAGCGGCAGCGTGCCGAGCCCGCCGGTAACGGACAGGTTCGACCCTGGGTTGCCGTCATTGCTGTTGAAGGTCACCGTGACCGTCTGGCCGCCGGAGCCGACGACTGCGTTGACCGTCCCGCTGGGAGACGGGATGCCAACGACCGTGTTATCTGCGGTCGCGATGTAGGTAATGTTCACGGTACCGGCACCGGCAGTCCCGGAATTGTTCAAATATGAAAAATGCAGCGCAAGCGTTCCGCTGCCCACCTGCGTCGGCTGGTAGGTGAGACTGAGCTCGCAACCATTGCCCGTCGTGACGGTAGCGCACGCGAACGAGGCGGGCCCGGTCCAGCCCTGGGGCAGCGCTGTGAGATCGGCCGGCGTGAGGGTCAATCCAGTCGCGGGCTGTCCATCATCGGTCGTGAAATCGATCTTGACTGTCTGGCTACTATGGCCAATCACAGCCTCGATCTGACCTGTCGGCGTCTGCGTCGCGACTACGTTATTCTGCGAAGTCGCCCGGTACGCAAGGCTGATTGACCCGGATTTGGCCATCCCGCCGCTGTCATTGTACGTGTAGGGCAGCGTTACCGTGCCGCCGCCGGCGGCGGCGGGAGCGTAGGTCAAATTGAGCACGCAGCTGCTACCCGTATTGACGATTCCACAGGTAAACGGACTGGCGGCAGCGCTCCATCCTGGAGGCAGACCCGACGTGTCCAACGACAACATCGAAGCGTTTTTGCCGTCGTCGGTCGTGAGCACCACCGATACAGTGCGACTTGCGCCGACAATGGAGGTGATCTGGCCCGGCGGGGATATCGTGACGACGATATTATTGCTGTCCGTTCCCGCATAGGCGAGAGTCAGGGTCCCCGTTCCGCCAGCGCCTGCATTATTGGTGTAGCTGAAGTTGAGTGTCAGGTTGCCATTCTCGAGCGCCGTCGGCGCATAGGCCAGGTTGAGAAGGCAGCCGCTGCCGGTGCTGACCCATGCGCACGTAAAGGTTGCAGGCCCCGTCCATCCAGTCGGCAAAGTGGACAAGCCGCCGGTCACCGCAAGATTGGTCGCCGGTAGCCCGTCGCTCGTATTAAAGGTCACACTGACGGCAAGCCGGGAGCCGACGGCTACCTGAGCTCCGTCGGACGGCGACACAGTGGCGATGACGCTGTTGTTCGACGGCTGTGTGAACACCGAGATGCCACTGTGACTCGAGGTGAAACCGCGATCGCAGGCGGACAAGGTCATGGCGGCCGCCAGGATCGCCGCCATCCTGAATACACTGCAGTACTTCATGCGCACAGGCCGTTCAGACAGATTGCCGAAGATCAAGGACGTTTCCCCATGATGGTTCGGAGGCTGGGCGGTGACAGGGCCGATGACGCCTTATGACACCTGCCACCGAATTTTTATATTAGGCAGGCAGTATAGCGGCGTGACACCCTCGAGCCAGGCGACTTGCCGATTCTGTGCGCCGGTCGACAGCACAAAAAATATGTAGCATGCGAAGGCTATCGGGAGCCTGGCTATCTGATGTATCCGCGGACAGTATCTTCCTGGGGAAATGTCGCCCGCCCTCAACACTGCGTGGTGCGACTCGCCAGTCGCGGCGACCCGTTTCCCGACAGGGCCTGCCTGGGCAGTGTGCTGCCATTTGGCAACGGCCGCAGCTACGGCGATAGCTGTTTGAACGCGGACGCGGGGCTGATCGAGATGCGCGGGCTCGATCGGTTCATTGAATTCGACGCCCAGTCCGGGAAATTGATCTGTGAGTCGGGGGTACTGCTGGCCGACGTCCTGAAGCTCACGGTACCCAAAGGCTGGTTCGTGCCGGTCACCCCCGGCACCCGTTTCGTGACGATCGGGGGCGCCATCGCGAACGATGTGCACGGCAAGAACCACCATCACGCGGGCGCCTTCTGCCGTCACGTGCGCCGATTCGAGCTCCTGCGCTCCGATGGCAGCCGGCTGATCTGCTCCGATGACCAAAACAGCGAGTGGCGCGATGCGACCGTCGGCGGACTGGGATTGACCGGGGTCATCACCTGGGCCGAAATCGCTCTGCGGCGTATCGCGAATGTCTGGATGGACGTCGAGAGCATCCGGTTCAACAACGTCGATGAGTTCTTCGCGCTGTGCGCCGAATCGGATGACGACTACGAATACACGGTTGCCTGGGTTGACTGCCTCGGACGGGGTCGCAACCTCGGGCGCGGCCTGTTGCAACGTGCCAATCATGCAACGGCGGATGTAACAGGGAAGAAACGTAGCACGCGTCGATTGTCGATTCCCTGCACACCACCGGTCTCACTCGTGAATAACGTTTCACTTCGGCTGTTCAATACCGCGTACTACCATCTCCACAGCAGCGCCCGGCATCGCCAGCTGCAACATTACGAGACTTTTTTCTATCCGCTCGACGCAGTAGCGCACTGGAACAGGCTCTACGGCCCGCATGGGTTCTATCAATACCAGTGTGTCGTGACCGAAAATCCGCGGGATGCCATAGCCGCGTTGCTGGAAGCGATTGCCCGAAGCGGGCTCGGGTCGTTCCTCGCTGTCTTGAAGCTCTTCGGCGCCCTACCCTCGCGCGGCATGCTGTCATTTCCGCGGGAAGGAGCCACGCTCGCACTCGACTTCCCGAACCGCGGAGAACGGTTGGAGCGTTTGTTCCGTGAGCTCGATGCGATCGTCGCCGGCGCCGGCGGGTGTATTTATCCAGCCAAGGACGGACGAATGCCGGGTGCGCTCTTTCGCGCAGGCTACCCGCGCTGGCAGCAATTCAGTCAGTTCATCGATCCGCGATTCTCATCGAGCTTCTGGCGCCGGGTAATGCAAACATCATGAGAAAAATCCTCCTCATCGGGGCCGGGTCCGCGATTGCAGAAGCCGCCGCCCGCATCTTCGCCGAGCGCGGTGACGCACTGTACCTGGTGGGTCGCAAAAGCAATGTATTGGCGTCGATGGCGGCGGACCTGAAGGTCCGGGGCGCCCACACGATCGGGACAGAGACTTTGGATGCGAATGATCTGGAGGCGCACGCGGGCATGCTCGCCCGTGCTTGGGAGAGCCTGGGGACGCTGGACACTGTGTTGATTGCGCATGGAACTCTCAGCGACCAACGTGCCTGCGAGAATTCCGTGGCACTCACCTTACAGGAGCTGACGACCAACGCTGTGTCCGTGGTGTCATTGCTGACCCTCATCGCAAACCAATTCGAAGCACAACGCGCCGGCACCATTGCCGTCATCTCTTCGGTCGCCGGCGATCGCGGCCGCGGCAGCAACTATGTCTACGGCAGCGCGAAGGCGCTCGTGACTGCATTCCTATCCGGCCTGCGCCAAAGGCTGTCCAAAAGCGGCGTGGCCGTGATCACGATCAAACCGGGGTTCGTCGACACCCCCATGACGGCAGCCTTTCCAAAAGGTTTCCTCTGGGCGAAACCCCAGACCGTGGCCGCGGGGATCGTACGGGCCATCGACCGCGGCGCGACGTCCGTCTACCTGCCGGGTTTCTGGCGGCCGATCATGTGGGTCATCCGCACCATTCCGGAAGGAATTTTCCGCAAACTGCGGCTCTGACGGGCGGTACCGCCGCGGATTCGTCAGGGATCCGGACACACACTCAAACCGCTCGAACCGCTACGCACTTGCTCAAGCTGACCGCCACGAGCAAGATTCAACCATAACAAACGCGGCGCACGGAAATGCGAACCGTCGAGATCCTGACAGCAGCGTCACGATGCCAGCGGCGTGCGAATCGCGCGGACGACGAAGTAACTCAACATTGAGGGATCATGATGAGCGAACCCAGCCGCCTCGGCTATCTGCTGGCTCAACCGGCATTTCAGGAAAATCCGGCCAAGCTCCTCTATCGCACGGCGTTTTGGGTGCTGTACTGTGCTGTTGGATATTCGCCGCGGTTCCAGCTGAATGAGAACGTCTGGCTGGAGGTGGATCCGGTCCTGCGATTCAGCGGCTCCGCATCGGCGTTCGTGCTGCGCCAATGGGCGGAGCCCGAGCTGCGTTATCTCGATCAACTCCTGGCGGAAGGCGACAGCTTCATTGATTGCGGCGCGAATATCGGCATCTATACCGCGCGCGCCGCCGGGATCGTCGCCGCTCGCGGGAAAGTAGTGGCGGTCGAACCGGGCGATCTGTCGTTCCAGCGCCTGAGCAGAAACCTGGAAGTGAATCGGTTCGCGCACGTTACGGCGATCAAAAAAGCGATCTGCGATACGCAAACGACCGCGCGCCTCTACCATGCCGATGGCGGCCCCGTGTCATTCTCGCTGGTCGCGAAACCGGATACGGACTTCGAGGAAGTCGCAACGACCACGATCGACCAGATCGTCACGGACCATGGCTTCGAGCGACTCGACTGTATCAAGCTCGATGTGGAAGGCGTGGAGTTGCTGGCCTTGCAGGGCGCCGAGCATTCGTTGGCTCGATTCAAGCCCACGGTGATCTTCGAACGCTGGAGTCTGGGCCAGACGCGGCTGACGACGAGTGAGACGATCCCGGAGCACCTTCGGGCCCGGGGGTACGAGATCTACGCGTTCGGCGGCGATCCGTCGCTGCCGACCCGCTATGAAAGTCCCAATCTGGTCGCCATTCATCCCCAGAGCGGCAAGCCGATCCCGCGGATGCTCAATCCCTGGGCAGGTCCCTGACGGTCGGGCAGCTAAGGAGACTCCAACAACGGACGCTCAATAAGCCTTTTCACTTCGCAGCAGTTGCAGGGCCGTTTTCACGAGGATCTTGACATCCAACATGAGCGACCAATGACGCAGGTACTCGAGGTCAAAATGCACGCGCGCCTGCATTTCCTCGAGGCGGGCCGTCTCCCCACGGCAACCATTGATCTGCGCCAGCCCCGTGATGCCGGGACGCACTTTGTGCCGCACCATGTAACCCTTGATCAACTTGCGGTATTCCTCGTTGTGAGCGACCGCATGCGGCCGCGGCCCCACGAGACTCATGCGTCCCTGCAGGACATTGATCAGTTGTGGCAACTCATCCAGCGAGTAGCGGCGCAGAATGCGGCCGATCGGGGTGATTCGACTGTCGTCTTTCGTGGCCTGCACGATGCGATTGCCGTCTTCCATCACGCGCATGGTCCGGAATTTGTAAACGATGATCTCGTGCCCGTCGAGACCGTAGCGACGCTGCTTGAATACGATCGCCCCTGGTGAAGACATTCGCACCAGGCACGCCACTGCGATCATGACCGGAGAAGTCACCAGCAGCGCTACCGAGGAAACGACGATATCCGTGAGCCGCTTGACGACCCCACGCAGGCCGTAAAAGGGCGTTTCGCACAGCGCCACCACGGGGATCCCCAGGATCTCACTGCTGCGCGCCTGAATCAGATCGAACACAAAGATATCCGGGACGTAGTAGATCGACGCCGTGGTGTCCCGCAGATCGTCCAGCAATTCACGCACCCTCGACAGATGGCGCATGGGCAGCGCTATGAAGATCACGTGCACGGCGTTTGCCTTCGCATAGGCGCTCAGATCCTTGAGTGTGCCCAGCAACTGCACACCCTTGTCGCTGACTTCGAGACGATCGGCGCTGCGGTCATCGAAGAAGCCTTTGACGGTCATCCCCAGGTCGGTGCGGCCTTCGAGCTGGCTTGCCAACTGCAGGCTGCTGTCGTTGATTCCTACAAACACCGTGCGGCGTGCGTTCGCGGGATCGCTGAGCAGCCCTCTCATCATTCCGTCGAGCACGACATTGACGAGTATCACGGCGGGCGCGGTTACGAGGGCCCACGTCATCATGGCTAAGCGCGAATACTCCGCAGCCACCTTGGTCGCGTAGCCAAGCGCGAGCAGAATCGCAAGGACCAACCCCCACCGCACCACGATGCTGGAGGCGTGTTGCCGCAGGTCGGAAACAGGGGGTCCGTTGCCATCACGTTGCGGGCGCAGCAGGAGTAAGGCCAGTAGCGCCACGATCAACGCGAGGATGTGCACATTCGCATACGGCACGAACCCGTGATACAGCGATACGGCGATATACAGACAGCCGACCGCCACGGCGGCCGGCGTAATCGCCTGCAGCAATGCGATCGTGGCAATGGCGAAACCATTCCCCTGGAATACAGGTTGTGCCATGGAGGATTTATCTATGAAGGAAAATGAGCGGCGCGCTCCGGCGTGCAACGCGGTCCTGAGGATTGGGTGCTTATCGGTTTGAGGCCTGAGCCCGCCCTGACCGGCACTCATTCACAACTGAGCTCGTCATGCTCGCCCGATCCCGTTGCAGACCCTGAACCTCGAAGGCTTCAGCCACTTCGCTACCTCCACCACAGCTCCCATTGCGTCGGCGACGGCTTCACGGCCACCGCGTGGATGATATATGAGCGTGCACTCCATTCATCCAATTCCCCAATTGTGAGCATGTTCACGCACATTGGCCAGACTGGCTTTACACCTTACTGTAAAGTTTCAGCGGCCATTGCACACGAAAGGCAGCCATTTGTTGACGCCCGGGCAAGGAGCAAGCGGGGGAGCGCGGCGGCGCAAGCTGCTGATACTGGAGAACGACCACGGCTTGCGCCGTGAGCTCGAGCTCATCTTCGGCGACCTCGACATCACATTCACCGAGACCTCCGATCAGGCGCTCGCGCTCGTGCGCCGCCTCGAGCCGGATGCGATCCTGTTCGACCTCGGCACCGCCCCTGCTCCCGCGGTCGCGGCACAGAGCCTCGAGCTCATGCGCCAGATCCTCAACCTCGCTCCGGACACCAAGATCATCGCCATGACGGACCACGACGCGCGCGAGCTCGCCGTGCAGGCTGTTGGTCTGGGAGCCACGGACTTTTACCATAAGCCGCTCGACGCGGGTGTCATTTCAATCGTCGTACGCCGCGCGCTGCGGATTCGCGAGTTGGAGGAAGAGAACTGGCGCCTGCGGGAGCAGACCGGCTCGATGGCATTGGACGGCGTGATCGGCGTAAGCGATGCGATGCGCGCTCTCGGCCGCGCGATCGAGAAAGTGGCGCCGACTACGGCCACCGTGCTGTTGCTCGGGGACAGTGGCACCGGCAAGGAGCTGCTGGCGCAGGCCCTGCACAAGCTCTCGGACCGCGCGTCCCGGCCGTTTGTTGCAATCAACTGCGCGGCCATTCCCGACACGCTGCTGGAAAGCGAACTATTCGGTTACGAGAAAGGCGCTTTCACGGGGGCGGCGAAGCGCACGCCGGGAAAACTCGAAGGGGCCGACGGCGGCACCGTCTTTTTGGACGAGATCGGCGAGATGCCGACGTCATTGCAGGCGAAGCTCCTGCGGGTCCTGCAGGAAAGAACCGTGGAACGCATCGGCGGACGCACTCCGATCCCGCTCAATGTGCGCATTGTCTGTGCGACCAATCGCAATCTCGACACCCTCATCGGCGCAGGCATCTTCCGTGAGGACCTGTACTACCGCTTGAGCGAGATCACGATACGGGTCCCTCCCCTACGCGACCGCCAGGGCGACAGCCTTTTGTTGGCGCAAGTTCTGCTCCAGCAGATGTCCGAGCATTTCGGCCGGCCCACTCGCGGGTTGGCGCCGGATGCCATTCGCGCAATCCAGGCGCACCGCTGGCCGGGCAATGTCCGCGAGCTCGAAAATCGCATCAAGGGCGCGGTAATCATGGCCGAAGGCGCCGTGGTGACTGCCCAGGATTTGGGCCTGCAGGACCCCGGCGAGGATCCTGACTTCCTGAACCTGCGCGCCGCGCGCCAGCGAGCCGAGGCTCAGGCCGTCAGACAATCATTAGCCGTTGCCCGGGGCAACCTGTCGCGGGCCGCGGAGCTGCTGGGTATCACGCGACCCACGTTGTACGACCTTCTCGAGAAGCATCAGATCGACACGGCCCAATTCACCAAGGCAGGCCCGACGGGCGATTCGACCTGAGCTCACCCCGCGCAAGTTAGTTGGCGACGCTCGCCGACACTTCGGTCGAAAGCGAGCTCTCCGCACCCGTGGCGGTGTAGGCGCTCACCGCGAAGTAATACTTCCCGGTGGGGAGATTTTGTACTACGTAATTCGTCAGCCCGGCATTCGCCACGTTGATGACATTGGCGTAACTCTGTGACTTGGTGCCGTAATGCACGTGATAGCCCTTCAGGTTCAGGAGCTGCGTGCCGTCGCTGTTCTGGGTAGGCGGTGTCCAGGAGAGCGACACGGTGGAAGAAGAAGCAGGGGTTGAGGCGGATGCCGGGGCGACCGTAATCGAAAATGGAAACAGGGTCGCCCAGGACGTGCCGTCCGTTACCGCCATCTGGATGTTCTGATAAACGCGGACATCGCCAGCGCCGGGGGTACCGGACAACTTCCCCGTCTTGGAATCAAAGCTCGCCCACGACGGCTTGTTCGCGAACGTGAATGTCAGGGCTCCACCGGAGCCCGACGTCGCCTTCGGCTGGAAACTATAGAGTCGTCCCACGGTGGCGGTCGAAGGCGCTACGCCGGAGATGGTCGGGGCCGGGCGCGATATGGTCCCGGAATTGGCCGCGGCGGTTTTCGGTGCACTACTACTACTGCTGCCGGCGGCATCCGCACCACCGCACCCACCCAGCGCGACCAGCGACACGATTGCAATCAACCCATGACGGAAATCAAACGAACTGACTCTTGACATGTCTTCCCCGTAATCCAGGTCCATCCGCAGGCTCAAATGACCGCACAGCGGTCGATTCGCAGCGCTGGCAGCGGCGCGCCGTGGGTTCTAAAGCCGCACAGGCGGTGCGACCGCACCGGTGCAACACCCATGCCAATGCATTCAACATATTGATTTTCCTTAACTTGGAGGCCAACGGCAGCCGTTACAGCGCAACTCCCGCGGTCGATCTGTCGCGCTTCGCAGACAGCAGCTAACTCAACTCATTCGAGTTGGCACGCAAGTGACTGATCCAACAATACAATGGCGCCGTCGCCAAGCGACTACACGCGCGCGCGGGGGACTGCACTGTCATGCGTCACACCCTCTGGCGACGCTGAAATATGCGATTGGATGAATGCGGCGGCGGGATGTCGCCGGGACACGACCGACGCCGATTGACGACACGTGTCGGAGCCACTCGTGACGGCACGCACAGTTCAGTGCACGTCGGCCCGCCCGCTGCGCTCAGCCGCTGACAGTCGCTGGCCCTGGCAGCTCGCTGGTCAGCAACTGTTGCAATCTCATCCGCGCCGGACGCTGGGTGAAGATGTGATCCGCCCCCTCTATGAGATGCACTCGGCAACGGTCACCGAGCCGCTTCAACGCCGAGCCGCCCTGCAACTTCAAAAGCTCGAGCCCGCCATCCCGGGGCGCAAATAGAAACACGATGCGCACGCCGCGCGAGGCAGTGGATTCCAGATCCCACCCCAGATCGTTGCGGATCCGGATTCGCAGCACGCGCGACAGGTCGCGCAGCGCCCGGTCGATTTGCATCCCCGCGCGGCGCACGAACACCCTGAGAACGCGCCACAGGTTCACGTCTCCCCGCAGGAGCTTGCGCCACTTGCGCAATGAACGGACATTCTCCGCGTACACGCCCGGGTTGCGCACGACCTCGGCGATCTGCAGATCGCTGAGAGTGTCCCCCTGCTCCCAGCGAAATGTCAGCGGATTCACCATGAGCACGGTGCTGACCGGAAATCCTGAAATTGCCGATCGCAACGCGTGATACGCGCCCGCGCACAAACCCGCGAGGGTGACGTTGCCAACGCCGCGCTCGACCCGCAGGAAATCGAGCGCAGCGCCGACATCATCCAGCGCACCCGGTGGATAAACCTGGTTTAGGGCCTGCCCCGGATGCGGATCACTGTCGCCGAGACCGGCGAGATCCAGCCGTATGACTACATAGCCCATCGACGCCCAACGCCGCGACAATTCGACATACATGCGATTCGGGCCGATGTGGTGAGTCGCTCCGCCATTCAACATGACGACACCGTAACCGGACGATCCGGTGGTCGCTGCCGCATTGGCGCGCTCAGTAATGATTGCAAACACAGTTCGTTTGGCGTCCAGAAAAATAGGACGCTCAACCACATCGATCCCACTGGCGTCCTTGATGTGCATGCACGGTTCGGCTGGCGGAGCCTCGGGGGCGGGCGTCGAGTCGGGGCCAGAGGCGAGAGGCTCGAACCGGGCAAGCCAGTTCGCCAAGGCCGCTGTCATGGCCTCAGGCACAGTGGCGGCGTGAGGCGTCGTTACCATTCCGGAGAAACCCGGCAGCGCCTCATATTGAACGGCAGCTCCCGCCGACATCAGCGCAGCACCCCACTGCTTCGCCGCCGGAAAATCGTCGCGGTCTATGATCAAAGCCGCCGCGGGCGCCCCGCCGTTCAATTTTGCGAGGTCAATGGATTCGAGCCGCTCAATGGCCGCGGCCGAGAGCCGAAACCCAGCCACGTCGAGCCCGCCGTCAGCAGGGTCCGGGGTCGTTTCAACATCAACCGACGTGCTCGCCTGGAAAGCGCGCAACTCGCGCAAGTAGCGCCTGCCGCTCACTACGGGCGCGATGCCAACAAGGGCATCGATTCGCTGCTCGCGGGCGACCAGGCCCGCCAGGAGCGCTCCCAATCTCACGCCCACGAGGCATATGCGTCGCACGCCACGAATGCGCCGCAGAGCGGTGATCGAAGCGCTGATATCGGCACGCCAAGCCGATATCAGATCCTCTTCGCCCACGCTCCCGCTCGAATCACCGGTTGCGCAGTAGTCGAAGCGAAGAGCCGCGATACCCATCGCGGCACAGGTATCGGCAAATGCTCTCAGGCTCTGGTGGGCGCAGACCGCCTCGTAACCGAAGGGCGAGCAGATCACAGCACCGAGATCCGAGATGCCAGGTCCGTTCGGGACATGCAACCAACCAAAGAGCGTCTGCTTCCCCGACGAGAAATACAGCGGTTGGGCTCGGGGGATCATTGGAGCAACTCGATGCGGCGGGAGGCAGCACTGTTGAGCGCGTGCACGGTGCCCTCAAACGGACCTGCGTGCCCCCGTGACCGGGCCCTCAGGCGCACAGTCCGCCGGGAACGGGGCGCCATGTGAAAATACTGATCGTCGGCCACAAACCCAGGCGACTCGATGTGTACCGCCTGGGCAAACCCACGGCAGACGACCTCGACTTCAACTCGGTCTTCCACCTGCCGGGCGGCGGCTGATAGACCTACATCCGTCTGAGCATTGGGCAATCCCAACGGAAAATAGAAAGTCTCCAGCGGCGAGCTGCCGCCGCGCTCGGCGAATACGACTCGCATGACATCATAGGAGGGAGGGCCAAAGCGGTAGGCGTACGATAAATCCACGAAACCGTCGAACAGTCGACTCGCGTTCAGCTCGAGCACGTCTCTCGCCTTGATCGACAGGGCGCGCGTCACCGGCAGACCGACCGCTTCCGAGGACTTGAACAACTCGAGGCGCAGCTCCCCTTCCAGTGGCCGGATGTGCTCGTTGACAACATGAATCGCCACGCCATTCGTGACCTCGTCGGTGACGAACAGCGCGGTGGGCTGCAGGATCCGCTTCAGATAGTAGTAAGCCGCTTTCGGCAGCCCCGTTGAATCCACGACGCCCCATCCCGCGCCCAGCCACAGGTCCCTCAGAAACAATACCAGGGCACCGCGACAGACCGAGCGGGCGCGGCGCCATTCAGCGAAAGCACCCCACATGGCCTCGCCACTGGCGGCCCGTGAGAGCCGCAGATATCGATCCGGGTCCGCATATCGAAGCGCGGACGCCTCGAGGTTGAATAACCGCTCCAGGTATCGGTCCCGAACATCATCGAAGTCCCATCCGCAGCCCAGATCGCGCGCCGTCCGCTCCTTCCACCGGGGCTGATTGAAGTGCAACGGGCGACCCGGTTCCTGCTCGAGCGCCGCCGCTTCAGGTACGTTGGCAAAGGCGAGACACTCAGATGCGAATTTCAGCTCGCAGCGGCGCGCATCCTGGAGGGGCTGCAAATAGGCACCCACACCGTAGTAAGACGTGACTCCCTCGGCGGCCGAAAAAGGAAACTCTCCGCCATGAGTACTCGAAGGGCAATAGGGCACATCTGCGCAATACTCGCGAGCGAACGCCGCGAGTGTCGTCTCGAACAGTGTGGGAGCCCATCGTTCGCGCGGTGCTCCTGACATTGCAGCCTGTTGCGCGCCCTCGCTGTTGCCACAGAGGACCGCAAGCGAAGGGCGAGCCTGAAGGCGCGTCAGCTGTTGTGTGACTTCCCTCTCGACACCGGCCGCGAACTCCGGGTCCTCGGCCGGATAGTCCATGTTGGCGAACATGAAGTCCTGCCACACCAGAATGCCGGCAGCGTCGCAGAGCTCGAAGAACGTGTCCGTCTCGTACACATAGGGCCCCGCCACACGCAGCATATTCATGCCTGCGGCGCGCGCCTGCTCGATCGCGGACTCATAGTCGGACTCGCTTGCATTGAGGCAGACGCAATCGAGTGGGGTCCAGTTCGCCCCGCGGCAGAATGTCGCGACACCGTTGACCGCGAGCGAGAAATCCCCGCCGCTACGATCCAGCGTGATCGAGCGAAAGCCCACTCGACCCAGATCCAACGCGACCCGGCTGCGCTGACCGCCGGCGGCCAGTACATCGATTTCCAGTCCCACCTCGTAAAGTGCAGGCTCGCCGTGCGTGTGGGGCCACCACGCTGCAGCATCCGGAACTTCGAGCGTTCCTTGGATGCAACCCGCTCCCACGGTGGCAGGCGCCGTACGCCGCTCGCCCTTGCGGTTGACAAGCACAGAGGCGGCAATCGCTGCGGCGCCGTCGAGCATCGCGATCCTCCCACTGACGGCAAGGAGACCCCGGTTGTCCTGCAGACCCGAAGTCATCCTGACATCCGTCACTTCCAGGATACGGCGATATTCCAGCCACACCGGGCGCCACGGACCTACGGGAGCCGCCGGTGGCGACCATCCCGGTGTGCGACCGAGCAGGGTCGTGCGAATCCAGCGCAACTGCTGATGCGCGACCATCGGAGTACGCCAGCGCGGGCGAGGTCGTTTACGCGCCAGCAGTGGCTGGACCGGGGTGAAGCGAATCAGCAGCTCGTTGCTCGACTCTACGAGCTCGGTTATATCGAACTCGTGCGCCTGAAACATGTTGGCGGACTGCCCGAGCGGCCGCCCGTTCAGCCAAACCTCGGCCAGCGTAGCGAGGCCATCCATTCCCAGAATGAGACGCTCGCCCCGCGGCACGCGTTGCGCCTCGAAGCGCCGCCGAAACCACCATTCCTCGGAATCGAAATCGCGGGCCGGCCCTTCCAGACTCCATTGACCCGCTGCGCGCAATGCCGCCGCGACGGTGGACGGCGCGGTTGCTGCGATCCAGGGCCCCACGGGCGGCGTGGGCGTGCCGGCGGCGCGCGGGTCGGCTGCCGCTATTTCCCACCGATCAGCCAGCCACTCTCGATGATGACTGCTGCAGCCGCGAACCCGCCCGCTCATGTGAGATCACGCACCGCCCTGCTCGCGAGATCCCAGGCCGAATTCAACTCCTCGAAGCTTGCGCGGGCATCCAGCGGGCGCTGGGAGTTGACCGCGCGCGCAACTTTCAACACCAGCGCTTTGCAGACGGTCGAGATGTGGAGAAAGGGCTGGGCTGCCTGACTGCCCAGCCGGGCATCGAGCCATTGCAGGTACAGTCCCGCCAACTCCGAAGCGGCACCCAGCTGGCGCAACGTGCCGAAAACCCAGGCGTGGTACGCACCCATACCCTGGCGGGTCAGCTCCGGCAGCTCGCGCTCGAAGCGCGCGTGGAAGCTCGGAATCGGATTGCTGCGCGCTCGCCACTCCACGTGCCCGCGCAGCAGCTGCCGCGACCGCTCCCGCAATTCTTCCGGGCCGAGGGCAGCCGCCCGGTCGTGACGTACCAACTCCGCGAACAACGGCATGAAGGCCGGGTCCGGCGCCGTCTCGAGGCGGAAGGTCCGCGCGAAATCCTCGCCCTGCAGCGTAAAATAGCCGGCGTTGTGAAAATAGCCGAGCTGCCGGGCCTCGAGATCGATCCGCTCCAGCACGATGGTGGTCTTCGTGTGGGTGTTGCGATAATCGGAGCCGGCGGTATCGGGCAGCCAGAATGCGTCGGCCTCGGTGCTGATCAGTTTGCCGGCCTGCAGGTGTTCCAGCGCGTGCTGCAGCAACGGACGCCAGACATACAACTCCGTCACGTCCAGCCCATAAAGACGCTTCAAGTCCTCGTGCGGCGGCTTGAAGAACGTCCACTGGTCGCCTTCGAAGTCGATCGCGACCGTGAACGGCAACATCGCGTAGGGATCCAGTCGCAGGGAATGGATCAGCTCGATCCAGATGTCGACGTAACAGTTCTTCTCGGTCCACAGCCGCTCGGGAGAATGCAGCTCGTGACGCCGATACGCAGCGCGCTCCAGGCCCGCGGGCAGTGCCGCTATCACGGCCACAGTCTTTGCCGTACGGCGCTCGGCCAACGCTCGGGAACGAACCCGTGACGCTTGAACAGCGCCATGGTCACGCGCTCGAGCCCGAAGCCCAGACAAGCGGTGTTGGCCGGCTCCCCGCTAGGGTTGAGGATGCGAAAGGTTTCTCCGAAATGCTGGTGATGGAAGTTGAAGGAGCAGACCGCGGTCGGCTTCTCGATCGAATTCACCGGCACCAGCACTTCGTACTTGAGCTTTTGCTCTCTTTGGGTGGCGGCCATCATCTTGCCACCGCGGCCGAAAAAGGGGTCCGAGGCCACATCGGGGCTGGCTTCGAGACCCAGTGAGCGCAGCAGCTCGACCCCACGCTCGAGCCACATGTCGCGCCACGCCACGACGGCATCGACATCGCCGACGCGCACGAACTCGCGGACACGAAACGACTGCATTCGGGTAGGCTCGATCGAGGGCTCGTGGCGAAACACCCAGTTGAGCATCGTCACGAGCCGACCGTCCTTGCCGATAGTACCCGTCAAGGTGGGATACAGCGGATAGCAGGCGGCCGGATTCAGAACGACCTGGGTCATTTGCAGATGCTCGCCCCAGGGCTGCCCTGCATGGATCTTCTCGGACAGCGCGCGCGCCTCGCGCTCCTTGCCGAAGAAGCTGCAGACCGCGCCGCACAGGTCCGGAAACGAATCCATGTAGTTGACGCGCTCGATGATCCGCCGGTCGATGACGGGCGGAAACGTGCACACCTCGGCGTTGTCCGCGGCGGAAATTCGGCCGATCAGCGCATCGAATGCCGTCAGGACGCGCTCAAAGATCGCGCCACGGCCGAACGCGCCATCGACACCCCCCGGAATGATCAGGCGATGGGCGACCATCCCTGCATAGAAATCATCGAATCCGCTCTCGACCGCTTGGGGCTGCGTGGCCACGGAGGCTCCTTCGGGAATCATTCCGACTTCTGATCGGCCTTGAATACCAACAGCATCGCGGCGCTCTTGCCCGCTATGCGTTCGTTTGAAATCATCAAGGCGGCCGACAGGACGTCGCGATAGTGACGCCCAACGCTCACGGGAGAGTCGTTCTTGTAACCCGCGATGCCGGTGATCTGCAGCGCCTGATGCACGATCTGCACGACCGATTCCGACACGCCGACCTTGAGATTGTTGAGTTTGAGAGCCCAGGCCATGCCGAGCAGCGCCTGCATCGCCGGCTCGCCGGCGCCGAGCTCATCGAATTCGTTCGCGACCGCCTGCCAGTTATTGCGGGTGGCCTGCAGCTGGGCATCGATCTTCGCGAGTTGAATCGCCGCGGGCGGCACCGTACCGGGTTTCTTGCGGGCTTCAGCCCGGACCTGCGACGCCGCCCGCGCGAGCGCGCCGCCGGCGATTCCCTGCCACACGGCAGCCCACAGGATGTGTGAATACGGGACCATGGTCTGAGCCGAGGAGTCGGCAAAGCTGCCCGGCACGATCTGCTCGACGGAGCCCCGCGAGCGCATCCTGAAGCCCGGGCTGCAAGTCCCTCGCATGCCGAGCGTGTTCCAGGTTGAAGTGCGCTCGAGATCATAGTGATCGCGAAGCACGAGCACGAGAACCTGGTCGCTCGGCGCCGCATCCGGCGCACGCCGGCAGGTCACCAACAGCGCATCCGCCGATTCGCCATAGGAAATCGTCGTGGCATCCTTGTCCAGCTGGAAGCGAGCGCCGTCGCGCTGAACCGCGGTAACGCTGGAACGCGTGTCGCCGAAGGTCCCGACCTCTGAGGTCACGGAAGCGATCAACAGTTGCTCGCGCACGAGCCGCTGCAGGAATTCCCGAAAGAAAGGGACGTCAGCGGCATGTCGCGCGATGCAGGCCACCTGTATGTGATGCATCGCAAGAACCATCGCCGCGGCACTGCATCCATGCGCCACCGCAGAGCATTGGTCGGCCAACTCACGCATCCCGCACCCGAGACCGCCGAGCTCGCGGGGCACGGCAGCGGACAGCGCTTCGGCCGCGCGCAGGGCGGCAAACGCCTCTGTCGGGAAACGCGCCCGCTCATCGACGTCAGCGGCGTGTTTTGAGGCAACGTCAACTACAGTGGTTCGAAGCACATCCAGAAGTTTCATGAGCGAGCGTGTTGTCCTGTGTAGCCAACGGACGTTTCGTCGTTAGCGATGGCACATACCCTCGCGCGCACGAGCCACTCGAGCCGTCCGCGACCGGGAAACCTGCGAGCAGCTCCTGCGTTGTGCGTGCCGCTCGTCCATCGACGTTCAACCTTGGGCGATTTTTCGCACCGCGGCTTCGATCGCAGCGATACTCGAAAACACCGCGCGATTGAGCATCTGGTCGGGAAATTCGACGTCAAATTCGGCTTCGAGCGCGAGCATGACATTGACGCTGGCCAGCGAAGTGAGGCCGGCGGCGTACAGGTCACTGGTATCGTGCAATTGAGTCGCGTCGGTTCCCAACCGGCCATGCGCCGCCAACACGGCGCGAATGCGGTTGCCGACGGAATTCGGATCCCCTTGCGGGGTCTGGGTATTTACAGCTGTGGATTGGGTGCTCACCCGTCGTATTATCCAGACAAGCGGCGGCAAAAAGTAATGGGTTCATCACACATGTCAGATGAAGGAAGTGTGCGCCAATTCCGGTTCCGGTTCTTCAAACATGGAAGCTGCTGCCAATCATGCTTCACCGCCTGCTGCTGCTGTTGACTGTGCTCGCCGGACTGGGCATCGCCGCGACGATCGGGATGAGGAACTATCGCGGTGCGCATTCGCTCGTCGAGGCCGATCCCCCTTCGGCCCTATTGAAGACTCCCGCTGCCGCGGGCATCGCCGGCCTGCGGGCTGTCTCCTTCACCTCGCGCGATCGGATTCGGCTCACAGCCTGGTATCGGGCCCCAGGCACGGGCGCCGTGGTCATTGTCACGCACGGAACCAACAGTGACCGCGCCAGCATGCTGCCCGAGCTGAAGGTCCTGACAGAGGCCGGTTTCGGCGTTCTGGCTTTCGATTGGCCGGGTCTCGGAACCAGCCAAGGCGCTGTTCGCTGGGACGGGCAGGCGCGCCGTGCACTGGCGGCAGCCCTCGACTGGGTGTCGGCGCAGCCCGGTGTTGATCCTGCGCGCATAGGGGGTCTGGGTTTCTCCATCGGAGCGAATGTGATGACCGCGGTCGCGGCGAGCGACCCACGCCTGCGGGCTGTCATCCTCGAAGCGCCCTCTTCGGCCTTCGCTGATTACTTCCGACTGCATTTCACGCGTTGGGGAATATTCAGCGAGTGGCCCGCACGTTGGGCCGTTCGCAATTCGGGTCTGCTGGAGGAAGGTTTCGAGCCCGTGAACCGCGTCTCAGGGATCGCTCCCCGACCGATACTGCTCATCAGCGGCACCGAGGACACTGAGGTCTCGCCCGAGCTGGTCATGAAGGTTTTCGCGGCAGCCGGCGAGCCCAAGGCCCTTTGGGTCGTCCCGCACGCCAATCACGGCGGCTACAGCGAAGTCGCCAGGGCGGCGTATTCCCGCCGCATCACCGACTTTTTCGCCCGGGCCCTGGCCAACCCTACAACATCAACACTGGGTGATCGGCGCAGCGACACCGGTGATGACCCAGGGTTCGCGGAACGCATAACGGCCTTCGACACAGGCCACCCATGCATCCGATACCGGTAGCGGGCCTTGCGGAACGATCCGGAATCGACCGGCCGACGCCTCGATGCTGACGTCCTCGAATCCCACCCACGCTGCGGATACCGGAAACTGACACTTGTAGAACGCCTCCTTGGCGGCAAAAATCAGCGCCGCCTGGCGCTGCGCGTCCGCTTCCGTCAGGGTCGCCAGGTGAGCCTGCTCGGCGGGCGTGCAAATCCGCTCCCACAGGTTGATGCCCACCGAGGCCACCACTTCGCAGTCGATGCCCAGGGCTGCGATCTGCGAGCGGCGCGCCAGGACCGCGGCCGCATACCCCGCGGTATGCGTGATGCTCCCGATGATTTCAGGGGGCCAGAGCGGCTCGCGGTGCTCGCCGGCCAGCACCGAGCAGTCCGGGATGCCGAGCTCTTCCAAGCCTCGATGGGCACACGCACGACCGCGGGCGAAGTCGTCGATTCGCTTGGCGGCGCAGTGACTGATTGCAGCCAGCTCATCGCGCGTCAGAACGGCGCGAGGGGCGCCGGAAAGGAGCTCGATGGCCACCGCCTGCGGTGGGAACAGTTTTCCCAATTCAGCGGATCGCTGGGCGGGGTTGGGGCTGGCACCCTCCAGGAAGTTGGTCCGTGCATTCATTTGAAACAAATTCGAAACGCAGTGGTGATGAGCTTGGTTGCCTATGCAACCAATTAGCCTTCACGGCGCAGGCTGGGGGGTGCACCGCGTGCGACAACCGTGATCTAAACCCGGCACAATCCAGGCGGGAACTGCAATAATGCCCCAATCTCGCATGGGCGAAAATCCTCGGGGCCGGGAGCGGCTGGCATTGGACTGCACTAAAAGAACTGACGAGATGTGGCTCAGGCTGTCCCATTCATCGCATGACACGCTCGAATGAACGCTGAATCCAGGGCGCAATCGATCGAATTCACCGATCAGGACCTGAGCGAGGCGCTCGTCTTGCTGTACGGTCTGTCGGAACAGGCACTGAACGGCATCCACGAATTGAGCCGCGGCCTGCACCTGCGGTTCGCCGCGGCCGCTTTGCATTCCGGTCACGTCACGCAACAGCAGCTCGACGAAGCCATGGACTGGATTCGGCGGCACGCGCTGCAACAAAAAGCGGGAGTCGTCGAAGAGGTTCTGCGCCGCAAGGTCAATCAGCGCCGTGAGCTCGCCTTGTGGGAAGGCCCGAAGCTGCGCCCGACGCAGCAGCTCATCGTCGCCCAAAACCTGCATCACCCGCATAGTGAAGCCATCCGCGGCCTGTGCTCCGAGTTACTTTTGCGCACGCGCAACCAGGGCGGCGCGATCATATCGGTGTTGAGCCCCTGCGCCGGCGAGGGTCGATCGCAGCTCGCCGCCGAAATTGCGATCGCTTTCTCGCAACTCGGGCGCCGTACTCTCCTGGTGGACGCCGACCTGCGCTCTCCGCGGCAACACGTCTTGTTCAATGGCCAGAACGGCAGCGGCTTGAGCAACGCGCTCCACGACAGAACCACCAAGATGCAACTGCACGGAATCGAGAGCCTTCCCACGATGGCTCTACTGACATCCGGCACCAGTCCGGCGGATCCTTTGGAGCTGCTCTCGGGAATTCAATTCGAGCAACTCACCATCGAGTGGCGTCGCAATTTCGAGTACGTGATAGTGGACACTCCCCCCGCGGCGAAGACGTCCGATGCGATCGCGGTCGCAAGCGTGACCGCCAACGTGCTGCTTCTGAGCCGCGCCAACGTCACGCCTTTCAGCGCGCTGAAGGAAGTGTCCCGCAAGCTGGAAGCAACTCACGCCCGGACGCTCGGGGCCGTCATCAGCAAGTTTTGAACGTGCCCCGCGGGTAACGCTCCGGTAAAATTCTATAGTGTAATCACAATGTTGCTTGTTGGACCCGGGTAGGAAGATCTGTGTGGAACTTTAGGGCTCTTGGCAAGACTTCGATGGCTGCAATCCGGCTCGGCCTCTTGATGCTGGTGCTGAATGGCGCTTGGTGCGCAATGGCACGGGCGCAGGACGACCCCGACCAGCAGCAGGCAACGCCGCTGGGCGTCGGTGATTGGGTCACTATTCAAGTCGTCGGCCAGCCCAATGCCTCGAGCTATGTTGGACCCGACGGCACGATCAATGTGCCTCTCGTAGGCAATGTTCCCGTTGCCGGCATCCCTCCGCTTCAAGCAGCCGCCCGTGTTGCGAAAGCACTCCAGGACGGCGGCTATTTTGTCGATCCTCATGTAACCCTGACGGCGACCGCGCCGACGAGCCAATTCGCCTCGGTGGTCGGCGAGGTTCGCCAGCAGGGGCGCTTTCCCATCACCACGAAGACCACCATCGTCGACCTGTTGGCTGCGGCTGGCGGTCTGAATGAAACCGCCGCGGATGTGGGATACGTCCTGCGAACCGACGAGGCGGGCCACGTCGAGCGCTTCCCGATCGCTCTGAACATGGTGAGAGACAGCGAGGGGACGTCCGCGAAATGGACGTTCATCGGCGGCGACCGAGTCGTCGTTCCACCCGCGGACCTGTTCTTCATTGAGGGTGAAGTCGCCAAACCGGGCAAGTATCGGATCGAGCCGGGAATGACCGTATTCGAGGCCATCACGCGAGCCGGCGGTATTACCGAGCGGGGCAGCGAGCGGCGAATTCAGCTGAAGCGGCGGACAGACAAGCCCGGGCAATACCGAACCCTGCATCCAAAGTCCACCGACCTCGTGACGGCCGGTGACATCATCCGCGTCAAGGAAAGCCTCTTTTGAACAACACCCGATTTCGGCTGGAGTCGCGCACGGCCCTCGCGCCCCCGCTTCCGGAAAGCGACCTCAGCTTCCTGCCGGAGCAGCCGGAGCAGGAGCAGGCGATGTCGCTGGCCCAAGTGGCCGCGATGGCGCGTGCCCGTTGGAAGCCGATGGTGATCACCGCCGTGACGATCATCGTGTTGGGCGCGATCGCGATCAAGCTGCTTCCGAAAACCTATACGGCGACAGCGACGCTGATTGTCGATTCAGATAACCGCGACCCGCTGGCGGGACGCGATTTTTCCGTGCCCATGATCGCGGACTATGTTTCGACCCAGATTGAGCTCATTACGAGTCCAATTGTACTGATGCCGGTGATCGAGCGCCTCAAGCTCACGGAAGATGTGAATTTCACGGCCGGATTCAGCGGCAGCTCGGATGCGCTGCGCGAGTTCGTACAAAGGAATTTGGCCGCCAGTTTGCAGGTTGACCGGGGTACGGGCGGCCAGTTGATCTATGTGTCCGCGTCGGGCAAGAACGCGGCGCGAGCGGCGGAAATAGCGAATGCCGTGATCGACGTGTACATCGAGCAGGACCGCCTCCGGCTGAACGGACCGGCCCGTGAGCGCGCCCAGCGCTACACGGAGGAGCTGGCCGAGCTGCGCAGCAAGGCGACCCTTGCGCAAGACAAGGTGACGGAATTCAGCAAGGAGCATGGTATCGACGATATGACGCGGGCGAGCGCCGATAGCGAGGTGCAGGCACTTGGAAACCTGCGCTCGCAGTTGCTGGACACGCAGAACCTGCTTCGCACCTTGGAATCCAAGGCGTCCGGCCTGCCGTCCGCCGCCGGCAAGCCGACGCTGTCGGGGACTCCGCAGACATTGAAGCAACAGCTGGAAAGTCAGCTCGCCCAATACAACGAGCTCAACAAGGTCTACGGCGCACAGCACCCGAAGATCCGGGAGCTGGAAACGCAGATCGCGGCGACGCGTGCCGCCCTCGGCGATCAGGAGCGCACGCTGTCCAGCGCTCGCGAGCTCGAGCGCAAGTATGCGGCGGCCGTCGCAGCGCAGGAGGCGAAGGTGAGCGCGCTTCGGGAAGCGCAGGACGAAGGCAACAAGCTCGTGTTGGAGCTCGAGTCGGCGAAGTCGGTGTACAAGAGCGCGCTGGATGGATTCGATCAGATCATGTTTCAGGCCGTCGCCAATCACGGTCGTGTCAGCATAGTGAGCCACGCCGCCGCGCCGCTGCGGGCGAGCAAGCCCAACAAGATGAAATTGATGATGATGACATTGGCCGGGGCGCTCGGGTTCGGCGTGCTCATAGGCATGGGCTACGAGCTGCTCGTCGATCGCCGCGTGAGATGTCGCGACGACATGGAGCGCGAATTCGGGATCCCCGTGTTGGCGCAACTCGATGAGGTACCCGAACTGGCTGGCGCGACGTGAACGCCCTGCGTTTGTAGACCGGCCGCGCCCGATGCATTCCGCTCTTTACATTGTGACAGTCATCGGGGCGGTCGTGATCGCGCTGCCTGCCACGGCGGCATGCTTTTATCTGTTTGTATTGACCTGCCTTTCGTTTCGCGCGAGCAGACCCCGACCCTCTTCCAGAACGCTGTTCTTCGACGTCATTGTCCCCGCACACAATGAGGCAAGTGGGATCGAGAAGACGATTTCCAGCCTGCAGCAGCTCGATTGGCCAACCGACCGATATCGGGTCGTAGTCGTTGCCGACAACTGCACGGATGAGACTGCTTCCATCGCGCGCGCAGCCGGCGCATGCGTGCTCGAGCGCCAGGACTCGACTCGTGCGGGTAAAGGATATGCTCTCGCACACGCCTTCAGCTGGAGCCGCTCGTCAGGCCTCGCAAGCGCGCTCGTGGTTGTTGACGCCGACTCCGTTGTGTCCGCGAATCTGTTGGAATCGTTTGCCGCGCGCATAGAGGCGGGCGAATCCGCGGTCCAGGCACACTATGGCGTACTGAACGCGATGCAGACCTGGCGGACGCGGCTCATGGCGATTGCATTTGGATGCTTTCACCGGGTCCGTTCCTGCGCGCGCGAGCGTATGGGATTGTCATGTGGCATCCGTGGCAATGGCTGGTGCGTTACCCATGCCCTTCTGGAGGAAGTGCCTTACAGCTCGTTTTCGTTGACCGAGGATATTGAATTCGGAATCGAGCTCGGCCTCGCAGGTCATCGCGTGGCGTATAGCGATGAATCGTATGTAAACGGGGAGATGGCGGCGACCGAGGGGGCGGCACGCAGCCAGCGGCAGCGTTGGGAAGGTGGCCGACTCCAGCTGATCCGCAAAAAAGTACCTGCACTGCTTCGCGCGGCCGTGGTGCGGCCCAGTCGGGTCTGCCTCGATCTGGCATTCGACCTGCTCCTGCCACCTCTGTCGTACGTGGTCCTCAATGTCGCCGGCGTATTGGCGCTCTCCTTTGTGGGTCCGGACAGCTTACGTGCGGCTTTGCTCCCGATCGGGTTGGCCGACCTCGCCGCACTGGTCATCTACGTGTTCCGAGGATGGATGCTCAGCGGGACCGGACTCGCGGGAATGGCCGACTTGCTGCGAGTGCCCGCCTTCCTGGTCTGGAAAATCGTGATTATCCTCGTTCAGCCCAAACCCCGCGCCTGGATCAGGACCCAACGTGAAAGATGAAGGCACAGGCCTCGAGACACGGGGGCGTGACACATGAAACTTCGGGCCGCTTGGCAGGCTGCTCGCGTGCGAAAGTGGATGCGCATGTGCACAGCGCTGGGTGACCAGCCTCACCTGACTGGCAAGCCCACCATTTCGGCTGCCGGCGGCCAATTGCGCATCGGCCATCGACTCCACCTGGCGTCGACACCCGTGGCGTCCCATTTAGCTGTGAGCCCCGGGGCGCTCCTCCACATCGGCAATGACGTCGTCATTGGCTGCGGTGCGGCAATTGCAGCCGCCGAGCGCGTCGAAATCGGCGACGACACCCGGATCGCACCGTTCGTAATCATCATGGATACCAATTTTCACGGTAAACCCGGCGATCAGTCGATTCAGCACGATTGCAGGCCCGTGACCATCGGGAGGGGATGCCGGATCGGAACCCGGGTGACCATCACCCGAGGAGCGACCATTGGTGATGGTGCCGAGATACTCGCTGGAAGCGTGGTCTCCTCGACGATCCCGCCGGGGGTCTGCGCGGCGGGCTCACGCGCCCGGGTCATCGGCCGCGCAGGCGAATTGACATCCCGATGGGACAGCCCTGCTGCCGCATTGCCCGACCTGTTGATGGCGGCCCTGGATCTCGAATCACCGCCCCCTCTCGATAGCACACCGCTACCGGAGCCTGGCTGGACCGAAGCGCGAATTCTGAGGCTGCTCGGGGCAATCGAGGATCGATTCGCGGTGCAGCTGGCACCCGCCTCCATCGGCGGCCTGGCGAGCTTTGCCGACCTGGCGATGGCGCTGGGCGAGGCGGTCGAGGCCGCCAGCCACTCCCAGGGTGATACCGCGGCCCGGCTCAGGCCGCGGCGGATACCTTCTCCCTGAAATAGGCAATTGTTCGCCGCAGGCCTTCTTCGAGGGGCGTGACTGCCTGCCACTGCAGATAAGCGCGCGCGAGCGTGAGGTCGGGCTGGCGCTGCACGGGATCGTCGCTCGGCAGCGGCTTGCGGATGATCTCGGACTTCGAGCCCGTCAGCGCGATCACTTTCTCGGCCAGCTCGAGGATCGTGAACTCATTGGCGTTGCCGACATTGACCGGGCCGGTAATCTCGTCCGGGGTATTCATCAGCCGAATCAACGCTTCAACCAGATCATCCACATAACAGAAGGAGCGCGTCTGCGCGCCCGTTCCGTACACGGTAATCGGCTCGCCCCGGAGCGCCTGAACGATGAAATTGGACACGACACGGCCGTCGTTGGGATGCATGCGCGGACCGTAGGTATTGAAAATACGCGCGACTTTGATCCGCAGCTTATGCTGCCGGTGGTAGTCGAAAAAGAGGGTCTCGGCGCAGCGCTTGCCCTCGTCGTAGCAGGCCCGAATGCCCACGGGGTTGACGTGTCCCCAATAATCCTCTTTCTGGGGGTGTACTTTCGGATCGCCGTATACTTCGCTGGTCGAGGCCTGAAGAATCTTCGCCCGGACCCGTTTGGCCAGACCGAGCACGTTGATTGCGCCATGCACGCTGGTCTTGGTCGTCTGCACCGGATCGAACTGGTAGTGAATCGGCGAAGCGGGGCACGCCAGATTGTAAATTTCATCGACTTCGACATACAGCGGGAAGGTGACATCGTGCCGCATGAGCTCGAAGCGCGGATTGCTCACCAAGTGGGCGACATTATGTTTCGTGCCGGTGTAGAAGTTATCAACACACAAAACATCGTGGCCCTGCCCTATCAGCCGCTCGCACAGGAACGAGCCGAGAAACCCCGCACCGCCGGTGACCAGGATTCGCTTGTTGACGCCGGTGACCTTCATATCGTCTCCAGTATTGCCCCAAAGCGAAGCACGGCGCCGCAGGGTGTTGGAGCCATAATACTATCTCCCCTCGCGGTAGGCACGCGGCGCTTGCTAGGCAGGCCGCCGCTGGCTATGCTTTTTGCCAGCCGCACCTCATTAAAACAAACCGCAGCGAGATCGATTGTCGATGGCCCAGGTTAGACGTCGATGAGCCGGCAACCCATCGCCTACGTGATGGAGCAGACGCTCGGAAACATTACTCA